>Ga0208609_100023_pt1 | contig 96915 bp, 100 predicted proteins | sample SubbioR11_8A_Apr_FD_184813 | JGI IMG/M metagenome (GOLD analysis project Ga0208609, IMG submission 184813) | Serpentinite rock and fluid subsurface biosphere microbial communities from McLaughlin Reserve, California, USA - CR11_8A_Apr (SPAdes) | ecosystem: Environmental > Terrestrial > Deep...
CAGTCGCCCGACCCGATTGCCTGGAGGCGCAAGCCGGAAGGCAAGGGGTTTTCAGCTTGTCTGGACGCTTGGAAATCGGGGCGCGCCTGACTGGGCGGGCGCGGCCCGATTTGTCGCGGGACAAATCGGGCGAGCGACACCCTAACGCTACGTGTTCCATCCCGGATGATCACATAGACCCTCGTCGGTCAGCCCTCTTCATGGCAAGGTCGATCGGGCGAGGGCTGCATCTCACCCCTGCAACGTCCTAACCCCATAGCCCTCGCCCCGCGCCTTCATGGCCGCCACCGCCGCCACTGACGCCGCAGCGGTGGTAAAATAGGGGATCTTGTCCATCAGCGCGACCCGCCGGATATCGCGGCTGTCGGACACCGCCTGGGTGCCCTCGGTCGTGTTCATCACCAGGGCGATGTCGTTGTTCTTCAGCCGGTCGACGATATTCGGGCGGCCTTCGTAGACCTTGGCGACGGGCTCGGCGGTCACGCCGTTCGACGCCAGCCAGGTCGCGGTGCCCTTGGTGGCGACGATCACGAAGCCCATCGCCACAAGGTCGCGGGCGGCGGCTGCAAGGGCCTCGGTCTTGTCCATGTCCTTGACCGACAGGAAGACGCGGCCGGTTTCGGGCAGGATCGTGCCGGCGCCCATCTGGGCCTTGAGGAAGGCCAGGGCGAAAGTGCGGTCCCAGCCCATCACCTCGCCGGTCGAGCGCATTTCCGGGCCAAGCACCGGGTCGACGCCGGGGAAGCGGGCGAAGGGGAGGACGGCCTCCTTGACGGAGAACCAGGGCGTATTCGGGTCGGCAAGGGTAAGGGGGTCGGCCAGCGGCAGGTCGGTGTCGGGGCCGACGCCGGCGGGGTAGGGGGCGCGCAGCGGGAAGTTCGACAGCGGCTCACCGGCCATCAGGCGGGCGGCGATGGAGGCGATGGCGCTGTCGGTGGCCTTGGCCACGAAGGGCACGGTGCGGCTGGCGCGGGGGTTCACTTCCAGGACGTAGATCACCCCGTCCTTGATCGCGAACTGCACGTTCATCAACCCGACGACGTTGAGAGCAAGGGCCATGACGACGGTCTGGCGCTTCAGCTCCTCGACGGTTTCCGCAGACAGCTGGTGCGGCGGCAGGCAGCAGGCCGAATCGCCGGAGTGGACGCCCGCTTCCTCGATATGTTCCATGATTCCAGCGACATGCACGGCTTTACCGTCGCTTAACGCATCGACGTCAACCTCGACCGCACCGGAGAGGTAACTGTCGAGAAGGACGGGGGAGTCGCCGCTGACCTGCACGGCGGTGGTGATGTAGCGTTCCAGCTGGGCACCGTCGCGTATGATCTCCATCGCGCGGCCGCCGAGGACGAAGGAGGGGCGGATGACAAGCGGATAACCGACGGTTTCAGCCACCTTGAAGGCCTCGTCCCGGCTGCGGGCAGTGCCGTTGACGGGCTGCTTCAGGCCAAGCTTGTGCAGAAGCTGCTGAAAGCGTTCGCGGTCCTCGGCCAGGTCGATGGCATCGGGCGTGGTGCCCAGGATCGGAATGCCTTCGGCGTGGAGCGCATTGGCAAGTTTCAGCGGCGTCTGGCCGCCGAACTGAACGATGACGCCGTGCAGCGTGCCGTTCTCCTGCTCGACCCGCAGGATTTCCAGGACATGTTCCAGAGTCAGCGGCTCGAAGTAGAGGCGGTCAGAGGTATCGTAATCGGTGCTGACGGTTTCGGGGTTGCAGTTGACCATGATGGTCTCATAGCCCGCGGCGGTCAGCGCATAGCAGGCATGGCAGCAGCAATAGTCGAACTCGATCCCCTGGCCGATCCGGTTCGGGCCGCCGCCAAGGATGACGACCTTCCTGGCCTGCGAGGGGCGGGATTCGCATTCCACGTCGCCCATCGCGGGATGTTCGTAGGTGGAATACATGTAGGGGGTCTGGGCCTCGAACTCGGCGGCGCAGGTGTCGATGCGCTTGAAGACGGCGGTGACGCCCAGGCGGTGGCGGGCGCGGCGGACTTGCGCTTCCTCGCGGCCGGTGAGTTTCGCCAGGCGGGCGTCGGTGAAGCCCATCATCTTGAGCGCGCGCAGGGCCTCGGGGTTGGTGGGCAGGCCGTCCTTGCGGATGCGGGCCTCGGTGTCGATGATCTCGCGGATGCGGGCAAGGAACCAGGGGTCGAAGGCGGTGATCTGGTTGATCTCGTCGTTCGTCAGCCCGTGGCGCATGGCTTGCGCGATGACGCGCAGGCGGTCGGGGGTGGCCTGACCCAGGGCCTTGATGACCGCGGCGCGGGCAGCAGCGTCGAGGTCCCGGGTCAAGCCCGGGACGGCTGTGCCTTGAACACCCGGTATGGCGATTTCGTCAAAGCCGGTGAGGCCGGTTTCCAGCGACGCCAGCGCCTTCTGCATCGATTCGTGGATGGTGCGGCCGATGGCCATCGCCTCGCCGACCGATTTCATCGCGGTGGTGAGGTTCGGTTCGGCCCCCGGGAATTTCTCGAAGGCAAAGCGGGGGATCTTGGTGACGACGTAGTCGATGGACGGCTCGAAGGACGCGGGCGTGACCTTGGTGATGTCGTTGTCCAGCTCATCCAGCGTGTAGCCGACCGCCAGCTTTGCTGCGATCTTGGCGATGGGGAAGCCGGTGGCCTTCGACGCCAGCGCCGAAGAGCGGCTGACGCGGGGGTTCATCTCGATCACCACCATGCGGCCATCGGCGGGGTTGATCGCCCATTGCACGTTCGAGCCGCCGGTCTCGACCCCGATCTCGCGCAGGACGGCGATGGAGCCGTTGCGCATGATCTGGTATTCCTTGTCGGTCAGGGTCAGCGCCGGGGCAACGGTGATGCTGTCGCCGGTGTGCACCCCCATCGGATCGACGTTCTCGATGGAACAGACGATGATGGCGTTGTCCTTGCTGTCACGCACCACCTCCATCTCGAATTCCTTCCAGCCCAGCAGCGACTGGTCGACCAGGACCTGCGCGACGGGGGAAGCCTCGAGCCCGGACTTCACGATGGCCTCATAGTCGTCGCGGTTGTAGGCGACCCCGCCGCCGGTGCCGCCAAGCGTGAAGGCGGGGCGGATGATGGCGGGCAGGCCGACATATTCGATGGCGGCAATCGCCTCGGCCACACCGGCGGCGATGTCATACTTGCCGTCGGCCTTCTTCGGGGCGGCGATGATGGTGGCCTTGGGGTTTTCCAGGCCGATGCGGTCCATCGCCTCGCGGAACAACTTGCGATCTTCTGCCATTTCTATGGCTTCGCGCTTGGCGCCGATCAGCTCGACCTTGAACTTTTCCAACACGCCCATGTCTGCCAATGCCAGGGCAGTGTTCAGCCCGGTCTGCCCGCCCATCGTGGGCAACAGCGCGTCGGGGCGTTCCTTCTCGATGATCTTGGCGACGACTTCGGGGGTGATCGGCTCGATGTAGGTGGCATCCGCCAGACCGGGATCGGTCATGATCGTCGCGGGGTTCGAGTTCACCAGGATGACCCGGTAGCCTTCCTCACGCAAAGCCTTGCAGGCCTGGGCACCGGAGTAGTCGAACTCGCAGGCCTGGCCGATGACGATGGGGCCCGCGCCGATGATCATGATCGACTTGATATCGGTCCGCTTCGGCATCGTAGCCCCCACCTATTGCGCAAAATTGTGCGGGTTATAGACAGAAGCCGGACCGGCGCAAGGGGCAAACCGGCAGGTCGCGAACCCGGTCGCGAACCCGGTCGCGAACCCGATCGGGCCCGTCGGGAAAGCCACTGGCGCGGGGTGCAGGATCGGCCTATCTCGGACGACAGGACAGTGAGGGTGCGCGGGTGATCCTTCTTGAACACGGGCCAGGCGGGACACCGGCGCTTTTCGACGCGCCGTGCGAGGTCATGGCCGCCCATACCCATAAGGAGGTCGCGCCCGCCCTGGCCCGGGCCGAGGCGTTGCGGGCACAGGGGGCCTGGCTTGCAGGCTACGTCGCCTACGAGGCAGGCTATGCGCTGGAGCCGAAGCTCGCCCGCCGGATGCCGCGCAAGCGGCCCGGACCGCTGGTGGCGCTGGGCGTCTATGATCGCCCCCGGCCTGCCGGGGAAGCGTTGGCGCGTGCCGGTGCAGAGGGCGAGCGGACGCGGATGACCGCCCCCGAGCCGCTGGTCGGGCGACGCGCCTACGGGACGGCCGCCCGGCGGATATTCGATTATATCGCCGCCGGGGACTGCTACCAGGTCAACCTGACGTTCCCGATGGCGGCGAAGCTGGTTTCGGGGTCGGCCCTGGGCCTTTACGGCGCGTTCCGGCGCACGGGGGCGGTGGGGCATGGGGCCTATGTCGACCTTGGGGTGGGGCCGGTGGTCGTCTCGCGCTCGCCCGAGCTGTTCTTCAAGGTACAGGGTGGCCGGATCGTCACGCGCCCGATGAAGGGCACGCGGCCGCGCGGCAAGGACCCGGCCGAGGATGCCGCGATCATCGCGGACCTGCGAAGCGACGCGAAGGATCTGGCCGAAAACCTGATGATCGTCGACCTTTTGCGCAACGACATCTCGCGGCTGTCGCGGGTGGGGACAGTGAAGGTGCCCGCCCTTTATGCCATCGAAAGCTATGCGACGGTGCACCAGATGACATCCACCGTCGAAGGCGTGCTTGACGGCCCGGCGATGCTTCCGGGGCTGATGGCGGCGCTGTTTCCCTGCGGCTCGGTCACCGGCGCACCGAAGATCCGGGCGATGGAGATCATCCGCGAGGTGGAGCCCTTCGCGCGCGGCGTCTATTGCGGCGCGGTGGGATGGATGTCGCCGGAGGGGGACGCGGATTTCAGCGTGGCGATCCGGACGCTGTCGGTTTCCGGCGATCAGATCGTGATGAACGTGGGCGGCGGGCTGACGCATGGCTCGACCGCAGATGGCGAATGGGAGGAGGCGTTGTGGAAGGCGCGCTTCGTGAAGGCGGCAGTGAGCCGGGACTGAAGCTGATCGAGACGATGCTGTGGGACGGCCATGCCGCGCCGCGCTGGGCGCTGCATCTTGACCGGCTGCAACGGTCGGCTCGGATGTTGGGGTGGTCCTGTCCCGACCTTGCGCCGCAAGGCCCGGACCACCCGGCGCGGCTGCGGCTGTCCCTGGATCGGGCGGGCCGGGTGGAGTGGACCGTGGCCGCCTTGCCCTTGGCCAGGCCAGAGTGGCGGGTGGGGCTGGCGGTCGAACGACTCTGGTCCGGCGACCCCTGGTTGCGGGTCAAGACGACAAGGCGCGAGACCTATGACCGGGCGCGGGCCGCGCTGCCCGAGGGGTTGGACGAGGTGATCTTCCTGAACGAATTGGGCGAGGTCTGCGACGGGTCGATCACCACGGTCTTCTTCGACCGTGGCCAGGGGATGCGGACTCCGCCCCTGTCCTGTGGTCTCTTGCCGGGTGTGCTGCGCGCCGAGCTTGGCTGCCGCGAAGAGATCCTCACCGCCGAAGACCTCCCCGGCGTCCGGCTTTGGCTCGGCAACGCGCTTCGGGGTCTGATCCCCGCAGTCCTCATCTTTGGATGAAGATCCCCGCCGCAGGCATTCGACGCTGGCCGCAGGCGCGTCCGGCGGGGATATTTGGGCAAAGAGGAAAGGGCGCGGGCTTGACTTCGGGCAGGGGGCAAGGTGTATCGGCGCGATGGAATTGAGGCCCTGGAAAGGGGAACGATGATGCACGCCTATCGCAGCCATACCTGTGCCGCGCTGAACAAGGATCATGTCGGCCAGACCGTCCGCCTGTCGGGCTGGGTCCACCGGGTGCGGGACCACGGCGGGGTGCTGTTCATCGACCTGCGCGATCATTACGGGATCACGCAGCTGTTGTGCGACGGTGACTCGCCCGCGTTTTCCGCGCTGGAAAAGGTGCGGGCGGAATGGGTGATCCGGGTCGACGGCCGGGTGAAGGCGCGGGATGCGTCGCTGGTGAACGCCAAGATCCCGACCGGCGAGATCGAGGTTTACGCGACCGAGGTCGAGGTGCTGGGCGCGTCCGAGGAGCTGCCCTTGCCGGTCTTCGGCGACACCGAATACCCCGAGGAGACCCGGCTGACCTACCGCTTCCTCGACCTGCGCCGCGAGACGATGCACCGCAACATGATGCTGCGGTCGGACGTGGTGCGCTGGCTGCGCAATGCGATGTGGGACCAGGGTTTCACCGAGTTCCAGACGCCGATCATCACCGCCTCCAGCCCCGAAGGCGCGCGGGATTTCCTGGTGCCAAGCCGCCTGCATCCGGGTAAGTTCTATGCGCTGCCGCAGGCGCCGCAGCAGTTCAAGCAGCTGATCCAGGTCGCGGGCTTCGACCGCTATTTCCAGATCGCGCCCTGCTTCCGCGACGAGGACCCGCGTGCCGACCGCTCGCCCACCGACTTCTACCAGCTGGACGTCGAGATGTCCTTCGTGACCCAGGACGACGTCTTTGGCGCCGTCCAGCCGGTGCTGCAGGGGTTGTTCGAAACGTTCAACGACTGGACCGGCAAGCCCCGCAAGGTCCATGCCGACTGGCCGCGCATCGCCTATCGCGACAGCCTGAAATGGTATGGCAGCGACAAGCCCGACCTGCGCAACCCGATCAGGATGCAGGATGTCAGCGAACACTTCCGCGGCTCTGGCTTCGCGATCTTTGCCAAACTGCTGGAACAGGAGGGCAACGAAGTCCGCGCGATCCCTGCGCCCAAGGGGCCGTCGGGCGAACCCGTGGGCCGCAAGTTCTGCGACCGGATGAACGCCTTTGCGCAAGCGCAGGGGCTGCCGGGGATGGGCTATATCTTCTGGCGCGAGGCCGAGGATGGCTCGGGCATGGAAGCCGCTGGCCCCCTGGCCAAGAACATCGGGCCGGAGCGGACCGAAGCGATCCGGGTCCAGCTGGGCCTGGAAAAGGGCGACGCGGCCTTCTTCCTGGGCGGCGCACCTGCGACCTTCGAGCCTATCGCGGGCCGGGCGCGCAACGTCATCGGCGAGGAGTTGGGCCTGACCGACAAGGACAGCTTCCGCTTTGCCTGGATCGTCGATTTCCCGATGTACGAAAAGACCGAGGACGGCAGGATCGACTTCAGTCACAACCCGTTCTCGATGCCGCAGGGGGGCCTCGAGGCGCTGATGGGCGACCCGCTGGCCGTCCATGCCTGGCAGTACGACCTGGCCTGCAACGGCTATGAGGTCATCAGTGGCGGCATCCGCAACCACAAGCCCGAGATCATGTACAAGGCGTTCGAGCTGGCGGGCTACCCGGCCAGCGAGGTCGACAAGCGGTTTGGCGGCATGGTCAAGGCGTTCAAGTACGGTGCGCCCCCGCATGGCGGCTGCGCTGCGGGCATCGACCGGCTGGTGATGCTGCTGGCCGACACCCAGAACATCCGCGAGGTCATCATGTTCCCGATGAACCAGCGGGCCGAGGACCTGTTGATGGGCGCGCCCAGTGAACCTCTGAACGAGCAGCTGCGCGAGTTGCGCCTGCGCGTCCTGCCGAAGGACGCCTGATGTACCAGGCCTCCGTCCCCGTCTTCCGGCACTACCTCGCCCGCGTCGCGGCGATGGCCGAGAAGGCGGGGCCGGAGGCGCTGGACACCCGCATCGCCGATGCCTTCCCGGCCGGACAGCAGTTTGCGACGGCGGCGGGCTTCGCCCTGCGCATCGCCTGCCCGCTGGCGGGTCGCGAGGTGCCGGACCTGCCGCAGGCTCTGGGGCCAAGGCTCGCGGTGGCGCGGGCGATGCTGGGGGCGATGACGCCCGCCGACTTCGACGGGGCCGAGACGCGCATCATCCGCCACCAGGCCGGATTTGCCGTGCTGGAGCAGACTGGGGCAGAGTTCCTGCATCTGTACGGCCTGCCCAACTTCTTCTTCCACCTGACGATGGGTTACGCCGCCCTGCGCGCCGCCGGGCTGCCGCTGGGCAAGGCGGACTTCGACGGGTTCCATTCCTACCCTGCGGATTTCCGCTTCTAGCCAGTGGCTTGCGTCGGCTGGCCCGCGGGCCTAGCCTTGCCCAGGGGCTGGGGAGGATGCGTGATGTCGGATGCAGGTCTGGGAAGGCTGGTTGCAGGCTGGACCCCACCCCGCCGCCCGGATTTCACGGCGCTGGAGGGGCGCTTCGTGCGGCTGGAGCCGCTTGCGGCCGAAGCCCACGCCGTCGAGCTGCACGGGGCCTTTCAGGGACATGACCGCCTTTGGGACTACATGCCCTACGGCCCCTTTACTTCGGCCTCGGCCTATCACCGCTGGGCGCGGGAAAGGGAAGCGGGCGAGGACCCGCGCTTTGTGGTCCTGCGCGACCGGGTGAGCGGTCAGGCGGGCGGGATCGCGAGCTACCTGCGGATCACGCCTGAGGCCGGGTCGATCGAGGTCGGGCATATCTGCATCGCGCCCGCATTGCAGCGCGGTGCGGCCTGGACCGAGGCGATGTTCCTGATGATGGACTGGGCCTTCAAGGCGGGCTACCGGCGCTACGAATGGAAGTGCAACGCCCTGAACCTGGCCTCGCGCCGGGCGGCGCAGCGGCTGGGGTTCAGCTTCGAGGGCGTGTTTCGCAACCACCTGGTCGTCAAGGGGCGGAACCGGGACACCGCATGGTTCAGCGTGATCGACAGCGAGTGGCCGGCCCTGGCCGAGGCCTATGCGGCCTGGCTGTTGCCGGCGAACTTCGACGCGCGGGGGCAGCAGAGGGAACGGCTGTCCGACCTGACGCGGCTGGTGCGGGCGGCAAGCGACCCGGCGCTGGACCGCTGATCACGCCAGCGAGCTGAGGGTGGCAAGCCGGTTCTCGATCATGCGGGCCAGTTTGGCGCGGTCAAAGGCGGTGTGGGTCTCTTCCACGGCGGCCTGCAGCGCGGCATCGCCCGCCGCCCGCGCAAGGCTGCGCAGAAAGCCCTTGGCATAGGTCGGATCCCCTGGAGCGGTGATCAGGCTGGCGGCGCGCACAAGGTCATCGCGCAAGGCCAGCGGATCGCCCAGAGGGGCGGGAAGGTCATCGCCCTTTTCGACCGGGCCTGCACCGCTGGCAAGCTGGCGAATCAGCCGCACCAGCGCCGCGGCCGAGCCGAGCGGTTTTTCCAGAAACTCTGTCGCACCGGCATCCAGCGCAGCCTCGCGCCCGTCCGGGTCGCCGGACAGGCCAAGGACGGGCAGCCCCTCGGCGCTAAGCTCGGCGATCAGGTCCTCGCCCCTGCCATCGGGCAGGCCAAGGTCGACAATGGCCAGGTCGGGGCGGCGGAAGGCCAGGTGAAGACGAGCGATCTCAAGGCTTTCGGCGCGCCGAAGCCGTGCCCCGGCGCGTTGCAGGATCAGCCGCAGCGCATCGCAGGTGAACCGGCTGTCATCGACGATCAGCAGCGACAGGCCCTGCAATGGCAGGTGGCCCCGGCCTTGCAACGGGGGCTGCGGCACCTTCGGATCGGGCAGAAACGGCATGGGCGACCTCATCTTCGTCCAGCGAGTTTTCGCTGATCGCCGTAAAGTCCGGGTTAACGCCTGCGACCCTTGAGCCACTTGCATGATCGAAGGCCGGACCGCATAAGCGGCGGCATCAGCCCGGAGGACCCCATGATCGGACGCCTGAACCACGTCGCCATCGCCGTGCGCGACCTTGAGGCCGCAGCGGCGCAGTACCGCACCACGCTTGGGGCCAAGGTCGGCGCGCCACAGGCCGAACCGGATCACGGGGTGACGGTGGTCTTCATCGAACTGCCCAACACCAAGATCGAGCTCTTGTTTCCCCTGGGCGAGGGGTCGCCCATCGCGGGATTTCTGGAGAAGAATCCCTCGGGCGGCATCCACCACATCTGCTACGAGGTGGACGACATCCTGGCGGCGCGCGATCACCTCAAGGCCTCGGGCGCGCGGGTGCTGGGGTCGGGCGAGCCGAAGATCGGCGCGCATGGCAAGCCGGTGCTGTTCCTGCACCCCAAGGATTTCAACGGCTGTCTGGTGGAGCTTGAACAGGCATGACAATCACTGCGGCGCTGGTCCTTTATGCGGTCACCTGGTTCATGACGCTGTTCTGCGTCCTGCCCTACCGCACTGTCTCGCAGGACGAGGCGAACCACATCGAGCCGGGCACCCCGCCGGGGGCTCCGGCCGGTGACGTGATGCGGCGCAAGGCCTGGGTCACGACGCTGATCGCGACGCCGATCTGGGTGGTGATCGCGGGGGTGATTCTGTCCGGGTGGATCACGATCGAACACCTGGACTGGTTCGGCCGGATGACGCCCTGACGGGGCGGCGGGTCAAAATCCTTCGAAGGATTTTGGCAAATCTTTTCGAAAAGATTTGCGCCTACCGCCCGGCGTTGGCGAGTTTGTGATAAAGGTGCGTGAAGGTCGCCACGCCCAGAACCGGAATCACCAGGTTCAGGATCGGGATCGACAGCGGCGCGGCCATCAGCGTGCCTGCAGCCCACAGGGTCCAGCGGTTGCGGCGGCACATCGCCTTGACCTCGGACGGCGGCAGGCGGCGCAGCGCCACCAGCGAGAAATACTCCCGCCCCAGCAGGAAGCCGTTCAGCGCCCAGAAGACCAGCGGGATCGACGGGCCGAGGAAGGGGTAGATGAACAGCGCACCGATGTTCACCGCCAGCACCAGGCCCAGAAAGTTGACGGACTGGCGCAGGCTTTCGCCAAAGCTCAGGGGCGTGGCGGCGGGCAGCTGCGGGTAGTGCCGGTCCTCGACGGCATCGGCCACGTCTTCCAGGAACAGCCCGGTGAAGGCCGAGGCGACGGGGACCATCAGGAAGACCGACAGCCCGATCATGAACAGGACCGAAGTCCAGCCCAGCAGCGTGTCCATGCCTGTCACCGGGCCGATCACCGGCAGGTCGATCTGGTCGGGCGACAGCCACCAGACCAGCTGCAGGAACAGCGCATAGGCCACAAACAGCAGCGCCAGGGCGAGGAGGACGCCCTGGATCACCACGCGGCGGAAGCGGCGGTCGCCCAACTGACCCAGCGCCCTGAAGAAGGCCGCGAAGATCATGCGTCGACCCAGGTGACGATGCGCGAGAGGTCAGGCCGGGGCCGGTCGGGTCCATCCTCGGGCGGGGTGGCGATATGGACGATGCCGGCGACGCTTTCGCCTGCGCTGCAGCCAAAGGCGCGGGCGGCAAAGGTCGCGTCATGCGCAGGCCAGCCGGTCAGCCATGCCGCACCCCAGCCTGCGGCCTCGGCGGCATTGACGACGCCAAGGCAAAGCGCGCCAGCCGAGAGGAGCTGCTCGGTCGCCGGGATCTTGGGCGATGGCCTGGGCGAGGCGATCACCACGACGGCCAGTTTGCCCTGGTCATACTGCCCGCGGCCCTTGGCGATCATCTCGTCATCGCCGCCAAGTTCGCGCGCGCGGGCCTCGGCCAGGTCGGCCAGGCGCTTGAACGCGGCCCCTTGCACCACGACAAGCCGCCAGGGCTCCAGCTTGCCATGATCGGGGACGCGGGTGGCGGCGGTCAGGATTTCCTCCAGCTGGTCGCAGGTCGGAACCGGCAACGAGAACAGCTTCGCCGGGCGTGAGCGGCGGGATTTCAGGAAGGCGAGAGCGGCATCGTTGCGGGCGGGCATTGCGGGACCTGGTTTCATCTGTCGAGCCGAAGCTTAGGGCGGTTGTCGGTCGGGCGCCAGTCGGGCAGGTGCCAGTCGGGCGGGCGCCAGTTACCGGGCAGCATCGGATTGTCACATGTCGTGCCGGCGTCCCGTGCTAGTCTGACCGCATTTCAACGGCCCTTTCCGGTGTACCCCATGTCCGACAATTCAAGCCTGCTGCCGGTTTCCGCCCCCATCGCGCATTTTCTGGAGTTCTTCTGCCTGTTCGGCCCGCCTGCCAATGCGCAGACGAACCCTCCCGTGCAGATCATCGTCAACCACGGTTTTGCGCTGGGCTTTTGCCCTGACCGGGGCCAACCGCTCTGGGCGGCCTACCAGGTCGCGGCAGCAGTGCGCGACCTGGACTTCCAGCGGCCCGAGTTCTTCCACGACGACCCCCGCCTGCCCGAGGCCTGGCGCATCGGGTCGCAGGGCTTTGGACGCGTGGCGGGGCAGAGCTATGACCGGGGGCACATGGTGCCCAATTTTGCGATCAACACCCAGTTCGGCCGGGTGGCGCAGTTCGAGACCTTCCTGATGTCGAACATCGTGCCCCAGCGCAGCCCGATGAACCGGGGCATCTGGAAGAACCTGGAACACGGGATCGTCAAGTCCTACGCGCCGATGCGCAAGCATGTCTGGGTGATGACCGGCCCGGTCTTCGGGGCGGACCCGCCGCTGATCCAACGGAGATCCGGCAAGCTGATCCCGGTGCCCGAGGCCCTGTTCCTGATCATCGCCGAGCCCGAGCGCTATCCCTTCGACGCGCCGGGCAACCTGAACATCCTGGCGCTGCTGATCCCGCAAGAGCATCCCTCGACCAAGCCTGAAACCGCGCCGATCTCGTCCTTGCCCGGGATCGAGGCGCGGACCGGGCTGACCTTCTTCCCCAGGCTGTCGGCGCGGGACAAGGCCAGGCTCGTGCTGCACACCAGTCCCAGCGTCTGGCCCTTCGAGGCGATCACGCCTGGCAACAGCGACGTGCCGGTGCCCGAGGGCTAAAGACCAAGCGCCACTGCCGCCTCGTCGATCCAGCCCTTCACGAAGGCGTCGAAGCGCGCGTCGGGCTGGCGTCTGGCCAGAGTGGCCGCCAGGGGGTCGGCGGCAGTGACCGGCGCGCCGGACAGCTCTTCCAGCACGGCATGGCCGCAAAAGGGGACGTAGACCTCGGAATAGCCGCCCTCGTGGACCAGGGTCAGGCGGCCGCCGCACAGCCGGTCGGCGGCGTCCATCACTCTTCGGGTGAGGGCGCGGAACGTGTCGGCGGTGCACAGCATCCGGCCCAAGGGATCGACGGCTGCGGCATCGAAGCCGCAGGCAACGACGATCGCGTCGGGCCGGAAACGGTCAAGCGCGGGCAGGACCACCCGTTCCATCGCATGAAGGTAGCTTGCGTGCCCGGTGCCGGGGGGCAAGGGCAGGTTCAGGTTCGCACCCTGCGCATCGGGTCCGCCCTGCGCCTCGACCCCGCCGGTGTCGAGCGGATAGTTCCTTTCCTGGTGCAGGCTGATCGCCAGGACCTCGGGGTCGTCCCAGAAGATCGCCTCGGTCCCGTTGCCGTGGTGGACGTCCCAGTCGATCACGGCGACACGGCGGACCAGCCCCTCGGCCTGGGCAGCGCGGATGGCGATGGCGATGTTGTTCATCAGGCAGAAGCCGTTCGGGAAATCACTGGTGCAATGATGGCCCGGCGGGCGCGAGAGGGCATAGGCGTTGCGCACCTCGCCGGTCAGAACCGCCCGCAGGGCGGCGGTGGCCAGACCTGCCGAAAGCGCCGCAATCTCGTAGCCCCCTGCGCCAAAGGGCGTGCGCAGGCCCAGTTCGCCCCCACCGGCATCCGACATGGCCTTGAAGGCCGAGAGATAGCTTTCGGGATGGACGCGGAGAAGGTCCGCCTGTGTCGCCGCCTCGGCGCCCCGCATCGACAGGTGCCGGGTCAGGCCGGTGACCTCGATCAGGTTGCGCAGGCGGCGCTTGGTCTCGGGGTTCTCGGGCAAGCCGCCCGGAATCGGCTGGACCAGGCCCGCGACCGGAAGCGTGAAGGCATAGTTGCCGCCGCCATGCCAGAAGCAGCGTTCGTCCGAGAAGAAGGCAGTGGTCATGGGCGTCTCCCTTTGGGTCAAGACTGGGGGCGGCGGCGGAGAGCGGCCAGACGGCTGGACCGGGCGACAAAATCCTTCGAAGGATTTTGCAAATCTTTTCGAAAAGATTTGCCCTTGCCCCAACCTGCGCCCCGACCTGCGCGCCCGGTTTTCAACCGGGGATGGGCGACCCTTCCCGGCCAGGTGCCACCATCGCGATCCGCGTGAGGCCGAACGCCCCAGGCAGGACAGTCTGTCCGGCTGGACTGGCGCCGGTCACGTGGCCTTGCGCTCCAGCCGGTAGCTGCCTTCGGGCAGGTTCAGCGCCGCGGCAAGGTCGCGCAGCTGGGTCGTCGAGAAGGTGATGCGCAGCACCTCGTCCGTCTGGGGATCGACCTGTTCAAGCGTGACGCAATCCTCGAAGGCATTGATCACGATGTCTTCCAGCAGGGGAGCGTCCTCGCCCTCGTCGACCAGGGTGATGACCGTTGCGTCGAATTCGTGCTCGATGGTGAACATGATCGCAAGCTAGCCCCAAGGTCGGCCCGCTGCAAGCATGACGCTTGCGTGAGCCACCCTTTCCCCCGCTTGTCGATTTGCTACCCTTGGCGAAATCCGGTCGAGGTCCCTCCCCATGCGTCTTCCCCTGCTTGCCGTCCTGCTTCTGGCCCTGGGCGGCTGCGTCGCAAGCTATCCCGCGCCTCCGGCCCTGCCGCCTGCCCCCGCCGGGCAGGTCCAGCCCGCCCGCGCGGCGGCCGAGACCTTCCTGACCGTGCTCGGCCGGGTCGAACCCGTGGCAGAAAGCTTCTGCCGTCAGCGCAGCGTGGCGGCGAACTGCGACTTCCGCATCGTGGTGGACGACCGGCCGGGCCAGCCGCCGAACGCCTTCCAGACGCTGGACCGGACAGGTCGCCCGGTCATCGGCTTCACTCTGGCGCTGATCGCCGATGCGCGGAACCCCGACGAGCTGGCCTTCGTCCTGGGCCACGAGGCGGCACATCACATCGCGGGCCACATCCCCAAGCGCAATGACCAGGCGCTGTCCGGTGCGCTTTTGGCGGGGGTGCTCGCGCAGGCCAGCGGGCTGTCCCCGGACGAGATCCGTGCAGCGCAGAACATGGGGGCCGAGGTGGCGGCGCGCAGCTATTCCAAGGAGTTCGAGCTGGAGGCCGACGCGCTGGGCGCCGAGATCGCCTTTGCCGCCGGTTATGATCCGGTGCGCGGGTCCGGCTTCTTCGACCGGCTGCCGGACCCCGGCGACAAGTTCCTGGGCAGCCATCCCCCGAACGCGCAGCGCAAGGCGCTGGTGGTGGCGACGGTGCGGCGGTTGCAGGGGTCTTGATCTGGGTCAATGCGGACCGCTGCGGTCTTGGGCAGCATGGTCTGGTTCCGACCAGGAGGAGTTGCGATGATCGGGTATCCAGAGGCACCCAGGGCGTGGTGGCTTACCCGCGGCATGGCGCGGATTTCCGGGGTCAACCTGCCGCGCGCCGTGGTCGAAGGCTGGCTGCAGCGTGACGAGCTTGAGCATCTGATCATCCGCTGTGCCGCCTGTGGCCGCGGCGCGGAATGCGAACGGTGGTTGGTCAGGTCCGGTTCGGCGCATGCGATGCCGGACTTCTGCCCGAACAAGGCCGGGATCGAGGCTCTGGGCTAGGTGCACTTCACTCGGCGCCCCGTCGACACGGGTGCCGGGGTGACCGGGGCGGTGGACCAACCCCTCTGGTCCGCCGCCCCGCTTTTCCCGGGAAGTCTGCGATGATCGTCCTGGAAGACCTCATCCGAGACCGCGGGTCGCGTTATGCCGCTGCAGCCGGCTCGGTGCGCTCGAAGGCCGAGATCGAGGCGTTTCTGACCACGCTTCGCCGCCGTCGCAAGTTCGACAAGGCCACGCATCATTCCTGGGCGGCGCTTCTGGCCGACAGCGGCCCCTTGAAGAACGACGACGGCGAGGCCGGGGCCGGCGCGGTGATCCTGAAGATGCTGGAGCGTGAGGCCGTGCCTGACCGCATCGTCGTCGTCACCCGCTGGTATGGCGGCGTCCACCTTGGCGGCGACCGTTTCGCCCATATCGTCAGCTGCACCCGCGCGGCCCTGGCGGCGCTTCGCGACCAGGGGCCGTCCGGGGCGCTTGGCGCTGGCCCTGCGCGGGGCTAACCTGACCCGAAACGGGGAGGGGACGGATGCGCGACGCGCTGCGGGCCGAGGCACGGCGGTTTGCCAATACTGTGATCTGGTCATGGGCGGGCTTTCGTGCTGCCTGGGCCACGGAAAAGACGCTGCGGCAATGGACCCTGGCCAATGTGCTCTCCGCCGCGCTGGCCTTCACGCTGGACCTGGCCCCCGGTGAACGTGCCCTGATCCTGGCGCTGGGCCTGCTGATCCTTGCGGCGGAACTGATCAACACCGCCGTCGAAGTGCTGGTGGACATGGTCTCTCCCGGCCTGGACCCGCGGGCGAAGAAGGCCAAGGATTGCGGCTCGGCCTGCGTGGCGCTTGCGGTCGTCGCGGCGGGGGTGGCCTGGGGGGTGGTCCTGCTGGGGTAGGAAACGGACGCCGTCTGCGCCGGTTGTCTGGAAAACTACTAAGACTGAAGGGCCTTCCGATGCAACGCGCCCCTTCGCCGACCGCGCCCGCCAGCGGCGCACCCGCAACTACTGCGGTGTCCCCGGATCGGCCGGGCCCCGGTTGCCCTGCCGACGCAGATGCGCACGGTAAAGCAGCGGAGCGGCCACGCGGTCATACAGGACTTCTGTGACTTGCCGGACCAGGGGCCAGTCCGTCACTCTGGCAAGCCAGCGCCACCGCGGCATCGCAGACCAGAGCGCACGGAAAGCGGGCATGCCTGACAGCACCCGACCGTCCTGCCAGACATGCAGCTGCCGCGCGGCCCGGTCTGGCGTCAGCCCCCAATCCTCGGCCCGGTCGATCCCGTCGAAGCGGATCGGCAACCCGTCCGCCACAGCGCGGCGGCGGTAGGCGTCGATCTCGAACCGGCAGACCGGGCAGGTCTCGTTGTAAAGGACGCGGGTTTCCTGGGTCATGCCTGCCAGATAGCACGTCGGCGGATCAAGTCAGGCGACAGCGTGACGCAGTCACACCAGCCGTCCCCAAAGATCATATTCCCCGGCCTCGTCCACCTCGACCTTGACGATGTCGCCGGGGGTCAGGCCCTCGAAGCCTTCGTCGATGAAAAGGTTGCCGTCGATTTCCGGCGCATCGGCCCTGGTGCGGCAGGTGGCGCCGTCCTCGTCGACGTCATCGACGATCACCTCTAGCACTTTTCCAACCTTTGCGGCCAGTTTTGCCGCCGAAATGGCCTGGGCTCTTTCCATGAAGCGATCAAAGCGATCCTGCTTCACTTCTGCCGGCACGTGGTCGGGCAGGTCGTTCGACCGGGCACCGGCGACGTTCTCGTACTGGAAGCAGCCGACGCGATCCAGCTGGGCCTCGTCCAGCCAGTCGAGAAGGGTCTGGAATTCGGCCTCGGTCTCGCCAGGATAGCCGACGATGAAGGTCGAGCGCAGGGTCAGGTCGGGGGCGACAGCGCGCCAGGCGGCGATTTCGTCCAGCGTCCGGGCCGCGGCGGCGGGGCGGGCCATGCGCTTCAGCACCTCGGGGTGGGCGTGCTGGAAGGGGATGTCGAGATAGGGCAGCACGAGGCCTTCGGCCATCAGCGGGATCAGGTCGCGGACATGGGGGTAGGGGTAGACGTAGTGCAGCCGCACCCAGGCGCCCAGTTTCCCCATCTCGCGCGCCAGGTCGGTGATATGGGCGCGCACTTCGCCACCCTTCCAGGGCGACAGGTCATGCTTGCGGTCCACACCATAGGCCGAGGTGTCCTGGCTGATGACCAGAAGCTCGCGCACCCCGGCCTCGACCAGCTTTTCGGCCTCACGCAGCACGGCATGTGCCGGGCGAGAGACGAGCCGACCGCGCATGTCGGGGATGATGCAGAACTTGCACTTGTGGTTGCAACCCTCGGAAATCTTGAGATAGCTGTAGTGGCGCGGCGTCAGGGAAACCCCGGTTGCGGGCAGCAGGTCGATGAAGGGATCGGGCGCAGGGGGCACGGCCGCGTGAACGGCATCCAGCACCGCCTCGTACTGATGCGGTCCGGTCACGGCCAACACCTTCGGATGCGCGCCGGTGATGAATTCGGGGTCCGCCCCCAGGCAGCCGGTCACGATCACCCGGCCATTTTCCTGCAAGGCCTCGCCGATCGCCTCCAGGCTTTCGGCCTTGGCGCTGTCGAGAAAGCCGCAGGTGTTCACGATCACCGCGTCGGCCCCCTTGTAATCGGGGCTGATCGCATAACCTTCGGCCCGAAGGCGCGTCAGGATGCGTTCGCTGTCGACCAGCGCCTTGGGGCAGCCAAGGCTGACCATGCCGATGGTCGGCTGGGCCCTTCCATCAGATCGGGCGCGCCGGGTGTCAGGCACCAGGGCACGGGCAAGGTCGGGGCGAAGGAGCGGCGGGTTTTCTGACATGGGCGCCCTATACTCTGCGCCGACCGGTCTGGAAAGCCCGCCCTCTCGGCCATTTGATGCCAGTCCGGTCCCCCCGACTTGGCATCCTGCCGCCCGCAGGCTTAGACTTGGGCAAAACAAGAAAATCCGAGGAGTTGGGCATGCGCTGGATCGTCCGGGTCGGGGTTACGCTGGCTATGCTTCTGGTCCTGGGCCTGGGGCTGAGCGCGATGGTGCCTGCCGAGCGGGTGGCCCAGGCGGTCTCTTCGCAGTTCGAGGCGATGACCGGGCGCAAGATGCAGCTGCAGGGCGAGGTCTCGCCCCGGCTCTGGCCCTCGCTTGGCATCTCGACCGGGCCGGTCAGCATCGCCAATGCCGATTGGGCGGAAAGCGACCAGCCGTTGTTCCAGGCGCAGGGCCTGTCCATCGACGTGAACTTCGGCGCGCTGTTCGGGGGCGAGGTGAAGATCCTCGGCCTTGCCGCCGACCGGCCCGAGATCAACCTGGAACGCAATGCCGAGGGCGAGGCGAACTGGGTCTTCGCGGCCGGAACCGGGGGCGGCGCGGGCTCGGTCCCGGCTCCGGCCACGGGGTTCACGCTGGACGACGGCACGATCAGCGGCGGCGTCATCCGCTATGTCGACCGCCAGTCGGGCCGCGAGATCGCGCTGGACGGGGTGGATGCGACCCTGGCGATCCCGGATTTCTCGGGCCCCTTCACCTTGACGGCCAGGGGCCTGTCCGGCGGGCAGGCGGTGGCGCTGGACCTGACGGGCGGGGTCTTTTCCGCCTTTGCGCTGGGCCGGGTGGTGCCGGTCACGGCGACCTTGACGGCGGGCGGCACGAAGCTCGGTTTCGACGGTCGCGGCGGCTATGCGCCGGTGGTTGCCGAGGGCGCGCTTGTCGCCGACCTTGCCGATCTGCCGGCTCTGGGTGCGCTGACGGGGTCGGATCTGTCGCGCCCGCAACCCGGTCTGGGCCACGACAGGCTGCGGATTGCCGGCACCCTGACGCTGGACGGCACCGGTGCGGCCTTCCTGCGCGGGGCCGAGATCGTCATGGACGCAAACCAGCTGAAGGGCGACCTGGACCTGCTGCCCGGCGATGCGCGCCCCTTGCTGAAAGGCACGCTGGTCGCGGGTCCCATCGTGCTCGCCACCGGCCCCGAAGGCGAGATGGGCGGGGGCCAGGCCGGCGGGATGGAGGCCGCGGGCTGGCCCGAGGGCGAGATCGACGTCTCGGCCCTGGGCACGCTGGATGCCGAGGTCGCGCTGTCGGCGCCCTCGATCGACCTGGGCGTGCTGAAACTTGGCCAGACCCGTGCACTGGTGACGGTGGACCGCGCCCGCGCGGTGATCGACATCCGCGAGATGCAGGCCTACAACGGCCAGGTCTCCGGCGATTTCGTGGTGAACGGGCGCGGCGGGCTGTCGGTCGGCGGTCGGCTTGCCTTCGCGGGCCTGCAGACCCAGCCCTTGCTGACCGATCTTGCGGGCTGGGACCGGCTGGTCTCGACCGCCGATGCCGAGCTGGAGTTCCTTGGCGTCGGCAATTCCGTCGATGCGATCATGAAAAGCCTGGAAGGCCAGGGTGCGCTGGAACTGGGCCGGGGCGAGCTGCGCGGGCTGGACATCGCCGGGATGCTGCGGACCCTGGACCCCGGCTTTGTCGGCGAGGGGCAGAAGACCGCGTTCGACGGCCTTGCCGGGACCTTTACCATCGCCGGGGGCGTGCTGACCAACAACGACCTCAAGCTTGTCGCCCCTCATGTCACCGCCTCGGGGTCGGGCGAGCTTGGCCTGGGCGAGCGCAGGCTGGACTACCGCCTGCGGCCCACCGCGCTGGCGGCCGAGGATGGGACCGGCGGGGTGATGGTGCCCTTGCTCATCACCGGACCCTGGGCCGACCCCAGCTTCCGGCTGGACCTGGAATCCATCGCCCGCGAGAAGATGGAGGCCGAGGCCAAGGCCGTGGCCGAGCGTCTGGAGCAAGAGGCCAAGGCCGCCGAAGCCGCCGCCAGGGCCGAGCTGGAACAGCGCCTGCGCGAGGAGTTGGGCGTCGAGGTTGCGCCCGACCAAAGCCTCGGCGATGCGGCCAGGGACGCGGCGACGAAGGCGCTGGAAGAGCAGGCCGTGAGGGCGCTGGAAGAGATCCTGAACGGGAACTGACCCAAGGGCAAAGACCCAACGGAAAAGCCGGCGCCCTGCGGCACCGGCTTTTCAGGTCGGCAAGGGCGCGCTTACCGGCGCCGGTCGCGCCGGGCGCTCATCGGCTGGAAGGCGACGCCGACATGGGCCTCGCAATAGGGTTTGCCCGGCAGGCTGGGCAGGCCGCAGAACCAGAAGTCTTCGGTCGCCGGGTCGCCGATCGGCCATTTGCAGGTCCGCTCGGTCAGCTCCATCAGCGTCAGCTTGCGGGCGCGTTTCTCAACCTCGCGGACCGAGGCCAATGCCTCGGGGCTGATCTCGTTCATGCTGGGCTGCGGCGGCAGCGGCTGGCCGGCCGGAACAATCGCCTTGCGGACCGGAAGCGGCATCACGTTGTTGGCCGGAGGCGCTGCGGCGGCTGCCGGAGCAGCCGGGCGCGGCGTCTCGGCGCGCGGGGCCGCGGGGGCCGGGTCGGGCCGGGATGCGGGCTCGGGCTTGGCGGCCTGCACCGGGGCCGGGGCCGAAGCACCCTCTTCCTCTTCGTCCTTGCCGCCCACCCGGTTCGACAGGCCAAGGCGATGAACCTTGCCGATCACCGCATTGCGGGTGACACCACCCAGCTCCTTGGCGATCTGGCTGGCCGACTGGCCTTCGTTCCACATGCGCTTGAGCGTCTCGACACGCTCGTCCGTCCAGGACATCCCGATCTCCGCCTGTCTTGAATATCCGGGCAGTGTATCCGTCCGGGGCAGGGGGCCGCAAGGGTGGCTCTTGCGATTGCCCGTTCAGGGCCTGGTCGCGTCCCATTCCGCCATGACCACGCCCGCCGTCCGTTGCCCGCCGATCATCGAGATGCCGGCGTCGATCTGCGCCGGCTAATGCCGCAAGGCACGCGCTTCGGCGTTGCGCACGATCGGAAAGGCCGCCCTGCGCCGCAAGAGCTCGGCCTCCGGGACCACGGCATTCAGCGCAGCCCGCTCTGCCGCAGTCAGACCCGACAGGCCCCTTTCGCCGGGGTGAAAGCTTTCCGACTGCGCCCCGTCGGCCAGAAGTATCTCGTGCCGGTCGCAGAGCAGCAGCACGTAGTCGACGCCCGCAGCAGGCAGGACCACCCGCGCCGCACGGTCGTCGACCAGCGCCTGCGCGGCGACCAGCACCCGGTCCTCGCCGAAATAGACCTCGGCCCGCCAGTCGTCGATCAGCATCCGCTGCTGCGCCGAGACCACCAGCGGCCGCGTGTTGCCCACCGTTCCCGCCGCGAACTCCACCGGCCGCAGCGAGGGGTGCGCCAGCAGCTCCAGCGCCGAGACCCGCCGCCGCCCGACCCAGCACAGCGGCCGCGAGCCATTGGACAGCGTCGTCACCGCCTCGCCCGTGGTCAGCGTCTCGACTGGCCGGGGACCATCGGGCGTGTCGATCAGCGTGCCTGTCGCATAGGCCGCAAGCCCCTCGACCGGGGCAGCCGTGTCGCTGGCCAAGACCGCGGCGTCCCAGGGACCGGCCACGGCGACGGCCACCGCCTTCCCGCCGATCCGCACCAGAAACAGCCCCGCGCGACCTGGCACCGGCTCGATGGCGACCCGCAGCTCTGCGGCGTGGCGCACCCCGGCCAGTGCTGCGGGTTCCGCCAGCGCCAGGCCTTCCGCACCAGGATCCAGGACCAGGTCCACCGCCTCGGCCCTGGGGGCAAGCGCGGGGGCCTGTTCGGCCAGCCGCAGCGCCCAGCCCCGACCGGCAGCTGCCCGTGGCAGCAGCACATCGTCCAGCGCGTAGACGCCGACAGTGATGCGTTCCGCAACCATGTCCGCCCGAAGTCTCCGGTGTTCCTGTCGCCCTGTTCCCGAGACCGTCGGCCCCGTCGTCCCCTGATCCTGCCTTGCCAGCCTTTACAGGTCATTTCCAGCAAAAACGCCACGCCATCGGCCCGGCGAATCCGCTTTACCCGGTGACGACTTCCGGCTATCCGGACGGCATGACCACCGCGACCCGCCATATCCTCGCCTTGCGCCGACGCCCTAGCGTCTGACGCCGCACCCGCTGGTCCCGGCGCGCGCCTAGCGCCACCCTCCGCTCCCCTCCGCTTCCGTTGACTCCCGGCCAGCCGTCAGGCACCCATTGGCCTTCACCTGCAAGGACATGCCCATGATCCCGTCCGTTCTGCCGACCTACAACCGCGCGCCCCTGGCCTTCGTGAAGGGCGAGGGCAGCTGGCTCACGGCCGAGGATGGCCGCCGATACCTGGACCTCGGCTCGGGCATTGCGGTGAACGCGCTGGGCCATGCCCATCCCGCGCTGGTGCAGGCGCTGACCGATCAGGCCGGCAAGCTGTGGCACGTCTCGAACGTCTACACGATCCCCGAACAGGAACGGCTGGCAGGCCTGCTGACCGACCAGACCTTCGCCGACACCGTGTTCTTCACCAACTCGGGCACCGAAACCGCCGAGCTGGCGATCAAGATGGCGCGCAAGTTCCACCACGACGCAGGCCAGCCCGACCGGACCGAGATCATAGCCTTCGAGGGCGCCTTCCACGGCCGCTCTACCGGCGCCATCGCGGCAGCCGGGTCCGAGAAGATGGTCAAGGGCTTCGGCCCGCTGATGCCGGGCTTCAGGCACCTGAAATGGCCCGCGAACGACGCCGACCACGCCGCGATCCGCGCTGCCATCACCGACCGGACCTGCGCCGTCATCATCGAGCCGATCCAGGGCGAGGGTGGCATCCGCGTCGTTCCCGACCAGTGCCTGAAGGGCCTGCGCGACCTTTGCGACCAGACCGGCACGCTGCTCATCTTCGACGAGGTGCAATGCGGCATGGGCCGCACCGGCCGGCTTTTCGCGCATGAATGGGCGGGGGTCACGCCCGACATCATGATGGTCGCCAAGGGCATCGGCGGCGGCTTTCCCCTGGGCGCGCTCCTCGCCACCGAACGCGCCGCCTCCGGCATGACGGCGGGCACCCACGGCTCCACCTACGGCGGCAATCCCCTGGGCTGCGCGGTCGGTGCCAAGGTCGTCGAGCTGATCTCCGACCCCGCCTTCCTGGCCGAGGTCGCCCGCAAGGGCGCGCTCATGCGCCAGGGCCTGGAATCCCTCGTCGCACGCCACCCGCAGGTGTTCGAGGCCGTGCGCGGCGAGGGCCTGATGCTGGGCCTGAAATGCAAGCCCGCCCCGACCGAGGTGGTCAAGGCCGGCTACGAGGCCGGTGTCCTGACAGTCGCCGCCGCCGACAATGTCCTGCGCCTTCTGCCCGCGCTCAACATCCCCGACGCCGACATCGCCGAGGCGCTCACCCGCCTCGACCAGGCCGCCACCCAGCTGGAGAAGGCCGCCTAGGCATTTTCTGTCCATAAATATCCTGGGGGTCCGGGGGCAACGCCCCCGGCTGCCAGCCAAAAAGCGAAGCGACATGAACCACTTCCTCGACATCCACAAGACCGCCCCCGCCGACCTGCGCGCCATGATCGACAGCGCCCAGGCGATGAAGACCGCGAGGAACGGGCGCCCGAAAGGCGCGCCCGATGACGAGCGGCCGCTCGAAGGCCACATGGTCGCGCTGATCTTCGAGAAACCCTCGACCCGCACCCGCGTCTCCTTCGATGTCGGCGTGCGCCAGATGGGCGGCGAGACGATGGTGCTGTCCGGCAAGGAAATGCAGCTCGGCCACGGCGAAACCATCGCCGACACCGCCCGCGTGTTGTCGCGCTATGTCGACCTGATCATGATCCGCACCTTCGAGGAAGCCACGCTGCTGGAAATGGCCGAACATGCCACGGTGCCGGTGATCAACGGCCTGACCAACCGCACCCACCCCTGTCAGATCATGGCCGACGTCATGACCTACGAGGAACATCGCGGCCCGATCGCGGGCAAGAAGGTGGTCTGGTGCGGTGACGGCAACAACGTGGCGGCCAGCTTCCTGCACGCCGCCGGCCAGTTCGGCTTCGACTTCACCTTCACCGGGCCGGAAACCCTCGACCCCGAAGACAAGTTCGTGGCTCTCGCCCGCGACAAAGGCTCGAAGATCACCATCCAGCGCGATCCCTTCACCGCGGTCGAAGGTGCCGACCTGGTGGTCACCGACACCTGGGTCAGCATGCACGACCCCGAAAGCGCCAAGGAGCGCCGCCACAACCAGCTGCGCCCCTACCAGGTGAACGAGCAGCTGATGTCCCGCGCCAAGCCCGACGCGCTGTTCATGCACTGCCTGCCCGCCCACCGGAATGACGAGGCGACCAGCGCGGTCATGGACGGGCCCCATTCGGTGATCTTCGACGAGGCCGAGAACCGCCTGCACGCGCAGAAGGCCATCATGCGCTGGTGCCTCGGCCGCTGACCGACCCGGTGCTTCGGCACCACCGGCAGGGCCAGGTCCTCATCTTCCGCCAGATGCCGCGCTTCGGCCCGCCCGGACCTGAGCCTCCGGACCTGAGCCTCCGGACCTGAACCTCAGGACCTGAACCTCTGGGCGGGACGGCCCTTGGCATTCCCGCCCGCATCCGCCACCTTGGGTCAAACCCAAGGGAGGCTTTCATGCACCGTCGCTCCGTCGCCGTCTTCGACCGGTTTCTCTTTGCTCTGTCCACCATTCTCGACAAGGCCGAGGCGCATTGCCAGGCAAAGAAGATCAAGCCCGAGGTGATCCTTGCGGCGCGTCTGTTCCCTGACATGTTCCCCTTGACCCGCCAGGTCCAGCTGGCCTGCGATTTCGCCGCGCGCGGAACGGCCCGGCTGGCGGGGCAGGACCCCAAGGGCTTTCCCGACACCGAGATCACCTTCGCCGAGCTGAAGGACCGCATCGCTGCGACGCGCGGCTACATGGGCAGCTTCCAGGCCGCCGACTTCGCCCATGCCGACACCCGCGAGGTGCATTTCAAGGCCGGGGGCCGCGACATGGTGCTGAAAGGCGAGGAATTCCTGTCCTTCTTTGCCCTGCCGCAGTTCTTCTTCCACATCACCACCGCCTACAACATCCTGCGCCACAACGGCATCGACCTGGGCAAGCGCGACTACATGGGCGCGCCATGAGGGGCGTCCTTGGCCACGACACGCAGCGGGGCATCGCCGGTTTCGCGACGCTGACCAGGGTCGAAGACCTCGACGCTCAGGCCGGCTGAGGCGCAGCGGGCCGCAGGACCCTTGCCCCGTCCGCGTCCGCCGCCCGCGCCGCCAGCAGCGCCACCAGGATCAGCATCAGCGACAGCACGGCATAGGTCGGCCGAAAGCCCACATGCTCGGCCACGAAGCCGATCGTCGACGGCGCGACCAGGATCCCGCAATAGCCGACCATCGTGACGATCGAGATGGCGCTGGCCGAGGGCAGGCGCGGATGGTTCCCGGCGGCCGAGAACAGGATCGGCACCATGTTGGCGATCCCAAGCCCTGCCACGAAGAAGCTGACGATCACCATCCAGGCTTCGGTCGCGACCGCTCCGCCCATCATCCCTGCGGCCCCCAGCCAGCCCGAGACCCGCAGGGTCCGCACGGCGCCGAACCGGTTGCGCACCGTGTCGCCCAGAAAGCGCATCAGCGCCATCGCCCCGGCAAAGAACGCAAAGCCAAGGCCCGAGACGAAGACATCCGACCCCAGCTCCTGCTGCATGTAGATCGCCGCCCAATCCAGGACCGCGCCTTCCGGCACCATCGAGGCCAGCGCAAGGAACCCCAGCAGCCAGATCTGCAGGTCCCTGGGGAAAAGCTTCGTCGCCGGCGCGGCGGGGACGGCCTCGGCCACCACGGGTTTCGGCGCTTCGGGCAACAGGAAGGGCATTGCCGCCACGACGATCACCGCGACGATGCCGGCGGTCAGCAGCGACTGCACCTCGGACCCCCAATGCGCGATGACCCAGGCCCCGGCCGAGCCGCCGATGAAGCCGCCCAGGCTCCAGAACCCGTGCGACGAGGACATGATCGCCTTGTGCAACCGCCGCTCGATCACTACGGCCTGCGCGTTCATCGCCACGTCCATGCAGCCCGCCATCGCGCCGAAGACCGCCATGAACAGCGCCAGAAGCCACAGGTTCGGCGAGAAGACGACCATCGGCAGCACCGGGATCAGCGCCAGCGAGAACAGCGACAGCACCCGCCGCCCGCCATAAAGGCTGATCAGCCGCCCGGCGAACAGCATCGCCGTGACCGCTCCCAGTCCCAGGACCAGGATCAACAGGCCCAGCGCGGATTCGGTGACGTCGTGGCGCGGCATCAGAAGCGGGATCTGCGGCGCCCAGGCCCCCATGACGAAGCCATTGGCCAGGAACATCGCCGCCACCGCCCAGCGTGCGCGCCGCGCCTGCGTATCCACCTGCATCGTCTGCCCCTGTCAGTGTCGGCGCAGGTCATAGTCCACGCGATCGGCCGGGGAAAGGCCGCAGCGATCAATCCATGTTGCAGGCCTGAAAGGAAACCTGGCCCGGACCGACAGACTCGGTCGCTGTCCGGCGCGGCAGCAGTGTCGACAGTGCCGGCCTGCACCTGTCTGCGCCCAAGACCCCACCCTCAGGTGCCGCGCGGCTTTGCCCGCGTTGTCGGCTCCGCCTGCGTCGGATCCTCGGGCCAGGGGTGCCGCGGATAGGACCCGCGCATGTCCTTGCGCACATCCGCATAAGACGTCGCCCAGAACCGGGGCAGGTCGGTCGTCACCTGCACCGCGGCCCGCGCGGGCGACAGCAGCGTCAGCCTGACCGGCATCCGGCTCAGGCCCACCACCGGATGCACCGTGACCCCGAACATCTCCTGCAGCCGCACTTCGATCGCTGGCGCCTCGCCCTCGTAGTCGATCGGGATCTTCCGCCCCAGCGGGGTCTCGAAGCTGCCCGGGGCCAGCCGGTCCATCTCGGCCAGCCGGTCCCAGCCCAGAAGCCCCTGCAGCGCGGGGACCAGATCAAGGCTGCGGACATCCGCCTCGGTCTTCACGCCCGTCAGATGCGGCAAGAGCCAATCCTCGGCGCTTGCCAGCAAGTCGGCATCCTCCAACCCCGGCCAGTCGTCCCGCCGCGCCAGCCGCGCCCGCGCCCGCAGTCGCCGCGCAGCCGCCGACCACGGCAGGCCCAGCGCCCGCACTCCGTCCAGAGCCGCCCGGGCAACCGCCGCAGCCGGGGCCTCCCAGTGCCGGTCGTCCAGCACCAGCGCGCCCAGGCGCTCTTGCCGCCGCGAGACCACCCGGCCCTCGCGCCTGGACCATTCGCAGAGCTCGACCCAGGCGATGCGGTCGGCGTGGATGCCGCGCAGCTCTGCCTCGCTGATCGCCACCGCCTGCCGCACTGTGGCCTCGCGCGCGTCGCCATCCAGATCCGTCGCCACGATCAGCCGTGCCCCCGAAAGGCCAAGCCCCGCCGCCATCGCCGCCCCCTTGCCGCCCGACAGCACCCAGCGCGGGGCGTCGCCCTTGCGGCGCAGCCCGATCCGGTCCGGGTAGGCCAGTGCCGCCATTTCGGCCAGGCTGTAGCCCGAGGAGCCTGCCCTCCCCATCCCTCTCCCGCGCGGGGGGGGGCCACGCGGGGGGAGGAGGCCGTCCGACCCGGATGCCAGTGCGCCGCCTGCGGCCTTGCGCCTCCCCTCCCCCTCGTGGGGAGGGGATGGGGATGGGGGGCTCACGGCCAGTCCCCGCGTCGCCGCTGCCAGCCGCTTCGCCTCGGCCCGGATCCGCTCCACCGCGCCCCGGTCCGCCTCGGGTCCCGGCCGCTGGATCGCCTGCATCCGCAAGGTCAGGTCCGGACCCGCCCCCCGCAAGGGGTCGCGTTCGGCCAGCAAGGCCGCCAGGGTCGCCGCTTCCGGCCCCGCGACCGCCAGCATGTGCCCAAGTCGGGGGTGCAACGGCAGCCCAGCCAGCGCCCGGCCATGCGCCGTGATATGGCCCTTCGCGTCCAGCGCGCCCAGGTCCTGCAACAGCGCCCGCGCCTCTGCCAGGGGCCCCGCGGGCGGCGGTGTCAGGAACGGCAGCTCCGCCCCGCCCCACATGGCCAGCTCCAGCGCCAGACCCGCCAGATCCGCCACCTCGATCTCGGCGGGGGGATAGGCGGCCAACCCGCCCTCTTCGCCCCTGGTCCACAGCCGGTAGCACACCCCCGCCGCCACCCGCCCCGCCCGGCCCCGGCGCTGCTCGGCCTCGGCCTTGGTGACCCGCTCGGTCACCAGCCGCGACATGCCCGAGTTCGGATCGAACCGCGCCCGCCGCGCCCGCCCTGCATCCACCACCACCCGGATATCCGGCAGCGTCAGCGAGGTCTCGGCGATCGAGGTGGCCAGCACCACCTTGCGGCCCTCGGCAGGGGCCAGCGCCGCCCGCTGCGCCGCAAAATCCATCGCCCCGAACAGGGGCCGCAGCGCCACCCCCGGCACATCGCGCAACAGCCCTTCGACCCGCCGGATCTCGGCCTCCCCCGGCAGGAAGACCAGCATCCCGCCGCCAAAGTCGCTGGCCGTCTCCACCAGCGCCGCCTTCAACGCCCCGGCGACCACCGCCTCCAGCCGCAGCGACGCATCCGGCGGCCGCGGCAGCCACCGGGTCTCCACCGGCCAGGCCCGCCCTGCAGAGGTCACCACCGGCGCCCCGCCCATCAGCGCCGCCACCGGCCCCGCATCCAGAGTGGCCGACATCACCAGCAGCTTCAGATCCTCGCGCAGCGCCCCCCGCACCTCCAGGCACAGCGCCAGCCCCAGATCGGCGTTCAACGACCGCTCATGGAACTCGTCGAAGATCACCAGCCCGACGCCCGCCAGCTCCGGGTCGGACTGCAGCATCCGTGTCAGGATGCCTTCTGTCACCACCTCGATCCGCGTCGTGGCCGAGACCTTCGCCTCCCCCCGGATGCGGTAGCCCACCGTCCGCCCGACCGGCTCTCCCAGGGTCTCGGCCATCCGCTCGGCCGCAGCCCGCGCCGCCAGCCGCCGCGGCTCCAGCATCAGGATGCGACCCTGCACCACCCCGCGCGCCAGCAGGTCCAGCGGCACCAGCGTGGTCTTTCCCGCCCCCGGCGGCGCCTGCAACACCGCCATCCCGCGCAAGGCCAGCGCCTCGGCAAGCTCGGGCAACACATGGGATACCGGCAGTTCAACCATGCCCGCTTATCGCCCGTGCCTCGCGTCCTGACCAGACCCGGCCGCACCCCATGCCCTTTCCCTTCTGCCCAAATATCCCCGCCGGAGGCACGCCCGAGCCGCTCTGCGCGTCCTTCACGCGCAGAGCGGCGAGACAAAAGGCCTTCGCGCGGCACGCGCTCCAGTCAGGAACCGCCCCGACCCGCACACGGCCCGGCGATGCACCCCCTCGCCAAGCCCGCCCGGTTCCGGCAATAAGGCAGCAGACGAGAGGGACAATGGACACCACCGAACGCGCCCGCCTGATCCGCGCCGGGGACCGCCGGGCGCTTGCCCGCGCCATCACCCTGGTCGAAAGCGCCCGCCCCGACCACCGGGCCGAGGCGCTGGCACTGCTGGATGCGCTGCGCTCGGGCCCGCAGGCGCTGCGCATCGGCCTTTCGGGCACGCCGGGGGTGGGCAAGTCGACCTTCATCGAAGCCTTCGGCCTGATGCTGACCGCGCAGGGTCTCAAGGTCGCGGTCCTTGCCGTCGATCCCTCCTCCGCGCGCTCCGGCGGCTCGATCCTGGGCGACAAGACCCGGATGGAACGCCTGTCGCGCGACCCGAACGCCTTCATCCGCCCCTCGCCCAGCCAGTCCCAGCTTGGCGGCGTCGCCCGCCGCACCCGCGAGGCCGTTGCCCTTTGCGAAGCGGCTGGCTTCGACATCGTCCTGGTCGAAACCGTGGGCGTCGGCCAGTCCGAAACCGTGGTGGCAGAGCTCAGCGACCTCTTTGTGCTCCTCCTCGCCCCCGCCGGTGGCGACGAGCTGCAAGGTGTCAAGCGCGGCATCATGGAGATGGCTGACCTCATTCTGGTGAACAAGGCCGACGGCGACCTGAAAGCCGCCGCGATGCGCACTGTCGCCGACTACGCGGGGGCGCTTCACCTGCTTCGGCGCCGCCCGCAGGACCCCGAGGGCTTTCCCAAGGCGCTGCCGGTCTCTGCCCTGGCCGACGAAGGGCTGACCCAGGCCTGGGACGAGATCCAGACCCTTGTCGCCTGGCGCAAGGCGCACGGCCACTGGGACCGGACCCGTGCCACCCAGGCCCGCCACTGGTTCCAGGAAGAAGTCCGCCAGGGCCTTCTCGCCGCGCTGACGCGCGAACCGCAGAAGGGCCTGATGACCAGCCTTGGCGACCGCGTCGCGGCCGGGGACCTCACTCCCGAGGCCGCCGCCACCCGGATGCTCGAACTTCTCGGTCGCGGGCGGTGAAGGCGGCGCGTCCGACCGAAACCCTGTTCGACGGCGACCGCCTGCGTGCCCGCCTCACCCGGCCGCGCGACGGCGGCACGGTGCTTTACGTCACCTTCCGGCAACGCCTGGACCAGCCCGGCAGCTTCTCGGACGACCCGCCCGTCCGCCAGGCCCTGGCCCTGGGTCTTGCGCATCTTCACCTGCAGTCGCGCTGGAACGACTGGTACCTGAACCCCGAGACGGAGGCCCTGGAGGCCGCGCTCTGCACCCTGCGGCAGGGGTTCACCCAGGCGCGGGCAGTGGGCTACTCGATGGGCGGCTACGCGGCCCTGCGGCTTGCGGCCGCGCTCGACCTGACCCAGGCGCTGGTGATCTCGCCGCAGTTCACGCTGGACCGGACTGTCCTGCCAATGGAACGCCGCTACCGCGAGGCCGCAGCTTTCGACCGGGGGCTCGGCGATCTTGCCCGCCACGGCAAGCCCGACCTTTGCGGTGCAGTGGTCTTCGACCCCAGCCACCCGCTCGACCCGCTGCACGCCCGCCTGATCCGCCAGATCATGCCCGGCATGGCCCCGGCGCCGTGCATGTTCGGGGGCCATCCCGCAACGCAAGCGATCCGCGCCGGAGGCGGGTTTCGACAATTCCAGGCGCTGGGCCTGAATGCAGCCCTGTCGGCCCCCGCCATCGTCCGGCTGCACCGCGCGCTTCGCACAACCTCAAGCCGATACTGGCATTTCCGTGCCAAGGCCTGCCTTGTCCGTGGCAAGACCGCCCAGGCCGAACAAGCGCTGGCCCGCGCCGAAAGGCTTGCGGACGCCTAGGGTCGGCGCACCCGGCCTACCTTGCGGCCACAGCAGCCCGGACCAGCCTTCGCTGGCTTCGCCGCCGCACGGGGGCAGCCGCGCGCCGGATGTTGCCTGGCCAGTGCTCGCGCCTTTCCTGCCGCCTGACCGCTTGACGCCGCCCGGGATTCCCCTTACACGCCCTCAATCGAATTCGAGGGCTGGGGATTCCCCGCCTTCTCCCGCTTTTGACGAACCGAAGGAACACCAGAATGTCGCGCGTCTGCGAACTTACCGGCAAGGGGCCGATGTCCGGCAACACCGTCTCCCACGCCAACAACAAGTCCCGCCGTCGGTTCCTGCCGAACCTGAACGAAGTGACCCTGATCTCCGACGTGCTGGACCAGTCGTTCAAGCTGCGCGTCACCGCCGCGGCGCTGCGGTCGGTCGACCACCGCGGGGGCCTGGACGCCTATCTGGCAAAGGCCAAGGACGACGAACTGTCGACCGCCGCGCAGAAGATCAAGAAGGACATCGCCAAGGCGCAAGCCGCGGCCTGATCCGTCTGTCGCCATCGCAAAGGCCCCGCCTTCGTCAGGAAGGCGGGGCCTTTCGCTTTTCGGCGGGATGGTGGGCAGATTGCCCACCCTACGCCCGCGCAAGCATGGCCAACAGCCGGGCCGGGCGCAACCCGTAGGGTGGGCGATCCGCCCACCCTCCGCATCAAGCGGTGACCTGGCCGGGTGTTCCTGTCTCACGCCCCATCTTCGCGCTGGGGCAGGGTGGGCGATCCGCCCACCGCACCCGCGGCATCACCCGGCGCAATAGGCCTGGGCGGTCTGGCCGAAGCTCTTGTAGCGGTCCCAGAAGGCGTCGTCCGATCTAGACTGCGAGGTCCAGGTCGCATGCGCGGCTTCGGGGTCCTTGAAGAACCTCGCCGCCCGCCGCTGGTCGCCGCCCGACAACGTCATGTCCGCGACCTGCTGGATGCAACCGCACAGCGACCGCTTCCCACCCCGGTCCGAGGCCATGCAGGCCCGCTCGATCGGGCCGGCAATCGCCGCGCCGGGCATTACCACAAACGACGCGGCCACGGCGGCCGCAAACAGGATTGATTTCATATCGCTCTGCCTCTTTCGCCGGGCAAGTCGGGCAGGCGCCCGTCCCAATGCCGGTCATTGTGTAAGCAGGATCATGCCAAGTCCAAGCGAAATTTTCAAGCCGATTCAGTCAGTTGCCGACATCGGCGGGATTCCGCAAGACTTCGTGGCCCTGCGTGATCCTGCCACAACATCGGGTGTCGGCCTGCGGCTCTGCCGCTGCCGTCGCCAGCAGGTGACCGCGCCCGGAACCCGAAGCGCAGTCCGCACCCGGCAAGACGGCGTCAAGGTGCCGGGCAGCGTGCGCTCGGTCACGTCCGGAGCGTCCTCGAACGCCGCAGTCTCGACCATCCGGACCTGCGGCCCGCCCGTCGTCGGTCCTTGGCTTTCCGCTTCCGCATAAGCCCTTCCCGGCCCCTGCGGCCTAAGCTATATGCGGCGCATGACCGAGCTTTCCCAGATCCGCAACTTCTCGATCGTGGCCCATATCGACCACGGAAAATCCACCCTCGCCGACCGGCTCATTCAGTTGACCGGCACGGTGGCTGCGCGCGACATGAAGGCGCAGATGCTGGACTCGATGGACATCGAACGCGAACGCGGCATCACGATCAAGGCCAACACGGTGCGGATCGAATATCCGGCCAAGGATGGCAAGACCTATATCCTGAATCTGATCGACACCCCCGGCCACGTCGACTTTGCCTACGAGGTCAGCCGGTCGATGCGCGCCGTCGAAGGCTCGCTGCTGGTGGTGGACGCGTCGCAGGGGGTGGAAGCCCAGACCCTTGCCAATGTCTATCAGGCGCTGGACGCGGGGCACGAGATCGTCCCCGTCCTGAACAAGATCGACCTTCCCGCCGCCGAACCCGACCGCGTCAAGCAGAACATCGAGGACGTGATCGGCCTTGACGCCTCGGACGCCATCGAGATCTCGGCCAAGACCGGCCTTGGCATCCCCGAGGTGCTGGAGGCGATCGTCACCCGTCTTCCGGCCCCGAAGGGCGACCGCAACGCGCCCCTGAAGGCGATGCTGGTCGACAGCTGGTATGACGCCTATCTGGGCGTCGTCGTCATGGTGCGGATCATGGACGGCGTGATGAAGAAGGGCGACCGGGTCCGCATGATGCAGACCAACGCGGTCTACGGCATCGACAAACTGGCGGTCCTGAAGCCCCAGATGGTCGACATCGCCGAGCTTGGGCCGGGCGAGATCGGCATCTTCACCGCCTCGATCAAGCAGGTCCGCGACACCAAGGTCGGCGACACGATCACCCATGAACGCCGCGGCTGCGAGGCCCCGCTGCCGGGCTTCAAACCCTCGGTCCCGGTGGTGTTCTGCGGCCTCTTCCCGGTCGACGCCAACGACTTCGAAGCCCTGCGCGACGCGATCGAGAAACTGTCGCTGAACGACGCCTCGTTCAGCACGGAAATGGAAACCTCGGCCGCGCTTGGTTTCGGCTTCCGCTGCGGCTTTCTGGGCCTTCTGCACCTCGAAGTCATCCGCGACCGGCTGGAGCGGGAATATGACCTTGACCTGATCACCACCGCGCCCTCGGTGGTCTTCAAGCTTTACATGAAAGACGGCGAGGTCATGGACCTGCACAACCCCGCCGACATGCCCGACCTGACCTACGTCGACCATATCGAGGAGCCGCGGATCAAGGCCACGATCATGGTCCCCGACGAATACCTGGGCGATATCCTCAAGCTGTGCCAGGACCGCCGCGGCATTCAGCTGAACCTGACCTACGCCGGCCAGCGCGCGATGGTGGAATACGACCTGCCTCTGGCCGAAGTGGTCTTCGACTTCTACGACCGGCTGAAATCGGTGACCAAGGGCTATGCCAGCTTCGACTACACGATCAGCGAATACCGCGAGGATCACCTGGTCAAGATGTCGATCCTGGTGAACGATGAACCCGTCGACGCGCTGAGCATGATGGTCCACCGCGACCGGGCCGAGGCGCGCGGGCGTTCGATGGTCGAGAAGCTGAAAGACCTGATCCCCCGCCACATGTTCAAGATCCCGATCCAGGCGGCCATCGGCGGCCGCGTGATCGCCCGCGAAACCCTGTCCGCGATGCGCAAGGACGTGACCGCCAAGTGCTACGGCGGCGACGCGACCCGGAAGAAGAAGTTGCTTGAGAAGCAGAAGGCCGGCAAGAAGAAGATGCGCCAGTTCGGCAAGGTCGAGATCCCGCAGGAAGCGTTCATCGCGGCGCTGAAGATGGACAGCTAACTTCTAAGTCGCTGTATCAACCCCTTTTCCCGCTTCGGGCACGGAGCATTGCTCCATGGTCCGAAGCGATCCTTGCTGGCTTCTTGGCGAGCGCAAGGGAATTAGGCAAGGGTGCGCTACTGCGCACCCCGACCTACCGGCAAACCCCAAGGTCATCGCAGAACACCCCGGCGGCGCCACCAATCACCGCCCCCGTAACCGCGTTCCCGCCGGTCACGTCGGCGATCACCGCGCCGCCAGCGGCTCCGGCAAGGCCGCGCTCGGTGTCGGTGGTCAGGCACCCCGACAGGGCAAAGGTACAGGCCAGCAGGCCAAACAGCTTCACAGTCTTCATCACATCACCCTCCAAGGTTGCGGACCCGATCCTGCGCTCTCGCCACGCGCTTTGCAGCGGCGAAGGCCGCAGGCGGCACCGGGTCGGCGGCGTTCCACCCACCCGGCGCGGCGAAACCGGCGGTGATCTGCTTACATCCCTGACTGCGCCTCTTGCGCTTCGTCCTGGATCACCTCGCCAGCGGATTCCAGGTCGCGCCCGGCCCCCTGGACAGTCTCACAGGCGACAAGCCCCAAGAGGGCGAGGAGTGCGATGGCTTTGGTCATGGGGCGGTCCTTTGTTGCTGGTACCTGCTACAACCCGCCAGATCGCGTCCCGTTCCCCGCGCCTTGCGCCAGGACGGTTGACGCCAGCCGACAGGACCGCGCGGATGCAGAGGAATCGGATGCGGACTGAACAGGCTTAACCCCCTGTTTACCATTCTTTGCCACCCTGACCGCATGAAAGCCCTCATCCCCCTGCTGTTCCTGGCCGCCTGCGGTGCCTCCCCCGCGCCCGAGTTCTTCGGGGCCGCTCGCACCGATGTCACGCTGAATGGCCGCGATTACACGGTTTTCCAGAAGGGAGAGCGGGTCGAGGTCATTCGCCTTGGCTACGCCACCCGCGGCGAACATCAGGAAATCCGCGCCACGATGATCGAACTGATCCCCCGCGTGACGGGCTGCAAGCTGCGCGAAAGAACCTTGACCGGCGACAGTGGCGAAATGCGCGGCAGCCTGGACTGTCCGGCTTGACTTGAGGCCCTGAAACGCCAAGAAGCAGGCACCGAACCGGGGGCCTGCCATGCCGAACATAGACCTCTCCCGCACCCTGCCGCAGGCCCGGATACCCGAGCTTCCGAACCCCTATTTCGGCAAGGTCCGCGACTGTTACGACCTGCCCGACGACACCCGTTTGCTGATCTCGTCCGACCGGATTTCGGCCTTCGACCAGATCCTTGCGGTGATCCCCTGGAAGGGTCAGGTCCTGACCCAGCTTGCCCGCTACTGGTTTGAAAAGACAGAAGATATCGCGGCGAACCACGTCCTGTCCTATCCCGATCCGAACGTCGTCCTGGGCAAGAAGCTTACCATCCTGCCGGTCGAGATCGTCGTCCGCGGCTACCTGGCCGGCACGACCTCGACCTCGATCCTGACGCAATACTCCAAGGGTCTGCGCCAGATGTACGGCCACAGCCTGCCGGACGGGCTGAAGCCCAATCAGGCCCTGCCGCAGGCGATCATCACGCCGACGTCGAAAGCCTTTGACGGCGGCCATGACGAGCCGCTGACGGCCGCGCAGATCATCGACACCGGCCTGTTGACGAAAGCCCAATGGGACGAGGTCAGCCACAAAGCCCTCGCGCTCTTTGCCCGTGGCCAAGGGATGGCCGCCGAGCGTGGCCTGATCCTGGTCGATACGAAGTACGAATTCGGCACCGACGCGGATGGGACCATCCTTCTTGCGGACGAAATCCACACCCCGGACTCCAGTCGCTACTGGATTGCTGACGGCTATGCCAAGGCGTTCGACTCCGGCACCCGCCCGCCCAGCTTTGACAAGGACGTGATCCGGTCCTGGGTCGTCGCGCGCTGCGATCCCTACAAGGATCAGATTCCCGATATCCCCTTGGACATGATCGAGAAAACCGCACGCATCTACATTGACGCCTTCGAGGCGATCACCGGCCAGCCCTTCGTTCCCGACACTTCGGGCGCGACCCCGCTGGACCGCGTCCGCGCCAACCTGACGCCGTTCTTCACCAGCTGAGCTGTTTGCGCTAACATCTGGTTGCGCTAAAAGCAGCGATATCCAAAGGGGGGACGACCATGATTCTCAGCTGTGGCGAAGCGCTGATCGACATGCTGCCCAGAACCTCCACCGCCGGAGAGCCCTGCTTTGCGCCCTATGCGGGCGGGGCGGTGTTCAACACTGCCATCGCCTTGGGCCGCCTTGGCGCCCCGTCGGCTTTCTTTTCGGGCGTTTCCAACGATATGCTTGGCGAGATCCTGGCCGATACGCTGGTCGCCTCGAAGGTTGACATCCGCTATCTGGCGCGGTCGGACCGGCCGACGACTGTGGCCTTCGTCAAGCTGGTGAACGGGCAGGCGACCTATGCCTTCTATGACGAGGCGACGGCGGGCCGAATGCTGTCCAGCGACCAGCTGCCCAGTCTGCCGGACAGCATTTCAACGCTGTTCCTGGGTGGCATCAGCCTGGTGAATGACCCCGCCGCCAGCACCTACGAGGCGCTGCAGGCCCGGGACTCCGCCACCCGCGTCACCATGATCGACCCGAACATCCGTCCCGGTTTCATCGCCGGGAAAGAGGCCGAATACCGCGCCCGGATCGAGCGGATGATCACCCGCGCGGACATCGTCAAGCTGTCGGACGAGGACCTGCACTGGCTGGAAGGGCAGGGCGATCTGACCACGCTGGCCCGGCGAATCCTGGACCGCCGAATCCTCGACCGGGGGCCGAAGGTCGTCTTCATCACCGAAGGGGCAGACGGGGCGCGGGCGGTGACGGCCACTCAGCAGATCTCCGTCGCGGCGCAAAGGGTTGAGGTCGTCGATACCGTGGGTGCTGGGGACACGTTCAACGCCGGGGTCCTGGCGGCGCTGCATCAGGCAGGGGCACTGACCAAGGCCGGGATCGCCGACATTCCCGATGCGACCCTGACGGCAGCCCTGTCGCTTGGCACCCGCGCGGCGGCGGTCACCGTCTCGCGCGCCGGGGCCAATCCGCCCTGGGCCGCCGAGTTGTGAGAGCGGTCCTGCAGCGGGTTGCCGAGGCTCGGGTCCAGGTCGATGGGCAGATCGTCGGCACGACCGGACGGGGCTTTCTGATCCTGGTCTGCGCGATGGGCGGCGACAGCGAGGTGCAGGCCGAAAAGCTGGCCGCCAAGGTCGCCAAGCTGCGGGTCTTCAAGGACGAGCAGGGCAAGATGAACCTGTCCATCCGTGACATTGGCGGCTCGGCCCTTGTGGTCAGCCAGTTCACACTGGCGGCCGACCTGCGCGGCAACCGGCCGGGCTTTTCCACCGCCGCACCGCCGGCCGAGGGCGAACGTCTGTACCTCCACTTCAGCCAGGCGCTTGAACGGGAGGGCGTTCCCGTCGCGATGGGTCGGTTCGGGGCGGATATGGCGGTCAGCCTGGTGAACGACGGGCCGGTGACCATCTGGATGGACACCGACCAGTTGTAGCCGGCCAGTTGTAGCCGGGTTGAACGGATGGCTCGAGGTCGGGTCGGAGAACACCTTCCCCGCACACTTGCACCCCTGCGCCGCCGACCGAGACAGCGACCACTGCCGCCGCAAGACCCGACCCAATGCCCGGACCCCTTGCAGCGAGCCCTTCGTGCCTGCCTGCGCGCCGCCACAGGAGCGAGGCACAGGAGACTTGCGATCAGTCAGGCGACAGATCGTGCTCTGGCGCGGCTCAGGCGGCCCAGTCCCAGGGGGTCGCGAACCGGCCCAGCACCGCCTGCACGGCCGCATCCTCGACCGGCGCGGCCTTCTGCAACTGTGCGACCAGGCCGCGCTTCCTGTCCTCGACCACGGCGGCCACCCGGACCGGGAGCCCCGCCTCGGCCAGGGCCGCGTCGAAGGTCCGGGTGATCGCCATCCGGCGCAGGTCGGGCTTGAAGACCTTGCCCACGGCGGTCTTCGGCAATTCCGGCAGGATTTCCAGATGCTTGGGGATCGCCGCGCGTTCGTGGATATGGGCGGTGGCATAGGCCATCAGGTCGTCTGCGGTGGCCGACGATCCCTTGACCAGCTCGACATAGGCGCAGGGGAGTTCACCGGAATGGGCGTCGGGCTGGCCGATCGCGCCGACAAACCCGACCGCTTCGTGGCCCATCAAGGCCTCTTCGATGATCGCCGGGTCGATGTTGTGGCCGCCGCGGATGATCAGGTCCTTGGCCCGCCCGGTGATGTAGAGATAGCTGTCGGCGTCGATCCGGCCCAGGTCCCCCGTGCGCAGGAAGCGGCCCTCGGCGAAAAGCTCGCGGTTCTTGTCCGCCTGGATATAGGTCGAGCCTTCAAAGACACCGGGGCTCGAGATGCAGATCTCGCCCACCTCGTCGACGGCACATTCGCGGAACTCGGTGGCGCCCTGACTGGTCAGGATGCGGACGTGGGTATAGGGGAACACCAGGCCCACCGAGCCGATCTTCTTGACCCCCTCGGGCGGGTTGATCGAGACAAGGCAGGTCGCCTCGGTCAGGCCGTAGCCTTCGATGATCTCGATCCCGGTTTCCTTCTTGAAGCGGTTGTACAGCTCGACCGGCAGCGCCGACGATCCCGAAAAGGCACTGCGCAGGCTGGAGATGTCGGCATTGACCGGGCGCTGCATCAAGGCCGCCAGCGCGGTCGGAACGGTGATCATGTAGGTCACCTTGTAGCGTTCGATCAGCTTCCAGAAGTTGTCGAACACCCCCTCGCCGCGATATCCCTGCGGCGTCGGAAAGACGACATGCGCGCCCGAGCCGATCATCGACATCAGGATCGGGTAGCAGGCGAAGACGTGGAAAAGCGGCAGCGGGCACATCACCACGTCAGTCGGCTTGAACAGCAGCGAGGCACCCAGCCAGCCGTTGTACACCATTCCGCTGGCCTTGTGCTGCGCGACCTTGGGCATGCCCGTGGTTCCGCCGGTATGGAAATAGGCGGCGACGCGGTCTTCCAGCGTGTCGGTGAAGGTCAGCTTGTCAGCGGGCATCCGCGCAAGCTCGACACCGAAATCCAGGATCCGGGCGGTGTGCTGGGGCGGGTTCTTCGGCCGGACCCAGGGCACGATGACCTTCTTCAGGCCGGACAGATAGGGGACGAGGTCGACCTCCAGCACCGTCTTGACGTTCGGCGCGAACTGCACCGCCTCGGAGACCTTCTGCGGCAGGTCGGTCTTGGGAAAGGCCTTCAGGGTGACGACAACCTTGGCGTTGGTCTCGCGCAGGATGGCGCTGATCTTTTCCGGCTCCATCAGCGGGTTGATCGGGTTGACGATGCCCGCCACCGCGCCGCCCAGAAGGGTGACCGCCGTCTCCAGCGCGTTCGGCAGGATGAAGGCGACCACGTCCTTTTCGCCGACGCCCAGGCTGCGGAACAGGTTGGCGGCCTGCGTGACCTTGGCGTGCAACTCGGCCCAGGTGAGGGTCAGCTTCTTCGTCTCTGGCCCCGACAGCAGCTGGAAGCTGATCGCCGGCCGGGCACCGTGTGCGGTCCTGGCGCGGCTGAGGTATTCATACATCGACCGCGCCTGACCACGGTCGGCCCAGGGCATTTCAGCTTCAATGGCCTTCGTATCCGCGGCCGTGGCGAAAGTGGTCATCATTTCCTCCCCTGGTACCCGCTTGTTGCGCAGGCTTGGGAGCAACATGGGGATCGCAAACGCGTTTGTGAAGTCAGTTTGTCCCGACCGCTGCTTTTGGGACGTGACGTCAGGTCCGGCCCTGAACGGCCCAGGCTCGGGGTCGCCGACGACGCTGCGCCGGTTCGGCGGCCAACCCTCGACCCGGTCCAGGTCTGGCCCCGCAGCACCAGGGTTCGGGAACCTTCCGGCGAACCGGCGGCTCCAGCGACCCCTGCAATGCCGTCGCCCGAAGACCAGGCGTCGTGCCGGGCATCGTCCACCATGACCCGCCCCCCCGCCGGCAAAGACCCGCAGGATAGGCCCGAATCGGCCAGGGACCGAAAGAAAACCGGAGTCGCCTAGACCCGACCGTCGGTGAACTGCAGCCGGGCGAGGCGGGCGTAAAGGCCATCCTCGGCGACCAGTTGGTCATGCGTGCCAAGCGCCACGATCCGCCCCTGATCGAACACCGCGATCCGGTCGGCCCGCTTCACCGTGGCCAGCCGGTGCGCCACGACCAGCGTCGTCCGCCCCTGGGCCAGCCGTTCCACCGCCGCCTGCACCAGCCTTTCGCTTTCGGCGTCCAGCGCGCTGGTGGCTTCGTCCAGCAGCAGGATCGGAGCGTCGCGCAGGATGGCGCGGGCGATGGCAACCCGCTGCCTTTGTCCACCGGAAAGCATCACGCCCCGCTCGCCCAGCTGGCTGTCATAGCCTTGGGGCAGGGCGGTCAGGAAGTCATGCGCGGCCGCGGCGCGGGCGGCCTCCTCGACCTCGGCGTCGGTGGCGTCCAGTCGGCCAAAGCGGATATTCTCGCGCGCCGAGGTGGCAAAGATCACCGGGTCCTGCGGCACCATGGCGATGGCCTGGCGGAAATCGGCGCGCGCCATGTCGGGCAGGGCCACTCCGTCCAGGGTGATCCGCCCCGACTGCGGGTCGTAAAAGCGCATCAGGAGCTGCAGGATCGTGGTCTTGCCCGCCCCCGACGGTCCGACCAGAGCGACGGTCTCGCCTGGTTTCACATGCAGGCTGACCCCGTTCAGCGCCGAGGCCTCGGGCCGGGCCGGGTAGCGGAAGGTCACGTCCTCGAAGGCAATCTCGCCGCGCACCGGGCGGGGCAGGGCGACCGGGCGCACCGGGTCCAGCACCGAATCCCTGGTGTCCAGCAGTTCCACCAGCCGCTCGGTCGCGCCGGCGGCCCGCTGCAACTCGCCCCAGATTTCCGAAAGCGCCCCCACGGAACCGGCGACCATCACCGCGTAGATGACGAACTGGATCAGCGCGCCGACCGACATCTGGTCCGCCCGCACGTCCCGCGCCCCGACCCAGAGGACGCCGACAATCCCGGCGAAGGTCAGGAAGATCACGATCACCGTCATCACCGCCCGCGTCTTGATCCGCGTCCTGGCCGAGGCAAAGCTCTTCTCGGTCACTTCGGCGAACTGGTCGCGCGTCGCCGCCTCATGGGTGAAGGCCTGCACCGTCTGGACCGAGGACAGCGCCTCGGACGCCGAACCCGACGAGGCGGCGATCCAGTCCTGGTTTTCGCGCGACAGCACCCGCAGGCGGCGACCCAGGATCACGATCGGCACGATGATTGCCGGAACGATCAGCAGCACAAGGCCGGTCAGCTTGGCCGAGGTCAGCAACAGCAGCACCAGCCCGCCCACCAGGATCAACGCGTTGCGCAGCGCGACCGAGACCGAGGACCCGATCACCGACAGGATCAGCGTGGTATCGGTGGTGATGCGGCTCAGGATCTCGCCGGTCAGGATGCGCTCGAAGAAGGCGGGCGACATGCCCAGCACCCGGTCGAACAGCGCGCGGCGGATGTCGGCCACCACGCGCTCACCCAGCCGGCTGACAAGGTAGTACCGCAGGCCGGTCCCGACCGCGAGCAGGGCCGCGATGATCAGGGCCGCCGCGAAATACTGGTCCAGAAGGGCGGTATTGGCGTCGTTGAACCCGTCCACGACCCGGCGCACGGCCAAGGGCAGCATCAGGCTGACCGAGGCGGTCAGGATCAGCGCCAGCAGCGCCAGCGCCAGCAGGCCGCGGTAGGGCCAGAGGAACGGCACCAGACCCCGCAGCGCGCTCACCTGCTTCGACTTCGGCCGATCCTCGACCGCTGATGTGTCTGCCATCCGCCCTGCCTCACCACTTCCGGGCATGGGTTTAGTCTGCCGGGGCCGCAGGGACAAGCGGTGCGACCCAAAGGCCGCAGGGACAAGCGGTGCGGCCCAAAGGCCGCGGGGGCACGCGCTGCGGTCCAAAAGGCCGCAGACAGGCTCTTCCGCCCGCCCGCGCCCCGTGCCACCTTGACGGCATGACCCAGACCTTCCGCTTCCGCGCCCCGGATGGCGCCTGGCTTGCCTGCCGCGACGAAGGGGCCGGCCTGCCGCTGCTCTGCCTGCCCGGCCTGACCCGCAGCATGGCCGACTTCGACTACCTGGTGCCGCATCTGCCGCCGCTGCGCCTGATCCGGATGGACTACCGCGGTCGCGGCGCCAGCGACTGGAGCGGACCGGCGACCTATACCGTGGATCAGGAGGGGCGCGACGTCCTGGCCTTGCTGGACCACCTTGGGCTGGCCAGGGCCGCGATCCTGGGCACCTCGCGCGGCGGGCTGATCGGCATGGTGCTTGGCGCTGCGGCGCGGGACCGGGTGCTGGGCCTTTGCCTCAACGACGTCGGACCCGAGATCGCCCGCGACGGGCTGACCCGCATCTTCGACTACGTCGGCCGCAACCCGGCTGGCCGCACGATCGAGGACTTTGCCCTGCGCCTGTCCCGCACCCCCGGCTTTCGGGACGTGCCGATGTCGCGCTGGCTGCACGAGGCCCGAAAGCTGGCCGTCGAGACGCCCGAGGGCCTGCGCATCCCCTATGACCCCACCCTGCGCGAGTCATTCCTGGCGGCGTTCGACGGCCCGCCGGTGGACCTCTGGCCCCTGTTCGACGCCTTGGCCGGCCTGCCGCTGGCGTTGATCCGGGGCGCGAACTCTGACCTGCTCAGCGCCGAAACGCTGGCGAAGATGCGCGCCCGCCGCCCCGACATGGCCGTCGCAGAGGTTCCGGACCGCGGCCATACCCCCTTTCTGGACGAGCCCGAGGCCGTGGCGCTGATCCTGGATTTCCTGAAGGGGCTGGCATGAACCTTGCCATGATCGAGGCCGCTGCAGCGCGGATGACAGGCCATGTCCGCCACACCCCGCTGCTGCACGCGCCGCTTCTGGACCGGGTGGCGGGTCGGAGGGTCTTCGTCAAGGCCGAGTGCCTGCAGGTGACCGGCAGTTTCAAGGCGCGTGGCGGCTGGTCCGCAGTCTCGGCCCTGTCACCCGACGCCCGGGCGCGCGGGGTGATCGCCTTCTCGTCCGGCAACCATGCCCAGGGGGTGGCCTATGCGGCGGCGGCCCACAGCGCGCCTTGCGTGATCCTGATGCCGTCGGACGCTCCCGCCGTGAAGATCGCCAACACCCGCGCCCATGGGGCCGAGGTGGTGCTGTACGACCGCGCCACGCAAGACCGGGACGCCATCGGCGCGCGGATTTCCGCGGACCGGGGCCTGACGCTGGTCAAGCCTTACGACGATCCGCAGGTCATCGCCGGGCAGGGGACGGTGGGATTGGAACTTGCCCATCAGGCCGCCGAGGCCGGCATTGCCGAGGCCCCGGTCTTTGTCTGCTGCGGCGGGGGCGGGCTCTCCTCTGGCATCGCCCTTGCGCTTCAGGCGCGGGCCCCAGGGCTTCAGGTCCGCACGGCCGAGCCGGCCGGCTTTGACGACATGGCCCGCTCGCTGGCCCTTGGGTCGCGGCAAAGGAACAAGGAACTCGGCGGCTCGATCTGCGACGCGATCCTGACGCCGTCGCCAGGCGAGATGACCTTCCCGATCCTCGCCCGCCTGGCCGGACCAGGCGCGGTGGTCAGCGACGCGCAGGCCTTGCGGGCGATGGCGCTGGCCTTCACCCATCTGCGCATCGTGCTGGAACCGGGCGGCGCGGTTGCCCTGGCCGCAGCGCTTTTCGGCGACGGATTGCCCGAAACGGTGATCGCCGTCGCCACGGGAGGCAACGTCGACCCCAAGACCTTTGCCGCCATGCTGGAGCGGTCTGCGTGACGCTGGTCTGGCTTGCGGATCTGCGGCTGAATGCTGACCTCTCCGGGCCAGAGGGCGCTTCACCGGTGGTGCTGATCCACGGCCTGGGCGTGGATTTGCGGGTCTGGGATGCGCTGATGCCTGCCGTGCTGCGCCACCGTGTCCTGCGCCTGGACCTGCGCGGCCACGGGTCCTCTGACGCGCCGCCTCCGCCTTATGGCATGGGTGCCCTGATCCGCGACGTCGAACGGCTGATGACCCATTTCGCGCTGAAGGATGCGGTCGTGGTCGGCCTTGGCGAGGGCGGGCTGGTCGCGCAGGGGTTGGCGGTCAAGCGGCTGGATCTGGTGCGCGGCCTGGTGCTGACCGGCAGCGCCACACGGTTCGGGAACCCGACGCTCTGGCAGGCCAGGCTGGCCCGGCTTGCCAGTCAGGGTCCCGACCTTGACGCAGAAAGCGCAGCCCTGCTTGGCCCGCGCTGGAGGACCTCCTCGGCACTGGACCCGGTCCGGGTCATGCTGTCGCGCACCAGGGCCGAGGGCTGGCAGGGCGTCGCGGCCGCCACCGCCACGGCGGATTTCTACCAGACCACCGCCACGCTGCGCCTGCCGACGCTGGTCCTTGCCGGGTCCGAGGATCGCAAGTGCCCCGTCGACATGCAGCGCGAACTGGCCGATCTGGTCGCGGGCTCTGGCTTTCACCTGCTGCGCGGCGCCAGCCACCTGGCGATGCTGACCCACCCCCAGGCCTTTGCCGAGGCGCTGACAGCCTTCCTGACCCGGATTGGCCATGACTGAGCTTCTTGTGATCCACGGCACCTGCCACGGGGCCTGGTGCTTCGACCACCTGCTGGCCGAGCTGGAACGGCGCGGCATCCCCGCCCGCGCCATCGACCTGCCCGGCCGGGACGGCAGCCCGACAAGCCTGGACGACTACGCCCAGGCCATCCTGGCCGCCGCCGCACCGGACACGATCCTTGTCGGGCATTCCGCCGGAGGCTATGCCATCACCGCCGCGGCCGAGGCTGCGCCCGACCGCTTCCGCGGGCTGATCTACCTTTGCGCCTATCTGCCAGCCGCTGGCCAAAGCCTTGCCGACCTGCGCCGCGCCGGGCCGTCGCAACCGCTGATGCCCGCGATCCGCCTTGCCGCGGACAGGCAACGCTTCACCATCGACCCCGCCCTTGCGCCCGCCGCCTTCTACCAGGACTGCCCGCCCGCCTTGGCGGAATGGGCCACGGCGCAGCTTTGCCCGCAGCCGGTCGCCCCGCAGCAGACCCCGCTCTGGCCCATCCAGGCCGAGACCCTTCCGCGCCACTACATCGTCTGTGACGCCGACCGGACCATTCCCCCGGATTACCAGCGCCAGATGGCCGCGCGCTTGGCCCAGGACTGCCGCCACACCTTGCCCTCTGGTCATTCGCCCTTCCTGTCGATGCCTGGCAGGCTGGCTGACCTGTTGCAGCGCCTGCGCCAGAGCCTCTTGCAATAGCAGCTTTGCGTCAGGATCAGGTCGCTTTCCGGCGACCGCCCCTGACAATCCGCCACTAGCCTTCGCTGCACCAAGCTATCCCACGGGCGGTGGGCCTGACGCCACGCCCGTCGGCCAGACAAAAGGTGCGGCCCATGAAACTCAAGGACCTTGAAATCTTCGTCGTCGCGCCGCCCTTCCCCGGCTGGGGCGGGCGCTACTGGATCTTCCCGAAGCTGACCACCGATACCGGGATCGTCGGCTACGGCGAATGCTACGCCTCGACCGTCGGCCCCAAGGCGATGCGCGCCGTCATCGAGGACGTGTTCGAGCGTCACATGCAGGGCGAGAACCCGGAAAACATCGAGCTGATGTTCCGCCGCGCCTATTCTGCGGGCTTCACCCAGCGCCCGGACCCCACCGTCATGGGCGCCTTCTCGGGGCTGGAGATCGCCTGCTGGGACATCCTGGGCAAGGCGCGCAACCGGCCGGTCTGGGCGCTCCTGGGCGGCAAGATGAACGACCGCATCCGCAGCTACACCTACCTTTACCCCGAACCGGGCCGCGAAAGCGCCGCGTTCTGGGTCGACCCCGACGCCGCCGCCGAAGCCGCAGTCCGCTTCATGAACCTGGGCTTCACCGCGGTCAAGTTCGACCCCGCCGGCCCCTACACGATCCGCGGCGGGCACGAGCCCGCGATGTCCGACATCACCCGCTCGGTCGCCTTCTGCAAGGCGATCCGCGAAGCTGTCGGCGACCGCGTCGATCTTCTGTTCGGCACCCACGGCCAGTTCACCACCCCCGGCGCCATCCGCCTGGGCCGCGAGTTGGAACCCTACAACCCGCTGTGGTACGAAGAGCCGATCCCGCCCGACAACCTGCTGGAATTCGCCGCGGTGGCAGCCCAGGTCCGCGTGCCCCTTGCCACCGGCGAACGGCTGACGACCAAGGCCGAGTTCGGCACGCTTCTGCGCGCCGGCGGCGTCAAGATCCTGCAACCGGCGCTGGGTCGCGTCGGCGGCATCTGGGAGGCGAAGAAGATTGCTGCAATGGCCGAAATCTTCAACGCCGAGATGGCGCCGCACCTTTATGCCGGCCCCGTGGAATGGGCGGCCAACGTCCACTTCGCCGCCTCGATCCCGAATCTGCTGATCGCCGAAACCATCGAAACCGGCGGGGCCTTCCACCAGAAGCTGATCCGCAATTCGATCAAGTGGGAGGATGGCTACATCATCCCCCCCGAAGCCCCCGGCCTCGGGCTGGACTTCGACGAGGACGTGGCCCGCGCCCATCCCTACACCGGCACTGCCCTGCATCTGCAGATGCAGGAAGCGCCCTGCGACCATCGCCACGGCAACCGCTTCGAGGGCGGCGCGCCAAGCTCGATCACCTGACCGGCCGTCCGTGGCGGCTTGCTTTGGAAAAATGGCGGGCCCAGGAGGACTCGAACCCCCAACCTCGGACTTAGAAGGTCCTTGCTCTATCCAGTTGAGCTATGAGCCCGCGCCCCCTGCTTTTGCGACAGGGAAAAAGATCAGGCAAGCACCTTCGTCATGAAGACCGAGTTCGGATCGTCCGCGTAGCCCTCGAAGGGCGGGCAGTCCTTGAACCCGGCCCGGGCATAAAGCGCCCGCGCCGCGACGAACGTGGGCTGCACCCCGGTCTCCAGGGACAGCCGCGTGAACCCGTCCGCCCGCGCCCTGGCGACCAGATGGTCCAGCATCGCCTTGGACAGCCCCCGCCCGCGCGCTTCGGTCAGGACATGCATCGACTTGATCTCGGCATGGTCGGCGTCGATCCGCTTGAACGCGCCCATGGCCAGCGGCTTGCCTGCGTCGCGCAGCACGAAGAACCGGATGCCGGGTGCTGCCAGCGCGCCCTTGTCCATCATGTGGATCGATTCTGGCGGCGTGTCGGCATGCATGTCCGCCGTGTGCCGGTCGAACAGAAGCGACAGGTCAGCTGTCAGCGGATGCTCTTCGGCAATCGAGACCGCCATTCAATGCGTCCAGGCGCCCTTGCGGTCGGTGGCGAAGTTCTCGCCGTAGCCGCGGGACCGGATGACCGGCTTGCGGGGCTTTGGTTCGATCAGGTCATAGGCGATGCCATTTTCGGCCGCATAAGCCTCGGCAGCGGCGCGGGTTTCGAACTTCAGCCGAACCTGGCTTTGCGTATCGCTGGACGAGGTCCACCCCATCAGCGGGTCCACCTCACGCTCGGAGGCCGGGGCAAAGTCAAGCACCCACTGGTGGGTCTTGGCAGAGCCGGACTGCATGGCGGTCTTGGCAGGCTGGTAGATGCGGGCGCGCATGGGAATCCTCCGAACGTGTCCCGTATATCTCAATGCTTTGGGCAAAGCGCAAGCGCCGGAAAGGCCAGCATCTGAAAGGCCAGTATCTGAAAGGCCAGCATCTGAAAAGACTGTCGGTCGGCGTCAGGGACTGTGGGGTGGGGTAGGGTCGACGCCGACCGACAGCTTCAGTTGCTGCTTGCCCGATCAGTCTTGCGCAAGTTGCAAGGGAAATCAACTTAAAGTTGTGTGCCCTAGACGGAATTCTGGACCTCGCGCTGCCGCAGCCGGATGATCCGATAGCTGTTGAAGCGCCGGAACGCCTCGGAGGTTCGGCTGGTGCCGGTCAGCCGCTGCATCAGGTTCTCGCGCCGCTTTCGCGACAGGAACAGGCCGATGGCCTTTCCCAGCGCCCAATGCGCCTTGGGCCGCTTGCCGCGAATCTCGTCCGAAACGCGCGTGACGCCGTGACCCAGGACGTGAAAAAGCCGCTGCTCCAGGTCGATGGATGGCGCGACGGCGTCGGTGATTTCCTCTTCGGCATCGACCGTGAAGGCCGAGGCGTCGACCGCCGCCCGGAACGCCACCAGCGGATGCCCGCCACCCGCCTGCGGCCCGTGGACATGGCGGCCCTTGTAGGCCTCGGTCCGGAAGCAGTCGGCGATCAGCACCTGCCCGCCCGGCGCCAGCAGTCGCGCGCATTTCGGCAGGCTTTCGGACAACGGGATGTACTGAAAGCTTTCCGAGAAGAGGCACAGGTCATAGGGACCCTGGCCCTGAAACGCCTCGAAGGTGCATTCGTGGACGGTGGCCCCTTTCGCCGTCTCGCGGCAACGCGCGGCCAGGAAGGCCGAGGGAACCACAATCTCGACCTGATGGCCAAGGGCCAGCAGCTTCCTGGCCGTCTCGCCCGCGCCACCGCCGATGTCCAGGATGCGCAAGGGGCCCCCCGACGGCATCGCGGGCAGGTAGCCGAAAAGCTTGACCGTATAGGCATCCTGCGCCGCCCGCAGGTTGCCCGCCGTCACCTCCAGCCCCGACCACAGGCCGTAGTGCAGGTTCTCGGCCCCGGTCAGCCAGCGGATGAACGCCAGCCCCACATCCAGCCCCACGGCCCGCGTGTCGATCTTGTCAGCCATCTGTCACCTCTGGCGGCGAGCCTTAGCCGCTTGGGCCAGTTTCGGCAACGGTTTCGCCCCTTGGCGCCGGATCACCGCTTGAACTGGAACAAAAACGGATCAAATCTGGCCTTCCCCGACTCCCCGAGAGGCGCGCGATGCCCCACAATACCATCAACGCCCTGACCGAGCGTCCGGACGTGCTGACCAAGCCCAAGCTGGAAGGCGGTCGTCGCTTCGTGCTGTCGACCCCGTTCCAGCCCGCAGGCGACCAGCCGACCGCGATCCGCGAACTGACCGCCGGGGTTCTGGCGGGCGACCGCGACCAGGTCCTGCTTGGTGCGACGGGGACGGGCAAGACCTTCACGATGGCCAAGGTGATCGAGGAAACCCAGCGCCCGGCGATCATCCTGGCGCCCAACAAGACGCTTGCCGCGCAATTATACGGGGAATTCAAGGGCTTCTTCCCCGAGAACGCCGTGGAATACTTCGTTTCCTACTACGACTACTACCAGCCCGAGGCCTATGTCGCCCGGACCGACACCTATATCGAGAAGGAAAGCCAGATCAACGAACAGATCGACCGGATGCGCCACTCGGCCACCCGCGCGCTGCTGGAGCGGGACGATGTGATCATCGTCGCCTCGGTTTCGTGCATCTACGGCATCGGCTCGGTCGAGACCTATTCGGCGATGACCCAGGACCTGGTGGTCGGGCAGATGTACGACCAGCGCAAGGTGATGGCGGAACTGGTGGCCCAGCAATACCGCCGGCTGGAGACTTCCTTCCAGCGCGGGGCTTTCCGGGTGCGGGGTGACAGCCTGGAAATCTGGCCCGCCCACCTGGAGGACCGGGCCTGGCGCTTTTCGTTCTTCGGCGAAGAGCTTGAGTCGATCACCGAATTCGACCCATTGACCGGGGCCAGGACTGACAGCTTCAAGCAGATCCGCATCTATGCCAACAGCCACTACGTCACGCCGCGCCCGACGCTGGCCCAGGCCACGAAGGGCATCAAGGACGAGCTGTTCCATCGCCTGAAGCAGCTGACCGGCGAGGGCAAGCTTCTGGAAGCCCAGCGCCTGGAACAGCGCACCAACTTCGACCTTGAAATGCTGGAGGCGACGGGGTCCTGCGCCGGGATCGAGAATTATTCCCGCTACCTGACCGGCCGCGCTCCGGGCGAACCGCCGCCGACGCTGTTCGAGTTCATTCCCGACAATGCGATTGTCTTTGCAGACGAATCCCACGTCTCGGTCCCGCAGATCGGCGGCATGTACAAGGGCGACTTCCGCCGCAAGATGACGCTTGCCGAGCACGGCTTCCGGCTGCCCAGCTGCATGGACAACCGACCCCTCAAGTTCGAGGAATGGGACGCGATGCGCCCGCAATCGGTCTTTGTCTCGGCCACCCCGGCGGCGTGGGAGCTGGAACAGACCGGCGGCGTCTTCACCGAACAGGTGATCCGCCCGACCGGCCTGATCGACCCGCCCGTCGAGATCCGCCCCGTGGAAATGCAGGTGGACGACCTGCTGGACGAAATCCGCAAGGTCGCGGCAAAGGGCCTGCGCACCCTGGCGACGGTCCTGACCAAGCGCATGGCCGAGGACCTGACCGACTACCTGCACGAACAGGGCATCCGGGTGCGCTACATGCACAGTGACATCGACACCATCGAGCGCATCGAGATCCTGCGGGATCTTCGGCTTGGGGCCTTTGACGTGCTGGTCGGGATCAACCTCTTGCGCGAAGGCCTGGACATCCCGGAATGCGGGCTGGTCGCGATCCTTGACGCCGACAAGGAGGGCTTTCTGCGATCCGAAACCTCGCTGATCCAGACCATCGGCCGCGCCGCGCGGAACTCGGAAGGTCGGGTGATCATGTATGCCGACCGGATGACGGGGTCGATGGAACGGGCCATCGGCGAGACCAACCGTCGCCGGGAAAAGCAGATCGCCTACAACATCAAGCACGGCATCACGCCCGAGACGGTGAAGAAGAACGTGGAGGATGTGCTGTTCGGGACCTGGGAGGGCGACACCGACCAGGCGCGGATCACGACGAAGATCGACAAACCGATGGTCGGCAAGAACCTTGCCGCGCACCTCGACGCGCTGCGGATGCAGATGCGCAAGGCGGCCGAGAACCTGGAGTTCGAGGAAGCCGCCCGCTTGCGCGACGAGGTCAAGCGGCTGGAGGCAGTCGAACTGGCCGTCGCCGACGACCCCTTCGCCCGGCAAGAGGTGATCGAGGAAGCGGTCGAAGAAGCGGTCAAGATGGCTGGCCGGTCTACTGCGGGGCGGGCAGGACAGCGGGGCGGCAAGCGGTCACGTCGCGGACGTTAGGCCCTTGGGGGATCGGAAGGTGGGCGAATCGCCCACCCTACGCCAGGTCCCGATGCCTTTCCGCCGCACTGCCCAGGCAAGACCTTGGCGCAGATTGGCCGCCCTGGCAGCGAAGCGGCACTTTCGGGGTCTGGCGTGCCTGGTGCCTGCGCCCGCAGAAGACCTGGCCGATCAGCCACCCTACGCCACGGCCTGTAGGGTGGGCGATTCGCCCACCTTGGTCCGCAGATCGCGGTGAAGCGTTGAAAACGGCCAGTCCTCTGCCCGCGCGACCAGGCCATGCCGGACCGGATCGCTCAGGCAATGGGCGATGGCGCGGCGTTCCTCTTCGGGGTCGCGGATCATGTGCTCCCAGAACCGCCGCTGCCACAGACCGGCTTCGCGCTTTTCCGCCATGCTGGACGACTGCGCCCCCCGCAAGCCCGAGGTGTGGGTGAAGCGTCCCTTGATCTTCTGCCAGCGGCGGGAAAAGTCGGCATCGCCCGGCGGCAGCGTCCAGACAGCGTGGATATGGTCCGGCAGGATCACCATCGCCTCGCAGCGAAGCGGCTGTTCGGCCACAGTCAGGCGGTACGCTTCGCGCAGAAGGTCGATGCGGTCGGTCAGGGCCGTCCCGCCCCGTTCGGCCAGGTTGACGGTGAAGAAGTATGTGGCACCGGGAACGCGCAGGCGGCGATAATTCGGCATTGGCTGCCCTTTCAAGGGGTTTCCGGGTGTAGGGTGGGCGATATCGCCCACCCTACCGGGTCACTGAGGGCGCGGCAGGTGACAACCTCGCTCTCCCTCTCGTCCCAATGGCGCGGGTCGGCCAGCGCGGCCGCGGGCAGGCGATCCCTGTCGAACACCCGCCGGATCCCGGGTTTTCAGTCGCGCGAATTCGTCCACCGGGTCCATCGGCACCTCCGCTCTTTCGACCAGTGTCGCGGGAAGGAATTGCGTCTCGGTTAACGCCTGCGGGAACAGGTGCCGCCAAGCAGCCTTGACCCGGAAGACCCGGCGCAAGCGACCTCGTGCCCGACCCCAACCGCATCGAAGTCGGCGGCTGGGACCTTCGATCCCCGGCGCGGGTCCGCCCGACTCCGCCCGACTTGACGCGGCGGCGTTCCGGTCCATCTTCCCCCCATGCGCGCCTTGATCGCCCTTTGTCTGCTTGCAGCCCCTGCGTCCGCCTGGGAGTTCACCGCGACTCCGGTCTGCACGATCACGCATGAGGCACAGGGTCTTGCCCTGCGCGTCAGCTTCGACCCCGCGCAGCCGCAGCCCTATGCCATCGCCTTGACCCGTCCGACCGCCTGGGAGACGACCGAAAGCTTCGGTTTGCGCTTCGAGGGCCCGGCGGCCATGACGATCGGCACCGACCGGCATCAGCTTTCCGCTGACGGAAAGACCCTGACCGTCACGGACACGGGCTTTGACAATGTGCTGGATGGTCTGGCCTACAACGCGCGCGCCACGGCGCTGGCCGGGGCGACCGAGGTTCCCTTCGACCTGACCGGCGCGCGTCCGGCGGTTCAGGCGTTCCGGGCCTGCGACGTCCTGCCCTCGGCCTGAGGGGTCAGAAGACCCCGGTCACCTCGTACATCACCGGCTCGAACCCGCGGCAAAGCTCGTTGATCTTGCGGTTGCGCTCGCGCATTTCCGGCGTGCGCAGCATCGCCTGATAGTCCTCGCGGCGCTGCCACTGGCTGTAGTTGCAGATCCGGGTCCGCGCATCGTTCATGTGCAGCCCCGCCGAGATGAATCCCGGCTGGTGGCTGATGCAGTCACGGTAGGCGGCCTCCAGCGCCTCGATCAGATCGAAGGCCATCGCTGGAGTCGTCTCGAAAGTGGTGATGACGGTTTGTCCTTGGAAATCCTTGACAATCTGCGGCATGTCGGTCCTCCCTCTTTCCCACTCAGGATGCCATGAACGGGAATGAAGGACCATGAAGTTTCTCGATCCGAATGATCGCTTCTTCCGCCACGCCTGGGTGCGCTGGCTGACTGTTCTGCTGCCGACCGGCTGGGGGCTGTTCGAGCTTTTGTACGTCGGCTCGCCGTTCTGGGGGATACTGTTCCTTGCCACCGGAGGCTATGCCGGGTGGGTGCTGTTCGTCCAGCGCGGCAAGGACTGAGGCGGAAGCCGGATCAGTCCATCCACCCCGGCTGGTCCAGGCCCAGGGCCTGCGGGTCGGACAGATAGACCGCCCCCAGCGCGATCATGGCCGCAAGCAGCACCGCGAAGGCGATCTTCCAGATCGACCAGGGCCGCTCGCCCTGAACTTCGCCGGTCTGGCCGTTCACCAGAAAGCGGTAGCTCTTGCCATTGTATTTGTAGGCCGCCATCCAGACCGGCAGCAGGATGTGCTTGAAGGTCTCGTCCGACCAGCGGGTGTCGACGTCGTTGACCCGCTGCTCGTCCCCGCCGATGTCACGGCGCACGTCCTGCAGGATCACCGCCTCCATCCGCGCCCTGGCCGCCTGATGACCGTCGCCCAGACCCACCGTGTAGCCCTCGGCCTGGAAACCGGCCAGATACTCCGGCCCGTAAGGCACCAGCGCATCCAGGTCCCAGGGGGTCAGGTCGTTGCCCAACCGCACTGGCAGGCTGCGCGAGGCCATGACCAGCACGTCATCGAAATCCCGCGCCACCTGGCCCGAGGCGGGATACCAGCGCGTGTGCCGGACCTGTTCCTGCCGCGTCTGCATCTGGCCATTCACCCGGACCTGGACGGTCCGCGTCGTGTAATGATACTCGCCGCGCTGGCCGGTGTAGCGGCTGGCAGTATCGGCGTCGAAGGTCCAGAACGGGACATAGACCCCGTTCATCGCGCGCCCCTTGCGGGCATATTCCAGCAGCGTGTTCGGCGCGAACCACAGGCTGCCCATCCAGGCGGTCATCGCCTTTCTCGCCTCGGCTTCGGTCAGGACGAAGGGGACCAGCGCCTGCGGCTTGATGTGGCGTGTGGTCCCGGTGTCAAGAACCACCGGCGTCGCACAGAACGGACATTCGGTGGCGTGGGTCGCGCCCGTGATTTCCACTTGCGCGCCGCAGTTCGGGCACGAGGTCGTCCGCACCTCGACCATGTCGCGGTCGGCAAGATCGTCCCGCAATCCCTTCGCAAGATCAAGCTCTTGCAGCGCCCTTGCCTTGGTCCGTGGGGCCTTTGCCGGGATCTCCTGCACATGACCGCAGTGGTCGCAGACCAGCCGCGTCTGGCCCGGCGCGAAGCGCAGTTGCGCCCCGCATTGTTCGCAGGGCCAGCGGTGTTCGTCCTGCGGCATGGCCTTAGGGTTTCGGCGGCGGCGGCGGCGGCAGCTGGTCCAGCAGTCGTGCAAGATCCGTCTCGGCGGCCATCTTCCAGCCGTCCTGTCCGGCGGTCCAGACCATCGTCGCGCGGGTCAGCCGACCCTCGGCGGCGGCCCTGGCCAGATCGCTTTCGCCGAACGGCCCCGAGGTGGACCCATCCACCGCCAGATGCCAGACCCTCGCCGCCGGCGGAGGGGGAGGTGGCGGCGGCGGCGGCGCGGCAGAAGCCGCACCGGGCTGCGCCCCCCAGGGCCCCATGCTCTGCGCCATCGACGCGCCCATCCCCATGCCCATCCCGGCCCCCATCGCCGAGCCCATCGCCGACCCCGGCTGGCTCAGGCTTTCGGCGGCGTTGTACTGCATGTAGCGGTTCAGGTCGCCCACCACGCCCATCGAGGTCCGCTTGTCCAGCGCCTTCTCGACTTCTTCCGGCAGGCTGATGTTCTCGATGTAGAATTCCGGGATCGAGATCCCGTATTCGCCCACCTGCGGCGCGATGGCGTTGGCGATGATCTTGCCCAGATCGGCCAGGTTCGCCGCCATGTCCAGCACCGGGATGCCGGATTTCGCCAGCACCTGACTTGCGGATTGCACGATGATGTTGCGGATCTGGAAGCTGATCTCGTCCGAGGTGAACTCGCCGTCGGTGCCGACGATCTCGGTCATGAACTTTCCGGGGTCGGTCACCCGCATCGAATAGGTCCCGAAGGCACGCAGACGCACTGGCCCGAACTCGGGGTCGCGGGCCATGATCGGGTTCTTGGTGCCCCACTTCTGGTCATTGAAGCGGGTGGTGTTGACGAAATAGACCTCGGACTTGAACGGGCTCTGGAACCCGTGGTCCCAGTGCTGCAGCGTGGTCAGGATCGGCATGTTGTTGGTCTCGAGCATGTAGAGACCGGGCTGGAACACGTCCGCCAGCTGCCCCTCATGGATGAAGACCGCCGCCTGGCCTTCCCGCACCGTCAGCTTGGCGCCCATCTTGATTGCCTGGCCGCGCCGGTCGAACCGCCAGACCATCGTGTCGCGCGTATCGTCGAGCCAGGAGATGACGTCGATGAATTCGCCTTTGAGGAAATCGAAGACCATTGGGCCACCCTCCGTTTGGGGTCTAACTTTCGCCGCCGAGCAGCCGGCGCGCAAGGGAGAAGACGATGGGCCGCGCCTCGTCGACCGTCATGCCGGGGCGCAGCTCGGGGCTGTAGAGGATGCGCAGCATCAGCTCGTCCTGGTCGGTCAGCAGGGCAAATTCCTCGTCGTCGTTGAAGATCGACGGGCGCGCGCGGGGGGAATCGTTCGGCAGGCCCAGACCTTGCGCGATTTCCTCATGGAAGCAGGACAGGCGCAGAAGGTCGGGGTTCTCGGCCCGGATGACCGCAACGGCGTGGCGGTGCAGGTGGCTTTCCGACCCCGAGATGGCGAAGACGCTGCAATAGGTCGTCTGGCCCATCTGTGTCACCGCCTGGATGACGTCGGGGGCGATGCCGATCCGCAGGCTTTGCAGGTCCGGTCCCAGCGCCTCGCGCTCGTCCTCGGAGACGATAAAGACCCAGAAGTTCGGCGCCGCATCCGCCAGACCGATCGGGTGGCCGGTGATCTGCGACAGCCGCGCCAGGAAACTGGCGATCCGCGCCCGGTCGGTGGCCTGCTTGTCGATCGGGACCGAGGCCCCGAAGCGCACCGCGACGCGCACCGGGTCGCGCCAGCGCGTCAGGGGCGAGGCGGTCTCGGCCCGCGAGATCCCGCCACGGCCACGGGTGAATTCCTGGTACAGGGCGATGCGCAGGAAATTCTCGGTCAGCCGGTCCGCGCTGACCGGAATCTCCGACCCCGGATCGGTCCGCAGCATCCCTTCGCGCAAGAGCGCCTGCTGGATCTGGGCGTAATAGGCCGCGGCCGCCGCACTTTTCGGCGTCGGTTCGGGCGGCGCCACTGGCACCGCCACCACAGGCGGCGGCAAAGGCGCGGGTGTGCCAATGCAGCCGGTCAATGCCAGGCAGGCGGCCCCGGTCAGAAGGAACTTGATCCGCACCCGCCCCATGTCGTCCTTTCAGGCCGTTGCCGAGGGCGCAGGCTGCCGCGCCTTGGCCGAGGCCAGCGTGTCGCGCAGCTCGGCCTCCATCTTCACCAGCTCGGCCTCGGCCGTCGCGCGCCGTGCCTTGCCCTCGTCGGCGATGGCCAGGCTTTCGTTGATCGTCGCGATCAGCGTGGCATTGGCCGCCTTGATCGTCTCGATGTCGAAGACCCCGCGCTCCATCTCCTGGCGCACGACCCGGTTGGCTTCCTGCAGGTTCTCGGCATTGGCCTTCAGCAGCTCGTTGGTCAGGTCGTTGGCATCGCGCACCGCTTCGGCGGCTTCCTTCGACCGCTGGATCGTCACCGCCTGGGCCAGCTGCGTCTCCCACAGCGGCACGGTGTTCACCAGGGTCGAGTTGATCTTGGTGACCAGGCTCTTGTCGTTTTCCTGCACCAGGCGGATCGAGGGCAGCGACTGCATCGTCACCTGCCGCGTCAGCCGCAGGTCATGCACCCGGCGCTCCAGGTCGTCCCGCGCGGCCCGCAGGTCGCGCAGCTCCTGAGCCTTCATCACCTGATCCGCTTCGGGGGCTGCCGCGACCTCGGCTTCCTTGGCCGGAATGGTGGTCGCCTCCACCTCGGCCAGCTTCGCCTCACCCGCCGCGATGTAGAGTGCCAGTTCGTTGTAGAAGTTCAGGGTTTTCTCATAAAGGATATCCAGGCTCTTGATATCCTTCAGCAAAGTATGCTCATGCGCCAGAAGTTCGGACGTGATCCTGTCGATCTGGCCCTGCACGTCCTCGTACTGCGCGACGAACTCGGCAAAGGGGGCCGCCCGGCCCAGCAGCTTTTCCCACCAGCTTGCATCGCGCCGCAGGTCCAGCTCGTCGACCGCAAAGCCGCGGATCGTGGTGACGATCTTGCGCAAGCTGTCGCCCGCCGGACCCACGTCCTTGTTCTTCACATCCTGCAGCATGGCCTGGCTGATCACCTGCAATTCCGCCTGCGCGGACGAGCCGAAGGCGATGATCGACTGGGTGTTCGCCAGGTCCACCTCGGTCATGCGCTTCCTGATCGCCTCGGCCTTGTCCGCCGGGGCGGCCTCCAGCGGCACGACCTCGGCAATCGGTTCGGCCAGGATCACGGCGGTCACCTTCTCGACCTCGGTCAGGAAGGCCTGGGCATCGGCTTGGACGGTCGTGGACATGGGCAATCCCCCTTGGGTTCAATGGTCAAGCTTCAGTCGGTCGCGGAGCACGGCGATTTCCACGTCCAGATCGGTGCGGTTGTTCGTGAGGAAGGCTGTCGTCTTCTGCGCGAAGGTGGTCTCCAGATCGGTGAGCAGCGCCTCGTAGTCGGCCCGCGCGCCGGGATCGCGGGTCTGGGCATAGTGGTCGGCGAATTTGACAGTCGCATCACGGGCCCCCATCAAATAGACCGACAGATACTTCCGCGCCGCCGTCAGGTCGCCGGGATCGCCCTCGATCGTGCGGAACAGCCCCCGCGCCACGGCCGAGAATTGCGCGACCCGCTTCTCCATGCTGCGGTCCCTGGCCCGCAGGATCGCCCCCCGCATCGCGGCAAGATGGGCCTCGCCCTCCTCCACGGCCTTGGCGACCCGGCCGGTCTGGAAGGCGTCGATCCCCTCCATCCCCTTGTCGGCCATCGGGTCAAGGCCGAAGGCAGCCAGATGCAGCCCCGCGCCGACCAGAGCGTAAAGCACCGGATAGACCAGCCCCTGATCCGCGATCACCCCGCCCACGGCCAGCGCCGCCCCGGTTGCCACCGCCCCCGCCGCCTTGCGCGGGAAGGCTGGACGCCGCGCCAGCTTGCGGGCGTTGTAGGCGGCCTCGGCCTCCATCCCTGCGCGGGTGAGCCAGGCCGCCAGCAGGATCAGCCCCCCTGCCAGAAGACCCAGCAGCATCTCGCGCGGGCCATCGCCGAAGGCGGGAAGCAGGAACAGAAAGGATGTCAGGAACAGCACCGTCGTGCGCCATTTCCCAGTCACTCTGGGCGGGGGCGGAGGTGTCGGCACCGGACCCGCCGACCCGCCCCCCGGAGAATACCTGCCACCGAAGCGCTGGGCCATCACGCGCCTCCCGACCAGGCGACATAGGCCACCAGAAAGACCAGAAGCACCAGCGAGAGCGTCCGAATTCCGCCGCCCGACATGCCTCACGCTCCTTTTGCTGCCGCTTTGCCCGACCTTAGCCGATGCCCCCGGCCCATGCCAGTCACGGCAGGGGGGAATAGGCGGCAATCTTCACCCCCCGCCGGTCATTGGGGGCACCTGTTGGCAACGACCCTCTGGCCCCCTGGTTCCGCAGAGGGGGACAGGACGCGGCACCGGCCTTCGACCCAAAGACCCTCATGCCGGTGCGTCAGGCTGCGGGACGGACCCAGCGGCCAAGGCCGGGCCTAGCCTGTCTTCGGTCCGCCCGACCGCGGGCCGGAGCGGGGTCGGGTGGTGCGCCCGGCTGCGGGCCGGTCGCCCTTGCTGGCCGGAGCGCGCGTCGCCTTCTGCCAGGTGTCGGACAACTGCTTCAGCCCCTCGCCGGGCTTTGGCGTCCGGGCCACGGGCTTCGTGCGATCCTCGCCCGGTCCGGCCCCCCTGGTTCCGGTCTTGCCCGGCCTTGGCGCCAGCTTGCGGACCGGTTTCGGGGCCTCGGCCTCCTCGGCCAGTCCCAGCTGTTCGCGCAGCACGCGGGGTTTCAGTTCTTCGACCTCGCCCGGCTGCAATTCGTTCAGGCGGAACGGGCCGTAGGAGATGCGGATCAGCCGGTTCACGGTCAGGCCGATGTGGTTCATCGCCCGACGGATTTCGCGGTTCTTGCCTTCGCGCAGGCCGACGGTCAGCCAGGCGTTCGCACCCTGATGGCGGTCGATCTTGACCTCCATCGGCTGGAAGCGGTCGCCGTCCACGGTGATGCCCTTGCGCAGGGGTTCGATCTCGGGCTCGGTCGGGTTGCCCTTCACGCGCACCCGGTACTTGCGCAGCCAGCCGGTCGAGGGAAGCTCCAGCTTCCGCTTCAACTCGCCGTCGTTGGTCAGAAGAAGCAGGCCTTCGGAGTTGAGGTCAAGCCGCCCGATCGACATCACCCGGGGCAGGTCCTCGGGCAGGTGGTCAAAGACGGTGTCGCGGCCCTTTTCGTCCGAGGCAGAGGTCACCAGGCCCTCGGGCTTGTAGTAAAGCCAGAGGCGCGGCGGTTCCGGCTGGCCGACGGGTTCGCCCCGGACGGTGATCTTGTCCCTGGGCGTCACGTTCAGCGCAGGTGAGGTGATGGTCTTGCCGTTGACCTTGACCTCGCCCAGTTCGATCAGCCGCTCGGCTTCGCGGCGCGAGGCGATGCCGGCGCGGGACAGGACCTTGGCGATGCGCTCGCCCTCGGGGGTGTCGGTCGCCGGGGCGTCCTTGTCCACGGTCTTCGGGGCGGGGGGCTTTTCTTTTCCGGGCATGGCCATCATCCTTCGGGCCAGGGGTCGGCCGGGTGGGCAGGATATTGAAGCGGACATGAAAGAGCAACGCGAAGGGTTCCGGTCGTTCATGGGGCTTGCGCTGGACGAGGCGCAGGCGGCGGCTTGCCGCGGCGAGGTGCCGGTGGGGGCGGTCGTCGTGCAGGGCGAGCGGGTGCTGGCGCGGGCGGGGAACCGGACGCGGGAGCAGTCCGACCCCACGGCCCATGCCGAGATGCTGGCGATCCGCGCGGCCTGTCGGGTGCTGGGGTCGGAACGGCTGGTGGGCTGCGACCTTTACGTGACGCTGGAGCCCTGCCCGATGTGTGCCGCCGCGATCTCGGCGGCGCGGGTGGGGCGGCTTTACTATGGCGCGGCGGACCCGAAGTCCGGAGGCGTCGCCGTGGGCGCGCGGGTCTTCAGTCACCCGCAGTGCCATCACGCGCCCGAAGTCTATGACGGGATCGGGGCGGGGGAAGCGGAGGCCCTGCTGAAGGCGTTCTTTGCCGACCGGCGCGGATAGGTGTTCGCGGTGGACAAGCGCTGATGGTCCGATGTTTCCATGAACCTGGTCGCCGAGGTCAGCGATCTGGAAAGGGTCTGGTCCGGGCAGCCCCCCCACCCCATCCCTCCCCCACGCAGGGGGGAGGGAGGCGCCCGGTCACTTCGCCTTGGCGCGGGTGGCGGGGTCGGAGCCTCCGGCGGGGATATTTGGCGACAGAAAATGGTCAGGGTCGCGATCCTGCTGGACAGGCGGCGAACCGCCAGACCCGGGCCTTTGAACGCCCGAACCTTTGCACGCCCGAACCTTTGCACGCCCGAATCTTTGCACGCCCGGGCCTTGTCAGGGTCGTCCAGCGTGGACAGAGCCGGTTCAGATGCGGATCGGGTCGAGCACTTCGGGCTCGATCACCTCGATCCCCGGCGGCAGGCCCGCCTTCAGGACGGCAGCATCCTGGGCGAGGATCGGGAAGGTCTTGTAGTGGCAGGGGATCACCCAGCGGAAATTGAACCACTTCCGCGCGGCCCAGGCGGCGCGCTCCATGTCCATCGTGTAGTGCCCGCCGCAGGACAGGATGCCGATGTCGGGCTGGTGATACTCGGCCATCCAGGCCATGTCGGCCATGATGTCGGTGTCGCCCGACAGGTAGATGGTGTGGCCTTCGCCCGCGATCATGAAGCCTGCGGCGTCGCCTGCGGGCAGCAGACCCTTGTCCCCGAAGTCGACCGAGGCAGAGTGGACGGCGTGGACCATCGTGACCTTCGCCCCGTTCAGGATCAGGGTGCCGCCCTTGCCGAAGCCCACCGTTTCGACGCCCTGGGCGTTCAGCCATTCCGACACTTCGTGGATGCAATGGACCTTGATTCCCAGCTTTGTCGCCAGTCGTCCCGCGTCGGACGCATGGTCGCCGTGGGCATGGGTGAGGAGGATGTGGGTCGCTCCGGACACCGCCTCATCCTCGCGCCCGGCGGGGAAGAGGGGGTTTCCGGTCAGCCAGGGGTCGACGAGAAGGACGGCGTCCTCGATTTCGATGCGAAAGCCGGAATGGCCAAGCCATGTGATCTGCATGCAAGTTCCTGCGCTATATCTCTGGAAGGCGCATAGCATCTAGGACTGACGACAGGATGACAACCATGTTCGACCCCATCGACGCCTATTGCGAGCGATTGAGCGCCGCCTACTGGGCCGAGCCGGTCAATGCCGTGACGAATCTGGCCTTCCTGCTGGCGGCCTGGGTGATGTGGCGGCGGACGGAAGGGCTGCCGTTGGGGCGGGCGATGTCTGCGGTGCTGGCGGCGATCGGGGTGGGGTCGTGGCTGTTCCACACCCATGCCAACGGGCTGACGGCGGCGCTGGATGTGGCACCGATCCTGGGCTTCATCCTTGTCTATGTGTTTGCCGCCACGCGGGATTTCCTTGGGGCTTCGACCTGGTGGGCGGCTGGGGCGGTGCTGGCCTTCCTGCCCTATGCCGCGGTGACGGTGCCGGTCTTTTCGACCGTCATGCCGTTTCTCGGGGCTTCGGCCGGTTATGCGCCGATCCCGCTGTTGATCCTTGGCTACGCCGCCATCCTGTGGCGACGGGCGCCGCAGACCGCCAGCGGGATGGCGCTTGGCGCGGCGATCCTGGTGGTCAGCCTGACATTCCGCACGCTGGACGGGCCTCTGTGCGCAGCAGTGCCCTTGGGCACGCATTTCCTGTGGCACATCCTGAACGCAGTGATGCTGGGCTGGATGATCGAGGTCTGGCGCCGCCACATGCTTGCGAAGGCAAGGTCCCCCGGCTAAACGGGGCCAAACCTATGGAGAGCCCGATGGCGATCGACATCGACACCGCCCGCAAGGTGGCAAAGCTGGCCCGCATCCGGGTCGAGGAAGCGGACCTGCCCAGGCTTGCCGGTCAGCTTTCCGGCATCCTTGGCTTCATGGAACAGCTGAACGAGGTCGACGTGACCGGGGTGGAGCCGATGACCAGCGTCACGCCGATGCGGCTGAAGCGGCGGGCGGATGTGGTGACGGATGGCAATATCCAGGCGCAGGTGCTGAAGAACGCGCCCGACGCGCGTGAGGGGTTCTTTGCGGTGCCGAAGGTGGTGGAATGAGCGCGAACCAGTGGACCATAGCCGCCGCGCGGGATGCGCTGCGCAAGGGCGAGATTTCGGCGGTCGATCTGACGATGTCCTGCCTGACGGCAATCGACGCGGGCGATGCGCTGAACGCGTTTGTCCACAAGACTCCCGAGATCGCTCTGGAGCAGGCGCGGGCTGCGGATGCGCGTCTGGCATCGGGTGCGGCCCCCGCGATGTGCGGGATTCCGCTGGGGATCAAGGATCTGTTCTGCACCAGGGGGGTGCCGAGCCAGGCCGCGTCGAACATCCTGCAGGGGTTCAGGCCCGAGTATGAATCCACCGTCACCGCAAAGCTGTTCGAGGCGGGCGCGGTCATGCTGGGCAAGCTGAACATGGACGAGTTCGCGATGGGGTCTTCGAACGAGACCTCGGCCTATGGCAATGCGGTGAACCCCTGGAAGGTCGATGACCGGATGCTGACGCCGGGCGGGTCCTCGGGCGGGTCGGCCAGTGCGGTGGCGGCGGACCTGTGTCTGGCTGCGACCGGGACGGATACCGGCGGGTCGATCCGGCAACCGGCGGCGTTCACCGGGATCGTCGGGATCAAGCCGACCTACGGCCGGGTGTCGCGCTGGGGGATCGTGGCCTTTGCGTCCAGTCTGGATCAGGCGGGGCCGATGACCAAGACCGTGCGCGATGCGGCGATCATGCTGCAGGCGATGGCGGGGCATGATCCGAAGGATTCGACCTCGGCCGATATTCCGGTGCCGGATTTCGAGGCGGCGCTGACCGACGATATCCGGGGCCGTGTCATCGGTATCCCCAGGGAATACCGGATGGACGGGATGCCGGCCGAAATCGAGGCCTTGTGGTCGCGTGGCATCGAGATGCTGCGCGATGCGGGGGCAGAGGTGCGGGACATCAGCCTGCCGCACACGAAATACGCGCTGCCGGCCTATTACGTGATCGCGCCGGCCGAGGCGTCGTCGAACCTCGCCCGCTATGACGGGGTGCGCTATGGGCACCGGGCGAAGCTGGCGGCGGGCGACGGGATCACCGAGATGTACGAAAAGACCCGGGCCGAGGGCTTTGGGCCGGAAGTGCAGCGGCGGATCATGGTCGGGACCTATGTGCTGTCGGCGGGGTTCTACGACGCCTATTACAACCGTGCGCGCAAGGTGCGGTCGCTGATCAAGCGCGACTTCGATCTGGCGTTCGAGGCGGGGGTCGATGCGATCCTGACCCCTGCGACTCCGTCAGCGGCCTTTGGCCTGGGCGAGATGGCGGATGCGGACCCGGTTCAGATGTATCTGAACGACGTGTTCACCGTGACAGTGAACCTGGCGGGGCTGCCTGGGATCGCGGTGCCGGTGGGGCTGGATGCTCAGGGCCTGCCGCTGGGGTTGCAGCTGATCGGGCGGCCCTGGGACGAGGCACAGTTGCTGAATTACGCACATGTGTTGGAAAGCCGCGCCGGGTTTGTGGCCAAAGCCGACAAATGGTGGTAATGCGCCGCGAAACGCACCCATCGAGGCAGTCAATGAGCCGTACCTTCCTTCCCGCCGCTGGCGCAGCGCTGGCTGCCCTGATGCTGGCCGCTTGCGCTCCGACGACCACGCCGACCGGCCCCGGTGTGGGGTTCCAGGATTATGACAGCTTCGTCCGTGGCGCCGCAATGGCCCCGGCGGGTGCGCCGGTGACAGTGCCGCCGCCGGGTGGGGCGTTTGACCCCGCACGAGCTGCGGCCGCGATCGACCGGGCGCAGGGCTTGGCTCCGGTGGCCTCGCTGTCGCCGACCACGCTGCCGACCCCTATGGCAACCCCGCTGCCGACCCCGGTCGCACCGGTCGTGGCCGGCACTGCGGATCGGCCGCGGGGCGGGGCACCTGCCGGGATCAGGGAAGAATCGGGCGAGGTAGCGGCGAGCAACACCGGCATTTCGGACGAGCAGGATTTCGACGCCGTCGCGGCCCGCGAGACGATCGAAAGCGACGCCGAGCGGATCGCACGGAACCGGGCGGAATATGTCGTCGTCCAGCCAGGTGCCCTGCCACAGCGGCCGGGCGATACCGGGCCGAACATCGTGGAATTCGCGCTGGCAACCAAGCATGCTCCGGGCGTGCAGATGTACCGACGCTCTGCCCTTGGCATCCGCGACGTGAACTCGGCCTGCGCAAGATATGCGTCGCCGGATCAGGCGCAGCAGGACTTCCTGGCCAAGGGCGGCCCGGACCGTGACCGGATGGGCGTCGATCCGGACGGCGACGGCTTCGCCTGCGCCTGGGACCCGCGCCCCTTCCGCACCGCCTTGCAGTGAGCCTGACGCATCCCTCGCCGAACTTTGGCGAGAGGCGGGGCAGGGGCCGGGTGGAGCTGGTGGTGCTGCACCACACCGCCATGCCATCCTGCTCTGCGGCGCTGGAGCGGCTGTGCGACCCTGGGGCCGAGGTTTCGGCGCATTACCTGATCGACAGCGACGGCACGGTTCTGTCCCTGGTGGCCGAGGCCGCGCGGGCCTGGCACGCGGGGGCCGGGGCATGGGCTGGCGCGGGGGACGTCAATTCGCGGTCCATCGGGATCGAACTGGCCAATACCGGGCGCGAGCCCTTTGCCGAACCGCAGATGGCCGCATTGGAGCGGGTGCTGGCGGGGGTTCTGGATCGCCACGCACTGCCGCCCGAAGCGGTGATCGGCCACAGCGACATGGCCCCCGACCGCAAACGCGACCCCGGGTCGCGCTTTGACTGGCGGCGGCTTGCGCTTCAAAACCTGTCAGTCTGGCCCGAGCCGGCGGAGCCTGGCGACTTCCAGGCCGACCTTCGCCGGTTCGGCTACCCGGAGGCCGCGCCAGAGACCCTGCTGTCAGCGTTCCGGCTGCGGTTTCGGCCCTGGGCCTGCGGGCCGGTTGACGACACCGACCGGGCGCTGGCGGCCGGGCTGCGGCGCTTTGCGGTTGACGGAGCGCCTGCGGATGCCTAACTGACCGCGTGCGGAGGGCTGGATGACCGCGGGCACCGGAGTAATCCGGGGTTCGAGGAAAGTCCGGACTCCCGTTGGCAAGGGTGCCGGGTAACGCCCGGCGGGGGTAACCCCAGGGAAAGCGCCACAGAGAAGAGACTGCCACGACCCGCAAGGTTCGCCTTCGGCAAAGCGTGGTAAAGGTGAAACGGTGGGGTAAGAGCCCACCGCGGGACTGGCAACAGGACCGGCACGGCAAGCCCCACCCGGAGCAATGCCAAATAGGGGCCTCGCGGCAGGACAGGTCCCGGATTTCGGTCCGGGATACCGCTCGCCAGGGACGCCAACGCCCGAGAGGCCCGGGTTGGCAGCTTGACCGCCGTGGCAACACGGTTGGCAGAGGAATGGTCATCCAGCCCCGGATCTCGGTCCGGGGGGGACAGAATCCGGCTTACAGGCTCTCCGCGCAATTCCTTCGCAATCTGGTGCCGTTGACGTGGCTCAGACCGCGCGCCGCCATGTGGCGGCAAGCCGCCCGATTGCGGTTGACTCTGCCACGAAGACGGATAAAAGGCGGGCTTCAAGGATTTCACCGGGGGATACGGATTCCCCGATGCAGAGGAAACGACCATGGCAAAGCCCGCCACCATCAAGATCCGCCTGAACTCGACCGCGGGCACCGGCCACTTCTACGTGACCAAGAAGAACGCCCGGACGATGACCGAAAAGATGGTCATCAAGAAGTACGACCCCGTCAAGCGGGAGCATGTCGAGTACAAGGAAGGCAAGATCAAGTAAGATCACGCCTGTCTGAAGGATATCGGGGCCGTGTCCGCTGGGGCGCGGCCCTTTTCCTTGGCCGGGAGCCCAAAGCGGCGGTGGTCCAGGCCTTTCCTTTGCGGCGCAATGCTCCATCATTGCCGGCATGGACCAGACAATCACGCTTCGCCCCGCTGCTCCGACTGATCTGGCCGGGATCGACCGGCTCTTGCTGCGCAGCTATCCCCGCCTGCTGGCGGCGGACTATCCGCCCTCGACCCTGGTGCTGGCGGTGCCCCGCTTCGCACGGGCGCAACCCGAGTTGCTGGCCTCGGGGCGCTACTTCGTCGCCGAGGAGGCGCAGGGACGCATCCTGGCGGCGGGGGGCTGGTCCAGGCAGGGCCCGTCAGGCGGGCCGGTTGCCGAGACGACAGCGCATGTGCGCCATGTGGCGACCGATCCCGACGTGGTGCGCCAGGGCCTGGGGCGGATGGTGATGGAGCGGGTGATGCAGGAGGCCCGCGAGGCCGGGGTGCGCTGGCTTGACTGCCTGTCGACCCGCACGGCGGTTCCGTTCTACCGGTCGCTGAAGTTCCGCGCCCTGAACCCGCAAGAGCTGGTCCTGGGGCCGGGGATCGCCTTTCCGGTGCTGCGGATGGTGGCCGATCTCACCCGAAGCTAGGGCGCAACGAAAAAGGGCCGGTCTTGCGACCGGCCCTTTCGGTTGATGCTGCCTGCGCTATTCGCGGTTGCCCATGAATTGCAACAGGAACATGAAGATGTTGATGAAGTTCAGGTAGAGGTTCAGCGCGCCCATGGTCGCGGACTTTGACAGCCACTCCTGATCCATCGACTGCGCATGGGCGATGTAGTCCGTCTTGATGCGCTGGGTGTCGAAGGCGGTCAGGCCCGCGAAGATCAGCAGACCGATCACCGTGATCGCGAAGGCCAGGGCGCCCGAGCCGATGAACAGGTTCAGGATCATGGCGACGATCAGGCCGATCAGACCCATCATCAGGAACGTGCCCATGCCGCTGAGGTCACGCTTGGTGACGTAGCCGTAAAGCGACAGGCCCGCGAAGGCGATCGAGGTCACGAGGAAGGTCTGCGCGACCGAGATGCCGGTGAAGGCCTTGAAGATCCAGGCGATGGACAGGCCCATCGCAGCGGCGAAGACGTAGAAGAACAGCTGCGCGCCAGCCGCCGAAAGCCGGTTGATCATCGCACCGAAGGCGAAGACCATCGCCAGCGGCGCGAACATGGCGACCCAGCCCAGAATCGTCATCCCGCCTTCGGGCGTGCGGAAGATCGACAGCAGCGCGTCGGATGTGCCGACGGCCCAGGCGACGCCGAACGTAACCAGCATGGCCACGGACATCAGTCCGTAGACCTTGTTCATATGGGCGCGAAGCCCTTCGTCGATCTGCGCGCGGGCGCCAACGCCTACGCTGCGGACCGTATCAAACTGAGCCATAGAAGCCTCCGATGTTGTCCCTAAGGGCAACGCCGGGGGGACCGGCGCGACCTCATGCACGGAATATTGGGAAGACCATACAGCATTTCAAGCGCCTTGACTGCCTGGCAGTGGCGAAAATGCAAAGGTTTCAGTCCTTCCAGTGCCGGGGGACGTCCCAGGACGCCCGTTCGGACTCGCTCAGCGCCTCGGGTCGGGTCAGGCCGATGTCGCGCAAGAGGTGGTCGTCCAGGTGGCGCAGGGCCCGGCGCGACCGCGCGAGGACCGCCGCCGCGAGGAGACGTCGCGGCAGGTTTGCCAGGAAGGTGGGGCGCAAGAGCAAAAGGGAATGGGCAAGGCGAAGCGGGGCCATGGCGGGTTCCTTCATCTGATCCGGTGATGGGGCGATGCGGTTGCATCAGGATGCTTGAACATTGCGCCAATTCGAGACATGATGGAAACGAATGATTGTTAAATGAAGCATCAGGATCTGTGATATGCCCCGGAACCTCGACCTTGCCGCGCTGCGCTCTTTCGTCACGGTTGCCGATGTTGGCGGCGTCACGCGGGCGGCGGGCTATCTGAACCTGACGCAGTCGGCGGTCTCGATGCAGATCAAGCGGCTGGAAGAGGCGCTGGGGATGACCCTGTTCCTGCGCGCGGCGCGCAAGCTGGCGCTGTCGCCAGAGGGCGAGCAGCTTCTGTCCTATGGCCGCAGGATGCTGGCGCTGAACGACGAGGCCCTGTCGCAACTGGCGGCGACCAGTTGCCAGGGCGAAATCCGGCTGGGTGTGCCGCATGACGTGGTCTATCCGGCGATCCCCGGCATCCTGCGCCGCATGGCCCAGGCCTATCCGCGGGTGCGGATCAACCTGGTCTCGTCCTTCACCCTCCTGATGAAGCAGGACTTCGCCCGCGGCGCCTTCGACGTGATGCTGACGACCGAGGACGCGCCGGATCCCGGCGCCGAAGTGCTGTCCACGCGGCAACTGGTCTGGGTCGGCGCCCCCGATGGCAACGCCTGGCAGCGCCGGCCGCTGCGGCTGGGCTTCAAGGACACCTGCACCTTCCGGCCCCGCGCCCAGTCCGCGCTGGAGGCGGCGGGCATCCCGTGGGAGCTGGCCACGGGTGGCGAAAGCGAGCAGGCGGTCGAGGCGACGGTCGCGGCGGACCTGGCGGTGTCCGTCCGGATGGTCGGCAGCATTCCCGATGGCATGTCGGCGATCGCGGGCGAGAACCAGCTTCCGCCGGTCGGGGACATGAAGCTGGCGCTTTACCGCAGCAGTCGTCGATCGGACGAGGCGCTGGACCTGCTGGCCAGCGAATTGCGCTGTGCCTACGGGTCCTGACCGACACGGATGACGACCTTGCCGGTGGCCTTGCGGTCGCGCAGCAGGGCTAGGCCGTCCGGGAAGGCGTCGAAGGGCAGGACGTGACTGACATGCGGCCGGATCAGCCCCTCGGCCCGCCAGCGCAGAAGCTGGGCCATGCTGGCGGCCACCAGTTCGGGCGCGTGCGTCTCGTACCCGCCATACCAGAAGCCCGAGACGGTCAGGTTCTTGACCAGAAGGATGTTGGCCGGGATCTGCGGCACCTCGCCCGAGGCGAAGCCGATGGCCAGGAGCCGACCATCCGGCTTGCAGGCGCGAAGCGCCGCGTCGAAGGCCGGTCCGCCCACCGCATCATAGACGACATCCAGCCCGCCTTCCGCCTTGAGCCGCCCTTTCAGGTCCGGGGTCTCGCTGTCGATCAGCACATCGGCCCCGGCCGCGCGCGCGACGGCCAGGCGCGCGTCGCCCCTGGCCGAGGCGATGACCCGCGCACCAAGCCGTTTGCCGATCTCGACCGCTGTCAGGCCGACGCCCCCGGCGGCCCCGGTGACCAGCAGCGTCTCGCCGGGCTGCAGCCGGGCCTTGTGCGTCAGGGCCAGATGCGACGTGCCGTAGGCGATGGGAAAGCCCGCGGCCTCGGTGAAGCCCATGCCCGGCGGGAGCGGGCTGACTCTGGCCGCAGGCAGGCAGATGCGTTCGGCCAGGGCACCTGCCGGGCAGGTTGCAAGCACCGCGGTGCCGGGCGCGGGGCCGGTCGTGCCCGGTCCAAGGCTTTCGACCACGCCGGCCAGTTCCATGCCGGGGGTGAAGGGTGGAACCTGCCGGACCTGGTATTTCCCCTGAATCGCCAATATATCCGCGAAGTTGAGCCCGACTGCTTCCACCCGCAGGACAAGTTCGCCTTTAGCGGGTATTGGCGCGTCGATCTTGGACAGGATCGGGTTGGCGCCGAATTCAAGGACTTGCCAGGCGCGCATCCAGGGTCCCCTCAGGCCAGCGTTGTTTCTACTACCTACAGTGTAGGGGTTTTATCCTGTCTACCGTTTCTTGCAATGGAATGATCAAGTTTTTCGCAAAATGCGATGGGGCGCCGGACGCCTGTGCAAAATGCAACGCGAAATGCGATACCACTATAGGGCGAGTGCCGATTCGGCTCTGCTGCTCTTGCGGGCAGGTCAGGACAACCGCACCGTGTGTTATACGCTTGTGTAATTGGACATGTCCAAAAGGACAGGTTTTGGCGCGATCCAGTTTTTTTCGTTAACTTCGTCCGGCCCGGCAGGATTGGCACGCTACTTGCTTATACAACACCGAGGGGAACGGACACACGTTTTTGGAGTATAGAATGAAGCACCCTGTAGACGCCCATGTTGGCAAGCGCATCCGTCACCGCCGCTGGATGGTGGGCATGACCCAGCAGCAGCTGGCCGACAAGGTCGGCATCAAGTTCCAGCAGATCCAGAAGTACGAGACCGGCATGAACCGCGTCAGCGCCTCCCGCCTGTGGGATGTGGCCGATGCGCTGGGCGTGCAGATCTCGTTCTTCTTCGAAGGCCTTGGCGATGGCCAGGTTGCCGCCGGCTATGGCCAGGGCGACATGATGTCGGACAAGGAAGCGCTGGAACTGGTCCGTTCCTACTACGCGATCCCCGAGGCACAGCGCCGTCGTCTGTTCGATCTGGCCCGGGTTCTGTCCGAAGCCGCCTGAAAGCCGGCTTGACCTCGTCCCCCTGGGCGTTTAGCGCGCCCATGGGGCGCGGACCCCACACGTGCGGTCCGGCAGGCCATGAGGGACAGGATGCGGGTAAGCAAAGGTTTGGCGTCCGAGCTGATCGCGACGGCGCATGAATTGGCGGATGTGGCGCGGATCGCCACGTTGGCACATTTCCGGACGCGGGATCTTGCGGCCGAGACCAAGGAAACCACCCGCTTCGACCCGGTGACAGCCGCCGACCGCCTGTCCGAAGAGCGTATGCGCGAAGTCCTTGCCCGGCGCCGTCCGATGGACGGTATCCTGGGCGAGGAATTCGGCGCGCGCGCGGGGACCTCGGGCCTGACCTGGGTCCTGGACCCGATCGACGGCACCCGCGGCTATCTGTCCGGCACGCCGACCTGGGGGGTGCTGATCGCGGTCCGCGATGCCGAAGGGGTGCTTTACGGCATCATCGACCAACCCTACATCCGCGAACGTTTCGAAGGCGGTCTGGGCCTGGCCCGCGTCGTCGGACCATCAGGCGAAGCGGCGCTGTCTGTCCGTGCTGCCCGACCGCTGTCGCAGGCGATCGTGTTCTCCACCTTTCCCGAAGTTGGCACCGCCGACGAAGCCGCGGCGTTCCGGCGGGTGGCGTCAGGGGCGAAACTGGTGCGCTACGGCACCGACTGCTACGCTTATGCGCTGATCGCGGCGGGCCAGATCGACCTGGTGATCGAGGCGGGGCTGCAGGCCTACGACGTGCAGGCCCCCATCGCGGTGATCGAAGCGGCGGGCGGCATCGTGACCGACTGGCAGGGTCGCCCGGCGCTGGAGGGTGGGCAGATCCTGGCGGCCGCCAATCGCGAGGTGCATGCCGAGGCGCTGGCGCTGCTGAACGGCTGAGGCCGCTTCCCGGCGGGCAGCGACCCCGCTATACTGCAACTGCCGCACGTGTCCTTTTCCCTTCTGACGGGCGGTCCCCGGGGAAGCTCGGGGGGCATGGTGCCGGGCCGAAGGGTGCAAAGGTGCACCCATGTCCGATACCCTGATCCGCAATGCCGACGTCGTGGTCACGATGAACGCCCGCCGTGCCGAGATCGCGCGCGGCGATGTCCACATCCGGGACGGGGTGATCCTTGCCGTCGGGACCGGGCTTGCGGCCGCCGAGGCCGAAGTGATCGACGCCACCGGATGTGTGGTGACGCCGGGTCTCGTCAACACGCACCACCATCTTTACCAGACCCTGACCCGCGCGGTGCCGGGGGGGCAGGATGCCTTGCTCTTTGGCTGGCTCAGGACTCTGTACCCGATCTGGGCGCGGTTCGGGCCCGAGGAGATGTTCACCTCGGCGCAGGTCGGGCTGGCGGAACTGGCGCTGTCGGGCTGCACGATGACCTCGGACCACCTGTACCTCTATCCCAACGGTGCGCGGCTGGACGACACCATCGCGGCGGCGGCGGCGGTGGGGCTGCGGTTTCACCCGACACGGGGCGCGATGAGCATCGGCGAAAGCGCCGGGGGCCTGCCACCGGACAGCCTGGTAGAGACGGAAGCCGCGATCCTGGAGGACATGGTCCGCGTGGTCGACCGGTTTCACGACCCGCAGCCGGGCGCGATGGTCCGGGTGGGTCTGGCGCCGTGTTCGCCCTTTTCGGTCAGCCGCGAGCTGATGCGGGATACGGCGCTGCTGGCACGCGACAAGCGGGTTATGCTGCACACCCATCTGGCCGAGAACGACGAGGACGTTGCCTATTCGCTGGCCCGGTTCGGCTGCCGTCCGGGCCAGTATGCCGAGGAGTTGGGCTGGACCGGCCCGGATGTCTGGCATGCGCATTGCGTCAAGCTGGATAGTTCGGAAATTGAACTTTTCAGCCGCACTCGGACCGGAGTCTCCCATTGCCCATGTTCGAATTGTAGACTCGGGTCGGGCATCGCCCCGGTGCGAGCGATGCGGGATGCGGGCGTCAAGGTCGGGTTGGGGGTCGATGGTTCGGCCTCGAACGATGCGGGCAACCTGGTGGCCGAGGCACGGATGGCGCTGCTGCTGCAGCGGGTGGCGCGCGGGGCCGACGCGATGAGCGCCCGCGAGGCGCTGGAGATTGCGACTTTGGGCGGGGCGCAGGTCCTGGGCCGCGACGACCTGGGACAGATCATCCCGGGCAAGCGGGCCGACCTGTGCATCTGGGATCTGCGGGGGGTCGAGGCGGCGGGAAGCTGGGACCCGGTCGCGGCGCTGGTGCTGTGCGGCCCGGCGCGGGTGCGGCATCTGATCGTCGAGGGACGGCAGGTGGTGCGGGACGGGCAACTGGTGACACTGGACCTGCCCCGCGTGCTGGAGCGTCACCGGCAACTGGCACTGCGGCTGGCGGAGTAGCCGCCTCCGCTGCGACGGGCGGGCGCTTTGGCCGTGCCCCGGGTGGGGCTTCTGTCCCCGCCTGGAGTAAGGTAGAAGGCGGACAAGGAGACCCCCGATGGACCACAATTTCGAAGCCCAGCGTCGCGAGACCTTTGACACCTTCCGCCAGTCGAAAGGGATCAGCCTGCCGAAGACGGCGGTGGTCGAGTATGCCTTCTTCATCGAGGAGACCGATGCCAGCTGGCCGGCGCTGGAGCGTGCCCTGCGGCTGGAAGGGTTCCAGACCCGGCGGCTGAAGGATGGAGAGACGCTGGTCGCCTGGATCGGGCCGATCCCGGTGACGGCGGAAGAGATCTGGAAATACGAGCGGATCTCGACCTCGATTGCCTTGAAGCATGATTTCTACCCCGACGGCTGGGAGCTGGCGGAGTAGCTGTCCACGCAGGACGGGTTTTCCGGGTCAGTGAAATCAATGGGTTGCGCGAGGCGATTCAGGTGGTCCTTACCATGCTGGCCGGCAGCCCCCCACCCCCATCCCCTCCCCACGGAGGGGGAGGGGAGGCGCCTGGTGCTGGCGTTGCACATCAGCTCTGGGCGTCTTCGCGGGTTGGGGCGGCCGTCAAACTGAGCGCCTGCGGCGCGAAGACGTCTTGTCTCGGCCTTGCGCGTGAAGGACGCGCAAGACCTCGGGCGCGCGCGCTGCGCGGGAGTATTTGGCAAAGGGCAGGCCGGATTGGCGTCAGTTTGCCAGGCGTTTGCCGTTCACCCAGACTTCCGCAATCGCACGGTCGTCACCCATCATGATCGTGGGGAACAGCTGCTGCCAGAGGTCCGTCGCGCGCCGGGTGGCCTGTTCGATGGCCGGGGTGGAGGCGAGGTCGATGACGATGAGGTCGGCCTCCATCCCCGGGGCGAGGTTGCCGATCCTGTCTTCGCAGCGCAGCGCGCGGGCCGAGCCCTGGGTGGCCAGCCACCAGAGCTGGGCGGGGTGGAGCGACTGGCCGCGCAGCTGGGCGATCTCATAGGCGGCGGCCATGGTGTGCAGCATCGAGAAGCTCGAGCCGCCCCCGGTGTCGGTGGCAAGGCCGACGCGCAGTCGGGCGGCGAGGGTCATGTCGAAGAGGCCCGAGCCGATGAAGGTGTTCGAGGTCGGGCAATGGACGAGAGAGGCCCCGGCCTCGACCAGGCGGGAGCGCTCGCGGTCGGTCAGGTGAATGGCGTGGCCGTAGACCGCGCCTTCGCGCAGGAGGCCCTGCGCCTCGTAGGTGTCGAGGTAGTCGCGGGACTGGGGGAAGAGGTCGCGGACCCAGGCGATCTCGTCCAGCTGTTCGGAAAGGTGGGTCTGCATCAGGCAGTCGGGGAATTCGCGCCAGAGGCTGCCAAGGGCGTGGAGCTGCTCGGGCGTCGAGGTCGGCGAGAAGCGGGGGGTGATGACGTAGGAGAGGCGGTCCTGGCCGTGCCACGTTTCCAGCAGGCGCTTGCTGTCGTCGTAGGCCGATTGCGCGGTGTCGCGCAGGCCCGGTGGCGCGTTGCGGTCCATGCAGGTCTTGCCGGCGAAAAGGCGCATCCCGCGCGCCTGGGCGGCGGTGAAGATGGCGTCAACCGAGCTGGGGTGGATCGTCGCGTAAGTGCAGACGGTGGTGGTCCCGCGGGCGAGGACGAGGTCGAGATAGCGGTTCGCGATCTCGGCGGCATAGGCGGGATCACGAAAGCGCATCTCTTCGGGGAAGGTGTAGGTGTTCAGCCAGTCGATCAGCCGTTTGCCCCAGGAGGCGATGATTGCGGTCTGCGGATAGTGGACATGGGCGTCGATGAACCCGGCCGAGACAAGCCTGGAGCCGTGGTCGTGGACGCGCGCCATCGGGAAGCGGGCACGCAAGTCGGCAGCTTCGCCCACGGCGGCGATGCGACCAGCCTCGATCGCCACGGCGCCTTGCGTGAGGACGCGGGCGGCGGAAATCCCTTCAGCGAACGGGTCGCCGCTGTAGGTGAGGACTTGGCCCAGGATCAGTTCGGTCATGCGGTACCCCTTGAACCGGGGCAGCCTAGAGGGTTTCGGCCCGGTGGTAAATTTCTGTCCTGCGCGCGGTGACTTGAAACTGTTTCGTAAAAGCGCGAAGCCGCAGGAGGCGGCGACTCGGCGGGCGACAGGGCTTTGCCGGCGGACGGAAGCGACCTAAGGTCGGCAGCAAGGCAGGGAGAGGCGCATGGCGGACACCAGGATCAGGACGACGCCGGAACTTCATTCCGAGCTGCTGGAGGCGGCACTGGACGCAGCCCGGGCGGGTGATGCCGCACGGGTCGAGGCGCTGCTGGGCCCGGTCCATCCGGCCGACATCGCCGACCTTCTGGAGCAGGTCAGCGGTTCCGACCGCGAGGCCCTGCTGGCGATGGGCTCGGCGGTCATCGACGGCGAGGTGCTGTCCGAGATCAGCGATGCGATCCGCGAGGAGGTGCTGGACGCTCTGCCCGACCACGTGGTCGCCGATGCCCTGCGCGAGCTTGATTCGGACGACCTGGTGGACATCGTCGAGGACCTGGAGGCCGAGGATCAGGGGCGTCTTCTGGGGGCGATGCTGGCGGCCGACCGGGTGGCGGTCGAGCAGGCGCTGGCCTGGCCGGAATACTCTGCCGGGCGTCTGATGCAGCGCGAACTGGTGGTGGCGCCAGAGCATTGGACGGTCGGCGAAGCCATTGATTTCCTGCGCGGGGCAGAGCATCTGCCGGATCAGTTCTACCACGTGATCCTGGTCGATCCGCGGATGAGTCCGGTCGGATATGTGACCCTGGGGCGGGTGTTGTCGTCAGCCCGCGACGTGGCACTGAAGGCGATCGCCGAGGACAGTTTCCGCACGGTGGCGGCGACGGACGCAGAGGCGGACGTGGCCTATATCTTCAACCAGTATCACCTGATTTCCTGCCCCGTCGTCGATGGCTCGGGCCGGCTGGTCGGCGTGATCACCATCGACGACGCGATGAACGTGCTGGACGAGGAGCACGAGGAGGACATGCTGCGTCTGGCGGGCGTGGGCGACGAGGCGGATGTCAGCGACGGGCCCCTGGAAACGGTGAAGCGGCGGCTGCCCTGGCTGGTGGTGAACCTGTTCACGGCGTCCCTCTCGGCGCTGGTGATCAGCCAGTTCGAGGCGACGATCACCCAGATCGTGGCACTGGCGGCGCTGATGCCGATCGTGGCCTCGACCGGCGGGATCGCGGGGACGCAGTCGCTGGCGGTGGCGGTGCGGGCGCTGGCGACGCGGGACCTGACGCGCGCCAACGCGGGACGGGTGGTGCGGCGCGAGCTGCTGGCGGGGGTGATGAACGGGGTCGGTCTGGCGCTGATCCTGGGGGCGGCGGGGACGCTGATCTTTGGCGACTGGCAACTGGGGTTGGTCCTGGGCCTGGCGATGATCGTCAACCAGATCGTCGCGGCGATGGGGGGCGTGCTGGTGCCCCTGACGCTGGAGCGGATGGGGCTGGACCCGGCGCTGGCAAGCGGGACTTTCGTGACGACGCTGACGGATGTGATGGGGTTCTTTGCCTTTCTGGGGCTGGCGACGATGATGCTGATATGACGGATGTGAAGGCAGCAGCGCGGGCCGAGGCGTTTGCGCGCCGGGCCGAGGCTTTTGCGGCGGGGCAGGGGCAGGCGGCCGAAATCCTGGCGGATTACCTTGCGGGGCAGCAGGGCCGCGTCCTGGCGGGCTACATGCCGATGCGGACCGAGATCGACCCCTTGCCGGCAATGGCGGCGCATCAGGGGCCGGTGGGGGTGCCGGTAATCGTGGCGAAGGCGGCTCCGCTGCGGTTCCGGGAGTGGTCGCCGGGCTGTCGGCTGATCGAGGGTGCGTTCAGGGCGCGGATCCCCGAGGAGGGGGGCTGGGTCGAGCCGGAGGTGCTGATCGTGCCGATGCTGGCCTTCGATGCGCGGGGCTACCGGCTGGGCTATGGCGGGGGGTTCTACGACAGGACACTGGAGCAGCTTCGCGCGCAGGGGCCGGTCCTGGCAGTGGGGTTTGCCTTTGCCGCGCAAGAAGTGGCCAAGGTGCCCACGGATGCGTTCGACCAGCGGCTGGATGCGGTCGTCACCGAAAAGGGCGTCACGGTATTCGCGTGACGCCCCAAAATCCTTCAAAGGATTTTGCAAAAGTTTTCGAAAACTTTTGCTCCCCCCGGATCAGTGGGCGATGTCTTCCTGGCGGACGAACATGTTGCCCCAGGCGCGGTCGATCAGCTCGGGTGTCATCTGGTAGGGGATGTTCTCGAACTCGCAGACTGCAATCATCTGATCGATCAGGTAGATCGGCTGATAATTCGCGTAGTTGTTGGCGATGGTCGGGAACTTGACCTTCATCAGGTGCATCAGGGCCGTCTCGTCCAGCGGCATCTTCTTCTTGCGGGCGACCATCGCGAAGATCTTGAGGAAGTTCTCCTGGCTGGGGCCGTCGATCTTGATCTTGAAGAAGATACGGCGAAGGGCCGCGCCGTCGAAGATCTGGTTGGGGTGGAAGTTGGTCGAGAAGATGACCAGCGTGTCGAAGGGCACGGTGAATTTCTCGCCCGATTGCAGCGCCAGGATGTCGCGGCTTTCTTCCAGCGGCACGATCCAGCGGTTGACGATCTTCTGCGGGGGCTCCGCCTGGCGGCCAAGGTCGTCGATGATGAAGATGCCGCCGGTGGCCTTCAGTTGCAGCGGCGCCTGATAGGTGCGGGCCGTCGGGTTGTAGTTCAGGTCCAGCATGTCAAGCGAAAGCTCACCGCCGGTGATGACCGAGGGACGCTCGCAATAGACGTAGCGGTTGTCGAAGCGGTTCGAGGTGCGGCGGAGCGAGTTCGGATCGTCGACGGCGGATTCGGCGGCCGAATGCACGATCGGGTCGTAGACGCTGATGATCTGGCCGGAATATTCGATGGCGCGAGGCACATAGACCTTGTCGCCCAGTGCGGCACGGATGCCGTGGCTGATCGAGGACTTGCCGTTGCCGGGCGGGCCGTAAAGCAGGATCGAGCGGCCGGAGGTCACGGCGGGGCCGAGGTTGTCGATCAGGTCGGGCGGCAGGATCAGGTGGCCCATGCCGGACATCAGCTGTTCGCGGTTCAGCCGGATGTCGCGCACCGACTGGCGCTTGATCTGCACCGAATACTGGTCCAGCGGCACCGGCATCGCGCCGTAATATTCCGACTGCGACAGGGCATCCAGCGCGCGGGCCTTGCCGGCGTCGGTCAGCTCGTACCCCATCTCGCCGCCGGCGGTGGCGTGCATTGTGCCGGTCGCGGTCAGCAGCTTCTGTGATCGTGCCAGGTCCACCAGTTCCTGGGTCAGCGGGACCGGCAGGCTGATCGCCTTGGCCAGCGCCGAGACCTGGTCCTGGTTGGTGCGGAACATCGTCTTGAGCAGGATGTCCCGCATCATGACGGTGGACAGCCCGGTATCGGCAAGCGATCGGGGCGAGGGCGGCGGTTGGACGCCGGACACCGGGGCTTCAGCGTTCATAGGGCAAGCTCCGTGGACAATCGTAGCGAACTGCTTCGATTTGAGTCGTAAACGTGACTTGTGTCAGCCCTGTGGCCAGATGGCGGCAAGAAGGTAGAAGACCACGATGCTGGACAGCGAAAGCCCGAAGGGGAAGAAGCGCCGTCGGTTCCAGCTTTCCCAGTCCGGCGTCGCGTTGCGAACAAAGGGCAGGCTGCGCAGAATGCGGTGCAGGATCAGCGATCCGATCATCGCAACGAAGGTGATCAGAAGAATCTCGCCGATATTGCCGCCGACGAACAGGCCAGACATCGCGGCGCTGTACTTGGCATCGCCGGCCCCGAAGGTGCCGGTGAGGTACAAAAGGAAGCCCGCCACGAAGACCACGGCCATGATGGCAAAGCCCCAGAGCCAGGACTCCCACGGCACCAGATACCAGCCGATCAGCGGCCAGACCGCTGCCATCGCGATGACAGCGGTGTTCGGGATCTTCATCCGTTTCAGGTCCGAGACAGCGGCCCAGATCGCAATGGGCAGCACCGGGACAAGCAGGATCAGCGCGTCAGTAGGTTCCAGCATTTACATCGTCACATTGGCATCAAGGGCTTCAAGGCTGCGCACGGCGGCTTCGAAGTGCTTCGGATGCGTTTCTATCGCCTGGTTCAGCAGGCCCTTGCCGACCGAGACGTCGCCCTGCTTGATCGCCGCAAGAGCCATCGAATACAGCAGCTCGGCCCGTTCGATCTGGGTCATCCGCACGACCGGAAGGTCATACTTGCGCTGGGCGGCGCGGGCGAGAACCAGGTTGTTCTTCGCGGTGAAGAGCTGCGGATCGTAGGTCAGCGCTTCCATGAACAGTTTTTCCGCCCCGGCATGTTCGCCGCGCGTCAGCTTGGAGAAGCCCCAGTTGTTCAGGACCCCGGCCGGAGTCGTGGTCAGCCCGGCGGCAATCTCGTAGAAGCTGTCGGCCTTCTTCCAGTTCCGGTCGCTGTCGGCGACCATCGCTTCCAGCCGGTAGCGGTCAAAGCTTTCGTAGGTCGGCGGGATCTGGTTCAGCTCGGCCTTGGCTTCGGTCCACTGGTTCGAGCGGATCAGCGCATCCGCCAGCATCACCCGGTCCTGGGGCGTGGAGTCAGGGTGGGCGATGGCCGTGCGCCAGACCTGGGCGGCCTCGGTCGGCTTCTGCGCGCGCACCAGCGACCGGCCCAGACCGCGCATCAGGTCGATCCGGTCGGGGTTCTGTTCAAGGGTGCGGGTGAAATAGGCGACCGCTTCATTCGGGTCCGCAACCGACAGCATCACTTCGTTGAGGTTGGACTCGTCGATGACGTTGACGTCCTTGAGGGCCCGCTGCACCTGCGCGTCAGAGTTGTTCTGACAGGCGGACAAGGCAACCGTGCTGGCAAGGCACAGCAAGGCAAAAATCGGATGGCGCATCTTAGGCGTCCTTTTTGTTGACTGCTCAGGGCACCGCCTAGAGGTCGGACAGGAGAACGAACTTGCCCTTTTCCTGCCGGACGAGACGGAACCCGCCTTTTTCTTGTTGTTGGTCGGGATCATACACATTCGCCTTGCTCTGGGCGATAGCGAGCATCAGATTTTCGCGGATCGAGTCCGTTTCGCCACTATCCAGCGCGAAGGCCTTCTGGAACAGGACCCGCGCCTCGCCCGACTTGCCCTGTTCCATCAGGACGACGCCCAGGTTGTTGATCGCCGGGACGAAGTTCGGGTCCAGTTCAAGCGCGCGGTTCAGGATCTTCTCGGCCTGGCCCAGCCGGCCAAGCGCAAGGTTGGCCGAGCCGATGGCGGACAGCACGTCGGCGTTGATCCCGGTTTCGCCCGCGCCGCGCAGATAGGCCTTGAGCGCAAGCTCGTGCTCGCCCGCCTCCATCAGCCGGTGGCCGACGGTCATGCCGTCGACGGCATCTCCGCGGGCATCCACACCGAAAGGGCTGTTCCTGGAAACAGTGCCAGCCGGCGTGCAGCCGGCCAGCACCAGGGCGCAGACGGTCAGTAAGGCCGCGTGGCGCAAATCGTTTCCCGTTTCAGAGGCTGCTTGAAAGCTCGGCCATCATTGTCACCATTCCGTAGACGGAAGGCCCGATGAGAATGACCAGAAGCGGCGGAACTGTAAACAGCATTGTGCCAAGGGTCAGCTTCGTCGGCAGCATGTTGGCCTTCTCTTCCGCGCGCATGATGCGCTTGTCGCGCATGTCGGCCGAGTAGACCCGCAGCGCATCGGCGATCGAGGTGCCGAAGGTCGCGGACTGGATGATCGTGGTCACGAACGACGCGACGTCGGGGACCCCCACACGTTCGGACATGTCCTTCAGGACCGAGATGCGTTCCTTGCCGGCCTTGACCTCTTGCGCGACAAGGTCGAATTCGTCGGCGAGGGCAGGGTACCCGGCGCGGCTTTCCTTGCCGACCCGGATGATCGACTGGTCCAGCGACTGGCCGGCCTCGACGCAGACAAGCATCAGGTCAAGCGCGTCGGGAAAGCCCTGGATGATCTCGGTCCTGCGCTTCTCGATCCGCTTGTTCACCCAGTAGCGCGGGATGTAGTAGCCGATGGCGCAGGGCAGCAGGCTGTACAGCATGAGGTCCGTGCCGGACATTTCCTGGGACATGGACTGGATCAGCGCGACGCTCAGGCCGCCGATCAGGAACAGGATCGCCATCAGGAACTGGACCGCATGGAACATGCGCACCGCGTTCTTGCCGGTATACCCGGCGCGCAGCATGTTCAGCTTGGCGGCCGACAGCTCTTCCTTCTTCTGCGGTTCAAGGAACTGGGCGAATTTCTCAAGCTTGTCGATGCTTTCGGCCCTGCGCAGCCCCTTCTTTTTGTCGACGCTGGCCTTCGGGACCTGGTCCTTCAACTCGCGGAAGCGGTCGCGCTGGCGTTTCATCACCACCGGCAGGGCCAGCAGGATCAGCAGCAGGCCCAAGAGACCCACCGCCAGAAGCGGCGCCATCGGACCGAAGCGTTCGGTCAGTCCGGTCATGAAGTTGGGAATGAAGTCCATGTTCGACCTACACTTTGATGTTGGTCATCACCTTCATGTAGATGATGTTGATGATGAGGAAGGTGATGACGAAAAGAGCGGCGGGGATGTAGGCGGTCGTCTCCTTGACTTCGTCATAGTAGTCGGGCTGGACCACGTTGATCATGACCAGCGCGGCGATCGGGAAGCCGGACAGGAACATGCCGGACCATTTCGCTTCGGCGGTGATGGCGCGGACGCGGCGGAACAGCTTGAAGCGGGCACGGACCACCCTGGCGAGGCCTTCCAGGATTTCGGCGAGGTTGCCGCCCGACTGCTGCTGGATCGACACGGCGACGGCAAGGAAGCGAAGGTCCTGGCTGTCCATCCGTTCGGCAAAGGCCTTCAGCGATTCGGACACGTCGCGGCCATAGGCGGCCTCGTCCGAGATGACGCCGAATTCGGAGCCCAGCGGGTCGGGGATTTCCTTGGCGACAATGCCGATGGCGGTCGAGAAGGGGTGACCGACGCGCAAGCTGCGCACCATCAGCTCGATCGAGTCGGGCAGCTGTTCTTCCAGCAGGTTCATCCGCTTTTTCGCGGTGCTGTTGACCCAGTAGAAGACCCCGCCAATCCCCATCGCAATGCCAAGGGCGACGCGCAGGCCGGTATCGGCTGCTGTGAAGACCGAAAGCAGGAGGAAGGCAAAGACCGACAGGCCCGCCATGATGCCGATCAGCGCCTGGGGCGAAAAGGCGATGTTGGCCCGCTGCGCCTTCTTGGCCAGCATCGAGTAAAGCGGGATGTTCTTCGCGTTCAGGTGCTGGTTCATCTCCTTGCGGAGCTGTTCCAGGACCTGCTCACGGTTCGCGTTCTTTTCCAGCAGCGATAGCCGCCGGCTGACCCGGCTGTTCAGGCTGATGGATTTACCGAACACGATCAGATAGATACCGTTGACGATCACGACGACCGCCACGAAGATCATGATGTAGATAAGGGGGGCTGCGCTGATTTCCATGGCGGTCAGATGATCGGTTCGTAGATGGAGGCCGGCAGGTCGAAGCCCCACTGGCGGAAGCGGTCGGAATAGGACGAGCGGATGCCGGTCGCGTTGAAGCGACCGATGATCTTGCCCGAGGGCTCCACCCCAAGACGTTCGAAGCGGAAGACTTCCTGCATCGAGATGACGTCACCTTCCATGCCGGTGATTTCGGTCACGCTGGTCATGCGGCGGGTCCCGTCCTGCAGTCGGCTGGCCTGGACGATCAGGTTGACAGCCGAGGCGATCTGGCTGCGCATCGCTTTCAGCGGCATCTCGATCCCGGACATGGCGACCATGTTTTCCAGACGGCTGACGGCGTCGCGCGGGTTGTTGGCGTGGATCGTGGTCATCGAGCCGTCGTGGCCGGTGTTCATGGCCTGCAGCATGTCGATCACTTCCTCACCCCGGGTTTCGCCGACGATGATCCGGTCGGGACGCATACGAAGCGCGTTGCGCAGGCAATCCCGCTGGGTGACGGCGCCCTTGCCCTCGACGTTGGCGGGGCGGCTTTCCATCCGGCCCACGTGGACCTGCTGCAGCTGAAGTTCGGCCGTGTCCTCGATCGTCAGGACGCGTTCGTGGTTGTCGATGAAGGACGACAGCGCGTTCAGCGTTGTCGTCTTGCCCGAACCCGTACCGCCCGAGACGATGATGTTCAGCCGGCAGGACACGGCGGCCTGAAGGTAGGCGGCCATTTCTTCGGTGAAGGCGCCGAAGCGGACCAGGTCCTCGATCCGCAGCTTGTCCTTCTTGAACTTTCGAATCGACACCAGCGAGCCATCCACCGCGATCGGCGGGATCATGCAGTTGAAACGGCTGCCGTCCTGCAGACGGGCGTCGCAATAGGGGTTGGATTCATCGACCCGGCGGCCCACGGCAGAGACGATCTTGTCGATGATGCGCAGAAGGTGGCGTTCGTCGCGGAAGGTGACGTCGGAAAGCTCCAGCTTGCCGGCGCGTTCGATGAAGATGCGCTTTGGCCCGTTGACCAGGATGTCGTTGATCGTGTCGTCCTTCAGCAGCGGCTCGAGCGGGCCAAGACCCATGACCTCGTCATACAGCTCTTGCGTCAGGGCAAGGCGGTCCTCCTTGTTCAGGGCGACCGACATCTCGTCCAGCGCTTCGGTGGCCAGCGAGGTGATTTCGGTGCGCAGCTGCTGCTCGCTGGCCGATTCCAGAGCCGAAAGGTTCAGGTCTTCGAGAAGACGCTTGTGGATCTCGACCTTGAGTTCGGTCAGGCGCTCCTTGCGCTTCTTTTCCCGGTCGGCGGCGACGGCTTCGGCGGCCGGGCGCTGCTGTACCTGCGGCTGGGCCGGAGCCCGGGCAGCCGATGCGGCGGCCGCAGCCGAGGCCGCGACGGGTGCTGCGCCCTGGGTCGGGCGCGCGCCGGGCGGGGTGTCTTTCTTGAAGCGGCTAAACACTGGTCATTCCCCTTGAATCAGGCCTTGGCGGTTTCAGCGGCTTTGTTCAGGTCATACAAGGACTTGGCAAGCTTCTGCAGTTCCTTGCGCAGCGGGTTCTTCGCGGCGCTTTCGGCAATGGGCAGGCCGTGGTCGTTGGCCTGGGTCACCTGTTCGCCACCATCGGGCAGCTGCACCTCGATGGCGATGTCCAGGCTTTCCGCCATGCGCTTGACGCGCGCCTTGGCGGAAAGGTCGGTGAACTTGGGCGCGCGGTTCAGCACATAGCGCACCTTGTCGTAGGGCAGGGCTTCGGCCTTCAGCGCGCGGACGAAGCGCAGGATGTTCTGTGCCGAACGCAGGTCAAGCTCCAGCAGTGCGAAGTAGACATGGGCGCGGGTCAGCACCGCTTCGGTCCAGGCGACGACGGTGGTGGGCATGTCGACGATGACGAAGTCGAAGTTGGCCTGCGCGGTGTCCAGGATGCGGCCCACGTCTTCGGGCGTGACCACTTCCAGCGGCAGCATGTCGGCCGGCGCGGTGAAGACGTGCAGCTTTTCGTTGAAGGTCAGCATCGACTTGATCAGCGAATCGGCATCGACCGAGCCTGCGTCGGTCAGAATCTCCAGCACGGCTTCCTTGCGGGGCAGGTCGAGATAGGTCGCGACCGAGCCGAACTGCAGGTCGAAGTCGATCACGCAGACCCGCATGCCCTCCGAGTCGGGGGTCAGCGCCAGCTCCCAGGCCAGGTTCGCGGCGAAGGTGGTGGCGCCAACGCCGCCCGCCATGCCGTGCACCGGCAGGATCACGCCGTTGCGGTCGCCCTTGGCCTTGAACACCGGGTTGAACAGGCCGGTATCCGGGTCGTAGCCGTCGGGCATGACGGGGGCGGGCTTGCGCAGACGCTCGATCGCGTCGTGCAGCGCGCCTTCCGGCAGCGGGTAGGGCACGAAGTCGTCGGCGCCCAGCTTCAGCATCTGGTGCAGGATGGAAGGGCTGACCTGGTTGGCGATGAGCAGGACCTTGATCTTCTTGGCCTTGGCCGCCTTGATCACGTCGTTCATCTTGGTCAGTTCGGATTCATCCTCGCTGTCTACGGCGATGGCGACGAACTGCATGCCGGTGCTGTCGGGCTGCTTGAGGAAGACCAGCGCATCCTCGAAATTGAGGTCGCCCCAGGCTTCGCCAAGCTCCTGCTCCATGTCGTCGATCAGCAGATCGAATCGCTGCACATCCCGCGAAATCGTGCAGGCGAGGATCGGCGCCGGATCGCTTTGTACAGTGGCTTTGCTCGTCATCGCGCGTTGCGTCCTTTCGGTGCGGGGCAGTTATCTTGTGATTTCATAAGCTTGACCAAGGGTCGTCGGGTTGGTCGCGCCTTGGGAAATCAGACCCCCAAACTCATCCTATGGTTCGGACCTTGTTCAAGAATGGTGGCGATAATTGGGCTAAAAGAGCCTGTTTCTGGGATTATCACTATTCTGGAAACGAAGAGGCCGGGCGCAAGGCCCGGCCTCTGATTTTTGTTGCCAGGCGGGGGTCAGCCGCCGCCCGCGCCCGCGTCGGCGCGTTCGCCCAGGTGCTCACGCGTGCCGCTGATGACGTAGTCGCGCCAGATGATCTGAGCGTATTTGCCGTTCAGGACCAGCGGATGGTTGCCGACAAAGCCCGAAACCTCGGTCACGGTGCGGCGGTTGCGCACTTCTGGTTCCTGGGTCTGCACGATCGGCCGGGTCTCGCCATAGGAAACCACCGCCTCAAGCCGCGAGCGGCTGATGCCGAGCGAGCTGAGATAGGCCACCGCAGCCTGGGCCCTGCGCAGGCCGAGACGCTGGTTGTAGCTGTTGGAGCCAACCTTGTCGGTGTGACCGAAGACGCGGAAGCGGACCTCGGGGAACTGACGGATGAAGCCGGCCTGCTTGGCCAGGATCGCACGGGCTTCGTCCGACAGCTCGGCGCTGTTGAAGGCGAAGTTGATCGTGTCGGGAACCTCGGCGGCGAAACGTTCGGCAAGTGCCACGGTGTACGAAATCTCACCGGTCTGGATGAGCGTGTTGTTCATCGTGGCGTTGCCGAACTGGCCCTTGTCGACTTCGGAGCCGGATTCGCGGTCCCAGCTTGTCGATGTCGTGCTGCAGGCGGTCAGCGCGAGGAGGGCAGAGGCTGCAAGCAGCTTGGGAAGCATGCGGATCATCTCTTCACTCCATCACATAGCCGTAGGACGAGCTGAAGTCCTGGCGGGCCACTTCGGCGGCGGCACCCTTGTTGGGGCTGCCGGCCACCTCGCCGAACAGGAACAGCTCGCGTTCCGTCGGGATGCGGACCCGGTCGGTCGGCAGCGCCAGCGCCGCGCCCGCCACCGGAGTGACGAGGTGCGGCGTGACAATGATGACCAGTTCGGTCTGCGCCCGACGATAGTCCGTGCTTCGAAACAGCGCGCCCAGGATCGGAACGTCCGCCACCCAAGGCAGTTGAGACAGGTCGTTGCTGAAATCGTCTTGCAGAAGACCCGCAATGGCGAAGCTTTCCCCATCGCGCATCTCGACCGTGGTCGAGGTCTCGCGGCGCTTGAAGCCGGCGATAGTGAAATCTTCGGCTACGGTGACGCCGCCCAGCCGATCCAGCGAGGAGACCGCCGCGTCGATGGTCAGGTTGATGATGTCCTGATCCACGACCACCGGGGTGAAGTTCAGCTCCACTCCGAAGGGTTTGAATTCGACAGTGATCGTGCCGTCATCCTGTGCGACCGGCACCGGATATTCGCCACCGGCGAGGAACTTTGCTTCCTGGCCCGACAGCGCGGTCAAGTTCGGCTCGGCCAGTGTGCGGACCATGCCCTTTGTTTCCAATGCTTCAAGCAGAACCTGAAAGGACAGATCTCCGACACCGAAACTTACGCCAACGCCACCAAAGCTGTCGGGACTTGGGCTGATGGAGCCGCCGCCGATACCTGTGATCCCGTTTCCAGTGCCGGTTCCTCGCAAACCGCTGCCAAGCTGCTTGCTGACTGTCCGGTTCATCTCGGCGAAGCGGACCTTCAGCATGACCTGCTGCGTCCCGCCCACCACCATCAGGTTCGACACCCGATCCGGCGCGTAGCGGTTGGCAAGGTCAAGCGCGCGGTCCAGCTTGGCGGTCGAGGAGACCTGACCCGACAGCACGATGCCGTCGTTTGCCGTGCGCACCTCGATGGGTTCACCGGGGAGGATCTGCTGCAGACGCTCCTTGAATTCGGCGATGTCGGGGGTGACATGCACGTCGACGTTCGCGATCAGTGCGCCCTCGGGCGACAATAGCGTGAGCGTGGTGCGCCCCGGCGCCTTGCCGAGAACGTAGATGGAGCGGTCGGACAGCGTCGAGATATCAGCGATGCCCGGGTTCGCGATCGACAGTTCCGCAAAGGGAACGTCACTTTCGACGACAACGGCCCGGTTCATCGGAACGTTGAGTGCTTCGGAAGCCTGGCCCTGCAAGACCCGCAGGACCTCGGCCGAGACCGGCGTCATCGCCGTCGATGCGAGAGCCGCACCAAGATAACCTGCTATCAGGAGTCGTTTCATGTTCATGTGATCTGCCCTTTCGACCACGCCACGTTCGGGTCTTTGGCGCCCTTGTGTCCGGGGAGAATGGCCCAGTGCCGCTTTTTTTGCAATAATCAATGCTTTGGGGGAAGTTGTTGATGTGGATTAACTGCAACAGGTCGCAACGGATTGAAAAATGGACGGGGCGCGGCCCCAGATAATGTGGCCGCGCCCCGATGACTTGCGGATGGCAGTTCACTCGCCGCAGGGAACGACGACATCGGTGTCGACCAGCACGCCGCCGCTGCGCTGCTTGGCAAAGCAGACTCTCTCTTCGATGACCGGCGCGACCACTTCGGGGGCGACCTCGACGATGCCAAGCAGGGACCTGGTGTCGGTTTCGATCGTGCCCTCGATGGCCTCGGTGGCATCAATCGCCAGCGACAGCGTCAACTCGCCCGTCGCCTGCGCCTGGGCCAGACGGGCCACCTGCTCGGGCGTGGCCGCGACCGTTACCGTCTGCGCAACAGTGTCCGAGGTGATCTGGCCTTCGTTCAGCGCGTTGTCGACGGCGATGACCTGGACGGCACTTTCGATCTGGCGGGTGATCCGGCCCTCATAGCCCGGCACGCTGCCGGTCCACAGGATGTCGATGAAGTCGTCCGGCTTGACGAAGTTCGACACGCCCGAGTCGGTTCCGACGCGGATCGCGAAGGCGCGCATGCCCCTTTCCAGCTTGGAGGTGAGGCTGGCCAGCTCTCCCGGCTCGGTCACCCGGCTGGCGAGGACCGGCTCGAACGCCTCGGTCGAGCGCATGATGTAGCGCGGGCCATCGGCGTTCGGCGGGAAGAGCTTGTCCTTTTCGCGGAAGATATCCTTCGGCAGCGACTGTTCGGGCCAAAAGATCAACTGGACATCCCCTTCCGCCAGAGCGGCGCCATAGGCCTTCGGCTTGGCAAAGACGTAGACCTCGACCAGCTTGCCGGCCTTGGCGTTGAACGACCGCTCTTGTTGAAGGGCGGTCTCAAGGTCCGACATGTAGCCCTGGATCATGTAGACGGCCACACCGGCCAGCCCCATGCCGACCAGAAGGACCAATGCAAATACTGCTCTCATTTCTACCCTCTACTTGCTGGGAGCGATCCTGGGTCTGACCCCGGCGCCCGGCGCTGGTCTTAGTCTCGCGGCGACGCCCGTTGCAAGCTGCCGACGGCACCACGATACCTCGGACGCAATGTGGGGAAGGAATGCGGCGAAAGTTTAACGGATGTCGAACTACAATCTTGCAGTCGGGCGGTAACTGTTTCCCGAACCCGCGGTACGTGGTCCTGGAATTGGAAAGGCCGCGCCTCTGGTGAAGCACGGCCTGGATCCGTGGTCGGAAGACAGATCAGCAGGTGATGGTGTCGTTGTTCAGCATGCAGTTCTGCGCGTCCCCAAGTTCGTTGCCGATGCCGGCCGCCAGGTCCGACACGGCCGGGCGGATGAGGCTGAAGACCAGCAGGCCAAGGCCCACGACCGCGGCTGTGAGCACGACCCAATCGACGGTCACGGCACCGGCTTCGTCGTTCAGGAAAGCGGAAATCTTCGTCATGTGGATGTCCCTTCATTGGCGTTCAAGTTTTCACTCAACCGGTGCGAGCTAGCCAAGACTTTTGCCGTCGAACGGTATGGCACCATCTGGCCGTGCAATCATGGCAAGAATTGGTGCGTATCGGGGTATTTCCGGGATTGCGCAGGAAATTTCGCGGCGACTCTCGGTGAAGCGAGGGGTGAGAAAGCGCATCGCCAGGTTGGAAGGTCGGGGTCGCCAAAACGTCGCCCGGAAGATGAACTCGCTTGTCAGGCAGCTTGGCTTTCGAGGGTCGCATGTGGCACGGTTCAGGATGTCAGGTCCCGAAATGACGCTGGCCGCGCCTCTTTCGAGGCGCGGCCTGGTATCTTTGCTGCGCTTGCGCGATCAGCAGGTGGCGTCGGTGCCGGTCATGCAATCCTCAGCATCGCCCAGTTCCTCGTTGATCGCCCCGGCGAGGTCGCCAACGGCTGGGCGAACCAGGTTGAAGACCAGCAGGCCGAGGCCCACGACGGCGGCGGTCAGAACGACCCAGTCCACGGTCACGGCGCCGGATTCGTCTTTCAGGAAGGCGGAGAAATTGGTCATGGTCTTGTCCCTTTCTAAGGTGCACATCATTCACTCAACCGCTTCGATCTGGCCTTCGCTGCGCCGTCGTCGTTCGGTATGGACAGATATAGCCCGCCAAACGTGGCAGCAGTTTGGACGGCAACCGGAAATCTTCGGCTAAACGGAAAAATCTGCCAGAACTTGCTCAAGTCGCTGAATTGCAAGGAAAGAAATCTTAAGGAACTGTTCACACTCCCATGCCTTGCCGTGGTTTTTCGGTCGATTCTGGCGGAAATGCCATGATTGCTGCGCGAAAGTGCTGGCTGGGGCGGTGCGAACCTGCGAATCCTGCTGCAAAACAACGAGGCGAACAGGCCCCGAAATGATCAGCAAGACCACATGGACCGCAGCGATTCTCTGCGCGGCCCTTCCCCAGGCGTCCCTGGCAGAAACCAGCTTCAAGCGGGTCAAGGTCGGCGAGGGCGTGCCCGGCAAGCGAATCACCGTCCAGATCGACCCCGAGGAGCAGGCGCGCTTCATCGCCGCCTTGCCGAAGGTTGATCCGAACCCGGATCACGGGCTGGAGGAGCCGAAACCGCCGAGGCAGTCCGACGGCCCGATGGGTGAGCCGGGACCGGGGCCGGCCTCCTCTTATGCCTGGTTCTGGGACCAGGTCCCGGCGGGAATTGGCGGGGCGGCGGACCGGTTCGACCTGGCGATGGCCTCGCTGTCGCAGGGGCCGGACGGGTCGGGGGTCCGGGCGCCTCGGTTGCAGACGATGCAGGACATGGCGGACGCCTATGGCAAGGACATCCTGCGCGCGACGCTGGACACCAATGTCTCGCCCGCGCTGGTGCTGGCGGTGATCGGGATCGAAAGCGCGGGCCAGCCGGATGCGGTCAGCCATGCCGGGGCGGTGGGGCTGATGCAGCTGATCCCCGCGACGGCAGAGCGCTTCGGGGTCAGCGACAGCACGGACCCGGTGCAGAACATCAGGGGCGGGGTCGCCTATCTGGACTGGCTGCTGGAAGAGTTCGACAACGATCCGGTCCTGGTGCTGGCCGCCTACAACGCGGGCGAGGGCGCGGTGCGCAACAACGGCGGCGTGCCACCCTTTGCCGAGACGCGGGATTACGTGCCGAAGGTGCTGGCCGCCTGGCAGGTGGCGCAGGGGCTTTGCGTCAGCCCGCCGATGCTGGTGACCGATCCTTGCGTCTTCCGCACCGACCTTGCGGGGCTTTAGCGGCCGCGCGTCAGACGAAGACGTCGGCCCAGTCGGGGTGCTTCTTGCGGGTGGCGTTCACGAAGGGGCAAAGCGGGACGATCTTGAAGCCGTCCGTCCTGGCTGCGGCCACCAGCGCCTGAACCAGAGCGAGCCCCGCCCCGGTGCCCCGGAAACTGTCCGGGACCCCGGTGTGGTCGGCGATGATCAGGGTCGGCGTCGTGATCGAATAGGTCAGTTCCGCCTCTTCACCGCCACGGCGGATGACGAAGCGACCCTTGGTTTCACCGTGTTCGCGGGTGACAAGGTGGTCAGACAAGGGTGGCCTCGGTCGCGGCGCGCACTTCGGCCTCGGTCACGCCGGGGGCACATTCCACCAGCTTCAGCCCGCCCGGCACGACATCCAGGACGCCGAGGTTGGTGATGATCCGGTTGACCACGGCCTTGCCGGTCAGCGGCAGCGAGCAGGCGCGCAGCACCTTGGATTCGCCGTGCTTGGAGGTGTGGTCCATGACGACGACCACGCGGCCCACGCCGGCCACCAGGTCCATCGCCCCGCCCATGCCCTTGACCAGCTTGCCCGGGATCATCCAGTTCGCGAGATCGCCGTTTTCGGCCACTTCCATCGCGCCCAGGATCGCCATCGCGATCTTGCCGCCGCGGATCATCGCAAAGCTGGTGGCGGAATCGAAATAGGCGGTCTGCGGCAGTTCGGTGATCGTCTGCTTGCCCGCGTTGATCAGGTCGGGGTCTTCCTCGCCCTCATACGGGAAGGGACCCATGCCAAGCATCCCGTTTTCGGATTGCAGGGTCACGTTCACGCCCTTGGGGATGTAGTTTGCCACCAGCGTCGGGATGCCGATGCCAAGGTTCACATACATCCCGTCCCGCAGCTCTTGCGCGGCGCGGGCGGCCATGCCGTTGCGGTCCCAGCCCTTGACGTCGGTCATCATGCGTTCTCCCGCTTGCGCACGGTGCGCTGTTCGATCCGCTTTTCATGCGGCCCCTGCACGATCCGGTGCACATAGATGCCCGGCAGGTGGATCGCGTCGGGGTCAAGCGACCCGAGCGGCACGATTTCCTCGACCTCGACCACGCAGGTCTTGCCGCAGGTGGCGGCGGGCACGTTGAAGTTGCGCGCGGTCTTGCGGAAGACAAGGTTGCCCGAGGGGTCGGCCTTCCAGGCCTTGACGATGGCAAGGTCGGCGACGATCCCGCGTTCCAGGATGTAGGTGCGGCCGTCGAAGTCGTGGTGCTCTTTCCCTTCGGCGATGACGGTGCCGACGCCGGTCGCGGTGAAAAAGCCGGGGATGCCCGCGCCGCCCGCCCGCATCCGTTCGGCCAGCGTGCCTTGCGGGTTGAACTCCAGCTCCAGCTCTCCCGAAAGATACTGGCGCATGAATTCGGCGTTCTCGCCGACATAGGACGAGATCATCTTCCTGACCTGCCGGGTTTCCAAAAGCACGCCCAGGCCGAAGCCGTCGACGCCGGCATTGTTCGAGGCGACAGTCAGCCCCCTGGTGCCGGCATCGCGGATTGCGCCGATCAGCAGTTCGGGGATGCCGCAAAGGCCGAAGCCCCCGGCGGCGATCAGCATGCCGTCGTGCAGAAGCCCGTCAAGGGCAGCGGCAGCGCTTGGATAGACTTTGTTCATCGGTGTTCTCCCTCCGGTTCCACGGCTGCGGCGGGAACATCGGACCGGGGTGATCCTGAAAGATTGCGCGCGGGCCTGCCATCCGTAAGAATACCTATATCACTACGTAGAGGGCAGGGATGCGCGATTATGAAAGGCTGGCCTTCCAGCACGCGCCGGATGCGACGCTGATCCTGGCCGAGCGGGTGATCCTGCGGGCCAGCCTGCGGGTCGAGGCGCTGTTCGGCTGGCGACCCGCCGAGTTGGAGGGACAGTCGATCCGGCTGCTCTATCCCGGTCAGACGGATTACGAGCTGATCGGCGAACGGGCGCGCAAGGCGATGCAGGGCGCGGCGGTCTACCGGGACGAACGCTTCATGCGGCGGAAGGACGGGCAGGTCCTGTGGATGGAGGGGCACGGCGCGGCGCTGGATGCGGGCGATCCGCAGCGGCTGGCGATCTGGACCTACCGCCCGATCGAGACCGAGGCCGGCGCCGACGGCCAGCTGACCGCCACGGAAAAGCGCATCGCGCGGTATCTGGTGAACGGCTTCACCTCGAAGGAGATTGCCCTGGCGCTGGGGTCATCGCCCCGGACAGTCGAGGTGCACCGGGCGAACATGATCCGCAAGACCGGGGTGCGGAACAGCTTCGAGCTGGTCCGGCGGCTGTTGTCGGCGGGCGCGGGCGGGGGTTAGCGGGCAAGGACCGGCCTTTTCCTTGCCGGGCCGCAGGGATAAGGTCGTGCCCGCTGCCCGCGTGGTGAAATGGTAGACACTGGGGACTTAAAATCCCCTGGCCGCAAGGCCGTGCCGGTTCGAGCCCGGCCGCGGGTACCAGGTTTCCGAAGATCCTGGACAGAAGACGGCCCGGGAGACACTCCCGGGCCGCTGTCAGTCTTTTTCAGGCCACTCGCCGATGCCGCTCAGGCGCGCAGGTCGAAGCGGTCGGCTTCCATCACCTTGACCCAGGCCGAGACGAAGTCGCAGACGAACTTCTCGCGGTTGTCGTCCTGGGCATAGACCTCGGCATAGGCGCGCAGGATGGAGTTCGAGCCGAACACCAGGTCCGCGCGGGTCGCCGTCCACTTCACCGCGCCGGTCTTGCGGTCGGTCAGTTCGTAAAGGTTGGACCCCTTCGGCACCCACTTCAGGCCCATGTCGGTCAGGCCGGTGAAGAAGTCGGTGGTCAGAGCCCCCACCCGGTCGGTAAAGACGCCATGCGCCGTGCCGCCGTGGTTGGTGCCGATCACCCGCATCCCGCCCAGAAGGCAGGTCATCTCAGGCGCGGTCAGGCCCATGAGCTGCGCGCGGTCGAGCAGCAGTTCCTCGGCCGAGACGGCATAGTCCTGCTTCATCCAGTTGCGAAAGCCGTCGGCCAGCGGTTCCAGCACGCTGAAGCTGTCGGCATCCGTCTCTGCCTCCGTCGCGTCGCCGCGGCCGGGGTGGAAGGGGACGGTGACAGCGACGCCCGCGGCCTTGGCGGCATGTTCGACGCCCAGGTTGCCGGCCAGCACGATCACGTCGGCCAGCGAAGCCCCGGCCTCCCTGGCGATGGGCTCCAGCACCGAAAGGACCCGCGCCAGACGGGCGGGCTCGTTGCCCTCCCAGTCCTTTTGCGGCGCCAGACGGATGCGGGCGCCGTTCGCGCCGCCCCGGTTGTCCGAGCCGCGGAAGGTGCGGGCGCTGTCCCAGGCGGTGGCGACCATGTCCGCAACCGACAGGCCCGAGGCCGCGATCTTCGCCTTCACCGCGTCGACGTCCCAGGCGGTGCTGCCAGCCGGAACCGGGTCCTGCCAGATCAGGTCTTCCTGCGGCACCCAGGGGCCAAGGTAGCGGACCTTCGGCCCCATGTCGCGGTGGGTCAGCTTGAACCAGGCGCGGGCGAAGGCATCGCTGAACGCCGCCTGATCCCTGGCGAAGCGTTCCGAGATGGCGCGGTAGGCCGGGTCCAGCTTCATCGCCATGTCGGCGTCGGTCATCATCGGCATGCGGCGGATGGTCGGATCCTCGACATCCACCGGCATGTCCTCGGGCGCGATGTTGATCGGCTGCCACTGGAAGGCCCCGGCGGGAGATTTCACCAACTCCCAGTCGTACTTGAGCAGCAGGTCGAAATAGCCGCCGTCCCACTTGGTCGGATGCGTGGTCCAGGCGCCTTCAAGGCCCGAGGTGATCGTGTCGCGACCGACCGAACGGGCGGCATGGACGTTCCAACCCAGACCGCCTTCTTCCAGCGCCGCACCTTCCGGCTCGGGGCCGATCAGGGCGGCATTGTTGTTGCCATGCGCCTTGCCGACAGTGTGCCCGCCGGCGGTCAGCGCCACGGTTTCCTCGTCATCCATCGCCATGCGGGCGAAGGTCTCGCGCACGTCCATCGCCGTGCGCAGCGGGTCGGGCTTGCCGTCCACGCCCTGCGGGTTCACGTAGATCAGGCCCATGACCACGGCGGCCAGCGGGTTTTCCAGGCTGGAGCGGTCTTCCTTGGACGGGTAGCGCTGGTCGGTCAGCCATTCCTTTTCCGACCCCCAGTAGACATCCTTTTCCGGATGCCAGATGTCTTCGCGCCCGAAACCGAAGCCGAAGGTCTTGAGGCCCATCGATTCGTAGGCAACGGTCCCGGCCAGGACCATCAGGTCGGCCCAGGACAGGCGGTTTCCGTACTTTTTCTTGATCGGCCACAGAAGGCGCCGGGCCTTGTCGAGGTTGGCGTTGTCCGGCCAGGAGTTCAGCGGCGCGAAGCGGTGGTTGCCGGTGCCGGCCCCGCCACGGCCATCGGCCATCCGGTAGGTGCCGGCGGCGTGCCAGGACATGCGGATGAACAGGCCGCCGTAATGGCCCCAGTCGGCGGGCCACCAGTCCTGGCTGTCGGTCATCAGGGCGGTCAGATCACGCTTCAGCGCCTCGAAATCCAGCTTCTTCACCTCTTCGGTGTAGTTGAAACCGGTGAGCGGATTCACCTTGGTGTCGTGCTGGTGCAGGATGTCGAGGTTCAGCGTCTTTGGCCACCAGTCCGTGACCGTCTGCGTCGTCGTGGTGATCGCGCCGTGCATCACCGGGCATTTGCCGGTGCGTCCTCCGTCATTGCCGTCCATCTTGCTCTCCCTGAACTGGGTGTGAAAAAACAAACCAGGCGCCCGGTCCCGGAACCGGAGGGCGACTCGGATGCGTGATATCGTGGTCCATCGCTACCACCCTGCAGCGATAATGGGAATTTTCATTTTCCTATCACCGCGATATGCAGAGACTATGACAAAGATCACCATCAAGCACCTGCGCTATTTCGACGCGTTGGCCCGACACCGGCATTTCGGCCGGGCGGCAGAGGCCTCGGCGATCTCGCAACCGGCGCTGTCGCTGCAGGTGAAGGAGCTGGAGGACATCCTGGGCGCGCCGCTGGTCGAACGCGGCGCGCGGCAGATCAGCCTGACCACGCTGGGCGAGGAATTCGCGCTGCGGGCGCGGGATGTCTTGCGGGCGGTGGACGAGCTGGGGGCGCTGGCGCGGGCCTCGACGGGACCCTTGTCGGGGCGGCTGCGGCTTGGGGTGATCCCGACCGTGGCGCCCTATCTGCTGCCGCGTCTGATGCGCGAGCTGGACGCGCGGTTTCCGGGCCTGAAGCTGCGCCCGCGCGAGGCGGTGACGCCGAAGCTGCTGCGCGACCTGGGCGAGGGGCGGCTAGACCTGGCGCTGCTGGCGCTGCCGGTGTCAGAGCCGTCGCTGGTGGAACACCCGCTTCTGGACGAAGAATTCCTGCTGGTCCGGGCCAAGGCTGCGTCGGATCAGCCGGTTCCGGCGCTGGACGAGTTGCGCGAGATGCAGCTGCTGCTGCTGGAGGAAGGCCACTGCTTCCGCGATCAGGCGATTGCGGTCTGCAAGCTGTCGCCGGGGCTGACCGGCGATATCCTGGAGGGCTCGTCCCTGGGCACGCTGGTGCAGATGGTGGGGGCCGGGATCGGTGTGACGCTGATCCCCGAGATGGCCGCAGCGGTCGAGGGGCGGGCGGCTCCGGTCGCGCTGCACC
>Ga0208609_100024_pt1 | contig 95592 bp, 95 predicted proteins | sample SubbioR11_8A_Apr_FD_184813 | JGI IMG/M metagenome (GOLD analysis project Ga0208609, IMG submission 184813) | Serpentinite rock and fluid subsurface biosphere microbial communities from McLaughlin Reserve, California, USA - CR11_8A_Apr (SPAdes) | ecosystem: Environmental > Terrestrial > Deep...
TTCTTCGCCAGGTCGAGCCCGACAGTGATAATCTCCGACATGACCGTCCTCCTTTTGTGGATCCTCATAGACCCACCCTGGCACATTGATGCCGTCGGGGGGCGGTCACATCATCAGAGCCCCTTGCCGGTCTGGGCTTCGGCAAGGGCAGCTGTCGGGCTGACCGGGGCTATGAGCGGGACGCGGGGACCCGAGCGCCCAAATTTCTTGAGCAAGAAATTTGTCAAAATCCTTGTTCAAGGATTTTGGTCCCTTACCCCCAGGTCGGATGGAACTTGCCAGCCGGGGACAAGGTGAAGATCTCGCAGCCCGTGGCCGTGACGCCCACCGAATGCTCGAACTGAGCGGACAGCGACTTGTCGCGGGTGACGGCGGTCCAGTCGTCGGCCAGCACCTTCGTCTCGGGCCTCCCGAGGTTCACCATCGGTTCGATGGTGAAGAACATGCCTTCCTCCAGCACCGGACCCGAACCCGCACGGCCATAATGCAGCACGTTCGGCGGCGCATGGAACACCCGGCCAAGCCCGTGGCCGCAGAAGTCGCGCACGACGCTCATCCTTTGCGCCTCGACGTAAGCCTGGATCGCATGACCGATGTCGCCGAAGGTATTCCCCGGCCTGACCGCCGCGATGCCGCGCATCAGGCCCTCATGCGTGACCTCGATCAGCCGCTCGGCCTTCCGTGCAAGCTGCCCTGCCACGTACATCCGGCTGGTGTCGCCGTACCAGCCATCGACGATCACCGTGACGTCGACGTTCAGGATGTCGCCGTCCATCAGCACCTTCGTGCCCGGAATCCCGTGGCAGACCACGTGGTTCACGCTGATGCAGGATGCGTGCTTGTAGCCCTTGTAGCCGATGGTGGCCGAGGTCACGCCGCGACGCCTGATCTCTTCGGTGATGAAGTCGTCGATGACCGCCGTGGTCGTTCCCGGCACCACCAGAGGCGCCACGGCGTCCAGGATTTCCGCCGCAACGCGACCCGCTGCGCGCATTCCGGCAAAATCCGCATCCTCGTAGATGCGGATGCCATCCTTGGTGATCCGGGCGCGAATGTCGTCCAACGGCAGTCTCCTTGGGCAATACATAAGTGCCTCGCGCGGAATTGGCCAGAGGTCGGGGGGTTTGAAAGACCGCCCGCGAAGGCTATACCCGAGCCAAAGACCGCAAGGAGCCAGGCCATGACGAACCCGACAGCCGCAATCCTGGTGATCGGCGACGAGATCCTGTCGGGCCGTACCCGCGATTCGAACCTGCACTACCTGGCCGGAGAGCTGACCCGCATCGGCATCACCCTGCGCGAGGCGCGTATCGTGGCCGACATCCATTCCGAGATCGTCGATGCCGTGCGCGCCTTGTCGTCGAAATACACCCATGTCTTCACCAGCGGCGGGATCGGTCCGACCCACGACGACATCACCGCCGACGCGGTGGCCGAGGCGATGGGGGCCGCGATCAGCCACCGCGCCGATGCGATGGCGCTTCTGCAGGCGCATTACGACCGCTCGGGCCTGCCCTTCAACGAAGCGCGGCAGCGCATGGCGCGCATCCCGGACGGGGCGGCGCTGATCGACAATCCGGTCTCGACTGCGCCAGGCTTCACCATCGGCAACGTGCATGTGATGGCGGGCGTGCCGAACATCTTCCAGGCGATGGTCGCCTCGGTCCTGCCGCAGCTGACCGGCGGACCGCCGCTTCTGTCCCAGTCCCTGCGCGTCAACCGGGGCGAGGGCGAGATCGCCGGCCCGTTCGGCGCGCTGGCGGCCGAGTTTCCGGACCTGTCGATGGGCTCGTATCCCTTCATCCAGAACGGCGCGCATGGCACGAACCTGGTGGTGCGGGGCAGCGATCCGGGGCGGCTGGACCAGGCGATGGTCAAGCTGACCCGGCTTTTCGAGTGACCCCTGCCCTTCTGGCCGAGGTGATGGAGGCGACCTGGCCCCCGGCCGGCCGCCAGACCCTTGGTCCCTTCACGCTCCGCGATGGCGCGGGGGGCGGGAAGCGCGTCTCGGCAGCCAGCCTGGACGGCCCGTTCACCGAGGCCGACCTGGACGCCCTGGAAGCCGGGATGACCCAGCCCCTGGTGCTGGTGCGCGCCGAAGAGATCGCCTTGGACACCGCCCTCGCCGCCCGCGGCTGGGCGATCGTCGATCCGGTCCTGGCCTACGCCGCCCCGGTTGCCCGCCTGACCGCCGACCTTCCCGACCTCACGGCCTTTCCCCACTGGCCCCCTTTGCAGATCGCCCGGTCGATCTGGGCCAGGGGCGGCATCGGCCCCGCCCGACTCGCGGTGATGGACCGCGTCCGGGGCCCGAAGGCCGCGCTGCTGGGCCGGATCGACGACCGGCCGGCCGGGGTGGCCTTCGTGGCCTGCCACGGGACCGAGGCGATGGTGCACGCCGTCGAGGTGCGCGACAGCCACCGTCGCCAGGGCCTGGGGCGCAGTCTTCTTCAGGCAAGCGCAAACTGGGCCGCCGACCAGGGGGCAGCACGGCTGTCGCTGGTCGTCACCCGGCAGAACGCCGCCGCATGTGCGCTCTATGCTCGCCTTGGCATGGAAGTTGTGGGAGAGTACCACTACCGACTGAAATGATCGCGGAAAGCGACCCCCGGCAGTGCCAAAGGCTTACCTTCCCCTCATCCTTGCCACCGCACTGGCCAATCCCGGCTCTGCCTTGACCCTGGACCTGCCTGCCCGGCTGCTGGGCCAGGAAACCCGCAGCGAGGTCCCCGGCAGTTACGCCCTGCCCACCGGGCCCTTCGACGGCACCTCGGTTCCTGCGCGGCAGGTCGAGGGGGCCCTGGACCAGCGCGCCTATCGGCTGGACGCAGCGGGCGTGACGACGCTTGCGCTTCTGGCCCCGCTGCGCGACCAGGTGCGTGCCGCCGGTTACGAGATCGTCTTCGAGTGCGAGGCCCGAGCCTGCGGCGGCTTCGATTTCCGGTTCAATACCGACGTCATGCCCGAACCGGACATGCACGTCGATCTGAGTGATTTCCGGTTCCTCTCGGCCCGGAAGGGGACCGAGGCGGTCTCGATTCTGGTCAGCCGCAGCGGGGGCGCGGGGTATGTCCAGATCACCAGAGTCACGGCCGCCCCGATCCAGGCACCGGCCGTCGCGACACCCGTCGACCTGAAGGACCCCGAGGTCTCATACAGCGGCGCAGGTCCGGGCCAGGCCCCCGGACAGACCGCGGAGATTGCCGCGGCCCTGGACGCGGACGGCGCAGCGGTTCTGGAAGACCTGGTGTTTGCCAGCGGCGCGGCGGCTCTGTCCCGGGGTGACTATCCCTCGCTCGCCGCCGTTGCGGCCTGGCTTGAGGCAAATCCGGAGAGCACCATCGCCCTTGTCGGCCACACCGATGCGTCGGGCAGTCCCGCCGGCAACCAGGCGCTGTCCGAACGCCGCGCCGAGGCGGTGGCGGATGCGCTGATCCGCACCTTTGGCGCCGACCCGGAGCGCGTGTCGGCCGATGGCGTGGGCTTTCTTGCCCCGCGGGCCACCAACCAGACCGAGGAAGGCCGGCAGAAGAACCGACGGGTCGAAGTGATTGTCACTTCGACCCGCTAGTGGACGCACCCTCTGAGGGGCGGAGGGACGTCACCAGTTGTCAGGACCCTTGTCGGCATAGCGCCGCGCCAGGAAGTCGATGAAGGCCCGCACCTTTGGCTGGGTGAACCGGCCCGGCGGGTAGACCGCGTAGATGCCCAGAACCTCGACCGGGAGGCCGGGGATGGCTTCTTCCACCTGCCCCTGCCGCATCGCATCGGCATAAAGGAATGACGGCAGGTAGGCGATGCCAAGGCCCGAGATCGCGGCGTTCAGCAGCGACTGGCCGTCGTTCACCGTCAGCCAGCCGACCGAACGGACCTGCCGCTTCTCGCCCGAGGGTGCGGTGATCTTCCAGACGTTGCCATTGGCCTGGTTGGAATAATGCAGCAGCTTGTGGTCGTTCAGGTCGTCGATCTTCTGCGGCCGCCCGAACTTCTGGAAATAGGACGGCGCGCCGATCATCCGCTTGGTGGTTTCGGTCAGCTTGCGGGCGCGCAGGCTGCTGTCCTCCAGCTCTCCCACGCGGATCGCCATGTCAAAGCCTTCGCTGATCAGCTCGACATAGCGGTTGTTCAGCACCATGTTCACCGTGATGTCGGGGTATTCCAGCAGGAAATCCCCCAGAATCGGCGACAGCAGGTTCACGCCGAAGTCGGTTGCGACCGATACGCGCAACAGGCCCGAAGGCGCCGACTGCATCGAGGTCACAAGCGCATCCGCCTCGCCCGCGTCATTCAGCACGCGGCGGGCGCGGTCGTAATAGGCCAGGCCGATTTCCGTCGGCGACACGCGGCGGGTGGTGCGGTTCAGCAATCGCGCGCCCAGTCGCGCCTCCAGCGCGGAGACATGTTTCGAAACTGCGGATTTGGAAATCCCCATCTTCTTGGCTGCATCGGTGAAGCCGCCCTGATCCACCACCGTGGCGAAGGCCTCCATCTCTGTCAGTCGATCCATATTGTCCTCTTCGGGAGCAGACACGCCGGTTTTGTTACAAACAGGTTTCACTTCCAAATCGGGCAGGAAGGCGGCAATCAGGCGTCCGATCCGGGGTATTGTGGGGGATCGTTGATGGCAGGGAAACTCTGGGTCGCGCGGCGGGATCGGCAAAGGGTTGCCTGAAACGCCATCGGGGCTGCGCAAGGAAAGGCTGGCCCCAACCCGATCGGCGGGAAATCGTTCTGTGATTGTGCAAGGATCGGCGGAACTTCGATGGAAAATCCGCGCAAACCTGCGCCCCTATGGAATGTTCTTCCGGCGGCCATTAGCTGGCATCGCAGGGCGGCAACAGGCTGCCCTGCAATCGTGGATAGAAAAGGAGACTTCCATGAAACGCTTCGCAATCGCACTTGCACCGCTTGCCCTGGCCTCGGCCGCCTTCGCGCAGACCCTGCCGGATGTGCCCGACACCGACTCCAACGGCACCTGGTCGCTGGTCGAGCTTCAGGCGGTGTGGACGGATCTGACCGAAGAGACCTTCACCGCCATCGACACCAGCGCCGACGGTGCCGTCGATGCGACCGAATTGCAGGCCGCGCTGGACGGCGGCGTGATCGCGGCGCCGGGCGAAGCCTCGGGCGGCTGACGGGGCCGCTCGTCGATGACTTCGTCACTCCTCGCTGATGTCCGACGCGGAGACGAAGTCGAACGAGAAGGCTTTCGCTAAAGCCGTGCAGCCAGGCGCGCCGCCTGATCGATGGCGCGCTTGGCATCCAGTTCGGCCGCGACATCCGCCCCGCCGATCCGGTGGTGGCGGATGCCACGCCGCTCCAGCTGGGCCGACAACCCCCGCTCCGGGTCCTGCCCGGCGCAAAGGACCACTGCGTCGACCGCCAGCAGTTCTTCCCCGTCGCGGTTCGGCCCGTGGCTGATCACCAGCCCCTCGGGCGTGATCCGCTCATAGGTCACCCCGCCCAGCATCTTCACCCGTTTCATCGCCAGGCTGGCCCGGTGGATCCAGCCCGTCGTCCGGCCCAGATGCCGCCCGGGCTTTTCCGGCTTGCGCTGCAACAGGTACACGTCGCGCGCGGGCGGATGTGGCTGCGGCCCCTCGGGCGCCAGGCCGCCACGGTCTTGCCAGGGCGCGCTGACGCCCCATTCCTCGCGCCAGAGGTCCGCGTCCAGCGTCGGGCTGACGCCGTCCTGCACCAGCGTCTCGGCCACGTCGAAGCCGATCCCGCCTGCGCCCACAACGGCAACCCGGCGCCCCACCGGCACCCCGGTCAGCACGTCGACATAGGACAGCACCGTCGCCCCGTCCTCGACCGGAATCCCCGGATCGCGCGGAGCAACCCCGGTGGCAATCACCACCTCGTCAAAGCCTTCCAGGTCCTTGACCGTCGCCTCGCAGCCCAGCCGCACGTCGATCCCCGGCCCGCGCAGCATGGTGGCGAACCAGTCGACCAGGCCGTCGAACTCCTCCTTGCCCGGCACCCGGCGGGCCAGGTTCAGCTGGCCGCCGACCTGATCCGACTTGTCGAACAGCGTGACGTGGTGCCCCCTCTGGCTTGCGACGATGGCCGTCATCATCCCCGCAGGGCCGGCCCCCACCACCGCCACCCGCTTCGGCACTTCGGCTGCTGTATATACAAGCTCTGTCTCATGGCAGGCGCGCGGGTTGACCAGGCAGGACGTCAGCTTGCCGCTGAAGGTATGGTCGAGGCAGGCCTGGTTGCAGGCGATGCAGGGGGCAATCCGGGCCGCCTGCCCCGAGGCCGCCTTGGCGATGAAATCCTGGTCCGCCAGCCAGGGCCGCGCCATCGACACCATGTCCGCCGCGCCCGATGCCAGCAGCCCCTCGGCCACTTCGGGCGTGTTGATCCGGTTCGAGGTGATGACCGGAATCGCAACCTCGGGCCGCAGCCGCGCCGTCAGATGCGCGAACCCCGCCCGGGGGACCGAGGTCGCAATCGTCGGCACCCGCGCCTCGTGCCAGCCGATCCCGGTGTTCAGCACCGAAGCCCCGGCCGCCTCCACCGCCTTCGCCAGCTGGATGACCTCGTCCCAGGTCGAACCATCCGGCACCAGGTCGATCAGCGAGATGCGGTAGATCAGCACTGCCCCCGGCCCCATCGCCGCGCGGACCCGGCCCACCACCTCGACCGGGAGCCGCATCCGGTTCTCATAGGACCCGCCCCACCCATCTGTCCGGCGGTTGGTGTGGGTCACAAGGAACTGGTTCAGAAAATACCCTTCCGACCCCATCACCTCCACCCCGTCATACCCGGCCTCGATCGCCCGTGCTGCCGCCGTGGCGATGTCGGCGATCTGCCTTTCGATCCCGTCCTGGTCCAGCTCGCGCGGGGCGAAGGGCGAGATTGGCGACTTGATCGCCGACGGGGCCACGCAGTCCTTGCCATAGGCGTAGCGCCCCGCATGCAGGATCTGCATCGCGATATGCCCGCCCTCGGCGTGGACGGCGTCCGTCACCCGCCGGTGGTTGGCGACGTCCTGATCGGTGAACAGCCCCGCCGCCCCCGGAAACACCCCGCCCTCGCGGTTCGGAGCCATTCCGCCCGTGACGATCAGCCCCGCCCCCCCGCGCGCCCGCGCCGCGTAGAAGGCAGCGACACGGCCCCAGTCGCCCGTCTCCTCCAGCCCCGTGTGCATCGAGCCCATCAGGCTGCGGTTTCGCAAGCTGACCCCGGCCAGGGTGATCGGCGACAGAAGATGCGGATAGTCGGTCATGATGGTCTCCCTTGCGGGCAGAGAATGGCGAAGCGCGACCTGAACGTCACCACGAACGCCGCGTCACAGGGTTGGCGGGCAGGGTTGGCGGGCTGCCGGTCGCCAGAACCGCCATCCGCCGCTGTCTGGCCTAAAGCACCACGACCTGTGCCGGGTCCAGAAGCCAGGGCGCGAGGATGCCGCAGGTATCCGCCAAGGGCAGCAGGGTCTCGGGCACGTCCATCCCGATCACCCGCTGCATGACCTCGGCCCGCAGGGCGCAGCGCCGGGCCAGGTTCGGATGCTTGCGCGCCAGATCGTCCCTCAGGCCCTGGTCGGCAATCACATAGCCGTCCTCCATCCGCGTCGAGCCCCAGCGGGGATGCGCCGGGATGACGTCCATCTGCATCGCCATGCCCGAGGCCAGCGGGATCCCCGATTCCGCCATGATGGGCGAGGACATCCATTCATCCAGCCCGATCAGGTGGCCGGGGTTCAGGGTGATCCCGAACTCGGCGGGCAGACGGTCATGGATCATCGCCCAGACCGCGCCCCCGGCCACCCCCGGCCGCATCATCCCGCACCAGTCCGACATGGCGCGGGTGTAGGGGAAGACGAACTCGTCCAGATAGCCCGCCGCCGAGGCGGGCAGGTCGTCGGCCCCCCGCGCCATCCAGCCCGCGCGGCAGATGTTCGACCCCCAATGCGCGACGTTGAAGCTGGCAGGCACGCCGCGCCGGATGCGGTCGCCCACCGGACCGGACAGGCCCGGAGTCTCTCCCATCGCGAAGGTCGGGTGGCAGCCAAGCGGCAGGCCGCCGATCCGCGCCGCCTCGACGGCGGCGAAATCGGTCATGCCCTCGCGAAAGGAAAACACCATCCGCTTCAGGGCCGCGGCGGCCATGTGGTTGGAAAACTCCAGCCGCGCGATCTCGTCCACAGTGACGTGCACCCGAAGCCCGTGGCCGGGATGCATGAAAAGGGCCGTCGCGTTCTCGACCCGACCCGCCCGCTGACGCAGGGGATCGGCCAGAAAGGCCGGGATGTCCAATGCCAGCGCCGGGTCCTGGCCCGGGGCCAGCTCGTCCGAGCCGTACCACTTCCACCCCACGGCACCGATCCTGGCGCCGGGTGGCACCACCTCCTCCAGCCATTGCCACAACCGCCGCGAACCCCTTGGCTGGCTTGGCAACGAGAGCGAGGCGCAATGCCCGGTCCGCACCCGGCCCGCCGCGACCAGGGGCGAGACCACCGTGTAGGCCAGGCACTCGTTCCCCGCGATCAGCAGGGCGTCGCCCTCGGTCACGACCAGCACCGCCTCCTCGAAGCGCGGATCGAACCCGGTCAGCCAGTGCAGGTTCGCCGCGTGCTCACGGTCGCCATAGACGACCAGCGCTGCATATCCCGCCCCGGCCATCGCCGACCGGACGGCCGCCATCCGCGCTTCGGCCTCGGCCAGGGAAAAGGCGGGCGGCAGGTCCGGCGTTCCGTGGTCGGGCCAGTCCAGGCGTTGCAGTCGAGTCATCTTGGTCTCCCCCCGGTCATGGCGCACAGCATCGCATTCCCCGGCCCTGCACGTCGAGCACTCCGCGACCTGAGCGCGTGAACGACGAGGCCGGAAGACCTCCGACACCTTCCTTGCGAATCCCGCAGCCCCCGCCTATATGACCCGTGAGAGGTTGGCGCGGGCAGGCGCCTCGCCAACCCGGTCAGGTCCGGAAGGAAGCAGCCGTAACGAGCCCCGCTTGGGTCGTTGTCCAGCCTCTCACCTTTTTCCCCTTAAGATCATGATGTGCAATCTGCGCCAGAACGCGGTCCAGGAAGGGCCGAAGCTGGTCGCGCAAGGCGCCCGCTTCAGACCCTGCCAGAGGACGCCAGGCAGCGCCTTGCCGCGGCAAGCGCCCGCGATGCGACGTGAAGATGGCCGCTTTGCGCCGCAAGCCGTGTCATCGGAACCTCAAGTGCTATCGGCAGGTTTTCCGGCAGTCGGGCCAGGATGGCGGCCAGGTCGATCTGCCCTTCGCCGGGGGGCAGCCGTTCGGCGCGGCCCGCGTGCAGCAGGTCTTCGGTCGAATAGGGCGGGTGGACGGCGGCATCGCACAGGTGCAGGAACGGCACGCGCCGCGGCGGCAGGGCCGAAAGCTCGGCCAGCGCGCTGCCGGACCGGTCGAAATGCAGCGTGTCGATCAGGATGCCGACATCATCGGCGCCGGTCCGTTCCACCGCCGCGCGGGCCGAGGCAAGGTCGGGGACGTTGGTCCAGGGAAAGAACTCCAGCACGCAGGACAGGCCAAGCGGGCGGGCCAGCGCATGCAGCGCGGCAAGGCTGTCGGACAGCCGCGACAGGTCCGGGTCGTAGGGCGCGCAGATGACATGCCGCGCGCCAAGGGCCGCCCCGGCCTCCAGGAACGGCAGCAGGCTGTGCGGGTCAAGATCAGGGGTCAGGCGGACGAACTCGATGTCGTTGACGGTGAGGCCGGTGTCATCCAGCGCCGCACGGGTGGCGCGCAAGGCGACCGGGTCGTGGTGCAGCGGATAGCCGGGGCTGGTGTCGGTGACACGGATCAGCCGCAGGCCGACACGGTCATAGCCCACCTCTGCCGCCAGCCGGATCATGTTTGGCGGGGCAAGGTCCAGCACCGTCAGATGCGCCAGCGAGATCGGGGTCATGGCGCGGGCTCCAGCCGGTCGGCGGCGTGCAGGCCGGCGATATGGCCGAAGGTCAGCGCGGGGCCAAGGTTGATGCCGCCCGCCGGGTAGAAGCCACCCATGACCGAGGCCGTGTCGGCGCCAACCGCGAACAGCCCCGGGATCGGGGACCCGTCGCGCAGCACGCGGGCGGCCGCGTCGGTTTCAAGGCCGGCAAAGGTGCCGAAACTGCCGGGAATGACCTTCACCGCCAGATAGGGCGGGCGGTCAATCGGGGCCACGCAGGGATTGTGCCGGTGCGCTGCATCCCCCTGCAGGCGCATGTAGGGCGTGGTGCCGCGATGAAAGGCGGGGTCATCGCCCGTTGCGGCATGGCGGTTCCAGCCGTCCAGCGTGGCGCGCAGGCCTGCCGGGTCGATCCCGCAGGCGGCGGCCAGAGCCTCGGGCGTGGGACCCGATGCCAGATAGCCGCTGCGCAGCCAGGGCCGCAGCGGCACCGGGAACGGGCGCGAGATGCCAAGCCCGTAGCGGCGCTGAAAGGCGCGGGTGGCGATCAGCCAGGCCACGGGCGGCTGGCCGGGCGGGGTCGCCTCCAGCAGGGCGGTGACGAAATCGTGGTAGCCCAGGCCCTCGTTGCAGAACCGCTGCCCGTTCGCCAGCACGGCGATCAGCCCTGGCTTGCCGCGTTCGCTGATATGCGGAAAGGGCGCCTCGCGCCCGTCGGGCCAGCGCACCACCGAGACCGGGCACCAGGCGCCGGGGCTGTCGGTGCGGCCCTGACGCGCGCCGACGGCCCCGGCCAGGTGCCGCCCGTCGCCGGTGGCGGTGGGCACGGCCAGGCTGCGCTGCGGCAGATCATGCGGAAACCCGCCCGAGGCCAGCACAACGCCGCGGCGGGCGCGGATGGTCACTTCGCCGCTGCCGGTCGCAAGAACCGCCCCGACGACACGCTCGGCTTCGGTCAGCAGCCGGACGGCGGGACTGTTCGGCCTGAACTCCACCCCCAGATCGGCGGCGGACCGGATCAGGCGGGCGATCAGGGCCTGACCGTTGCGCAGTTGCATGGCGCGGCCGTGGCGGGCCAGATCCCACAAGTGGCGGGTCATCCGGCGGGCGACGTGGGCAAAGGCGCGCAGGTCCCGCGTCATGGTCATGAAGGCGCGCAGGTCCGGCCCGGCCTGAATGGTCAGTCCCCAGAACGTGGTCTCCCGCAGCGGCCTGCGCAAGAGCCGGATCAGCGGCCCCAACGCCCGCCCGTCATAGGGCGCGGCAATCACCGATCGCCCGCCGGTGCCTGCGCCGGGCAGGTGGCCGTAGGTGTCGGGGATCTGGCTTCCGGGCTCAAAGGCCAGCGCGGTCTGCGACTGAAAGAAGGCGACCATCCGGGGGGCATGGGTCAGGAAGGCCTGCACGCGCGCGGCGTCGAACCGGGTGCCAAGAACGGCGCGCAGGTAGGTCTCTGCCGCTTCGGCGCTGTCGCTTGTGCCGGCCGCGGCGCAGACCGGGTTGCCCGGCGCCCAGATCCAGCCACCCGACCAGGCCGAGGTGCCGCCCAGCACGGCATCCTTTTCCGCCACGATCACCCGCAGCCCGCCATGCGCCGCGGTGACGGCGGCGGACAGACCGGCCGCCCCCGACCCGATGACCAGAAGATCGCATTCCGATTGCATGGCACATCCTGCGGCGGTTGCGGACCAATGACCGATTTCCGATCCGCTGTTCAAGCCCCTATGCCCCGGCGCCGGCCCTGCTAACATGCCGGCATGAAGGAACTGACCCTCAGACAGATGGAAGTCGTGCGCGCGGTGATGATCGCGGGCAGCATCCAGGGCGCGGCGAACCTGTTGCATGTCTCGGCCCCCGGCATCAGCCGCCTGATCAAGCATACCGAGGACGGTCTGGGCTTTCGCCTGTTCGAACGGCGCGCAGGCGTGTTCGTCCCCGCGCCCGAGGCACATGCGATCTTTGCGATGCTCAATCGGGTCTACCATCAGGTCGAGAACCTGCACGCGGCGGTATCCTCGGTGCAGAAGGGGCAGGATTTCGCGCTGTCCTTCGCCTCGGCGCCGTCCATCGCGCAATTCATCGCGGCGCGGGCGATCCGGGCGATCCGGGGGCGGTTTCCCGACCTGATGATCGACCTGGACATCCTGAAGATCGAGGAGACGCTGGACTATCTGCTGCTGGAGCGCGGCGAGATCGTGTTCATGTCCTCGCCGGTCGAGCATTCGGCCGTGGAATCGACGCCGCTGGTCACCGGGCGCATCGTCGCCATTCTGCCCGAAGGGCACGAACTGGCATCGCAGGACACCGTATCGGTCCACGATCTGATCCGCTTTCCCTTTGTCGGCGTGGATCCGCATGACCCCTATGGCGAAATCCTTGCCCGCCCGTTCCGGGATGCGGGGCTTGACCCGCGCCACACCATGCGCGGGCGATTCGCGCAGACCACGGTCAGCCTGGTGCGCCACGGTCTGGGCGTCGCGGTGATCGACGAATTCTCGGTGGCCGAGGTCTACATGCCGGGACTGATCCGCCGCCCCCTGCGGGAAGAGGCGGCGATCACGGCCCATGTCGTGCAGAAGCGCGGTCGCCAACTGTCCAGCTTTGCGGAATTTGCCATAGATCGTTTCCGGCAGGAACTGTCGGCGGCGACCGCGCGCAAGACCTGGGACCCGGCGCGCGAGAATTAACATCAGGTTACGATAACTGCATAATCGGTATTTGCAGTTAAAGCGGATATCGGCGACATTGCACCATCCGGACCGGGAGAGGGGTCTGGCGTTACTGTCAGGGAGGAAACCGACATGCTGATGAAATCCGTTTTCGGTGCGGTCGTCGCACTGGGCCTGGGCACGCTGCCCGTTCTGGCCGAATACCCGTCGAAAGAAATCCAGGGCATCATCCAGTGGGGTGCCGGCGGGTCGACCGACACCGTGGCGCGCGCGATCACGCCGCATGCCGAAGCCATCCTTGGCGGCACCGTCGTGATGCAGAACGTGACCGGCGGCGTCGGCGCCATCGGCCTGAACCAGGTCGCCGATGCCGAGGCTGACGGCTACACGATCCTGTTCGGCGCGGAAAACCCGCTGCTCTACAAGGTGATGCAGCTTGGCGACAAGGACTATGGCGATTTCGTCCCGGTCAACATCATCGCCCGCGGCGTGCCGATCCTGGTGGCCAACGTGGACGCGCCCTTCAACACATTCCCGGAAATGGTGGCCTACATCAATGCCAACCCCAGGACGGTGAAATTCGGCTCGACCGGACCGGGCGGCCTGCCTTCGGTCGTGACCGCGATGATCAATTCCAAGACCCCGCTGGACGTGACCTTCGTACCCTATGACGGCGACGGCCCGGCGCTGACCGCGCTGCAGGGCGGGGCCATCGACGTGATGCCCGCCGTTCTGGGCGCGGCCATCGAAGGCATCAAGGGCGGCACGATGAAACCGATCGCGCTGTTCGACGTGGACCCCAGCCCGCAGCTGCCCGACGTGCCGACCATCGTCTCGACCAACCCGGAATTCGCCGAAATGCTGCCCTGGGGTCCGTTCTTCGGCGTCTTCGTCCGCGAAGGCACCCCGGATGACATCGTGGCCGAACTGACCGCCGCCTATGCCGAGGCCGCCAAGCACCCCGATTTCGTCGCCCTGATCGACGGCCGCGGCTTCAAGATGCTGTCGCTGTCGGGTGCCGAGGCCGAGGCCTTTCTGACCGCCTGGCAGTCGCGCACCGCCTGGCTGATCCATGAAGCCGGCCTGACCAAGGCCTCGCCCGAGGACTTCGGTATCGCCAAGCCCTGAGCCTGGGCCTACCATCCGACCACATGATCTGACGCCGCCCCCTTTCCTCGCAATCGGGGCGGCGATTCCATTCCAGACGACCGGGAGGGGGGAGCCGACCGGGCGGCACATCTGACCCTTGGGAGGGGGAAACCAATGCAGACAAAGCAACCAAGACGGCCGGGAGAGCTGGTCTTCAACCTGGCAATGGTGCTGGGCAGCCTGTTCCTGCTGTGGTCCGCCTACGGCATCTCGGGCTTCGAGGCGCTGTCCGCCCCCGGTGCCGTTCCGCTGGTGACGACGGCGGTGATGGTGGTCTGCGGCGGGCTGATCCTGCGCGACACCCTGCGCAAAAGCGCCACGACCGCCGAAAAGCTGGAGCGCGACATCCTGCCCCTGCCGGTCATCGTGACCATCCTGGCGATCCTGGCCTATGCGCTGGCGCTGAAGCCGCTGGGGTTCCTGCCGACCTCGTTCCTGTTCCTGACCGGACTGATCGGCTACCTGCGGGGCGGCAGCCTGTTGCGCGCGGCGATCCAGTCGCTGCTGATCGTGGCGCTGATCTACCTGGTCTTCCGCATCGTCTTTACCGTGCTGATGCCGCCCGGAATCGTCCCCGAGGCCGAGATCATCGCCTGGGTGAAATCGCTGTTCGCCGGCGGAGGGACCTGAGATGGAGATCATCCAGAACCTGCTGATCCCGGTCCTTGACCTTCAGCTTTTGTCCCTGATCGCGCTTGGCACCTTTGCGGGCATCTATGTCGGCGCGATCCCCGGCCTGTCGGTGACGATGGCCGTGTCGATCCTGATCTCGTTCACCTTCAGCTGGGATGTCTACCCCGCGCTGGCGCTGATGATCGGCATCTACATGGGCGGGGTCTATGGCGGGTCTCGCACGGCGATCCTGCTGAACATCCCCGGCGCGCCGGCCGCCATCGCCACGGCGCTTGACGGCTATCCCATGGCGCAGAAGGGCCTGGCGGGCGAGGCCATCGGCGTTGTCACCGTGGTCTCGTTCATCGGCGGGTTCATCGGCATCCTTGCGCTGGCGATCTTTGCGCCGCTGCTGGCCGATTTCGCCATCCGGTTCCAGCCGCGCGACTATTTCCTGCTGGGGGTGCTGGGCATCCTGCTGGTCGGGTCGCTGTCGGGCGAAAGCCTGGTCAAGGGCATCTTTGCCGGGGCGCTGGGGGTCGGGCTGGGATCGGTCGGGATGGACCCGCTGACCTTCACCGAACGCTTCACCTTCGGCACCGACGGCTTGCGCGCGGGGGTGTCCTTCGTGGCGGTGATGATCGGGATGTTCGGCATTTCCGAAGGGCTGATGCAGTTGCACACCCTCAACAGCCCGGTGATCAAGCAGAAGATCGGCCGCATCGTTCCGTCCTGGCCGCTGGTGCGCAAGCATCTGCCGCTGGGGATGCAGACCTCCAGCATCGGGACGGTGATCGGTGCGCTGCCGGGCACCGGCGGCGACATCGCGGCGCTGATCGCCTATGACCACGCGACGCGCGTGACCAAGAACCCCGAAGTGCCCTTCGGCAAGGGCGCGGTCGAGGGGCTGGTCGCCCCGGAAACCGCCAACAACGCCGCCGTCAGCGGCGCCTTCATCCCGATGCTGACCCTGGGTATTCCGGGCGATGCGGTGACTGCGATCATGATCGGAGCGCTGTTCATCCACGGGCTGAACCCCGGACCGATGCTGATGGTGGATCAGCCCGACATGTTCTGGTTCATCGTCTCGTCGCTGGCGCTGGCCAACTGCTTCATGCTGATCTTCGGGCTGACCGGCATCAGGGCCTTCGTCAAGATCGTGGAAATGCCGCGCGCGGTCCTGTTGCCGGTGATCCTGCTTCTGTCCGTCGTCGGCGCCTATGCGGTGTCGAACAGCCTGACCGATGTCTACTGGATGCTGGGCTTTGGCGTCTTTGGCTACTTCATGAAGCTGTACGGCTATCCGCTGGGTCCGGTGATCCTGGGCGTGATCCTGAGCCGCCTTCTGGACGACAACTGGCGCCGGGCGATCATCTCGGACCAGGAAAGCCTGTGGATGCTGCTGAAGGGCACGCTGATGAGCCCGCTGTCGGCAGTGCTGTTCTTCTCGGTCGTGCTGATCTTTGTCTCGAAGACCCCGCTCTGGGGCATGATCTTCCGCAAGAGGGCTGCATGAGCGACACCATCCGCGCCGAGGTGATCAGGCTGGGCCTGATCGGCGACAACATCGCCAAGTCGCAATCCCCCCGCCTGCATCGCCTGGCGGGGGCGCAGAACGGGCGGCGGGCGGTCTATGACCAACTGGTCCCGGCGGAATTGGGCATGGATTTCGACGCGGTCTTTGCCCATGCCGCTCAGGCGGGGTACCGCGGGGTCAACGTGACCTACCCCTACAAGGAGCGCGCGGCGGCAAAGGTCACGGTCGATGATCCGCTGGTGCGGGCCATCGGGGCGGTCAATACCGTGGTGTTCGATGCGGGCGGCCCGCAGGGGTTCAACACCGACTATTCCGGTTTCATCGCCGCCTACCGGCGCGTGCGCGGCGATGCGCCCCCCGGCCCGGTCCTGATGATCGGGGCGGGCGGCGTGGGCAAGGCGGTGGCTTTCGGCCTGGTCGCCCTTGGCCTGACCGAGATCCGCATCGCCGACCGCGACCTGCCCAAGGCGCAGGCGCTGTCGCAGGCCCTGGCGGCCGCCCGGCCGGGTCTGGTGACAAGCACCGGCACCGATGCCGCAGCCCTTGCCCCCGGCGCGTCCGGCATCATCAACTGCACGCCGGTCGGGATGGCGGGATACGACGGCACGCCCCTGCCGCGCGACGCGATGGCCGGCGGCGCCTGGGTGTTCGACGCCGTCTACACACCCGTGGAGACCCGGTTCCTGCAAGACGCCGGTGCCGAGGGTCTGCAAGTCATCTCGGGCTACGAGCTGTTCTTCGGGCAAGGCGTTGACGCCTGGCGCATCTTCACCGGCCTGCCGCTGGACGAGGCGCGGATGCGCCGCGAATTGGCCGAAGGAAAGGACGTCGCATGAAGACCTCGATCGCCACCGTCTCGATCTCGGGCACATTCGCCGAAAAGCTGGAGGCCATCGCCAGGGCCGGGTTCGACGGGATCGAGATTTTCGAGCAGGATTTCATCGCCTCCGATTTCACCCCCGCCGATGTCGGCCGGATGGTGCGCGACCAGGGGCTGGAAATCACCCTGTTCCAGCCCTTCCGCGATTTCGAGGGCCTGCCAGAGCCGCACCGCAGCCGCGCCTTCGCCCGCGCCGCCCGCAAGTTCGACCTGATGAACCAGCTTGGCACCGATCTGGTGCTGGTCTGCTCCTCGGTTCACCCCGCCGCGATGGGCGGGATCGACCGCATGGCCGCCGATTTCGCGGCCTTGGGTGATCTGGCCCGCACGCATGGCATCCGCGTCGGGTTCGAGGCGCTGGCCTGGGGGCGGCATGTCAACGACCACCGCGACGCCTGGGAAGTCGTCCGCCGCGCCGATCATCCGAATGTCGGGCTGATCCTGGACAGCTTCCACACCCTGGGCCGCAAGATCGACCCCGACACCATCCGCCGCATTCCCGGCGACAGGATCTTCTTCGTGCAGCTGGCCGATGCGCCCGCGATCGAGATGGACCTGCTTTACTGGTCGCGCCACTTCCGCAACATGCCGGGAGAGGGCGATCTGGACGTGACCGCCTTCATGCGGGCGGTCATGGCGACGGGCTACAAGGGCCCGCTCTCGCTTGAAATCTTCAACGACCAGTTCCGCGCGGGGCTGCCCCGGCTGGTGGCGCAGGATGGCCACCGCAGCCTGATTTCCCTGCTGGACCGCGTCCGCCGGGCCGAACCCACTCTGCCGGTGGAGCTGCCCGATTTCCCCGCCGCCGCCCCCGTGAGCCGGGTGGAGTTCATCGAATTCGCCACCTCGCCGGAAGATGCCCCCGGTCTGGAGGATTTTCTGGCCGCAACCGGATTTTCCCGCGCCGGTGCGCATGTGTCCAAGCCCGTGACCCTGTGGCGGCAGGGCGGCGTCAATGTGCTGGTCAACACCGACAGCACCGGCTTTGCCCGGTCTTCCTATGTCGCGCATGGCACGACGGTCTCTGAAGTGGCGCTGATGGTGCCCGATGCACAATCCGCCCACACCCGCGCGCTGGCCATGCTGGCACAGGATCACCAGCAACCCGCCCAACCCGGAGAGTTGCAGATCCCCGCCATTCGCGGCGTCGGCGGCAGCATCCTGCGGCTGCTGGATGCCGGGTCCGACCTGTCGCGCATCTGGTCGGTCGATTTCAGCAGCGATGCCGACCCGGCACCCGGCGCGGGACTGACCGGCATCGACCATCTGGGCCAGACCATGGCCTATGACGAGATGCTCAGCTGGGCGCTGTTCTACGCGTCGATCTTCGACACCCGCAAGGCGCCGATGGTGGACGTGGCCGATCCCGACGGTCTGGTGCGCAGCCAGGCGGTGCAGTCTGGGGGCCTGCGCATCACTCTGAACGGGGCCGAGGCGCGGCGCACCCTTGCCGGGCGCTTCGTCGAGGACACCTTTGGCGCATCGGTGCAGCACATCGCCTTTGCGACGGATGACATCTTTGCCACGGCTGCCGAACTGGCACGGCGCGGCTTTCCGCTGCTGCAGATCGGCGACAACTATTATGACGATGTCGCGGCCCGCTTTGGCCTGGAGGCCGAGCTGGTGGCCCGGCTGCGCGCCGCCAGGGTGCTGTATGACGAGGATGCGGGCGGGCAGTTCTTTCAGCTGTATTCCGCCCCGCGCAGCGACGGCTTCTTCTTCGAGATCGTGCAGCGGCAGGGCAACTATCAGGGCTATGGCGCGCCCAATGCCCCCTTCCGCATCGCCGCCCAGAAACGCAGCACCCGACCTGCCGGGATGCCGCGGCTTTAGCGGGGGGCGGCGTCATGGCACAGCCGCAGCAGCAGGTCCAGCCCCTGCACCGCCGGCCCCGCCTGTCTGCGGGTGATGCCGACCGACCCCGACAGGAACCGCGCCCCGGTCGGCAGCACGGTCAGATCGCCGCGCTCCACCTCGTCGGCCACCACCCCGCGCGAGATGAACCAGACCGCATCCGACCCCGCCAGGATGCCGCGCCCGACCGCCAGGGCCACCGTCTCGAAGGCCGGGCGCAGGGCGGGCAGTCCAAGGCTGGCCAGATAGTCATCGACGGCCCGCCGGATCAGCGCGCCCTCGGGCGGCAGGATCAGCGGCACCGCTTGCAGAAGGACCGGCAGGGGTTGCAAGGCCAGGGGATGCCCGGCGCGGGCGACCAGCACGATTTCCTCTTCGTACAGATGCGCAAAGGCCAGCCCGGCCATTTCGCCCGCCGCCGGCATCCGGCCGATCATCAGGTCGATCCCGCCATCGCGCAGCAGGCGCAGCAGATAGGAATGGGGGCCGGTCTCGATCTTCAGCAGCGTGCCGGGATGGGTTTCGCGGAACCGGAGCGCCACGGTCGGAAACAGCCGGGTGGCCGCCGTGGGCAGGATGCCGACGCGGATGGCGCCGCCCCCGGCACCGGGCCGCAGCGCCGCCGCCCCCGCCTCGAACGCCTGCAGGCCAAGGCTGGCATGGCCGCGAAACAGCGCCCCCGCCTCGGTCAGCACCAGCCGCCGCCTTTCGCGCCGGAACAGGGCCGCGCCCAACAGATCCTCGAGCTCGGCCAGGGTGCGGCTCAGCGCGGGCTGGCTGATGCCGTGCCGCCGCGCCACCGCCGTCAGGCTGCCCTCGGCCGCGATGTCCAGAAACGCCCGGATGTGGCGCAGCTTGATCGCCGGATGCATAATCATTCAGGTATCATCTTCGGATCATTCGGCATTATCGCGCCCATTCCCGGTAGATTATGTTATGGACAGGAGAAAAGACCATGCAAGCCCTGACCCGCGATTTCGGCACGCTTCACGCCCATGTTGATGGTCCCGACGACGGACCCGCGGTGGTCTATGCCAATTCGCTGGGCACCGATCTGCGGCTGTGGGACCGGGTGCTGCCCTTGTTGCCACAGGGCCTGCGCCACATCCGCTATGACAAGCGCGGGCATGGGCTGTCGGGCATCGGCGGCGGCGCTCGGATCGACGACCACGCCGATGACGCGATTGCCGTGATCGAGACGCTTGCGCGTGGCCCGGTGGTCTTTGTCGGGCTGTCGATCGGCGGGCTGATCGGGCAGGTCGTCGCCCACCGCCGCCCGGACCTGGTGCGCGCGCTGGTGCTGTCGAACACGGCGGCACGGCTGGGCACGGCGGAAAGCTGGCAGGCCCGGATCAATGCCGTCATCGATGGCGGGCTGGACAGCATCGCCGACGCGGTGATGGAGCGCTGGTTCGCAGCCCCGTTCCGCGCCACGCCGGAACTGGCCCTGTGGCGCGCGATGCTGACCCGCACCCCGGCGCGCGGCTACACCGCCGCCTGCGCCGCCCTTGCCGGGGCAGACCAGACCGAAGCCACCGCCGCGCTGCGCCTGCCGGTGCTGGTGATCGCGGGGTCGCAGGACGGCGCCAGCCCTCCGGCGCTGGTCAGGGCAACCGCCGATCTGATCGCGGGCGCTGCCTGCCATGAAATCCCCGGCGCGGGCCATCTGCCCTGCGTCGAGACCCCCGCCGCCTGGGCCGCCCTTGTCGCCCCGTTCCTGAAAGCCCACACATGACCGATCTGACCGCCAGGGGAATGACAACCCGCCGCCGCGTGCTGGGCGATGCCCATGTGGACCGTGCCGAGGCGGCAAAGACCGCGGCCGACGCTCCGTTTCAGGCGCTGATCACCGATGCCGCCTGGGGCCATGTCTGGTCGCGCGGGACCATCTCGTTGCGCGAGCGGTCGATGCTGACCATCGCTTTGCTGGCGGGGCTGGGCAATGATCACGAACTGGCCATGCACATCCGCGCCACCGCCAATACCGGCGCCAGCGAGGCCGACGTGATGGAGGCGCTGCTGCATGTCGCCATCTATGCCGGCGTGCCGCGCGCCAACCACGCCATCAAGATCGCCAGGGACACATTCGCCGCCATGGCACAGGAGGAATCATGAAACCCGCCGAGTTCCATCAGCGCGACCGCCTGGCGCAGCCGCCGGCCCTGACGCCCGACTACAAGACATCCGTCGCGCGCAGCCCGCGTCTGGCGCTGCTGTCGCTGCAAGGCTCGATGTCGGAAATCACCGGGCCGACCTTTGGCCATTCGGACATCGATCCCGTAGACAACGACCTGATCCGCAACTACGCCAGGACCGGCGACCCGGTGGGAGAGCGGATCATCGTCCACGGCCAGGTGCTGGACGAGAACGGCCGCGGCGTGCCGCAGACGCTGGTCGAGGTCTGGCAGGCCAATGCGGGCGGGCGCTACCGGCACAAGAAGGACAGCTATCTTGCGCCGGTCGATCCCAATTTCGGCGGCTGCGGGCGTATGCTGACCGACGATCAGGGCTACTATCATTTCCGCACCATCAAGCCCGGCGCCTATCCGTGGCGCAACTGGGTGAACAACTGGCGGCCCGCGCATATCCATGTGTCGGTGTTCGGCACCGCCTTCGCGCAGCGCCTGATCACCCAGATGTATTTCGAAGGTGATCCGCTGATCGCGAAATGCCCCATCGTGAACACGATCCCCGATCCCCGCGCCATCGACCAGCTGATCGCGCCCCTGGACATGAACGCGGCCATCCCGCTGGATTGCCTGGCCTACAAGTTCGACATCATCCTGCGGGGGCGGCGGTCCACCCTGTTCGCGAACCGGCTGGAGGGGAACTGAGGATGTTCAGGAAAAGTGGGCACCGGTTTTCCGGCTCGAACATGCGAAAAATGGGGAACTGACATGGCTCAGGCGTTGAATTACCTCAAGGAAACCGCCTCTCAGACCGCCGGGCCCTATGTCCATATCGGCCTGGCACCGGGGGCTGCCGGTTTTGACATCTACCGTCAGGAACTGGGCCGGACCATTGCCGGCCCGGACGTTCCGGGACAGCGCATCCGTGTCGAGGGCGTGGTGCTGGACGGCACCGGCGCTCCGGTCAAGGATGTGCTTCTGGAGGTCTGGCAGGCCGACGCGGCAGGCATCCATCCGCACCCCGAAGACCCGCGCCACGCCGAAGTTGCCCCCGGCTTTCGCGGCTGGGGCCGGGTGATCACCGATTTCGACAGCGGCCTCTGGGCCTTTGACACGATCAAGCCCGGCGCGGTCATGGGGCGCAACCGGCGGCTCATGGCCCCGCACATCTCGTTCTGGATCGTGGCGCGGGGGATCAACGTCGGTCTCAACACCCGGATGTACTTCGAGGATGAGGACAACAGCGCCGACCCGGTCCTGAACCTGGTCGAGCAGGCCCACCGCCGCGAAACCCTGCTGGCGCGCAAGGTGAAACCCGGCCTATACCGTTTCGACATCCGCCTGCAGGGCGATGGCGAAACCGTCTTTCTGGATATCTGAACCATGGGAAATCCCTGCATCATCTGCGTCGCCATCACCGGATCGCTGCCGCGCAAGGCCGACAATCCGGCCGTGCCGATCACGGTTCGCGAACAGATCGAAAGCACGCAGGAAGCCTTTGAGGCCGGCGCCACCATCGCGCATTGCCATGTGCGCAACGACGACGAGACCCCCTCGTCCGACCCCGAAAGGTTCGCCGCTCTGAAAGAGGGGCTGGAAAAGCACTGCCCCGGCATGATCGTGCAACTGTCCACCGGCGGCCGGTCGGGGGCCGGCCAGACGCGGGGCGGGATGCTGCCCCTGCGGCCCGACATGGCCAGCCTCTCGGTGGGGTCGAACAACTTTCCCACCCGCGTCTATGAAAACCCGCCCGATCTGGTGGACTGGCTGGCCGCCGAGATGCTGAAATACGGCGTCAAGCCCGAGATCGAGGCCTTCGATCTGTCGCATATCCTCAAGGCGCACGAGATGTGGAAAAAGGGCCAGATCAGCGGCCTGCCCTATGTGCAGTTCGTCATGGGTGTGAAGAACGCGATGCCCGCCGACCGCGAGGTGTTCGAGTACTACATCAAGACCGTCCACCGCCTGTTCGGCCCGGATGCGCCGTGGTGCGCCGCCGGAATCGGGTCGAACCAGATCGTGCTGAACGACTGGGCGGTGTCCTCGGGCGGCCATGCCCGCACCGGGCTGGAGGACAACGTGCGGCTGGACAAGGCCACCCTTGCACCGTCCAACGCCGCGCTGGTGCGGCGGGTGGCAGAGCTGTGCGACAGGTACGAACGCCCCGTCGCCACCTGGGCGCAGGCGCGTGCCATCCTTGGATTGCGCCCGCCCGCGGCTTGAGACCGGGCCGCACCGCGCGCCCTGAAAGGGAAAGACCAAGATGCCCGCCGCCCCCGCCGACAGCCTGATCTACGGCCGCCTGTTCGGCGATGAGGACACCGCGCGGCTGTTCACCGACAGCGCCGAGATCCGCGCCATGCTGCTGGTCGAGGGGGCGCTGGCCCGCGTGCAGGGCGGGCTGGGGCTGATCCCGGCCGAAGCCGCCGCCTTCATCGACCGCGCCTCGCGCGAGGTGGTGATCGACCCCTCGGCCCTCGCGGCCGAGACCGCGCGCAACGGCGTGCCGGTGCCGGGTCTGCTGGCCGCCTTCCGCAAGGAAGCGCAGGCGCCGGGGCCGATGCAGTATCTGCATTGGGGCGCCACCAGTCAGGACATCATGGATACCGCCCTGGCGCTGCGGCTGCGCCCGATGCTGACCTTGTGGGAAGGCCGCCTTGCCGCGCTGCTGGCCCGGCTGGCCGATCTGGCCGAAGCCCATGCCGCGCTGCCGATGGCCGCGCGGACCTATGGGCAGGCTGCCACGCCCACCGGCTTCGGCGCCGTGGTGGCGGGCTGGGGCTGGCCGCTGCTGGACGCGCAAACCCGCCTTCCGGGCCTGCGGGGCTGCCTGTTGCAGGTGTCGCTGTCGGGCGCGGCGGGCACGCTTTCGGCCCTGGGCAAGCAAGGCCCCGCCGTGCGCGCGGGCCTGGCCGAGGCGCTTGGCCTGACTGACCCCGGCCACAGCTGGCACAGCGACCGCACCGGCCTCGGCCAGCTTGCCGGCTGGGCTGCGGGACTGGCGGGCAGCTTGGGCAAGCTGGCCGAGGACATCACCCTGCTGTGCCAGTCCGGCGTGGCCGAGGTCAGTCTGGGGGGCGCGGGCGGGGCTTCGTCCACCATGCCGCAAAAGCAGAACCCGGTCGGCCCTTCGGCACTGGCGGCACTGGCGCGGCATGTCATCGGCCTGGCCGGCCTGATCCAGGGCGCGGCCATCCACCGCCAGCAGCGCGACGGGGCGGCCTGGTTCGGCGAATGGCTGGCGCTGCCGCAGCTGTGCATCTGCACGGGCCGGATGCTGTCGCTGGCCGGGGACATCACCGCCAGCCTTGCGCCGGACGCCGCCGCCCTGGCCAGGGGGCTGGAGGCCGGCCACGGCCTGCTCCACGCCGAGGCGCTGAGCTTTGCGCTGGCCGGACAGATGCCCCGCCCCGAGGCGCAGGACATCGTCAAGGACCTGTGCAGACAGGCCGTGGCAAGCGGCACACCCTTGCTGACGCTGGCGGCGGCGCGCTTTCCGCAAGTGGACTGGCGCCTGACCCTTGCCGACAGCGCGCTTGGCCAGGCCCCGGCCGAGGCGCGCGCCTTTGCCCTGCGGGTCCGCGGCACCTGATCCGGGCGTGACGCACCAGGCGCGAACTTCAGCCCTGGATCGCACAAATCAACGCCCTGCCTCACCGGGCGTCAACGCCTGGCCGTCCAGCCACACCTGAATCACCGCCGAGAAGTGCCAGCCGGTCCAGACAGACAGGATGGACAGGACCAGACCCAGCGCCACGATCCGCCCGAATGCCGATGATCGCGAGCGAAGGGCAAGCACGACCCGCACCAGGGCATTGACCGTCAAGGCGGCCGCCAGCGGCATCACCGCCTCGCCCGCCGGCATCTGGCCTGCCGCGACCAGCGATGCCAGGGCGACGGCAGCCGAACTGGTGCTGACCAGCCCGGCCAGCGCCGCCGACAGCAGCACGGCCTCGGTCCCGAACCGATCGTTCAGCACCGCCGAGATCAGAATCACCGCCGCCACGGTCAAAGCGAACTTCACCGCATCGTTCACGCTGAAGATCCGCGAGGGCAATTCGATCCCCGCCGGCTCGACTCCCTTTCGCGTGGCCAGGTAGACCAGCAGGGCGCTGAAGATCAGCACGACCAGGGTCGGCACCACCAGCACCGGCAATGCCAGGGCGAACAGGGACGGGCTGACCAGGCCCAGCACCAGGCCGGTCTGCACCAGCGACGACACCGAAGACAAGGTGGCCCCCGCCGCCGCCGGCTGGATGAAGCGGACGGCCGCATCGCCCAGCGCGTCGACCTTGCGGCCCATCTCGACCACAGTGGCCGTCGAGGACACGAAACCCGACAGGAACCCCGAAAGCGGCAGGCCAAGCCGGTCGCCGAAGACCCGGGTGCAGATGTGACTGACCGCCCCGATGACCATCACCAGGATGACGATGACAAAGATGGCGCGCGCGTTGATCGCACCGTCCGGCCCGAAGCCGGTATCGGGGATCAGCGGCAGGATGATCAGACCCGAGACGCCAAGGATCAATCCGTCGCGCATCTCGAAGTCGTTCAGGACCGAGCGGCTGAAGTCGCGCAGGGCCGACCGGGCCGCCAGCAAGGTGGCGACCAGCACCCCCGACGCGGCGGCAAGGAAGGTATGCTCGACCGACAACCCACCCAGAACCACGACCAGCACCAGCGCGAGGCTGGTGGTCATTCCTGCCTGCCGGTCCGTCTGCGACAGATGTGCGACCGCCCGCAGGACGCCCACCGCGGCCAGCGCCACCGCCAGCAACGGCAGCCCGCCCGCATACTGGCTGAGCGCGCCGATCAGCGAGGCGAGCGAGAAGGTCCTGACCCCGATCGGGGCCGGACCGCCGTTCTCGCCCCCGTTGCGCTCGCGCTCGATCCCGATCAGAAGACCGATGCCGAGCGCCTCGAGCAGCAGCAGGGCCTGACTTGCTTCTTCCATCATCCGATCACTGCGCCCTTCCGACTCGGCTCAGGCCATCGGGCGCGCCGCGCTTTCACCATTCCTCACTGCGCCTGCGGCCACAAGACCATCCACGCCGATATCAGGCCGCGACCAGGACGACCACGACCAGGGCCAGCAGCGGGCCGACGCAGGCGACCATGAAGATGTCGGCATAGGCCTGTCGATGGGTCAGCCGGCAGACGCTGAGCAGCGTCACCACGGCCCCGTTCTGCGGCAGCGCGTCCAGCCCGCCCGAGGCGATGGCCGCTACCCGGTGCATGACCTCGGGCGCGATCCCGGCGGCCAGACCGCGCGCCAGATAGTCGTCGCCCATGGTGGCCAGCGCGATGCTCATCCCGCCCGAGGCCGAGCCGGTGATCCCCGCCAGCACGTTCATCGACAGCGCCAGCGACACCAGCGGCGACCCCGGCGCCACCCCCAGCACCGCGTCGCGCAGGATGGCAAAGGCGGGCAGCGCCGCCACCACGGTACCGAAGCCGACCAGAACCGCGGTGCTGAGCAGCGGCAGCGCCGCCGCACCCGCCCCGGCCGACAGGCTGTCGGTCAGCGCCGGCAGGCGGCTGCGGTTGGTCAGCACGATCAGCGCGATGGTCAGCGTCAGCGCCAGGATGATCGCCCAGACCCCGCGCACGCGCTCGAAGGTGGTTTCGCCCCAGCGCGGCTCGGCCAGAAAGGCGCTGTCAAAGAGCGGCAGCACCAGCCAGACGAAAAGCCCGTTCAGCACCACCACCGCCAGGATGGGCAGCGCCGCCAGCCAGATGGGCGGCAGGTTGTCGGGCGCCACCCCGTCCTGGCGGGCCTCGGCGATGTCAAAGCCCTCGCCCTGCGCCAGTTCGCGCATCCGGCGCGACAGCGGCGCGGCCGCGACAGGCTCGGCGTCATCCGCCAGCGCGCCCGACCGCGCGCGCCAGAGCAGCCAGCCCAGGCCAAAGGCCAGCATCACCGCGGCGCCAAGGAAACCCAGGCCCGGAGCGGCGAAGGCCGTGGTGCCGAAGAAGGGCATCGGAATCGCGTTCTGGATCGCCGGGGTGCCGGGCAGCGCCGACATGGTGAAGGTGAAGGCCCCAAGCGCGATGGTCGCCGGGATCAGCCGCCGCGGCAGACCGGCGCGCGCAAACAATTCGGCCGCCAGCGGCGCCACCGCGAAGGCCACCACGAACAGCGACACCCCGCCATAGGTCAGCACCGCGCAGGCCAGCACCACGGCGGGGATGGTGTGGGTCGGGCCCAGACGCTCGGCCAGCGAAAGCGCCAGCACCCGGGCGGCACCGGTATCCTCCATCAGCTTGCCGAAGATCGCGCCCAGCAGGAACAGCAGCATGAACTGCACGATGAAGCTGCCCATGCCGGGCATCATCAGCTGGGTCAGCGCCGCCAGCACCGGCACCCCGGAAAAGGCCGCCGCCAGCGCCGCCGCAAGCGGTGCCGCGATCAGCACGCTGAGGCCGCGGTAGACCAGCAGGATAAGCAGTCCGAGGGCGATCAGGATGCCGATCAGTCCGGTCATGGGAAATCCAGTGCGGTTGTGTCGTCGAGGGTGCTGACGCGGCCCAGACTATCGCCGTTCTGTTGCAGCCAGACGTCGGCGGCGCGTTGCCCCGCGCCGTGCAGCCGTTGCAGCAGCGACCATTCCGGGTTCATCCGGCCGCGGCCATCGGACGCGACTTCGGTTTCGGTCGCCGCGATCCGGTGCAGGCGCAGGGTGGACAGCTTGTCCAGAAGCGCCTCGCCGCACAGGAACCCCGGCGGGGCCAGCGCCAGCGCGCGGCGCAGCGTCAGGATGCCCCGCAGCTCGTTCACCAGGCTGGCGTTGAAGCTGATCTCGTTCACCCGGGCCAGGATGGCGTCGGCGTCTTCGTCCAGCGCCTCGCGCCGGGTCGGGTTCAGCTGGACGACCAGCAGGTCGTCGGCCGCGCTTTCCGCGATCAGCGGCGCAAGCGGCGGATTGGCCAGATAGCCGCCGTCCCAGTAGGCGCGGCCGTCGATCTCGACCGCGCGGAACAGTTGCGGCAGGCAGGCCGAGGCCAGCACCGCCGAGGCCGACAGATCGGCGTTGCGAAACACCCGCAGCGCGCCGGTGGCGACATCGGTGGCCGACAGGAACAGCCGCACTGCCGTCGGCTGGCGCAGCGCCTCGAAATCGACCAGCCCGTCGAGCAGCGGGCCAAGCGGGTTGAGGTCCTCGGGCACCCGGCCATGCCGGCCTGCCGCGCGTTCGGCGAAGGTGCGCCAGGCGGCATGGCTGGCCGACCACAGCGCGAAGGGCCCGAAGGCCACACCCGACAGGCCCTGCGGCGGCGCCATGAAGTCCAGCGCGGCCGTCGCCCCGCGCATCATCGCGGCCGAGCGCGAGACGCCCTTCCAGAACTTCCACAGCGCCTTTTGCGCCGCCGCAGCACCCGCCGGCCCCGGCGCGGTGCCCAGGCCATGCGCCACCAGAACCGCATTCATCGCCCCGGCGCTGGCACCGCTGATCGCGACGATCTGCAGGCGCGGCTCGTCCAGAAGGCGGTCAAGAACCCCCCAGGTGAAGGCGCCATGCGCGCCCCCGCCCTGCAGGGCAAGTTCAAGCCGCACCACGGTCGGGGCGGCTGGGCGGCGGGCGGCGTTTTCTGGGGGCAAGCGGTTTCCTGTCAGGAGAGGGCGGCTGCGCTGCGGTCGGCTGTGCTGCGGTCGGCTGTGCTGCGGTCGGCGGCGCGCACCGCGGCGTCGGGATAGGGGTCCAGCGTCAGGTCCGCCCCGGCGGCGCGCATCCGGGCGGCGTCGTCCGGGCCCTGGGCGATGACCGCCGTCTGTCCCGCGTAGCCGATATCGCGCAAGGCCTCAAGCAGAGTCAGTCGCGGATCGTCGCTTTGCACGTCGCCGGCATGGGGCGGCACCGCCAGCACCACCCAGCGCACCGGGCCAAGCGGCAGGCCGGCCACGAATTCCGGGTCCGAGGCATCGCCGAAGATCAGGTCCGGGCTGCCCATGCCCTTCGTCACCGTGGGGTCGAAGTCCACGCCCAGCACCCGGTGCCCGCGCGCGACCAGCTCCCGCGCGATGCCGCCGCCATAGCGCCCCATGCCGAAGACGATCGTGTCATGGTCCGGCCCGACCGGCCCGGCCGCATCCTCGCGCCGCGCGGGGCGACGGGCGAACCAGCCCAGCCAGGGCTCGCAGACCGTCCAGAGCCGGTGCGAATTCAGGATCATGTAGGTCGAACTGGCGATGGTGACGATGCCGACGAAGGTGGTCAGCCCCAGCGCCTCGGGCCCGACATGGCCCAGCGTGACCCCCATGGCGACGAAGATCAGGCTGAACTCGCTGATCTGGGCCACGGTCAGCCCGGCCAGGAACCCCGTCCGCTTGGCATAGCCCAGCGCCGCCATGATCGCGAGCACGATCAGGGGGTTGCCCACCAGCACGAAGGCCGACAACAGCAGCGCCTCGGGCACCTGCGCCATCACCAGCCCAAGATCAAGCTGCGCGCCCAGGCCGACGAAGAAGAACAAGAGCAGAAAGTCGCGCAGCGGCGACAGCCGCGAGGCCAGCGTCTCGCGCAGCGGTGTCGAGGCCAGCGTGACCCCGGCCAAAAGCCCGCCCAGTTCCTTGGAAAAGCCCAGATAATCGCCCACCGCCGCGAAAAGCGTGGCCCAGGCCACGGCGAATGCGATCAGAAGCTCGGGCGATCCCGCCAGCATCCGCGTCAGGGGCGTGGCGACCCAGCGGATGATCGCCAGCGACGCCGCCACCATCACCGCGCCCCAGACAAAGACCATCGCGATCTCGCCCGCGGCACCCCCGGTGCCCGAGGTGGCAATCCCCGCCGCCTGACCCGCGGCGATGGCCGACAGCACCACCATGGCGATCACCACCACGATGTCCTGCACGATCAGGAACCCCAGCGCGATGCGGCCATGCAGCGAGTCGACCTCGCGCTTGTCGGACAGAAGCTTGACGATGATGATGGTGCTGGAAAAGGTCAGCGCGACGGCGATGTAAAGGCTGGTCACCCAGTCCATCCCCAGGGCAAGGCAGATCAGGAAGCCGAAGACCGAGGTGAAGCCGACCTGCCCCAGCCCGGTCAGCAGCGCGACCGGCCCCAGCGTGCGCACCAGGCCCAGGTCCAGCTTCAGCCCGACCAGGAACAACAGCAGCGCGATCCCCAGTTCGGCGAAAAGATGCAGGTGCGGATCGGCCTCGGCGGTGCCCGCCAGCCCCAGTGCCGAAGGCCCGACCAGAAGCCCGACCGCGATGAAGCTGACGATCAGCGGCTGGCGCAGCTTCATCCCGACCAGCGCCACCACCGCGGCGACGACCAGGATCGCCGTCACCTCGCGGAACAGCGATCCGGCTAGAATTTGGTCCATCAGCCCCACCCTCTTGCGGACGCGGCGGCGCGTCCGGACGCAATCCGCCGCCGAACGGCCTTCTCCAGTTCCAGGGCAAGAAAGACGGTGAAACCGATGCCCAGGATCAGCGGCGCATTTTCCAGCGACAACGGCCGGGTGTCGAAGAATGCGCCCATGAAGGGTGCATAGGTGAAGGTCAGTTGCAACACAATCACCGTCGCGACGGCGATCAGCACATGCGGGGTGCCGCGCAGCCCTGCCAGGGTCAGCGACGGCGCGCGCAGGTAGCGCACGCTGAACAGGTAGAACACCTCCATCACCACCAGCGTGTTGACTGCATAGGTCCGCGATTCCTCGATGCTGGCGCCCTGTGCCTGGGTCCACTGGAAGATGAAGATGATGCCTGCAAAGAACAGGGTCGCGACGAACAGAACACGCCACAGCAGAAATCCGGTCAGCAGCGGCTCGGCCGGATCGCGTGGCGGGCGGGACATGATGTCGGGCTCGGCCCGCTCGAAGGACAGCGACATGGCCAGCACGACCGAGCTGACCAGATTGACCCACAGGATCTGCAACGCGGTGATCGGCAGGGTCAGGCCCAAGAGGACGGAAAAGAGGATCGCGAAGGATTCGCCGCCATTGACCGGCAACAGGAAGATGATGGCCTTGCGCAGGTTGTCATAGACGTTGCGCCCCTCGCGCACCGCCGCGGCGATCGAGGCAAAGTTGTCGTCGGCCAGCACCATCTCGGCGGCTTCCTTGGCGGCCTCGGTGCCGGTGATGCCCATCGCCACCCCGACTTCGGCCTGTTTCAGCGCGGGCGCGTCGTTCACCCCGTCGCCGGTCATCGCGATGACCTGGCCGCGCGCCTGCAACGCCCGCACCAGCCGCAGCTTGTGCGCCGGGCTGGTGCGCGCAAAGACATCGGTGCCGTCCATCCGGGCGGCCAGCGCACTGTCGTCCAGCGCGTCGATCTCGGCCCCGGTCAGGACCGAGTCTGCATGCGCGATGCCCAGTTGCCGGGCGATGGCGCGGGCGGTGCCGGCATGGTCGCCGGTGATCATCTTGACTGCGATGCCGGCGGCGCGGCAGTCGGCGACGGCGGCGATCGCCTCGTCGCGCGGCGGATCGATCAGCCCGACCAGACCCAGCAGCTCCAGCCGCCCGGTGATCGCCTCGGCGGTCAGATCGCCTTCGGGCAGGTCGCAGCGCGCCAGGGCCAGCACGCGCTGGCCTTCGGCGGCCAGGGCCTCGATGCGGGAGTGCCAGGTGTCGGGGTCCAGGGCCAGCGGCCCGTCCGGCCCGGCAACGGCCGAGGCCATGGCGATCAAGGCCTCGGGTGCGCCCTTGACCATGACCTGGCGCGCGCCCCCGGGGCCGTCATGCAGCGTCGCCATGTAGCGATGCGCGGCATCGAACGGGATCACCCCGGTCCGCGGCCGGACCGTCGCCTCGGCCTGGGGGTCAAGCCCCGCCTTGCGCGCCGCCACCACCAGCGCGCCCTCCATCGGATCGCCGGCCACCGTCCAGCGCCCGCCGGTTTCCACCAGCGCGGCATCGTTGCACAAGAGCGCCGCGCGCAACAGATCGACAGGTGGTGACGCCTCGGCACCATCCGGCCCCAGGATGCGCCCCTGCGGCACATAGCCGGTGCCCTCGACGGCGAAATCCGTCCCCGCGGTGGCGATCGCGCGCAGCACCATCTCGTTGCGGGTCAGGGTGCCGGTCTTGTCCGAACAGATGACCGAGACCGAGCCCAGCGTCTCGACCGCGGGCAGACGGCGGATGATGGCACGCCGCGCGGCCATGCGCTGCACCCCGATCGCCAGCGTCACCGTCAGGATGGCGGGAAGCCCCTCGGGGATGGCCGCCACCGACAGACCCACGACGATCAGGAACATTTCCTCGGCGGAATAGCCGCGCAGCTGCGTGCCGAAGACAAAGATCGCCGCCGCCAACGTCAGGATGATGCCGGTGAGCCAGCGGGCGAACTGGTTCATCTGGCGCAACAGCGGCGTCGTCAACTCCACCACGCCGGCCAACATGCCGGTGATCTTGCCGATCTCGGTGGCGGCGGCGGTAGCCACCACCACGCCGCTGCCCTGACCCGCCGCGATCAGGGTGCCGGCAAAAGCCATCGAGGCGCGGTCTCCGATCACCGCAGCCGCCGCGACCGGTTCGGGCGATTTCTGCACCGGCACCGATTCGCCGGTCAGCGCGGCCTCCTCCACCCGCAATCCGGCGGTCTCGATCAGGCGGATATCGGCCACCACGCGGTCGCCGGCTTCCAGCAGCACGATGTCGCCCGGAACGATGTCTGTCGCGGTGACGGTGACCCGGCTGCCGTCGCGCAGCACCGAGGCACGCGGCGCCATCATCTGCATGATCGCGCGCAGCGCCTGTTCGGCCCGCCCCTCCTGGACAAAGCCGATAAGCGCATTCAGCACCGCCACCCCGACAATGACGGCGGTGTCGACGTAGTGGCCCAGCACGGCGGTGACGACGGCAGCCGCCAGCAGGATCTGGATCAGCAGACTGCTGAACTGCGCCAGCAGCCGCCGCAGCGGACCGCGCCGCTTCGGTTCGGGCAGGCGGTTCGGCCCGTGTTCGGCCAGCCGTCGCGCCACCTCGTCCGCACCGAGCCCCGTCTCTGCCGCGCCAAACGCGGCAAGGACGGCCGTCGCCTCTTGCGCGTGCCAGGGGGCAGCTGTTTCGATCCCGGCAGAAGGGCCGCTCTTGTGGTCGGTCATGTGCGCTGCTCTCTGGTTCGCCTGCTGGTCAAATCGGGGCGTGATCCGCCAGCCAGTTTCCGTTTTCCAAGGTCTTGTCGGTGTTCGGCCTTGCCTCGGGGGGCAAGCGCGGTCTGGTGGCATGAAGATCGACAAAGCTTTCCAGGTCGCAAACCGCGATCCGGTATTCACGGCCCAGGCGGATTGCCCGCAGGTCCCCGCGCCCGATCCAGACCCTGACTGCGGCCTCCTTCACCCCCAACAGAGCTGCCACCTGATGGGTGTTCAGCAGCGGCTGGTCGAGAACCATGTCGATGTCTCCAGCATGTTTGATCCACTCTGACACTGTTTCATATGGTTCAACAGCTCTCGTCGGGCCTTGATGCAGATCAACGACGTCCCGGCCGTCCTGATCGACAAGACTCTGCAACCGGAAAGCCGCAGGAGTCATGTCATGCCCGCCAGAATGAAGGCTGCCGTTTTTGTCGAACCCGGCCGGATCGTGCTGGACGACAAGCCGATCCCCGATGTCGGCCCGAACGACGCATTGCTCAGGATCACGACCACGACGATCTGCGGCACTGACGTCCACATCCTCAAGGGCGAATACCCGGTGGCGCGCGGGCTGACCGTGGGCCATGAACCGGTCGGCGTGATCGAAAAGCTTGGCCGCAACGTGCTGGGCTACACCGAGGGCCAGCGCGCCATCGCCGGGGCGATCTGCCCCTCGGGCCATTCGCACGCCTGCCTTGACGGGCTTTGCGCCCAGGATGGCCAGCATTCCCGACACGGGCTGAAGCCAATGGGCGGCTGGCGGTTCGGCAACAGCATCGACGGGGCGCAGGCGGAATATCTTCTGGTGCCGGACGCGATGGCCAACCTGGCACTCGTGCCCGACGACCTGAGCGACGAGCAGGTGCTGATGTGCCCCGACATCATGTCCACCGGCTTTGCCGGCGCGGAATCGGGCAATATCCGCATCGGCGACACCGTGGCGGTCTTTGCCCAGGGGCCGATCGGGCTTTGCGCCACCGCCGGGGCAAAGCTGCGCGGCGCGACCCGGATCATCGCTGTCGACACCCTGCCCGAGCGGCTGGCGATGGCCCGGCGCCTTGGCGCGGACGAGGTCATCGACTATCGCGCGGTGGACCCGGTTGACGAGATCATGCGCCTGACCGACGGGCGCGGCGTCGATGTCGCGATCGAGGCGCTGGGGCTGCAATCGACCTTCGAGGCCTGCCTGCGGGTGCTGAAGCCCGGCGGCACGCTGTCCAGCCTTGGCGTCTATTCCGGCGACCTTACAATTCCGCTGAAGGCATTCCACGCCGGATTGGGCGACACCAAGATCGTCACCTCGCTTTGTCCGGGCGGCAAGGAACGCATGCGCCGTCTGATGAACGTGATCGCCGGCGGCCGGCTGGACCTTGCGCCGCTGGTCACGCACCGCTTCCCGCTGGAACGGATCGGCGAGGCCTATGAGCTTTTCGCGGCACAACGGGATGGCGTGATGAAAGTGGCCATCGTGACCTGAAACCGTCCAGCGGCCCGTCAGAGCCGTGCAGCACGGTGCAATCCGCGATATCATTCTTGCAGGTCTCGCCTCGAAATTCCTGTCGCGTGACCTGACGTTTCCTGAACTACTCGCCGGGCCGCCCCAAGCCAGCCCCAAGTCAGCCCCAAGTCAGCCGCGAGCCACCAAGACACGCAAGGACGCCCCAGTCGAAGGACCCACGCCATGCAATTGGTCAAATCCATCCTGTTCGTGACCCGACCGGGAGACAGATCAGAACCGGCATTCATCAACACCATGATCCTGGCGCAGGAACAGAAAGCCGACGTCCACATTCTGGTGACCTACCCTGACGATGTCGAAACCGCTGAAACCGTCAGCTTTCAGGTGTTCAACGCGTTGATCGAGGCGGCAACGCAGGAAAGGGCCGACGAGCTTCTGGCGCTTGTGCCGGCGGGAATACCCAAGCCGCGCGTGACGATCCGCACCGGAAAGCAGTATTACGAGGCAATCCTTCTGGTCCAGTCCGAGGGGCATGACCTTGTGATCAAGGCTGCCGAGCCTGATGTCGGCTTCTTCGAGAAGGTCCTGGGCTCCGAGGACATGCACCTGCTGCGCAAGTGCCCCTGCGCGGTCTGGCTGATGCGCCCGGAAATGACCATGCCGCCGAAACGGCTGCTGGCCTGCGTGGCGATGGATGAACGCGAAGGCGCCGATCTGACGCTGAACGCCCGCATCATCGAGACCGGGCTGGAACTGCTTGACCGATCGTCTGATGCCGAACTGCACATCCTGCACTTGTGGAGCGCCCCCGGCGAGCACCTGATGCGCAGTGCCCGCACCGGGCTATCCGAAAAACAGGTGCAGGACTGGATTTCGGCAGTTCGCAAGAAGCACAAATCCTGGTTCACCGATCTTGTGCAGCCATTCTCCGGTCGCGCCCGGATCATCACCCATTTCGAAAAGGGGATCCCCGAAGCCAGGATCGCCGAGCTGGCCGAGTCGGTGAAGGCAAGTTCGGTCGTGATGGGCACTGTCGGACGGACCGGGATCAGCGGGTTGTTCATCGGGAACACCGCAGAGTCCATTCTCCACCAGCTCAAGGGATCCGTCCTTGCGCTGAAACCTGACAAGTTCAGAACGCCGATCCGCGCGGAACAGGACCCTGGCGCTGAAACCCCCTGAACGGGAAATCCGCGGAACGTCCGGGCTGGATCGCCTGGTGGCGTTCGGCTGGTTCACCATCAGGGCCGTCGGGGATGCCCTCGGCGAAAGGCGATTGCGGCAAGCGGTCCAGTCTGCCGGGATCAGATCAGCAATAGATGCGGTACAGCGTCGCGATCACCTCGCGCACCGCTGGATCGGCCACGCTGTAATGGATCGACTGTCCGTCGCGCCGGGCCGAGACGATGCCCTGGTGGCGCATCCGCGCCAGATGCTGTGACATCGCCGATTGCGACAGCCCGACCCGTTCGGTCAGCACCCCGACCGGCAGTTCCGCCTCCAGCAGCAGGCACAGGATCATCAGCCGGTGCGGATTGGCCAGCGCCGACAGCATCGCCGCGGCGGCCTCGGCCTGCGCCTGAAGCTGGTGGGGCGTGGCGACGGGCTTGCCGCTCTGCGTGGTGGGCTTGTCGTCCCGCATCAGTTTTCCTCCACTTCACTCTTGCAATTTAGCTCATCCTAATATTATATTCAAGTCACATTGAACAGGAGGTTCCCATGACCAATGTCGGAAACATCGACCGAATCGTCCGGGCCGTCGCGGGCGCGGTTCTGCTTGCCGCACCGTTCCTGATGGCCGCATGGCCCGGGGTCTGGGGCTATGTGATGGCGGGTGCGGGACTGGTGCTGATCGGCACTGCCGCCTTCCGCTTCTGCCCGGCTTACCGGCTGCTTGGCCTGAACACCTGCGGCCTGCGCTGACATCTGAAAGGAACTGCTTGCCATGACGCCCACCGAATTCACCCCCATCGCCTCGCTGGTGGGGGGCGGGATGATCGGCCTTGCCTCGGTCCTCTTGATGCTGGCCTTCGGCCGCATCGCCGGGATCAGCGGCATCGCCGTGCGCGTCCTGCCGCCCTATCTCGACAGTGAGGCCCTGGGCCGGCTGGCCTTTGTCCTTGGCCTGGTCGCGGCCCCGTTGCTCTGGCTGGTCGCGACCGGCGCGATGCCGGTGGCGCATTTCGATGCCGGTCCGGTGCTGCTGGTCGCAGGCGGGCTGCTGGTCGGCTTCGGCGCGGTCTGGGGCAACGGCTGCACCTCGGGCCACGGCGTCTGCGGGCTGTCGCGGCTCTCCACCCGCTCGCTGGCGGCAGTTGCGACCTTCATGGCCACCGCAATCGCCACCGTCTTCGTCATGCGTCACCTGATCTGAGGCCCCGACATGCATATCCTGATCCAATTCGCCCTTGGCCTGCTGTTCGGCGCCGGTCTGATCCTGGCCGGCATGGCGGACCCGGCCAAGGTGCTGAACTTCCTTGATGTCGCCGCCATCGGCACGACCTGGGACCCCAGCCTGATGTTCGTCCTTGGCGGTGCCATCGCGGTCACCTTCCTGGGCTACCGCCATGTGCTGCGCCGCGCCGCACCGGTCTTCGGAGGGCAGTTCCACCTGCCCGCACCGGCCGCGATCGACACCCGCATCCTGATCGGCCCGGCAATCTTCGGCATCGGCTGGGGGCTGGTCGGCCTGTGCCCCGGACCTGCCTTCGTTGCGCTGGGCGCCGGCAATGTCCAGGCCGTGCTCTTTGTCGCCGCGATGATGGCCGGCATGTGGGTCGCCCGCCTTTTGTCGCTGCGCGCGGCCAGAACGCCCGCGCGCGCCTGATCCCCCGCGCCTGATCCTGATGCAATCCCGAGAGGAGAGCCCGATGTCCAAGCTGCCCTTTGCCCCCGACCTGTCCGTCAAGCCCGAGGTCACCGCCTTCTTCGACGAACCGACGAACACCGTCACCTATGTCGTCAAGGACCCGGCGTCGGACGCCTGTGCCGTCATCGATTCGGTGATGGACATCGACTATGCCGCCGGGCGCATCACCCATGCCAGCGCCGATGCCGTCATCGCCTTCGTGCAGGACCACGGCCTGCGCGTCGAATGGCTGATCGAGACCCATGTCCATGCCGACCACCTTTCGGCCGCGCCCTATATCCAGGGCAAGCTGGGCGGCCAGATCGGCATCGGCGCCAACATCACCATCGTGCAGGACACCTTCGGCAAGGTGTTCAACGAGGGCACCGAGTTCCAGCGCGACGGCAGCCAGTTCGACCGGCTGTTCCAGGACGGCGACAGCTACGCGATCGGCGGCATGACCGCGCATGTCCTGCACACGCCGGGCCACACCCCGGCCTGCATGACGCATGTGATCGGCGATGCGGGTTTTGTCGGCGACACCTTGTTCATGCCCGACGGCGGCTCGGCGCGGGCGGATTTCCCGGGCGGGGACGCGCGCACGCTCTATCGCTCGATCAGGCGCGTGCTGGCCCTGCCGGGCGAGACGCGGCTGTTCATGTGTCACGACTACGGCCCGAACGGGCGCGACATCCGCTGGGAAACCACCGTCGCCGAACAGCGCGCGCACAACATCCACGTCCGCGACGGCATCACCGAGGATGAATTCGTCGCCATGCGCGAGGCGCGCGACGCCACGCTGGAGATGCCGCGCCTGATCATCCCCTCGCTGCAGGTCAACATGCGCGCGGGCGAGCTGCCCCCGGCCGACGACAGCGGCAAGGTGTTCCTCAAGGTGCCGGTCAACACGCTTTGATCAGCCAATACCTCCCGATCCTCGACTGGGGACGCCGCTACAGCCGCGACGATTTCGGCTCGGACCTGACGGCGGCGCTGATCGTCACCTCGATCCTGATCCCGCAATCGCTGGGCTATGCGCTCTTGGCGGGGCTGCCGCCGGTCACGGGCATCTATGCGGCGATCCTGCCGCTGATGCTTTACGCGCTTTTCGGCACCAGCCGGGCGCTGGCGGTCGGGCCGGTGGCGGTGGTGTCGCTGATGACCGCCACCGCAATCGGCCAGATCGCCGAGCAGGGGACCGTCGGCTATGCCACGGCGGCGCTGACGCTGGCCTTCCTGTCGGGGGCGATGCTCTTGGCGATGGGGGTGCTGCGGCTGGGCTTCCTGGTCAACTTCCTCAGCCATCCGGTGATCGCGGGCTTCATCTCGGCAGCGGGGCTGTTGATCGCCGCGCGCCAGATCGGCCATCTCCTGGGCATCTCGGGCGAGGGCGACACCCTGCCCGAGATCGCCACGACGCTCTGGGCGAACCTGCCCGACACCAACCCGGTGACGCTGGCGATGGGGGCTGCGGCGACGGGGTTCCTGTATCTGGTGCGCGGGACGATGGCGCGCGGGCTGATGGCGCTTGGCCTGTCCGAGCGGCCCGCCGCGATGATCGCCAAGGCCGGGCCGCTTTACGCCATGGTGCTGGCGACGCTGGCCACCTGGGGCGCCGGGCTGGAGGCGGCGGGCGTCAAGGTGCTGGGCGCGGTGCCGCAGGGCCTGCCGCCCTTCACGCTGCCCGACCTGTCGCCGCAGCTGGTCGGCGATCTGATGGTGGCGGCGGCGCTGATCTCGGTGGTGGGCTTTGTCGAAAGCGTCTCGGTGGCGCAGACCCTGGCCGCCAAGCGGCGCCAGCGCATCGACCCGAACCAGGAGTTGATCGGCCTTGGCGCCGCCAACCTTGGCGCCTCGGTCAGCGGCGCCTTTCCGGTGACGGGAGGCTTCGCGCGGTCCTTCATCAACTTCGACGCGGGGGCGGCCACCCCGGCGGCGGGCATCCTGACTGCCTTTGGCCTCCTGGTGGGCGCGCTGGCGCTGACGCCGCTCTTGTATTTCCTGCCCAAGGCGGCGCTGGCGGCGACCATCATCGTGGCGGTGCTGGGCCTGGTGGATCTGGCCGCCTTCCGCCGCGTCTGGCGCTATTCCCGCGCCGATTTCGCCGCGATGGCCGTCACCGCGTTGCTGGTGCTGCTGGTCGGGGTCAAGACCGGCATCATGGTCGGCGTCCTGCTGTCGATCCTGCTTTTCCTCTTGCGCACCAGCCGGCCGCATTACGCCATCGTCGGCCGGGTGCCGGGCAGCGAGCACTTCCGCAACATCAAGCGCCACTCGGTCGAGACCGATCCCGCGGTGCTGACGATCCGCGTCGACGAGAGCCTCTATTTCGCCAATGCGCGTTTTCTGGAGGACATGATCCAGGCCGAGGTCGCCGCCCATCCCGAGGTGCGCCAGGTCGTGCTGATGTGCCCGGCGATCAACATGATCGACGCCAGCGCGCTGGAAAGCCTGGAGGCGATCATCGCAAGGCTGGACAGCGCCGGGGTCGGCTTCCACCTTTCGGAGGTCAAGGGCCCGGTGATGGATGCGCTGAAGCGGTCGGACTTCTTCGATCACTTCCAGGGGCAGGTCTTCCTGTCCCAGCACGAGGCAGAGCGGGCGCTGCGGCAGGCGCCGGGCGTGACGACGGGCATGACGACGGGCCGGGCACCGGCGCCGACAGGAGGATGAAGATGGATCGCAGACGGTTGATGATTTCGGGCGGGTTGGTGGCCGGGGCGGCGCTCTGGCTGGGCTGGCTCCCCTCTCCGGGTGGTGCGGCAGAGAACCTGACCAACCGCCACCTGACCGCGGCGGAACTGCAAGGCGATCCGGGCATCCTGATCGTCGATATCCGCAGCCCCGGCGAGTGGCACGACACTGGTGTCATCCAGGGCGCGCTTCTGGTGACCTACTCCGATGCGGAAAGCTTTCTGCGCCAGGTCGCGCCGCAGCTTGCCCCCGGCCAGAAGCTGGCGCTGATCTGCCGGTCGGGCAACCGCACGTCGCGCGCCGCGCGCCAGATCGCGCCGCTGACCAGCCACGACGTCATCAACGTGTCCGGCGGGATGCTGCATGTGATGGAGCAGGGTCATTCCACAGTGCCCCCCACAGTATCCCAGAAAACCGGCGCGCCGTAGCGCGTGCCGGTCGCGGCATCCGTCTGCCCCAACCGCTTTGCCATCCGCTGGTCCGGCGCCACGGGCATGCGTCAGGCACCGCTTCGGCCTTGCGCAAGCGGTGGGATCACCCCAACACCGAACCAAGGTCCACCGGGGCGCCCGTCCTGGCTGACCTGGTCGCCGCCTCGGCCATCGCCAGTGCAGCCACCCCGTCGTCCAGAGTGACGGGAAGCGCCGAGCCTGTGGTGACGGCGCTTGCGAAGGCGGCCCATTCGGCGGCGTAGGCCGGCATGTAGCGTTCCAGGAAGAAGTGGGTCGGCTTCGCCCCGGTCACGCCAGCCGTCGTCGACTTGACCACGGTGTTCTCCAGCATGTTCTGCGCCTGCAGCAGGCCTTCCGATCCCAGAAGTTCGACGCGCTGGTCGTAGCCATAGACGGCACGGCGCGAGTTCTTGATCACCGCGATGCGACCGTCGGCGTAGGCAAGGGTGACAACCGCGGTGTCCACATCCCCGGCCGCGCCGATGGCGGGGTCGACGATGGAGCTGCCGACGGCGCTGACGCTGGCCGGGCGCGCGCCCATCAGGAAATTCGCCATGTCGAAGTCATGGATCATCATGTCGCGGAACAGCCCGCCCGAGACCTTGATGTAGGCGACCGGCGGCGGGGCGGGGTCGAACGAGGTGATCGACAGCAGCTCGGGCTTGCCGATCTCGCCCCGGTCCAGCGCGGCCTTCAGCGCGGCGAAGTTCGGATCGAAGCGGCGGTTGAAGCCGATCATCACCGGCTTGCCGTTCCGGGCGGCAACCGTCTGACAGGCCTGGGCGCGGGCCAGCGACAGGTCGACGGGCTTTTCGCACAGGACGGCCTTTCCGGCCGCCGTCGCGCGCTCGATCAGGTCGGAATGGGTGTCGGTCGAGGTGGCGATCAGCACCGCGTCGATGCTGGGGTCGTTCAGGATCGCGTCGGTGGTCCGCGCCTCGGCCCCGAACCGGCAGGCCAGATTGGCGGCGGCATCAGTGTTGATGTCCGACACGGCGACCAGGGTCGATCCGGGGTTCGTGGTGATGGCGGTGGCGTGGACGCCGGCAATCCGCCCGGCGCCAAGAAGGCCGACTTTCAGCATGATGGTTTCCCTTGGGTCAGTGGCCGATGGCGGCCTTGAAAGCGTCGAATTCCGCGTCGTGCATGGCGACGTTGTGCTGTGCCTGCGGGTAGCCGCCGGAGTTGACGTCCGCGATGAACTCCTTGAACGCGGCGATGCGTTCCTGTTGCAGCCGGGCGTATTCGGCGGCGAAGTTGCGATAGGTCTTGGCGTGGCGCGGGCGATGGCCGTCCGTGCAGCCCAGCACATCTTCGGCGAAGAGGTATTGCGCGTCCGCCCCCGGTCCCGCGCCCATGCCCAGCATGAGCATCGGGGTGTTGGCACTGATGAACGCGCCCAGGCGGTCGGGCACGACCTCCAACTCGGCCCCGAAGGCTCCGATGGCCTCCAGTTGCTTGACGTGGTCCCAGACCGCGCGCGCCTCGGTCGCGGTCTTGCCGACGGCGTGCCAGCCGGTCCAGGTGATGAAGCTGGGGATCAGCCCGACATGGGCGACGATGGGGATGTGGTTGTCGCAAAGCGCCTTCTGGATGTCGAGGGATGCGGCGCAGTAAAAGCAGTCGCCGCCCATCGCGGTGAACCTGAACGCCGCGCGCAGGTAATCCTCGGCGGTGGCCAGCGTGCCGTAGGGGCCGAAGGGCAGGCCGACCTGCACGAAGCAGCGACCGGCGGCCTCGCGCATTTCGGGGCTGAAGAAGCGGGACTCGATGGACAGCATGTGAATGCCCGCGGCATCCGCCGCTGCCGCTTCCTCCAGCGTGGTGACGTAGAGCATGGAGATCTTCTGCCCCCGCGCTTTCATCGCGCGCATGTCGTGGACGGTCGGGCGGTTGGATTTGTGGACCATGATTACACCGTGCCCCCCTTAAACTGAGAAGGCGTTGCGGAAGGCTTCAAGGGCAGCCTCCTCATCGCCCCTGGCGTTGGCCTCCATGCCGACGGGCCCGGAATAGCCCATGTCTTTCAGGGCCTTGGCGACGCCCTGGTAGTTGATCTCTCCGGTCCCGGGTTCGCACCGACCAGGGTTGTCGGCCACCTGAACCTCGCCGATCCAGGGCAGGCAGGCCTGACACCAGCGGATCAGGTCGCCTTCGCCGATCTGGGTGTGGTAGAGGTCCAGGTTGATGCGCAGCTGCGGGCGGTTGACGGCAGAGACCAGGCCAAGCACGGCAGAGGTCGAGCCGAAGGGGCAGCCGGGATGGTCGATGGGGTTCAGGTTCTCCAGCGTGAAGACCTGACCCGAGCCTTCGGCCAGATCGCAGATGCGGTGCAGCGTGTCGCGGGCGCGCTGTTCCATGCCGGGGGCAAAGGCACCGATCTGCGGGATGGGCAGGCCCATGTCGCCCAGCCCCGTGCCGTGCAGGTTCAGCCGGTGGACGCCAAGGCGCTTGCCGACCGCGGCGGTTTCCTTCGCGGACGCCAGCAACATCTCGCAGCCTTCGGCATCGGTCAGCCGACCCTGAAGGTAGCCGTTCATGATGGTGAACGTCGCCCCGGTCCTTTCCAGCGCGGCAAGCTCCCAGTTCGGCCAGTTCCACAGGCCGACGCCGAAGCCCATCTCTTTCAGGCGGCTGGCGCGCCAGGCGATTGGGCGGTCACGCCACAGCATCTCGGCGCAGGCGGCGAGTTGAAAGGTCATAGCTCGATCCAGACTTGGCCGTCCTCGACCCGGACGGGGAAGGTTTTCAGGTTGATGCAGGCGGGCGCGCGCTTTGCCTCGCCGGTGCGGTAGTCGAAGGTGGCGTTGTGCTTGGGGCACTCGACGGTGCCGTCCATGACAAGGCCGTCGCAGAGATGGACCTTCTCGTGGCTGCAGATGCCGTCCATCGCGTGGAAGGTGTCATGCTCTGACCGGATGATGACAAAGGTCTGCGACCCATGATCCCAGCGGATCAGGTCGTCCCTCTCGATGTCGTCGGTGGCGCAGGCGCGGGTCCAGGTTGGCATGGGAGTCTCTCAGTGGGCAGGGGGTGGCGGGTGGCCGCCGTGACTGGCCATGTAGCCCTCGATCTCGGCTTCAAGGCTGGCCATGCTGGCGCCACCGGCCATCAGGTCGGTGATTTCTTCGCGGGACTTCTCGCCCTTCTTGAAGTCGGCGGCGACCGCCCCGCGGATCAGGACGGCGAAGTGGTCGCCCACGGCCATCGCGTGCATCACCTGATGGGTGATGAAGATCACCGCCAGACCACGACGCTTTGCCTCGTTCACGATGCGCAGGACGTGGGTGGCCTGCTTGACCCCAAGGGCTGCCGTGGGTTCGTCCAGGATCAGCACCCGCGCGCCGAAATGGACGGCGCGCGCGATGGCCAGCGACTGACGTTCGCCGCCCGAAAGGCCGCCGACCAGCCGGTCGCCATCGGTGATGCGGGTGATGCCCATGTCCTGCACGGCCTTCACCGCGACAGCGTTGGCCGTCTTGCGGTCATAGATCCTGAACGGCCCCCAGCCCCTGGTCGGTTCGACACCGACGAAGAACGACCGCCCGATCGACATCAGCGGGAAGGTTCCGCCGAACTGGTGGACGGTGGAGATCCCGGCCTCTTGCGCCGTCCGTGGCGTGGGGAAGGTCACGGGCGCGCCATCCATCTCGATCACGCCCGAGCTTGGCTGGTGCACGCCCGACATGATCTTGATCAGCGTCGACTTGCCCGCGCCGTTGTCGCCCAGAAGGCACAGGACCTCGCCCGGACGGACCTCCAGCGTGATGTCGTGCAGCACGTCGATCGGGCCGAAGCTCTTGTTGACGCCGCGGAGTGCAAGGATCGGGGGGGCAAGGCTCGGGGGGGCAAGGCTCGGGGGGGCCATCACTTGGCTCCCTTCTTCGGGCTGTAGGACAGCGCCATCTTGCGGAAGGTGTTGTTCATCAGCACCGCTCCCAGAAGCAGGACGCCGATGATGAGCGACGACCAGTTCCGGTCGAAATCGGTGAAGAAGATGCCCTGAGTGACCACCGCGAAGGTGATGGTGCCGAAGAAGATCCCCACCACCGACCCGAAGCCCCCGGTCAAGAGCACCCCGCCCACCACCACCGCGATGATCGAGTTGAAGATGAAGCTCTGCCCACCCGCCACCTGAGCCGAGTTGTAAAGGATCGCCTGGCACATGCCGACAAAGGCCGCCGAGGTGGAGGAGAGGACGAACAGGATCATCGTCAGCCGGTTGGTCGGGATGCCGGCGTTGCGGGCGGAAGCCTTGTCGCCGCCCATGGCGAAGATCCAGTTTCCGAAGGGGCTGAAGTGGACGAAGAAGACATACAGCGCCGTCAGGGCCAGCCACCACAGCACCATCACCTGCAACTGCCCGCCCATGACAAAGTCGCCGAAGATCGCCTTGGCCGGGCCTTCGGTGGTCAGCGCAACCGAGGTGGATCTGGTGATCAGCACCGTCAGACCCAGCACGATGCCCTGCACGGCAAAAAGACTGCCAAGGGTCACGATCAGCGACGGCACGGCGGTCTTGATGACCAGAAACCCGTTCACCAGCCCGACCACCACGCCAAAGCTCAGCGCCACGAAGATGCCCGCCCAGATCGACAGGCCGTAGTGGCCCGACACGACGGCCACCGTCATCGCTCCGAACGGCACCATCGCCCCGACCGAGATGTCGAGTTCGCCGGCAATCATCAGCAGACCCAGCGGAATCGCGATGACGCCCAGGTTCGCGGCGACGTTCAGCCAGCTCGACATGCCGGCGGGTTTCAGGAAGGTGAGGCCGCCGAAGATGGCGAAGAAGATCAGGACGGCGATCAGGCCAAGGGCGGCCCCGGCCTCGGGGCGGCGCAAGAGCCCGCCTGGTGAAATGCTGGACATTGGCTGCCCCCCTGTTGTGAGTTGGGAAAGACTGGCGAAACCCGGCCCGCAACGTCATGCGGGCCGGGTTGAAGCATCTTAGCGCGCGCCCAGTTTCACACCGGCCAGTGTGGCGTCGATGTTGGACGCATCGACGATGCCCGGCCCGGTCAGCACCGGAAACACCGGCAGATCGGTGCCGAAGTTGATGTGGGCAGCCAGCAGGCTGACGGCCAGGTAGGCCTGCAGATAGGGTTGCTGGTCGATGGCAAACGCCTGCGTTCCGGCCTTGATGCGGTCCAGCCCGGCCGGGTTCATGTCGAAGGACCCCAGCATCGCAGGGGTCGCCTGACCGGCCTGCGAAACCGCGATCGCGGCGCTGTCCGCATCGCCGGCCGAGATGGTGATGACGCCGTCAACCGTCGCATCCTGGATCAGCTCGGCCTTGATGGCCTCGGCCACGGCGGTTGGATTGCCGAAGCTGGTGGTCGGCAGCGGCAGTTGCGTGCCCTTGCCGCCAGCGGCGACAACGCCTTCGATCACGCCCTTGCAGCGCGCTTCGGTATTGGCGGCACCCGGCAGGGTGTTCACGCAGATCACGTTCCTCTTGCCGGCCTTGCCGAAATATTCGCCACCGGCCAGACCGGCGACGTATTCATCCGACCCGACATAGTTGATCGCACCCAGTTCGCGCGCCTTGTCGGCCCCGCCCGCGTTCATCAGGATCACGGTGATCCCCGCCGCGATGGCTTCCCTGATCGCCGGGTCCTGGGCCTCGGGAACCCAGTTCGGGATGACCAGGCCGTCGACTTCCATCGAAATCGCCGTGCGGATCAGCTGGACCACATCCGGCGCGAAGTTGTCGTAGTTCACCAGGCGCAGGTAATTCACGCTGCCGCCATTCGCCTCGACCATCGGCGTCGTGTCGTCGATGCCCTTCTTGATGATGTTCCAGAAGGCGTCGTCATTCGACCCGCCGATGACGGCAATGTCCGCCGACATCGCGGCCGATCCTGCCGACACCAGCGCCGTCGTTGCCAGCACCTTGGCGAAAGTCGTGATGAAGCTCATTGGTCTGTCTCCTCCCTTGATCCGTCTTGTCCGACGGGATGATGATGGGTTGCCTTCGGCCAGCCCCCGCCTCCTCGCGGGGATCGGTCCTTGGTGTCGGGGGTCAGCTGCGGGCCGCCTTGGCGTTCATCCGCGCCTTCTTCTTCTGGAAGCGCGCATTCATCAGCGCCTCGCCTTCTTTGCTTCCGTCGTGCCAGTAGCCGAACCACTTATCCAAGGGGATCAGCCCGTCGCCGCCGTAGTTCACCTCGAAATACTTGTGGTGCAGGTAGTGGGCATAGGCGTGGCTATCCAGCGTCCGGCCCTCGGTCAGTTCCAGCTTGTCAAAGCCGATGTGCCCGTTCACCGCGCCAAAGCCCGCCAGGTGCAGCTGATACAGCGCCAGCAGCGGGTTGGACGGGATGATCAGGTGCCAGAAGGCGACCGCGTGATAGAGGAACCCCTCCACCGGGTGCATCGACAGGCTGGACCAGGGGCTGGGGTTGACCGAATTGTGGTGAACCGAGTGGATCCACTTGTACAGGATCGGCACATGGATCAGCCGGTGGATGCAGAAGAAATGCACCTCGTGGATCGCGGGGCTGATCAGCGCCAGCACCACCAGCCAGGGCCAGTAGGTCTCCCACGGCAGCCAGACGGCCCAGGTGCTGGCGAAGGCCCAGAGGAACAGCACCTCGACCAGCGTCCAGAGCGGGATGGACACGAAGAACGACCGCAGGAAGTTGTCGACGTTCTGGCTCTTGAACCAGAACACGTCCGAGGGCTGATCGGCCGGGAACTTGCCGTTGTACTTGAACCGGGTGCCCTGCTTGCGGCGGACATACCAGAAGAGCTCGACCGAGCCGTAGAAGACGAAGATCGCGGTGGCGTTCACCGCGTAAAGCCAAAGCGCCCAGCCCCAGGCCAGGGTCTGCATCGTCTCGACATCCGGCACGACGAAGAACCACCAGAGCAGCGCGGTCGCCATGTGGAAGGCATTCCACGGGAACAGGTATTCGGGAATCCAGGCCAGAACCTTCGGCAGGCTGAACGGGCGGCGCCAGAAGGGCGGCAGCTCCAGATGGGCGGCAGGTGCCCAGTCGCCGCGCTTGTTGCGGGTGCCGAATTGCAGATCGTCCATCCTGGTCCTCGCTTCGCATGACGGTGCGGCATCGAACGGCACAAGCGTTTTCGCCCCAGGAAATGACCCTTGGCTGCGGGCCACCCGGGACCGCGTTTTTCGCTCTTGTGCTGTCTTCCTCCGCAGGGCGAGAGACTCAGTTTCTCGCCCGGTCTTGATGCGGGAAGATAAGCGCCTTGACGGAAGTCAGATCAACCCGCCATGATAGCGGAAACACTATAAAGTCTCATTCGTGTCATGACTTCAGCTATCTGATACGAAAGATATCAGGATTGCCATGCGCCGCCCCACGATCCCGGACCTTGCCGAAGCCGCCGGCGTCTCGGTTGCGACGGTCAACCGGGTCCTCTCCGGTGCCGCCAACGTGCGGCAGGCCACGCGCGAACGGGTCCAGATGGCCGCCAGGGACATCAGCTTCTACGGCCTTGGCAGCATCCAGGCCCGCGTTGCCGCCGCGCGTCCCCGCCTGCGGTTCGGGGTGCTGCTGCTGCAACCGCACCGACCCTTCTACAAGAACGTCGCCCGCGGGCTGGAGCAGGCCGCCGCGACGGCCGCTGGCGCCGATGTCGAGCTTCGGATCGAGTTTCTCGAGGACCTCTCGCCGCACAACGTCGCCGCCCGCGCGCTGGCCCTTGCCGGGGATTGCCAGGCCATCTGCCTGACTTCGGCGGTTCATCCGCTGGTCACCGAAGCCCTGGAGCAGATCCAGGCGACGGGTATCCCGGTCTTTGCGCTGATCTCGCAGATCTCGGTCACCGGGCAGATGTCCTATGTCGGGCTGGACAACTGGAAGGTCGGGCGCACCTCGGCCTGGGCCTTTGCCAACATCTGCAAGGCGCCCGGCAAAATCGGCATCCTGATGGGCAACCCGCGCTACCGGAACCAGGAGATGAACGAGGCCGGTTTCCGGTCCTACTTCCGCGAATCCGCGCCCTATTTCGTCCTGCTGGAGCCTCTGTCCACCTTTGAATCCGCCGCCGTGGCGCAGGAAATGACCGAGAGGCTGCTGACCGACCACCCCGATCTTGCCGGTCTGTACATCTCGGGCGGCGGGATCAGCGGCGCGCTTGCTGCCCTGCGAGCCAGCGGCAGGGCAGGCACGATGGTCGTCGTCGGCTATGACCTGATGGATGTGACACGCGCCGCCCTGCTGGACGGAGCGATGACTCTCGTCATCTCGCACCCGCTGGAACGGCTTGCCCGCGAGACGATCGACGGCATGGTCCGGGCCTGCGCGTCTCCGGGCAGCAACCAGACCTGCATCGTCCCGTTCGACATCTACACGCGGGAAAACATCTGATCATCAGTCCCTTCCTTTCCACCGTCCCGAGCCCCTGCCCAGCGGGACCGGACGCCTGCGCCCTCGCAAGCCAGGGCGTCGCAGCCAAGCCCCTTGCCGCCTCACCGTGCGACGAACTCGAAGGAGTAGCCCCGCTGAAGCGCCTCTTGCGGCGGGGCGGGAAACGGCGCTGACCGGCGGATGTGGTCAAGTGCGACCTCGTCAAGGTCCGCATTGCCCGAGCTTTGCAAGAGCTGCACCGACCGCAGTCCGCCATCCGTGGCGATGGTGAAGCCGACAACCGCCACGCCCCGGCCAGCGCCGGATTGCCGTTTGGTCGACCGGACTTTCTTCAGCACCGCCCTGGCGTAGGCGTCCGGCGAAAGACCGCCGCCCACTGGCCTGGCGCCGGCGCTTGGCGCGCTGGCCGCCGCCGAAGCGGCAGCCTGTTCAGGGGGCACCGCGTCTGCGGCCACCGGCCTTTCGCGTTTCACCTCGGGTTCGGGCCGAGGCTTGGCTTCGGGTCGTGGTTTGGGCCGGACCGTCGGTTCGGGCGTCATTTCGGCCGTCATTTCGGGCGTCATTTCGGGTGGGGCCTGCGGTTCGGGAGGCGGGAGCGAGAGATCGGCAGCCACCGGGACCTCGGCTTCCGGCAGGGTCACAGGTGCTGCGGCGGCAAGCGTCGGGGTCAATGTGGTCTCTGGCACGACCGGGGCAGGTTCGGCCGGTTCCGAGAACTCGACGGGTTGCGGTGGGGCAGTGACAGCGTCCGGTGCTGCTTCGGCCACAGCGGCGATCGCCGGGGCAGCGGGAGGCACGGCGGCAAGGTCCAGGACCAGGACCGGCTCCCGTCGCTCGGCGGCAAGCGCAAAGGCTGCGGCCCCGCCGACCAGACCGACGGCGACGGCGCCGGCCAGAAGCCAGCCCGCGACCCGCGACACTGGCGACCTGCGGGTCATGGCGCGGCTTCCAGCCCGACCAGGGCGACCTTCAGGTATCCCGCCGCGCGCAGGCGGTCCAGAACCTGCATCAGCGACCCGTAGTCCACCGACCGGTCCGCGCGCAGGAAGATCGGCGCGTCGCGCAGGCCGCCGGTCCGGCTGTCCAGCATCGTCGCAAGCGCCCCATCCGGGACCGGCCTGTCGTCGATCAGCAGGCTGCGATCCTCGGTCAGGGTCAGCCACAGCGGCGCTTCGGGCCGTTCACCCGACGGCGCGGCAGAGCCGGGAAGGTTCACCGGCACATCCACCGTCGACAGGGGTGCCGCCACCATGAAGACGATCAGCAGCACCAGGATCACGTCGATGAACGGCGTGACGTTGATCTCGCTCAGTTCGGCCTCGCCCTCGTCCACTCGCAGCGCCATCGGTCAGATCCCCGCTGCCATGCGCGCGTCCAGCTCGCGGCTGAAGCGCAGAAGCAGGTCGGCACGCGCATCGGCCAGGGCGTGCCGGAAGGCCGCGACCCGGCGCAGCAGCGCGTTGTAAAGCAGGACCGCCGGAATCGCCGCGACCAGCCCGATGCCGGTGGCCAGCAAGGCCTCGGCGATCCCCGGGGCGACGACCGACAGGCTGGTGGTCTTGGTGGCGGCGATGGCGACAAAGCTGTTCATGATCCCGAAGACCGTGCCGAACAGCCCCACGAAGGGACCGACCGCGCCGATCGAGGCCAGAAGCCCGCTGCCCGACCGCAGCCGCCGCACGGCGCCCGCCTCGATCCGCTCCAGCCGCAGCTCGACCCTTTCCCGGGCCGCAGCGCGCAGGTCCGTGGTCAGGGTGGGCGGCATCAGGTCGGCCTCGTGCCGAACCGCCTGGCTGGTCAGGGCAAGGGGGCAGTCGCCCGGCAGCACCACCAGGCCCTGCCCGGCCGCAATCCTCGCCCTCGCCCGGCGCAGTCGCGCGAAGGCCAGGGCGAACTCGACCACCTTGAACAGGAAGACCGTCAGGACCGCCGCCACGGCCAGAACCAGCGACGCCATCACTGCCTGCACCACCCAATGCGCCTTGAGGACCAGGCTTGCCAGGTCGGTGTCGACCGGCAAGGTCTGGGCTGGCAATGGCTGGGGCGGCAGCGGCGGGGCTGGCAACGGCTGGGCCGGCAACGGCTGGGCGACCGCCGCGCCCCCGGCCCCGGACAGGTCCCGGCCGTCCGGCACCACCGGGGCCGTGTCGTCCGCGGCGGGTTCGCTGCCAAGGACAGGTGCTGCGTCCGAGACCAGGGGCGGCTCCGGGCTTTCCTGCGCCAGCGCCGCGCCGGCCAGGAAAACCGCCAGGACAGTGACGCAGGCCCTTACCATGTCAGGGTTTTCCCGACCGACAGCTTGGCATTGACACCCGGTGCCGGGTCCAGTGCCAGGTTGTTGCGGTAGGCGGCGTCAAAGACATTCTCGACGGTCAGGTTGACGTCAAGCCCCGCCAGCGCGCCCTCTTCGGGCGACCAGGTCACGAACAGGTCATGCGTGTCGTAGGCCGAGCCCGAGGCACTGGCGTTCACTGCCGTCGAGCCGGGGCTGTGGTTGGTGATCGCATCGAAATACTGCGCCCGCCACCCGATGACCAGGCCGCGGTCCGGGACCTTGGCCCCCAGGGTCAACGCCACGTTCTCGGCCGGAGTGTCGGACAGTTGCAGCCCCGTGGCCCCGTCCTTCGACTTCACCTTGCTCCAGGCCAGGCCGGCGAACCAGCGTTCGGCGTCATACGAGGCTTCCAGTTCCGCCCCCCAGATCCTGGCGGACCGGAGGTTGACAAAGAACGGCGCGACGCCCGCCGCACCTGTCGAGTTCCGGGCGATCATGTTGTCGATGTCGTTGTGAAAGCCGGTCATCTTCATCTGCAGGCTGTCACCTTCCGCAAGGACGCCCTGACCCTGCCAGGTCAGGCCAAGCTCGACCGTGCGGGCGGTCTCCTTTTCCAGGTCCAGGCTGGCAACCTGGGGACCGGACGAATAAAGCTCGTCCAGTGTCGGCATCCGCTCGGTGCTGGCAAACGAGCCGAAGATCGACAGACTGTCCGACAGGTCATACATCGCGGCAAGCGAGGCCGAGATGGCGCTGTCCGAGGTGTCGGCACCGCGTGCCAGGGCCGGCAGGTTCCGCCCGCTGCGGTCGCCAAAATCGACGCGGATCCCGGGAATCAGGGTCAGGCGGTCGTTCTGCACGAACTCGCCCAGGGCATAGAGGCCCAGCCTGCGGTCGGTCCCCTGCGGGTGAAAGCCGATTTCGCCGATGGACGAGGCGGAAGTCCGGTCCTGCTCGGACAGCTGAAGGCCCAGGGTCAGCGCGTTTTCCCAGGTGCCGAAGGACAGGTCGGACTTGTTCTCGACCTTCAGCGCAAGCGCCTGGTAGGCGAACTCGCTGGGACAGACGACCTGGAACATGCCGGGGCGACAGGTCAGGCCGGGGCCGGGGCGGATGTTGGTCTTTTCCAGCCAGGTGTCGGTCCAGGACAGTTGCACTGTCAGGTCCAGCAGGTCGCTCGCCGCAAAGCCGTTGCGCCAGGTCATCGTCAAGGTCTCATCGCGCGAGGCGACGTCGGCGATGCCGAAGGTCGGGATGATGGTCGCACCGCCGGTGGGCGTGACGGGGGAATCCTTCAGGTCGGTCACAGTACGGGAATAGGACAGCGTCAGGTCCTGGTCGCCGTCATTGCCGAAGCTCAGCTTTCCCTTCACCAGGGCCGAGGTCGCGTTGTGTTCGGTGCCCAGGATGTCGTTGCCCGACCCGTCCTGCATCGTGTCCCCGCGCGTGCGGTTCAGCGCCGCCAGGAACTCGGCGTTTCCGGCTCTCTGGGCAAAGGTCACGCCGCCCGTGGCCGTGTCGCCATTGCTCGCCCCACCCAGGCGGAACCGCAGCGCGGTGGTCTCGCCCTCGTCCAGAAAGTCCGAGGCGTCGCGGGTGGTGAAGGCGACCACCCCGCCGATCACGCCCGAGCCGTAAAGCGTCGAGGACGCCGGTCCGCGCAGCACCTCGACCCGCTTGTACAGGTCCAGGTCGCTGAAGAAGGACCCGACCCGGTAGGCCTCGAAGAACTTGGGCGCGCCATCGACTGTGACCTTGATCCGTTCCTCCGAGGCCACCTGTTCGGCATTGCCGATGCCGCGGATGTTCAGCGCCTGGCCCAGCATCCGGGCCGAGGCCCCGGCAGTCTGCACGCCGGGGACGGCCTTGAAGACATCGGACAGTGTCTTGGGCTGGCGGATCGCCAGGTCCTGTTCGTCCAGGGCGGTCACCGCCTGCGGGGTGTCGATGGCGACGCGCCCGGTGCCGGTGCCAAGGATGATGCGGCCAAGCATCTGGAAGAAGCCCTCGGCGGCGTCCTGCGCGGCGGCAGGAGCAGGGGCTGCGATGGCAAGGGCAAGTGCGGTGGTCAGGACAAGCCCGCGTCGTGCGGGCCGGAGCGGCGTGGTCATGGTCATCCCTTCGGGTAGGTCTGCGGAAGGGCTGGCCATGCGGCAGGGCGCGGCTGGCGGCAGAAGATTCTGACTTGAACTGTCAGGAAATGGCTTCTAGAAAGACTGACTGTAACTGTCAAGTATTCGTCGCAGCCCGGCGGATACGCCCCGCGCCCCAGCTTTCCGCCAGTGACGCGCGTCCCCCAGAACCGATGGAAGGATGCCCATGACCCGGCTTGGCCCCGATCAGATTCGCGCCCTGCGCACCCAGAACCCGAAGGCGCGGGCCCGCGACTTCGCCGCCCAGCACCAGATCACCGAGGCCGAACTGGTCGCCGCCCATCTGGGTCACGGCACCACGACCATCGTGGCCGACCCCGACCGGCTGATCCCCTGGGTCGGGCGTCTGGGCGACGTGATGGCGCTGACCCGGAACGAGAACTGCGTCCACGAACGCCGCGGCACCTATTCCGACTACCGCACCGGCGCCTTCGCCGCGATGGTGCTGGACCCTGAAATCGACCTGCGCATCTTTCCCAAGCACTGGGTCCATGCCTTTGCGGTCGAAGAGCCGGGCGAAGCCGGCCCGAAGCGCAGCCTGCAGGTCTTTGACGCAGCGGGCGATGCCGTCCACAAGGTCCACCTGAAGCCGGTCTCGCGCCATGACCTCTGGGCCGACCTGCTGGGCAACATGCGGCTTCCCGCCCGGCCGCTTGACCTGGCCCCGCGCAGCGCAGTCCAGCCCGCCAAAGGGGCGGCCTCGGGCGCTGCGGCCCTGCGCGCGGCCTGGGACCGGATGACCGACACGCACCAGTTCCTGGGGCTGGTGAAGGACCACGACATGAACCGGCTGGGATCCTACCGGGTGGCGGACCGGCCCTACGTCGAACGACTGGAGCCAGAGGCCGTGACCCTGACCTTGCGCCAGGCGGCCGAAGGGCGCGTTCCGGTGATGATCTTCGTCGGCAATGCGGGCTGCATCCAGATCCACGGCGGCCTGATCGAGAAGGTCGTGCCGATGGGTCCCTGGATCAACGTCATGGACGACCGCTTCAACCTGCACCTGCGCGCCGACCGCCTGGCCGAGGTCTACCGCGTCTGGAAGCCCACCCGCACCGGCGACGTCCACAGCGTCGAGGCCTTCACGGCCGATGGCGAGCTGATCCTGCAGATCTTCGGCTACCGCAAGAACACCCCGGCCGAACCCTGGAACGCGCTGGTCGCAGGCCTGCCGCGGCTGGTCGAGGTTCCGGCATGATCCGCGCCCTTTGCCTGTCGCTGGCCCTTGGCACCCCGGCCCTGGCCGAAGGGTCGCGGGTCATCACCCTTGGCGGCTCGATCACCGAGATCGCCGTCGCTCTGGGGGTCGAGGATCGGCTGGTCGCCCGCGACACGACCTCGACCTTCCCCGCCAGCGTCCAGGTCCTGCCGGATGTCGGCTATATCCGGGCGCTGTCGCCCGAGAACATCCTGGCGCTGGACGCTGACCTTGTCCTGGCCGAGGGTGACGCCGGTCCGCCCGAGGCGGTGGAGGTGCTGACGGCCGCGGGCATCCCCTTTGTCCTGGTTCCCGAGGCAAACGATCCCGCCGGCGTCATTGCCAAGATCGCCGCCGTCGCGCAGGCGCTGAAGCGTCCGGATCAGGGCGCGGCGCTTGCAGCCTCGGTGCAGGCCGGGCTTGAGCGGGCGGAACGGCAAGCCGCCACTGTCACCAGGCCGAAGCGCGTCCTTTTCATCCTGTCGCTGCAAGGTGGCCGGGTGCTGGCGGGCGGCGCCGAGACCGGGGCGGAAGGCATCATCCGGCTGTCCGGTGCCGTCAACGCCGCGACCGGGTTCACGGGCTACAAGCCGATGACGGACGAGGCGGTGCTGGCCGCCGCCCCCGATGCGATCCTGATGATGGACCGCGAGGGCGACCTTGCCGTCACCGATGCCGACGTGCTGGCCCACCCGGCCCTGTCGCAGACCCCGGCCGCCACCGCGGGCGCGATCCTCCGCATGGACGGGATGCTGATGCTGGGCTTCGGCCCGCGCACGCCCGAGGCGGCCCTGGCGCTGCACCAGGCGCTGTACGGCAGCGGCAGCTAGGCCGATGGTCGCGCTTTCGCCCCCGCTTGCCCGGCGCCGACTGCCCGGCTTCTCGCTGACTCTGGCTTTGGCCGGACTGGTCCTGGCCGCCTCGGTCCTGTCGCTGACCAGCGGCGCGGCGGGACTGGGGGCTGGCGACCTTGTTGCCGCGGCGCTGGGCGAGGGCCTCAGCCTGCGCGACCGGGTTGTCCTGCTCGACATCCGCCTGCCGCGGCTTGCCCTTGGCCTGGCGGTGGGGGCGGCGCTGGCGGTGTCGGGCGTCCTGCTGCAGGGCCTGTTCCGCAACCCCCTGGCCGACCCCGGCATCGTCGGGGTCAGCGCCGGGGCGGGACTTGGGGCCGTCCTGGCCATCGTGCTGGGCGGCTTGCTGCCCGCGGCGCTGACTGCCGCGGTCGGATCGGCGCTGGTTCCTCTTGCCGCCGGGCTTGGCGGCTGGCTGACGACGCTGCTGCTGTATCGGGTGGCCTCCAGTGGACAGCGGACCGACGTGGCCCTGATGCTGCTGGCCGGGATCGCGCTGTCCGCCCTGGCCGGGGCCGCGACGGGGGTCCTGACCTATCTGGCCGACGACCAGCAACTTCGCGACCTGACCTTCTGGGGCATGGGCTCGCTGGCGGGCGCGACCTGGGCAAAGCTGGCCGCGGCGTTGCCCTTGATGGCACTTGGCCTGGTCATCGCACCCAGGCTGGCACGCGGGCTGAACACGCTGGCCCTTGGCGAGGCGCAGGCGGCCCACATGGGCACCGACGTCCAGCTCTTGAAACGCCTGACGATCCTGGCCGCGGCGGCCGCGACCGGGGCGGCCGTGGCGGTGTCGGGCGGGATCGGCTTCATCGGCATCGTCGTGCCCCACCTTCTGCGCCAGGCGCGGGGGCCGGACCACCGCCACCTGATCCCCAACGCGGCCCTTCTGGGTGCGGCGCTGCTGGTGCTGGCCGACGTGATCTCGCGCAGCATCGTCGCCCCGGCGGAATTGCCGATCGGCATCCTGACCGCCCTGATCGGCGCGCCGGTGTTCCTGTGGATGCTGCTGCACAACACCGGGCTGCGGGGACGCCGGGATGCTTGACCTGCTTCATGTCACTGTCCAGCTTGGGCGGCGGTCGGTCCTGCAGGACGTCTCGCTGTCAGTCCGCGCGGGCCAGCTTCTGGCGATCTGCGGCGCGAACGGGGCGGGGAAAAGCACCCTGCTGAAAGCCGTCCTGGGCGAGGTTCCAGCGACCGGCACGGTCCGTCTCAATGGTTGCGACATCGCGCGAACAAGGCCGGCCAGCCTTTCCCCCCTGCGCGCCGTCCTGCCGCAGGATACCGAAGTGGCCTTCGGCTTCACCCTGGGCGAGATTGTCCGGATGGGCCGCGAGGCCGGGGACTTCCTGACCTGGCCGGACGTGGACGCCCTGGCTCTGGCGGCCGTGGGCCTGCGGGGCCGCGAGGCGGACGACTTCCGCACCCTTTCCGGCGGCGAACGCCAGCGCGGCCACCTTGCCCGCGCGCTTGCCCAGGTCTGGCAGCCGGCAGGCCCGAACGGTCCGCGCTGGCTGATGCTGGACGAACCCGTGGCCAGCCTTGACCTGGGCCACCAGTTGCAGGTGATGCGGCTGGCCCGCAGCTATGCCGACGCCGGGGGCGGCGTCATCGCGATCATGCACGACCTGAATCTGTCGGCGATGTTTGCCGACCGGATGGCATTTCTGATCGATGGCAGGCTGGCGTCGATCGGCACTCCGTCCGAGGTGATGCAGCCGGGTCTGCTGGAAGCGGCCTACGGCTGTCGGACCGTTCTGAACACCGGCCCGGCGGACGGCCCCTGGCTGCTGCCGCAAAGCTGCAGCGAATTGCCGGCGGCGGCCTCGCCTCGATAGGGCCCAGGACGCCCGATCCGGCCAGTCGGAGCAGCCGGGGCCTCCGCCAGCCCGGACATCCTTGCGCGCCGTAGGGGCCGCCGAAGGGGCCGCCGAAGGGGTTGGGGGGCCTTGCATCTTGATGGGCAACGCAGGACACTCTGGCCGTGACCCGAGCCGCGCCCGGCGCCGGGCAGAACCGCAGACGTCCATCGACCTGCAAGATCTCCAGCCTCGCCTCCCGCCTTTGCTTGCCGGACAGCGCATGACCGATCAGCTCCGCACCTTGCGCAAGCTCGCCCAGGCCAACCGCATGGCCAATGCCAGGCTGCACCGGGCCTGTGCGGCCCTGCACCCGGCCGAGCTGACCGCCCGGCGCCCGGCCTTCTTCGGGTCGATCCAGGCGACGTTGAACCACATCCTGCTGGTCGACCGCTTCTACCTTGGTGCCCTCGAAGGCCGCCCGCTGGACCGCGCCGCCCTGGACGAGGCGAGGGTCTGTCCGGACCTGCCGAAGCTGATGGCCTGGCAGGCCACCGCCGACCTTGCACTCCTTGCCCATGTCGAAGTCCAGACGGCTGAAACCCTGGCCGGGATCGTCGTCATCGACCGGGGCGAGAGGGTCCAGCGCGACCGGCGCGACGACGTGCTGTCCCACGTCTTCCAGCACCAGACCCACCACCGCGGCCAGGTCCACGGGATGCTTTCGGCGACATCCGTGAAACCGCCGCAGCTGGACGAGTTCATCGTGGGCGACGATGCCGCCGCCAGGGCCGAAGACCTGGCACGTCTTGGCTGGTCCGAAGCCGACCTGATGCGCTAGTCAGTCCAGGATCGCCGGCCACAGGACCGCGTTGCGCCGGGTGAACGGCGGGATATGCCCGATGCTTGCCAGGCCGAAATCGGCGGGCCGCAGCACCTTTTGCTCTTTCGTCGCCTCGGGATACAGCGCCCGCGCCCGCCAGACGGCCTTGGGCGGGACCAGGTCGTCATCCGCCACCGCGATCATCCGCAGCCGGGCAGTCACGCGCGCCGGATCGGGCAAGGGCAGCGTCCGGCCCACGTCCGACAAGTGCCAGCCCGGCGACAGGCACCAGCGCCGCCAGTCCTCGTAGACGCCACGCGGCAGGTCGGCGCCCAGGCCCACCATCCGCCCCGGCAGATAGCCCGCCGTCGCGGCAAGCGCGCGGACCGGCGGCGACCAGAACATCCGCGCCTTCCACTGATAGCGCCAGGGATGATCCGACACATGCGTCAGCCCCGCGCCGATGGTGATCGCCCGGCTGACCCGCGCCATCGCCGGGTGCCAGCCCAGCCACAGCCCCCCGACCGAATGTCCCAGCACCCAAAGCGGCACATTCGGATGGATCCGCGCCAGCGTCGCCAGCGCAGCCGCCTGATCCAGCCGGCCCCAGTCCGCCAGCGTCGCTTTCGACCCGCGCATCGGTCGCCGCAAGGACGCACCGAAATCCCGGTAGTCATAGGTCAGGACCGCCAGATCCCGCTCGCGCGCCGCCCATTCCGCGAAGGCCCGGTAGAACCCGGCAGGCGCACCCGTCGCCCCGTGGATCACCAGCGCCGCCCGCGCGGTGCCCCTGGGCCGCATGATCCGCCCGCGCAGCACCGCGCCGTCGCTGCGAATCTCCAGGTCCTCACCGCTTGCGCCCATCGGGCTTGCCGCATCCAGCATCGCTTGCTCCGCCCATTGGACTGATCGGTCCAGTAGCACGATTAGACCAATCGGTCTAGTCTTTCCGCGCAGCACCATACCCCCTATGCTGGGCCGATGACCGACGAACCCTCGACCCGCGACCGCCTGGTCCAGGCTGCCACCCGGCTGTTCCGGCAGCGCGGCTATGACGGCACCGGCCTGACCGAGATCCTGACCGAGGCCGGGGTCCCCAAGGGCTCGCTCTACCACCACTTCCCCGAGGGCAAGGCCGACCTCGCCTGCGCCGCCGCCGACTGGACCGCGTCCGAGATCATCCGGGTGATCGACGACAGCTTCCGCGCAGCACCCGACTGGCGGCATGGCGTCACGACCTTCTGCCACAAGATGGCCAAGCTGTTCGACATTCTCGAAAGCGCCGACGCCTGCCCGATCTTCGGCCTGCTGTTCGAAGGCCCCGACCACGACCGCTTCCGCGCCCAGGCCGAACAGTCCTTCGACCGCATCATCGCCGCCGCCGCCGGCCACGGTCAGGCGCTTGGCCTGAGCCCCGAAGCCGCCCACGACGCCGCCGAGACCTTCATCATCGGCTTCCAGGGCAGCTGGACCCTTGCCCGCACCCGCCGCAAGAGCGACGTGCTGCGCGGCCTGCCTGCCCGCCTCTACGGCCCGTTGCCGGCGTAGAGCGCGCTACAGCGCACCACCCGCCGCAGCCCAGGCAAACTGCTCCGGCGTCTCGACCGCGCAGGGCCGCACCGCCCGCAGCCGATGCAACGCGGCGCGCGGCTCCTCTCCCGCCTCGACCATCAGCCGCAAGGCCGCCGTGCCCGACCGCCCGCAGCCGCCCATGCAATGCACCCAGACCCTGCCGCCCGCCGCAAGCACCTGTCGCGCCCTTGCGGCGGCCTCGGGCCATGCCGTCAGCGTCTCGCCGGTCGGAGCGCCGTAGTCCCGGATCGGCAGATGCATCCAGTCCACCCCGGCCGCCCCAAGGTCCCCGGGCAGTGCGTCCGCCCCCTTGGCGGCCAGTTCCTCTGCCGTCGTCATCGTCAGGGCCAGCCCCGGACCCCAGGCCAGCAGGTCGCGCAGGTCCCCCGCATACCCGCCGCCGCGCCCCGGCATCGGGCCGATCCCCAGCACTCCGCCGCCCACCGTCAGCTCTGCAATGACCAGCGCCATCCCCGCACCCTTCCCGGTGGACCTTCCGCCCCCCGCGCCCTAATCTGCCCCTGACTGAACGAGGGTTCCATGTCCGACGAGAAAGCCTACCAGGTCCTTGCCCGCAAGTACCGCCCGCAGACCTTTGCCGATCTCATCGGGCAAGAGGCGATGGTTCGCACCCTGAAGAACGCCTTCGCGGCGGACCGGATCGCGCATGCCTTCGTGATGACCGGCGTCCGGGGGGTGGGCAAGACCACCACGGCGCGGATCATCGCCAAGGGCCTGAACTGCATCGGCCCCGACGGCACCGGCGGCCCGACCACGGAGCCCTGCGGCGTCTGCGAGCCCTGCATCGCCATCGCCGAAGGCCGCCACGTCGACGTGATGGAGATGGACGCCGCCTCCCGCACCGGGGTCGGCGACATCCGCGAGATCATCGACAGCGTCCACTACCGGGCCGCCAGCGCGCGGTTCAAGGTCTACATCATCGACGAAGTCCACATGCTGTCCACGGCAGCCTTCAACGCGCTTCTGAAGACGCTGGAGGAGCCCCCGGCCCACGTCAAGTTCATCTTCGCCACCACCGAAATCCGCAAGGTCCCCGTCACCGTCCTGTCGCGTTGCCAGCGCTTCGACCTGAAACGGATCGAGCCGGACGTCATGATGGCCCACCTGTCCAGGGTGGCAGACCTGGAAGGTGCCAGACTGGCGCAGGACGCCTTCGCCCTGATCACCCGCGCTGCCGAAGGCTCGGTCCGCGACGCGATGAGCCTGATGGACCAGGCCATCGCCCACGGCGCGGGCGAGACCTCGGGCGAGCAGGTCCGCGCCATGCTGGGTCTGGCCGACCGGGGCCGCACGCTGGACCTGTTCGACCTGATCATGACGGGCGACGCCGCGACCGCGCTTGCGGAGCTTGGCGGCCAATATGCCGACGGCGCCGATCCGATGGCCGTCCTGCGCGACCTGGCCGAGATCACGCACTGGATTTCCGTCATCAAGATCAACCCGGCGGCGGCCGAGGACCCGACCACCCCGCCTGACGAACAGTCCCGCGGGCAGGACATGGCCAGCCGTCTGCCGATGCGCGCGCTGACCCGGATGTGGCAGATGCTGCTGAAGGCGATCGAAGAGGTGGCGCTGGCCCCCAACGCCATGATGGCTGCCGAGATGGCCGTGATCCGCCTGACCCATGTCGCCGACCTGCCCGATCCCGAGACACTGGTCAAAAGGCTCTCGGACCAGCCACGCCCGCCCTCGGGCGGCGGCGGCATCGCGGGTGGGGCCCCCGCTGGCGGCAGCACCGTCCATTCTGCCCGCATGGCGCCGATGCACTCTGCCCCGACCCGCGGCGCGACGATGGCCGCCACCGCCCCGGCCCTGGCCGAAGGTCAGCTTCAGGTCTACGCCACCTTCGATCAGGTCATCGAGCTGATCCGCCAGAAGCGCGACATGCTGCTGTTGAACGAGGTCGAGACCGGGCTGCGCCTCGCCCGCTATGCCCCTGGCCGGATCGAGTTCGAACCGGCCCCCGGTGCCAGGCCCGACCTCGCCTCGCGCCTTGGCCAGCGCCTGCAAGGCTGGACCGGCGCGCGCTGGGGCGTTTCGGTCGTCTCCTCCGGCGGGCAAGCCACCGTCGCGGAAACCCGCAACGCCGAGCTGCAGCAGGTCCGCGCCGAAGCCGCCGACAACCCCCTGGTGCAGGCCATCCTGACCGCCTTCCCCGGCGCCAGGATCTCCGAGGTCCGCAGCCCCGAAGCCATCACCGCCCAGGCCGCCGAAGCCGCGTTGCCCCAGGCCGACCCCGAGCTGGATGACGACTGGGACCCGTTCGAGCAATGACCCCCCGCCGTGCCACGCGCGACGACGCCGCAACGCTGGCCCGCCTGAACGCCCATGTGCAATCCTGGCATGCCGCGCACTACCCCGAGGCCTTCTTCCCCGACCCCGACCCGCAGGCGCTGACCGACTGGTTCGCCGACCGGCTAGGCGACCCCGCCTGCACCGGCTTCCTGACCGGCGAGCCCGCGACCGGCTACGCCCTGTGCCAGCTGCAGACCCGCGAGCCGTCGGTCTTCTCTCCCGGGTATCGGCGGCTGATGATCGAGCACATCGCCGTCGCCCCCGACGCCCGCCGCAGGGGCCAGGGCCGCGCGCTGCTGCAAGCCGCAAGACAGCTTGCCCGCGAGTTGCAAGCCGACGAGATCCTGCTCGACACCTGGGAAGCGAACACCGACGCCCACGCCTTCTTCCGCGCCAACGGCTTCATCCCGCGCCGAATGCTCTTTCGCGCCGAATGCTCTTTCGCGCCATGACGTAACCTTGCACCCTGCCCCCGCAGCCCGTATCTCATGGGAAACAGACGGAGAACGACATGCTGAAAGGTCTGGGCGGATTTGGCGACATGGCCAAGATGATGAAGGCCGCGACGGAAATGCAGGGCAAGCTGGCCGAGATGCAGGAGGACCTCGCCCGCATCGTGGTGGTGGGCGAAGCCGGGGCCGGCCTCGTCAAGGCCCGCGCCACCGCGAAAGGCGAGGTTACCGGGCTGGACATCGACCCCTCGATCCTGGTCGCCAGCGAAAAGGAAGTGGTCGAGGACCTGATCCTTGCCGCGATCCACGATGCGCAACTGAAGGCACGGGCGCGCAGCGAGCAGGAAATGTCCCGCCTGGCCGAAGCGATGGGCATCCCGCCGGGCATGAAGCTGCCGTTCTGATGTCCAGGGACGAGACCGGCATCGAGGCGCTGATCGAGCTGATGGCCCGGCTTCCCGGCCTTGGGCCAAGGTCCGCCCGCCGCGCGGTGCTGGTCCTGTTGAAGAAGCGCGCACAGCTGATGGCCCCCCTCGCCCAGTCTCTTGCCGAGGTCGCCCTTGCGGCCAGGGAGTGCAGCCTGTGCGGCAACATCTCCACGACCGAGGTCTGCGGCATCTGCGCCAACCCTGCCCGCGCGACCGGCGAGATCTGCGTGGTCGAAGACGTCGCCGACCTCTGGGCGATGGAGCGTGGACAAGCGTTCAAGGGCCGCTATCACGTGCTTGGCGGCACCCTGTCGGCCCTGGACGCCATCGGCCCCGACGAACTGGGCATCCCCCGCCTTGTCGCCCGCGTGACCGAGGAGAAGACGCGAGAGGTCATCCTCGCCCTAAACGCCACCGTCGACGGGCAGACGACGGCCCATTACATCGCCGACGCGCTGGCGGGCACCGACGCGCAGATCACCACCCTCGCGCAAGGCGTGCCCATCGGCGGCGAGCTTGACTACCTTGACGACGGCACCATCGGCGCCGCCCTGCGCGCCCGCCGCAAACTCTGATGCTGGTTCAGGACTAGGGTGCGCTACAGCGCACCGATCCCCAGCAGACCCGGCAACTCTTCCATCCGGTGAAACAGCGGCACGCCCAGCGCCGCCACCGACTGCGCCGTCGCCGTCCCCGGCCCGTGCCCTGCATAGCCAAGGCAGCGCATCCCCGCCGCCAGCGCCGCCCGCGCGCCCATCGCGCTGTCCTCGATCACCACGCAAGCCTGCGGTCGCACGCCACAAGCCGCTGCCGCTGCCAGATAGACATCCGGCGCAGGCTTTGGCGCGCCCAGGGCCTGCCCCGACAGCACCGCCCGGAACCGCCCCTCGATCCCGTGCTGGCCAAGCGTGATCTTCATCTTCGCCAGCGACCCGTTCGAGCCGATCGCATAGGGAACCTGCGCCGCGTCCAGCCGGTCCAGCACCGCCTCCAGACCCGGCACCAAAGGCACCCCGGCGATCAGCAGGCCATTCATCCGCGCGTAGAAATGCGCCACCCACCCGTCTGGCAGTCGCGCGCCTGCCGCGGTTGCCTGCCGGGCCACCATCTCGACCGTCTGGCCCAGGTAATCCGCCTCGAAGGCCTCCAGCGTCAGCGGCAAGCCATGTGCCGCCAGTTCCTCGACGAACAGCGCCAGCGTCGGCCCCTCGCTGTCGATGACCACTCCGTCGCAGTCGAACAGCACGGCTTCGGGACGGGTCATGCGGTTGCTTCCAACAGGGTCACGACGGTATCGCCATACTTGCGTTGGTCCGTGACGGAAAAGCCCTCGGGCACCGCCGGGGCCGCTCCTTCCTCCCAGACCACCATCGCCCCTGGCGAAAGCCATCCCCCGGCCAGCACCGCCGCCAGGGCCGCCTCGCCCAGGCCCTTGCCATACGGCGGGTCGAGGAACACCAGCCCGTATCCCGCCCCGGCATTCGGCCCCAGCCGACGCGCGTCCTGCCGGATCACCCGCGTCTCGCCTTCAGCCCGCATCCTGGCGATGTTCGCCCGGATCAGCGCCAGCGCCTTGGCCCCGTCATCCACGAAGGTCGCCTGCAACGCCCCCCGGCTCAGCGCCTCCAGCCCCAGCGCGCCGGTCCCCGCGAACAGGTCCAGCACCCGCGCGCCCGTGACCGGGTTGCCGTGGGCATTGATCAAGAGGTTGAAGATCGCCTCGCGCACCCGGTCCGAGGTCGGCCGCAGATGCGCCGCAGCATCGCCCTCGCCAACCTCGGCAAGCTTCAGGCCACGTCGATTGCCGCCAATGATCCGCATCGCGTCTCCGGTAAACTCCCCACAGGGGAAAAGTCAGGCCTTGAGCAAGGCCTTCAGGTCGGGGGTCGAGACGATCACCTCGGGCGCGGGGGACTTGCCCATCTCGATCAGCCGCTTGCCCACCATGTAGGCGCGACTGTCGTTCATCGCGTCCACGGCCAGCAGCTCCGCGCCCCGGTAGTACCAGAAGCTTGCCACGTCGCCTTCACCCTTGCGGGTGACGATGTGGTCGTAGCCGATGTTCAGCCCGGCGATCTGCAGTTTCAGGTCGTACTGGTCCGACCAGAACCACGGCTTCGCCTGATAGGGCACACCCGCGCCAAGGATGTTCGCCGCCACCGCCTCGGCCTGGTCGATGGCATTGCCGACCGATTCCAGCCGGATGCGCCCGGCCTGCCACGGGAACGACGCGCAATCCCCCGCCGACCAGATCGAGGGGTCCGAGGTCCGGCCCAGCTCGTCCGTCGCGATGCCGTTGTCGATGGCCAGCCCCGCCATCTCGGCCAGATGGGTGTTCGGCGTGATGCCGACCCCCACGATCACGAAATCCGCCGGCAGCTGACGCCCATCCGTCAGCAGAGCGCCCGCCACCCGTTCGTCACCGACCAGCCGGTTCAGCCCCGTCGATTCCAGCACCTTGACCCCATGCGCCTGGTGCAGCGCGCGCACGTAATCCGAGGTCTCGGGCGAGGCGACGCGCTGCAGGATGCGCGGGGCCATTTCCAGCACGGTCACATCCAGCCCCAGCTTCGAGGCCACCGCCGCCGCCTCCAGCCCGATGTAGCCGCCGCCGACGATGATGACCTTGCGGCCAGGCCGGAACTCGCCCCGCATCGCGTCGACATCGGCCAGGGTGCGGACGGTATAAACCCCCTCCAGCGAGCCGCCGACAGATGCAGGCAACCGCCGGGGCGTCGACCCCGTGGTCAGCGCCAGATGGTCATACTCCAGCGGCTCTCCTCCCACGGTCACCGTCCTTGCCGTTGGATCGATCGCCGTCACCGCCTGCCCCAGCCGCAGCTCCACCCCGTTCTCGGCCCAGAACTCCGGTGCGCGCAGCCAAAGGCGATCTTCTTCCATCTCGCCCAGCAGGTAGGCCTTCGACAGCGGAGGCCGCTGATAGGGTGGCGCGGGCTCGTCGCCCAGCATGACGATCTCGCCCTGGTGGCCCAAGGCCCGCAGCTTCGCGGCCAAGGCCGCCCCCGCCTGCCCGGCCCCGACAATCACCACCCGCATGGCACTTCCCCCTCTGGCATGTTCCGGGGCGGACCCTATAACCCAAGGCGCAACAGGTGCAACGCGCCGCGACCAAGAGGAGTTGAAAATGACGATCGCCAAAGGTGCCAGACTTCCCGACGCCACACTTCTGCACATGGGCGACGCCGGGGCCGAGGCGGTGAAGCTCTCGGACAAGCTCAAGGGCCGCAAGGTCGTGATCTTCGGGCTGCCGGGCGCCTACACCGGCACCTGTTCCACCGCGCATGTCCCCAGCTTCATCCGCACCGCGCCGAAATTCGCGGACAAGGGCATCGACGAGATCATCTGCGTTGCCGTGAACGATCCCTTCGTGATGAAAGCCTGGGGCGAGGCGACCGGCGCCACTGCCGCCGGGATCACCATGCTGGGCGACGCCGATGCCAGCTTCTCCAAGGCCATCGGCCAGACCTTCGACGTGCCGCATCTGGGATTCTTCGCCCGGTCCAGGCGCTACTCGCTGCTGGCCGAAGACGGCGTGGTCACGAAGTTCAACCCGGAAACCGGCACCGGCTGCGAGATCTCGGCGGGTGAGCACCTCTTGTCCCAGCTCTGATCCAAGGCTCGTCGTGGACTTCGTCCCTCCTCGCCGGTCCACCCCCGAGGAGAAGACGAAGTCGCACGACGAGGCTTAGCCCTCGCGCACGTGGCGCTGGAAAGCGCGCTTCAAGAGGTCCAGTTCCGCGCGCAACAGGCTCAGCTCCGCCCGGATGTCCCCGTCCAGCGGCTGACCGGCGACCAGGGCCACCGTCGCCACCGTCTGCCCGCCGGACTGAACCAGGATCGTCTGCAGGCCCTCGTTCAGCACCCAGGACGGGATCGGCACCCGCAGGGCAAAGCGTCCGGGCTGACCCGGCACCGGCTGGACCTGCACCCCCTCGACCGCCCGTCCGTCGTGCAGCGCCTGGATGACGGGCGGCTCGGCCGCTGTCACCAGCGCCTCCCAGACCCCGCCCGCAATCCTGCCGTCGTCAAGCTTCATCCTGCACCCTTACAACTCGGCCCGAGGCCTGCGGCTGACCACCAGATCGCGGATCACGATGCGGGTCATCGCCGCCTCGTTCAGGATCAGGTCCAGCCAGGCCCGCTCGATCCGTCGGTCGTTCAGGTCGGCATAGGCCAGATCGAATTCTGCCACCCTGTCCCGGCCCGTCTCCGGCATGGCGCTGACCGGCTGCGCGACATTTGGCCCGTTCTTGATGTTCAGCCGGGTAAAGGCCTTCACCGTGCTGTCACAGTCGATCACCATCTCGGCGCGGACCAGATGGCGCGACTTCAGCCCCTCGACGGCCGCGGCAGGCAGATTGAGCGCCAGCGACAGGAACCTGCCCTTGAAGCCGAAGACCTCGATGGCCAGCCCGTAAGGCGCGCGATCCTCGGGCTTGTCGTTGCGGACCTGCCGCACCACGATCTCGCCCAGCGGGCAATCGTGATACAGCGCCACCCCCTCGCCCAGCGCAGTCCGGTCGGTCGCGGCAACCGCCCCCGCTTCGCACAGCGCCCCGCGCCAGAGGTCGGGACGCCAGACCCAGTCGGTGCCCAGCGGCATCTGCGGCAGGCCGGCGGCCAGCGTCGGGACCGCCAGCCGCGCATCGGCGACCTGCAGCACCCGGTCAAGCTGCCGCCGCATCCCTCGCGCTTCGGCCCGCAAGGCGCGCAGCTCGAAGCTGTCCAGCTCGGCTGCGGTGTCGGCCAGCCGCTCCCAGCGTCCTTCGGTCCGGCGCTGATGCCAGCCCTCCAGAAACTGCGCGATGCGGCCGGCCATCGGCCCTTACTGGTCCATGTAGACGTGGCTTTCGCCCTTCGCGCCCGGATGCGTCACCGCCCCCCAGCGCGCACCACCGCAGATCGAGGCGAACTTGTAGACCGCCCCGCTGGTATAGGCCGTCTTGCGCGGGCCTTTCCACTCGGCGCGGCGCCGGGCCATCTCCTCGTCCGAGATATTGGCCGACAACTCGCCCGTCAGCGCGTTCAGCGTGATGATGTCGCCGTTCTGCAGCAGGGCAATCGGCCCGCCATGCGCCGCTTCCGGCCCGACATGGCCCACGCAGAACCCCCGCGTCGCGCCGCTGAAGCGGCCGTCGGTGATCAGCGCCACCTTCTTGCCCATGCCCTGGCCGGACAGGGCCGCCGTGGTCGACAGCATCTCGCGCATCCCCGGCCCGCCCGAGGGGCCTTCGTTGCGGATGACGATGACCTCGCCTTCCTTGTATTCGCGCTTCTTCACCGCCTCGAAGGCGTCTTCTTCACATTCGAACACCCGCGCCGGGCCGGTGAAGACCTGCTCGGCCTCGGTCATGCCGGCGACCTTCACGATGGCCCCGTCCGGCGCCACGTTGCCGCGCAGGCTGACCACGCCCCCGGTCTTGGTGATCGGCGAGCCGATGTCATAGATCACCCGGCCATCCGCCTCGCCCCGGATCTCGTCCAGGCTTTCGCCCAGCGTCTTGCCGCTGACGGTCATGCAGTCCAGGTGCAGCAGGCCCGCCTTCGCCAGTTCCTTCAGCACGATGGCCACGCCGCCGACATCGTGCAGGTCCTTGGCGACATAGCGGCCACCGGGCCGCAGGTCGACGAAATAGGGCGTGTCGCGCATGCAGGCGGTCACGTCGAAAAGGTCGAAGTCGATCCCCGCCTCATGCGCGATGGCCGGCAGGTGCAGGGCGGCGTTGGTGGACCCGCCGGTGCAGCCGACGATCCGCGCCGCGTTCTCAAGGCTCTTGCGCGTCACGATGTCGCGGGCGCGGATGTTCTTCTCGATCAGGTTCATCACCGCGACGCCCGAGGCTTCGCAGAACTGGTCGCGGCTTTCGTAGGGCGCCGGGGCCGACGAGGAGTTCAGCAGCGCCAGGCCGATGGCTTCCGACACGCAGGCCATCGTGTTCGCTGTATACTGCGCCCCGCAGGCACCCGAGGACGGGCAGGCCACCCGCTCCATGATGTCCAGCTCGGCTTCCGACATCTCGCCGGCCTGGTGCTTGCCCACGGCCTCGAACATGTCCTGGACGGTGATGTCCTGACCCTTGTAGCGGCCGGGCAGGATCGACCCGCCGTAGATGAAGACGCTGGGCGTGTTCAGCCGCACCATCGCCATCATCATCCCCGGCAGCGACTTGTCGCAGCCCGCAAGGCCCACGATCGCGTCATAGCAATGCCCGCGCATGGTCAGTTCCACGGTGTCGGCGATCGCATCGCGCGAGGCGAGCGAGGACCGCATCCCCTCGTGCCCCATCGCGATGCCGTCGGTGACGGTGATCGTGGTGAACTCGCGCGGGGTGCCGCCGCCCTTCTTGACGCCGTGTTTCACGACCTGGGCCTGACGGTTCAGCGAGATGTTGCAGGGCGCGGCTTCGTTCCAGCAGGTCGCCACGCCCACCCAGGGCTGATGGATCTCTTCTTCCGTGATCCCCATCGCATAGAAATAGCTGCGGTGCGGGGCGCGTTCCGGCCCTTCGGTCACATGGCGGCTGGGAAGCTTCGACTTGTCGAAACGCGGCTTGGTCATGGCAGCTCCTTGCGGGAAATGGCTTGGCCGCAAGGGATAAAGCCACGCCCCGTCCGGAGCAAGCCGAATTGGCGGCGTCAGGTGCCGTTGATCGCCACGGTCGCGCTTTGCATCAGGCCGTCAAGCTGCAGGCGCAGGCTGTCCACGAACCCGACGTAGCCTTCCAGCAGGCCGGACAGCGCCGGAATGGCAGCGGCAATCGCATCGGCGCTGCCATAGACCGCCGACCCCAGGATCGCCAGCGACAGCACCACCAGAAACCCGCTGCGAAAGCTGCTGCGGCCCTCTGCCGCCACTGGCGCCGCATCGCCCGCGGTCTCGGCGGTCACCACCGTCTCGGTCGGGCGCAGGGTCGAGTTGATCTCTTCGACATCGGGCAGGCGCGCGCGGCGGGCCGCCAGGCTGGCCTCTTCCTGGACCGGCTGGTGCGGCAGGCTGACCTCTGGCACGGCCTGGTCGATCCCAAGCTCGGTCTGGGTCTCAAGCGGCTTTGCGGCCTCGGCCTTGCGGGCCCTGGCTTCACGCTCGGCTTCCTCGCGCAGGATGGCCAGGACGGAATCGTCCACTGCATAGGCGGCCGCGCCCGTGGCATCCGCAGGCGGCGTGGCATCCGCAGGCGGCGTGGCAGGCCCGTCGGCAAGTTCGGGCGCCGGAGCGGGTGGGGTCAGGGTTGCCGCCGGCGGGGCCACTTGGTCTTCGGCGACGGGCTCGGTCGCGACGGGCTCGGTCGCGACGGGCGGCACAGGGTCGGCGCGCGGCGGCTGGGCTTCGTCGGCCGGAGCCGTCGCGTCGACCGGGGGCGCGGCGTCCGCGATGCCGACTGCTGCGTCAGGCACTTTCGCCGTTTCGACGGGAACAGGGTCAGCGGGCACCGCTTCAGGCTCGGCTGCGGGCTGCGGCGCGGATGCCTCGGCAGAAACTTCGACTGGCGCTTCGACTGGCATCTCGGCGGCTGCGGCTGGCGCTTCGGCGGCAGGCGCGACGACCGGCGCAGCTTCGGAAGCAGCCGCCCGCGGCCGCATCTGGAACCACGAATGCCCGCAGTTGGCGCATTGCACGTCGCGCCCGCTTTCCGGGATCGCGTCTTCCGGGACCTCGTACTTGGCCTCACAATTCGGACAAACCAACCGCATCATCGTCCCTCAAGCCTGTTTTTTCCGGCTGCCGAAATCGTTGTAATCCTTAATTCCAGTCGTTCCAAGGCTTTGTCGCTCGCTCTTGTGCAATCGTTTCCCCCTGTGCGATGGAAAGCGCAGTGGCTGCGGCACGGATGCCGTTTTCCGGACGCAGCGGGCAGCAGGGGATAGCCGTGATCACCTTCGAAAACGTGGCCTACAGCTATGGCGGGGGCGAGCTTCTGTCCGACGTCTCGCTGAAGCTGGCACCGGGGTCCTTCCACTTCCTGACCGGCCCCTCGGGCGCGGGGAAATCCACCTTCCTGAAACTCGCCTATGCCGAGCTGAAGCCCACCTCGGGCCGCGTCACCCTGTTCGACAACGACGTGACCCGGCTTTCGCGCGACGACATCGCCCGCACCCGGCGCCGCATCGGCATCGTGCACCAAGACTGCAAGTTCCTTGACCACATGACCCTGGCCGCCAACATGGCGCTTCCGTTCACCGTCTCGGACCGCGAAAGCGACCCGCAGGACCTGGATGACCTGTTGTCCTGGGTCGGGCTGAAGCACCTGGCCGACGCGCTGCCGCCGCAACTGTCGGGGGGCGAGCGCCAGCGCGCCGCCCTGGCCCGCGCCGTCATCGTCGACCCCGACGTGATCCTGGCGGACGAGCCGACCGGCAACGTCGACTGGGACATGTCCTTGCGCATCCTGACCCTGCTGGTGGAACTGAACAAGATGGGCAAGACCATCCTTGTCGCCACCCACGACCTGAACCTGATCCGGCAGGCCAAGGCCCAGATCCCGGCCCGCGTGCTGCGCATCGCCCGGCACCGGGTCCAGCTTGCGGGGGCCGACCTGTGAAGTTCCCCAAGCCCAAGCCCGCCTCCCCCGCCACCCGCGCGCTTGAGGTCGTCCCCCCGTCTGGCCCGACTGCCTGGCTCACGACCTTCACCGCCGGTGCGATGACCTTCCTCTGCGTCTTCGCGCTTGCGCTCTCGCTCGCCTCCGACCGCCTGGCGACCCGCTGGTCCGAGGCGCTTGCAAAGACCGCCACCATCCGCCTCTCGGCCCCGGCCGAGCAGGTCCAGATCCAGACCGACGCGATCATGGCCACCCTGGCCACCACCCCCGGCATCGCCAGCTACCGCCTGATCGGCGACGACGAGACGCGCGGCCTGCTGGAACCCTGGTTCGGCCCCGGCCTGCCGATCAAGGCGCTGCCGATCCCGCGCCTGATCGAAGTCGTGGAGGCCGACCCGCCCTACGATTCCGAAGGTCTCAAACAGCGCCTGGCCGCCGAGGCGCCCGGCGCGATCCTGGACGACCACACCCGCTGGCGCCGCCCCCTGGCCGAGGCCGCAAGCCGGATCCGCCTGCTTGGCGTCCTCTCCATCGCGCTGATCGGGGCCACGATGGCGGCCATGATCACGCTTGCGGCCCGCGCCGCCCTTGCGACCAACGCGCAAGAGATCCGCGTCCTGCGCCTGATCGGCGCAAGGGACAGCTACATCGCCCGCGCCTTTGTCCGCCGCTTCACCCTGCGCACTCTGGGCGGGGCCGCCATCGGGGCGGCGGCAGGCCTTGCGGGCGTCGCCGTCCTGCCGGCCGCCGATGCCGCGGGCGGCTTTCTGACCGGCCTTGGCTTCACCGGCACCGGCTGGCTTTGGCCCTTGGCGCTGCCGCCGCTGGCCGCTATCGTGGCCTTCCTCGCCACCCGCCGCGCCGCCTTCCAGAAATTGAGAGAGCTGACATGACCCCGATCCGCTGGCTGCTCTCGCTGCTGTTCATCATCCAGATGTATCTGGCGATGGCGGTCATTGCCGTGGCCTTCGCCCCCTGGGCGCTGGTCTCGCGGCGCGGGGCCTACACGGCGATGCACAGCTACTGCGCCTGGGTGATCTTCACGGCCCGCCTTCTGTGCGGGCTGCGCTGCGAGGTTCGCGGCACCCCGCCCACTGGCGAGGCAATCGTCGCCGCCAAGCACCAGAGCTTTCTCGACATCATCCTGATCTTCCACGCCGTCCCGGCGGGCAAGTTCATCATGAAGCGCGAGCTGATCTACGCCCCCTTCCTTGGCCAGTACGCGCTGAAGATCGGCTGCGTCCCGGTCAACCGGGGCAAGCGCGGCGCCGCCATCATCAGGATGAAGGCCGATGTCGCCGCCGGGGCCGCCGAGCCCGGCCAGCTGATCATCTACCCGCAAGGCACCCGAGTCGATCCCGGCGTCTCGATGCCCTACAAGGTCGGCACCGGCCTGCTTTACGAACAGCTTGGCCAACCTTGCGTCCCGGTCGCCACCAATGTGGGCCTCTTCTGGCCCAAGCTCGGCATCCTGCGCAAACCGGGCCTGGCCGTGGTGGAATTCCTGCCCCCTATCGCCCCCGGCCTGAAGGTGCAGGATTTCATGGCCCGCCTGGAGGCCGAGGTCGAAACCCATTCCGACCGCCTGATGGCCGAAGCCGGGTTCCGCCGCTGAGGGGCACAAGCCCAGCGCCGCGACGCGCAGGCCGCCCTTCCCGGCAGCCCGGCTGCCCTGCTACCCGAATGGCGCGCCTGATCCTGAAGGTTCAGCCCCGGCGCCCAGCCGATCCCATCAGCCCCGCGATCGTGACGATCACCCGGGCGTTCACGCCGCGAGGCCCTTGGACCCCATGTCGAGGAACTTCTGCCGCCGGTCCTTGACCAGGGCCTCGGGCTTCTTGCCAGTCAGGTCGCCCAGCATCGCCTCGATCGCCTTGCCGACGGCGTCAACGGCCTCTTTCGGCGACCTTTGCGCGCCGCCCAGGGGTTCCTTCACGATGCGGTCGATGATCCCAAGCTTCTGCAGGTCCTGCGCGGTCAGACGCAGCGCCTCGGCCGCCTCGCGCATCTTTTCGGCGTCCTTCCACAGGATCGAGGCGCAACCTTCCGGGCTGATGACCGAATAGACCGAATGCTCCAGCATCGCGACCCGGTTTGCCGTCGCAAAGGCCACCGCCCCGCCCGAGCCGCCCTCGCCGATCACCACCGAGATCAGCGGCACCCCGATGGACAGGCACTTTTCGGTGGACCGCGCGATGGCTTCGGCCTGGCCCCGCTCTTCCGCGCCCTTGCCGGGATAGGCGCCGGCGGTGTCGATCAGCGTGATCACCGGGATCCGGAAGCGGTCCGCGAGGTCCATCAGACGGATCGCCTTGCGGTAGCCCTCGGGCCGCGCCATGCCGAAGTTGCGCTGGATGCGGGACTTGGTGTCGTTGCCCTTTTCGTGCCCGATGACCATCACCGGCTGATCGTTGAAGCGGGCAAGGCCCCCGATCACCGCATGGTCGTCGGCAAAGGCCCTGTCGCCCGCCAGACTGGTGAACTCGGTGAACAGCTGTTCGATGTAGTCCAGGCAATGCGGCCGGTCGGGGTGCCGCGCGACCTGACACTTCTGCCAGGCGGTCAGGTTCTTGTAGAGATCGCGCAGCGCCGCATCGGCCTTCCGGTCCAGGGCTTCGGCCTCTTTGGAGACGTCCATGCCGGGGCTGGTCTTGGCCATCGCGCGAAGCTCTTCCGCCTTGCCTTCGATGTCGGCGAGGGGTTTTTCGAAGTCGAGATACTGCATGGCGCTTCCTTTTCGGGACCGCCCCTATATGCCCGCGGGGAAGGACTGATGCAACTCGGCAAGCGGGCGGTCGGCAGCGGGCTGGAGCCTGTCCGACAAAAGTGGACTCCGGTTTTGTCGAAAGACAGGCGACCACCAGGTCCATTTAGCCTGTCCGACGCTTCTGTCTGCGTCGGACAGGCTCTAGCGGCTTGCCTCCTGCTCCAGCCGCTGGCGCGCGATGGATTCGTGCTTTTCGGCGCGCATCTGGTCGTGGAAGGCCTGCTCGACAAAGGTCAAGTGCGCCGCCACGGCTGCGCGCGCCGCAGCGGGATCGCGGGCCTGGATCGCCGCGTTGATCGCCCGGTGCTGGTCCAGCAGCTGGTCGCGGGTGATCCGGTTCTTGAACATCATCTGCCGATTGTAGAACACGCCCTGCCGCAAGAGATCGAACATCGACCGCAGCATGTGCAGCATGATGACGTTGTGGCTGGCCTCGATGATCGCCATGTGAAACTCGGCGTCCAGCTGCGCCTCGTCCGCGGGGTCGCGCTTCTGGTGCGCGGCTTCCATCTTGCGGCAGATCGTGTCGATCAGCTTCAGGTCGGTCTCGGACCCGAAGACGGCCGCACGCTCGGCCGCCAACCCCTCCATGTCGCGGCGGAAACTGATGTAGTCGAAGACCGCCTCGTCGTGGGTCGAGAAAAGCTGCGTCAGGGCGGGAGAGAACGCCGACCCCAGCATCTCGGCCACAAAGATGCCCGACCCGGCCCGGCTGACCAGCAGCCCGCGGGCGGCAAGGTCCGCGATGGCATCGCGCAGCGACGGGCGCGAGACGCCCAGCTTGTCGGCCAGGTCACGTTCGGACGGCAGGCGCTCCCCCGGGCGCAGGATGCCACGCAGGATCAGTTGCTCGATCTGGCGCACAACGGAGCTGGACAGCTTTTCGGGCGTGACTTTCAGGAATGGCATGGCGGACCCTGGCTATTGGTCCGGAAATATGACCGATTTCGCCCGGATCACAATGAAAAAGGGGGCCAGCCGAAGCTGACCCCCCGTGTCATGAGCCAATCGCGATCAGCGGGTCGGGCGGATGATGATCTCGACCCGGCGGTTCTGGGCGCGGCCTTCCGGCGTCAGGTTCGACGCAACGGGCTGGTCCTCGCCCCGGCCAAAGGCCGCAAGCCGGCCACCCGGCACACCGCTTTCGCGCAGCACGCTGGCGACTGCGACCGCGCGGCGCTGCGACAGGTCCTGATTGTAGGCTGCGGCCCCGGTGTTGTCGGTGTGGCCGATCACCTCGATCCGGCTGTTGGGATAGCGCAGCAGGCTGGCGGCGACGGTGTTCAGGTCGCGGCGCAGGTCGGGACGGACCGCGGCGCTGTCGACTGCGAACAGCAGGTCCTGCGGCATGTTCACGATCAGGTACTCGCCGGTGTTGGTGACCGAGATGTTCGAGCTCAGCGAGCCGCGCAGTTCGGCTGCCTGACGATCAAGGTCGGCCCCGATCAGCGCGCCGGTTCCCGCGCCCAGCGCGCCACCGAGGATCGCGCCTTTCAGTTCGTCGCCGTCACCGGCCACGGCCACGCCGGCCACGGCACCGGTCAGACCGCCGATGATCGCGCCCTGGCGCTGCCGCGCGTTCGGATCGTCGGGAAAGGCATTGGGATCGACGCAAGCCGTCAGGGCCAGGGTGCCGGCCACAGCCAGGATCAGGGGGGTCTTCATCATCATGTTTGCTCTCGCCTCGAAAGTTCGCCCATTGGTGGGCCTGTGCTCAGACCCGTGCCACAATACACCAACGGCGTCGAGAGGCTGCTGGTTCCCACAGGCTTCGGCAGGGTTCCGCGCATCACAGATCTGTGCGCGCCGCCTCCCAGGCCAGCATCGCGCGCTTGCGGGGCAGTCCCCAGTGATAGCCGCCCAGCCCCCCGTCGCGACGCAGCGCCCGGTGGCAGGGGATCAGAAAGCTGATCGGGTTGCGTCCGACCGCCGTCCCCACCGCCCGGTGCGCCTGAGGATGACCGATGGCCCCGGCGATGTCGGCATAGGTGGTGACATGGCCGGTCGGGATCGCCAGCAGCGCCTCCCAGACCTTGATCTGGAACGGCGCGCCGATCAGGTGAAGGCTGGTCGCTGCGCCTTGAAACGCGGCATCGGCCAAGGGCTGGATCGCCGCTGGGTCTTGGACAAAGGTCGCCCTGGGCCAGCGGGCGGTCATGTCCTGCATCGCGGCCTCTGCCCCGATCTCGTCGGCAAATCCCATACCGCAGATGCCCCGATCGGTCGCCATGACCAGTGCCGGGCCGAAGGGGCTGTCGAACCAGCCCCAGCGGATGTCCAGCCCGTCCCCGCCCCTGGCATAGTCGCCGGGCGACATCGCCTCCCAGGTCAGGAACAGGTCGTGCAATCGCCCGGTGCCGGACAGCCCCGTCGCCAGCGCCGTCCCCAGCATGGTGTGCCGTTCCGCCAGCAGCCTGCGCGCATGGCCAAGGGTCAGGTATTGCTGGTAACGCTTCGGGCTGACGCCGACCCATTGGCTGAAGACGCGCTGGAAATGCGCCGGGCTCATGGTCATCCGCGCCGCCAGGTCCTCCAGCGTCAGGGCCGGGCCTGTCGCGTCGATGACCTCCAGCGCGCGGGCGATCACCTGGTAGTGGTAGGCGGGAGACTGGTCGGTCATCTTGGCGTCCTCTGGCGGCTCGTCGTGCGCCTTCGTCACTCCTCGCGGGGGGCGCGCGCGCGCCAGCGAGGAGTGACGAAGTCATCGACGAGCGTTTCCCGAGATGTAGACGCACCGCCGCCCTGGCGCGACCCGTTTCCTGCGGCTTGTTCCGCAGGGCATTTCATGCTGCATAGGCGCGATGACGCCGCAGCTTCCCTATTCCGCCCTGAAACAGGTCTTCGCGCGCTTTGCCGAGATCGAGCCCGCGCCGAAGGGCGAGCTTGAGCACGTCAACGCCTTCACCCTGCTTGTCGCCGTGGCGTTGTCGGCTCAGGCGACGGATGTGGGCGTGAACAAGGCGACCCGGACGCTGTTCCAGATCGCCGACACGCCGCAGAAGATGCTGGATCTGGGCGAAGACGCGCTGATCGAGCAGATCAAGACCATCGGCCTTTACCGCACCAAGGCCAAGAACGTCATCAGGCTTTCGCGCCTTTTGATCGACGATTTCGGCGGCGAGGTGCCGTCCTCCCGCGCCGCGCTGGTCACTCTGCCGGGCGTCGGGCGCAAGACGGCGAACGTGGTGCTGTCGATGTGGTTCCACCACCCGGCCCAGGCCGTCGACACCCACATCTTCCGGGTCGGCAACCGCACCGGCATCTGCCCCGGCAAGGATGAAACCGCCGTCGAGCGCGCGATCGAGGACAATGTGCCGGTCGAATACCAGCACCACGCGCATCACTGGCTTATCCTGCATGGCCGGTATATCTGCGTCGCGCGCAAACCAAAATGCGGCATCTGCCCGATCCGGGACTGGTGCCTTTTCCCGGAGAAGACCGCATGAAGTCCTACCAGGTCGTCGGCATCGGCAATGCCATCGTCGATGTGTTTTCCTCGGCCGACGACAGCTTTCTGGACCTGATGGGCATCCAGAAGGGCATCATGCAGCTGGTCGAACGCGAGCGGGGCGAGTTGCTTTACGGTGCCATGACCAACCGGCAGCAGGCGCCGGGCGGGTCGGTGGCAAACACGCTGGCGGGGCTGGGCAACCTTGGGCTTACGACCGCCTTCATCGGCCGCGTCCATGACGATGCCCTGGGGCGGTTCTATGCGCAGACGATGGCCGGGGAGGGCACCGATTTCGTCAATCCGCCCGTTTCGGGCGGCGAGCTTCCGACATCGCGGTCGATGATCTTCGTCTCGCCGGACGGCGAGCGGTCGATGAACACCTACCTCGGGATCTCGTCCGAGCTTGGGCCCGATGACGTGTCCGACCGTGTGGCGGGCAGCGCCGAGATCCTGTTCCTGGAGGGCTACCTCTACGACAAGCCCAAGGGCAAGCAGGCCTTCGAGCGCGCCGTGGACCTGTGCCACAAGGCCGGCGGCAAGGCCGGCGTCGCGCTTTCCGACCCGTTCTGTGTCGACCGCCACCGCGACGACTTCCGCCGCCTGGTCAAGTCGCTGGACTATGTGATCGGCAACGAACACGAATGGGCCTCGCTGTATCAGGCCGACCTCTCTACCGCGCTGGAGCAGGCAGCAGCGGATTCGGGGCTTGTCGTCTGCACAAGGTCGGGCCACGACGTCATCGTCGTCCGTGGTGATGAGCAAGCCATCGTCCCCGTCCATCGCGTCGTCCCGGTGGATGCCACCGGGGCGGGCGACCAGTTCGCCGCCGGGTTCCTGTATGGCCTGGCCACCGGCCAGTCGCTTGCCATCTCGGGCCGCATGGGCTGCGTTGCGGCGGCCGAGGTGATCAGCCACTTCGGCGCGCGGCCCGAGACCGACCTCAAGGCGCTGTTCCGCAAGGAAGGCCTGCTCTAGATGCCCGATCTGGGCGCCAGATCCGGGCGCCCGATCTAGACAACCGCAAGCCGCGGCGTCCCGGCGACGACTGCGCCTATCACCGCTGCCTGGTGCCCCGCCTCGCGCAGCCGGGCCACCAGCGCCCCGGCCTGCCCCGCGGGAACCGAGGCCAAGAGCCCGCCACAGGTCTGCGGGTCGGTCAGCAGGGCCACCCGCACATCCTGCGGGGTTTCCATCCGCCAACTTGCCGCCGCCAGGTTCGCCGGTTGCAGCGACGAGCCGACACCCGCCCCCGCCAGTTCCACGGCCCCCGGCAGCATCGGCACATCATCCAGCTGCACCCGCGCCGCCACGCCCGAGGCCTCCAGCATCTCCAGCAGATGCCCGGCCAGACCAAAGCCCGTCACATCGGTCATCGCCCGCGCCTGGGGCCCCAGGATCGCCGAGGCCGTCGCCTGCGCCACCGACATCTGCGCGATGCACGTGGCCCAGACCTCGCCCAGCAGCACCCCCGGCACCCGCGCCAAAGCCATCTCGGCCGCCAGGATCGTTCCCGAGCCCAAGGGCTTTGTCAGCACCAAGGCATCCCCGACCTGCGCGCCGCCCTTGCCGATCGGCCGGTCGGCAAGCCCGGTCACCGTGAAGCCGATGGTCAGTTCCGCACCTTCGGTCGAATGTCCGCCGACGACATCGGCCCCGGCCGCGCGGAAGACCGCCCCGGCCCCGTCCATCACCTCGGCCAGCATCCGGGCCTGCAACTCTGGTCCCAGCGCGGGCAGCGTGACCTGCGCCAGTGCGACCTGAGCTTCCGCCCCCATCGCCCAGACATCGCCCAGCGCATGGATCGCCGCCAGCCGCGCCATCAGCCGGGGGTCGTTGCAAAAGGCCCGCAGGTGGTCGGTCGTCAGCACCTGCACCCCCGCCCCGGCCCGCAGCACGGCCGCATCATCGCCCGGCCCCGAAAGCACCTCGGCCCGCACCGCAGCGGGCACCACAGACAAGGCCCGCGACAAGACCCCTGGCCCCAGCTTGGCCCCGCATCCACCGCACAGGGGGCGCCCGGCCATCTGCTCGGCCAGGCCTTCGGTCGCGATGGCAGGCGCGATGGGGGTGGCCATCGCCGGATAGTCCGCGAACCTGTCCATGAAGCTGCGGTCGATCCGGTCCTTCAGCCGCCAGAATCGCGGACCCGACAGGGCCAGGCCCCATTTCTCGGCCACCGCAGCCTTCTCGCCCAGCGAGATCAGCTTGAGGAAATCCGCCTGCGGCCTGAAGGCCTGCAACGGCTTGCCCGTCAGCGCCGCCCGCAGGTTCCGGTGCAGCACCTTGGCCGCCCGCACTGCGAAGACCCCTGCCTTGGGCCGTGGATCGCCCTTGATCCCCGCGCAGTCTCCGCTGGCGAATATCCGCGGGTCCGAGGTCCGCAAGGTCGCATCCGTGACCAGGAACCCGCCGTCGTGGCGCAACCCGGTCTTGGCCAGCCAGCCATGCGGCCGCGCGCCGGTGGCAGTCAGCGTGAAGTCCGAGCCGATCTCCTCGCCGCCCGCCAGCAGCACGGACCCGGCGCGGACCTCCGCCACCCGGACGCCCAGCCGCAGGACGACCCCCGCTGCTGCCAGCCGCCGTTGCAGCGCCCGACGCGCCGGGAAAGCCAGCGCCGGCAGAAGCGCGCCTGCCTGGTCAAGCAGCGTCACACTTGCCGCACCGCCCAGCCGATGCACCGAGGCGAGCGCCAGTTCAACCCCGCCCAGACCCGCCCCCAGGATCACCACCCGGGGCCGCGCCGGGGCTTGGGCGACGAAGGCCTCCCAGGCTTGCGCATAGCGGCCCAGGGGCTTGGCGGCGACGGCATGGTCCGGCGCGCCGGGCAGCGACGGCAGGTCGGAGGTGATGCCTACGTCAATCGCGGCAAGGTCATAGGGTAGCGGCGGACGCCCGGCCAGGTGGATCAGCCGCGCCTCAAGGTCGATCCCGGTGGCCCGGTCCAGAATGACGCGCGCCCCGGCGAAACGCCCAAGGCGGACCAGGTCGATCATCAGCTCGTCGCGCCGGTAATGCCCGGCGATCAGGCCGGGCAGCATCCCGGTGTAGGGCGCGACCGGGTTGGGGTCGATCAGCGTCACCCGGGTCCCCGGCAAGGGGTCCATCCCCCACATCCGCAGGACCAGCGCATGGGAATGGCCGCCACCGATCAGCACAAGGTCGCGGATCTGCGGATGGGCGGGGGTCATTCGGGCTCCTGCGGCGATCTGGCGCTGGCTTATCCCAGCCCGACCGGAAAGGCGAGCATCCGGGCCGCACCTGGCAACCGACCCCGCCCTTTGGCCCGCAATCCCGGCGCTTCTGGACGAGTCCTTCGGGCCGAGGTCCGGGCGCGGGTCTTGCGGCTGGCCGCACTGGAATTGCAGACACGGGTGGAACTGGTGGAAAACCGGCGGGCCTTCGCGGCGATGGGCTTCATCGAGACCGGACCGACGGCGCATCCGGGCTTTGACCGGCCGACCTCGATCATCTATCGGCGGGTCGTGGCCTTCTGAAGCAGGGGCTCCAGCCGGAAGTCGGGCGGGACCTGATCCCGGCCCTCCAGCACCAGGTCGGCCATGACCTCGGCCACCTTCGGGGCCATGCCGAAGCCGATCTTGAAGCCGCCATTCGCCACGAAATGCCCCGCGCGGCCCGGCCAGGCCCCCAGGACCGGCGCGCGGCTGGCGGCCTTGGGGCGCACCCCGGCCCAGCGGTCGGCGACCTTGGCCCCGGCAAGCGCAGGAACCGCGGCCACGGCCTTTGCCAGCAGCGCGTCAAGTTGCGCGTCCGGGCCGTCCTCTGTCCAGGTGGTCTCGGACGTCGAGCCGATGGCGACCGTCCCGTCGGCATGGGGCACGATGTGCAAGCCGGCGACGAAAAGCTGCGGCTGGTCGCGTGCATCCAGATGCAGGGCGAGCGCCTGGCCCTTGACGCCCGATCCGACGGGCACGCCGAATGCCAGCGACAGCTCCTCAAGCCCGGCCACTCCCTTGGCATGGACGACGGCGCCTGCTGCTTCCTCGGCTTCGCCCAGGATCAGGTCCGCGCCCCCGGCCCTCAGCGCCCCGACCAGTGCGGCCATCCCCAGGCGGGGCGAAAGCCGGGCCGAAAGCGTGTCGCGAACCAGCCAGCCCGAGGCCGACGCGGGTTCCCAGGCCTTGCCGGTCGCGGGGATCACCTGCCACTGCGCCTTTCCCTGCCACAGGGTCGCCGCCTCGACCTCGCGCCGCCGGGCGGCTGCAACGGCCCGGTCGTCGGCCAGGGGCTGCAAGCGTCCCAGGCGCGCATAGCCCGAGGGCTGGCCCGACGCCGCCTCGACCCCCGCCCACCAGGCGCTGGCCATCAGCAGGCTGTCCAGCTGGAACGCCTTCTTCGCGTTCCAGGCGTCCGGCACATGCGGCGACAGCGCCCCGACCAGCCCGCCCGAGGACCCCGCGCCCCAGGACCGGGGCTCGATCACCCGGACCTTCGCGCCGCGCCCAAGGCAGGCCCAGGCGATGGAGAGACCGAAGATCCCCCCGCCCCGGACGGTCACATCTACGCTTGCCATTCCGCCGCCCCAAGACCATCACGTCGCGCAAAGGACTATCCGCGATGGCCAGCCCAGACCAGACTCCGATGCCCGACCTGACTCCGATGCCCGAACTGACTTCGATGCTGGACTGGCGTGACGAGACCATTCCCGTCTCGCGCCGCTTCGACGACCCCTACTTCTCGCTGGCGGGCGGGCTGGACGAGACGCGGCATGTCTTCCTGACCGGGAACGGCCTGCCGGGGCGGTTCCGCGACGGGTTCCGCATCGCCGAGCTGGGCTTCGGCACCGGGCTGAACCTGCTGGCGGTCCTTCTGGCGCACCGGGGACTGGGGCATCTGCACTACACCAGCTTCGAGGCTTTCCCGCTGCCCGCCCCGGACATCGCCCGCGCCCTGCAAGCCTTTCCCGAAGTCGCAGGCGTCGCCGAGGCGTTCCTGGGCCAGTGGCGGGCAGGTGCCACGGTCCTGCGGTTTGCGCACCTTACCGCGACCATCATCCTGGGCGACGCGCGCAAGACGCTTCCGGCCTGGGACGGCCAGGCCGATGCCTGGTTCCTGGACGGCTTCTCTCCGGCGAAGAACCCCGAGCTTTGGTCCGATGCGCTGATGGCGGAGGTCGCCCGCCACACCGCGCCGGGGGGGACATTCGCGACCTACACCGCCGCAGGCCATGTCCGCCTCGCGCTGTCCGGGGCCGGATTCACCGTCACCCGCCAGCCGGGGTTCGGCCGCAAGCGGCATATGTCGGTGGGCGTGAAGCCATGACCCTTCGCCACGGCGCCAGGGTGCGGCGGACCTTCGGCCAAGACCTCTGCCAAACGATCAAGCCTTGCCAAGGCGCGGAATAAGGCGTACCCGCCCGCCTTCGGTTGAGATTGGCCCGCCCCGGTGCTAGGCTTGGCCCAAAGGCCCGGCGCGGGGGCATCCGTCCGCGCTTCCTCTGGAGGACCTGGTCCTGTCGCATTCTGATCCTGCCACCGGCCTGCCGGTCGGTCCGCGCCCGAAACCCGCTGACGCTGCCCCGCAAGACCATCGGTCCGAGGAGGTTCTGGCCCTGGTCCTGAAGTCCGTCGACGACGACAAGGCCGAGGAGATCGTCCAGATCGACCTGCGTGGCCGGTCCGACGTGGCCGACTACATGGTCATCTGTTCGGGCCGCTCGTCGCGCCAGGTTGCCTCGATCTCGGAAAAGCTGGCCGACCGGCTGAAGCAGGACCTGCGGATTTCGGTCCGCATGGAAGGCAAGGAGACCGGCGACTGGGTGCTGATCGATGCCGGCGACGTGATCGTCCACGTCTTCCGCCCCGAAGTCCGCGACTTCTACCAGCTGGAAAAGATGTGGCTTCCGGCGGGGACGACCCGCTCTGCCCAGGTCTGATGCGCCTGCACCTCTGCGCTGTGGGCCGCCTGCGTGCGGGACCAGAGCGCGATCTGGTGGATGACTACCTGCAACGGCTGGACCGGACGGGCCGCCCCCTGGGGCTGGGCCCCGCCACCGAGCATGAGGTCGAGGACCGGAAGGGCGGCGGCATCGCGGCGGAAGGGCTGTTGCTGGCCCGGGCGATTCCCGACGGCGCGGCGCTCTGCGTGCTGGACGAACGGGGCAAGCCGCTCTCCAGCCCCGAATTCGCGCAGGCGCTGGCCGGATGGCGCGACTCGGGCCGGCAGGACGCGGCGTTGGTGATCGGCGGGGCGGACGGGGTGGACCCGGCCCTGCGGGCGCGGGCCGACCTGACGCTGAGCTTTGGCCGCATGGTCTGGCCGCACCTGCTGGTGCGGGTGATGCTGGCCGAACAGCTTTACCGGGCGACGACGATCCTGGCAGGCTCGCCCTATCACCGGGTGTGATCCGCGCAAGGCGCAGCCGCTACAGCAGCGCCCGTTCCGCCGCCACGCCCAGCCGCAAGAGCCGCGCCTCTTGCCCTGGGCCACACATCAGGCTGACCCCGCAGGACGGCTGCGAGGTCGGCAAGGTCAGGACGCAGAGACCCAGCATGTTCCCGATCCGGGTGTTGCGCAAAGCCAGCAGGTTCTCGGTCACGTAATAGGCGTCATCGGTCATCAGCCGATTCGCGTCGGGCGGCAGGATCGGCGACGTCGGCAGGATCACCGCGTCATAGCCCGAGGCACGGTCGGCCCAGATGGCCCGGATCTGCCGCAACCTTCTCCAGGCTGCGACATGGTCCACCGCGCTGATCTGCCCGCCCAAGCGGAAGCGGTCCAGAATGCGCGGGAACATCTTGTCCGGCGCGGCCTCGATCGTCGGCTTCCAGATGCCATAGGCTTCGGCGGGGCAGACGATCCCCGCCAGGGCCACCGCCTCGGCCGCTTCCGGCACCGCGAGATGATGAAGTTGCGCACCGGCCCTGGCAAAGCGCCGCGTCGCATCCTCGAAGCCCTGGGCCGGGCCTTCGCGCAGATCGTCAAGCGCCAGCGTCTGCAGGACGGCAACGCGGGTGCCCGACAGGCTGGCGCCGCCAAGGTCGGTGGCCGCATCCCCGCTGATCGCGGCAAGAAGCTGGGAGCAGTCCTCGACCGAATGGGCAAGCGGGCCGATCGTGTCGAACGCCTCGAACAGGGGCACCACGCCCGTCATCGGCAGGCTGCACGCTGTCGTCTTCAGGCCCACCAGATCGTTCCAGGCCGCCGGAATCCGCACCGAACCGCCCGAGTCCGAGCCGATGGCCGCCGGGGCAAGGCCGAAGGCCACCGACGCCGCCGCACCCGAGGATGACCCGCCCGGCACTGCCCTGTCGTCATTCAGGCAGGGTGGCGTGGCCGTCACCGGGTTGAGCCCAAGCCCCGAGAAGGCCAGTTCGGACATGTGCGTCTTGCCCAGACACACGAGGCCTTGCAGGGTCGCGGTCTCCAGCACGGTCGCATCGCGATCCGGCGTGCGGCCCTTCAGCAGCGCCGAACCCGCCTCGGTCGCCACGCCGGCCGTGTCGAACAGGTCCTTCCAGCTGACCGGCACCCCGTCCAGCATGCCCTTGCGCAGGCCCGCCTTGGCGCGGGCCGCTGCCGCCATCGCCTCGCCCCGCGCCCGGGCTGCCGTGGCGCGGGCATAGATGCGACCCGCAAGCGGGTGGCTTTCGATCCGGTCCAGAAAGAACTCGGTCAACTCCACCGGGTTGATCCGGCCCTCGCCGATCGCGCGACCCAGATCGGTCGCGGTCATGTGTGCCCAGGTTCCGCTCATTCCCGCCTCCTGCCCCGCCCCCTGCCCGTCCCGTGTCTTGCCGGAAACGTAGCGGCTTGGCGACGCATGGACAATCCGTCCCAAGGGGGCCAGAAAAGGGACATGACCCGGGACACCGACATCCTGATTGCGGGCGGGGGGCTGAACGGCCCTGCCCTGGCGCTTGCGCTGGCCCAAGGGGGCTTTGCCGTCACCGTGATCGACGCCCGCCCGGCCCCGGACCGGGCCGCGGCGGGCTTTGATGGCCGGGCCTATGCGCTGGCCATCGCCTCGGTCCGACTGCTGAAGGCCATCGGGATCTGGGACAGTGTGGCGGACCAGGCGCAGCCCATGCTGGAGATCAAGGCCAGCGACGGCCGGGCTGGCGAAGGAGCCGCACCCTTCTTCCTGCACTTCGACGCCGCAGAGATCGAGGAAGGCCCGATGGGCCACATGCTCGAGGACCGCTTCCTTTACGCGGCCTTCCTGCGGGCGATGCAGCAAACGCCGGGGATCACCCTGCTGTCCGGCGAGACCGTGGTGGCGCAGGAGGTGAACCCCGAGGGCGCCACCGTGACGCTTGCCTCGGGGCGGACACTGACGGCGGACCTGCTGGTCGGCTGCGACGGGCGCGGCTCGGGCACGGCCACGCGCGCGGGCATCCGGCGGGTGGGCTGGGGCTACGGCCAGACCGCGCTGGTCACCGCGATCCGGCACGAACAGGACCACAAGGGCATAGCACAGCAGTTCTTCATGCCCGCCGGCCCGCTTGCGATCCTGCCCCTGAAAGGCGGCCACCATTCCAGCATCGTCTGGAGCGAGACCGACGCCAATGCCGCCGCGATCCAGGCCCTGCCGGATGCCGAGTATCTGGAAGCGCTCCGCCCCCGCTTTGGCGATTTCCTGGGCGACATCAGCCTGGCCGGGGCGCGGTTCACCTATCCGCTGTCGCTGTCCCTGGCCGAACGCTTCGTCGCGCCCCGCCTGGCGCTGGTGGGCGATGCCGCGCATGGCGTGCATCCCATCGCGGGCCAGGGCTTGAACCTTGGCCTGCGCGACGTGGCGGCGCTGGCCGAGGTTCTGATCCTTGCCCGTCGCCGCGGCGAAGCGCCGGGCAGCCCCGCCGCGCTGGAGGACTATCAGCGCTGGCGCCGTTTCGACGCCACGACGCTGGCGCTGGGAATGGATACGGTGAACCGGGTGTTCTCGACCGACAATCCGGTGCTGCGGCTGGGCCGCGATCTGGGCATGGGGCTGGTCAACGCGGTGCCCGGCCTGCGCCGAGGTTTCATGCGGCAGGCGGCAGGCTTGACGGGTGAGGTGCCGAAGCTTCTGACGGGGCGGCCGATCTAGGTCCTGGCTCCTCGGTGGTGGCGCCCGCCTGGTCCCCCGCCTGGTCTCCGGCCTGGTCCCCCGCCTGGTCCCCCGCCTGCGCCTTTCGTGCCTCGCGCCGGTCAAGCAGATGAAACAGCAGCGGGTTCATCAGGATCGAGATCATCGCCCCCGCCACCACAAGGTCGCGCGCCTCGGCAGGCACGATGTCCAGCGTCACCGCCATCGTGATCAGAATGAACGAGAATTCCCCGATCTGCGCCAGACTTGCCGCGATGGTCAGCGCCTTGTCGTGACCGTGCCCGAAGGCCCTGACGATGTAATAGGCCGCGACCGACTTGACGACGACGATGATGAGAACCGTGCCAAGAATTGCCAGCGGCGAGGTCAGGATCACCTCGGGGTTGAACAGCATCCCGACCGAGACGAAGAACAGCACCGCGAAAGCATCGCGCAGGGGCAGCGTCTCGCGCATGGCTTGCTGCGACAGGGTCGAGGAGGACATCACCATCCCCGCAAAGAACGCCCCAAGCGCGAAGGAGACGCCGAAGAAATGCGTGGCCCCATAGGCGACGCCCAGGGCAATGGCCAGGACGGCCAGCCGGAACAGCTCACGCGAGCGGGTCTGCGACACGAAGTGCAGGATCCAGGGCACAAGGCGCTGGCCGATGATCAGCATCAGCGCCACGAAGGCTGCCGCCTTTGCCAGGGTGATCATCACCGTCGCCGCAATGGGACCGATGCCGATGTTGCTGGTCACTTCGGCGACCGCCTCGGCCTCTTCCGCGACGGGGATCGCGGTGCCGCCCAGGAGCCCGGCCAAGGGCGGGATCAGGACCAGAGAGATGACCATCACCAGGTCCTCGACGATCAGCCAGCCCACGGCCACGCGGCCCTTGTCCGTCGTCACGAGGTTGCGGTCCTGCAGCGCGCGCAGCAGCACCACCGTCGAGGCGACCGACAGCGCCAGGCCAAAGATCAGCCCGGCCCCCAGGCTCCACCCCAGGGTCCAACCCAAGGCGGTGCCGAAGGCCGTGGCCACCGCGATCTGGCCCAGGGCCCCCGGCACGGCGATGGCCTTCACCGCCATCAGGTCACGGGGCGAGAAGTGCAGCCCCACCCCGAACATCAGCAGGATGACACCCAGCTCGGCCAGTTCGGCGGCCAGCTCCATGTTCGCCACATAGCCCGGCGTGAACGGCCCGATCACCACGCCGGCCAGCAGATACCCCGCGATCAGCGGCAGCTTCAGGCGTTGCGCCATCAGGCCGAACAGGAAGGCAAGGCCAAAGCCGGCCACAAGGGTGGTGATCAGGGGCGTTTCGTGGGGCAATGCTTCACGCGCCTTTCCGGTGCACTCGACAAAGCCGGGCGCGACCATCTGAGTTTGCGGGAATTGTGTCAGGAGACGCTGCGATAGTACGGGCTGATTCGGGCAATGCAACCGGCTGGGCGGGTGGGTGCGATAACAATTCCACCTTTTGCCGAAACAGTTTGAAATGTTAGACCTTGGCGATGCGCCACCTGATCCCCAACCCCGTTGCCCGCCGCCTGTTTCTTGATCGCCACGCCCTGTCCGAAGCACCTGCGGGACCCGCTTCCGGTCAGGCGCTGCACGACCTGATCGAGCGGATCGGCTTTGTTCAGGTGGACAGCATCAACACCGTCGCCCGGGCGCATGACATGATCCTCTGGTCGCGGCGGCAATCCTATCGGCCCCCGGCGCTGAAGCGGCTGCTGGAGCGGGACCGGACAATGTGGGAGCATTGGACGCATGACGCCTCGATCCTGCCGACGCGGTTGCACGGAGTCTGGCAGCACCGGTTCCAGCGCGACGAACAGCGGCTGGAAGCGAACTGGAAGCGCTGGTTCCGCGACGGGTATCAGGCCCAGTTCGACACCATCCTGAACCGGATAGCCAGGGACGGTCCGCTGGGGACTGCGGATGTCGGCGAGGGCGAGGTCCGGGGCCGCGGCGGCTGGTGGGACTGGCACCCGTCGAAGACCGCGCTGGAATGGCTGTGGCGGACCGGGCGGCTGGCAATCACCCGCCGCGATGGGTTCGCCAAGATCTACGACCTGACCGAGCGGGTGATCCCCGAAGCGCTGCGTGCCCCGGTGCCGGAAGACGCGGTGACGGACTGGGCCTGCCGGTCTGCGCTGCGGCATCTGGGTTTTGCCACGTCAGGCGAGATCGCCGCCTACTGGAAGGCCGTCAGCCCCGATGCCGCCAGGGACTGGTGCCGCAACGCGCTGGCGCGGGGCGAGATCATCGAGGCCGAAGTCGAAGGCGCCCAGGGACAACGCCGCAAGGTGTTCGTCTTCCCGGACCTGCCGGAAGTCGATTGTCCCGACCCCACCCCCCGCCTGCGCATCCTGTCCCCCTTCGACCCAGCCCTGCGCGACCGAGACCGGGCAGAGTTCCTGTTCGGCTTCTTCTACCGGATCGAGGTCTTCGTGCCCGAACCGAAGCGGGTCTACGGCTACTACGTCTTTCCGGTGCTGGAGGGTGACAGGCTGGTCGGAAGGATCGACGTGAAGGCCTTCCGCGACGTGGGCGCGTTGCGGGTCAAGGCGTTCTGGCCCGAAGCGGGGGTGAAGCTGACCAAGGCACGGCGGGGGAAGCTGGAGGCAGAGCTGGACCGGCTGGCTGCCTTTGCCGGGTGCGAGAGGGTGGAGTTTCTCGACGGGTGGGAGCGGGAAACGATCACCCGGACGGGCTGACGGAAAGGATCGGCTCCGGTGCTGGTCGTCATACGTCCTTGGCGCCTGGTGGCCGGGGCGCCCGAAGTCGCGCGCCCAGGCGGAACGCGGGCCGGGCCAGGTTCGCACTGACCTTGCGCCCGAAAGGCATCGTCAGGCCGGGACGGTCCACCCGTCGATCACCGCGACCGCCTCTTCCGCCGTCTCGACCATCGCGAACAGCGACAGGTCCTCGGGCGAGATCACACCGGCTTCGGCGAGGTGGGACCAGTTCACCACCTTCTCCCACCAGTCGCGGCCGAACAGCAGGAACGGGATCGGCTTCATCCGGCCGGTCTGGATCAGGGTCAGGCTTTCGAACATCTCGTCCAGGGTGCCGAACCCGCCGGGAAAGACGCAGACCGCCTTCGCCCGCATCAGGAAGTGCATCTTGCGGATGGCGAAATAGTGGAAGTTGAAGGACAGGTCCGGCGTGACATAGGCGTTCGGGGCCTGTTCGTGCGGCAGGACGATGTTCAGGCCGATCGACTGCCCGCCAGCCTCGTCCGCGCCGCGGTTGCCTGCCTCCATCACGCCGGGGCCGCCGCCGGTGCAGATCACGCCTTCGCGCCCGTAGGTTTCCAGGCTGCGCTCGGTCATGATCCGGGCAAAGCGGCGAGCCTCGTCATAGTAGTGCGACAGCTCGGCAAGGGTTTTCGTGCGCGCGGTCCCGCGGTGTTCCGGCGCAGGGATGCGGGCGCCGCCGAACATGACGATGGTCGATTCGATCCCGCGCTCGTCCATGATCAGCTGCGGCTTCAACAGCTCCAGCTGCAACCGGACCGGGCGCAGTTCGTCCCGGATCATGAAATCGCGGTCGGCGAAGGCCAGGCGATAGGCGGGCGCGCGGGTCTGAGGGGTGTCCGGAACCCGCTTCGTCGCGGCGATGTCCTCGACACTGTCGCGGAACGGGTGGCTGCGGGGTTCGTCTTTCATGTGTCGCGCCTGGCAATTGCGTGGGTCATGCCCAAGGCTTATAGGGTCGGGGCCGCAGTGACCAACCGAAAAGGGAAATCTCCATGTCGAACGCCGCCCTGGAAGCCGCCATCGAAGCCGCCTGGGAGGCACGTGACGGGATCAGCCCCGCCACCAGGGGCGAGGTGCGCGACGCCATCGAGGCGACCTTGTCGGCCTTGGATTCCGGCTCGCTGCGGGTGGCCGAACCGCGCGGGAACGACTGGCATGTGAACCAGTGGGCAAAGAAAGCCGTCCTCTTGTCGTTCCGCCTGACCGACATGTACGAAATCCCGGGCAGCAATGGCGGGTCGAACTGGTGGGACAAGGTCCCGTCCAAGTGGCAGGGCTGGACCGCCGAGGATTGGCGCAAGGCCGGCTTCCGGGCGGTGCCGGGGTCGATCGTGCGGCGGTCGGCCTATATCGCCAAGGGCGTGGTGCTGATGCCCAGCTTTGTCAACATCGGGGCCTATGTCGACGAGGGCAGCATGGTCGATGGCTGGGCGACCGTGGGCTCTTGCGCGCAGATCGGCAAAGGCGTCCACCTGTCGGGCGGCGTGGGGATCGGCGGCGTGCTGGAGCCGATGCAGGCCGGCCCCACGATCATCGAGGACAACTGCTTCATCGGCGCGCGCTCCGAGGTGGTCGAGGGCTGCATCATCCGTGAAGGGTCTGTGCTGGGGATGGGCGTCTTCATCGGCAAGTCGACCAAGATCGTCGACCGCGAGACCGGCGAAGTCATGTATGGCGAGGTGCCGGCCGGATCGGTCGTGGTGGCCGGGTCGATGCCGTCGAAGGGCGGGATCAACCTGTACTGCGCGGTGATCGTGAAGAAGGTCGATGCGCAGACCCGCTCGAAGACCAGCATCAACGAGCTTCTGCGCGACTGACGCCCACGCCACCAGCCGCGCCGCGGCATGGGCGCGGACGTCCGGGCGCGCGACGGGGCCATAGTTCCGGGGTCGGCGGCAAGCTCGGGGAACCCGCCACGCTGACCGACGATCCCCGGTTTTCGCACCCGGTGAAGGGTGGCGAAGCCGGATCGGTTCCGCTATGCCTGTGCGGGCCTTTCGGAGGAAGCCATGTCGGACGAAGCCAAGCCCAAACGCCCGCAGCAGGTCTATTCGCTGATCGTCGAAGTGGGCCGGAAAGAGGGCGACGGGCTGCCCCCCAAGGCCACCGGTGCCGCGCTGCTTTGCTATGCCTCGGGCGTGGACGAGGCCGAAGCCGTGCGCGAGACGGTGGCGATCCTGAAAGAGGCAGACATGGCTCCGCTGGAGGTGCAGGGCCTGGGAACGCTGGAGGACCGGATGCAGTCGGGCGAAGACATCGACCAGGAGGAACAGTTCCTGATGGAACGGGCGCTGCGCGAGAACTCGGTCATTGTCGCCGAAATCACGCCCTTCTTCGACTGATGCCCCGCTGCCTTTGCGCGCCAGACGCCTTGCGGTTGCAGGACCTGACCCAAGCGGCTAGGCATCAGGCGCGCCCCAACCTGGACCTCATGATGCACTTCGAGCCCGTTGACCCGGTGGAACTGACCGCCAGACTGATCCGCTGCCCCTCGGTGACACCTGCGGAAGGCGGGGCGATCACGCTTCTGGAAGGCCTGTTGTCGGAGGCGGGCTTCACCTGCACGCGGGTCGATCGGAACGGTATCGCCAACCTTTACGCCCGCTGGGGCAAGCAGGGAGCGAATCGGGCCTTCGGCTTCAACGGGCATACCGATGTGGTGCCGGTGGGCGACGCGGCGGCCTGGCGCTTTGACCCGTTCGGGGCCGAGATCCACGACGGTTTCATGTATGGCCGGGGTGCCTGCGACATGAAGTCGGGGGTCGCGGCCTTCGTCGCGGCGGCGGTGGACTTCGTGCGCGACACGCCTCCCGATGGCGCGGTGATCGTCACCATCACCGGGGACGAGGAAGGCGAAGGCAAGGACGGCACCGTGGCGATCCTGGACTGGATGGCCTTCAACGGCGAGCGGATGACGCATTGCCTGGTGGGCGAGCCGACCTGCCCGCATGAAATGGGCGACATGATGAAGATCGGTCGCCGCGGCTCGTTGACCTGCGACATCACGGTGGAAGGCGTGCAGGGGCACTCGGCCTATCCGCACCGGGCCAAGAACCCGTTGTCCGCGATGGTCAAGCTGCTTGCCCGCCTGGACGCCGAGCCGCTGGACCGGGGCACAGCGCATTTCGACCCCTCGACGCTGGCGATCACCACGATCGATTGCGGCAACCCCGCGGGCAACGTGATTCCGGCGCGGGCCACGGCACGGATCAACATCCGCTTCAACGACACCCATTCGGGGGACACCCTGTCCTCCTGGCTGCGGAGCGAGGCGGCGTCGGTGGCCGAGGCGACGAAGACCGAGATCGCGCTGAGGATTTCCGTCTCGGGCGAGGCCTTCGTGACCCCGCCGGGAGAGCTTTCGGCACTGGTGGCCAGGGCGGTGGCGGTCGAGACCGGGCGAAAGCCCGTTGCCTCGACCAGCGGAGGGACCTCGGACGCGCGCTTTGTCAAGGAGCACTGCCCGGTGGTGGAGTTCGGGCTGGTGGGCAAGACCATGCACCAGGTCGATGAACGGGTGGCGGTCGACCAGATCGACCAGCTGAAGGCGATCTACGGCCGCATCCTGCGCGAGTATTTCGCCTGATGCGCCCCGGCTGCTTCAGGATCACGGTCACCCGCGACATCGCCACCTGCCAGCAGCTGCGCCGGGTCGTGTTCATCCAGGAACAGGGCGTCAGCGAAGCGGACGAGGTGGATGGGCTGGATGACACCGCCATTCATCTCCTGGCGTGGGACGGCGACGTGCCGGTCGGGACAGCGCGGCTCTTGCTGAAGGGCAGCCTGGGCAAGATCGGTCGGGTCTGCGTTCTGCCCAAGGCTCGGGGTACGGGGCTGGGCGCCGAACTGATCCGCGCGGCGTTGGACGTGCTGCGGCAACAGCCGGGGGTTACCGAGGCCTATCTGGGGTCGCAGTCGCATGCGACGGGGTTCTACGAGAAACTGGGATTTGCGCTGGAAGGCGAAGAGTTCCTGGACGCCGGCATCCCGCACCGCCACATGCGCCGCGCCCTTTGACCGGCGGTTTTCTGGCGGAGCGCTGACGCGCAAGTCTCTTGTCTCGTCGTCGGGCTGCGCCTCCTCCTCGGACATGCGCGCCGCGCGGGGATATTTGTCACCAGGTGAAAGGGTTGCCCGGGTAGTCTTGCGCCGACCGGCGTGCTAGGTCTGGGGCATGAAACCATTGCCTTCGAAAGATGAAATCCGTCAGTGGATTTCCCAGAACCCCGGCCTCTCGGCCAAGCGCGACATTGCCAAGGCCTTCGGGATCAAGGGCGATGCGCGCATCGAGCTGAAGGCGCTTCTGCGCGAGCTGGAAAGCGAGGGGGTGGTCGAGAAGTCTTCGCGCCGCTTCCACGAGCCAGGCGTGCTGCCTCCGGTGGCGGTCTTGCAGGTGCTGCCGCCGGATGCGGCGGGGGATCTTTATGCCAGGCCGCTGGAAGAGGGCGTGGAGGAGGGGCCGCGCATCCTGATCATGCCGAAGAAGGGCGACCCGGCCCTGGGTGCCGGGGACCGGATTCTGGCGCGGCTGGCCAGGGTGGAGGCCGAGGATCGCGACTACGAGGCGCGGTTGATCCGGCGGCTGGGGTCCAATCCCCGGAAGGTGCTGGGGGTGTTCCGTGTCGGCTCGCAAGGCGGGCGGATCGTGCCGATCGAGAAGGGCGACGACAAGGAATGGCGCGTCTCGGCCGACATGACGATGGGCGCCAGGGACGGTGAGCTGGTCGAGGCCGAGGCGGTGGGGGCCCGGAAGCTGGGCCTTCCGGCAGCGCAGATCATCGCGCGGCTGGGTGATCCGGCAGGGCCAAGGGCGGCAAGCCTGATCGCCATCCACCAGCACGGCATCCCTGACGTATTCCCGGACGCGGTCATCGCCGAGGCGGATCGTGCCGGACCCGTCGGCCTGGCCGGTCGCGAGGACCTGCGCGACCTGCCGCTGGTGACGATCGACCCGGTGGACGCGCGGGACCGGGACGATGCGGTCTATGCCGAGGCGGACAGCGATCCGGGCAATATCGGCGGCTTCGTGATCTGGGTCGCGATTGCCGATGTGGCGCATTTCGTGACGCCCGGCAGCGCGCTGGACCGCGAGGCGCGCAGGCGCGGCAATTCGACCTACTTCCCCGACCGCGTCGTGCCGATGCTGCCGGACATCCTGTCGGGCGACCTGTGCAGCTTGCACGAAGGCGTGGACCGCGCCTGTCTTGTCGTCCGCATGGTGATCGACGCGGGCGGGCACAAGCGCGGCCATCGCTTCTTGCGGGGGATGATGCGGTCGGTCGCGTCCCTGCATTACGCGCAGGTGCAGGCGGCGGTGGACGGCCAGCCGGACGACAGGACCGCGCCGCTGGTGGACCCCGTGCTGAAGCCGCTTTACGCCGCCTACGGCGCACTGAAGCGGGCGCGCGAGCTGCGCCAGCCGCTGGACCTGGAGCTGCCGGAGCGGAAGATCGAGCTTGACGATGAGGGCCGTGTCCTGTCGGTCGCGTTCAAGGAACGGCTGGATGCGCACAAGCTGATCGAAGAGTTCATGATCCTTGCCAATGTCGCGGCGGCCGAAGAGCTGATCCGGCTGAAGCGGCCCCTGCTGTTCCGGGTGCATGAGGAACCATCGCCGCTGAAGCTGGAGGGGTTGCGCGAGGTGGCCGAGGGCGCAGGCATGACCCTGGCCAAGGGGCAGGTCCTGCAGACGCGGCACCTGAACCGGCTGCTGGCCCAGGCCCAGGGGACAGAGTTCGACGAGCTGATCAACCTGTCCACCCTGCGGTCGATGACCCAGGCCTACTACCACCCGGAAAACTTCGGGCATTTCGGGTTGGCCTTGCAGAACTATGCGCATTTCACCAGCCCGATCCGGCGCTATTCCGACCTGATCGTCCACCGCGCCCTGATCTCGGGGCATGGGTGGGGCAAGGACGGCTTGTCGGTCTGGGACATGGAGAACCTGGAAGAGACCGGCAAGCTGATCTCGGAAGCCGAGCGGCGCAGCATGGCGGCCGAGCGGGATACCAACGACCGCTATCTGGCCGCCTACCTGGTCGACCGTGTCGGGGCAGAGTTCGCGGGGCGGATATCCGGCGTGCAGCGGTTCGGCGTCTTTGTCCGGCTGGACGAAACCGGCGCGGATGGGCTGATTCCGGTGCGCGCCCTGGGGCGGGAGTATTTCAACTATGACGAGGGCAGCCAGACTCTGATGGGCTCCGAGACCGGGCTGGTGCTGGGGATCGGGCAGAAGGTCACGGTACGGCTGGCCGAGGCGGTTCCGGTGACGGGCGGGCTGATCCTGGACCTGATCGCAGTGGAGGGCGCGACGGTGCGGCCCTCTCGGCGGTCAGGCGGCAAGTATCATCCGAGGAAGCCTGCGCAGGCGGCGGCGAAACGGCGACTGGTGCGCAAGCGGCGATGACGGGCGGGGAAAGCTGGGGCGGGGCAAGCTGGGGCGGGGCAATGAAGGGCGGGGCAAGACTTTTCGAAAAGTCTTGCAAAATCCTTCGCAGTATCCTGGTCGCGCCAGGACTGGCCGTGGCGCTTGGTTTCGGGGCGGGGCAGGCGCAGACG
>Ga0208609_100026_pt1 | contig 91321 bp, 64 predicted proteins | sample SubbioR11_8A_Apr_FD_184813 | JGI IMG/M metagenome (GOLD analysis project Ga0208609, IMG submission 184813) | Serpentinite rock and fluid subsurface biosphere microbial communities from McLaughlin Reserve, California, USA - CR11_8A_Apr (SPAdes) | ecosystem: Environmental > Terrestrial > Deep...
CACGGCCAGCCCCTTGCGCCATACCCTGAGTCTGCTCACGCTCAAGCCGGGCCTGTTCACGCACCACGGCCGCCAGGCCAGTGGCGAGATCTGGTTCGACGACCTGGGCTGGAGTGAACTCGGCTTGGCCGCACCCGCGCCCTGCGCCTGGCTGCATGGGCCCGATGCGGCCACCCCGACCCCAGCGCGCCAGCGCCAGCACAGCCCGCACAAGGGTACGCACGGCAGCGTGTTTGTGATCGGTGGCCAGCAACCGGGCCCGCATGGCACCGGCATGACCGGCGCCGCCGTGCTGGCGGCGCGCGCGGCTTTGCGCGGCGGAGCCGGGCGGGTCTATCTGGGCCTGCTGGGGCCGGCTGCGCCAGCCGAAGCAACCCCGGCCTTGATGTCCCAGTTTGACCCGCTGCAACCCGAGCTGATGCTGCGCCCGGCGGCCGCGCTGCTGCACGACCCGCTGCTGGCGCAGGCCGTGACGGTGTGCGGCTGCGGTGGCGGCAGCGCCGTGGGGCCGCTGCTGGCAGACCTGCTAAGGCTCAGCCCGTGCCTAGTGCTCGACGCCGACGCCCTCAACGCCATGGCCACCGACGCCGCGCTGCAAAACCAGCTCGCAAACCGGCTGGCGCAGGGGCGCTACACCGTGCTGACGCCGCACCCGCTGGAAGCCGCACGCCTGCTCGATTGCAGCGTGGCGCAGGTGCAGGCCGACCGGCTGGGTGCCGCACAGCAATTGGCCGAGCGCAGCCGCAGCGTGGTGGTGCTCAAGGGCTCTGGAACCGTGGTGGCTGCGCCCGGCTGGGTGCCGCGCATAAACCCCAGCGGCAACGCGCTGCTGGCCAGCGCAGGCACCGGCGATGTGCTGGCCGGGCTGATCGGGGCCCTGCTGGCCACTGCCGAGGCCAGCCTGGCGGGCACGGTGCAGGCAACAGCCACCGCGGTGCAGCGCCACGGCCGCTGCGCCGACCACTGGCCACCTGGCAAGCCCTTGCTCTGCGCCAGCGACCTGATCAAATGCCTTTGATCGCGCTCAACCGATCAAGATCAAGGCCACTTGCAGCAGCACGATCAGCAGCAGCACCGATAAATCCACCCCGCCGATGGTAGGCAGCACGCGCCGGATGGGGGCCAGCAAGGGCTGCAGCAACTGCCCCAACAAGTACTGAATCGGTGCCTGGGGCTGCACCCACGACAGCACCACATACACCAGCGCCAGCACCATCAGGCCCTGCAACACGGTGCGCAGCATGAAATTGAGCGCCACAAAGGGCACGCTGAACAGGGGGCTTGCCCCGGTCGAGCCGATCAGACCGGCCCCGAGCAGGGTATGCCAGGCCGCCGAGTAGGCCAGCGCCAACAGACCGGCTGCGATGAAGCTGGCCAGATCGAACTGCGACTGCACCCAGGCCCGCGGCAGCGATTTGCGCAGCGGCTGCACGATCCAGTTGGTGACCGCCATCACAAAGGGGCCCGGCTGCTGCACCATGTGCATGCGCCGGGTGTTCATCCAGGTGCGCAACAAGGCCGCGCCGACCAGGAAAAAAAACAGCGTGTCGAGCAAAAAAAGAAAAGCAGACATATTTCTCAGTGGGGCAGGAACGCCAGAAGCCACTGCAAGCCTTGCAGGCCGCCTAGGTGCAGCGGGCCCCGCGCGTGTGGGGGTTTGATTCTCATCGTTTGCCCTTTTTCGCCTTGCCTGCGCCCCGTGTGGCCGACGCCGCTGGTGTGCCAGCCGCCCGGGGCACCTCGCGCACCGCCTTGCGGGTGCGCTTGGGAGCGTATTGTGCCTCAGGCGTGGCCGCGGCGCGCGTGCGTTTGGCTTTGCGCGGGGCTGGGGCCGCGGCCTCGGCGGTGGCTGCATCCCCATGCTCTTGACCTGGGTTGGCCGCTTTGCCGGCTCCCCGTTCGCGCGGCTCACGCGGCAGGCGCCGCGCCGGCTCGTCGCCGGTGACGAGCCGGAAGTCGATGCGGCGCCCGTCCAGATCGACCCGGCTCACTTGCACCTGCATGCGCGAACCCAGCGCGTAGCGGATGCCGGTGCGCTCGCCGCGCAACTCTTGGCGCGCCTCGTCGAAGCGGAAGTAATCGCCGCCCAGTTCGGTGATGTGCACCAGCCCTTCGACGTAGAGGTTTTCCAGCGTCACAAACAGGCCAAAGCTGGTCACGGCACTGATCACGCCAGCGAACTCCTCGCCCAGGTGTTCGCGCATGTATTTGCACTTGAGCCAGGCTTCGACGTCGCGGCTGGCCTCGTCGGCGCGGCGCTCGTTGGCGCTGCAATGCAAGCCCGCCGCCTGCCAGCCCAAGGCCTCGGCGCTGCGCGCCTGGGGCGCTGTCCCCGCGTCTGCGGCCGCACCCTTGCCCGCCAGGCGCTTGGACAACTTGGCCTGCGCCTGGCCCGGCGTGGGCAGTGTGGGCAAGTGGTAACGGCGCTCGGCCAAAATGGCTTTGATGAGGCGGTGCACCAGCAGATCGGGGTAGCGCCGGATCGGGCTGGTGAAGTGGGTGTAGGCCTCGAAAGCCAGCCCGAAGTGGCCGCTGTTGTGCGGGGTGTAGATGGCTTGCTGCATCGAGCGCAGCAGCATCTGGTGGATTTGCGCCGCGTCCGGGCGCTCCTGGGTGGCGGCGGCAAGCTGCTGATAATCCTTGGGCTGTGGCTGCTCCGGCAGGCTTTGCATCACGCCCAGCGCCTTGAGGTACTGGCGCAGGGTTTCAATCTTCTCGGGCGTCGGGCCCTCGTGCACCCGGTACAGCCCCCACTGCTTGCCCTGGGCGATGAACTCGGCCGCGCACACATTGGCCGCCAGCATGGTTTCTTCGATCAGCTTGTGCGCCTCGGTGCGCACGCGGGGCACGATGCGCTCAATGCGCCCGACTTCATCGCAAACAATCTGCGTCTCGACGGTCTCGAAGTCCACCGCGCCGCGGCGCTGGCGTGCGCCCAGCAGCCCCCGGTAAACCTCGTGCAGGTGCAGCAGGTGCGGCACCAGGGCGGCGCGCTGCTGCGCTTGCGGGCCACGGGTGTTTTGCAAAATCGCCGCCACTTCGGTGTAGGTCAGGCGGGCGTGGCTGAACATCACGGCCGGGTAGAACTGGTAGGCGTGCACCTCGCCCTGGGCGTTGATGAGCATGTCGCACACCAGGCACAGGCGCTCGACCTGCGGGTTGAGCGAGCACAGGCCGTTGGAGAGCTTTTCCGGCAGCATCGGGATCACGCGGCGCGGGAAATAGACCGAGGTGGCGCGGTCGTAGGCGTCGGCGTCGAGCGCGCTGCCGTTTTCTACGTAGTGGCTCACATCGGCAATCGCCACCAGCAGCCGCCAGCCCTTGCTGCGCCCGACGCGCGCCGGCTCGCAATAGACGGCATCGTCGAAATCGCGCGCGTCCTCGCCGTCGATCGTCACCAGCGGGATGTCGGTGAGGTCGATGCGGCCTTTGCGGTCAGCGGCGCGCACATGCTCGGGCAAGCCGCGCGCCTGCGCCAGCGCGGCCTCGCTGAACTGGTGCGGCACGCCGTACTTGCGCACCGCGATCTCGATCTCCATGCCGGGGTCGTCGATCTCGCCCAGCACCTCTTTGACGCGCCCGACCGGCTGCCCAAACAAGGCCGGCGGCTCGGTGAGCTCGACCACCACCACCTGCCCCGGCTGCGCCGCCCCGGTGGCGCCCTTGGGGATCAGCACGTCCTGGCCGTAGCGCTTGTCTTCGGGCGCCAGCAGCCAGACCCCGCCTTCATGCAGCAGGCGCCCGATCAGGGGCATGCTGGAGCGCTCGATGATTTCGGTCACGCGCCCCTCGGGGCGGCCGCGCCGGTCGTGTCCAATGATGCGCGCCTTGACGCGGTCGCGGTGCAGCACGGCTCGCATCTCGTTGGGCGAGAGGTAGAGGTCGGGCTGGCCGTCGTCGCGCTGCACGAAGCCGTGGCCGTCGCGGTGGCCGTGCACCACGCCGTCAAACTCGGTCAGCATGGGGTTTTGGATTTTTTCTTTCACTCGTTTTTTCACTCGTTTGGGTCATGTTATACTAGCTGCTTATCTGAAAGCCCAGGTGGCGGAATTGGTAGACGCACTAGTTTCAGGTACTAGCGCTGAGAGGCGTGGAGGTTCGAGTCCTCTCCTGGGCACCACATACGGCAAAAAGCCTGCACATTGAACCACATTCAAGTGCAGGCTTTTTTCTTGCCTGCCTGTCAGGGGTGGCAAGGAGGCGCAGCGCCCGGCCGGCTTCAAGCCATTTGCGGGCCGCCTCCAGCCCCTCAAAGCGGCAATCCGACCAAATCGTGCCCCTCGGCGGCCACGATGCGGGCGCGCACAAACTCGCCCACGCGGTAGCTCTGGCTGGCTTTTTGCGTCGGCAACAGGCGCACCTGGCCGTCGATCTCGGGCGCGTCGGCGTAGCTGCGCCCCACCCCGCCCTTTTTGCCCAGGCTGTACGCCTGGTCCACCAACACCTGCATGGTGGCACCCACGCGGCGCTGCAGGCGCGCCACCGCCACGCCTTCGGCGGCCGCCATGAAGCGCGCCCGGCGCTCGTGGCGCAGCGCATCGGGCAGCGCACCGGACAGCGCGTTGGCGGCCGCCCCTTGCACCGGCGAGTAGGCAAAGCAGCCAGCGCGGTCGATCTGCGCCTGCGCCACAAAATCGAGCAGGTGCTCGAACTCGGCCTCGCTCTCACCCGGAAAGCCGGCGATGAAGGTGCTGCGCAGCACCAGTTCGGGGCAAAGCTCGCGCCAGCGCTGGATGCGCTCCAGGTTGCGCTCGCCGCTGGCCGGGCGCTTCATGCGCTTGAGCACGTCGGGGTGGCTGTGTTGCAGTGGCACGTCGAGGTAGGGCAACACCAGGCCCTCGGCCATGAGCGGCAAAATCTCGTCCACATGCGGGTACGGATAAACGTAGTGCAGCCGCACCCAGGCCCCGTGCGGGCGCGCCAGCTCGCCCAGCGCACGCACCAGGTCAAACAGCTTGCTCTTGATCGGCCGGCCGTCCCAAAAGCCGGTGCGGTATTGCACATCGACGCCGTAGGCGGAGGTGTCTTGGCTCACCACCAGCAGCTCTTTCACCCCGGCCTCGAACAGCTTGCGCGCTTCAGTGAGCACCTCGCCCACCGGGCGGCTCACCAAGTCGCCGCGCAGCGAGGGGATGATGCAAAAGGTGCAGCGGTGGTTGCAGCCTTCGCTGATTTTCAGATAGGCGTAGTGGCGCGGCGTGAGCTTGACGCCCACGCCCTCGATCACCTGCGAAGGGCGCGCCGGCAGCAAATCGAGGAACGGGTCGTGCGGCGGCGGCGGCAGGTGCTGGTGCACCGCCTGCATCACTTCGTCGGTGGCATGCGGCCCGGTCACGGCCAGCACCGAGGGGTGCATCTGGCGCACCAGGTTGGTGCCGTCCTCGCCTTGGCGCGCACCCAAGCAGCCGGTGACCAGCACCCGGCCGTTGGCGGCCAGCGCCTCGCCGATGGCGTCGAGGCTCTCTTGCACCGCCTCGTCGATGAAGCCGCAGGTGTTGACGATCACCAGATCGGCCCCCTGGTAGCTCTTGCTGGTCTGGTAGCCCTCGGCGTGCAAGCGGGTGAGAATCAGCTCGGAATCGGTCAGGGCCTTGGGGCAGCCGAGGCTGACGAAGCCCACTTTGGGCGCGGGCCGGATCGTCGGGGCCGCTGCAGGGGCGTCTTCGGTGCTCGTGGTCATGACTTGCTCGGTCTCAAAATAGCGCTGTGCATCAATGGCGCATTGTAGGTGCAGGGTTCAGACTGCGCCGGATGGCACCGCTGCGGCCATGCTGCAGCGGGTAAACCCGATCTTTGCCGCAGGCCATTAAATTCACTACACTCTTGCACAGCAACTGGTTCGTCGGCGGGGTGGCGTGGCTGCCCGGCATCCCGCTCTAAACCGGTATACCCACCTGCCGGATGCGCCTGGGGCTCGGGGCGCAGCGGCTTGTTCTGTGCCCAGACTGGCAGCCTTCACCTCCCAAGGAGCTTGAATTGCAACTCACCGATCGCGCCGGCCCGAGCTATTTTCACAAGGTGGTGGACTGCCAGTGGGCCTGCCCCGCCCACACCCCCGTGCCGGAGTACATCCGCCTGATCGGCCAGGGCCGCTACGCCGACGCCTACATGATCAACTGGGTCTCGAACGTATTTCCGGGCATCTTGGGCCGCACCTGCGACCGCCCGTGCGAGCCGGCCTGCAGGCGCGTGCGCGTCGAGCAAAACAACGACCCCGATGCCGACGCCGGGGCGCAGCAGATCGGCCCCGAGCCGGTGGCGATCTGCCGCCTCAAGCGCGTCGCGGCCGACCACAAGGGCGACATCGCCGCGCGGCTGCCCAAAGTGGCACCGCGCAACGGCAGGCGCATCGCCTGCGTCGGCGCCGGACCGGCCTCGCTCACCGTCGCGCGCGACCTGGCGCCGCTCGGCTACGAGGTCACGGTGTTCGACGCCGAGGCCAAGGCGGGCGGCTTCATGCGCTCGCAGATCCCTAGGTTCCGCCTGCCCGAAGTGGTGATCGACGAGGAAACCGCGCTGGTGCTCGACCTCGGGGTTGCGTTCCGAAGCCACGAGCGCATCGACTCGATGCGTGCGCTGCTGGGCCAGGGTTTCGATGCGGTGTTTGTCGGCTGCGGCGCACCGCGCGGGCGCGAGCTCGAGGTGCCAGGCCGCGCCGAAGCGGCCGCCCACATCCACCTCGGCATCGACTGGCTCGCGTCGGTTTCGTTCGGCCATATCACGAGCGTGGGCGAGCGCGTGATCGTGCTCGGCGGCGGCAACACCGCGATGGACTGCTGTCGATCCGCCAAACGGCTCGGTGGCAAGGACGTGAAGGTGATCGTGCGCAGCGGCTTCGAGCAGATGAAGGCCTCGCCGTGGGAGAAGGAAGACGCGCTGCACGAGGGTGTGCAGATCCTCAACTTCCACGTGCCCAAGGCGGTGCAGCACCAGGACGGCAAGCTCGAAGGCATGTGGTTCGAGATCGTCAAGGCCGAGTACGACGCCCAAGGCCGGCGCCAGCTTGTGCCCTCCGGCGCGGCCGATGTGTTCGTGCCCGCCGACACGGTGCTGGTCGCGATCGGCCAAGAGAACGCCTTCCCGTGGATCGAGCGCGACTGCGGCATCGGCTTCGACAGGCATGGCCTGCCGGTCCTGAACTCGACGACGTTCCAGTCGACCCTGCCGCACGTGTTGTTCGGCGGCGACGCGGCCTTTGGGCCGAAGAACATCATCACCGCGGTCGCGCACGGCCACGAGGCGGCGGTGTCGATCGACCGGCTGCTCAACGGCCAGGACCCGGCGCGTCGCCCGCCGCCGCTGGCCAACCTGATTTCGCAAAAGATGGGCATCCACGAGTGGAGCTACGACAACGACGTCTCGATCGATGCGCGCTACAAGGTGCCCTGGGCGGCGGCCGAGCAGGCGCTGGCGAGCATCCGCATCGAAGTCGAACTCGGCTTCGACGAGGCCACCGCCTGGCGCGAGGCCAAGCGCTGCCTCAACTGCGACGTGCAGACGGTGTTCAACCGCGACACCTGCATCGAGTGCGACGCCTGCGTCGACATCTGCCCGATGGACTGCATCAGCTTTACCGCGCCGGGCGACGAGCCCGATCTGCGCACGCGGCTCAAAGCCCCGGCCCAGAACCTGAACCAGGACTTGTACGTCTCCAGCACGCTCAATAGCGGCCGCGTGATGGTCAAGGACGAAGACGTCTGCCTGCACTGCGGGCTGTGCGCCGAGCGCTGCCCCACCGGCGCCTGGGACATGCAAAAAATGCTGCTGCACACCGCGCAGGCCGGGCCGCGCTGCCACGATGCCGCATTCCCCAAAACCTCGTTTCCCAAGGTGCCTGCATGAAGCGCATTGAGTCGGTCAACGACTTCGTCATCAAGTTCGCCAACATCAACGGCTCGGGCTCCTCGTCGGCCAACGAGCTGTTTGCCAAGGCCGTGATCCGCATGGGCGTGCCGGTGGCTCCGCGCAACATCTTCCCGAGCAACATCCAGGGGTTGCCGACCTGGTACGAGGCGCGCGTGTGCGAGCGCGGCTACGCCGGCCGGCGCGGCGGCGTCGACATGATGGTCGCCATGAACCCGCAGACCTGGGATGCCGACGTGGCCGAGATCGAGCCCGGCGGCTACCTGCTCTACGACAGCACGCGCGCCCTGGCGCCCGCGGCCTTGCGCGACGATGTGCAAGTGATCGCGGTGCCGCTGACCGAGATCGCCAACGCCACCTACCAAGACCCGCGTCAGCGCCAGCTGTTCAAGAACATCATCTACGTCGGCGTGCTCGCGGCGCTGCTCGACATGGACGTGGGCGTGTTCGAGCAACTCTTTGCCGAGCAGTACAAGGGCAAGGAGCGCCTGCTCGGAGCCAACCTGCAGGCGCTGCAGCTCGGGCGCGACTGGGCTGCCGAGCACTGCACCGCGCCGATCGGCCTGCGCGTGCGCCGCGCCGATGCGGTCGGCGAGCGCATCTTCGTCGACGGCAACGCCGCCATGGCGCTGGGCTGCGTTTACGGCGGCGCGACGGTGGCGGCCTGGTACCCGATCACGCCCTCGTCGTCGGTGGCCGAGGCGTTCGAGAAATACTGCCAGAAGCACCGCGTCGATGCCGCCACCGGCCAGCAGCGTTTTGCGATCGTACAGGCCGAGGACGAGATCGCCTCCATCGGCATGGTCGTGGGCGCCGGCTGGAACGGCGCGCGCGCCTTCACCGCCACCTCCGGCCCGGGCGTCTCGCTCATGACCGAGTTCATCGGGCTGGCCTACTTCGCCGAAATCCCGGTCACGATCATCAATGTGCAACGCGGCGGCCCGTCCACCGGCATGCCCACGCGCACCCAGCAAGCCGACCTGCTCGCCTGCGCCTACGCCTCGCACGGCGACACCAAGCACGTGCTGCTGCTGCCGCAAGATCCGCACGAATGCTTCGAACATGCCGCCGCAGCGCTCGACCTCGCCGACCGGCTCCAAACACCGGTGTTCGTGATGAGCGACCTCGACATCGGCATGAACCAGAGCCTGTGCGCACCCTTTACCTGGGACGAGGCGCGCGCCTACGACCGCGGCAAGGTGATGAGCGCCGAGCAGCTCGAGGCCGGGCGCGACTTCGGCCGCTACAAAGACGTGGACGGAGACGGCATCCCGTGGCGCACGCTGCCAGGCACGCACCCGAGCAAGGGCGCGTACTTCACCCGCGGCACCACACGCGACGCGTACGCACGCTACTCCGAGCGCGGGCCCGACTACCTCTACAACATGGAGCGGCTGCTGCGCAAATTCGCCACTGCGGCGCAACGGGTGCCGCAGCCGGTGTTGCGCCAGGCCGCACAGCCCACGCGCCTGGGTGTTATCCACTTCGGCTCCACCAGCCCGGCGATGGCCGAGGCGCTCGACGTGCTCGCAGCCGAGGGGGTGCACTTGGACGCGCTGCGGCTGCGCGCCTTCCCGTTCCCCCAGAGCGTGCCCGAGTTCATCGCCGCCCACGACCTGGTGTTCGTGGTCGAGCAAAACCGCGACGGCCAGATGCACACGCTGCTCGTCAACGAGCTGGCCCTCGACCCGGCGCGCTTGGTGCGCGTGCTGCACTACGACGGCACGCCGATCACGGCGCGTTTCATCGCCGGCACGATCCGCAAAAACATGGTCTGCAAAAAGGAATACGCATGAGGATCGCCCCATGACCTACATCGCCAAACCACGGCTGCACCACCCGACGCTGACCCGCAACAAGGTCGGCTACACGCGGCGCGACTACGAAGGCCGCATCTCGACGCTGTGCGCCGGCTGCGGCCACGACTCGATCTCGGCGGCCATCGTGCAGGCCTGCTGGGAGCTCGACATCGAGCCGCACCGCGTCGCCAAGCTCTCGGGCATCGGCTGCAGCAGCAAGACGCCCGACTACTTCCTAGGCGCCTCGCACGGCTTCAACACCGTGCACGGGCGCATGCCCTCGGTGCTGACCGGCGCCAACCTCGCCAACCGCAGCCTGCTCTACCTCGGCGTCTCGGGCGACGGCGATTCGGCCTCGATCGGCTTGGGCCAGTTCGCGCACGCCATGCGCCGCGGCGTGCGCATGGCCTACATCGTCGAGAACAACGGCGTCTACGGCCTGACCAAGGGCCAGTTCTCGGCCACCGCCGACCTTGGCAGCAAGAGCAAGAAGGGCGTGCTCAACCACGACAGCCCGGTCGACCTGGTCGGCATCGCGCTGCAGCTCGGTGCCACCTACGTCGCGCGCAGCTTCAGCGGCGACAAGGAGCAGCTCGTGCCGCTGATCAAGGGCGCGATGGCGCATGGCGGCGCCGCCTTCATCGACGTGATCAGCCCCTGCGTGACCTTTAACAACCACAGCGGCAGCACCAAAAGCTACGACTACGTGCGCCAGCACAACGAGGCGGTGAGCCGGATCGACTTCATCAGCCCGGGACAAGAAATCAGCACCCGCTACCAGCCAGGGGAACTGGTCGAGGTCACCAATCACGACGGCTCGATCCTGCGCCTGCGCAAGCTCGCCCACGACTACGACCCGACCGACCGCCATGCCGCGCTCGACCACATGCAGCGCAAGGCCGCGCAAGGCGAGGTGCTCACGGGGCTGCTCTACATCGATGCGCTCGCCACCGACCTGCACACGGCCTTGAACACCGCCGCTGCGCCGCTCAATTCACTCGGCCCCGACAAACTCTGCCCAGGGGCCGCCACGCTCGAGAAGATCAACGCCTCGCTGCGCTGAACGCACCCAAGGAGCCGCCATGACCGAACGCCACGCCGAACGCACGGTTTACCAATCGATGCCACGCCGTCTGCTCGTCACCCTGCCGCCCACGGCGAGCGTGCACGAGGCCGCCTGCGTGATGACCCGCGCCGGTTGCGGCAGCGTGCTCGTGATCGACTCCGGCACCCACTTGCTGGGCATCGTCACCGAGCGCGACCTCATGACGCGCGTGCTCGCCAAGGCGGCAGACCCGGCCCAGACCACGCTGGCCAGCGTGATGACGCCCAATCCGCGCTGCATCGGCCCCAACACCCGGGTCGCCGACGCGGTGCTGATCATGATCGAGCGCGGCTTTAGGCACCTGCCGGTGATCTCCGACGAGGGCACGATCTTGGGCGTGTTCTCGGCGCGCAACGCGCTGCCGCGCGAGATCGGCACCGCGGTGGGTCTGGCGGAGTTCAACGAGCAGGTCAACGACGCGCTCGGCTGAACCTGTGCTGCTGAACGTGTGCTGCTGAACGTGTGCTGCTGTGGGGTGCGCGGCCGCGCCTTCAGCGCTTGAGGCCAAAGGCGGCCAGCATCTGCTCTTGCATCTGCGCCAGCGCGTGCTGCGACTGGTTGAAGTAGTTGCCCAGCATCAGCGGGGCCTGCGCTTTCACGAACTGCTGCCACAGCTCGGGCGTGAGGTCTTTGGCCTGATCGGCCATTTTTTGCTGCACGTCCATGAAGATTTGCAGGTTTTTTTCCAGGTAGTGGCCCATATTGGCCTGCATCGAGTGGCCGTAGAAGCGGATCAGGTTGGCCAGCAGTTTTTCGGAAAACAGCGGCACGCCGGCGCTTTCCTCTTCCAAAATGATCTGCAGCAGGATGCTGCGCGTGAGGTCGTCGCCGCTCTTGGCGTCGCGCACCACGAAGGGCTGCACCCGCATCACCAGATCCTTGATTTCGGCCAGCGTGATGTAGGCCGAGGTTTCGGTGTCGTAGAGGCGGCGGTTGGGGTACTTTTTGATCACGCGCAGCGACTGACCGGGCGCGGGCGCTTCTAAAGCCTGGGGGTCTTGCACGGTGCGGGCTTTCTGGGCGGTGGGTTGCCAGTTGGAAGGCGGTATCGGCCTAACACAGGATAAAACGGTGTGCGGCCCACACAGCCCAAGCGGCTTGTACGAACCATGTCTCATTGTAGAGGCAGAGCCGCCCGGGTTGCAGCCGAGCTCGAAGCTGGCAGGAACGATGCATCTGCAGGCCTTGGGGCGCTCGAGCCGCGCTGACGCCAAACGGCCAGACTCGGCTGCACCTATCACCCCAAACACTGGTCAAGTTTGAGGTTAATCAACCACACCTATAATTTCACAAATTTCTGAAATAGCAGCAAGTCATGAACACACCTTTGGTCCAACGCTTTGTGCTGCATTTTGGCGAGATGGGCAGCCGCTGGGGCATCAACCGCACCGTGGGGCAGATGTACGCCCTGTTGTTTGTCTCGCCGCAACCGCTCAACGCCGAAGACATCGCCGACGCACTGGGTTTTTCGCGCTCCAACGTAAGCATGGGCCTCAAAGAGCTGCAAAGCTGGGGCTTGGTGCGCTTGCAACACCTGCCCGGCGACCGGCGCGAGTACTTTTCAGCCCCCGAAGACGTGTGGGCGATCTTTCAAACCCTGGCCGAGCAGCGGCGCAAGCGCGAGGTGGACCCCACCTTGTCGATGTTGCGCGATGCGCTGCTGGAACCGGTGGTCGACCCGGTGGACAAACACGCCCAAGAGCGCATGCGCGAAATGCACGACCTGATTGAACTGGCCACGAGCTGGTTCGAGGAGGTGCGCGAAATGGACCGCGAGCGCGTGGTCGAACTGATGAAGCTTGGCCGCAAAGTGGGCAAGCTGCTCGATGCCAGAGACCGTTTCATTGGAGGCAAAAATGCTTGATTTCCTCGACCCGCTGTTGCTGGCGCGCATCCAGTTTGCCGCCAACATCAGCTTCCACATCCTGTTCCCCACCATCACCATCGGCTTGGCGTGGGTGTTGCTGTTTTTCAAGTGGCGCTACCACCGCACGGCCGACCTGAAGTGGATGGACGCCTACGCCTTGTGGGTCAAGGTGTTTGCACTCAGTTTTTCGCTCGGGGTGGTGAGCGGCATCATCATGAGCTTTCAGTTCGGCACCAACTGGCCGGGCTTCATGAACACCTTTGGCAACATCGCAGGCCCGCTGCTGGCCTATGAGGTGCTGACGGCCTTTTTCATCGAGGCCATTTTCGTCGGTGTGATGTTGTTTGGCTTTAACCGTGTCAGCAACCGGGTGCACACCTTCTCGACGCTGGCGGTGGCGCTGGCCACCACCCTGTCGGCGTTCTGGATTTTGGTGCTCAACTCGTGGATGCACACTCCGGCCGGCTTTGAGATGCGCGACGGCGTGGCGCACGCCACCGACTGGTGGCAGATTATTTTCAACCCCTCCTTCCCCTACCGCTTCTCGCACATGATGGTGGCCTCGTTCCTGACCGTGGCCTTCCTGATTGCCGGCCTGTCGGCCTGGCGCTGGCTGCGCGGTGACCGCAGCGCGGCGGTGCTGGCCACCATGCGCACGGGGGCCTTTATGGGTGCGCTGCTGATTCCGCTGCAAATCTTCATTGGCGACCTGCACGGCCTGAACACACTCAAATACCAGCCAGCCAAAATCGCGGCCATCGAGGCTATATGGGAAACCGATCGCGGGGTGCCGCTGGTGCTGTTTGGCTTTCCCGACGAAGAAGCGCGCACCACCCACTTTGCCATCGAAATCCCCAAGCTGGCCTCCATCATTCTCACCCACGACCCTGACGGCGAACTCAAGGGCTTGAACGAATTTGAGGGCAAACATCCGCCGGTGGCCGTAGTGTTTTGGACGTTTCGGGTGATGGTGGGAATCGGCATGGCCATGCTGGTGGTGGGCTTTTGGGCTGCATGGCGTTTGCGCCGCCAAGGCAATGAGCCCTCGGTCCTGTTGGCGCGCGTGCTGTTTCTGATGACTTTTACGGGCTGGGTGGCGGTGCTTGCCGGCTGGTACACCACCGAAATTGGGCGCCAACCGTGGATGGTGCAAGGGCTGCAACTGGTGGCCGACGCGGTCGGTCCCGTGCCCGGGCCCCAGATTGCCATGACGCTGATCGGCTACTTGCTGCTCTATGCCGTGCTGCTGACGGCCTACATCGCGGTGTTGTTCCGTTTGGCAAAAAAGGCGGGTACTACTGAAGGGCAGGCACCCAACCCGATGGCTCCCGAGCCACCCAGCCCAACCCTTCCTGAGACTGTATTGGAGCCCAAAGGTGTTTGACATGCCCGACCTGATGACGCCAGCCGGCTGGTTGCCGCTGGCCTTCTACCTGCTGCTCGGCCTGAGCATGCTGGCTTACGTGATTCTGGATGGTTACGACCTCGGTGTGGGCATCTTGCTGCGCCGCGCCACCGATCCGCACAAAGACGTGATGATCGCCTCCATCGGCCCCTTTTGGGACGCCAACGAAACCTGGCTGGTGCTTGGGGTGGGCCTGCTGTTGACGGCGTTCCCGCTGGCGCACGGGGTGGTCCTGACCGCGTTGTATCTGCCCGTGGCGCTGATGCTGTTCGGCCTGTGCCTGCGCGGGGTGGCGTTCAAGTTTCGCTCCAAGGCCCCGCCCGAACACAAGGCGGGCTGGAACAAGGCCTTCTGGGCTGGCTCGCTGATCGCCACGCTGGCCCAAGGCTACATGCTGGGATCGATGGTGCTGGGTTTTGCCAGCGGCTGGGCCGCCTTTGCCTTTGCCAGCCTGATTGCCGTGTGCCTGGTGGCGGGCTACTGTTTGCTCGGGGCCGGCTGGCTGCTTTTCAAGACCAGCGGCGCACTGCAGCAACAGGCATTGCGCTGGGCCAAGGCCAGCCTGTGGTGGACCGCGCTGGGCATTGCGGCGGTGTCCTTGGCCACGCCCTTTGCCTCGGAACGCATTTTCGACAAGTGGTTCAGCCTGCCTTGGGTGGTGCTGCTGGCCCCGATTCCGCTCATGACGCTGCTGCTGTTCTACGTCATCTGGCGCAGCCTGCAGCGGCTGCCAACCCGGCTGCAGCAAGGCAATGAATACGGCACTGCGGTGCCCTTTGCGGCCACGATAGGCATTTTCTTGCTGGCGTTTTACGGCTTGGCCTACAGCCTGTTCCCTTACCTGGTGATAGATCAAATGACGCTGTGGCAAGCCGCTGCCGCGCCCGAGGCCCTGTGGCTGATCTTCCTCGGCGCCTGCGTGATGCTGCCGATCATCATCGCTTCTTCGCTGTTTGTGTACCGGGTGTTTGGGGGCAAGGCACAGGTGGCGGATTACACCTGAGGGCGGCAGGGGTGGTGGGTCTGGCAGGCCATCAGCTTGGCGCAAGGCTGCTGTGCTAGGTTCGTTTGCTTTGCACCACCCCCTACCCTATTGCCCCTACTGCCTATGAAACGCCTGCAAGACAAAATCTGCCTCATCACCGGTGCCGCCCAAGGCATCGGGGCCGCCACCGCGCTCAAGTTCGCCGCCGAAGGCGCGACTGTGGTGGTCTGCGACCTGCGCCAAAGCGCCATCGACGAGGTGCTGGCGCAGTGCCAGGCCTTGGGTGCCGAGGCGCTCGGGCGCGTGCTCGACGTGACGCAACGCACCCAAGTCGATGCGCTGGTGGCCGAGGTGTTGCAGCAATACGGCCGCATCGATGTGCTGGTCAACAACGCCGGCATCACCCAAGATGCCCGGCTGCAAAAAATGAGCCTGGAGCAGTTCGACCGCGTGCTCGACGTGAACTTGCGCGGCGTGTTCCATTGCAGCCAGGCGGTGGCCGACGCCATGGTGGTGCAAGGCGCGGGCGTGATCCTCAACGCCTCCAGCGTGGTCGGGATTTACGGCAACTTTGGCCAGACCAACTACGCCGCCAGCAAGTTTGGCGTGATCGGCTTCACCAAAACTTGGAGCCGCGAGCTCGGCCCCAAAGGCGTGCGCGTGAACGCCGTGGCACCGGGCTTTGTCGATACCCCAATCCTGCGCACCATCCCCGAAAAAGTGCTCAAAGAGATGGAAAGCCGGGTGCCGCTGCGGAGGCTGGCGCAACCGCAGGAAATCGCCAACGTTTATGCCTTTTTGGCCAGCGACGAGGCCAGCTACGTCAACGGCGCGGTGATCGAGGTCTGCGGTGGCATGACGGTTTGACCCCCCCCAGTTAAAAATTAGCGGATAAATCCTCAGCCCCAGCCTGAGGATCTGGCCGCTGGCAACGCTGACTTGTCGCAATTCTGCCGGCCTGCAGGCGTATCATGGAACGGCCTCGGACTGCTGCAGCAGCGCTGGCTGCCCAGCTCCGATGGAGCGGCCTGCCGCTCTTCCGTCTGGCACCGAAACGCGAAAGCCCACACCATGCCCGCCGCGCCTAGCCTTGCCCCGAATCCGGCACCGGATCAGTCCATCGCTGCAGCCCCTTCGGCCACGCCCATCAGCCCAGCTTGGCACACCCTGAGCGCGCCCGCCTGTGCGCAGCAACTCGGCGTGCAAGCCGCGCCTGGCCTGAGCGCCCAAGAGGCCGCGCTGCGGCTGCAGCGCCACGGCCCCAACAAACTCGCCGAACCGCCGCCGCGCCCGCTCTGGCGCGGGCTGCTGGACCAGTTCAAGAGCATGTTGATCGTGATTTTGCTGGTGGCGGCGGTGATTGCCGCCTTCATCGGCGACATCAAGAGCGTGACCGTGATCTTGGTGGTGGTGTGCTTCAACGCCGTGCTGGGCTTTTGGCAAGAGTACCGCGCCGAGAAAACCCTAGCGGCACTGAAAAAAATGCTGGCCCCCTTGGCGCGCGTGCGCCGGGGCGGGCGGGTAGAAGAAATTGAAGCCAGCCAGATCGTTCCCGGCGATGTGGTGCTGCTCGAAGCCGGCGATCGGGTGCCGGCCGACGGCCGCCTGCTGGCGGCGCACAACGTGGAGATTGACGAATCCGCCCTGACTGGCGAGTCGCACACCGTGGGCAAGAACGCGGCCTTTGTGGCACCTTTGGCTGCCCCGCTGGGCGACCGCCTCAACATGGCGTTCATGAACACCGGCGTCACGCGCGGGCGCGCCGAGCTGCTCGTCACCGGCACCGGCATGGGCACTGAGATGGGCCGCCTGGCCGACATGCTGGCGCAAGCCGAAACCGGCGCCACCCCGCTGCAAAAGCAAATCGACGGGCTGGCGCGCAAACTGGTGCTGATCGCCGCCATCGTGGTGACGGTGATTTTCGCGCTCGGCCTATGGCGCGGCGACCCCTGGGCCCAGATGCTGCTCACCTCGCTGGCGCTGGCCGTGGCCGCCACCCCCGATGGCCTGCCTGCCGTGCTCACGGTCACGCTGGCGCTGGGCATGTTCAGCATGGCGCAACACCGCGCCATCGTCAAGCGCATGACGGCGGTCGAAACCCTGGGCTGCACCACCGTGATCTGCTCCGACAAGACCGGCACCCTGACCATGAACCAGATGAGCGCGCGCAGCCTAGTCTATAGGCAGCGCCGCTTCAGCGTCACGGGTGAAGGCTACACCGCAGCGGGCCAGATCGGCGCCGCCGAGGCCTCCGACCAAGCCCCCCTGCCCGACTTCCTGCCCCTGCTGCACCCGGCGGCGCTGGCCAACGACAGCCGCATCCGCGACGGCCGCCTGATCGGCGACCCCACCGAGGGCGCCCTGCTGGCGCTGGCGGCCAAGGGCGGGGTGGATGCCGAGGCGCTGGCCAAGCACAACCCGCGCATCGCCGAAATCCCGTTCGATTCGGCGCACAAATTCCAGGCCACTTTCCACCACGACGGTGAGGTGGTGCGCCTGTGCGTCAAGGGCGCGCCCGATGTGCTGCTCACGCGCGCCAGCCGCCAGCTCAGTGCCGTGGGCGAGGGCGAGGGCGAATCTGCGCTCGATCCGGCCTTCTGGCAGAGCGAGAACGAGCGCCTGGCCAGCCAAGCCATGCGGGTGCTGGCGGTGGCCACCAAAACCCTGCCCGCGCGCGACTTCGACCCCGCTGGCGAGCTGATGCAACACGCCCAAGACCTGACGCTGGTCGGCCTGGTGGGCCTGATCGACCCGCCGCGCCCCGAGGCGCGCGCGGCCATCGCACTGTGCCAGCACGCCGGCATCCAGGTCAAGATGATCACCGGCGACCACCGCATCACGGCGGCGGCGATCGCGCACGAGCTCGGCCTGCACGGCGAGGTGATCGAGGGGCGCGAGCTCGATACCCTCAGTGTGGAAGCGCTGGCGGCGCGCATCGACCGGGTGGCGGTGTTTGCCCGCGTAGCGCCCGAGCACAAGGTGCGCATCGTGCAGGCGCTCAAGGCCGAGGGCCACGTCACCGCCATGACCGGCGACGGCGTCAACGACGCCCCGGCGCTCAAACACGCCGACATCGGGGTGGCGATGGGCATCACCGGCACCGAAGTCACCAAGGAAGCCGCCGTGATGGTGCTCACCGACGACAACTTTGCCACCATCGTGCGTGCGGTGCGCGAAGGCCGCGCCATTTACGAGAACATCGTCAAGTTTGTGCGCTTTCAGGTTTCGACCAATATCGGGGCCATGCAGACCGTGCTCGGTGCCAGCCTGCTCGGCCTGCCCGTGCCCTTTACTGCGGTGCAGATTTTGTGGGTCAACATCATCATGGACGGCCCGCCGGCCCTGAGCCTGGGGGTGGAGCCGCCGCGCACCGGCGTGATGGACGAGCCACCGCGCCGGCCCGATGCGCGCATTTTGAGCGGCAGCCGCATTGCGCAACTGTTTTTCTTTGGTTTTTGCATGTCGGTCGGCACGCTGGCGCTGTTCTGGTACGCCCAACCCAAGGGTGAAAGCTACGCGCTCACGCTGGCCTTCACCACCTTCGTGCTGTTCCAGTTCTTCAACCTCTTTAACGCCCGCAACGAGCACGGCACGGCCTTCAACCGGCAATTGTTCAGCAACCGCTGGCTCTGGATGTCGCTGGTGGCGGTGATCGGCTTGCAGGTGCTGGTGGTGCATTGGGGGCCGCTGCAAGCCTTCTTCAACACCACCGATTTGAGCCTGCACGACTGGGGCCTGGCCACGGCGGTGTCCGCCAGCGTGCTGGTGCTGGAAGAAGCGCGCAAACTGGGGCTGCGGCTGTGGAGCCGCTGGCGCGGTGGGCAGCGCACACCGGCGCCGCAAGCCAAAACAGCGCAGCCGCATACGCGCACCTGAAGCAACGGCCCAAGCGCAGCTCGGCTCAGCGCTGCTTCTTGCCCGCCACCCCGGCACGTGGCGGCAGGCCGGTGTGCTGCGTCAGCAGCGTGCCCGGGCGCACCGGGCTGCTGTTGCTGCGCCGCGGGCTCTGGTAGCCGCTGGCGGTGCTGGCGGGCTGGAAGCTGGGAATCAGGTGCTGGCGGCCGTTGCCAATCAGGTCGGCGCGGCCCATGGCTTTGAGCGCCTCGCGCAGCAGCGGCCAGTTGGCCGGGTCGTGGTAGCGCAAAAATGCCTTGTGCAAGCGCCGCCGCTTATCGCCCTTGACGACATCCACGCGCTCGGCGCGCGCGTCGCGGTGGATGCCTTTGAGCGGGTTGAGCCCGCTGTGGTACATGGCGGTGGCGCTGGCCATGGGGCTGGGGTAGAAGGTCTGCACCTGGTCGGCGCGAAAGCTGTTGCGTTTCAGCCACAGCGCGAGCTGCATCATGTCCAAGTCGCTGGTGCCGGGGTGGGCGGCGATGAAGTACGGGATCAGGTACTGCTTCTTGCCGGCCTCGGCGCTGTACTGATCGAACATTTTCTTGAAGCGCTCGTAGCTGCCGATGCCGGGCTTCATCATCTTCGACAGCGGACCAGCCTCGGTGTGCTCGGGCGCGATCTTGAGGTAGCCGCCCACGTGGTGCTGCACCAGCTCCTGCACGTACTCGGGGCTTTGCACCGCCAGGTCGTAGCGCAGGCCGGAGCCGATCAGCACCTTTTTGATGCCCGGCAGCGCGCGCGTGCGCCGGTAGATCGAGATCAGCGGCCGGTGATCGGTATGCAGGTTGGAGCAGATGCCGGGATAGACGCAGCTCGGTTTGCGGCAGGCGGCCTCGATCTCGGGGCTCTTGCAGCCCAGCCGGTACATATTGGCGGTGGGGCCGCCGAGGTCGCTGATGACGCCGGTAAAGCCCGTAACTTGGTCGCGGATCTGCTCGACTTCGCGCACGATCGAGTCTTCGGAGCGGCTCTGGATGATGCGGCCTTCGTGCTCGGTGATGGAGCAAAAGCTGCAACCGCCAAAGCAGCCGCGCATGATGTTGACGCTGAAGCGAATCATCTCCCAGGCCGGGATTTTGCTCGCCCCGTCGTGGCGGCCGTGTTCGTCGGCGTAGCGCGGGTGCGGGCTGCGCGCATAGGGCAGGTCGAACACCCAGTCCATTTCGGCGCTGCTCAAGGGGATGGGTGGCGGGTTGATCCAGACCTCGCGTGCCGTGGCGCCACTGCCGTGCGCCTGCACCAGCGCGCGCGCGTTGCCGGGGTTGGTTTCTAGGTGCAGCACGCGGCTGGCGTGGGCGTACAGCACCGGGTCGGCGCGCACCTGCTCGTAGCTGGGCAGGCGGATCACGCTGCGCGCGCGGGCCGGGGCGGTGGGCGCGGCGGCCTTGGCGCGCCGGGCCAGCGGGGGGTGAAAGGCGATCACAGCGCTGGCGGGTGCAGCGTCGGGCGCAGGCTCGGCCTTGGAACACGAGGCCCCGCGCGCCTGCGCCTGCTCGCTGGTGCTTAGGTAGGGGCTCAGGTGCGCCTCGACGCGGCCGGGGCGATCGACTTCGGTCGAATCGATCTCGACCCAGCCCGGCGCGCTGCTGCGGCGCACAAAAGCGGTGCCGCGCACGTCGGTGATCTGCTGCACCGGTTCGCGCCGTGCCAGCCGGTGCGCGATCTCGACGATGGCGCGCTCGGCGTTGCCATACAGCAACAGGTCGCACTTGGCGTCCACCACGATCGAGCGCCGCACCTGGTCGCTCCAGTAGTCGTAATGGGCGATGCGGCGCAGCGAGCCCTCGATGCCGCCGAGCACGATCGGCACATCCTTAAAGGCTTCGCGGCAGCGCTGGCTGTAAACGATGGCGGCGCGGTCTGGGCGCTTGCCGCCCTCGTTGCCGGGGGTGTAGGCGTCGTCGGAGCGGATTTTGCGATCGGCCGTGTAGCGGTTGATCATCGAATCCATATTGCCCGAGGTCACGCCCCAGAACAGATTGGGCCGCCCCAGCGCCTTAAACGCCTCGGCGCTGTGCCAGTCGGGCTGGGCGATGATGCCCACGCGAAAGCCCTGCGCCTCCAGCACGCGCCCAATCACCGCCATGCCAAAGCTGGGGTGATCGACGTAGGCGTCGCCGGTGACCAGCACCACGTCGCAACTGTCCCAGCCCAGGCGCTCCATTTCGGCGCGGCTGGTGGGCAAAAAGGGCGCAACGCCCAAGCGCTTGGCCCAGTAGGGTTTGAAACTGGGCAGCGGCTTGGCCGGGCGCGGAAAAAAGGAGACGTCGAGGTAGGTATTCATGCGCAGGCGCGCATCATAGGTGCAAAGCCTGCTGCGCGCGCTGCCAGACCTCACGCGCTGGCAGGTCTTTAAGGCGGTGGTCGCTCCAGACCTGGCGCCAGCGCCGGGCCCCGCTCTGGCTGTGGCGCAGCCCCAGCATATGCCGCGCCACCGCGTACCAGTGCGTGCCCTCTTGCGCGGCTTCGCGTTCCATGTAGTCCACCATGGCTGCCTCGACCGCGTCGGGGTTGGAATTGAAGGGTGCAGCGGCGTAAAAAACCTCATCCCAGCGGCTCAAGCCCCAAGGCTGATGATAAGCCGCCCGCCCCACCATCACGCCATCGAGGTGTTGCAACTGCTCGGCCATCTGCGGCTCGGTCTGCAAGCCGCCGTTGAGCACCAGCGTGAGCGCCGGAAAATCGCGCTTAAGCTGCTGCACCACTTCATAGCGCAGGGGCGGCACTTCGCGGTTTTCTTTGGGGCTCAGGCCCTGCAGCCAGGCGCTGCGCGCATGCACGATGAACACCGTGCAGCCCGCCTCGGCCACAGTGCCTACAAAATCGCGCACGAAACCATAGCTCTGCTCCTGGTCCAGGCCGATGCGGTGCTTGACCGTGACCGCAATATCCACCGCCGCCCGCATGGCGCGCACGCAATCGGCCACGCGCTGCGGCTCGGCCATCAGGCAAGCCCCAAAGGCACCGCGTTGCACCCGCGGGCTCGGGCAGCCGCAGTTGAGGTTGATCTCGTCGTAGCCCCACTGCTGCCCCAGGCGTGCGCACTGGGCCAGATCGGCCGGTTCGCTGCCGCCCAGCTGCAAGGCCAGCGGGTGCTCGGCGGCATCAAAGCGCAGGTGGCGGCGCACATCGCCATGCAGCAAGGCCCCGGTCGTGACCATCTCGGTATAGAGGCGGGCGCGGCGCGTGAGCAGGCGGTGCAGGTGGCGGCAGTGGCGGTCGCTCCAGTCGAGCATTGGGGCTACACACAGGCGCCATGGGCTCAGTGTAGATTTAACTTTTTGATTGGTATGTGTTTCCATATTTTAGTCGCCGCAGTCGATTGGTGCATTCAACAGGCTCACGGGGCTTACTCCACACCCAAAGCCTTGAACGCTGCATCCACAGGGTCTGAATAAAAACTTGTCTGGAATTTAGCAAACAGTTCACCTGGCACCGACGCAATGTCGGTGACACTCGACATAGGCAACAGGATCCGCTTCGCACCTGCGTCAAACGCAACCTGAAGGCTCTCGGCCAAGTTGCGCGCCTGCGTGATGGTTCCGCCCAGCGACATGTCACCCATCACCGCCATCTGGCTCTGCACGGGTTTGCCCAGCGCGGCCGAGCAAAGCACGATGAAACTGGCCAAGGTCAGCGCTTCCGGGTTGCCCGCGCTCTGCAACTCGACCATGTGCAGGTGGAAGTCGCGCTCGGTCGGGTGGATTGAAGCGCTCACACGGCCCGCGTTCGCCTTGAAGAAATCAAAGGCCACGCGCACAGGTTCCCTGGACACCGGGCCAGACACAGACAGCTTGCCGCCGCCAGCCATGGCCTGGATCTCCATGCGGTAGACACCCGGCATTCCGCCATCACCCATGGTGATCGTGTGCAACACGCCCGGGCTCAGGCGCCCCTCGGGGATCAGTCTGCCACCGCCTTGTTCCGGTACGGTGATGAAGCGCTCCTGCATGTCTTCCAAGTCGATGTAAGAGAAGTGCACATCGTAGAACTCCATGCCACCGATCTTTTTGAGTTGCTCCTTCACACGGCGGCGCACCTCGAGCGCATATTCCAGGCACTTGCGCACCGTGTCTTTGGTGTAATTGCCGTCCGGGCAGATCAGCTTGAGCAGGCCCGAGACCGTGCGCCGCACGGCGATGGTGTCGCGCTGGTTGAGGTTGTTGCCCAGCTTGAAAAACTTGTCGATGGCGTCGGCAAAGCTGCGCTTGCGCATCTCACGCGCCCATTCGGCCAAGTAGTCCACGATGAGGCCGTACTGATCGGTGAAGAACTCGGGCCGCATTTTCGGAATCTCCCAGCCCGGCACGTAGGCATGGAAGCGGTCGAAAAAGGCCGAGTCGATCATCACATCGGGAAAGGGCGCGAACAGGTGGCTGGTCTGCACCAGCGTCTCTACCGTCTGCCCCTGCGGCAGGTTGCCTACAAAGACCATGGCCGCGCTGGCGTTGATCGATTCTCGCCCCCGACTGAACGAGCCCGAGGCCATGTAATCTTTCATGATCTGGACGCCGTCCTGATCCTTGAAGTTGATGCCAGCCACCTCGTCGAAGGCCACCACATCCCACAAACCCACCAGGCCCACCTTGCGGGCGCTCATGTTGTAGAACAAGTTGGCCACCGTGGTCTGGCCGCCAGACACCAGGATGGAGTTCGGGCTGATCTCCTTGTAGATGTGGCTCTTGCCCGTGCCACGAGGCCCCAGCTCGCAGAGGTTGTAGTTGTTCTCAACCAGCGGAATCATCCGCGCCAGCAGGTGCCACTTCACACGCTCCTTGAAACAGGTTGGCTCCATGCCGGTGGAGCGCAGCAAGGCGTCAATCCACTGTTCCTCTGTGAAGGCTTTGCGCCCTGCGAACAATTCTTCGAGGTCCAGATTGGGCATCTGGATCGGCTTGAGATCCGCGACCACGAACGGCGAGGTGCGCTGGTTCTCCTCGTACCGATAGTTCAGCGTGACGATGCACCAGATGCCGCCCACCAGCAGCTTTTCGAACTGCCGCACATACGAGTCGGGCACCTCGGCGTTCTTGATGCCCAGATTGGACAGCAGCGCCTCGTAGGCATCGCGGTTCTCGTTGAGCTTAACCGTGACCTTGTCGATCACCTTGAACGAGCCGCGCTCGCGGATCTTGCTCTTGACCTTCTCGGCCTCGTCCGGTCGCACGTAGTTCTCGGCCAGCACGTTTTTGACTGTTGCCAAACCGGCGCGGATGGTCTGTGCGTCATCAGACGCGCAGTACATGCCCAACAGGTACTCCAGCACGTAGACCGGAACGTTGGCGCCCTCCTTGATCAGCTTGGTCAAGTCCTTGCGCACCACGCGGCCTGCGAAGTGCTCGATCAGCAAGCTGTCCAAACTGGCGTCGGTCGCGGCGGTGGCTGCAGTTGCAGCCGCAGTGATTTCATCAGCCATGGTGGCCCTCAAAAGTCATTGCTGAAAGCCAGGTCAATGCGCAACGGCGCCCGCCAGGCTTCGGCTTTTGTTTTGGCATCGCGCGCCACCAGGAAGTAGTCCTTGGCACGGTCGTAGTTGCCGGCACCCAGCGTGAGCATGAGCGAACGCTTGCGTTCGTCGAGCATGGGCGATGTGCTGTCAAAGGTCAGCGTCTGTTCGTCGCTGATGGACCGATCCCCATCGCGGATCGAGAGCAACAGCGACACGGGCAGCACACGCTCCGACACAGCCTCGGTCTGGATGAACTCGAATCGCTGCTTGTTGGTCACCACTTTGTTGCTCGACCCGAGCAAACTCACCTCCACCTGCCGGGTCTTGGCCTTCTCGGTGTCGCTCTCCTTCACCACGATCACGGGCACCACGATCTCTTGCGGCATGGCGCTGCCATGCACAAAACGGGCACCGCCCACAAAGTGAAAACGGCCAGAGCCCTTGGGCACCAAGAAATCCAGGCTGCCATCGCCTGCATCGGTACCCGCCGTCGTAGCCGTATTGCCGGCCCAGGCATTCTGCTGCGGCCACATGCCACGGCCCAAGATGTAGCGCTTCTTGGACTTCAGCACGCCCGGCGTGCCCTCTTCCACGCTATGCCTGTCGGCCTCTTCCAGCGCCGACTCCTGGTACATGAAGCCGTGGTCGGCCGTGACCAACACCGTGGAGCCGTTGAGGTTGTTAACGATGAAGCTCACCAGTTCAGACAACTCTTTGACAGTCTGCGCGGTGGCTTCAAAGGTTTTGGCCTCTGAACCGCGCTTGTCCCCGATCATGTCGATCAGGTCGTGATAGATGTAAACGATCTTGTGCGGCTTGACGAACTCGCGGCCTTTATCCTTGCCCTTTTCCATCAGAGCATCGCGGCCGATGGCCACGCCGCCGTGCGCGGCCAAGATGCCAGAGCGCTGCTCCAGGGTAGCAGACGGCTGCCCATCCACCGTCACGTCCAGTGAGGCATTGCCCTTATAGGCCAGTTGCTTATGCGGCAGCAGGCTGGCCATGCCCAGCGCGGTGTAGCTGGGCAGCACGCCCAGCATGGCATCGAGGCGGGCCTTGACCCGGCTGCGCCCGTTCAACTCATCCACCAGCTCGGCCGCAGCCTCGTAGCGAAAGGCATCCGAAATGACCACATAGACGCGCCTCGCACCACCGTCGAAGGCCGGCGCCACATGGCGGGCGTAGAAATGCTGCTGGTTAACAACTTCATCCAGCTTCCACTGGGCCAACAGGCCGCCGTCACCGCCAACCACCTTGTCCCAAGCCGACGCCAATTGGCCTATGAACCAACCCGAGTAGGCGTCCTCCATCCGGTCACGCAGCTCGTGCAGCAAGGACCAGCCCATCGGCTCCACCGACTCAGACGCTCGCATGAACCAGCGGTACAACTGGTCGAAGCGATACAGCTCGCTGCGGTAGGCGCCGAAGCCCGCGTCGGCATTGGCAAAGCTAAAGCCCAGGCTGTACCTGGCCTGCAGCTCAAAGAAGCCCGCGGCCGCCTCCAGCGCGTCGTAACTGGCGGCCAGCGCGCGCGTAGCGCCGTTGGCCCCCGCCAGCAGCGGGTTGGCCCAGTGGCCATCGCGGCGCCGAGCGATCAACTCACGCACAGAGTCTTGGTTGGCACCAGCGGCAGCAATGATGCGCGTCTTCAAATCGCCAATCACACGCTTTTCGATCGCCTCGAAGGTCATCGCGTCCACCAGCGCCTCGGCCTGCATCGGCCCCAGGATGCTGGCGATCTTCAACTCATCTGCCACCCAACCCGAAAGCACGTCGTAGCTGCCGTAGTTGGCCATGTCGGTGCGCCAGCGGCTGGCAAACACCACCGCGTGCGCGGCCTTGCTGCGGGCCTCAATGACAAAGTGTGCCAGCGCCGCAGGCGTGCTGTGTGTGCCGCTGCAAAAGTCGGTCGCGAACAGGCGGTACAGCAAACCACGCAGCGTGGGCAGTTCACCACCGGTTTCGCTGTAGCCGAACTCGCGCTCCATCAGGCTCCAGAAGGCAGGCTCCAGGTCAAAGCCGGCCAAGTCGTCCAGCAGCTTGGGGCGCACACCCAGATCACTGCCCTCAGCCACCATCGCGCCAAAGGCCTTGAGCAAAATGGCAGACGCATCCGCCGTCTCGGCCCGCGCCACCGCTGCCATCATCTTGCGGTCGAGATCGTCCGCCGTGTCGGCTGGCTGCACCCAGCGTTTGATGCGTTCAAACCGGTCGCGGGCGCGCAGATATTTGGCACGCTCTTTCAGGTGGCCACGCAGCGCTTTGGTGTGCAGGCCCAATTCCTCCAACTGGATCGAGGCCGTGTCTGCGCTGAAAGGCTTGCTGCGCAAGCGCGCGTCCAGCAACCAGTCTCGCGCCGGCTCGGGCTCCTCAAACGGCGCATACACCAGCCAGCGCACCCCGACTTCCCGTTCGATCAAGATCTTGGCCTGCAATGCCGGTGTGTGATCCAGCCGCAGCACCTTGACACCATTGATTTGAATAGCGTCCAACTGGCTAGAAAACTCGCCAGCCGCGTCATTCCAGAAGACCAAAGCAGGGCCTTCCTGGAACAGCCGGATCAATGCGGAGAGAAAGCTGGGTGTGGGCGACTCCTTCATGTCATGCCTTCCACCATGTCAGACTGCCCACCAACCCCGGCCAACCCGACCAAAGCATCGTGGAACGACGTCGCACTGGGGCAAGCAGGGTGCGCAGACGAACTGGAAATCTGATAGTTGTGCGTGCTGCAGAACCTCTTAGCAAAAATTACTTTGCTAGGCCCCGGTCCACGGGCACCAAGCTCATAGGCGACCTCCCTAATTCGATCCCACGGAATACCTGCTGTTTGCTCTGGTTTTTGCTCAAAAAAGTCAGGTTGCTTCAACCAACTTCGCATGGCCTCTGTATCCGCCAAGAACCATGCCTCCAGCGCCTTGACTGCGACAAATATCAATTGGGTATGCGTGTCAGTGATTCGTGCCTTGACAGTCGCCACATCCAGTTCATCCTCCAAATCCGTCAGGACCACAATGTGATCCGGCGCACTACGGGCCAACTGAGTCAACATAGGCCCCATGTGGTGAGGCAATAGATTGCCGCCTCCTTTGGCATTGATGACCGGGCTGCAGATTTCCAAGCCCTGAGCATTGGCCCAACGTTTGAACCCAGCAGATTCGACCATGATCTTTTCCGAGTCGCCCTCGACGATGAAACCCAACTTCACCATGGCAGGCCTCCATCAAACAGGTTCATCAGCCAGGCCGTGTCGAGGTTGATTTGCCCCAGATCGCCACTGCTCTTGGCGGCGTTCTTAACCACAGTCTTGCCTTCCAGCTTGTTGACCAACCACAGTTCATCTACGTGGCAAGCGCGCACAAGTGATTCACTGTGCGTAGTGACAAAAACCGGATGCTCAATACCAGCGTTCTGACGCATCAGATCAACCAGCGCCTCGATGCCTTTGGGGTGCAGCCCACGTTCGGGCTCCTCTATCAACGTAATGCCGGTCTTCTTGGCCCGGCTCAGGACGGCCGTCATGATGCACAGCGCATAGATGGTACCGTCCGAGATCAAATGCGCAGGAAAATGCGCCCTGGTCCCCTCTTCCTTGAATTTGATCACCGTGCCGCCGCTCAACCTGTCGGGCTCCGCACGCACTTGCTCCATGCCTGGCACGAGCAAACTCATCCACTCCATCACCTGCGATCGGAAGTCGTCATCCTTCTCAAATGCTGCCAGCATGGTGGCCACGTTGTGCCCATTGGGGTGTAGCGCTGTTGTATCGGCGCTGGAGCCATCGGGCTCTTTCGCGCCCAGTGGGTCGAAGCGAAAAACCTCGACATTGGTTAGGAAGTCATAAAGACCTAGGTCACCCTGGGTGAACAACAACGCTGACATGTCTGCCGGAAACTTCTCGACCACGCTGGACTTCTCGTCGTCTAGGGTGAACAGGTGGGGGTCAGCACCCATTTTTCTTTCAAGAAGCTTCTGGCCATCGACCACCACCAATTCGTCCAACTGTGGTGTGGTGTCCATTTGGTGCACCTTGAGCGCGTACTCCACCTTGCGGTTGTCCATGGTGGCGTGCAGCTTGAAACTGAAAGTTCGTGAGTTCGCCCTTTTTAGCTTGTAGCAATGCACTTGCGCAAACCCTCGAAACTGTCGCAAAGCCTTGACGGCGCCCAGTTCCACCAAGGCACTGACGAACGCCAAGGCATCCATCAGGTTGCTCTTACCCGACCCATTGGGCCCCGCAAAAGCACTAAAAGGGGTCAAATCTTCCAGCCGCATGCTGGCAATGCTCTTGAAGCCAGAAACGTGAATCAGATCAATCTTCATTTTTCGTCCTTGCGCCAGAGACATCTGACTGTTGTTGCAACTGCTGCAAGTCGCTTTCAATCTCTTCCACCGTCGGCAATGCGCCCTTAAGGTTGTCTGGCAAGGCCTCCACCAGGGTGTATTCGCTTACGCCCATCGGCTTGCTCATGTCGCGCAGTGCAAACTCCACCTCGATATTGTTCTTGTCGCGGCACAGCAGCAGGCCAATGGTGGGTTGGTCGTCGTTGCGTTTGAGCAGGCTGTCAACGGCCGACAAATAGAAGTTCAGCTTGCCGGCGTATTCAGGAATGAACTTGCGGTTTTTCAGCTCCACCACCACATAGCACTTGAGCGTGACGTGGTAGAACAAAAGATCGATGTAGTAGTCGTTGCCCGCAACTTCCAGGTGGTACTGCCGACCGATGAAGGCAAAGCCCTTGCCCAGCTCCAGCAGAAACTGGGTGATGTGCCGGGTGAGCTGGAGCTCTACATCGCGCTCGTTATAGGGCGCGGTCATGGCCATGAAATCGAAGGTGTACGGGTCTTTCAAGGTCTGTTGAGCCAGATCTGACTGCGGCGGCGGCAAGGTGAGCGAAAAGTTGGTCACCGCCTGGCCGGACCGGGTGTGCAGCTTGGACTTGAGCTGCAAGGCCAGCACGTCGCGGCTCCAACCCTGCTGCACCGTTTGCTCCATGTAGAAACGAGCCTCGGCTACGCTGCTGCACTTGGTAAAAATCAGGATGTTGTGCCCCCAGGGCAATTGGTCAACAGGCTGTTGACCAATTGTTGCGGCGGCAACCTCAGGGTCGGATACACCTTGCCCACCGGTGTAGAACTGAAAAAAGCGCAGGCAATACTTCAGGTTCGACGCCGACAGGCCCTTGATGTCGGGAAAGGCCTTTTGCAAGTCGGCTGACAACTGCGCAATCAGCTTGTCGCCCCACTGGCTTTGCGACTGCTTGTGGGCGATGAGCGCGCCCAAGTCCCAGTAGAACTGAATCAGCTCGCGGCTGGCCGCTAGGGCCATGCGCAAACGCACCGATACGATGCGTTGCTTAATGGAGCCCAGCCAGGCTTGGTATTCAGCCAACGCTGCGGGCGGCAGCGCCAAGGCGTTGGTGTCAGTGGCATCAGTCATCGCTTGCTCCCCCGGTGACCAGCTTCACGCTGTCGAGCAAGTCACCAAACTTGCCGTAGTTCACCTTCACGCCGTCGTCCAGGTCCAGGGTGATGCGCATGTCGGCGTGGTGGCGCAGCTTTTCGTCGTAGGCCAAGAGCTCAAGCTGCTTCTTGCGCAGCGCCTCGATCTGCTTTTGCAGCTTGGTGCGGGCGGCGGCTGACGATGCTGCGGCCACGTCCTGGCCCAACATGTCTAGGCGCGACTGCACCTTAGCGATCAGCGGAACCACGTATTCGGCGCGCAGGCGGGCGAGTGTGCCTTCATGGTAGCGGTGCAGATAGACCAGGGCCTGGAAGGCGCCTTGTTTGCCGCTGCTGAAGAGCCAGTAGATGGGGCGCTTTTTGTAGGTTTGCAGGTGGTCTTTGAAGAACTTGTCGGCGATGTAGCGGCGGATGGTCTCGTCCGGGGTCTCAGCGGGCTTGGCGCCTAGGCTTTCGGCCAGCCAGGCCATGTTTTCTTCCAGTGTGTCTGGCCCCCAGACGGCGCGCAGGAACTCGCGGATGCGGCTGGGTGCGTCGTCGGCAAACCAGCGTTCGTCGGTGACGGGGAGGATGCCGTCGGCGTCTGCGGGGAAGGTGGCGTAGCGGCTGGGTTCGAAGCCGACATTGCCCGCGTGGGCGTAGATCAGACCCGGCTCGTCGAGGCTGTAGCGGCCCATCATGCAGCCGATGGCGTAGGAGATGAGGTGCTGGCAGTCTTTTTCGCGGTCGGCGCGGGCCAGAGCGATTTGGGATTCAGGGACTTCAGGGGAGAGTTCATCTTGAAGGCCGTACGCGTTAATGAAGATACGGTTGTTTTCCTCCTCCAATGATTTCATCTCAACTGCATTGCACGAACAACTGTCTTTCCATTTGGCCCACGAGTCTTTTAAGTTTGGCGTGATGCCAGGAACGATCAATATTTGTGAGTTGAAGTCCCAAGAAGTTTCGAATGCATCCCAGTCTGACTTAGCCAAATCAACTAATCGGCTGACAGTTTCAACCAACTCTTTTGCCTGAAGTAATTTCGCAGGAACAGGAAGGCTAGAGATGTTGCCTGGCAAGAAGTTCAGCGTTGGATTCAGCGCCTTCAAGAACTCACCCGGAAGTTTTGTACCCAAAAATCCCAAAATTGCCAGTCTTGCATCGTCATTGTCAACAAAGGCATTGGCAGACGCATCATTGAAAAGAAATCCCCGAGGCTGCAATCGGGCGGAAAAATCTCCCGATGAAATTTTTGTCCAAGTGATAGCTGGTTCGAAAATCTTATCCAAATTGAAGTTGTGAGCTAAAACGCGCTCGCCTGACGAGTGAAGTCGTGTTTGAAGTTCTTTTCCGTCCTCTTTCCAGTCAACAACAGTTTCATTGTTGCCATACCACCGACGAAAGTCCCCACCCTTAGATTGCGGGAACCAGCGTTTACCGGAATGTTTAGCACCATCCCGACTCAAACTAAAACCAATGTTGGAAAAACTCACCTCATGCCAGAATCTGATGTACTTTTGATTCTCACCCGTGATCAACCCAATACGGGTTTCAGAATGGTCAGACACTTTTCCAAAATCAGAAAATGCAGAACGACTTCTATCTGAAATCCAATACGCAATTGGACTGCCGGGAACTTTCTTGAAATTGTTGGGCTTTGCGGTATAGAACCAACCACAGCTTCTGTCTTGAATAGCTTCCAACGTTCTTGGACCTTGCTGCTCAGCGCCACGAAAATCAGAAAGCCGCACGTAAGTGCCGATTGAATCTTGGAAATGTGACTTAGCCAAAGTAAACGTACAAATTGGTACTGTCGCCCCATCAAATCCGGAGTATTCAAGTTGAACCAGACTCGTCAAGGTTGCCGAATCTATAAAGTGACGTCTCAATTCTTCGTAGGATGAAAGAAACATCCAAACAAACGGCGACATAAACCCAAGTTGACCGGACGCGTTGGTCAATGCCAAACCCCGAATCATGAATGCGGAAAACAGGTCTTTTTCAAAGCCGTTGTAGTTATCTCTCAGATACGCCTTTAATACCGGGGCAAGATACTTATTTCCCATATACGGCGGATTCGCCACCACCGCATCAAACTGCATCGCCAGCATCTGCCCCTGCTGCACCAACGGCAGCAAGTCATCCGCAGCCGCAGTTGCATACATATCCCCGCTTTGGCGCGCCTTGGCCAGCACCTGGGGCAATACGGCCAGATGCGTCTTGAGCGCATAGGGAATCTGGATCAGCGAGCCAAAGGTTTTGGCATGCTCAAAGGTGTCCACCAGTTGCCGTATGGCATGTGCTTCGACAAGCTCAGCACGAACGGTGTTTGCAGCACGAACGGTGTTTGCAGCACGAACGGTGTTTGTAGGGTGAACGGTGTTTGTAGGGTGAACGGTGTTTGCAGCACGAACGGAATTGATGGCTTGGGCGATGGAATCCACGCTCAGGCCCTTGCTCTCTTGCAGGCTGAGCACATTGAGCTTGGGCGGATGCAAGTTGCCCGCATCGTCGGTGGCGGTGAACAGGCGGCGGTCGTCGGCGCGGGCTTTCATCAGCAGGGCGAAGCCGGCCATTTGGGCGGCGCGGTCGTCAATGTCCAGGCCGTAGAGGTTTTTCTCCAGTATCAGGCGCGGGATGGCTCGGGGCTGGTAGCCGCGCTCGAGATAGATGGCCTTGAGCACATCGTAGGCGACTACCAGTATGTGGCCGCTCCCACAGGCCGGGTCGAGCACGGTGATGGATTCTGGGTTGAGGGTGTCGCCGTCTTCACGCACGCGGGTTTGGATGACGGCATCGAGCTGGGCTTGCACCTCGGGCGTTTGCTCGGCGGGGGTGATGTAGTACGGCCACTGGCTGGCCAAGGTGCTGGTGGGGTTGGCCATGAGCCACAAGCGGCCCACGCTGTTTTGCACCAGGTATTGCACGATCCAGTTGGGCGTGAAGAGCTGGGTGGCGGCGGGAATGTCTTCGCTCTTGACCACCTTGCCTATGACTTGGTCCTTCTTCTCGCTGATGTAGAACTGGTAGAGCCAGCCGATGACTTCGATCTCTTGCCAGTCTTCTTCGGGCACGCCCGCCACCAGCTTGGCCACGATGGAGTCGGTGCGCAGCAGGTTGTCGGGCAGCAGCAGCTCGGTTTCGTCGTCGATGCGCTCGAACAGAAAGGGCATGGTGCGCGACAAGGCGTTGCACTGGGCCACCAGCAGCATGCGGTACAGCTCGCCGTCGCGGTTGCCGGCGAGCTTGAGTTCGGTGAGCTTGGCGGCGTTGAGGCCGGGGAGTTCGTTCGCCAGCTCGGTGGCGTGGGTGAGGATGTCAGGCAGGCTGCCGGTGCTGCTAGAGAGCGCCCGGTGGCCGTGGCCCAGAAAGTCGTGCAGCTCCATATAGCGCAGCGCGGCAAAGCGGTTGAACCAGGTGTAGGCCACGGCTTCCATGGTGTGCACAAAGCCGTGCTGCAAGATTTTTTCAAGCAACTTGGCCCGCTGCCCCGCCACTTTGGCCGGCCACTCCACGCCGTCAATGATGAGCACGTCGCCGCGCAAGGTGGCGTCGGTGACGTGGGTGGACGTGAAGCCCAGTTGGTGGGCACGGGCGGTGACAGCGGCGATGAAGTCTTTGCGCGCCTGGGGGGCGTAGGACTTTAGGTTGGACTTGTTCATGGCTTGAGGCGGTATTTTTGTGTGGGGCTTTTGGGCGATTGGGGCTGCGTCATTTCAATCAACCCGGCCTGCAAAGCTGGCTGCAAATAGGTTTGAATGAAGGTCGGACGGTGGCTCAGACCCAACTGCTGCATGGCGGCCTTGGTGCTAAGGGGCTCGCCCTTTAGGCACACTAAGAGGCGCGTGACTTGTTCGGTTACTTGTTCGGTTACTTGTTCGGCCCGAGTGAGAGGCAAGGCATTCACTGGCAATGGCTCGGCTAACCGCACCACCAGGCGCACACGCAGGCCCAGCTCGGTGATTTGTGGCTCGGGCAGGCCCAAGGCATGGGCCTCGCTGTAAATACGGCGCACGCCGCTGCCCCATTGCTCAATCAGGTTGAGTTCTTTGAACACGCGGGCCAGCACATGGTTGCGGATTTTGGACACGCCTTGGCGCATGTCTTCAACGGTCATGCCAGGCAACAAGATGCCGGGGTTTTCGATTTCGATCCGGTCATCGAAAAACGAGATGCGTATGGGGGCACCACGCTGCGAGTAGTCGGTGTGCACCAGGGCGTTGATGACCGCCTCGCGCAGCAGGGTAAGTGGAATGCTCCACACGTCTTGACGGCGAATTTGCGAGAAGTCGGCTCCCCGCATGGCGTGTTTCTTGAGGAACAGCATGATGCTGTCCAGGGCCAGCGGCAGGGGCTCGTGGATGTCGATGTGGTCAAAAATATGGGTTTTGTCAGTGCCAAGAAAGCGGCCGCATTGCACCCAAGCGTCTGAAAAGTGCAGATTGCGGTCTTTGCCAAAAAGCAGCACCGCGCCTTTGGTCGGCACTGTGCGGCCTTGGTACGAGGTGATCAGCTTGAGGGTGCGCAGCGCCTGATCGTCGAGCGGGCTGATACCATGGAACAGTTTTTTGGCCGTCGCCAGGTCCAGATCGTCCAAGCTCAGTTCGGGCATGGGCAGCTCGTCAAAGGCCACGCCCTCGGCCGTGCGGCGCAGCTCGCCAATGAGGGCCGCGTCGGCTTGCCGACTGGTGGAACCCAGTCGCACGTACACCCCGTGTTCTGGACCTTCGGCTTTGAGCCAATGCGGGCGAGAGCCACTGGGAAACACTTCGACCACCAGAAGCGTTTTATCTTCAATGGTGATCATTTCCACGTTGGGCACCAGACGCGGCGTGATGGCGTCGGCAATCAGGCTGCACAAACGCTCTTCTTCATCCAGCACATTGGCCACGCCCAGCACCTGGCGGTCGTCGGCCACCCCCACCACCAAGCGACCACCCGCTGTGTTGGCAAATGCCACCAGAGTTTTCAGCAGTGGTTTGGGCGAAGACAAGTCGCGCTTGAATTCAAGCGTTTTGCCCTCGGCTTGGCACAGGAGTTCATTCATCGTGGGCTGCGCAGGTGTTGTTTACTGAATACGGGCGCGTTGACCTAAGTGGATGACTGCCAACAACTCAGTTTTGAGGCGGGCCAGATAGTCCTCAACATCGGCTTCGGATTCCAGATAGGTTTTGACACCCACGTCGGCCGATCGCACCACCTTGATTGGACGCGATTGGGGTGCGCTCTGGGTTGCCGGCGGCGCAAGGTGTTTTTTTTCACCGACCTGGTTTGGCGTGCGGGTGTCGCCTGATGGTGGTGGCGTTGTGGGCGCCTTGGCTTTTTCGGCTTGAGCCAGCTTGTTCATCACCTCGTCCAGCAGGTCGCCCGCACGGTTTTGCAAAAACAGGATGCGCGGGATGCTGCAGATGCCTGCCAGTTGGCGCTTCAGGTCTTGCAGTGGTTTGAGCACGGCGTTGCGCAAGGCGGCTTCAGCCTGCGCAGCGTCCAGTGCTTGGGTTGCTTCGGTGATTTTGCTATCGATGGCCTCGATGGCTTTGGCGCGACGCTCTGCGGCCAAGCCGTCGTTGACCTTGTCCACCGTGGCCAGCAGGGCCTCGATTTTGTTGACCTGGCCGTATGGGGTTTTGTTGGCGTGGATCCGCTCCAGCTCGGCCATAGCAGTGGCGGTGACCGGGTCTTTGGCCAGTTCGGTGTGGTTGTCGGCAAAGCGGGTCATGGCTTCGAGCATACGGGCCCACACCGGAGCCTGGGTTTTGTAGAAGCTCAGCACATCGTGCGTGTCTTCGGCCAGGTCCAGCCAATCGTCTCGGGCCGACAACATGGCGTTCAAGAACTCAAACGGGTCGCGGATGGCCAGTTGCCGGTCGATGGCCTGCAGTGCCTTGGCAATTTCGGCGGCGCCGGGGTAGTCTTTCTGCTCGGCCTTGACCTTGGCGCGCTCCAGCTCGGTCTTGCGCTTGGCCAGGTTGTCGCGGTAGTCGGCCACCAGGCCGTCTTCGTCGTCGCGCGGCTGCAACGAGAAGATTTCGCGGTGCAGGTCGCGCGCCTTGGTGCGGGTTCCGGCATCGGCCGTTTTGCGCTTGAGGATGGACACTTGCTTGAAGCGGGCGGCCTTGGTCAGCGGCTCGGCGGCGGATTTGGGGTCGAGGTCGGAGCCTTCCATCACCAGCTTGATCTCGCCCGCCATGAACAGCCGGGCAATCAGCAGCACCGTTTCCAGCTCAGGGCGCCAGCCCCACGGGGCACCGGCGAACCGGTCCACCACATCTGACAACAATACCCGGCTGCTGCCGGCAGCCACGCTGAGGTACTGGCGCATTTCGGTGATGGCCAAGGCGTTGCCGGCCAGCGCGTTGCCGTCATCACCATCCAGCGCCATCTTTTGCTGGCTGTGGGTGTCGGCCGACAGCACTGCGCGGATTTCGGCCGCCGGGTCCGCCTGGCGCACCTTGATGTAGCCGAGCTTGGAATAGGTGTTGGAAACGAGGTAGTTCAAGGCCTCGTCCAAAATCACCGTTGGGCCCAGTGGCTTGAAACTGAGCTTCTGGCCCAGGGCGTAAAAGTCGCCCCGGCTGATCAGCTCAGCCAACTGAGCTAGGATGCGCGCCTTTCGTTCGCGGTTCTCGTCCTTGCGGTCCAGCAAGATGCGCTTGAGCGAGGGCGTGGCGGCGTCGTTCTTCGGGCTGGCAATGTATTTCTCAATCTGCACATAAGTGCGCAGCTCCACATCCACCCGTGCGTCATTGGCCATGCGCAAGATGGCACGGCCAGCACCCTCGGCGCTGCGGCCTATGCACTTGGGCTCGGTCAGCAACTCGTAGTCACCACCCACCGGAGACAGCACTTCCAGCGTAAGCTGCTGGTTCGCCTGGCGCCAGGGCGCACCGTCCAGCAGGCGGTTGAACTCGTAGTCGGTTTTGGTTTCGCGGTGGCGCACCTTGGTTTGGCCGTTCAGCACTTCGTCGAAGACGAGTTCAGACACCAGGCGCAAAACTTCGGCCGACGAGATCTCGACCGACTTGATCTCTTGCGAGACATCGCGCTCTTCGTTGGTGAGGAAGAACCACAGGTCGCCATTGCGGCCGACCAGGTTTTGCCGCTCCAGCCTGGCCAGACTTTCCTGTATCTGGCGCTTGAGGGCCAGTTTGTCGGCATCGACTCGGTCGAGGCACAGTGTGGCCAGGTTGTCCACCGTGGCCTTGACGGCATCGGCGTAACGGATCAGGAACAGTGCGCGCAGCAGTTTGATGTCCCACGGCTCCAGTGCGGGGTTTTCGGCGGCTTGGTCGATGGCGCGCTTGACTGCCGAGTCGAGGAAGCTCTCGATCGAGGGGTAGAAGTCGTAGAGCGCAACGAAGGCGTCTAGCCCCAAGTTGCCGTTGCTCACCGCCGCGGTCTGGAAGGCATCGAGCATAGAGCGCTCACCACGGGCCAAGTGGCGGCCGGTAGCACCCACCTTGCGGATGGACTCAAACACCTTCTGCAGCAACTGGAATTGGTAGGGCGCAAACGGGTAGTGCGCGGCATAGTCGTCGGCGTCTTTAATGCGCCGAAACGCAGTGGCGTGATCTGCAAAAGACAACTGGTTGTTGATGATGTCGCCCTTGGCCTTCCACACGGCGGCCAGCGCCGCTTTGGCAGCGGGCGTCTTTTCCAGCAGGCGCTGTGAGATCACCTCGTCGGTATTCGAACTTGAGAGGGACAAGCGGGTATGGAAGCGGGCCGTAATCTTGGAAAAGTCGTTGGTGCGCGACTGGTTCGCTTCACCCAGCGTTGCGTCGATGTCTTCCTGGCTGGTGACGATGACCCACGCCCTGCCCTTGCAGCGCACGCCGAGATCTTCGGTGATGGTCTGCAGGTTCAACATCAGTTGCGTGTTTTTGCCGATGAACTGGCCCACCTCGTCTATGAGGAAGATGACACGGTGGCCTGGGCCTTTGGCATTCAGGTAGTCGCGCACCAGTTCAGCAAAGCCTTCGATATTGATGCGGTAGGTGTCACGCGCATCGTCAAACCACTTGCCGGCAGACCCTGCCGACATTTTCAAGGCGGCACTCAGGCCGGCGATGACATCGTCACGCAGGAAATCGACAGCGTCGCGCTCATCCGCCCAGTCGTGTCCGTTGGATGCCTTGAAGGCGTCTTTGAAGACCTCAAAACCACCCTTGGAAATGAGGTGGCGCTCCATGTGCGCCACGTGAGGCGCATCGCCCGAGAGGCCTTGCATCTCATTGAAGACGCGCAGGAACACCTGCAAGATGGCGTCACGGTCGGTCTTGGCGTCGGCCTTGGAATCGATGTTGAAGAGGATGACGTCGGTCTTGCTCGCCACGGCGCGGCGAATGTCGCCCAAGAGCATGGGGTCCTTGATCTTGGATTCAAAGAACTGCGCCGCGTGCCGCCGCTCACCCGTGCCTGGGTTGGTGGCCTCCAGGTTGGACAGCAGGTAGGACAAGATCTTGATGAAGTGCGATTTACCCGAGCCAAAGAAGCCCGACACCCACACGCCCATGCGCGCAGCAATGGTGGGGTCGTTGGGGTGATCGACCGTAGCCAAGTAGGCGTCGAAAAAGCGCCGCAGGTACTCGGTCACCTGCTTGGTGGTGACGTACTCGTCCAGCTCTTGCCAGATGCTCTCGGCATCGCGCTGGTCGGCCTTGATGACGCCGTTGATCGGCCGGTCAATCTGCTTGACGAAAAGGTCTTTGATTTTCATGTGGCTCCCTTGATCACGAAACCAGGCTGAAGGCCCGGTAGTAGTTGTCGTCCGTGAGCTTGCTGAACAAGCGCAGGGACTGGCCGTCGTAGCGCCCCGGATAAAACATCACCAGCGGTGTGTCCTGCATGTGTGGATGCAGTGCCGACAGCAGGGTGTGGGTGCGCAGCATGGGGTACACAGAGCCAACACCCTTGATCAGCAACAAGTCCAGATCTTGCACACCCACTGTGTCGACAAGGCGCGCCGCCAGCTTGTCTTCCTTCAACACCGGGCGAAGCGACTTCAGCACCGACTCGTCACCTTCTTTCAGTTGCTTTACGTAAGCTTTTTCAAGCAGCTTGCGCTCTTGCAGAAGCTCGATCACGAACTCAAAAAGATCGACGACCTTGAAACGAATGCCTGGCTTTTGCTTGGGCAGACCAGGCTCGATCACGTCGGTGATCCAAGAGCGCATCTGCATTTCCTGCTCGGGTGGGTAATCGAACACCCAAAAACCGATCTCACCGCCTGCGCCGCGGTTGTCGAGCACATCGGGCGATGCCAAACGCGGCAGCACCTGATTGAGGCGTTCTTCGAAGTTGTTGCTCATGCGTTGGGTTCCATTCGAGCGAGCGTTGCGGTGTCGCCGCAGCGGATCAGGTAGGCGCGCGTCTGTGGGTGCAGCATCGGCGGCGTCAGGCCCTTGCGACGTGCCGAATCCAGGTACTTGGCCTCTACAAGAATGCGGACGATCACCTGAAAGAGCTTCGCTCGCGTGGTTGCGGCCCATGTGCCAACAGCGGGATCGCGGTGCTCACACTCGATGAGAAAAGCGTCCCATTGGCGGTGGCTCAAGTTGCGTTCCAGGCGACGCAGATCCTCTGCGTAAACATCACGCAGGAAATCACTCAACAGCAGGCTGTGGCGCGCTGCTGCCGCCAGAAGCAACTGGCTGCTCAGTTCGCCATCGCCATCGGCCACCAGTTGCAAGCCTTCATTGTCCAGCGTGTCCAGCCGGTTGCGAATGAGCCGCGCCTGCCGGCGTGCGGTGGCAGGTTTTTTCTGCAACAGGTTCTCGCTCTTGAGCGCCTGGCCCCACTGCTCAGGCGATGGATGACCGAGCAGCAAGCGCGCGATACGGCGACTTTCAGGCAGCATCAGTGAGCCAGCGGAGATTTCAGCGTTATAAAGCCCCAAGCGCCCCCCCCTTCCTTGGCGCCAGGCGCAAAGACGGCGCTCTGCACGCCATAGAGGGTCTGCGGGTTGCGCAACCACAAGTGGTGCGCTGCAGGGTCGAGGGAATGGTCGGGCGTGCAATCAATGGACCAGCGGCGCAGGACGTAGCCGGCCAGCGCCGCACGGGCGCGCAAGCGCAAAACTCCGTCCGTCATGGCGTAGTCGGCTTCGATCGCCTCGGCACAGCGAACGCCTGGGTGTGGAACCACTTCCATGTCCACAATGCGGGCCCATTGCTCATCAGCAAGCAACAGCTCCTGCTCGCCAACAGGGCCGTCAAGCGCTTTGGCTTGGGTGATGCGCGACAGGACAAAGTCGCCGAACCGCTGGCTGCTGCGGTCGAAAGCGCGCACGTGCCAGCGCAAACCGTTGTCTGCCAAGGCGACAGGAACCAGGTCGCGAGAGGCGGCACCCGAGGACAGCGACAGGTAAGTCACTTTGAGTGCGCTCTTGGCACACATCGCACGCGTCACGGCTGCAAGAATGCCAAGGTCAGGCCGGACCAGGTTGCCAGGCCCTTCGCAAGGAGCGGTCTTGCGAAGCTTCAGATCCAGACCGTCGCCGAACCCGTGCAGCAGCCAAGCCAATACGCGATTTGGCGAAAACTCAAAGACCGGCTTGAAGGTCTGCGCAGGCCGATAGCAACGGGCCAGCACGTCGTAGGACAGGTTTGTTGGGGCCAGTTGCCGGTATGCGCTCAGGTCGCGAGTGGCAGCGGCCGGCTTCACTCCAAACCGATCTTCGATGTCAGCGCGCCGCAACTCGCCAGCGAAGTACGCTTTCAGCTCAAGGTACGCAATTCGCTCGCGTTGCGTCTGAGACAGGTCAGCAGCCATGACTTGATGGCCCCCGGCCTGGGGTCAAAGCGAAAATGATGGACAAGCGCATGCCGAGTATCTTACCCTGATCAGATTGATGACCTAAAGTGCGGCGATCAGACAGGTGATCAACGCAAGCTCATCGATGCGACGAGTATTCTGACAGGGGGCCCACCAAGCCAGTGGTATGCTTGCCCCGAATAGGTAAATACCATTATGGACAACGGAACTCTTTTGGCGTCGGTGGACATGGGCTCGAACAGCTTTAGGCTGGAGATCGGTCGCTACCACTCGGGCCACGTGGAACGGGTCGAGTACCTCAAGGAGCCGGTGCGACTGGGGACCGGGCTCGATGAGTACAAAAACCTGAGCCCAACGGCGATGGAGCGCGGCTGGGAATGCCTGGCGCGTTTTGGTGAACGGCTGCAGGGCTTCAAGAAAACCCAGGTGCGCGCCGTGGCCACCCAGACCCTGCGCGAAGCGCGCAACCGCGACGATTTTTTGCGCAAGGCACAGGCGGTGCTGGGTTTTCCGATCGATGTGATCTCGGGCCACGAAGAGGCGCGCCTGATCTACCAAGGGGCCTCGCACCTGCTGCCGCAGTCGGACGAGTGCCGACTGGTGATCGACATCGGCGGGCGCTCAACCGAGATCATCCTTGGCCAAGGCCACGAGCCCTTGCGCATGGAATCCTACCGGCTGGGTTCGGTTTCGTGGACGCAGCGCTACTTTGCGCGCGGCCAGTACACCGCACCCATGCTGCGCACCGCCGTCATCGCCGCCAAGGCGGTGCTGGACGAAGCGCTGGAGACCTTTCCCGCCGCCGAATGGCAAGTGGCTTACGGCTCTTCGGGTAGCGCCGGGGCGGTGTGCGAAATGTTGGCCCTCAACGGCTTTGAGGCCGATGTCATCAGCCGCGCCGGGCTGGATTGGCTCAGCGAGCGCCTGCTGCGCGCTGGCAACGTCAACGAGTTGCGACTGGAGGGCTTGCGCGACGACCGCCGCCCGGTGCTGTGTGGCGGCTTGAGCGTGCTGCACGCGCTGTTTGAGTTGTTCGACCTGCAGACGCTGCATCGTTCCTACGGCGCGCTGCGCCAGGGTGCGCTGTTCGACCTGATCGACCGCGAGAGCGGCCAGACCGACATCCGCGAGCGCACGGTGCGCTGGCTGGGTGAGCGCTACGCCACCGACCAGGCGCAGGCCAAACGCGTGGCGGCGCTGGCGGTGCGGCTGTTTGCGCAAGTGGCCGACGAAGACCCGCTCAACGGCCGCTACTCGCGCAAGCTCGACTGGGCGGCGCGCCTGCACGAGATCGGCACCCACATTTCGCACAGCGGCGCCTACCGCCACGGGGCCTACATCCTCGACCATGTGGATGCGCCGGGCTTTTCGATGCCCGAGTTGCACCGCATGAGCCGCTTGGTGCTGGGCCAACGCGGCAAGCTGCGCAAGCTCGAGGCCGAACTGCAAGAAGAGCTGTTTGCCAAGCAACTGATGTGCCTGCGGCTGGCGGTGTTGCTCTGCCACGCCCGCACCGACCCCGACACCGCCGCTTTGCGGCTGGGCTACAAGGCGGGCTGCTTCAAATTCAGCGCGGTGCCGGGCTGGGCGAAGCTGCACCCGCAATCGGCTTGGTTGCTGGAAGAAGAGGCCCTGATGTGGCAGAAAACGCACTGGGCGTTGGAGCTGGACCTGCGCTGATCAAAGCAGCTCTGGCGTCTGCACCGTCACGATGACGGTTTGCAGTTGGCCATCGCGCTCGCGCTGGCGCAACCACCACACCGCACCCTTGCGGATCGAGCAGTCTTCTTCGCGCCAATCGAGCAGACGCGCCACCGTGCGGCCCAGCGTGGGCTGGTGCCCGACGATCAAGGCGGGTTGGCGCGCTTCGGGCCATTGCACCAGTTGCAGCAGCTCATCGACGCTGCCATCGGGGCGCAGTTCCTCGCGCGCCTTGTATTTGCGCCCCAACGCGATCACGGTTTGTTCGGTGCGCACCGCCGGGCTGCAAAAAACACGCACCCCTTCGGGTAGTTGCCGATCCAGCCAGGCCGCCATGCGCAGCGCCTGGCGCTCGCCCTTGGGCGTGAGGCGGCGCGACAGGTCGGCCCCGCACAACTCCTCGGTTTCCTCCAGGTCTTCAGCTTCGGCGTGGCGCCAGAGTATCAAGTCCATGCTTATCCTTTGCTCCCGTGGCGGGTCATGAGGGTGGATTGGGCCGAGTGCAGCGGGTTGCGGCCGCGCCCCTGATGCACACCGGCGCGCGAGTAGCTCCCGTCGGGTTGCAGCAGCCAGGCGTCGCGGGTGTCGTGCAGGTACTGGTGGATGCCCTCTTCCATCACGCGCTGGCGCAGCGCCGGGTCGGTGACCGGCCAGGCCAGCTCGATGCGGCTCAGCATGTTGCGGTTCATCCAGTCGGCGCTGGCGAGCCACAGTTCTTCCTGCTCGCCGTAGCGAAAGTAAAACACCCTGGTGTGCTCCAGCAGGCGTCCGATGATGGAGCGGATGCGCACGTTCTCGGTATAGCCCGGCACCCCGGCCGGCAGGATGCAGGCCCCGCGCACGATGGCGTCGATCTGCACCCCGGCCTGCGAGGCGTGCGCCAGCGCGCGCGCCAGCGGCTCGTCGGTGAGCGCGTTGGTCTTGAGGATGATGCGCGCCTCTTGCCCTTGTTTGGCCGCGTTGATGCAGGCGTCGATGCGCTCGAGCATGCCCTTGTGCAAGTAAAACGGGGCCGCCAGCACCTTTTGCAACCGGGGCAGGCGGCTCTGGCTGGCCAGATGCAAAAAAATCTGATCGAGATCGCTGGTGAGGGCTTCGTCGGCGGTGAGGTAGCTGAAATCGGTGTAGAGCCGCGCCGTGCCGGGGTTGTAGTTACCGGTCGAGAGGTGGGCGTAGCGCACCAGCCGCCCTTCTTCGCGGCGCGTGATGAGCAGCATCTTGGCGTGGGTTTTGAGCCCGACGATGCCATACACCACCTGCGCCCCGACCGACTCCAGCCGCTCGGCGTGGTTGATGTTGGCCTCTTCGTCGAAGCGCGCCTTGAGCTCGACCACCGCCGTGACTTCCTTGCCGCGGCGCACCGCCTCGCGCAACAAGTCGGCCATCTCGCCCTTGCTGCCGGTGCGGTAAATGGTTTGCTTGATCGCCAGCACCTGCGGGTCTTCCACCGCCTCGCGCAAGAAGGCCAGCACGGCGTCGAAGCTCTCGTAGGGCTGGTGGATCAGCACATCGCCTTTTTTGAGGCGCTCGAAGTAGGACTGGCCCGGCACCAGTTGCGATGGCCAGCCAGGCAAGTAGGGCTCAAAGCGCAAGGTGGGCAGATCAAGCAGATCGATCAACTGCGTCATGCGCACCAGATTGACCGGCCCGGCCACCCGGAACAGGCACTCGGGCGGTAGGTTGAACTGCTGCAGCAGAAAATCGGACAAAAATTCGGAGCTGCCCGCCGAGACCTCGAGCCGCAGCGCTTGGCCATAGTGGCGGCGCGTCAGGCCTAGGCGCATCGCGGTGCGCAGGTTTTTCACTTCTTCTTCATCGACCGCCAGATCGGAGTGGCGCGTGACGCGAAACTGCGAAAACTCGGTCACGCTCCGGCCCGGGAATAAATCACCCAGATGCGAGCGAATCAGGCTCGAAATCGAGATGAAACACGCGGTTTTGCTGTTGCGCGCATCCGGCATGCGCAAATAACGCGGCAGCGAGCGCGGGACCTTGACGATGGCCACTTCGTTTTCGCGCCCAAAGGCATCGCGCCCGGCCAAGCGCACGATGAAGTTGAGCGATTTGTTGGCCACCTGCGGAAAAGGGTGCGAAGGGTCGAGCCCGATGGGCAACAGCAGCGGCTGCACCTCGGCGGCAAAGTATTCTTTCACCCAGCGCCGCTGGGCCGGCGTGCGCTCGCTGTGTGAGACGATTTTGATGCCGCGTTTTTCGAGAATGGGCAGCAGCTCCTCGTTGAGGATCACGTATTGCAGATCGACCAAGGAATGGACTTTGGCTGCGACCTCGCGAAAGGTCTGTGCGGTAACGGCCCCGCGCTGCTCGTTGCTCACAAAAGCCGCCAGTTGTGGCGCGAAACGCACCTCGAAAAACTCATCCAGATTGGATGAGACGATGGTCAGGTAGCGCAGCCGCTCCAGCAGCGGGACGGCAGGGCGGCGGGCCCAATCAAGCACGCGCTCGTTGAAGGCCAGAATGCTTTGGTCGCGGTCCAGGAAGCCGTGTTTGGGGGTCGGGGTGGAGGTACTCATGCGTATGCGCTTCGATTCCCTGAAAATCATATCGTTCGATTATGGAACGGCGCGCACACAAAAATGTGACAACTTCGCGTAAACCCGAGTACCCGGCCTTTCTACGCTCGCTCGCTCAGGCCGCTGCGCGCGGCTCGCTCAGGCTCGCCGCCAGGCGTTCGGCCCAGCTTTGCGCCAGCGCGGGCTCGTGCGCCTCCACCATCACGCGCAGCAGCGGCTCGGTGCCGCTGGCGCGGATCAGCACCCGCCCTTGGCCCTGCAGCGCCGCCTCGGCCTGCTCCAGGGTGCGCGCCAGCGCGGCGTGGGTTTTCCAATCCTGCCCCGGTTGCAGCCGCACATTGAGCAGGGTTTGCGGAAACAATGTCAGCCCTTGCAGCAACTGCGCCAGCGACTGGTCGCTGCGCACGCACACCTGCAACACCTGCAAGGCGGCCACGATGCCGTCGCCGGTGGTCTGCTTATCGAGAATCAGCAAATGGCCCGAGCCCTCGCCGCCGAGCGGCCAGCGCTGGCGTTGCAGCTCTTCGAGCACGTAGCGGTCGCCCACCGGGGTGCGCTTGAGCGGCACCCCTTTGGCCTGCAAGGCCAGCTCGACCGCCATATTGGTCATGAGCGTGCCCACCACACCGGGCACCACCTCGTCGCGCCCGAGCCGGTCGTCGGCCAGCAGGTACAGCAGCTCGTCGCCGTTGTAGATCCGGCCCTTGGCATCGACCAGCAGCAAGCGGTCGGCGTCACCATCGAGCGCGATGCCGAGGTCGGCCCGGTGCTGGCCCACCGCCGCCACCAGCGCCTGCGGGTGCGTGGCCCCGACCTCGAGGTTGATGTTGAAGCCGTCGGGCTGGCAGCCGATCTCGATCACCTCGGCCCCGAGCTCGTGAAACACCTTGGGCGCAATGTGGTAAGCAGCCCCGTGCGCGGCATCGACGACGATTTTGAGCCCGCGCAGCGTCAGCTCGGTGCCAAAGGTGCTTTTGCAAAACTCGATGTAGCGCCCGGCGGCGTCGTCCAGGCGCCGCGTCTTGCCCAGTTGCGCCGATACGGCCCACTGCGGCGGCTGGCTGAGAGCGGCTTCGACCTCGAGCTCCCACTCGTCGCTCAGCTTGCTGCCCTGGGCGCTGAAGAACTTGATGCCGTTGTCGGCAAAGGGGTTGTGGCTGGCCGAAATCACCACCCCGAGGCTGGCGCGCTGGGCCCGCGTGAGGTAGGCCACCGCCGGCGTGGGCAGCGGCCCGAGCAACACCACATCGACCCCGGCCGAGTTGAAGCCCGACTCCAGCGCCGACTCCAGCATATAGCCCGAAATGCGCGTGTCTTTGCCGATCAGCACCTTGGGGTGCGACTGGCTGCGCTTGAGCACGCGCCCGACCGCATGGGCCAGGCGCAACACGAAATCGGGGGTGATGGGCGGCTGGCCGACCGTGCCGCGGATGCCGTCGGTGCCGAAGTATTGTCTGCTCATAAAAATGCCCTGCCTGCTACGGTAGTGGGAAATGAGGCCGATTATCCGGCCTGCTCGCGCAGCGCCTGCCAGACCTGGAGCGCCTGCACCGTGGGCGCCACATCATGCACGCGCACGATGCTTGCACCGCGCTCGATCGCCAGCAAGGCGGCGGCCACGCTGGCGTGCAGGCGCTTGGCGGCTGGCGCGTCGCCCGTGACGGCGCCGAGCGATGATTTGCGCGACCACCCCAGCAGCAGCGGATAGCCCAGCGCCAACAGCTCGCGCTGGCGCGCCAGCAGGGCAAAGTTTTGCGCCACCGTTTTGCCAAAACCGATGCCGGGGTCGAGCACGATGCGCGCGCGCGCCACCCCGTGCGCTTGCAGCGCCTGGGCGCGCTGGGCCAGAAAGTCGCGCACCTGGGGCAGCACGTCGCCGCTCATGGGCGCGCTCTGCATGGTCTGCGGATCGCGGTGCATGTGCATCAGGCACACGCCGCAATTGGGGTGCTGCGCTATAACGGCCTCGGCGCTCAGGCCACCGGGGCTGCTGCTGGCCGGGTGGCGCAGCGCCCAGACGTCGTTGATGATGTCGGCACCCAAATCGAGGCAGGCTTGCATGACCTCGGGCTTGTAGGTGTCGATCGACAGCGGCACCTGCCAGCGCTGCAACTCGCGCAGCAGCGGCAGCAGGCGCTGCAACTCGTCGGCCAGCGGCAACGGGGTGGCACCGGGGCGGGTGGATTCGGCCCCCAGATCGAGCACGTCGGCGCCTTCGGCCAGCAGGCGCCCGGCGTGGCGCAGCGCGGCCTCCGGGGCCAAAAACTGGCCGCCGTCGGAGAAGGAATCGGGCGTGAGGTTGAGTATCCCCAGCACCAGCGGGCGCTGCAGCGAGAGCGCAAAGCGGCCGGTCTGCCAGCAGGCTGGCTGGCTGCCTGCTGGCCCCACCACCACGCGGTGCCGCTGCTCAGGCCGCCGTCGGGGCCGGCTCGGGCTTGGCTGCGGCCGAGCCGCCGTCGCCACCACCCACGCTGGAGTTGCGCGGCGTCCAGTCTTTGGGCGCACGCGGTGGCTTGCCGGCCATGATGTCGTTGATCTGCTCGCTGTCGATGGTTTCCCAATCGAGCAGTGCCTTGGCCATGGCGTGCATCTTGTCGGCGTTGTCCTCGATCAGTTTGCGCGCCAGCGCGTACTGCTCGTCGATGATGCGGCGCACCTCGGCATCGACGCGGCGCATGGTTTCTTCGCTGATGTTGGTGGTCTTGGTGATCGAGCGGCCGAGGAACACCTCGCCCTCATTTTCGGCGTAGACCATCGGGCCGAGCGCGTCGCTCATGCCGTAGCGCATCACCATGTCGCGCGCGATGTGGGTGGCGCGCTCGAAGTCGTTGGAAGCACCCGTGGTCATCTGGTTCATGAACACCTCTTCGGCGATGCGGCCGCCAAACAACATGCTGATCTGGTTCAGCATGTAGTGCTTGTCGAAGCTGTAGCGGTCTTTTTCGGGCAGGCTCATGGTCACGCCCAAGGCACGGCCGCGCGGGATGATGGTCACTTTGTGCACCGGGTCGCACTTGGGCAGCAGTTTGCCGATCAGGGCGTGGCCGGACTCGTGGTAGGCGGTGTTGCGCCGCTCTTCCTCGGGCATGACCATGCTTTTGCGCTCGGGGCCCATGAGGATTTTGTCCTTGGCCTTCTCGAAATCTTGCATATCGACCAAGCGCGCATTGCGCCGCGCTGCCATGAGCGCGGCTTCGTTGCACAGGTTGGCCAAGTCGGCCCCGCTCATGCCGGGGGTGCCGCGCGCGATCACGCTGGCACTCACATCGGCGCCCAGCGGAACTTTGCGCATGTGCACGTTGAGGATTTGCTCGCGGCCGCGGATGTCGGGCAGTGTGACATAGACTTGGCGGTCGAAGCGCCCCGGGCGCAGCAGCGCGGCGTCGAGGATGTCGGGCCGGTTGGTGGCGGCGATCACGATCACGCCTAGGTTGGTCTCGAAGCCGTCCATCTCGACCAGCATCTGGTTCAGGGTCTGCTCGCGCTCGTCGTTGCCGCCGCCCAAGCCGGCCCCGCGCTGGCGCCCGACGGCGTCGATCTCGTCGATGAAGATGATGCAGGGCGAATTTTTCTTGGCCTGCTCGAACATGTCGCGCACCCGCGATGCGCCCACACCGACGAACATTTCGACGAAGTCAGAGCCCGAGATGCTGAAAAACGGCACCTTGGCCTCACCCGCAATGGCCTTGGCCAGCAGCGTCTTGCCGGTGCCCGGTGGCCCCACCAGCAGCAGCCCGCGCGGAATGCGCCCGCCCAGCTTCTGGAAGCGGGCCGGGTCTTTGAGGAAATCGACCACCTCCTTGACTTCCTCTTTGGCCTCGTCGCAACCGGCCACATCGGCAAAGGAGACGGTGTTGGCGCTCTCATCGAGCATGCGCGCCTTGCTCTTGCCAAAGCTGAAGGCACCGCCCTTGCCGCCGCCCTGCATCTGGCGCATGAAATAAATCCAGACCCCGATCAGCAGCAGCATCGGGCCCCAGCTCACCAAAATGGTCATGAGCAGCGAGGCCTCTTGGCGCGGCTGCACTTCGAAGCGCACGTTGTGGGCAATCAAGTCGCCAATCAGGCCCCGATCGAGAAAGGTGGCTTGGGTGCGCACGCGCTGCCCGTCGGTGGTGACGGCGGTGATCTCGGTGCCGTTGGCCCCCTCTTGGATGGTGGCGCTCTGGATGCGGTTGGCGCGCACCTGGTCGAGGAAATCGGAATAGGCGATCCGCGTAGCCGCAGGCGTGGGCGCACCCTGGAATTGATTGAAGACGGTGAACAGCACCATGGCCACCACCATCCACACCGCCACTTTGGCAAACCACTGGTTGTTCAAGGCAAACTCCTGCTAGAAATATGTGCGCCCCACATGCGGAGCCATTTTAGGTCTTTCAAGGCCGTGCCCCGCTCAGGGAACACAAATCCATCTGCATGAAGAGGATAGAAAACGACAACGATGCGCTACTCACACCTTGAGACCAAGGCCGATCAAAAAGGTTTCAGAAGATTTTTCGCGCGAAGCCTTGGGCTTGATCGCCTTGACCTGGCGGAACGTGGCCCGAAACGCCTGCACCAGCTCCTGGTAACCGCTGCCATGAAAGACCTTGACCACCAGCGCCCCATCGGGCTTGAGTTGGCTGCGGGAAAAATCGAGCGCCAGCTCGACCAGGTGCGTGATGCGCGCCGCATCCACCCCTTCGATGCCCGACAGGTTGGGCGCCATGTCGGAGAGCACCAGATCGACCGGGCGCAGCGGGCCGGCTGGCGCGCTAACCGAGTTTGCAACAAGCGCAGCGCTCCCGGTTTGCAAAGCGCTCGCCGCAGTGGCATCGCTTGGCGCTGCCCCTGGCCCTGTCACTGGATGCAAGCCCGGCAAGCCCGGCAGGTGCAGCGCCTGCTGCAGTTGCGCCAGCAGCGCCGCGTCGCCAAAATCGCCCTGGATGAACTGCACTCCCTCGATCGGCTCCATGGGCAGCAGGTCGATACCGATGATGCGGCCCCTGAGCTCCCCCGCGGCCGCCCCACTCGGGGCCAGCCGACGGCGCAGATACTGGCACCAAGCCCCCGGTGCGCTGCCCAGATCGACGATGCACTGACCGGGGCGCACCAGGTGCAGGGTTTGATCAATTTCTTGGAGTTTGAAGGCGGCGCGCGCGCGGTAGCCCTCTTTTTTGGCCAATTTGACCCACGGATCGTTGGCGTGCTGGTTCAGCCACGCCTTATTGACCTTCTTGCTTTGTGTTTTGACCTTCATGCGGGGATAATTGTCCCATGCCTCAAATCGAACTCACCCCCGCCGCCCGAAAAATACACCGCGCCGACGCGCACCACCTCGAACCCGTGGTGCAAATCGGCTCCGACGGCCTCACGCCGGCCGTCACGCTCGAAGTCGAGGCCGCCCTGAAGGCGCACGGCCTGATCAAAGTGCGCGTGTTCAACGACGACCGCCACCAGCGCGACGCCTACCTGCAGACGCTGGCGGCCGAGCTCAGCGCCGCCCCGATCCAGCACATCGGCAAGCTGCTGGTGCTGTGGCGCCCGCTGCCACCCAAAGAAAAAGCAGCCGCACCAGACGAAGAACGCAAACCCGGTCCGCGCGATTACAAAGTGCTCAAGTACAGCAAAAAAGGCGGCCAGCGCCCCGAAGTAAAAACCGTGCGCGTGCTGGGCAACCAGCGCCTCACACCGGGCGGCTTGGTCAAGCGCTCGCGCCCCACCGGGCCGGTGAGCGTGAAAAAAGCCAGCCAATCGCGCTAAAGGTGCCCATGACTGCCAGCTCACCGCTTTTCTCCGCCTCTGCCCCTAACGCAACCGCCACTGCGGCCACCAACCCCCTACTGGACTGCAGCGCGCTGCCGCGCTTCGATGCCATCCGGCCCGAGCACGTGCAGCCGGCCATCGAGCAGTTGTTGCAGCAAGCCCAGGATGCGCTGGAGCAAGTGACCGCGCCCGGTTTTGCTGCCGACTGGCAGCGCATCGGCGCCGTGCTCGACGTGGCCACCGAGCGCCTAGGCCGCGCCTGGAGCGCCGTGAGCCACCTCAACGCCGTGGCCGACACGCCCGAGCTGCGCGCTGCCTACAACGCCATGCTTGGCCCCGTGACCGCCTTCTGGACCGGCATGGGTTGCGACGAGCGCCTCTACGCGCTCTACAAGGCGCTCGACCCAGCCCACCTCACGCCCGAGCAGGCCCAAGCGCGCCAGCACGCGCTGCGCGACTTCGTGCTCGGCGGGGCTGAACTGCAAGGTGCCGACAAGGCACGTTTTGCCGCCATCCAAGAGCAACTGGCCGAGCTGCAGCAAAAGTTCAGCGAAAACCTGCTCGACGCCACCGACGCCTGGCAACACCTGGCCAGCGCCGCAGAGCTCGACGGCGTGCCGCCCGACGTGCTGGCCGCCACCCGCGCCGCCGCCGAGGCCGCCGGCCACGCCGAGGGCCACCTGCTCACCCTCAAACTGCCCTGCTACCTGCCGCTGATGCAGTTTGCGCGCAAGCGCGAGCTGCGCCAGCGCCTCTACCGCGCCTACTCCACCCGCGCCAGCGAACTGGCCGACGGCGGCCTTGCCCCAGACGCCGCCCCCCACCCAGCGCGCTTCGACAACAGCGCCCTGATCGGCCAGATACTGGCGCTGCGCCGCGAGGAAGCGCAACTGCTGGGCTACCCGCACTACGCCGCCGTCTCGCTGGCCCCCAAAATGGCCGACAACGCCGAGCAAGTGATAGTCTTTTTGCGCCAACTGGCGCAGCGCGCCCGCCCCTGGGCAGAGCGCGACCTGGCCGACCTGCGCACATTTGCCGCCGAACAACTCGGGCTGCCCGACCCCCAAGCTTGGGACTGGACCTATATCGGCGAGCAACTGCGCCAGGCGCGCTACGCTTACAGCGAACAGGAAGTCAAACCCTACTTCACCGCGCCCAAGGTGCTCGAAGGCTTGTTTGGCCTGATCGAAACCCTGTTCGAGGTGCGCATCCGGCCCGACCAAGCCCCCACTTGGCACCCCGGGGTGCAGTTTTTTCGCATCGAGCGCGCGGCAGGCAATTCCGGCGAGCCCATTGACCCCGACAACCCGGACCAAGACACCGACCGCGCCCCCACCCTGATCGGCCAGTTCTACCTCGACCCCGGTGCGCGCAGCGGCAAGCGCGGCGGCGCCTGGATGGACGATGCCCGCGCGCGCTGGCGCCGCCCCGACGGCACCGGCCTACAAACCCCGCTGGCGCACCTGGTGTGCAACTTCGCCGAAGGCGTCAACGGCCAGCCGCCGCTGCTCACGCACGACGACGTGATCACCCTGTTCCACGAATTCGGCCACGGTCTGCACCACCTGCTCACCCAAGTCGAAGAGCGCGACGTGGCTGGCATCAGCGGCGTCGAATGGGACGCGGTCGAGCTGCCGAGCCAGTTCATGGAAAACTTCTGCTGGGAGTGGGAGGTGCTGCGCCACATGAGCGCGCATGTGGACACCGGCGCCGCGCTGCCACGCGCCTTGTTCGACAAGATGCTGGCTGCGAAAAACTTCCAGAGCGGCCTGCAAACGCTGCGCCAGGTCGAATTCTCCCTGTTCGACTTGCTGCTGCACAGCGGTGCCGCGCCCAAACAAGCCGACGGCAGCGACGACTACATGGCCTTGCTGGCGCAGGTGCGCGCCGAAGTGGCCGTGCTCGAGCCGCCGCCCTACCACCGCATGCCGCACAGCTTCAGCCACGTGTTTGCAGGCGGCTACGCGGCTGGCTACTACAGCTACAAATGGGCCGAGGTGCTGAGCGCCGACGCCTACGCCGCGTTTGAAGAAGCCGCCGCCAGCCAGCCAGGCGAGCACGGCAGCGTGCTCGACCGCGCCACTGGCCGGCGCCTGCGCCAGACCATCCTTGAAGTGGGCGGCAGCCGCCCGGCGCTGGAGTCTTTCAAGGCCTTTCGGGGCCGCGAGCCGCGCCTCGACGCGCTGCTGCGCCACCAGGGCATGGCGGACGCGGATGCGCAAGCAGCCGCACTGGCTTGATCAAAAGCGCAGTGTCTTGACCCCCTCGGGCGTGCCCAGCAGACACACGCTGGCCTTTTGGTGCGCAAACACGCCCACGCAGACCACGCCCGGCCAGTTGTTGACCTCGCTCTCGAAGGCCAGCGGCTCGTCGATGCACAGCCCGGTCACGTCCAGGATGTGCTGGCCGTTGTCGGTGCGCAAGGGCTGGCCTCCTTGCAGCCGCAGCGTGGCCACGCCGCCGTGGGCGGCAAAGCGGCGGGCAATCTGCTGCGCCGCCATCGGGATCACCTCCACCGGCAGCGCAAAACGGCCCAGCACCGGAACGTACTTGCTCTCGTCGGCGATGCAGATAAAGCGCCCGGCCAGCGCGGCCACGATCTTTTCGCGCGTCAGCGCCGCGCCGCCGCCCTTGATCATGCAGCCGCTCGGGTCGATCTCGTCGGCCCCATCCACATAAAGCGCCAGCGCCTCGACCGCGTTCGCGTCTAGCACCTCGATGCCGTGCGCGCGCAGGCGCTCGGATGAGGCCTCGGAGCTGGAGACGGCCCCGCGTATGCGCGCCTTGACGGTGGCCAGCGCGTCGATGAACTTGTTTACCGTGGAGCCGGTGCCCACGCCGACGATCTGCCCCGGCTCGATGTATTGCAGCGCCGCCTGGGCGACGAGGGTTTTGAGTTGGTCCTGGTTCATGATGCCTATCGGTGGTTCGTTGCGGGCACAAGCAGGCTGATCTCAGCCCGGCCTGGGCCGTCTGTTCTGATCTGGCGCAAGCACCACCGGGCAGCAAGCTCCCAAGCCGACCCCAACAAGCCCAGCATTTGGGACAATCGGAACGCTAGGCTGCACTTCGCGCCTTTTTCAACTTCGCATTATCCCCATGTCTTTGCTGCCCTACCCGCTGCTGCGCCCCTTTTTGTTCCGCCTCGATGCCGAAGCCGCGCACGATCTCACGCTGGCGCAGTTGGAGCGCATCCAGCACACGCCGCTGCTGGCGCTGGCGGCGCAGCGGCGCATCGAAGACCCGCTCACGCTGGCCGGGCTGCGCTTTCCCAACCGCGTCGGGCTGGCCGCCGGGCTGGACAAAAACGCGCGCTGCATCGACGCCTGGGGCGCGCTGGGTTTTGGCTTTGTCGAAGTTGGCACCGTGACGCCGCTGGCCCAAGCCGGCAACCCCAAGCCGCGCATCTTTCGCCTGCCGCAGAGCCAGGCGCTGATCAACCGGCTCGGCTTCAACAACGAGGGGCTGGCGGCCTTCGTGGCCAACGTGCGCCGCAGCCGCCTGCGCGCCCAGCGCCCCAGCGCACCCTCTGCCGCCGCACCCTCGGCCGAAGGTGCCGCGCCCGCGCTGGTGCTGGGCCTGAACATCGGCAAAAACGCCGCCACCCCGATCGAACGCGCCAGCGACGACTACCTCGCGGCGCTGGAAGCCGTCTATCCCCATGCCGACTACGTGGCGGTGAACATCTCCAGCCCCAACACGCAAAACCTGCGCGCCCTGCAAAGCGACGCCGCGCTAGAGCAGTTGCTGGCCGCGCTGGCCGAGCGCCGCGCCGAACTCAGCGCCGCCAGCGGTGTGCGCCGGCCGCTGTTCATCAAGATCGCGCCCGACTTAGAGGCCGAGCAGATCGAGGCCATCGCCGCCGCCCTGCTGCGCCACGGCATGGACGGCGTGATCGCCACCAACACCACCCTGGGCCGCAGCGCCGTGCAAGGCCAGCCACACGCCGACGAGGCCGGCGGGCTATCCGGTGCGCCGCTGCTGCAAGCCAGCAACGCCGTGGTGCGCGCGCTGCGCCAGCGCCTGGGGCCGGGTTTTCCGATCATCGGCGTGGGTGGCATCCTGAGCGGGGCCGACGCGCAGAGCAAACTCGAAGCCGGGGCCGACTTGGTGCAGCTCTACAGCGGCCTGATCTACCGCGGCCCGGCGCTGGTGCCCGAAGTGGCGCAGGCGCTGCAAAGCCAGCGCAAGGCCTGAGCCCGTGCGAGCCCGGGCATCGGGCGGGGCGCCACCCCATCCCGGCACAGGCGGCCCGATCATCCCGGCACGGGCGGCCCGATGGCTTCAGCCGCGTTGGCGCCGCGCCTCGTACAGGCAGACCGCACTGGCCACCGATACGTTGAGGCTCTCGACCGCGCCGTGCATCGGGATGCGCACCAGTTCGTCGCAGCTTTTGCTGGTGAGCTGGCGCAAGCCCTGCCCTTCAGCCCCCAGCACCAGGGCCAGCGGGCCGCGCAAATCGGCCTGGTAGATTGTTTTGGGGGCCTGATCGCTGGTGCCCACCACCCAGATGTTGCGCTCCTTGAGCTCGCCCAAGGTGCGCGCCAGGTTGGTGACCATGAAATAGGGCACGGTGTCGGCCGCACCACTGGCCACCTTGGCCACGGTGGCGTTGATGCCGGCGGCGTGGTCTTTGGGCGCGATCACGGCGTGCACCCCAGCCCCGTCGGCCACGCGCAGGCAGGCACCAAGGTTGTGCGGGTCGGTCACGCCATCGAGCACCAGCAGCAGCGGCTGGGTGGGGGGGCTGGTGTCGGCCGGGGCAGCGGGCGCGGATGAGGATGCGCCGGGATCAGGCGCGGCCGGCTCCGCAGCGGGGCCACTTTGGCTGGCCGCCGCCTCCAGGCGCTCGAGCAACTCGTCGAGTGAGCGCGCGCTGGGCACGGCGAGCACCCGCGCCGCCACCCCTTGGTGGCCGTGGCTGCCGGCCAGTTTGGCGATGCGCAGGGCGTCGGCCTCGATCAGGCGCACATGGGCCTCGCGGGCGCGCTCCAGAAAACCCTTCATGCGCGCATCGCGGCGGGTGGGATCGAACAAGACCTCGATTACCGAGGCGGGCGCGATTTTCAGGCGCACCCCGACGGCATGGAAGCCGAACAGCACTTTGTTTTCTGACATGGGGGCCGATTATCCGCCAGCCCCGTTGCCCCAGCACCGACTACCAAGCGGGTCTGCCTTGGCGAGGTGGCCCAGCCGGGCCCGCACGCCCCTAGGCCGGTGCCTCGGCCACCTCAAGCGCCCGGCCGGCCTCGACCGTGATCAGGCGCTGGCAGCGCTGGGCAATGGCGCGGTCGTGCGTGACCAGCACCAGCGTGGTGCCCTGCTCGCGGTTGAGTTCGAACATCAGCTCCATCACGCGCGCCCCGGTGGCAAAGTCGAGGCTGCCGGTGGGCTCGTCGGCCAGCAGCAGCGCCGGCTGCACCACGAAGGCGCGGGCCAGCGCCACCCGCTGCTGCTCGCCACCCGAGAGCAGCTTGGGATAGTGGCCCAGGCGCTGCCCAAGGCCGACGCGCTGCAACAATTGTGTGGCGGCCGCGCGGGCGTCGCGCCGTCCGGCCAGCTCCAGCGGCAGCATCACGTTTTCCAGCGCCGTGAGGTTGCCCAACAGCTGAAAGCTCTGAAACACGAAACCCACCTTGCGCGCGCGCAAGGCCGCACGCTGGTCTTCGTCGAGTGCGAAAATATCGGTGCCGTCGATGTGAACCGTGCCCCGGGTGGGCGTATCCAACCCAGCCATGAGCGCCAGCAAGGTGCTCTTACCCGACCCCGATGCCCCGACGATGGCCACCGTCTGGCCGCGTTGCAACTCAAAATCGATGTCGCACAAAATGTCGAGCACGCCGCCGGAGTCCGTCACCGATTTGCTCAAGCCCTGTACCGCTACCACTGCATCTGCCATGAAACCACCTTTTGTTTGGAACCGCCGCCACTTTAACGCCTGCGCCGCCGCAAGCGCTGCCTTGGGGCTATCGCTGGCACCGCTTGTGGCACGCGCCAACCCGGTTGCAGCCGCCTCCGGTGGCGCTGGCGCAGCAGCTGCCAACGCTCCCGCGGCACCCAAGCTGCTGGTGCTGGGCGACTCGCTCAGCGCGGAATTCGGGCTGCGCCGGGGCAGCGGCTGGGTGGCGCTGCTGCAGCGGCGGCTGGCCAATGAGGGTCGCTCGATTCAGGTGTTCAACGCCAGCATCGGCGGCGAGACCACGGCTGGCGGGCGCGCGCGCTTGCCGGCGCTGCTGCGCACGCACCAGCCGGCGGTGGTGGTGGTGGCGCTGGGGGCCAACGATGCGCTGCGCGGCCTGCCGCTGACGCAAAGCAGCGACAACCTGCGCGCCATCGCGCGTGAAAGCCGCGTCGCCGGGGCGCGCGTGCTGCTGCTGGGCATTGACGTGCCGCCCAACTTCGGCGAGCGCTTTCGGCAGGATTTTCGGCGCTTGTTCACCGACATCGCGCAAGCCGAACAGGCCGCTTTGATGCTGTTCATGCTCGAAGGCGTGGCCGACCGGGCCGACCCGACCGAGCTGTTTCAGAGCGACGGCATCCACCCCAACGAGGCGGCGCAGCCGATCATCTTGGAGCAGGTCTGGCCCTATTTGCGGCCGCTGTTGCCGCGCAGCTGAACGCTGTTTGGCGCTATTGCAAGGGCCAGCCTTGGGGCCGCCGGCCGGGGCCGCGCGAAGCTTGTGCAGCGCGCCTTGGGCGTTTGGCCATCCGGGTTTAGTCCAGCGCCGCCAGCGCCTGCGCCAAGTCGGCTTGCAAGTCGGACTGCGCCTCCAGCCCCACCGCCAGCCGCACCAGGCGCGGGCCGTAGGGGGCTTGTGGGGCCTGCGACCAAGGGCGGCTGCGCATGGCAGGCATGTCGTAGGGCATGCACAGACTGATCGGGCCGCCCCAGCTGTAGCCGATCCGAAACAGGCGCAGCCGGTCGCAAAAGGCGTCGATCTGCTCGGGCCGGATCTGCGGCTGCCACAGCACCGTGAACAAACAGGCGGCGGCGCGGGCATCGCGCTGCCAGTGCGCGTGGCCGGGCGATCCGGGCAGCGCCGGGTGCCACACCTGGGCCACGCCGCGCTGCTGCTGCATCCAGTGCGCCAGCGCGCGCGTGCTGGCGTCTTGGGCGTGGTAGCGCAGGTGCAGGGTGTGCAGGCCGCGCAGCACCAGTTCGGCGTCGTTGGCCCCCACCCCCAGCCCCAGGCGCATGTGGGTGTGCAGCAGGCGCTGGTGCAGCGCGGCGTCGCGCGTGACCACCGAGCCCATGAGCACGTCAGCGCCGCCGCTGGGGTATTTGGTCAGCGCTTGCAGCACCACATCGACGCCGAAATCGAAGCCACAAAAAGCGATGCCCGCGCCCCAAGTGTGGTCGAGCGCGCTCAAAATCGGGCGCGACCGGCCCGCGTTGGCGGCTTGCAGCACCCGCATCAGGGCCGGCAAGTCGGGGTATTCGAGCGTGACCGATCCCGGCACTTCGAGCCAGACCAGCCGTGTCGCGGGGCTGATCTGAGCCGCCAGATCATCTGGCTGCATCGGGTCGTAAATGCGGTGCTTGATGCCCCAAGCCTGCAACTCGGCCCGCGCCAGCTCTTTGCTGGGGCCGTAGGCGTTGTCGGGCAGCAGCACCTCGTCGCCGGCTTGCAAGCACGCAAGGTTCACCAGCGCCAGCGCCGCCAGCCCGCTCGGGCACAGCAGGCAGTGCGCGCCGCCCTCTAGGCTGGCCAGGCGCTCCTCCAGCGTGAAGGTGGTGGGGGTGCCGTGCAGGCCGTAGGTGTAGCCGGATTTGTCTTTCCACTGGCGCGCACGCAGCGCCGCCACGTTAGGGAAAAACACGGTCGAGGCCTTGAACACCCCCGGCGGCAGGGCATCAAAGCCGGGCGGCGGCTGGTAGGGGTGGTGGATGAGCGCGCTGACCGGTTGCAGGGCCGCACCGCTCGCCTGAACCGTGCCAGCCTGCGCGCCTGCAGCAGTGCCAGTCGATTGTTCCGGCTCCGCAGGCCGGCCTTGCCCGTTGCTCACACCGCCGCGCCGTGGTAGGGGTGGTGCAGCAAGATGGTGTGGTCGCGGTCTGGGCTGGTGGAGACGACGTGGATCGGCACCCCGGTCACGGCCTCGATGCGATTCAGGTAGTGCTGCGCATTGGGCGGCAGGTCTTCGTAGCGCGTCACGCCCACCGAAGGCTGGCTCCAGCCTGGCAGGGTTTCGTAGATCGGCTCGCAGCGCGCAATTTCGTCCGCCCCCAGCGGCAGCAGGTCGATCAGCTCGCCGTCGAGCCGGTAGCCTACGCACAGTTGCAACTCGGGCAGGCCGTCGAGCACGTCGAGCTTGGTGATGCACAGGCCGCTTAGGCCGTTGACTTGGGCCGAGCGTTTGAGCAAGGCGGCGTCGAACCAGCCGCAGCGGCGCGCGCGCCCGGTGGTGGTGCCTTTTTCGGCCCCCACGGTGGCCATGTGCCAGCCCGGCGTGCCTTCGGTCTGCCAATCGAGCTCGGTCGGGAACGGGCCGCCGCCGACGCGGGTGCAATAGGCCTTGGTGATGCCCAGAACGTAGTGCAGCAGCCCCGGCCCCACACCCGCGCCGGTGGCGGCGTTGCCGGCCACGCAGTTGCTGGAGGTGACGAAGGGGTAGGTGCCGTGGTCCACGTCGAGCAAGGTGCCCTGGGCGCCCTCGAACAGCAGGTTGACGCCGCGCCGGTGCGCCTCGTTGATCTCACGCGAGACGTCGGCGACCATAGGCGCCAGCAGCGCCGCGTGTTGCAGCGCCTGCGCCAGCACCGGCTCGAACTGCAACTGCCCGCCCTGCATGAAGGCCGCGAGCGGCTGGTCCTGCAGCCAGCCGCAAGCCGACCAATCGACCTCGGCGCTGCGCAGCACCGCCAGTTGCTGGTTGTAATAATCCAGCAGCTCGCGCAGCTTGGCGGCAAAGCGCTCGGGATGCCGCAGGTCTTGCACGCGCAGCGCGCGCCGCCCTACTTTGTCTTCGTAGGCGGGGCCGATGCCGCGCCCGGTGGTGCCGATCTTGGCTGTGCCGGCGCGCTCTTTGGCCTGTTCGCGTGCCACGTCGAGGGCGGCGTGAAAAGGCAGAATCAGGGGGCAGATCTCGCTCACACGCAAGCGCGAACGCACCTCGACCCCGGCGCGCTCTAGGCCGGTGATTTCTTCGAGCAGCTTGCCGGCCGACAGCACCACGCCGTTGCCGATGTAGCACACCACACCCGCGCGCATGACGCCGCTGGGGATGAGGTGCAGCGCCGTTTTCACGCCGTTGATCACCAGCGTATGGCCAGCGTTGTGGCCGCCCTGGAAGCGCACCACGCCGCGCGCGGTTTCGGTCAACCAATCGACCAGTTTGCCCTTGCCCTCGTCGCCCCACTGGGTGCCGACGACGACCACGTTGCGCCCGGGACGGGCCTGAAATGGGGATGCGCTCATATCGATGGATTCCAAGCCTGGCAGGCGGTCGGGTTCATGGGGAGGGAGGCAGGGCTTGCAGCACCCAGGCCCCGGCGTGGGGCACCAAGGCGCGGTCGCAATCGAATTCTTCGACTTCGTGCTCGTGGCCGGGCAGCACACGCAGCACCACTTCGCCCTGGGCACGCAAGGCGGCGATGGCCTGGCGCAGCGCGGCATCCTGGCCCCAGGGGGCGCGGATGGCTTTTTGCGCCGCCGGGCGCGGCAGCAGGGCGACCAGTTCTTTCAGGTCCAGGCTAAAGCCAGCCGCCGGGCGGCAGCGGCCAAACACCGCCCCCACTTCGTCGTAGCGGCCGCCACGCACCAGTTCTTGCGGCACTTGCCCGTGGTGGGCGGCGGCAAAGATGGAAAAGCGCAAACCGGTGTAGTAGGCGTAGCCGCGCAGATCGGCGAGGTCGAAACCGATTTCGATGGCCGCCGGCGCACGGGCTGGTGTGGCGGCCAGCGATTGCTGCAAAGACTGGGCCAGGCCACGCAGATCGTCTAGGGCGCGCTGCAGCGCCGCCGAGGGCGGCAGCACGCGCTCGGCCTGCTCCAGCACCGAGGCGTCGCCGTGCAGCTCGGTCAGGGCCAGCAAGGCGTGCCGCGTGGCGGCGGGCAAATCGGCCCCCACCTGGCGCAGCGTGGCCACGTCTTTGGCGGCCAGCGCGGCGTGCAATTGCTGCACCCGCAGCGCGGGCAAGTTCAGATCATCGAGCAAGGCATCGACGATGCGCACGTCGCCGCAGTCGAGCACGATGCGGCCCAAACCGGCGGCGCGCAGGCAAGCCAGCGCCAGTTCCAGCACCTCGAGGTCGGCCTCGGGGCCGGCGTGGCCGTAGAGCTCGGCCCCAAACTGCAGCGGCTCGCGGCTGGCCAGCGGCCGCTCGGGGCGGGTGTGCAGCACCGGGCCGCAGTAGCACAGGCGCGTGAGGCCGCTGCGGTTGAGCAGGTGCGCGTCGATGCGCGCCACTTGCGCCGTGGTGTCGGCGCGCAGACCCAGCGTGCGCCCCGAGAGCTGATCGACGAGCTTGAAGGTTTGCAAATCCAGCGCCTCGCCGGTGCCGGTGAGCAGAGAGTCGAGGTGCTCCAGCAGCGGCGGCATGACCATCTCGTAGCCATGCACGCGCGCTGCATCGAGCAGCGCCCGGCGCAGTTCTTCGATGTGCCGGGCCTCAGAGGGCAGAACGTCGGCGATGTGATCCGGCAGCAGCCAGGCAGACATGGGATGGGGCTTGGAGAGTTAAAAGAGTTGATTTTACCGGCAAGGCCAAAACGGGGGTCAAAACGGGGGTCGGTTCAACCGCGCGCGCCATAACTTGCCTGCCCGCCCTTGCCTGCCCTTGCCCGCCGGCTCGAGCCGGGCCATAATGCCGCTGCTTGCTGGCCACTGGCTTGGCTTGAAGCCCGGACGCCGCAACCTGCTTGCATCCGCACCCGCCTGCGCCCGCGTTGGCCGGGCGCATCCACAGGAGTCTAGGCATGATCGTCACCACCACCCCGAACATCGAAGGCCAACGCATCACCCGCTACTGCGGCGTGGTCACGGGCGAAGCGATCTTGGGCGCCAATGTGTTCAAAGATTTGTTTGCCGGCATCCGCGATCTGGTGGGTGGCCGCTCCGCCACCTACGAGCGCGAGCTGCAAAAAGCGCGCGACATCGCCTTGGCCGAACTGCAACAACGGGCCCAGGAACTGGGTGCCAACGCCGTCGTCGGGGTCGATCTGGACTACGAAGTCATGGGTCAGAGCAACGGCATGCTGATGGTTTCGGCCAGCGGCACCGCCGTGGTGGTGACCACGGCTGCATGAGGCCGCGGCCGCTTTCAAGCCCCGGTTGGCGCCGCCCCGGCGCGCTGCGCGGCCCTTAACGCGATGCGCTGGCTCGAACTCAAGCTCCCGCCGCCGGCGCTGCTGCTGCTGCTGGCTGGGCTGATGTGGCTGGCGCCGGTGTGGGTGGCGCCGCTGCCTTGGGCTTGGCGCATCGGATGGGCTGCGGCCTTGCTCGGCCTGGGTCTGGCCATCGGCCTGGTGGCTGTGCACGCCTGCTGGCGCGCCGGCACCACCATCCACCCCACCCACCCCATGCGCACCACGGCACTGGTGACCGGGGGCGCATTTCGCTACTCGCGCAACCCGATGTACCTGTGCCAGTTGCTGTGTCTGCTGGCGTGGGCGGCTTATTTGTCCAACCCGCTCGCCCTGGCTTTGACGCCGCTGTTCGTGCTCTACCTGAACCGCTTTCAGATCGAGCCCGAGGAGCGCGCCCTGGCGGCGCTGTTTGGTGCGCGCTACGTGGCCTATCAAGCCCGGGTCAGGCGCTGGCTGTGAGCGGATTTGCGCTGGATTGAACGCCCCGGCACGCGCCAGACGCCACCCGGCACCCGTGGTGCCGCAAGCACGCGCCGCTGCAACCTGCGCCGCTGCGGTCGCTCCCGTCCCTGCCGCGCCCGCGACCTACAATGCCGCCGTGACCACAGCCTCCCCAGCCACCGCCCCCCCGCCCAGCCCGCACCCCACGCAGCCGCGGCGACCGATCCGTGAGTTGCCCGACGCGCTCATCAGCCAGATTGCCGCGGGCGAGGTGGTCGAGCGCCCGGCTTCCGTGGTGCGCGAACTGATCGACAACGCGCTCGATGCCGGCGCGCGCCAGCTCACGCTGCGCCTGAGCGCCGGCGGCGTGCGCCTGATTGCGCTCGAAGACGACGGCTGCGGCATAGGGCGCGAAGAACTCGCGCTGGCGCTCAAGCGCCACGCCACCAGCAAGGTGCGCGACTTGGCCGAGCTCGAAACCGTGGCCACCATGGGCTTTCGCGGCGAGGCGCTGGCGGCGATCGACTCGATTGCCGAACTCAGCCTGCTGTCGCGCAGCGCCGAAGCCACCGAGGCCCACGGCTGGCAGCTGCACGGGCGCACCGGCGAGCTGCAGCCGGCGGCGCGCAGCGTGGGCACCACAATCGAGGTGCGCGAGCTGTTTTACGCCACCCCAGCGCGGCGCAAGTTCCTCAAGAGCGACGCCACCGAGCTGGCGCACTGCGTCGAGGCGGTGCGGCGCCACGCGCTGGCGCGGCCCGATGTGGGTTTTGCCATCTGGCACGAGGGCAAGCTGGTCGAGCAGTGGCGCGCTGCGCCCTTGGCGGTGGCGGCTGCCCAGCCGGACGCGGCTGCGACCGCCGATCCCTGGGGTGCGGCTCCGGCGTCCCACAGCGCCCCCACGAGCGCCCCCACGAGCGCCCCCACGAGCGCCGCCCTGAGCGCCGCCTTGGCGCAGCGCATGGCCGACGTATTGGGCGACGATTTTCTGGCGCACAGCCTACCCTTCGATTGGCAGGGCGAGGGCTTGCGCGTCTGGGGCCGGGCCGGGCTGGCGCAGCTGGCGCGCGCGCGCGCCGACCAGCAATACAGCTACGTCAACGGCCGTTTCGTGCGCGACAAGGTGATCGGCCACGCCGTGCGCAGCGCCTACGAAGACGTGCTGCACGGCCAGCGCCAGCCGGTCTATGTGCTGCTGCTCGAGCTGGACCCGGCGCGCGTGGATGTGAACGTGCACCCGAGCAAGATCGAGGTGCGCTTTCGCGACGGCCGCGCGGTGCACCAGGCGGTGCGGCGGGCGCTGGAGCAGGTGCTGGCGGCCCCACGCGCCGGGCAACTGGGCGCCGCGCTGGAGCAAGCGCCGGCACCCGCGCCGAGCGCTTGGGCTGCTGCAGCCAGCGCTGGCCAGCTCGATCTGCGCAGCCGCAGCCCACAGACAGGCGCAGGCTCGGGCCAGGCCGCTGCTTATGGCGCCCATGCCAGCCCCACCTGGCAGCCGCAGCGCCCAACCGAGGGCCGGCACGTCAGCGATATGGCTGCGCTGTGGCCCAGCCCGACCGCGCCTGCGCACCTGCCGCTGCAGCAGGGCGCAGGCCACCCCGCACCCGGCCCGCTCCATCCGCCACCCGATGCCCCTGCCGACACCGACGGGCCACTCGGCCAGGCGCTGGCCCAGTTGCACGGAATTTACATCTTGGCGCAAAACCGCCACGGCCTGGTGCTGGTGGACATGCACGCGGCGCACGAGCGCATCGTCTATGAGGGCCTGAAACGCCAGTGGGACGCCGCCGCAGCCACCCTGCCCAGCCAGCCCTTGTTGATCCCGGCCACCTTTGCCGCCACCGCGCTGGAGCTGGCCACGGCCGAGGCGCAGCAGGAAGCGCTGCAACGGCTCGGGCTCGAGCTCACGCCCTTTTCGCGCCAGACGCTTGCGGTGCGCGCCGTGCCCGCCGCGCTGGCGCAAGGCGACGCCGTGGCGCTGGCGCGCGGCGTGCTGGCCGAGCTGGAGCAGCATGGCGGCGCGCAACTGCTGCAGCGCGCCCGCGACGATCTGCTCGCCACCTTGGCCTGCCACGGCGCCGTGCGCGCCAACCGGCGCCTGAGTGCGCCCGAGATGAACGCGCTGCTGCGCCAAATGGAAGCTACCGAGCGCAGCGACCAGTGCAACCACGGCCGCCCGACCTGGCGCCAGTTGAGCCTCAAAGAGCTCGACACGCTGTTTTTGCGCGGGCGCTAAAACCCCCTGGGGCGGCGGCGCGCCTTTTTTTTGGGGCTCATTTGCGCCCAATCAAAGCCCATCTGGCCGCTGCCCCCCAGTCTGGGCCAAATTGGTGCAAAACGCCCCCCGGTTTGGTGCAAAATGAGCGCCCTTTGCCAGCCACCTTTTCCGCCACCCTCCACAACCTCGATCCCGTCATGAAATACGCTTCCTTGCACGATTTTCTGGCCCAAGTCAGCCAGCGCAACCCCGGCCAGCCCGAATTTTTGCAAGCCGTGACCGAGGTCGTCGAGAGCCTGTGGCCCTTCATCCAGCAGCACCCCAAATACGCCGAACAAGGGCTGCTCGATCGCCTGGTCGAGCCCGAGCGCGTGCTCATGTTTCGCGTCTGCTGGGTCAACGACCACGGCGACGTGCAGGTCAACCGCGGCTACCGCATCCAGCACAGCTCGGCTATTGGCCCCTACAAGGGCGGGATGCGCTTTCACCCCTCGGTCAACCTGTCGATCCTAAAATTTTTGGCCTTTGAGCAAACCTTCAAAAACGCCCTCACCACCCTGCCCATGGGCGGCGGCAAAGGCGGCTCGGATTTCGATCCCAAAGGCAAGAGCCCAGGCGAGGTGATGCGTTTTTGCCAAGCCCTGATGAGCGAGCTGTTTCGCCACATCGGCTCTGACACCGACGTGCCCGCCGGTGACATCGGCGTGGGCGGCCGCGAGGTCGGGTTCATGGCCGGCATGATGAAAAAGCTCTCCAACCGCGCCGACTGCGTCTTCACCGGCAAGGGGCTGGCCTTTGGCGGCTCGCTCATCCGCCCCGAGGCCACTGGCTACGGCACGGTCTATTTCGCGCAAGAAATGCTCAAGCGCCGCGGCCTGAGCTTCGACGGCCTGCGCGTGAGCGTCTCGGGCTCGGGCAACGTGGCGCAGTACGCGGTTGAAAAAGCCCTGGCACTGGGGGCCAAGGTCGTGACCGTGTCCGACTCCAGCGGCACCGTGATCGACGAAGACGGCTTCACCAGCGCCAAGCTGGCCGAGCTGATGGAAGTCAAAAACCACCTCTATGGCCGCGTGAGCGACTACGCCCAGCGCACCGGCACCCGCTTCGAAGCCGGGCGCAACCCATGGTCGGTGCCGGTGGATATTGCCCTGCCCTGCGCAACCCAAAACGAGCTCGACGCCGACGACGCCCGGCTGCTGCTGCAAAACGGTGTCAAGTGCGTGGCCGAAGGTGCCAACATGCCCACCACCATGGAAGCGGTCAAACTGTTTGAGCAGCAAGGCGTGCTGTACGCGCCCGGCAAGGCCAGCAACGCTGGCGGCGTGGCCACCTCGGGGCTGGAGATGAGCCAAAACGCCATGCGCCTGAGCTGGTCGTGTGAGGAAGTCGATGCGCGCCTGCACGGCATCATGGTCGGCATCCACGAGGCCTGCGTGCGCCACGGCCAGCGCGCCGACGGTTCGATCAGCTACGTCGATGGGGCCAACGTGGCCGGTTTCGTCAAGGTTGCCGACGCCATGCTGGCGCAGGGCGTGATCTGAACCGGCCGGCTAGACGACGTTGATCTCCCGCAGGGGCTTCTGGTCCAGCACGCGCTGCCAGCCGAACGCCCGCAGATCGAGGGTGCGGTACGCCCCATAGGTGACCAGTTCCGACAGCGCCCGCCCCACAGCGGGCGACTGCTGCATGCCGTGTCCCGAAAAGCCGTTGGCAAACAGCAGGTTGTCCACCGCTGGGTGCGGCCCCAGAATGACGTTGTGGTCGAAGGTGTTCATGTCGTAATGCCCGGCCCAGCTGCGTTGCACCCGCAAGGCTTCGAACCCCGGAACGCGGGCCGCCAACGTGGGCCACAACACCTCGTCGAACAGCGCATGCTGGACGTCGAAGTCATGACACTCGGGATCTTGGTCTTCGGGCGGCGCGATGCCGCAGATGTAGCCCTCGCCCTCGGGTCGGAAATAGGCGCCACTGGGGTCGATCACCATCGGGCAGCCTGGCAGCTGGGCACTGCTGGTGCAATAAAACACACTGCGCTTGCGAGACTCCACCGGCAGTTCGATGCCCGCCGACCGCGCCAGCGCCACAGCACCAGTGCCCGCGGCATTGATGACCGTTCCACAAGCCACTTCAGTGCCATCGGTGAGCTGGACGGCATGCACACGCCGCCCTTCTCGTCTGAGCCCGGTCACCCGGCACTGGCGGTAGCTCACGCCCAACGCGATCGCCTTGCGGCGCAGACCCTGCATCAGGCCATAGGCATCCAGCCAGCCCTCGCCAGAGAGGCCCAGCGAACCGGCCGCCAAGTCGTCGACATGCAGCCACGGGTACCGTGCATGCAACGCGTCAGGGCTGAGCAGGGCCACATCCACCTGCTGGGCGCGCTGAACCTGGTGGTTGGATTCCAGAATGCCACGCCCATGATCGGTCGCCAGAAACAGGTAACCCCTCTCCTGAAAACCCACGGCGGGCACTTCACCGTCAACCGCCAAGCACTGATCAATATGCTTCAGAAAATCCGTGCCAAATTGCGAGAGCCAGATGTTTTCGGGCGTGGAGAACTGGTGACGTATGGAGGCTGCCGACAGGGCCGTGGCGCACTTCTCATAGGAAAAATCCTGCTCCAGCACCAGCACACGGCCCTGAAAATCACCCTGCGAGGCCAGGAAAAAAGCGGCTGCACTGCCCACGGCAGCCCCGCCGACAATGACCACATCCGCGTATTCCATACTTCACACTGGTTCTGAATGGCCAACAATACGGTTTTTTCAACCTTCTCGAAATTGTCATCTTAACTTGGACACTTTTCCCATGCCGGCTCTGGAAAACCTTCAGTCCCTTTTGCCCAACCTGCTCCAACGTCTTGGCGTTCACCAAGACCTGACCGGGGGCGATCTGGAGGTGCATTCACCCATCGATGGTGCGCTGCTTGCCCGACTGGTGCCCGACACCCAGGCCAGCGCCCAGCAAAAGATTGGGCTGGCACAGGCGGCTTTCCAGCAGTGGCGGCAGGTGCCGCCGCCGGTGCGCGGCGAACTGATCCGCCTGTTTGGCGAGGAATTGCGCGCGGCCAAGGCCGATCTGGGCCAGTTGGTGACCTTGGAAGCAGGCAAGATCCTGTCTGAAGGGCTGGGCGAGGTGCAAGAGATGATCGACATCTGCGACTTCGCCGTCGGTCTGTCACGCCAGCTCTATGGCCTGACCATCGCCAGCGAACGTCCGGGGCACCGCATGATGGAAACTTGGCACCCGCTCGGCGTGGTGGGTGTGATCAGCGCCTTCAATTTCCCGGTGGCGGTCTGGTCGTGGAACACGGCGCTGGCGATCGTGTGCGGCAATGCCGTGGCCTGGAAGCCTTCCGAAAAAACCCCGCTGACCGCCCTGGCCTCCCAGGCCCTGTTCGAACAGGCCCGGCGGCGCTTTGTGGCCCAGGGTGGTCAGGCCCCCGAGGGCTTGTCGCAACTGCTGGTCGGCGCGCGCGAGGTGGGCCAGGCGCTGGCGGATGATGCCCGCGTGGCGCTGGTTTCTGCCACCGGCAGCACCCGCATGGGCCGCGAAGTGGGCCCGCGGGTGGCGGCCCGCTTCGGGCGCAGCCTGCTGGAACTGGGTGGCAACAACGCCGTCGTGGTGGCGCCCTCGGCCGATCTTGGCATGGCCGTTCGCGCCATCCTGTTTGCCGCGGTAGGCACGGCCGGCCAGCGCTGTACCACCACCCGCCGGCTGATTGTGCACAAGAGCGTCCAGACCACCCTGGTCGAGCGGCTCAAGAAATCGTATCTGGCCCTGCCCATAGGCTCACCGCTGGCCAGCGACACCCTGATGGGCCCGCTGATCGACCGGGCCAGCTTCGAGGCCATGCAAGCCGCCCTGGTGCAAGCCCGTGAGGAAGGCGGTGTGGTGTTCGGCGGCGAGCGCGTGCTGACCGACCAGTACCCGGCGGGTTACTACGTGACGCCAGCCATCGTCGAAATGCCTGGCCAGACCGCCGTGGTGCGCCACGAGACTTTTGCTCCCATCCTCTATGTGATGGGCTACGAATCGCTGGACGAGGCCATCGCCCTGCAAAACGATGTGCCCCAGGGCCTGTCATCCGCCATGTTCACGCTCAATCTGCAGGAGGCGGAGCGCTTCCTGTCGTGCACTGGCTCGGACTGCGGGATTGCCAACGTGAACATCGGCACCTCGGGGGCCGAAATCGGCGGGGCCTTTGGCGGCGAGAAAGAAACCGGGGGTGGACGGGAGTCCGGCTCCGATGCCTGGCGCGCCTACATGCGCCGCGCCACCAACACCATCAACTACTCCAACCAACTCCCCTTGGCGCAGGGCGTGAAGTTTGACATTTAAGGCCCCCATGCAACTGTTTGACCAAGCGGCTGTGGCCCGCAGCCTGCCCTATCCGACCCTGATTGAGGCGCTGGCACAGGGGCTGCAGACCCCGATCGAGTCGCCATTGCGCAGCCATTTCGAACCCAACCACGACAACAGCACCGTGCTGCTGATGCCCGCCTGGCGCCCGCACCAGCAAGCTGGCGTCAAACTGGTGACATTCTGGCCGGGTAATGGCGCTCAGGGGCTGTCCACCATCGCGGGGGTCTATGTGTTGCTGTCCTGCACCAACGGCCTGCCCCTCGCGGTCATGGATGGGACCGAACTCACGCTGCGTCGCACGGCCGCCGCAGGCGCGCTGGCTGCCCGCCACCTGGCCCGCCCGGACAGCCAGACCCTGGCCGTGCTGGGCACCGGCAACCTGTGCCTGCCGATGGCCCTGGCGCACACCAGTGCACTGCCACTGCAGCGGGTGCTGGTGTGGGGTCGGGATGCGGCCAAGGCGCAGTCAGCGGCGCAGCTAATGCGCGACCAGGGCTTGAACGCCGAGGCCGTGCTCCAGCTGCCCGACGCCCTGGCCCAGGCCGATGTGGTCTGCGCCGCCACGGCCGCCGCCACCCCTTTCGTGCGCGCAGAGTGGGTGCGCCCGGGCACCCACCTGGGTCTGATGGGGGCCTTCACCTCGCAGATGGCAGAGGCCGAACCAGCCCTGCTGGCCCGTGCTCAGGTCTTTGCCGACCTGCGCGCTGCGGTGCTGGAAAAAGGCGGCGAGGTGTTGCAAGCCATCCAGCAAGGGCTCATCAGCGAAGCGGCCGTGCAGGCTGATCTGGCGCAGATCACCGCGCCGGGAGCAGTCTCCTGGCGTCGCGATGCGCAGGCCATCACCGTCTTCAAGTCGGTGGGGTTCGCAGCACTGGATCTGATTGCGGCGGAACAGGTATGGCGGGCACAGCAGTAAGCGGAGCGGCCATCGGTCAGGGAGCGATCTGTTACGCTCCCGCCTATGCCTTCTGACTCGCGCACCCCCATGACGCCTGTGGTGGTGGTGCTGCTGCTGTCGCTGCTGCTGGGCTTGCAGCCGCTCACCACCGACCTCTATCTGCCCGCGCTGCCCGCGCTCACCGGCTACTTCGACGCCCCCATGCACCAGGCGCAGCTCACGCTGTCGGCGCTGCTGCTGGCTTTTGGGGTTTCGCAACTGTTTTGGGGCCCGCTGTCGGACCGCTTCGGCCGTCGCCCGATTTTGCTTGCCGGGCTGGCGCTGTACGCGCTGGCCTCGCTGGGCAGCGTGTTTGCCGCCAGCATGGAACAACTGCTGCTCTGGCGCGTGCTGCAGGGTGCGGCCATGGGGGCGGCGGTGATGTGCGCGCGCGCCATCGTGCGCGACCTCTATCACCCGGCCGAAGGGGCGCGCATGATGTCCAAGGGCCTCACCGGGCTGGGGGTGCTGGCCTGCATCAGCGCGCCACTGGGCGCTTTGTTGTCGGACTGGATGGGCTGGCGCGCCGCCCTGGGCGTGCTGGCCTTGTTTGGTGCCGCCGCGCTGGCGCTGGTGCTGCTGCGCTTCCAAGAAAGCCTGGCGCGCCCGAACCCGCTCGCGCTGCGCCCGCACGAGATGGCGCGCACTTGGGCCTTGATTTTGCGCCACCCCACCTTCTGGGCCTACGCGCTGCTGGTCACCACCTCCTACGCCGGCTTGTTCACCTTTTTGGCCAGCTCCTCCTTCGTGTTCATCAACGCCCTGGGCTTGAGCAAAACCCAGTACGGGCTGCTGATGTTCTCTATGTCGGCGGTCTATATTTTGGGCACCCTGCTGTGCAGGCGCCTGCTGCTGCGCTTCGGGGTGCGGCGCACGGTGGCCATCGCCGGGGCCCTGACGCTGCTCGGTGGCAGCCTGGTCGGCGTGCTGGGCTGGCTGGGCTGGCACAACGTCTGGGCCATCATGCTGCCCTACTACCTGTTCATTCTGGCGCATGGCATCCACCAGCCTTGCGGCCAGAGCGGCGCAGTGGCCCCGTTCCCGCAAGCCGCTGGCACCGCCTCGGCCCTGAGCGGATTTTTGATGATGAGCGTGGCCTTTGCCGTGGGCTGGTGGCTGGCTGCACAATTGCCGGTCGGCCTCGAAGGGGCGAGCGTGCTGCCGCTCACCCAAGGGCTGTGGTTCTGGAGCGTGCTCATCAGCGCCGTGGCCTGGACGCTGGTGCAGCGCTACGGCGAAGTGCAGGGCACGCTGGCACCCGCAGGCCGCCCCCAAGCATGAGCCCCGCCCCACCCGCCTGGATTGCCTTGGCCGGCCCGACCGCCAGTGGCAAGAGCGCGCTGGCGCTGGAGCTGGCGCGGCGCTGGCCGGTAGAAATCATCAGCGTCGATTCGGCACTGGTCTATCGCGGGCTCGACATCGGCAGCGCCAAACCCAGCCCGGCCGAACGCGCTGCCGTGCCGCACCACCTGATCGACATCTTGGAGCCGCAGCAGAGCTACAGCGCGGCGGCGTTTGTGGCCGACGCGCAGCGCCTGCTGCCCCAAATCATGGCCCGCGGCCGCCTGCCGCTGCTGGTCGGGGGCACCCTGCTCTACTTCAAGGCCCTGTTCGAGGGCCTCGACGACATGCCCGCCGCGCACCCGGCGCTGCGCGTGGCCATTGAGGCCGAGGCGGCGCAACAGGGCTGGCCCGCGCTGCACGCGCAACTGGCGGCGGTGGATGCGCCCACGGCGGCGCGCTTGAGCCCCAACGACGCGCAGCGCATCGGGCGCGCGCTCGAAGTCTGGCGCGCCAGCGGGCGCCCGCTGTCGTCGTTTCACACCCGCACCCAGCCCAAACCGGCACTGCCAGCCACACAATCCGCCGCACTGCCAGCCCCACCGCCGCTGCAGATCAACGGCCAGTCTGGCGTGCTGCTGGCGCTGGAGCCGCTGGACCGCGCCTGGCTGCACCATCGCATTGCGCAGCGCTTTGCCACCATGCTGGAGCAGGGCTTTATCGACGAGGTGCGCGCCCTGCGCAAGCGGCCCGAACTGCACCCCGGCCTGCCCGCGCTGCGCAGCGTGGGCTACCGCCAGGTGTGGGAGGCGCTGGATGCACTGGCCGCCAGCGGTCGCAGCGATTTCAGCGCAACCGAGCTTGCCGCCCTGATTGAGCGCGGCAGCAGCGCCACGCGCCAACTGGCCAAGCGCCAGCTCACCTGGCTGCGCAGCCTGCCGCAGCGCCAGGTGCTGGCGTGCGAGAGCAGCGGGCTGCCAGACGCGGTGGGCGCGCTGCTGGAGCGGGCGGGCTTGCAGCGCTGCGCCTGAAAAAAACCTGAGCGCGGCTGGCTCGATCGGCTGCAGAACCAGCCCGGTGCTGTCAGGCTGCGCCTGGTGCGGCGCGCATCGGGCTGCGCCGCCCCACCCCCAGCGCGACCCCGATCGAGAGCAGCAGCACCAGAGCGGCCCCGGCCAGCGTGGCGGCGTACCAGCCGCGGTCCATGAACACACCGAAAATCAGCGGCGCAATCGCAAACCCCACGTCCAGACCCGAATACACCGTGCCATAGACGCGCCCGGTGGCCCCCTTGGGCGTGGCTTGCTTGATCAACAAATCGCGGCTGGGCGCGGCGATGCCGACGGCAAAGCCGGTGGCGGCCAACAGCAGCATGGTGCCCCAGCCGCCCAGCCAGCCGCTCGCGGCCAGCAGCAGCAGCAGCGCGCCCGCGCCCATCGAGGCCCCCACCACCCAATCGGTGCGGCGCGCCTGCGTGGCCACAAAACCGCCCACCAGCATGCCCAGTGCGCCGCACACCATGTAGGCGCTCAGCGTGAGCGTGGCGGCCTCTAGGCTCACGCCGTGCAGCGCTTTGAGGATCGAGGCCGAGTAGTTTTGCACCACGCCCAGCGTGAGCGTGGTGAGCAAAAAGAAGGCAAAGCACCACCAGATCACCGAATGGCGCAAAAAAGCCAGGTCGCTGCCCGCGGGCGCACCCGCCGGGCGGCGCAGCACCTCCGACTTCAGGTGCTGGCGCTGCCACAGCAGAAGCAAAAACACCAGCAGATAGAGCCCGGCGGCGGCGAGGAAGGCGCTGCGCCAGCCTAGCCACATCGACCAGCCGACCAGAAACACCGGCGCCAGTGCCCAGCCCAGGTTGCCGCTGATGCCGTGCACGCTGTAGGCGTGGCCCAGTCTGGAGGATGAAACGCGCTGATTGAGAATCGAAAAATCCACCGGATGAAAGGATGCATTGGCCAGCCCAGCCAGCGCTGCCACCCACAGCAGCGCCGCGTAGCCATCGGCCTGCGAGGCCAGCAAGGCCGCGCCCATGAACAGCAGCAGCGAGGCAAACAGCACCGGCCGCGCCCCAAAACGATCCACCACAAAGCCCGATGCCGCCTGCCCCAGCCCCGAGACGGTGAAAAACAGCGTCATCAGCAGGCCGACTTCGGTGAACGAGAGACCGAATTCGAGCATCAGAAACGGAAACAGCGGTGGCAACAGCAGGTGCCCGAAATGCGAGCTGCCGTGCGCCAGCCCAACCAAACCCATCACGCGCGCATCGGCGCGCCAGGGCACGGGGGTGGGCGGTGCAGAGGCAGATGCAGCAAGGCTGAGGCTGGACATAGGCAGCCATGTTAAGCCCAAACGCGCACCCGCGCCGCGCCGCAAGGCGCACCACCCAGCCACCTTGCTGGGCATTTTGGTGTACGGCTACTGCACGGGCGTGTTTTTCAGTCGCAAGCTCGAGAGAGCCACGTATGACTCGGTGGCCTTTCGTTACATCGCCTCTGGCAGCCATCCCGACCATGAGACCTTGGCCAGCTTTCGTCGCCGCTTCGTCGGCGAGCTCGCTGGCCTGTTTGTGCAAGTGCTGGAAATGGCCGACACCACGCCGATGCAAGCCATGACGCATCGGTTGAGCACGATCGCCGGCAAGGCGGCTTATGCCATGCGCAAGCAAACGGTGGAGCCGGTCTTTGGCATCATCAAATCGGTGATGGGGTTCAGGCAGTTCTCGATGCGCGGATTGCACAAAGTCACCGGCGAATGGAATCCGGTTTGCCTGGCATGGAACATCAAGCGCATGGCCGTACTGCGTCCAAAAGTTGGATGAGGCGAGGGTAAAACCGTGAAAAACCGACCGGTAAGCCGAAAAGGCCTCAAAAATGCCTGTTTTTTAAGCAGACGAGAGATTTCTATGGGCTTTGAAATCCTGTGCCCGACAGGCTGCTAGTATTTGGGGGAAGGGCCCACCTTGGGAGGGCAACGTCTGGCCACAGCTATCGCGGTTCTGGCCAGGGGGCATTGAACGACAACGACGTCAGGAAAGACCGAATGAGTGCAAGTACCCTGCTGACACAGCTGCTCAACTACGTCTTGGAGCAGGACAAGAAAATTGACCCGCACGGCTTTCGTTTGCAGGGGCACAAAGGTTTCATAAAGTCCCGCCACGATTTGCAGGGATTGCCCGGTGTGGACTTCAACATTCAGCTGGAGGGAGACCACGTCTGGATGCAGGTCGCCCGTCTGGAGCCGATAGCCCCACCGACTGTTTCCGATGTTCAGTGGAAGGGCCTCCTCGTCGTACCAGCAGACCCAGTTGGGTCGCTCCCGCGAATCGAAGAAAGCAGCCTTGCGCACCGCATCCTGACGGAGAAAGAGGGCCGGCCCGAGGAAGAGCACAGTGCCATCGAGGCGAAGTGGCGGCAAGGGGCCAAGCAGGCCTTGAATAGCTATTTGCCCCTATGGCAGGCTTGGGCCGCTGGTGAAGCGCCCAGACGCACAACCATCTCTCTCTACGGGGACCTATTTGCTGTCAAGCACCAGATAGAAGCGGAGGAGACGGCCAAGCCCCAAGAGATGGTGTGGGGCATTGGGGTCGCAGCGTGGAAGCTGAAGTTCGCCGGCCGAGGTGGTTCGGAGGAGGTCGCCTTTCAGTACCCGCTCATCACACAGGCGATGGAACTCGCCATCGATGAGCAGACGTTGGCCATCACGGCTCGCCCGCGCGCACTCGACCCTCGTCTCGAATTCGACGCCTTTGCTGCGTGTCAGGTACAGGGTGCTGCAGAGGTTGAAAAAGGCGTCGCTGAGTTGCTGAGCAGGAGCACCGAACGCCTCCCCTCGCCATTCGACAAGGGCAGCTACGAGCCATTGCTCAAACTCGTCGCGGGCAACCTCTCTGAACGTGGCAGCTATTTGCCCGCCACCATAGACGCATCGAAACCCGAATCGGTGCCGACACCAGGGGACGACCTGGTGGTGTCTGACACATGGGTTGTATTGTCAAGGCCAAGGTCAAACAACTACCTGCATGCAGACATCGAACGACTCAAGAAGCGTATCGCAGATGGATGCGATATTCCCCTCGGGCCGCTTGCCCTAGTAACCCCGCCATCTGACGAAGGACAGGACTTCACCCCGGTGCGATTTCGCGGGCTTTCTGGCTACAGCGGGGGCTCGGGCGTATCCGGCGGGCCGGTAAGGGAGCTGTACTTTCCACTCCCCTACAACCTTGAACAGGTGACCATCATTGAGCAGCTTGAGCGCTCAGAAGGTGTGGCGGTTCAAGGCCCACCAGGGACCGGAAAGACGCACACGATTGCCAACATCGTTTGCCACTACTTGGCCTTGGGACGCAAGGTGCTGGTGACTTCCAAGGGTGAACAAGCCTTGGAGGTGTTGCAAGGAAAGATACCCAAAGCGGTTCAGCCGCTGACCGTGGCCTTGCTCGCGGGGGACCGCGCGGGTATGCGCCAGTTTCAATCCTCCATCGAATCCATCATCCACAACCTGTCGCAACTCAACCCCGAGGTTGTGCGGGAACAGATACGGGCGTATGGGACCGCGATTGAAAGGGCGCACGTTGAGCTGTCCACCATCGACAGGCGCATCGATGAAATTGCGCAGGCGCAGCTGTCTGATGTGGAGGTAGATGGCGTTCCGATGCGGGCGCAGAAGATGGCCGAGCTGGTTCTGAACGGACAATCCATGTATGGGTGGTTCAACGATGTCATCTCGCTCGCCCCTGAACACATTCCGCCCTTGAGTGGTGAGCAGGCTCAACAACTTCGCGAGGCGCGCCGCCGCCTGGGCGTGGACCTGCCCTACGTGCATTTCCGCATTCCTGCGAGCGACGCCCTGCTCAACGCAGGAGAAATTGCCGAGCTGCATCAAGCCCTCATAGACATCCGGCAAATCAAGGCCAGCGAGACCCAGGGGGCGCTGCTGTCACTTCGCGCAACCAACGTACAAGTCTTGCAGCGTGCACGTGAGCTCCTGGTGGGCGTCGAGTCCGCCATGAAGCTGGCCGCCGAGTTGGAGGAGACGGGGGAGGTCTGGACCATGGACCTTCGTCGCAAGTGTTTGTCGACGACCTACCAAAGCGAGCGTAAAGCGCTGGAAGCGCTCTTCGACGAGGTGGCGGTGTTGGTGGAAGCGCGGGCCGAATTCCTGAAGCGTCCGGTGGAGGCTCCTGAGGCGAGCCTCAGCAGTGTCAAGGTGCGTGAAGCGGTGGAGCGTGCCACACAGACGGGCAAGCCGTTTGGTCTGATGAGTTTTGGTGCTGGAGAGTCCAAAGAACAAGTGTCCGCCATCCGCGTAGCGGGATTGCCACCCACGAGCACCAAGGACTGGGAGCACGTGCAGCGCTTCATAGCGCTTCATGCACGGGTCACGTCGTTCAGCGTCAGGTGGAATGAATTTGCCGAATTGCTCTCTGTGCCGGAAATGGGGGGTGGTGTGCCGGCCTTGAGGACCCTTGAGCGGGTGTCGCTGCTTGCTTTGAAGGCGCACCGACTGGCGAGTGAATTTGATGCGAAGCTCCCCCTCCTTGCTGAAGAGGTTTTCGCGAGGCCGCCCGTGGAACGAATCCGCGGTACGTCGTCGCAGTTGGCCGAGGTTCGCCAACACCTGCGCAGCCACCTGATGCGCGTTGAATTGGCCAAGGCGACAACCGCGTTGGCCACGCTGCAGGAAAAGATGGCTGGGACATCTGGTCCCGCAGCTCGTGTGCTCCGTGATTTCGTGGAGCACTCGCTGGGACGCGCTGATATACCAACAGAACGCGCAGTAGCGGCATATGCCGAACTGGTGAGCGAGTTGCGGCGGATTGAGGGTCTTTCAAACGATTTGGCCACTGTCCGTGACTTCGCTGCGCAACTTGAGCGTGGCGGTGCTCCCCGACTCGCAGCCCGAGTAGCTGGAGAACTGGTGCCTGCGTCTGGGGAGGACCGCACGTTCCCGACGAATTGGCGCGATGCCTGGACCTGGGCGCGCGTGCGCTCCCACCTCGACGCCATCGAATCCCGGGAAGAGTTGTTGACGCTCTCGGCCCGTCGGCGAGAACTCGAAGGAGGTCTGGCCAAGCTGTATGAAGACACCGTCTCGCAATCAGCTTGGCTCTCGACCAAACAGAATGCCACCGCCAAGGTCTTGTCGGCCCTGGAAACCTACCGTACTGCGGTGCGGCGCATCGGCATGGGCACGGGCCCCAATGCGGTCCGCCACCGACGCGACGCGCAACGTGCGATGTTCGACGCTCAGGGCGCTGTCCCTTGCTGGGTGATGAGCCACGCCAAGGTCTCTGAAACGTTGCCGGCTCAGTTGGGCAGTTTCGATTTGGTCATCGTCGATGAAGCCAGTCAATCTGACCTGTGGGCCTTGCCTGCGGTGCTTCGTGGGAAAAAAATCCTGGTCGTCGGAGATGACAAACAGGTTTCCCCGGACGGCGGCTTCATCTCCTCGGTGCGCATCCAGGAACTCAAAGACCGTTTCCTCTCCCTGCAGCCCTACGCTGCGGTGCTCACGCCAGAGAAGTCCCTCTACGACATCGCATCGACGGTTTTTGCAGCCCAGAAGGTCATGCTGCGTGAGCATTTCCGATGTGTCCCACCCATCATTGCCTACAGCAACACCTTCTACGAGGGCTTCATCCAGCCACTTCGCATTCCAAGGACCTCCGAACGGATTGACCCGCCTTTGGTCGACCTGTACGTACGAAACGGATATCGAGGGCTCAAGGACGAGAACCTTCAAGAGGCCGAAGCCATCTGTGCCGAGATTGAAAAGATTGTGGGAGACCCCGCATTGGCTGGTCGTTCTATCGGTGTCGTGTCGCTTCTTGCGACCGAGCAGGCCAAGATCATCGACACACTGGTGCGCGCGCGTGTTGATGCCATGGAGCTGTTGAGGCGACGGTTCGACTGTGGCGATGCCCGACTGTTCCAGGGCAGTGAGCGAGACATCATGTTTCTGTCCATGGTGGTGGACCATAAAAACTGCAAAGCACTGTCTGGAAACACGGCTGAGCAGCGGTTCAATGTGGCTGCCAGCCGGGCCCGCGACAGGATGTATCTAGTGCGTTCTGTCAAGTACTCGGACTTGTCTCATGCAGACCTGCGTCGAGGCCTCCTTGCCCACTTCGCCAAGCCGATGGACGGGGGCGTGGAGGAGGCAAAGAGCCTCATCGAAGAATGCGAATCAGGGTTTGAGCGCGACGTCTACAAGTCGCTGTTTGAACGCGGCTACCGGGTTGTCCCGCAAGTGAAGGCGGGGGCCTTCCGAATCGACATGGTTGTCGAGGGCGCCAATGACACACGGCTGGCCATCGAATGCGACGGAGACGAGTTCCATGGCCCCGACCGTTGGGCCGCAGACATGAACCGCCAGCGGGTGCTCGAGCGAGCGGGTTGGGTTTTCTGGCGTTGCTTCGCTTCCACCTGGTCGATGAGAAAAGACGTGGTTCTTCAAGACCTGCTGTCCCGGCTGACCGCCATGGGCATTGAGCCATTGGGGGCGTTGGAGCGAATGCCGTCCCTCGTCGAATACCGGGAGTGGCCCCCAACGGACGGACCCGTTGCCTGCACTGTGGAGATTTCTGATGAGGTGGAGGTGGCAGAACCTTCTCCACAGGAGGTCGACGCCGTCCGTGCTGAATCAAACGAGATGGCTGAAAAAGAAAGCGCGCCAACCTTCGTCGATGAGCCGCTGAGCATCGCTGCCGGAGATGCCCCAGCGTTGGGCCTTGGCAGTTTTGGGGGCTTCGCTCTTGGTGGCGTGCAAACCAATGGGGACGCCAGTGCCTACCAGGTGGGGAGCGCCTACACCGAAGTTCCCCTTGAGGAGCTTCAAGAGTGTGCAAACCCTGAGAGCTTTTTCGAACCCAAATACGTTCCCACACTGCTGACCATCTTTGAGCGGATCGTTGAGGTGGAAGGTCCCGTACTCTCAAGTGTGCTTGCCCGACGAGTCAGCCGTGCCCACGGATGGCAGAGGACCGGAAGCCGCATTCAAGACTATGTGGAGCTGATGGCGCATACACGGTTTCAATCCAGCCTTGAAGAGGTCGGCACTTTCTTTTGGCCCGACGTTCTGCCACCGGGCTCGAAAGTGAGTTTCCGGGGTCCGGTGGACGGCCAGCATAGGGCCGTGGATGAGGTCTGCATGGAGGAGCTGCAAGACCTTGCGCTGCATTCGAGTTCGGTGTCCACGGATGAGGATGCTTGCTTGCTCGCGATGGCCAGGCGGTTGGGGTTTCAGCGCTTGAGGGCCGTGAGCCGCAGCCGATTGACTTTGGCACTTCAGAGGGCCATGGGCTAGTTATTGTGAAACGAGCGGGAGATGGACCTGATGGGATTGCTGGCTTGCACTCGTTCCGACCTTGCTTGACGGCAAAGCCCCCAGCGCAACACGTAGCTTGCTGGCCTGCTGCCTTGCCATCTGGACACGGTTCTCTGGCTGCATTCTTTGCTTGTCTTTCTCCACGGCCCCGGCCATAATCTCCTGCGGTACTGGTTCTGCAAGGCTGCTCGCGCCACACTTTTGCTTCATCGAAGAGTACACACATGAATTTCACGCTTGAATGTGAGCAGGAAGCCGATGGCCGATGGCTAGCCGAGGTGCTGGAGTTGCCGGGCGCGCTAGCGTATGCAAACACGCAAAACGAGGCAATGGCCAAAGCTCAAGTGATAGCCCTTCGTGTGCTGGCCGAACGGCTGGAACACGGGGAAATTCAACCGATCGCCATCAACATTTTGCTTCCCGTTGTCGCATGAGTCATTGGCCTTCGGCCAAGGCAAGGCGTGTCTTGGCGGCTCTGCTGAAACTCGGCTGGCGGATGAAGCGTCAAACCGGCTCGCACAGGACGCTGTCGCGTGAAGGCTGGAGCGATTTTGTGTTCGCCTTCCACGATGGCGAAGAACTTGGACCTCGTATGCTTGCGCGAATCGCCAAGCATACCGGTCTTGAGCCGCAAGACCTGTAGCCCTCGGCCTCCGGCTACGCTTCCCCGTTGCTGGCCTACTGCTTGGCCTTCGTCAAACGGCACAGGCACACCGCGCTTACTTTCCTGCAAGGCCCGGCCATAATCCCCGGCAACGCCGCAGCGCTCCAAGGCCACCGCATCCGGGCACAATAGCCGCCATGAATATCGTGATCCTCGACGACTACCAGGATGCGGTGCGCAAATTGCCCTGCGCCGCCAAGCTCGAAGCCTACCCAGCCAAGGTGTTTACCAACAACATCAAGGGCGTGGGCCAGCTCTCGGTGCGCCTGCGCGACGCCCAGGCGCTGGTGCTGATACGCGAGCGCACCCACATCACGCGCCAGTTGCTCGCCAAACTGCCCAAGCTGCGCCTGATCGCCCAGACCGGGGCCGTGGGGCCGCACATCGACCTCGATGCCTGCACCGAACACGGGGTGGCGGTGGCCGAAGGCAGGGGCTCGCCGGTGGCCCCGGCCGAGCTCACTTGGGCGCTGATTTTGGCCGCCATGCGCCGCCTGCCGCACTACGTGGCGCACCTCAAACACGGGGTTTGGCAGCAATCGGGGCTTAAAACCGCCGCCATGCCGCCCAATTTCAGCCTTGGCATGGTGCTGCACGGCAAAACCTTGGGCCTGTGGAGCTACGGCCGCATAGGCAAGCTGGTGGCTGGGTACGGGCGCGCTTTTGGCATGCGCGTGCTGGTTTGGGGCAGCGAGGCGGCGCGCTCACAGGCCAGCGCCGACGGCTACGACGTGGCCACCTCCAAGGCCGAGTTGCTGGCGCAGTCCGACGTGCTCAGCCTGCATCTGCGCCTGGGGCCCAGCACCCAAGGCTGCCTGAGCTTTGATGACTTGAGCCTGATGAAGCCCAGCTCGGTGCTGGTCAACACCTCGCGCGCCGAACTGATCCAGCCTGATGCCTTGGTGGCGGCCCTCAACCGCGGCCGCCCCGGCATGGCGGCGGTGGATGTGTTCGAGTCGGAACCGATTTTGCAAGGGCACGCGCTGCTGCGGCTGGAAAATTGCATCTGCACGCCGCACATCGGCTTTGTGGAGCAAGAGAGCTACGAGATGTATTTTTCGGCCGCCTTCGACAACATCCTCAACTTCATCAAAGGCACCCCGACCCACATCGTCAACCCTGGGGCGCTGCATTACCAGCGCTGAGCTCGACCACCGGCCCCTCTGCGGGTGTGCACTGATCAAGCCGCGCTCGGGGGCAATCAGGGCTTGCCAGAGGGGCGGCGGGGGCCCGGCTCGGCACTTTCTTTGCCCGGCTCCCAGTCCAAACTCCCAAGGTCGAAGTCGATCGACAGGGGATCGGGTTTGCGCGCCTCGGGCGACGCCACCGAAACCGAATCGGCGCCAGGCCATGTCTGCAATGGAATCGAGCCGGACAACGATGGCAAGCCAGGCACAGCCCCACGGGATGCCGCCGGCGTCGGCGCTGGGGCAAAGCTCAGATCGAGCATAGGGTGGGGGGCATTTTGCAAGACCTCCAGCACGCCGGCCAGGGTCAGCAAATCATCGAAAGCCGCCAAAGTCCGCACGCGCAGCTCACTGTCGGGATCGCCGGGCTGCGAGGCCAAGGCGCGCTCGACCACCACGGCCACCGTCGGCTGCGGCCACTGCGCCTGCAGGGTTTGCAAGAGCGGCGCGTCGTGCTCGAGGCCTGACCCTGATTCGATGACCTCGGTTCGCGGCGCGATGCGCTGAAAGTGGTTCTCGTAAAACCGGGTGGCCTCACCCAGCCCAGCGGGGTCGGTGTCTTGCGCGGCCAGCGCCAACCAGCGCAAATAGGGCGCCTCGCTGGCTCGCGCATTCCCGGTCACGTACCGCTTGAGCACCTCCATGGCCTGGGTGCGCTGGGCGATCGACTCGAAAAACTCGACCTGCTGCCACGTCTCGATCAAGGCGCCCAGATCGAACACTGAGATGGCCACCTCACCAAACATCGAAGCCCGGCCTTCGGCCACCTCAAGCCCCATGACCCCATCGACATCCATCCATGCCGGTGGGAGTGCTGCTGCGGCAGGGGCTTCGGTGGCCCTATTGGGGTGGATCGCAACGGGCGCGGCGGGTGCGGCGGGCGCCACGTCGGCATGGGGCTCGGCGGCAGTTGCGGCATCGGATTGCGCGGGCGCAATGTCCCCTTTGGGCGGGGCGGCTGAATCCCCGGGCAAGGTGGACACCCACCACGGCGTTTGCGTCGTGGCGGCCGGGCGCGCAAGCCACAAGCGCCCCGATCGGTAGGCAAACAAGACCCCACCCAGCAACAACAACAGCAAGGCGCCCAGCCCATAAAACCAAATCGCAGGCACACCGGCTTGGGCTTGGGCTTGCAGCAACTGGGCTTGGGTGCTTTGCAGCGCCAAACGCAGCCGCTCCTGCTCGGCGCGCAACGCCAGCAACTCTTGCTCATTGGAAGGGATTGCGTTGGGGGCCGCACCCACCTCGGCCAAAGGCCCATCCGGCGCTGCGTCGACGGCAGCCCCAACTGGCTCGGGCGCAGCCGCAGCCGCCACCGGCGGGGCTTGCCCGGGCAAGGCAATCGGGTCGAGCTGCAAACGAGCCCCTCCTGCCACCGCTATGGGGACCGGGGGGCGGGGGGCTGCAGGGGCGGTTGCCGCAGGCACCGGGACCACTCGGGGAGGCGCCTTGCTGCGCAAGCGCTCCAGGTCGGCTGGCCTGACCGCAGGTGCGCTCAGACGAATCGGGGTTTGGGCTTGAGGCTGCACCGCCGGGGCCGTGAGGGCTGCGACTGCGCCACCGTTGGGCGCGGCGGCTGGCACGGGCACAGCCGGCGCTGCAGCCACCGTTGCGGGGCTGGCCATGGGCAGGTTGGTGGCCGCTGCCAACGCTTGTGCGGGAGCCCAATCGGCCAGCAGCGTATACGATCGCCTAAAGACCGTTTGGCAGCCCACTTGCAAGGCCAGGGTCACGATGGGCTCGTTGATGGGCTCGGTGCTGCGCACCCGCAACAACGCCACCCCATCGGGGCCCACGCTGTGCAAGGCCGTGCCGATAGTGGTGGCCGCCACGACCGACTCACCATACTGCAGCTGCACTTGCAGGCACAAGTCGGCAATGCTTTGATTGGGCTCGAGCCGGCTTTGCACCAAAACATCGAATGGGCGACCGATAATAACATCGCCTTGCGTTGGCCCCAAGCTTGCCGCCAGCGTTTGTGTGAGCATCAACAGCAGTGCGCTTCCCAGCGCCAACTTCAACATCTGCGAGTCCTTGCCTTGATCGTGTTTGTATTGTGAACTGAACTGCATTTTGTCACATGAAACCCCCTCCCCCAATTCATTGCCAGACCGAGCCCCTATGACCGCCTGCTTAAAAAGCCACAGCCACGACGCCACCCTGGTGTTGACCCTCAGCGACCCCGAGCGCCGCAACGCCCTCGGGCCCGAAATCTACGCCGCCGCGGTCGAAGCGCTCAACGTGGCTGAGCGCAACACCGAAGTGCGCTCGGTCATCCTCACCGGTGAAGGGGCGCACTTCTGCGCCGGCGGCAACCTGCAGCGCCTGCTGGCCAACCGCTCACAAGCGGCGCAGGTGCAGGCCGACAGCATCGAGGGCCTGCACATCTGGGTCGAGGCCTTGCGCAGCTTCCCCAAGCCGGTGGTGGCAGCGGTCGAAGGGGCTTGCGCCGGGGCTGGGTTTTCACTCGCGCTGGCCTGCGATTTTTTGTTGGCGGCGCGCAACAGCGTGTTTGCCCTGTCCTACATCAACGTGGGCCTCTCGCCCGACGGCGGGGCCAGTTGGCACCTGGCGCGTCGGCTGCCGCGCGCCATCGCGCTGGAGCTGCTGATGCGCGGCGAGCGCATCGAGCCGCAACGCTTGCAGCAACTCGGACTGATCAACCGCCTGTGCGAGCCCGGGCAGGCGCTGCACGATGCGCTGCGCTGGTGCGCAAGCCTCAACGCCTTGGCGCCCAACGCGCTGGCCAGCATCAAAGAGCTGGTCAACGAGGCGCCCACCCACAGCCTGCACCAGCAACTGCGTATCGAACGCGAGCACTTCGTGAGCAACCTGCACCAGCCCAACGGCGGCGAAGGCATCCGGGCCTTTCTGGAAAAACGCCCGCCGCACTACCGCTGAACCCTGCACGCCTTGACGATTCGTCGTCTCGGTCGCCCAAGCGACAGTTTGCCCGACCCCCAGTCACCCACAAGACAGCCCATGGACGAACCGATACTGACAATGCAAGAACGCGAGGCGATCAACGGCGGTCGCTGGTTCAACACCCTTTCACCCTCATTGCGGCACGACATCCTTCGATGCGCTTACGTCAAACGCTTCCAGGACGGCGACCTGATCGCCGCCCGTGGCGACCCGCCCAACGAATGGTCGGCGGTGGCCAGGGGCGCGGTGCGGGTGAGCTCGACCTCACTCGCGGGCAAGCAGGTCACGCTCACCTACGTCGAACCCGGGGTCTGGTTTGGCGAGATCGCGATGTTCGACGGCGAGCGCCGCACCCACGATGCCTACGCCCACGGGGCCACCTCGCTGCTGTGCGTGGCGCGCAAAGATTTCCAGAAAATCCTGGCTCAGCATGTCGAGCTCTACGAGGCCCTGCTGCGCCTGCAGGCGCGGCGCATCCGCAACCTGTTCGGGCTGGTGGAAGACCTCAACACCCTGCCCTTGCGCGCGCGGCTGGCCAAGCAGTTGCTGCACCTGTCGCGCAGCTACGGCGTGCCTTGCCTGGCCAACGCCAGCGAGACCCGCATCGGGCTGCAACTGGCTCAGGAAGAGCTGGCGCAGATGCTGGGGGCCTCGCGCCAGCGTGTGAACCAAGAACTCAAATCCATGGAGCGCGAGCTAACCATCCGCATCGAGCCCGGCGGGCTGGTGGTGTGCGACCGCAGCGCCTTGCTGCGCATCGCGGCCTCCGAAAACTAACAACCCTCTCTGCATCCAGCGGCCATGCCTGATCCCACCTCCCCCACCCCGGCCGCCCCCACCAGCCCAGCCAGTGCAAGCGCTGCCCTGCCCTTCGACGCGGCGGCACTGGAGCAGTGGCTGCGCACGCACCTGGAGGGCTTTGCCGGCCCTTTGCAGGTGGAAAAATTCCCCGGCGGCCAGTCCAACCCCACTTACCGCCTGCGCACGGCGCAGCGCGACTGGGTGCTGCGCAGCAAGCCCGGCCCAGCGGCCAAACTGCTGCCTTCGGCGCACGCCATCGAGCGCGAATTTCGCGTCATGCGCGCGCTGGCCGACACCGCCGTGCCGGTGCCGCGCATGGAGCTGCTGTGCGCAGACGAGAGCGTGATCGGGCGCGCCTTTTACCTCATGCAGTACGTGCCCGGGCGCATCCTGTGGGAGCAGGCGCTGCCCGGCCTGAGTGCGGCGCAGCGGCGCGCACACTACCTAGAAATGAACCGCGTGCTGGCGGCGCTGCACCGGGTCGATGTGCAGGCCGTGGGCTTGGCCGACTACGGCAAACCGGGCAACTACTTCGAGCGCCAAATTGCGCGCTGGAGCAAGCAGTACCAGGCTTCGGTGACGCAGCCCATCGCCGAAATGGAGCGCCTGATTGACTGGCTACCCACCCACATCCCGGCCCTGGCGCGCGACGACAGCCGCCTGTGCGTGGTGCACGGCGACTTTAGGCTCGACAACCTGGTGTTCCACCCCGAGCAAGCGCAGGTGCTGGCGGTGCTGGACTGGGAGCTTTCCACCCTCGGGCACCCGCTGGCCGATTTCAGCTACCACTGCATGGCCTGGCACATCGAGCCGGGGCTGTTTCGCGGCATTGCCGGGCTGGACTTGCAAAGCTTGGGCATACCCAGCGAGCGCGAATACATCGAGCGCTACTGCGCCAGCACCGGCTTTTACGACCCCGAGGCGCTGCAGCAAGACTGGAACTTTTTTCTGGCCTACAACCTGTTTAGGCTGGCGGCGATTTTGCAAGGCATCGCCAAACGGGTTGAGGCCGGCACCGCCTCCAGCGCCCAAGCGCGCCAGTCCGGGGCCGGGGCGCGCCCGCTGGCCGAATTGGCTTGGTCCTTTGCCCAACGCACCGCCTAAACCCCCCGCACCTCCTGCACCGCCCTGCCCCCACCCAGCGCCCATTTGCCACCCGAGCCCACCCAGAGGAGAGCCTTTATGCACTTCGATTACAGCCCCAAGGTCAAAGACCTGCAAGCGCGCCTGCAAGCCTTCATGGACGCCCACATCTACCCCAACGAAGCGCGCTTCATGGAAGAAGTGGCCGCCAACCGCGCCCGTGGCAACCCGTGGCGCCCGACCGAGCTGGTTGAGCAACTCAAGCCGCTGGCCCGCGCCGCCGGGTTGTGGAACCTGTTTTTGCCCAATTCGCCCCGCGCCCCCGAGGGCCTGAGCAACTTGGAGTACGCGCCGCTGTGCGAAATCATGGGTCGGGTGAGCTTTGCGCCCGAGGTGTTCAACTGCTCCGCCCCCGACACCGGCAACATGGAAACGCTGGAGCGCTACGCCAGCGAGGCGCTCAAAGACCGCTGGCTCGCCCCCTTGCTGCGCGGCGAGATCCGCTCGGCCTTTCTGATGACCGAACCCGAAGTGGCCTCATCCGACGCCACCAACATCCAGTGCCGCATCGAGCACGAGGGCGACGAGCTTGTCATCAACGGGCGCAAGTGGTGGTCCTCCGGCGCCGGCGACCCGCGCTGCGCCGTCTTCATCCTGATGGGCAAAACCGACCCGCAAGCGCACCGGCACGCGCAACAATCCATGGTTGTGGTGCCAGCCAACGCGCCGGGGGTGCAGATCGAGCGCGCGCTCACCGTCTTCGGTTACGACGACGCCCCGCATGGCCACATGGAGGTGCGGCTGGAGAACGTGCGCGTGCCTGCCAGCCACATTTTACTGGGAGCCGGGCGCGGTTTCGAGATCGCCCAAGGCCGCCTCGGACCGGGGCGCATCCACCACTGCATGCGCTCCATCGGCGCCGCCGAGCGCGCACTCGAGCTGATGTGCCAGCGCCTGACTCGGCGCGTGGCCTTTGGTAAACCCATTGCGGCACAAAGCGTCTGGCATGAGCGCATTGCCGAGTCGCGCTGCCTGATCGAGCAAGCGCGGCTGCTCACCCTCAAGGCCGCCTACATGATGGACACCGTGGGCAACAAGGTCGCCAAGGCCGAGATCGCCATGATCAAGGTCGTGGCCCCCAACGTGGCTTGCAAAGTGCTCGATTGGGCCATTCAGGCGCACGGCGGCGCCGGTGTGTCGCAAGATTTTGTGCTGGCGCAAAGCTACGCCAACCAGCGCACCCTGCGCCTGGCCGACGGCCCCGACGAGGTGCACCGCATGGCGATTGCCAAGCTCGAACTGGCGCGCTATCAGGTGCTGGCGGCGGCCGAACTGGAAGCGCCCGTGACGCGCGGCTGTTAGCCCATGGTGTTGGAGCACACCTCGGCTAGGCTGGTAAGGCCTTGCAGCAGCTTTTCAATGCCGTCTTGGCGCAGGGTGCGCATGCCCTGCTCGATGGCCAGGTGTTGAATTTCGGTCGAGCGCGCGCGGGTTTGGACGAGGCGGCGCATGTCGGGGCTGCTGCACAACAACTCGTGCAAGGCCAAACGGCCGGCATAGCCGGTATGCGCGCACTTCTCGCAACCCGCGGCGTGTGAAATCCACAAATGCCCATCCTTGGCATAGCGCTGCATCCACTCATCCAGCAAGGCTTGGCCTTGGCGCAGAGGGTGAGCCTCGGGCAACAGGGCCTGATAATCGCGCCGCAGCTCGTCGACCTGGGCCGCCTCCAGCGGCTGCGCTACAGCGCAATGCGGGCACACGCGCCGCACCAAGCGCTGCGCCAACACCCCTTGCAGGGAGTCAGCAAAAGAAAAGGGGTCCACCCCCAGATCGATCAGGCGCACCACGGTTTCGGCGGCCGAATTGGTGTGCAGGGTCGAAAACACCAGGTGCCCGGTGAGCGAGGCCTCGATGGCGATTTCGGCCGTTTCGTGGTCGCGAATTTCGCCCACCATGATCACGTCCGGGTCGGCGCGCAACAGGGTGCGCAGCGCTGCGGCAAAAGTCCAGCCGATTTTGGGGTTGACCTGAATCTGGCGCAAACCGCGCTGGGTGATTTCGACCGGGTCTTCGGCGGTCCAGATTTTTCGGTTCGGGGTGTTGATGCGCCGCAGCGCCGAATGCAAGGTGGTGGTCTTGCCCGAGCCGGTCGGGCCTACGCACAGAAACAAACCATAGGGGCGCTCGACCAGCGCCTCGAAGCGCTCCAGGTTGAGGGCATTGAGTTGCAACTGCTCCAGAGACAGCGGCTCGGACGAAGACAGCAACCGCAACACCACGTCTTCGAGCCCGCCTGCGGTGGGAACGGTGGCCACGCGCAATTCGATCGGCAAGCCGCCAAACTTGGAAAAATTGATTTTTCCGTCCTGCGGTTTGCGGCGCTCGGAAATATCCAGATCGCACATGATTTTGATGCGCGCCACCATGGCGTTCCGGTAGCTGGCGGGCAGCTCGAGGTAGTTGCGCATCTGGCCGTCGATGCGAAAGCGGATCAACAGTTTTTGCCGCCCCGGATAGGGTTCGATGTGAATATCGGAAGCACCTTGCTGATGCGCCTCAGCAATCATCGAATTGATCAGCCGCACCAGGGTGTTGTCAGACTGCTCGATCGGTTTTTCATCGATTTCGTCTTTGACGCCACCGGCAAGCTCGACCGCCAGCTGCACCGCGTCTTGGGGCGGCTGGGCCGGACCTGGGCGCACAAGCGACTGGCCGCGCGCTGGTGGCGAGGCGGCGGCATGGGCCAAATCGCTCAGGCCCACCTCGCGGTAAGCCTGCTGGATGCGTGCGCCAATTTCAGCGCTCACACTCACCACCGGCAGGATTTTGCATTGGGTGGTGAACTCCAGATCATCGATGACCCGAAACTGCAGCGGATCGGTCATCGCCACCACCAAGGCCGCACCCTGCTCAACAAGTGGCAGCACTTGCAAGCGCTGCGCCAAGGCAAAAGGGACACGACGCAAGGCCTGCGCGTCGATCGGGAATTTGTGCAAGCTGACAAAGGGGTAGCCCATTTTTCGGGCAAAGGCGGTCTGCAAATCTGCCGCCGACACCAGCCCCTTGTCTAACAACAACTGCCCCAGTGGCTGTCGGCTTTGGTCGGCTTGTTGCCATCCCAGCACTTGGGTGAGTTGCTCCTGCGTGATTTTCCCCAAACCCACCAAGGCTTCGCCAATGGGGACGGGTTGCAGGCTGGCTTGCCGCTGCAGGGCGCGCTGCAAATCGGCCAGGTTTTCCACCACGGTGGCGGATTCGGCGGGAGCGGGTGCAAGGGGCTGGGTATGCACCCATTCGTGCAGCAGCGTCTGGGCAAAATCGGTGTCGGCAATCTGACTCACATCGCCCGAGCGCAACTCGAAACGCAAAATGCCGTTTTTGGGCATAAAAACACGCTGCGGATCGCTCTCCAACACCGGCTTGGGAAAAATCCACAAGCCTTGCTCGGTTTTGCGAAAACCCTGGCAGATCCCGGAATAGAGCCTGAATCCGTGACCTCACCCACAAAAAAATGGCAATTTCCAATATATAATAAGCACTTAGCCCAAATCTGCTGCTTCACCCTGCGGGTGAAGGAAGTGCACATGACTGATCCGGTTGAATTCATTGTCAAGAAGCTGCCCTACGATCTGAGCAGCCACGGTGGCCTGGCCTTGGTCGGGCGCTTGTTCAAGCGCATCAACCTGCCCGCCATGATCGATCCGCAGTACCCGGTGCGTAGCGGCATCGCCTACAGCGACATACTCAAGTGCTACCTGGCCCTGCTCACCCTGGGCAAGAACGACTTCGAGGCCGTCGAGGGCTTTCGCAGCCAGCGCTTTGCCCACCAGGCGCTGGGCCTGCGCGCCGTGCCCTCCAGCGCGACCCTGCGCCAGCGCTTTGACGCTTTTGGGTGTGACTGGAGCGAGCTGGCCGACCGCATCAACCGCGCCATACTGGGCTTGCACATTGATGGCGCGCCGATCGACTTCGGTGCCCTCTCCACCGGCCACCTGCCGCTGGATATCGACACCTTCGTTATGGACCAGAGCGACACCCAGAAAGAGGGCGTCTCCTACACCTACGCCGGGGTCGATGGCTACTGCCCCATCGCCCTGTACCTGGGCACGCGCGGCTACTGCCTGGAGCTCGATCTGCGCCCGGGCAGCCAGCACAGTGCGCGCGAGAGCGAATACAACATCGAGCGCGCCCTGAGCACCACCTGTGCGGTGGCCAAGGCACCCTTGCTGCTGCGCGCCGATTCGGGCTTTTGCTCGCAGCACCTGATCACACAGGCATTGCGCAGTGCCGCTGCACTGGGCCGAGAGCTCGATCTGCTGATCAAATGGAACCCGCGCAGTGCGCCGGTGGAGCAGATTGCCGTCCAGCGCTGCGCCGATGTCAGCAGCACGTGGACGCAGCTCAGAGTGGGCAAACGCGAGTGCCTGTGGAGCGAGGCGCTCGAACCCATCGACATCCAAGCCGGATGCAGCCCAGCGCTGCGGCGCGTCTACCGCCTGACTGAGCGCACCATCGACAAGAAGGGCCAGCCCTTGCTCTTTCCCGAGTACGTGCTCGAGGGCTGGAGCACCACGTTGGGGCCAGAGATTGAAGACGAACAGGTCATCGCGCTGTACCGCGACCACGCCACCCATGAACAGTTCCATGCCGAGTTCAAGACCGACATGGATCTCAATCGCCTGCCCTCGGGCAAGTTTGCCACCAACCACCTGGTGTGCGCGCTGGCGGCGGTGGCGATGAACCTGCTGCGCATCGTGGGCCAGCACACGCTGCACGAGAGCGACAGCCCAATGCGCAAGGTGGCACTGCGCCGGCGCATCAAGACGGTGATGCAAGAGCTGATGTACAAGGCTGCGCGCATCATCAGCCACGCTAGGGGCTGGGCGCTGGGCATATCGGGCTCGGACTCGGGCTTTGCGGTGTTTGAGCGTGCCTTTGGCAAGATGAAGGCGGCCTAGCGCCGCTTGCTGGGTCAGATCAGGCTCAGCGAACTCACGGATTGCACAAAACGCCGGGTTCGGCGCGGGTAGACGCGCGCCCGTGGCCACAACCGGGTGCCAAACAGCAGCAAAACGGACTCCACACGGGCTCTCCCGGGTGTGCATGGGCCGCTCAACAGCACACCAAACGCGACATGGGCGCTGAAATCGCGCTTGCGGCATCAAAAGCGGGCGCATTGGGGGTGGGTGGGAATTGAGGTCACGGATTCAGGTA
>Ga0208609_100027_pt1 | contig 90955 bp, 83 predicted proteins | sample SubbioR11_8A_Apr_FD_184813 | JGI IMG/M metagenome (GOLD analysis project Ga0208609, IMG submission 184813) | Serpentinite rock and fluid subsurface biosphere microbial communities from McLaughlin Reserve, California, USA - CR11_8A_Apr (SPAdes) | ecosystem: Environmental > Terrestrial > Deep...
CGTGCGGGCCGCGGCACAGGTCTTCAAAGGCGCCCTCGCGGTACAGGCTCAGGGCCTCGTCGCTCGGGATGCCGGCGATGATCTCGGCCTTGTAGTGCTCGCCTTGGGCCTTGAAGTGCGCCACCGCTGCGTCGCGCCCGAGCAGGCGGCGCTCGATTTTTTCGTCTTTGGCAGCGAGTTCGAGCATTTTGTTCTCGATTGTCGCCAAGTCTTCGGGTGTGAACGGGCGTTTGTAGGCAAAGTCGTAATAAAAACCGTGATCGATCACCGGGCCGATGGTCACTTGCGCATCGGGGAACAATTCCTTGACCGCGTAGGCCAGCAGGTGGGCGGTGGAGTGGCGGATCAGCTCCAGCCCCTCTGGGTCTTTGGCGGTGACGATGGCCAGCGCGGCGTCGCGCTCGATCCGGTGCGCGGTATCCACCAGCACACCATCCACCTTGCCCCCGAGCGCGGCCTTGGCCAGGCCGGTGCCGATGGAGGCGGCCACGTCGGCCACGGTGAGCGGGCCGGGGAACTGGCGCTGCGAGCCGTCGGGGAGGGTGAGGGTCAACATGATGAGACGATCTGTAAATAAAAAACGCGGCCAGTGCCGCGCAGAAGAAAGGAAGAAAGAAATGAGCAGGCGCGAACTGCCGCCCCTCAAGGGGCCGGTGGGTGCTCCGTGCGAGTTCGCGGTGTCATAACCAGGCTGCCTTTCCCGTTCTTGCCAATTATTCGTGGCTTCGATTTTCCCACAAAAAAGCCCAGGGCTGCTGCCCCGGGCTTAGTCTCTCCCCTGCCCGCTTTGGATCAGTTTAAATTAATGGAACTGCTCTTCTTCGGTCGAGCCGGTGAGGGCTTTCACGCTGGAGGAGCCGCCTTGGATCACGGTGGTCACGTCGTCGAAGTAGCCCGCGCCCACTTCTTGCTGGTGCGAGACAAAGGTGTAGCCCTGCTGGCGCGCCGCAAACTCGGGCTCTTGCACCATGTTCACGTAGTGCTTCATGCCCTCGCCGCGCGCATAGGCGTGGGCGAACTGGAAGGTGTTGAACCAGTTGATGTGGATGCCGGCCAGCGTGATGAACTGGTACTTGTAGCCCAACTCGGAGAGTTTTTCCTGGAACACGGCGATGGTCTTGTCGTCCAGGTTTTTCTTCCAGTTGAAGGAAGGCGAGCAGTTGTACGACAGCAGCTTGCCGGGGCAGGCGGCGTGCACAGCCTGCGCGAACTCGCGCGCAAAGCCGAGGTCGGGTGTGCCGGTTTCGCACCACACCAGATCGGCGTAGGGAGCGTAGGCGACACCGCGGCTGATGGCTTGCTCGAGGCCGTTTTTCACGCGGTAGAAGCCCTCTTGGGTGCGCTCACCGGTGAGGAAGGGCTGGTCGTTGGCGTCGTGGTCGCTGGTGATCAGGTTCGCGGCTTCAGCGTCGGTGCGGGCCAAAATGAGCGTGGGCACGCCCATGGTGTCAGCAGCAAAACGCGCCGCCAGCAGTTTTTCGATCGCCTCTTGCGTGGGCACCAGCACCTTGCCGCCCATGTGGCCGCATTTTTTCACGGCGGCCAACTGGTCTTCGAAGTGCACGCCAGCAGCACCGGCGGCGATCATGTTCTTCATCAGCTCAAAGGCATTGAGCACGCCGCCGAAACCGGCTTCGGCGTCGGCCACGATCGGCAGGAAGTAGTCGATGAACTCGGGCGAACCGGGCTCGATGCCGCGGCTCCACTGGATTTCGTCGGCGCGCTTGAAGGTGTTGTTGATGCGGCGCACCATGGTCGGCACCGAATCGTAGGCGTAGAGCGACTGATCCGGGTACATGGTTTCGCTGGTGTTGCCGTCGGCCGCCACTTGCCAGCCCGACAGGTACACCGCTTCCAGCCCAGCCTTGGCCTGCTGCATGGCTTGCCCGGCGGTGATGGCACCAAAGGCGTTGACGTAGCCTTTTTTGGCACCGCCATTGACCTTTTCCCACAGGGTGCGGGCACCGTTTTGGGCCATGGTGTACTCGGGCTGCACGCTGCCGCGCAGGCGCACCACGTCGGCGGCAGAGTAGCCGCGCTTGACGCTTTTCCAGCGCGGGTTTTTGGCCCAGTCGAGTTCCAGCGCTTCGATTTGCTGCTGGCGGCTGAGTTGCTTGTTGATGGCAGAGGTCATGCTCACTCCTGAAGGTTGAAAAAAGGGGCGTGGTGCAACCGGGACGACCAAGGGGCCACTGGGGACCCATGGGGCTCGGCTTCTCACTCTTGCGCCCTAGTGTAAACCCGAGAAACGGCAGCCGCTAATCTTATGTCTTATATAAGACAAAAATAATTCTGTTTAAAATCAACAGCATGACATGCTGTTTTTGTATTACGAAACACCGTTTTCGATATGAAAAAAATTATTGCAGCGCAACAAGGCTGCTTTTTGCATTATGAAAAATAGTGAGCAACATGCAAAAAAGCCACCGGTTCGGTGCACCACAAACCCGTGGGGTGCGAAATGCCCATCCACAGCGCCACGCCCGAGACCAGCACCAACGCCAAGCCGGCCAGCCGGATGCCCCAGCCGCCGCTGCGCGCGTCTTTGAGCTTGAGCAGCAACCACGGCGCTGCCGTGAGCGAGACCATGGTGCCCAGCGCAAAGGCGGCCATGATGGCCGCGCCGTTGAGCACATGGGCCGACAGCGAGGCCACCAGCAGCGCCGAATACAGCAGGCCGCAGGGCATAAGGGCCCAGCCCACCCCCAGCACCGCCGGCGCCTTGGGGCCAAGACGGTTCATGAATGGGCGCGCACGCCGCCATATCCCCTGGGCCCAGCCGTCGATGAAGGCTGGCTGGCGCGCTTGCAGCAACAGCATCAGGCCCAGAAACAGGGCGGCCACGTGCATCAGTGTCCAGAGTGGCCGGATGATGGCGCTGTGCTGCCCCACCAGGGCCAAGCCCTGCACGGTGCCCGCTGCCACGGCACCCAACAGCGCGTAGCCAACCAGGCGGCTGAACTGGAAGGTGAGCAAGGCGCGCACGCGCCGTGGCTCACCGGCGTGGGCAATGCCGGCGCAAGCAGCGCCACACATGGCGATGCAGTGCGGGCCGCCCACCAGCCCCATCAGCAGGGCCGAGAGCAACATGGACTCAAACATAGGCCGACTCTAGCACCAAGCTCAAATGATCTTGGAAAAGCGCGCCCGATCCCGGTCCAACTGCACATACTTGTCAAACACCATGGCGATGGCGCGCACCAAATACCAGCCGCTGTCGCTGATTTCAATGCTGCTCTCGCTCAGGCGCAGCAAGCCCATGGCCTCGAACTCGTGCAGGCGCTCCAGCTCGCGCGCAAAATACGATTTGAAATCGATCAGGTGCGCCAGCCCAACAGACTCGAAATCGAGCCGCCCTTGGCACATCAGTGCCATGATGACGGCGCGGCGCAGCAAGTCGTCGCGGTTCAGCGCCAGCCCGCGCACGACTGGCAAGCGCCCCTGATCCAGGCCGTCGTAGTACTCCTCCAGCGTCTTGGCATTTTGGCTGTAGGTGGCCCCGATGCGGCCGATGGCCGAGACCCCGAGGGCGATCAAGTCGCAATCCGGCTGGGTGCTGTAGCCTTGGAAGTTGCGGTGCAGCCGCCCTTGGCGTTTGGCCACCGCCAGTGCGTCGGTAGGCAGCGCGAAGTGGTCCATGCCCACGTACACGTAGCCCGCCTGGTTGAACACATCGAGCGAGATCGAGAGCATGGCCAGCTTGTCGGCCGCTGGCGGCAGCTCGGCAGACACGATGCGCCGCTGCGGCTTGAAGCGCGCCGGCAGATGGGCGTAGGCGTAGAGCGCGATCCGGTCCGGGCGCAGCTCGCGTACGCGCTCCAGGGTGTGGCGGAAAGACTCGGGCGTTTGCTGCGGCAGCCCGTAGATCAGATCGACGTTGACGGACTCGAAGCCGATGCGCCGCGCCGCCGCCACCAGCTCAAACACCTGCTCGGCGGGCTGGATGCGGTGCACCGCTTTTTGCACCGTGGCGTCAAAATCCTGCACGCCAAAGCTCAGGCGGTTGAAGCCGAGCCGGTGCAGGTGCTCCAGCCGCGTTGGAGTGACGGTGCGCGGATCCACCTCGATCGAGTATTCACCCCCCGGCACCAGCGTGAAGTGGCGCTGCACCATGGCCACCAGATCGGCCAGTTCCTCGTCGTTCATGAAGGTCGGGGTGCCGCCGCCTAGGTGCATCTGCGACACGCTGTGGCCCTGCCCCAGATGCTGGGCTTGCATCTCGAGCTCGCGCGTGAGGTAGCGCAGGTACTCGGCCGATTTGCTGTGGTGCTTGGTGATGACCTTGTTGCAGGCACAGTAGTAGCACAGCGACTCGCAAAAAGGGATGTGGACGTAGATCGACAGCGGCAAGGCCATTGAGCCCACCTGACGCTGGCGCAGCGCTTGCAGATAGTCCTGCTCGCCAAAGGCTTCCACGAAGCGATCGGCGGTGGGGTAAGAGGTGTACCGGGGGCCGGGCACATCAAAGCGCCGCAGCAGCCCGTCGTCGATCACATGTTTCACAAATGGCTCTCCTAGCCTTGGACTATGCACCGGCGCACCCCAAATACCCTTGACATGAGTCAAAGCCGGAGCATTTTTCCCTATTTTTTAAGCCAGCCCACCCACGGCCACACTTGGGTTAAGCTCAAGGCCTGTCAAGCTGCATTTTTATGGATATTCAGAGCCTCAAAGTTGCCTGCTCCAGTTGCAACCTGCGCGAACTGTGCCTGCCGATGGGCTTGAGCGCGCCCGAGATGCTGCGCCTCGAAGACGTGGTGTCCAACCGGCGCCGCGTCAAGCGGGGTGCGGCGCTGTTTACGGTAGGCGAACCCTTTACGGCCCTGTATGCGGTGCGCTCGGGCTTTTTCAAGACCTGCGTCACCAGCATCGACGGGCGCGACCAGGTCACGGGTTTTCAGATGATGGGTGAGATCCTCGGCATGGACGGCATCGTGCACGACCAGCACGCCTGCGACGCCGTGGCGCTCGAAGACGCCGAAGTCTGCGTGCTGCCCTTTGACAAAATTGAGCAACTCTCGCGCGAGTTCAGCGCCTTGCAACACCACGTGCACAAGATCATGAGCCGCGAGATCGTGCGCGACCAAGGCGTGATGCTGCTGCTGGGCACCATGCGCGCCGAGGAACGGCTGGCGGCCTTTTTGCTCAACCTGGTGCAGCGCCTGCACGCGCGCGGCTTCTCACAGTCCGAACTGGTGTTGCGCATGACGCGCGAAGAAATCGGCAGCTACTTGGGCATGAAGCTGGAAACAGTGAGCCGCACCTTCTCGCGTTTCATGGATGAAGGCATCATCGAAGTCAAGCAGCGCTACGTGCTGATCAAAGACACAAAGGGTTTGGAGGCGCTCGCGAACCCCAACCATGCCGGTGCGGATGCAAAGGCCGAGAGGAACGGCAAGGCGGCTTAAAGCCCCACCCCCCCTGTCAAGGCCGGGGCGGTGGCATTTCCGGGCTGGCCGCGTGGTTGCGCGCCTCGCGCGCCGGGCGCAAGCTGGCTTCGTAAATCGCCCGCTGCTCGGGCGTGAGCACACTCAGCTTATGCGGATCAAGCTGGACCATGGGCACGTTGCGGTCCAACACCGGGTCGCGGTTGTTGACCGCGATGGTGACGAGCGTCAAGGAGGTAACGATCGAGGTGGCTGGCAGACCAAACACCAACCACGTGTATGGCTCGCGGTACCACGGGCGTGACGGCTTGGCTTGAACGGACGAAATGGCTTGATTCATGATGCGCGCAGTGTAGAGGAAGATTGAAACAAAGGCAATCAACGGGTGCTTTGAGCGCCCGCTTAATCAGCGTGGCACCATGAAAACCGAATCGGTTGCAGTGCGCAAGGACGGATCGGAATCGGCTTGCACCTCGATGCGGATCGGGTGTGCACCCGCCGGGCTGCTGCCTGGAGGCAAGCGCAAGGTGAGGGCCATGCTGCGCGCCGCAGTGGGCTCTAGGCTAAAGCGGGCCTCGGAGTCGATCTGCAAACCCGGCAAACCCTGCACCGTGATGCGATAGTGCTGCACCTGCTCGGTGGCGTTGAGCACGCGCAAACGAAACACGTTTTCTATATAACCTTGCTGCACCACGCGCGACATGACGCCGGAATCGCGCACCACGTCGATCTTGAGCGGGGTGCGAAGATACAAGCTCGTCAAAAGGGCCACTGTGATGAGCAGCAAAATGCCGCTGTAGACCAGCACCCGGGGCCGCCGCACCCGGCGCCAGATTTGCTGCGAGGTCCAGCCCTGCTGCAAGGCATTTTGAGTGGTGAAACGCACCAGCCCCTTGGGGTAGCCTACCTTGTCCATGACCGCATCGCAGGCATCGGCGCACACACCACAGCCTATGCACTCGTGCTGCAAGCCTTTGCGTATGTCGATACCCGTGGGGCAAACCTGCACACACAAGGTGCAATCCACGCAATGCCCGAGCTTGAGCTGCGCCAGGTCGGCCGTGCGCGCGCGCCCTCCCCTTGGCTCTCCGCGCCCGGCATCGTAGGTCACGATCAGGGTGTCGGGGTCAAACATTGCGCTTTGAAAGCGCGCATAGGGGCACATGTATTTGCAGATTTTTTCGCGCAAAAACCCGGCGTTGCCATAGGTGGCGAAGCCATAAAACAGAATCCAGAAGGTTTGCCACGGGCCCAGCGAGGCTTGCAAAACCGCTTGCCCAAGCTGGTCGATCGGTGTGAAATAACCCACGAAGGTAAAGCCGGTCCACAGACCGAAGCCAAGCCAGAGCAGGTGCTTGAGCGATTTTTTGCCGAATTTCTGGAATGAATGCCCGGATTGATCAAGCCGCATGCGGGCTTGGCGGTCGCCTTCTACCAGTTTTTCCATCCACAGATAAATTTCGGTATAAACCGTCTGCGGGCACGCAAAACCACACCACAAACGCCCGGCGACGGCGGTGAATAAAAACAAGGAGAGCGCCGAAATAATCAGCAAGACCGTGAGGTAAATCAGGTCGTGCGGAAATAAAACCAGGTTGAAAAGGTAAAAGGTTCGGGCTTCAAGATCGAATAAAACCGCTTGGCGATCGTTCCATTGCACCCAAGGCAGACCATAGAAAATGATCTGCGTGACCCAGACCATAATCCAGCGCCAACTGCTAAAAACACCCGACACCGAGCGCGGGTGCACCTTGTCTTCTGCCAGCACCACCGGTACTGAAAAGGGCTTGGTGGTGGCGGCAGAAGAAGCGCTCTTTTTGATATCTGACTCAGTCAATGGAACACCGCAACGGGACCTTGTTTAATTTGGCGCCGGGTTGGACTTGGCCCACACATAGGCCGTGAGCACATGAATCTGGTCTTCAGACAGCAACACGTTTTGCGGCGGCATGATGTTCATGATACCCATATTGATGCTGCGCACCACCGCATCGACGCCAAAGCCATGCAACCACACGTCGTCGGTCAGGTTGGGGGCTCCCATGGCGGTATTGCCCATGCCGTTGGCGCCATGGCAGGCAATGCAGGAGGCGAAATTGGCCTTGCCAGCGGCCGCACGCACGCTGTCATGCGGGGCACCAGACAAACTCATGACGTAATGTGCCACGTTGGTGACGTCTTCCGGCGTTCCCACCGCTTCGGCCATCGGCGGCATCACAGCCACACGCCCTTCGGTGATGGAAACCCTGATCGCTTCGGGGTCGCCGCCCCACAACCAATCGCCATCAGTCAGGTCGGGGAAGGTCAGGCTGCCGCGGGCGTCGGCGGCGTGGCACGCCATGCAATTGTTCATGAACAGGCTTTCACCGATTTGCAGCGCCATCGGGTCGCGCGCCAGTTGCTCGACCGGCATTTCCCTGAAGGCCGCAAATTTGGGTGCCACTGCGGCCAAGTTGGCTGCTTTTTCAGCCTTGTACTGCCCCGCAGAAGTCCAGTTCAAGAGACCCGGAAACTTGCCGAATGTCGGGTACAGCAAGCCATAGATGAGCGCGAAAACAATGGTGACGACAAAGAGCCAGACCCACCACTTGGGCAGCGGGTTGTTCAACTCGGTCAAGTCCTCGTCCCAGACGTGACCGGTCGTGTTGGCTGCGTTGGACTTGACATCGACTTTGCCGCTATACCACAGCAACAGTAAACAGGCCAAGATGCTGATCAAGGTGACACCGGCAATCCAGTAGTGCCAAAAATCGCTTGTGAAGTCGCTCATGATGATTCTCTCGTTAATGAGGTCGCAGCTCAATCTTCTTTGAAGGGCAGTTGGGCAGCTTCATCGAACTGCGCCTTGTTGCGCTTGGACCAGGCCCACCAAACGATGCCCAAAAAAAGCACCAAGCTGACCACGGTCACAATGCTGCGGTAGTCGTTTACGTCCATGATGATCGCCCTCGTATTGGTTTAGCGAACCGCTGTGCCCAAGATTTGCAGGTAGGCGATCAGGGCATCCATTTCGGTTTTGCCCTCGACCGCCTGCGCGGCTCCGGCGACTTCCTCGTCGGTGTACGGCGCCCCCAGAATTTGCAACACACGCAAACGACGGGGCATCGATTCCGCGTCCACCATCCGATCTGCCAACCACGGGTAGGCTGGCATATTCGAGTACGGACGCAGCGAGCGCGGGTCTTTCAGATGCTGGCGGTGCCATTCATCCGAGAAGCGGCCCCCGATGCGGTGCAGATCGGGCCCGGTGCGCTTGGAACCCCACTGAAACGGCCGGTCATAGACGAACTCACCCGCCAGCGAGAAATGCCCGTAGCGCATGGTCTCGGCGTGGAAGGGGCGAATCATCTGCGAGTGACAGGTAAAACAGCCCTCGCGGATGTAAATATCGCGCCCGGCCAACTGCAAGGCGGTGTAGGGCTGCAGACCTTCCACCGGCTGCGTGGTTGACTTCTTGAAGAACAGCGGGACGATCTCGACCAGCCCGGCGACCGAAATCACCGCCAAGATCAGCACGATCATCAGGAAGCTGTTGGTCTCGATCTTCTCGTGGGAACGCCCGATGCGGGAGCCCGGTTTGGTGTTGGCGCTGGAATTGTTGGTGTCAGCCATGTGGTGATTCTCCTCAAGCGTGAGCTGGGGCAACTGCAGGGATGCGAATTTGCGGCACCGGGCCCGCTTTCAGCCCCATGCTCACGGTCATCCAGACGTTCCAAGCCATGATGCACATGCCCGCAAAGTACATGGTGCCTCCGACCAGACGAATGGCGTAGAAGGGATAGGTGGCGCGCACCGACTCGCTAAAGGTGTAGGCCAAGGTGCCGTCATCGGCCAAGGCACGCCACATCAGGCCTTGGGTCACACCAGCGATCCACATCGCAGCGATGTAGAGCACGATGCCCACGCAGGCAATCCAGAAGTGCAACTCGATGGCGGGCACCGAATACATCTTTTTCTGACCAAACAGGCGTGGAATGAGGAAGTACAGCGCGCCCATGGAAATCAGGCCAACCCAGCCCAGCGCACCCGAGTGCACGTGGCCGATGGTCCAATCGGTGTAGTGGCTCAAGGCGTTGACGGTCTTGATCGACATCATCGGCCCTTCGAAGGTGGACATGCCGTAGAAAGAGAGCGAGACGATCAGGAAGCGCAGGATCGGGTCGTCGCGCAGCTTGTGCCAAGCACCCGAGAGCGTCATGATGCCGTTGATCATGCCGCCCCAAGAGGGGGCCAGCAGAATGAGCGAAAACACCATGCCGATGGATTGGGTCCAGTCGGGCAGCGCGGTGTAGTGCAGGTGGTGTGGGCCGGCCCACATGTAGGTGAAGATCAGAGCCCAGAAGTGGACAATCGAGAGCCGGTAGCTGTAGATCGGGCGCTCGGCCTGCTTCGGTATGAAGTAGTACATGATGCCCAGGAAGCCGGCGGTGAGGAAGAAGCCGACCGCGTTGTGGCCGTACCACCACTGGATCATGGCCGACTGCACCCCTGCCCAAGCCGAGTAGGCGTGCAGGAAGCTGGTGGGAATGGCGGCGCTGTTGACCACGTGCAGCAAGGCCACGGCCAAGATGAAGGCCCCGAAGAACCAGTTGGCAACGTAGATGTGATTGATCTTGCGCGTGGCCAAGGTGCCAAAGAACACCACGGCGTAGGAGATCCAAACGATGGTGATGAGCACATCAATCGGCCAGATCAGTTCGGCGTATTCTTTGCCGGTGGTCAGCCCCAGCGGAAGGGTAATGGCCGCAAGCACGATCACCAGTTGCCAGCCCCAAAAGGTGAGTGCCGCCAGCGGCCCCAGAAAGAGCCGGGTTTGGCAGGTGCGCTGGACCACATAGTAGCTGGTGGCAAACAACACGCAGCCGCCGAAGGCGAAGATCACCGCATTGGTGTGCAACGGCCGCAAACGACCAAAGGAGAACCACTCCAGACCAAACTGACCCAAGTTGAGTGCGGGCCAAATCATCTGGGCGGCGATGATCACGCCCACCAGCATGCCGACCACGCCCCAGACCACCGCCATCACGGAAAATTGTCTGACGACCTTGTCGTTGTAGATGCCGGCTTGGGCATCCGGATGGGCCCTGGACAGGGCATCTGCCGTTATTGCACTCATGGTTACTCCTCTACTCTTAAAAAAACATAGGGCGAGTGTCGCTGCCGGGGTGACGCCGCCACTTGACCTAGATCAATCGTCCTTCAAAATCCGCTCGCCCTCGCGCTCGATGTTATCGTATTGCCCGTTGTAGAGCGCCCACCAGAACAGGCCCAAGATGGCCAGCACCAGCAGCACCGACAAAGGGATGAGCACAAACAAGGAATCCATGGCTTTATCTCATAGAAAGGGCCGCAGCCGCAGCGGCCGGGTCGGGCACGGGCATGTCCGGCAAGCGCGACAAGCGCATGGCATTGCCTATGACCAAAAAAGAACTGAGCGCCATACCCAAGCCGGCCAGCCAAGGCGGCACGTAGCCCGCGATCGCCAGCGGAACCATGCTGGCATTGTATCCGCCCGCCCAGCACAAATTTTGCTTCAGGATGCGCAAAGTGCGCCGCGCCACTCGCACGGTTTGCACCAATTCAGACAGGCGACCGCTCTGCACCACGAAGTCTGACTGCGACTGCGTCAGCGGCGCCCCGTGGCCCAGCGCGAACGAGACCTGGGCGCGTGCCAGCACGGGCCCATCGTTCATGCCGTCGCCGACCATAGCAATTTGCGCGCCCTGCTGCTGCAAGGCCGCAACCACTTCGAGCTTGCGCTCGGGGCTGGCACCCGCCACCACCTGCTCGATGCCGAGTTGCTGCGCCACCCGCTGCACCGCGCCAAGCCGGTCGCCCGAGAGCAAATGCACCGAAAAACCCATTTCGCGCAGCTTTGCCACCGCCGCAGGGGCGTCGGCGCGCACGCCTTCGTCCATGACGAAGGTGGCCACCCAGCCGTGCTCGTCGCGCAGGTAGGCGCAGGGCGCGTCGAACACGCTGCGCCCCTGCGCCAGCAGTTGCGCCTCGTCGAGCTCGCACAGGGCGGCCGAGCCAAGCCGCCACTGCACCCCGCCCGCGCGCTCCAGCACCAGCCCAGCCCCAGGGCGCTCTTGCACCAGATCGACGGGCTCCGCGCCTCCTGGCGCGGCACCTGGCGCTGCACCAAGCTCGCCTTGATGGGGCGCGCTGGCAAGGGGCTGCGCCTGCACCGCTATGGCGCGCGACACCGGATGCAGCGAGGCTGAGGCCAGCGGCCAGGCCATGCGCAGGGCCTGCTCGCGCTCCAGGCCGGGGCGTGCGATCACTTCGCGCAACACCACCCGGTCTTGCGTGAGGGTGCCGGTTTTATCGAACACCACGGTGTCGATCTTGCATAGGGCCTCGAAGGCCAACAGGCGACGCACCAGAATGCCCCGCTGCGCCAGCGCGCCGGCCGAAGCGAGCATGGCCGAGGGGGTGGAGAGCGCCAGGGCGCAGGGGCAGGTGGCCACCAGCACGGCCACGGCAATGGGCACCGCCAGCGCCGGATCGATCTGCCACCAAAACCAGGCGCCAAAGCCGGCGCTCAACAGCACCAAGACCAGGAACGGACCGGCGATGCGGTCGGCCAGTTTGACCAAGTCGGGCTTTTCGGTCGAGGCCTGCTCCATGAGCGAGACGATCTGGCCAAAGCGGGTGTCGCGGCCGATTTTGTCAATGCGCACCAAGGCCGAACCGGCCAGGTTGTAGCTGCCCGCCACCACGCTCTGGCCGCGCAGCCGCGTGACGGGCTGGGATTCGCCGGTGAGCAGCGCCTCATCGACGGTGGCGCTGTCGCCCAGCACGGTTGCGTCACCCGGGAAGGCCTGACCCGCTTGCACCCGCAGCACATCGCCCACGCGCAGCCGCTTGAGCGAAACCACCTCAAAGCTGCCATCGGCCAACTGGCGCTCGCACTGCTCGGGCAGGCGGTTCATGAGCGCATCGAGCGAACCTGCGGTGCGGTCGCGCAGGCGCGATTGCAGGTAGCGCCCGCCGAGCAGGAAAAACACGAACATGGTGAGCGAGTCAAACCAGATCTCAGGGCCCCAGACCCCGGTTGGGTTGAAAGTGGCCCCGGTGCTGGCAATGAAGGTGACCAAAATGCCGATCGAGACCGGCATGTCCATGCCGATGCGCCACAGCCGCAGGTCGCGCCACGCGCTCTGGAAAAAGGGCATGCTGGAAAACAGCACCACCGGCACGCTCAGCATCCAGTTGGCCCAGCGCAACAAATGGGCGTAGACCTCTGGAATCTCGCCTGGCTCGGTGATGTAGAACGGCCACGAATACATCATGACCTGCATGGTGCAAAACGCGGCCACGAACAAACGCCACATGAGCAGGCGCGTTTCGGCCAGGCGCGCCTCCACGCTGAGCGCGTGGCGCATGGGCAGCAAACGGTAGCCGGTTTTCCCGACATCGCGCGCCAACCCCGAGAGCAGGGTTTGCGCCGGATCCCAGCGCAGCGTGACGCGGCGCGTGGCCGCATGCACCAAGACGGACACCACCCCTTTGCGGCCCGCCAAGGCGGCCTCGACGGTTTCGGTGCAGGCCGGGCAGTACATGCCCTGCACCATCAGGATCGACTCTTGCAGCGCCCGGCCGTCGACCTCGACCAAATGACTGAAGTCTTCCTGCTCGAGCGGGTCGTCGAGCACCAGAAAATCGTCATCGACCGTGAGCGGGCCCCGGTGCTGGCCCAGCAGGCCGGCCAAACCGGCTGGTGCTTCGGGCACGAGCACGCCCGGCTGCGCAAGCGCAGTCTGAGCAGCGACAGAGGAATTTGCCATGCGGTCGAGCATAACATTGCCCTGCGCGCTGCACGCTTGATTCATATCAAAGCGAGGGGATTTATGCACGTGACCGCGCTTCAATTCCCCCCCAATACAGGCACAATGCGCGCATGGCTTGCACTTAAAGGAGAAACTGCACCATGTACCAACGCATTCTCGTCGCCACCGACGGATCAGAGCTATCGGATCAAGCCGTGGCACACGCTCTTCAGCTGGCCAATGTCACCTGCGCCGAATTGATTGCGCTGCGGGTGGTGCCGCCCTACCCCAAAACCTACTTTGAGGGCGGTGTGGCCTTGAGCGAAGAGGAAGTTGCTCGCATCGAACAACAGTGGCACGAGGAAGCCATGGCCAGCCTGCATACCATTCAAGACCAAGGCCAGAAGCTCGATGTGAAGGTGCGGCCGGTGGCGATCAAGTCGGACCTGATTGCCGAAGCCATCATCGCCGCCGCGCAGCAGTACAAGGCCGACCTCATCGTGATGGCCTCGCACGGCCGCCGTGGCCTCAAGCGGCTGCTGCTGGGCAGCGAAACCCAGCAGGTGCTGACGCACTCGCACACGCCGGTGCTGGTGCTGCGCTAAGCCGAACAGCAAACGTTCAGGCGGGGCTGCTGCGCTGCCGGTGTGCCCAGCCCCACAGGGCGGCCCCGGCCAGCACCATGGGCAGGCTCAGCCACTGGCCCATGCTCAGGCCCAACCCGAGCAGACCGAGGTGCGCGTCGGGTTCGCGGAAAAACTCGGCGATGAAGCGAAAGCTGCCATAACCCATCAAAAACGCCGCCGACACCTCGCCCAAACGGCGCGGCCCGCGTGCATACAGCCACAGCAGCACGAACAGCAGCAGCCCTTCGAGCAAGGCTTGGTAGAGCTGCGAGGGGTGGCGCGGCAGATCGCCGGCGCCGCGAAACACCATCGCCCACGGCAGCGCCGGGTCGGCCACCCGGCCCCAGAGTTCGCCGTTGATGAAGTTGCCGATGCGCCCGCTGGCCAGCCCGATGGGTATGCAAGGCGCGATGAAATCGGTCACGCGCAGCCAGTTGACGCCCCTGCGGTAGGCAAACCAAGCCATGGCCAGCAAAATCCCGATGAAGCCACCGTGAAAGCTCAAGCCCCCTTCCCAGACCGCCACGATGCGCAGCGGCTCGGCCAGAAACTCCATGGGCCGGTAAAACAGCACATAGCCGAGCCGGCCGCCGATGATGATTCCCAGCACGCCAAAAAACAGCAGGTCTTCGATGTCGCGCCGGCCCCAGCCCAAGTTGGCATAGGTGGGGTGCTTGAGGCGGCGCAGCGCCAGCAAAAAAAACAACGCGAAGGCGACCAGGTAGGTCAGGCCGTACCAGTGGATGGACAGCGGCCCCAGTTGCAAGGCAACCGGGTCGATTTGCGGGTGGATCAGCATGGTGGTGTGGGCTGTGGTTGATCAGTCGAGCAGCGACAGGTCGCGCACCGCGCCCTTGTCGGCCGAGAGCACGAATTTGGCGTAGACCTTGAGTGCCGCCGAGACCTTGCGCGGGCGCGGCGCGGCCGGCTTCCAACCGAGCGCGTCTTGCTGCAAGCGGCGCTGCGCCAGTTCGTCGTCGCTCACCAGCAGCTCGATGCGGCGTTGCTCGATGTCGATGCGGATGCGGTCGCCTTCGCGCACCAGCCCGATGGCGCCGCCCGCGGCCGCCTCGGGCGAGGCATGACCAATCGAGAGGCCCGAGGTGCCGCCCGAGAAGCGCCCGTCGGTGAGCAGCGCGCAGACCTTGCCCAGCCCCTTGGATTTAAGGTAGGAGGTGGGGTAGAGCATTTCCTGCATGCCGGGGCCGCCGCGCGGGCCTTCGTAGCGGATCACGACCGCGTCGCCGGGCACGATCTGGTCGCTCAAAATCGCTTGCACGGCTGCGTCTTGGCTCTCGAACACGCGCGCCGGGCCCTCGAAGGCGCGCAGGGTCGAGGTGGGTACGCTGGTGGTGTAGCGCAACTGCTCGGCCTCAAACATGCTCTGATCGACCCCGGCGGTTTTGACGATGCAGCCATCAAGCGCCAGGTTGCCGTACAGCACCGCCAGCCCGCCGTCGCGCGAATAGGCGTGCGCCAGGTCGCGGATGCAACCATCGGCGCGGTCGGTGTCGAGACTGGGCCAGCGCTGGCTCTGGCTGAAGGCCACCTGGGTGGGCACGCCACCGGGGGCGGCGCGGTAGAAGGTTTGCACCTCGGGCGCGGGGGCGCGGGCGATGTCCCACTGCGCCAGCGCCGCCGCCAGCGTGGGGCTGTGCACGGTGCCGCAGCCGCTGTGCAGCAGCCCGGCGCGGTCGAGTTCGCCCAAAATGGCCATGATGCCGCCGGCGCGGTGCACGTCTTCGATGTGGTAGCGGTCGGTGTTGGGTGCGACCTTGCACAGCGTGGGCACGCGGCGCGACAGGCGGTCGATATCGGCCATGGTGAAGTCCACCTCGGCCTCGCGCGCGGTGGCCAGCAGGTGCAGCACGGTGTTGGTCGAGCCGCCCATGGCGATATCGAGCGTGACCGCATTCTCGAACGCCTCGAAGGTGGCAATGGAGCGCGGCAGCACGGATGCGTCGTCGCCCTCGTAGTGGCGCCGCGCCAACTCGACGATCAGGCGCCCGGCGCGGCGGAACAACTGCTCGCGGTCGGCGTGGGTGGCCAGCACGGTGCCGTTGCCGGGCAGGCTCAGGCCCAGCGCTTCGGTCAGGCAGTTCATCGAGTTGGCGGTGAACATGCCGGAGCAGGAGCCGCAGGTGGGGCAGGCGTTGCGCTCGATTTCGGCCAGTTCGGAGTCGGACACTTGGGAGTCGGCGGCCATCACCATGGCATCGACCAGATCGAGCTTTTTGAATTCGATCGTCTGGCTGCCGGGCACGCTGCGCTGCACCTTGCCCGCTTCCATCGGCCCGCCCGAGACGAACACCACCGGGATGTTGAGCCGCATGGCGGCCATCAGCATGCCGGGGGTGATTTTGTCGCAGTTGGAGATGCACACCAGCGCGTCGGCGCAGTGGGCGTTGACCATGTACTCGACGCTGTCGGCGATCACTTCGCGGCTGGGCAGCGAGTACAGCATGCCGTCGTGCCCCATGGCGATGCCGTCATCGACGGCGATGGTGTGAAACTCTTTGGCCACGCCGCCAGCGGCCTCGATCTCGCGCGCCACCAGTTGACCCAGGTCTTTGAGGTGCACGTGACCGGGGACGAACTGCGTGAAGCTGTTGGCAATGGCGATGATGGGCTTGTCGAAATCGCCGTCTTTCATGCCGGTGGCGCGCCAGAGCGCGCGCGCACCCGCCATGTTGCGGCCAGCGGTGGAGGTTTTGGAACGGTAGGTAGGCATAGGTGGCATTATCGCTTGCAAAATTTCAAGCGCCTTGATTTAACACCCGAAGCCAAGATGATTCCAAGGCATTCAAACGCGTTTGGCACCAGCGCCAAGGGGCGTCAAAGATGCTGGGTTTACAGCCCCTCCCTAGTCGAATCGCAGCGAAAAATCCACCGCCTTGATGTCTTTGGTCAAGGCCCCGATGGAGATGCGATCGACCCCGGTTTCAGCGAGCGCGCGCACGGTGTCGATATTCACCCCGCCCGAAATCTCGAGCAGCGCCGGTCCGCCCGGGTGCGCGGCGTTGCGGCGCACAGCCTCGCGCAAGATGGTCAAGTCCATGTTGTCGAGCAAGACCATGCGTGCCCCGGCGGCGAGCGCTTCATCGAGCTGCACCAGCGTTTCAACCTCGATCTGCACAAAGCGCGCGGGCGCTGCCCCTTGCGGTCCGGCCTGCTGCGCCTGGCGCAACGCCGCCGTCACGCCACCGGCGGCGGCGATGTGGTTTTCTTTAATCAGCACCGCGTCGTACAGGCCTAGGCGGTGGTTGCTGCCGCCGCCCACGCGCACCGCGTATTTTTGCGCCAGCCGCAAGCCGGGCAAGGTCTTGCGCGTGTCCACGATCTGCGCCCGTGTGCCCGCTACGCGCTCCACGTAGCGCGCGGTCTGCGTGGCCACGGCGCTGAGGGTCTGCAAAAAGTTGAGCGCGGTGCGCTCGGCGCTCAGCAAGGCGCGGGCTTGGCCTTCGATGCGCAGCACCACCTGATTTGCGGCACAGCGCTGGCCCTCGGGTACCAGCCAGTGCAGTTGCGCCACAGGGTCGAGCGCCTGCATCGCCGCCTGCACCCACGGTGCGCCGCAGAGCACGGCGGGTTCGCGCGCCAGCAAGTGCGCGCAGGCGCGACGTTCAGGGGCGATCAGGGCGGCGCTCAGGTCGCCGCTGCCGAGGTCTTCGGCCAAGGCGCGGGCCACATCGGCGCGGGCCAGCTCGGCCACGGCGGCGGGGGTGAAGGGGTCTGGGGCGGGGTTCGAATGGCTCATGGTGCAAGAAATTTATCCCGGATTGTCCCTCAGAGCGCAGTTGAGGTGAGCCCCTGAGGGCAGCCCTTGCACCCATCCGCCAATTAAACTCGCCAGCGCAGCCGCCGGGCCAGAAGCCCGCCTGAGTCACAATCCGGGCCATCTCGCCCCCCTACAGCCTCCAGCCGCAACACCCACCATGAGCGAAGCCACCGCCAGCACACCATACGGCACCCTGCCCACCGCCTCGCCGCTGCCACCGCGCAAGCCGGTGAGCCTGCCGCGCCTGCACGAGCTGCGCCAGCGCGGCGAAAAAATCACCATGCTCACCGCCTACGACGCCACCTTTGCCGCGGTGGCCGACAGCGCCGGGGTCGAGTGCCTGCTGGTGGGCGACTCGCTCGGCATGGTTTGCCAGGGCCTGAGCAGCACCGTGGGCGTGACGCTCGAAACCATGTGCTACCACACCCAGAGCGTGACGCGCGGGCTGCTCCGGGTGCAGGGCACGGCCTGGGTGATTGGCGACCTGCCCTTTGGCAGCTACCAGGAGTCGCGCGAGCAAGCCATGCGCAGCGCCATCGCCCTGATGCACGCCGGCGCGCACATGGTCAAGCTCGAAGGCGGCGGCTGGACCGCCGAGGTGGTGCGCTTTCTGGTCGAGCGCGGCATTCCGGTCTGCGCCCACCTGGGGCTGACGCCACAAACCGTGCACGCCCTGGGCGGCTACCGGGTGCAGGGGCGCAGCGAAGCCGACGCCCAGCGCCTGCAGGCCCACGCACTCGAGCTGCAAGACGCCGGGGCCAGCATGCTGGTGCTGGAAATGGTACCCGCCAACCTGGCCAGCGCCATCACGGCGCAGTTGCCGCACTGCCACAGCATCGGCATCGGCTCGGGCGCCGGCACCGCTGGCCAGGTGCTGGTGATGCACGATATGCTGGGTGTGAACCTGGGCAAGGCGCCCAAGTTTGTGCGCAATTTCATGGACGGGCACGGCAGTGTGGCCGCCGCCATGGCAGCCTATGTGCGCGCCGTGAAAGACGGCAGCTTCCCCGACCCGGCCCTGCACGCTTGGTGAGGAGCAGCCCCATGCGCATTTTTCACCACAGCGCCGAATTGCGCGCGCACCTGGCGCGCTTTGACCGCCCCGCCTTCGTGCCCACCATGGGCAATCTGCACGCCGGCCATCTGGCGCTGGTGCGGCAGGCACGCCCGCTGGGCGACGTGACGGTGGCCAGCATCTTCGTCAACCGCTTGCAGTTTTTGCCGCACGAAGATTTCGACAGCTACCCGCGCACCTTCGAGGCCGACTGCGCCCAGCTCGAAGCCGCCGGCTGCGAGGTGCTGTTTGCCCCCTCGGAGCAAGAGCTGTACCCGCAGCCGCAGCGCTACAAAGTGCTGCCGCCGCCAGAGTTGGCCGATATTCTCGAAGGCCAGTTTCGGCCCGGTTTTTTCACTGGCGTCTGCACCGTGGTGCTGAAGCTGTTCCAGCTCGTTTTTGGGCAGAGCAAGGGCGGCGGCCATGCCGTGTTTGGGCAAAAGGACTATCAGCAGTGGCTGGTGTTGCGCCAGATGGTGCAGCAGTTTGCGCTGCCGGTCACGGTGCATGGCGCGCCCACCGAGCGCGCCCCCGACGGGCTGGCTTTAAGCTCGCGCAACGCCTATTTGTCGGCGGCCGAACGCGCCGAGGCGGTGCAACTGAACCGGGTGCTGCAAAGCCTGGCCCAAGCGGTAGCCGAAGGTGCGAGCGATTTGGCCGCGCTGGAGCAGCAAGCCGTGGCGCGCCTGAACGCACGCGGCTGGCAGACCGATTACCTCACGCTGCGCCGCTGCAGCGATTTGCAGCACCCAGAACCTTCAGAACTGCCGGGTGCGGGGGCGCAATCGGGCCAACTGCTTGCGCTCGGTGCCGCACGGCTCGGGCGCACCCGGCTGATCGACAACTGGGTGTTCTGAGACTCAGGGCCGCTCCGGCGTGGGCTCGCGCCCCATCAACAGCTGCACCGCCTGCGCCGGGCTGAGCTCGGCGTCGAGCAGCGCCACCACGGCTTGCGTGATCGGCATGTCCACGCCCAGGGCGCGAGCGCGCTGCGCCACGGTGCGCGCGCTGTAAACCCCTTCGGCCACGTGGCCGAGGGCATCCAGCGCCTGCTGCAGGCTCTGCCCCTGCGCCAAGCGCAGCCCGACCTGGCGGTTGCGGCTCAGGTCGCCCGTCGCGGTGAGCACCAAGTCGCCCAAGCCGCTCAAGCCCATGAAGGTTTCGGCACGTGCGCCCAGCGCCAGCCCGAGGCGCACGGTTTCGGCCAGCCCGCGCGTGATCAGGGCCGCACGCGCGTTGTGTCCCAGTTGCAGGCCGTCGCACAGGCCGGTGGCTATGGCCAGCACGTTTTTCACCGCGCCGCCCACTTCCACCCCCACCACGTCGTCGTTGGCATAAACGCGCAGCGTGCGGCTGTGTAAAGCCGCCACCAGGCGCTGGCTCACGCACGCATCCGAGCTGGCCGCGACCAGCGCGGTCGGGGCGGCGGCGGCCACCTCCTTGGCAAAACTGGGGCCGCTGAGCACCCCCACCGCCAAGTCTGGGGCCTCTTGCAGCGCGATTTCGTGCCCGAGCAAGCCGGTGTGCTGCTCGAAGCCCTTGCACAGCCAGACCACGGGCACCGGCAGCCCGCGCAAACGGTGCAACAGGCCGCGCAGCGCCGCCATCGGGGTGCCCAGAATAATCAGATCTTCGCCAGCGCAAAGCTGGGCCAGATCGGCCTCGTCGGCAGCAAACAGCTCCAGCGCAGCAGGGAAAGGGCAGCCCGGCAGGTAGCGGGCATTGCAGCGCGCCGCCTGCATGGCGGCCACCTGCGCCGGGTCGCGCGCCCAGAGGCGCACGCGCTGCGTGGTGCCGCTGGCAGCCGCCGCGCCCGCACCCACAGTGCGCGTCGCCGCAATCGCCAGCGCCGTGCCCCAGGCACCAGCCCCCAGCAGCGTGATGTTCATGCCCGGCCTGGTGCGCCGTGCTTCATTGGACCGTAGGTGCGGGTGCGGCGGCTGCCTCGCCTTCGCGCGGCAGTTGCTGCTCGTACATGCCCTGGAAGTTGATTTCGGCCAGGTGCACCGGCGGGAAGCCGCCGCGCTGGATCAGGTCGGCCACGTTGCCGCGCAGATAGGGGTAGATGATCTGCGGGCAAGCGATGCCCAAGATCGGTCCGAGTTGCTCTTGCGGCAGGTTGCGCAGCTCGAAAATACCGGCCTGCTTGGCCTCCACCAGGTACAGGGTTTTGTCCTGGATCTTGGTCGTCACGGTGCAGGTCACGGTGACTTCGTACACCCCTTCAGCCAGCGGCTCGGCCGCCACCCCGAGCTGGATATCCAGCGACGGCTGCTCTTGTTGCAGCAAAATGTTGGGCGAATTGGGCTGCTCCAGCGAGGCTTCTTTGAGATAGACGCGCTGAATCTGAAACACCGGGGCGGCAGAGGTATCGGACATGGTTGATCTCGTGGTGAAAGACCCGCCAAGGCAGTTGCGCCAGCAGCGGGCCAGAAAAGGCAAGAAGGGCCGGGGCGAATTATCTCAGCAAGGGCAACAGCCCCCCGCGCGCATCGAGCGCATGCAAGTCGTCGCAGCCGCCTATGTGCTGCCCGGCTATGAAAATTTGTGGCACGCTGGTGCGCCCGGCGCGCTCGGTCATGGCGGCGCGCAGCTCTGGCCGGCCATCGACCACGATTTCTTCCCACTCTTGCACACCGCGTGCGCGCAGCAGGGCCTTGGCACGGTGGCAGTAGGGGCACCAGTCGCTGCTGTAGATCGTGATTTGTGCCATATTCAAAGGCTCTAGGCCTTCAGTTTTTACCCGGCGGCCCTTTTTGCACCGGCATGGCGGCAGCGCGCCAAGCACCCAAGCCCCCGGCGAGCGAATGCACCTTCTCGTAGCCGAGCTTCTTGGCCTGCGCCACCGCGCGCTTGGAGCGCATGCCCGATGCGCACACCATGATCAGCGGCGTGGCTTTGTTTTTGACCACCTGCGCCAAGCGCTTGTCCAGCTCATCGAGCGGCACGTGTTTGGCCTGGCCCACGTGCCCGGCGGCGTATTCCTCGGCCGAGCAGACGTCGATCACCGCCGCTTTTTCGCGGTTGATGAGCTGCACCGCTTCGGCCGGCGTGAGGCTGCCCGCACCACCCCCGCCCGCAACCATAGGCCACAACAACAGCGCCAGCGCCGTCACGGCAATCAGCACCAGAACCCAATTTTGTACGATGAAATCCACAACTGTCCTCAAAACACAAGCAGCCAGTATTTTAGAATCACAACCTCACCCCGCCCCGGCCTCACGCAAGAAATACCCATGCACAAGCTCGTCCTGATCCGCCACGGCGAATCCACCTGGAACCTGGAAAACCGCTTCACCGGCTGGACCGACGTGGGCCTGACCCCCACCGGCGTGGCGCAAGCCCGGTCGGCGGGGCAGTTGCTCAAAGCCGAGGGCTGGGCCTTCGACTGCTGCCACACCAGCGTGCTCAAGCGCGCCATCCACACCCTCGACCACTGCCTCGACGCCATGGACTGCGCCTGGCTGCCGGTGCTCAAAGACTGGCGCCTCAACGAGCGCCACTATGGCGCCCTGCAAGGGCTGAACAAGGCCGAGACCGCGCGCCAGTACGGCGAGGCGCAGGTGCTGCTGTGGCGGCGCAGCTACGACACCCCGCCACCCCCTTTGGCTCCCGACGACGCGCGCAGCGAACGCACCGACCGGCGCTACGCCGCCCTCGACCCCAGCCAGGTGCCGCTGACCGAATGCCTCAAAGACACGGTCGCGCGCATGGTGCCCTACTGGGAGCAGACGCTGGCGCCAGCCATTGCCAGCGGGCAGCGGGTGCTGGTGTCGGCGCACGGCAATTCGATCCGCGCCCTGATCAAGCACCTCGACGGCGTGTCAGATTCCGACATCGTGCAGCTCAACATCCCCAACGGCATCCCGCTGGTCTATGAGTTCGATGCCGCCCTGCGCCCACTGCGCCGCTACTACCTGGGCGATGCTGCGGCAGCCGAGGCGGCGGCCGCCGCCGTGGCGCGCCAGAGCCGCGGCTGAACATTCACACGGTTTTTCCAGGAACGCTACACCGCCACGGCGCTCCAAGCGCTATAGTGCGAGTCGCGTTGCCCACTGCGGGCAGAGGTTGAGAAAATGGGATACAAATTGAAAGTCGCGAGCTGGATCGCCATCGGGGCCTTGGCGGGCGCGCTGACCACCATGCAATTGCAGGCGGTCGCGCGCGGTGCCGTCACGCCGCTGCCGCTGGAGCAGTTGCAGCGGTTGGCTGCCGTCTATGGCATCATCAAAAGCGATTTCGTCAAGCCGGTGGACAGCGCCGAGCTGCTCAACGACGCCATCTCGGGCATGGTCGCGGGGCTCGATCCGCATTCGCAGTTCCTCGATCCGCGTCACTTCCGCGAATTCCGTGAAGGCACGGCGGGCCGCTTCGTCGGCGTCGGCATCGAGATCTCAATGGAAGACGGGTTGGTCAAAGTGGTCTCGCCGATTGAGGGCTCGCCGGCCTTTCGCGCCGGCCTGATGGCCAACGACCTCATCAGCCAGATCGACGACGCCCCGGTGCGCGGCATGACCATCGGCGAGGCGGTGCGGCGCATGCGCGGCGAGCCCAACACCCAGGTGCGCCTGATGATCATGCGGCGCAGCGAAAACCGCAGCTTCAGCGTGACCATCACGCGCCAGGAAATTCGCACCCAGAGCGTGCGCAGCCGCATGGTCGAGCCCGGTTTTGCCTGGGTGCGGGTGTCGCAGTTCCAGGAGCGCACGATCGAAGACTTTGCGCGCCAGGTGCAGGCGCTGTACCAGCAAGACCCGCAACTCAAGGGCTTTGTGCTGGATTTGCGCAACGACCCGGGCGGCCTGCTCGACGCGGCCGTGGCCATGTCGGCCGCCTTCTTGCCCGAAAACGTCGTCGTGGTCACCACCAACGGCCAGTTGCCCGAGAGCCGCGCCACCTTCCGCGCCGCGCCGCGCTACTACCTGCGCAGCGGCACCGACCACATCCAGCGCCTGACCGAGGCCACCCAAGGGCGCTTGCGCACCGTGCCGCTGGTGGTGCTGGTCAACGAAGGCTCGGCCTCGGCGAGCGAGATCGTGGCCGGGGCGCTGCAAGACCACCGCCGCGCCACCATCATGGGCAGCCAGACCTTTGGCAAGGGTTCGGTGCAGACGGTGCGCCCGCTCGGCCCCGACACCGCCATCAAGCTCACCACCGCGCACTACTTCAGCCCCAGCGGGCGCGCCATCCAAGACCGCGGCATTCTGCCCGATGTGTGGCTCGATGAAACCGCCGCCGGTGACGTGCTGGCGGCACTGCGCCCGCGCCAGGCCGATATCAGCGCCGGCCGAAGCGATGCCCCGGCACGCGAACTCACCGAGGAAGAACGCGCCCGCGAACGCCAGCGCGAGCAAGAGCGCGAGGCGGCGCGCCAGCGGCTGGAGGAACAGCAGCGCCTCAACCCCGGCCAGCGCCTGTTGCCCGAATTCGGCTCGGCCGAAGACTTCCAACTGCGCCAGGCGCTCAACCATTTGCAAAATTTGCCGGTTCAGGTGAGCCAGACCAGGCGCGAGCGCCCAGCGCCTGAGCGCACCCGCAACTAAAGGCACCCCCCAGTGTCGTGTCTGCCTTGAAAGCGGATCTGCCCGACTTGCCCGATCTGGCCGACGCGCAACTGCTGCGCTACTCGCGCCACATCCTGCTCGAAGAATTCGGCATTGCCGGGCAGCAGCGGCTGCTGGCGGCGCACGCAGTGGTGGTGGGGGCCGGGGGGCTGGGCTCGCCAGTGGCGCTGTATCTGGCGGCAGCCGGGGTTGGGCGCATCACCTTGGTCGATCACGACGTGGTGGATGCCACCAATTTGCAGCGCCAGATCGCGCACACGCTGGCGCGCGTGGGCCAGCCCAAGGTGCATTCGGCGCAAACCGCCATGCTGGCCATCAACCCCGAGCCGCGCATCGAGGCGCTGGCGCAACGCGCCGACGCCACCTTGCTCGAGCGCTTGCTGCCCAGCGCCCACGTGCTGCTCGACTGCAGCGACAATTTTGCCACCCGCCACACCCTCAACCGCGCCAGCGTGCGGCACCGGGTGCCGCTGGTCTCGGGGGCGGCAATCCGCTTCGACGGCCAGCTGGCGGTATTCGACCCGCGCCAGCCCAGCTCGCCTTGCTACGCCTGCGTGTTCCCCGAAGCGCAAGCCCCCGAAGAAACGCGCTGCGCCACGCTGGGGGTGCTGGCGCCGCTGGTGGGGTTGGTGGGCTCGCTGCAGGCCGCCGAAGCGCTCAAGTTGCTGGCGGGCATGGGCTCGGGCATGGTCGGGCGCCTGCTGCTGCTCGACGCTTTGCGCACCGATTTTCAGCCGCTGCGGCTGGCGCGCGACCCAGGTTGCCTGGTGTGCGCTGGCAGCGCCCGGCCCTGAAGCCGCCCGCCCCAGCCGCCCCAGCCACCCTTGGGCGCTACTTGCCGGTGCGCGCCGCGATCAGTGCCAAAAACTCGCGCCGCAGGTCGCTGTTTTTTAGGAACACCCCGCGCATGACCGAGTTGATCATGCGGCTGTCCATGTCTTTGACGCCGCGCCAAGACATGCAGTAGTGGCTGGCCTCCATCACCAGCGCCAGGCCGTCGGGCTGGGTTTTTTGCTGGATCAGGTCGGCCAGTTGCACCACCGCCTCTTCCTGGATTTGCGGCCGCCCCATGACCCATTCGGCCAAGCGGGCGTATTTGGACAGGCCGATCACGTTGGTGTGCTCGTTGGGCAGCACCCCGATCCAGATTTGGCCGATCACCGGGCACAGGTGGTGGCTGCAGGCGCTGCGCACCGTAATCGGGCCCACAATCATGAGCTCGTTGAGGTGCTCGACGTTGGGAAATTCGGTGATCGCCGGAGCATTGACGTAGCGGCCCGCAAACACCTCTTTGAGGTACATTTTGGCGACCCGGCGCGCCGTGCGGTCGGTGTTGTGGTCGTGCTCGGTGTCGATCACAAGGCTGTCAAGCACACCCTGCATTTTCCCCGTTACTTCGTCGAGCAGGGCCTCGAGTTCACCGGGTTGCACGAAGTCGGCGATGTTGTCGTTGGCATGAAATCGTTTGCGCGCCGCCTGCAGGCGCTGGCGTATGACCACCGACATGGGCAAGCCTTCATGGGTGGCGCGGTCGGCCTCGAGGTGGGGGGCTGGCATCAACATGGGCGGCATCCTATCACCATCGGCCCTGTGCCGTGGCCCATCAGTAGCGATAGCCACCCAAGTAGAGCAGCGCACGCATGATGCCAAAGGCCAGCCGGTCGAGCAGGCGCTGGCGCCAAGGCCGGCTGGCGAGTCGGTCGGCATCGACGGGCTCACCGGCGCTGTGCAGCAGCTCGTGCAGGCGGTTGCGCAGCAGGCGCGCAAAGGCGGGGTCGGTCGTCACCACGTTGGCTTCGCGCGTGAGCAACAGGCTCACCGGGTCGAGGTTGCACGATCCCACCGTGGCCCAGCGCCCATCGACCACCGCCACCTTGGCGTGCAGCGAACTGGGGGCGTATTCGTGGATTTCGATGCCCGCAACCAGCAACTGGTGATACACCGGGCGCGCGGCGTGGTATTGCAAAAAGCGCTCGTATTTGCCGTGCAGCAGCAGCCGCACCCGCACCCCGCGCTGCGCCGCCCGCACCAGTGCGCTGCGCAGGCGCCGCCCGGGGATAAAGTAGGCGTTGGCGAGCACGATTTCGGTGTTTGCCTGTTCGATCGCCGCCAGGTAGGCGCGTTCGATGTCGTGCCGATGGCGCAGGTTGTCGCGCAGCAAAAACGCGGCCGCCGCACCCGCCACCGATTGCTCCAGTTGGGGCCGGCCCGGGTGCACCGCATGCTCCCACCACGGCCAAGGCTGCGCATCAGGCAAACCGGCGCGCAAGGCCCGCCAAGCGGCGCGAAATTCGCGCTGGCGCGCCGAGCGCAGCGCCAGCATGCGCCACCAGAGCTGCTCCATGGCTTCGAGCATGTCGGCCACCAGCGGCCCGCTCACTTGCAGCGCGTAATCCAGCCGGGGGGCAGCCAGGCGCCCGAGCACCACGTCGTCGCGGTCGTCGATCAGGTTGATGCCACCACAAAAGCCCAGCAAGCCGTCAACCACGCACAGCTTGCGGTGCAGTCGGCGCCAGTTGCGTGGCAACAGCAAGCCCGCTCGCCCCAGCGGCCGGTAAAAGCGCCACTGCACCCCGGCGGCGTCAAAGCGCGCGCGCCAGTCAGAGGGCATCTCTGGCACCCCAAAGGCATCCAGCACCAGCCGCACCTGCACCCCGCGCCGGGCGGCGCGCTCGAGCGCCTCGGCCACTTGCAGCGCGTCGTGGGCAAACTCGAAAATGTAGGTTTCAACGTGCACCAGGTGCTGCGCCCGGTCGATGGCCTGCACCATGGCCGCAAAAAGCGCCGCCCCGCCTTCAAGCAGGCGCAGGCGGTGGCCGGGGTGCAGCGCTCGTTTCAATTCCACCCCAGGTGCGCGATCAGCGGCAGGTGGTCCGACATGCGCCGCCACGCAAGGCCATGCGGCACGTGCGCGTGCAGCAGTTGCATGCCGCGCACATAAATTCGGTCCAGGTGCAGCAGCGGCAAGCGCGAGGGGAAGGTGGGCAGCCGCAGGTCTTCAAAAGTGCGCAGGCCAAACTCGGCCATGGGCCGGTGCAACTGCACGCCCCAATCGTTGAAATCGCCTGCCACCACCAGCGGCTCACCGTCTGGCACGTGGGCCTGCAAAAAACGCCCCAGCGCCTGCACCTGGCGCGCGCGGCTGGCCTGGATCAGGCTCAGGTGCAGCACCACCACGTGCACCGTGCGCTGCTGCACCTGCACCGTGGCGTGCAGCAGGCCGCGGCGCTCGAAGCGGTGGTCGGTGACGTCGTGGTGGCGGTGCGCCAGCACCGGCCAGCGGCTCAGCAAGGCGTTGCCGTGCTCGCCGTGGCGCGTCACCACGTTGCTGCGATAAACCGCCTCATAGCCCTCGGGGGCCAGAAAATTGGCCTGACAACCGGTTGGCCAGTGCGCAAACAGGCGCTGCATCTTGCGGTTCACGCCGCGCACCTCTTGCAGGCAAACGATGTCGGCGTCAAACTGCTCCACCGCATGCCCGAGGTTGTGGATTTCAAGCCGGCGCGCCGGCCCCAGGCCTTGTACGCCCTTGTGGATGTTGTAAGTGGCTATGCGCAGGGTGTCCATGGCACTATCATGCCAGCCGTAGGCGGGATTTTTGTAGCGCTGGCACTTGTCGGGCTAAAGTTTCGCCGGGTATGACCGAAAACCCTCATAACGGACTTGCAAAAGGGTTCGTCGTCAAGCCAGCATAGGGTTGGTTTTGACCCTCCCCCGGCACTTGCCGGCGCTGCCGGCATCTTCCGGCACCTGTCGGCGCTGTTTGCACCTGTTTGCTTCAAAGGAGCTTCATCATGGTCATGTCCATCAACACCAACGTCAACTCGCTCACCGCCCAGCGCAACGCGATTAACACCCAAAACTCGCTCGCCACCTCGATGCAGCGCCTCTCCTCGGGCCTGCGCGTCAACAGCGCCAAAGACGACGCCGCCGGCTTGGCCGTGGCCGAGCGCATGAACACCCAGGTGCGCGGCATGAATGTGGCCATCCGCAACGCCAACGACGGCATCTCGCTGGCGCAAACCGCCGAAGGCGGCTTGGCCGTGATGAGCGACATGATGCAGCGCATGCGCGAGCTCGCCGTGCAGTCGATCAACTCGACCAACACCTCGGCCGACATCGCAGCCCTGAACCAAGAATTCACCCAGTTGCGCGACGAAGTCAACCGCACCATCAGCGCGGTGCAGTTCAACGGCACCTCGCTCTTTACCACCACCACCGACTTCGCCTTCCAGGTCGGGGCCAACAGCGGCCAGACCATCACCGTTGGCAGCGCAGCCATGAACATCAACGCCGCCACCGGCGGCATGTCGGGTGTGACCCAAGGTACTGGGGTGGCCTCCGGCCTCAACGTCACCACGAATTCCGCCAACGCTGCGGTGCTGTCGGCACTCGACACCGCCTTAGCCACCGTCAACTCCACCCGCGCCACCTTGGGTGCGGTGCAGAGCCGCTTCGAGAACACTGTCAACTTCCTGCGCACCTCGGTAGAAAACCAGTCCGCTGCACGCGGGCGCATCATGGACGCCGACTTCGCCGCTGAAACCGCCAACCTGAGCCGCAGCCAAATTCTGCAGCAGGCCGGCACCGCCATGATCGCGCAAGCCAACCAGTTGCCCCAAGGCGTGCTGGCGCTGCTGCGCTGATCGGGCAGGCGGCGGCCAAACCGGCACACCATCGGCGGGCCGCAAAACCAGCGCGCCGTCGCGGCCAATCTTGGTTCTGCCAAGCTTGGCCGCAGTGCTTTGGCTTTTCCGGCTTTCAAAAAACCGCCGTTGCTGCTAGAGTGCAAGAGCTTGACTGGTTTCGCGCCTATATCGCAACCGCCTTTTATTGCAGGAGTGCACCATGGCCATCTCATCACCCGGCATCGGCAGCGGACTCGACGTCAACGCCATCGTGCGCCAGTTGGTGGCCTTGGAGCGCCGCCCCATCCAGCAACTGCAAACTCAGGCTGGCAGCCTGCAGACCCAGCTTTCTGCCTTTGCGCGTGTGCGCTCCGATTTGGCCGGCCTGCAAGACGCCGCCGCGCGCCTGCTCGACCCCAGCCTGTGGGGCAGCCGCAATTTCAGCTCCAGCAACAGCGCCGCGCTCAGCGGCAGCGCGGGCACCTCGGCTTTGGCCAGCAGCTTTTCGGTGCAGATCGCGCGGCTGGCGCAGGCGCAGGGAGCGGCTTCGGCTGGTCGCGCCATCGATGCCCAGCTCGGAGCGGCGGGCTCGCTGGAGTTTCGCGTTGGCACCTGGAGCGCCAACAGCTTTGCCGGCGGCACCTCGGTATCGGTCGCGGTGCAGGCCAATGACACCTTGAGCACTCTGGCGGCGCGCATCAACGGGAACAACACCGGCGTGTCGGCGCTGGTGCTGCGCAGCGGCGGCCAAGAGCAGCTCCTGTTGCGCGGCAGCAACACCGGCGCGGCAGCGGGCTTTGAGGTGCGCGCGCTCGACGGCGGCGGTGCCCCCATCACCGATTCCTCCAGCGCCCTGGGCAGCCTGAATCACTTCCACAACGGCACCGCCCTGGTCGGCATGGGCCGCACCCAAGACGCGCTGGACGCGCAGTTCAGCGTCGATGGTGTGGCCCTAAGCTCGCCCGCCAACACCGTGAGCAACGTGGTGCCGGGCCTGACGCTCAATCTGCAACAAAGCACCACCGCCACCCTGCCCGGCAGTCCGGCCACGGCGGTGCAGGTGTCGGTGCAGCAAAACAACACCGTGGTGCGCGACGCCATCGAGGCCTTCCGGGTTGCCTACAACCGCATCAACGCCACATTGTCCGAGCTCACACGGGCCGACCCCGTCGGCAACGCCGACGGCCCGCTGCAGGGCGACGGCACCGCCCGCAGGCTGCAAATCGCGCTGCGTCAACTGGTCACAGGCAACGGCCCGACCGGCGCCGCCTTTGGCCGCCTGAGCGACATGGGCCTGCAAGTGCAACGCGACGGCTCGCTGGCCGCCAACGCCACCCGGCTCGATACCGCCATGGGCAACCTGGACGGCTTGCGCCGCTTTCTGGCCGACACCGGCACTGCCGGGGCCGACGTGGGCGTGGCGCGGCGCCTGCGCGACTTTGCCCTGGCCGCCAACGGCACCGAGGGCTCGGTGAACGGCCGCAACAGCGCCATCCAGGCCCACATCGAGCGCAAGAACGACCGCATCGAGCGGCTCGAAGACCGGCTGCTGCGCACCCAGGCCAGCCTGCTGGCCCAATACACACGGCTCGATACCAATCTGGGCGCCATCAACGGCCTAGGCAGCTTCGTGAACCAGCAACTGGCGCAGTGGAACCGCAGCAGCCGCTGAACCTGGCCCAACCAAGTCGGCCACACTGAGCCGACCGTGCCCCCCTCCCCTTGCGGGGGCCTTTTGCAAGCCCCGATAAGCCCCGGCCTAGCCCCGTTTATCGGGGCTTTGCTTTTGGGCCTGCGCTTTCACAATCTCCCCAACACCCGGTGCATCTGATCCTACCCAGCGTCTGCGGGGCAAGCCGAGTGGATTGATCTGAAACCGCCGACCCCACCAGGAGCTTGAATCATGGCAATGACCATCAACACCAACGTAAATTCGCTCACCGCCCAGCGCAACGCGATTAACACCCAAAACTCGCTCGCCACCTCGATGCAGCGCCTGTCCTCGGGCCTGCGCGTGAACAGCGCCAAAGACGACGCCGCCGGCTTGGCCATCGCCGAGCGCATGAACACCCAGGTGCGCGGCATGAATGTGGCCATCCGCAACGCCAACGACGGCATCTCGCTGGCGCAAGTGGCCGAAGGCGGTCTGTCGGTGATGTCCGACCTGATGCAGCGCATGCGCGAACTCGCCGTGCAGTCGATCAACTCGACCAATACCCCGACCGACGTCGCGGCCCTGAACCAGGAATTCACCCAGTTGCGCGACGAAGTCAACCGCACCATGAGCGCGGTGCAGTTCAACGGCACCTCGCTCTTTACCACCACCACCGACTTCGCCTTCCAGGTCGGGGCCAACAGCGGCCAGACCATCACCATCGCCGGCTCCGCCATGAACATCAACGCCGCCACTGGCGGTATGTCGGGCGTGACGCAAGGTGGTGGCGTGGCTTCCGGTCTCGTCACCGCCACCAACTCCGCCAACGCCGCCGTGCTGTCGGCACTCGACACCGCCTTGGCCACCGTCAACTCCACCCGCGCCACTTTGGGTGCGGTGCAGAGCCGGTTCGAGAACACCATCAACTTCCTGCGCACTTCGGTCGAGAACCAATCGGCCGCCCGCGGGCGCATCATGGACGCCGACTTTGCCGCCGAAACCGCCAACCTGAGCCGCAGCCAGATTCTGCAACAGGCTGGCACCGCCATGATTGCGCAGGCCAACCAGATTCCGCAGGGCGTTCTGCGCTTGTTGCAGGGTTAAGCGAAGCGAGGCACGCGATTTAGGTAGAACTCGGCGGCGCAACCTGAGCCCGCCGCATAATCGCCTGCGCCATGCAACACCTCCTGCCCCAGCTCCAGGCCCTGCGCACCGGCACCGGAATTTACCGGCACGCTGCGCAGCCCTACTACATCGTGGCCCCGGCCTATGCCGAACGCTCTGCCGGCGTGCGGCTGCTGCACCAGTTGTGCAGCCTGCTAAACCGGCTCGGCTTCGAGGCCTACGTGCAATCGCCCCAGACCAGCGGCGAACTGTGGACACCTCAACTCACCCCCGCCATCCAGTTCGCACACTGGAAGGCGCGCAAGGTGCCGGTGGTGGTCTATCCCGAGGTGACGGCGCGGCACGCACTGGAACTGGGCCTGGCGGTGCGCTACCTGCTCTACTACCCCGGCATCCACGGCGGCCCCAAGGTTTTCGATGCCAGCACACTGGTCTTCAAACTCGGGGCCGATGTGCTATACCCCGACGGGCACAGCCTCGAACTGCCGACCATCGACACCGAATTGTTCCAACCGCCCCCGGCAGGCACACCGCGCGACTTGCTGTTGTTTTACTACAACCGCTATGCGGGCCAATTGCGCGACTTCGGGCCTGATGCAGTAGAAATCTCACCCAAAAAGCCCAAAACCCTAGGCGAAACCGCCGCCCTGTACCAGCGCGCCCGGGTTCTGTACGCCTACGAATACTCCACCGCCGCCCAAGAGGCGAGGCTGTGCGGCTGCCCGGTGGTGTATTTGCCCAACGAGGAACGCCTGCCCGCGCTCGACCGCCTGATCGGCTTTTGGGGCTTGGCTGGCTTGGCTTGGGGTGACGCGCCCGAGCAAGTGCGGCAAGCCCAGCGCAGCGTGGGCGATTTTCCGGCACAGTACGCGCAACGCATGGCCCATTGGCGCGAAGATTTGCTCGCTTTCATCGAAAAAACCCAGCAGACCGCCAGCGCCCTGCCCTTCGAGCAAGCCTGGCCGCAAGCCACGCTGGACCAGATGCCGGACGTTTGCACCACCGTGGCCGATAAGGCTGCGCGCGCCGACCGCTTGCTCTGGCAGCGCCTGCACCCGCAATACACCCAGTGGTGCGAGCGCAGCAGCCTGCGCGAGATCGACGCCGACATCTACGCCGAGCACCTGGCAGCCGGCCGGGTCGAGCCGCTCACGGTGCTGATCGACCAGCGCGGGGCCACGCTCGATGCCTTGGCCGATACGCTCGACAGCCTGGGCCAGTGCCTGGGGCAGCCGGTGCAATTGCACATCGTTGACCACTCCAGCGCCCCCGAGGGCTTGGCCGATGCGCCCGGCATCGTCTGGCACCAAGTGGCTGCGGGGAAGTCGCTGCAAGCGCTCCCCATGCTGGTACTGCCCACGGCTTGGGTGCTGCTGCTGACCAGCGGCAGCCGGCTGGCCCCGCGCGCGCTCATGGAGTGGGGCCTGGCGGTGGCCGAGTTCCCGCAGGCGCGCCTGATCTACGCCGACGAAGACCTGCACAACCCCGACGCCCAGCAGCGCTACCCCTTTTTCAAGCCCGATGCCAACGTCGAGCTGCTGCGCTGCATGAACTACCTCGGCCCGGCCGTGGCCATGCAAGGCGCACTCTGGCAGCAGCTCGGCCAGCCGCTGCCGGGAGCCGAACTCTACGCCGCTGCGCTGGCGCTGCTGGCCCGCTATGGTCGACCCGTGCTCGGGCATATCGACACCGTGCTGGTACACGCCGGCAGCGGCATGGCCAGTGCGGCCGAGGCGCAAGAGTTTGATCTGGCGCTGCAGGTATTGCAGCAGCAAGGCCTGGCCGAGCGCTTGCAGCCGCTGCCGCGCTGGGGCACTTGGCTGGTGCCGCACCGCTTGCGGGGGCCGGCCCGAGTCTCGCTGGTGGTGCCCACGGGCTTGCAAACCGGTTATCTGCGCAGCCTGTTGCTGGCGGCCGCCAAGCTCAACGACTTGCCACTGGCCGAAGCCATCTTGGTTTGCCAGCCGGAGCACGCCGAGGAAGTGCGGCTGGCCAGCGCCGACACCTTGAGCGTGCCGGTGCATATCGTGCTGCTGCCCGAAGGCGAGTACAAGCACGCCGCCGCGCTCAACGCCGGCTTCGAGCGCGCCAGCGGCGAATTCGTACTGGTCTGCGACGACGACACCGAACCGCTGCACGTCGGCTGGCTTGAGCGCTTGGTAGCCATTGCCCAGCAAAGCGATGTGGGGCTGGTGGCCCCGCGTCTGCTCTCCTCTAAAGAGGCTGAGCCCAAAGTGGTGGGCGGCCCGGTGCTGCTGGGGGTGCAGGGGCTGGCGGCGAGCTACTGTGGCGAAGAAGGCTGGCTCGACGAAGCCGGGGCCTATTCGCGCCTGCAACTCACGCAAGACAGCAGCGCCGTGAGCGGGCATTGCTTCGTGCTGCGCAAAGCGCACTGGGAGCGCGTGGGCGGCTTGCGCGAGCAGCGCTACCCGCTGTTCTTGGGCGTGCTCGATCTGTGCCTGCGCCTGGGCGCGCTGGGCCTGCGCCACGTCTGGACTCCGCTGAGCAGCATGGTGCACCACGGCGGCAAAACGCTGCAGGTGCGGCGCAGCGAGGTGCACGAGCGCATCCGCTTGGCGGATCAAGAGCTGGTCGAGCGTGGCCAGATAACCGACGACTGGGCCGCCGAGCTGGCGCAAGACCGCTGCTACAACCGCCAGCTCTCGCTGCTGCGGCCCTTCGACATCGAAGCCGATATCGTGATCGACTGGAACCCGCGCCGGCGCGACCGAGCGCGTGCGCTGGCGCTGCCGCTGCGCAGCGGCGCCGGCCAGTACCGGGTGGTCGAACCCCTGCACGCCTTGCAAGATGCCGGACTGGTGCAAAGCTGCGTGGTGCTGCCCATGGCGGGCGGGGCGCAGCGCGTGCTGCAGCCGCTGGAGCTGCGCCGCGCCCAGCCCGATGTGCTGGTGCTGCAACACGCCGTCGATGATGGGCAGCTCAGCCAGGTGCGGCACTACAAACGCGCTGCGCCGCAAACCGTGATCGTGCAGATGGTCGATGACCTGCTGGGCGAGGTGCCGGAACAGCACCCCAACCGCGTGTTCCAGAGCCGCGAAGGGCACCAGCGCATGGTGCAGACGCTGCGCGCCAGCGACCGGCTGGTGGTGACCACCGAAACCCTGCTGCAGCACTACCGCCAGTACGTGCCCGATGTGCGCCTGGTTCCCAACAGCCTGGACCGGCCCTGGTTTGCGCTCGACGTCAAACGCGAGCCGGGGGAACGCTTGCGCGTCGGCTGGATCGGGGCCGGCCAGCACCAAGGCGACCTCGAACTCATCGCCCCGATCGTGGCCGAATTCGCCGCCGATGTCGATTGGGTCTTCATGGGCATGAGCATAGACGCCATCAAGCCGCACCTGAAGGAGTTTCACTCCTTCGTCTCGATTGCCGAGTATCCGGCCAAAATGGCCACGCTGAACCTCGACATCGCCATTGCGCCGCTGCAAGACAACCTGTTCAACCGCTGCAAAAGCAACCTGCGCCTGCTCGAATACGGTGCCATGGGCTGGCCGGTGGTGTGCTCCGATGTATTCCCCTACCGCAGCGACGAGCCGCCGGTGCTGCGCTGCGCCACCCCCGAGGACTGGCGCGCCGCGCTGCGCCGCCTGATCGACGATGCCGCGCTGCGCGCAGAACTGGGCCAGCAATTGCAGCAGTGGGTGCAAGAAAAATACGCCCTGCGAGGCCTGACACAGCGCTGGTTTGACGCGATTTTTGCCCCCTCCCAACCCACGAGCCTGCCATGAAAGTCTGCCACTGCGACCGCCAGTATTTCTACCAGATTCTGGGCGTGGCCTTCAAGGCCCTCAAAGTGCGGCCGCGCGTGGCCGAACTCGGGGTGCTGCGCGGCGAAAACGCGGCCCGGCTGCATCAGGCCCTGGAGCCGCAAACCCTGCTGCTGGTGGACCCCTGGAGCAGCGCCGCCACGGCGCTGGCCACCCACCCCTTTGAGGACGCCCTGCCTTGGATCGACCCACCGCAGGTTTACAACGCCTACTACGGCGGCGATCTGGGCGAGCAGGCCACTTTCGACCGGCTCTACGATGAATGCCGCCAGCGCTTTGCCGCGCACAGCAACGTGGAAATCCTGCGCCAAAGCGCCGACGCCGCCTTGCAGACCCTGAAAAGCCGCCACGAGGCGGCGCTGGACCTGATCTACATCGACGCCAACCACCAGTACGAGTGGATTTTGCGCGACCTGCTGCTGTGGAGCGAGCTGTGCGCACCCGACGGCGTGCTGATGCTCAACGACTGCTGCCACAGCGCCGCCGGCATCCGGCAAAACCTGGGCGTGCTCGAAGCCGTAGGCTCCTTCGTCAAGCGCAGCGACTTCATCCCGGTGCTGCTGACCCACACCGACTGGTCGGACCTGATTTTGTGCCGCAAGGCCGGTGTGATGGAGCTGTTGCTCGATCAGGTGATTTCCAACATCGACCTGCGCTACGTCGAGGTGCCGCACCAGTTGCTGCCCGCGGCGCGTGTGGTTCAATGCGCCAATGGCTACAACATCAGCTTCAAGTGATGCACCCGCGCACCCACCTTGGGCGCGCCCAACGCAGTGGGACGCGGCGGTGCTGGGCCGGCCCAGCTTTGAATTGACCGATACCAGCGCGCAGGCCCTGCAATGGGCTGTGCAGCACAGCGGGCACCACAGCGTGCGCGTCGATCCGCTGGCCTGCACCCGCGCCTTGCACGCGCACGGTTTCTACTACTGCGACACCCTGATCGAACCCCATTGCCAGCCTGGCTGGCTGATCGAGCACCCCCACCCTGCGGTGGCCTTGCACCCATCGCCACCGCTGGCCGCGCTGGAAGCGATTGCAAGCGGGGCCTTTGTGCATGGCCGCTTTCACCGCGACCCGTATCTGGCGCGCGAGCGCGCCGAGCAACGCTACCGGCAATGGCTGGGGCAGTTGCATGCCGCCGGCAAGGTCTGGGGCGTGTCGATGCAGCAGCAGGTGCTGGCCTTCATCGCCGTCGAGGGCAACCAGTTGGTGCTGCACGCGCTGGCCGAGGGCGCGCGCGGCCAAGGCTGGGCCAAGTTTTTTTGGTCCCCGTTGTGCCGCCTGCTGTTCGAGCAGGGCCAGACCGAGCTGCGCAGCTCGATTTCGGCCAGCAACCTGGCGGTGCTGAATTTGTACGCCTCGCTCGGGTTCAAGTTTCGCCATGCACAAGACCTTTACCACCGCCTGAGCCCATGAACATCCCCTTCAACAAGCCCTACATGACGGGCAAGGAACTGTTCTACATCGCCGAAGCGCACTTCAACGGCAAGCTGGCTGGCGACGGCCCCTTTACCCAGCGCTGCCACCAATGGCTGGAGCAGCGCACCGGAACCCGCAAGACGCTGCTCACCCACTCGTGTACGGCGGCGCTGGAAATGGCGGCGCTGCTGCTCGACCTGGGCCCGGGCGACGAAGTCATCCTGCCGTCCTACACCTTCGTCTCCACCGCCAACGCCTTCGTGTTGCGCGGGGCCACGCCGGTGTTCGTTGACATTCGGGCCGATACGCTCAACATCGACGAGACGCTGATCGAGGCTGCCATCACCCCGCGCACCAAGGCAATCGCGGTGGTGCACTACGCCGGCGTGGGCTGCGAAATGGATGCGATCATGGCGCTGGCGCAAAAGCACGGCCTGTTCGTGGTGGAAGACGCCGCGCAAGGTCTGATGGCCAGCTACCGCGGCCGGCCGCTGGGGTCGATCGGGCACCTGGGCTGCCTGAGCTTTCACGAGACCAAAAACATCATCTCGGGCGAAGGCGGAGCCCTGCTGGTGAATGATGCGCGCTGGGTCGAACGGGCCGAAATCCTGCGCGAAAAAGGCACCAACCGCAGCCAGTTTTTTCGCGGCGAGGTGGACAAATACACTTGGTGCGATGTGGGTTCGAGCTTTTTGCCGGGCGAACTGGTGGCGGCTTTTCTGTGGGCGCAAATGCAGGAGGCCGACCGCATCACGCAGCAGCGGCTGGACTTGTGGCAGCGCTACGACCGCTTTTTTGCAGCCGCCAGCCGCTCGCAGCGCTTTCAGCGCCCTGCTGTGCCAGCGCATTGCCAGCACAACGCCCACATGTACGCCATCCGCCTGCGCGATTTGGCGCAGCGCAGCGCCTTCATCGACCACCTCAAAGGCCACGGCATCCACAGCGTGTTCCACTACGTGCCGCTGCATTCGGCCCCGCAGGGCAAGCGGCTCGGGCGCTGCCACGGCCACTTGGCCGTGACCGAGCGCGAAGCCGAGCGGCTGGTGCGGCTGCCGCTGTGGCTGGGGCTGGAGGCGCATTTGGAGCATGTGCTGGCGGCGATCGATGGCTTTGTGCCGAGCAAACCGTAGACAACGCAACAAAGCCTTCAAACTTGCCCCGCCCTGACCGATAATGAAGATGCACCCTTTGTTTGCTGGCATACCCCCATGATTCCAAACGCCAACCGTTCCGCCCGCGCCTACGCCTCTGTGGCCCTCGACAGCCGTGCCGATGGCAGCGGCCCGCACGAAGTCGTGATGTTGCTGTTTGAAGGCCTGCTGGAGCGCATCACGCTGGGTCGGCTGGCGATCGAGCAGCGCGACGTCAACAACAAAATCCGCCACCTCGACAAGGCGCTGCAAATTTTGGGTGAGGGCCTGCGCACCCACCTCGACACCAAGGCCGGCGGCGAACTGGCTTTGCAGCTCGACGGTTTGTACGCCTATTGCTCGGTTCGTCTGCTGCATGCCAATGCCCACAGCGACACGGCCGCCCTCGACGAGGTGCACGGCCTGATCAAGCAGGTGGCCGACGCGTGGCGCGAAACGCGCCCGTAATCGCAGGGCTTGCTACTCTGAAACTTTGCCGCGCCCGAGCTTGACCGACGACCTTTGCGCCTTGCCCTCGAGGCGGCGCTGCTGGGAGCCGTAGGTGGGTCGGGTGGGTTTGCGGGGCTTGGGCACGTGCGCGGCCTGCTTGATGAGCGCGTGCAAGCGCGACATGGCATCGGCCTTGTTGCTCTCCAGGCTGCGCGAGCCCTGCGCCTTGATCACCAGCACGCCATCGGCAGAGATGCGGCTGTCCGACCGGGCCAGCAGCCGCTCCTTGAGCGCCGCAGGCAGTGAGGAGGCCGCGATGTTGAAGCGCAGGTGCACGGCAGTGGCTGCCTTGTTGACGTGCTGCCCGCCCGGGCCCTGCGCACGGATGGCGCTGAACTCGACTTCGGATTCGGGGATGGGGAGGAAAGCAAGCACGTCGAAACCAGGCAGAAAAACACACAAGCCATTGTAAAAACAATAAAAAAAAGCCTAAAAACCAAAGGTCTTGAGGCATTTTTAGAAAGCGTTTGCTAGGTCGTGCAGGATTCTAACCTGCGACCAACGGATTAAAAATCCCACCCAAATATCATTTCACTTTCTTGATTTTCGCTCATGCAATCAAGCTAAATCAATAGGTTGCGAGCGTATGCTGGCTTTTTGACATTGATTCATCTTTCGCAAAATTGCGGGATTTTGGCTACATCGTGGCTACATGAAGCGCCGTGTAGCCGCCGCCCAAAGCAAGGAACTCGACCATGCCGCGACCCAAGAAAACCGACCTGCCCAACTTGGCCGAGCGCATTTCGTTGACCGCTGGCGCAATCGAGCGCCTGGCCTGCCCGCCGGGCAAGCAGCAGATTTTCATGCGCGACACCGAAGTGCCAGCGCTGCGCGTGCGCCGGGGTTGAACCGCAGCTTAGGCGTCAACGCGCAAGACTGAGAAGGATTTTCGGGTGCGAGGCAGCAACCCTGAGTAGGGTCTTGGCTGCTCCAGTTGGCTCACGGCGCCCTTGCTCCCAGTCTTGGAGCGTGCGAGCCGATATACCCAAGAGGTTTGCAAAGTCTTGCTGTGACAGTCCAGTCTTGGCCCGCGCCTCAACTGCGGAAGGCAAGTTAACGGTCGTAACCCGCGCCGCTTGCCCGAGTCTCATCTGTTTGACCGACTGAAGCAGATCGGCTTGGAATTTCTCAAGTTCTGAGGGCATCTTGTACCGCCTTGCGTAGTTGAACGATGAATGAAGTTGGCAGGTTGTCGAACTTCGCCTTCTGTTTCGGCTACGGTTCGCACCCGCGCATTCTACGTCTTTGCCGTAGAACTTGCTGTGGCCAACCTGCAAGAGGCTACGGCGCTCTGTCTGTCGGAGTTTCCCATCTCCGCGCCCGGGCCTCCGCTCGTCACTACGTTCAGCGCTCCAGTGCATGCCTAAGCTGCCGCACGTTTCCGGCGCTGCCCTCGTTCTGGCGCTGGAGCGGCTGGCAGGTCGGTCACGGATTCAGGTACCTGTCACATCGGCGCGCCCCCCGGCGATGCACCCGCACCCGCCATGTATCATTGCGCTTTTACACTGCCATTTTCGCCCCCAATGCATCCCACAGGTTCGACCCCTGTCGGGCAGGCCACTCTTCCGAATTTCATTTTTCACATGACCGTCACCATCAAGGACGCAAGCGGCATCGAAGGCATGCGCCGCGCCGGGCGCTTGGCCAGCGAGGTGCTCGACTACCTCGGCCCCTTCGTACAACCCGGCATCAGCACCAATGAGCTCGACCGGCTGGCGCACGAGCACATCGTCGGGGTGCAGCAGGCCATCCCGGCCCCGCTCAACTACGCGCCCGGCGGCTATGCGCCCTACCCGAAAAGCATCTGCACCTCGGTCAACCAGGTGATCTGCCACGGCATCCCCAACGACAAGCCGCTCAAGCGCGGCGACATCGTCAACATCGACGTGACCGTGATCAAAGACGGCTGGCACGGCGACACCAGCCGCATGTTTGTGGTGGGTGCCGCGGCCCCGGCGGCACTGCGCCTGTGCGCCATCACCTACGAGGCGATGTGGAAAGGCATCGAGCGCGTGCGCCCGGGTGCGCGGCTGGGCGACATCGGGCACGCGATCCAGCAGCACGCCGAAGCCGCCGGCTACTCGGTGGTGCGCGAGTTCTGCGGCCACGGCATCGGCCAGCAATTCCACGAAGAGCCGCAGGTGCTGCACTATGGCCGCCCCGGCACCGGCCTGGCGCTGCAAGCCGGCATGACCTTCACCATCGAGCCCATGATCAACCAGGGCCGGCGCGAAATCCGCGAAATGGGCGACGGCTGGACCATCGCCACCAAAGACCGCTCGCTCTCGGCGCAGTGGGAGCACACCGTGCTGTGCACCGAAAGCGGCTTCGAGATTCTGACGCTCTCAGCCGGCTCGCCGCCACCTCCGCCCGCCGTGCTGCGCCTGCAGGCCTGAACCCGACCCGGCCGGCTGGCGCCTAGGCTGCTCTGCCCTCCCCTTTGGCATGCCCCCTTTTCCATGCAAGCCACCTCCACCCCAGCAGCCCCGCCTTCCGCTCTGCGCCAGCGCCACCACAGCGACCGGGGCGCCATTTTGGCGCGCATCGGCCACTGGGAAGGAACGGCACGTGGCATCCACGCGCCGCTGCGGCGGCTGGCGCGCTTGGCCGACGAGGTGTTGCGCCAGCTCTGGCGTCAGGCCGCGCTGCCGCCGGGCTGCACGCTGGTGGCCGTGGGTGGCTATGGGCGCGGCGAGCTGTTCCCACATTCTGACATCGACGTGCTGCTGCTGCTGCCCGAGGCGCTGGATCTCGAGGCCCAGCCGGCCGTCAAGCTGGGGCTGGAGGCCTTTATCGGTGCCTGCTGGGATATGGGGCTTGCCATCGGATCGAGCGTGCGCACGCAGGCGCAGTGCCTGCACGAGGCCGCGGCCGACGTCACGGTGCAGACCGCCCTGCTGGAAAGCCGCTGGCTGGCGGGTGCCCGCAAGCCCTTCAAGTCGCTCGTTTGCGCCTTGTTCGACGCACTCGATGCGCGCGCCTTCATGCAGGCCAAGCTGCTGGAGCAGCGCCAGCGCCATCAAAAATACGAAAACACCCCCTACGCGCTCGAGCCCAACTGCAAGGAGTCGCCCGGGGGCTTGCGCGATTTGCACACCATCCTCTGGCTGGCCAAGGCCGCTGGTTTGGGCCACTCGTGGGACGAACTGGTGCAACGCGGCTTGGCCACGGCGCTGGAAGGGCGCCAGCTCAAGGCCAATGAGGCGCTGCTGAGCCTGATCCGGGCCCGGTTGCACGTGCTGGCCGGACGGCGCGAAGACCGGCTGGTGTTCGATTTGCAATCGGCGCTGGCGCAGGCCTTTGGCTACCGCGCCCAATTCGAGACCGAAGACGCGCACAACCCCCAAGCGCAGCACGCTGGGCGCGCACGCCGGGCCAGCGAAACCCTGATGCGGCGCTACTACTGGGCCGCCAAGGCCGTGACGCAGCTCAACGAGGTGCTGCTGCTCAACATCCAGGAGCGCCTCGATACCGACCAGCGCGGCGACGCGCCGCCCTTGCGGGCTCTGACCGAGCATTTTTTCGACAAAGACGGCTTGCTCGAAATCGCCAGCGACGAGCTCTACTGGCAGCACCCGCAAGCCATTCTAGAAACCTTTTTGTTGCACCAGACCGCGCCCGGCATCACCGGGCTGTCGGCGCGCACCCTGCGCGCGCTCTACAACGCGCGCGGGCTGATGAACGCCGCGTTTCGGCGCGATCCGCGCAACCGCGCCACCTTCATGCGCATCCTGCAGCAACCCAGCGGCATCACGCACGCCTTCAGGCTCATGAACCAGACCTCGGTGCTGGGGCGCTATCTGTGGGCCTTTCGCAGCACCGTCGGGCAGATGCAGCACGACCTGTTCCACGTCTACACCGTCGATCAGCACATTTTGATGGTGCTGCGCAATGTGCGCCGGTTTTTCATCCCCGAACACGCGCATGAGTACCCTTTTTGCGCGCGCCTGGCCGCAGGCTGGGACCAGCCCTGGCTGCTCTACGTAGCGGCCTTGTTTCACGACATCGGCAAGGGCCGTGGCGGTGACCACTCCGAGGTGGGTGCGCGCGAGGTGGCCCGCTTTGCGCGCCAGCACGGGATCGAGCGCGCCGACGCCGAGCTGATCCGCTTCCTCGTGGCCGAACACCTGAGCATGAGCCGCGTGGCGCAGAAAGAGGACTTGTCCGACCCGGACGTGATCGCCGCCTTTGCGCGCCGGGTTGGCAGCGAACGCCGCCTGACCGCCCTGTACCTGCTCACCGTGGCCGACATCCGCGGCACCAGCCCCAAGGTCTGGAACGCCTGGAAGGGCAAGCTGCTCGAAGACCTGTACCACTGCACCGTGCGCGTGCTCGGTGGCGGCGCCCCCGACCCGGCGGCCGAGATCGAAGCGCGCAAACGCGAGGCGCTGGCCCGGCTGGCCCTGCACGCGCTGCCGCAGCAGGCGCACCAGCGCCTGTGGCAGCAGCTCGACGTGGGCTACTTCATGCGCCATTCGGCCGACGAAATCGCCTGGCACACGCGCCAGATCAGCAAGGCGCTGCACGAGCGCGAATCGGCTCCGGGTGCGGAACCACTTGAGGCAGCGCCCAGCCCCTTGGTGCGCGCCCGCCAATCGCCGGTCGGGGAAGGCTTGCAGGTCTTGATCCACACCGCCGACCACGCCGAATTGTTCGTGCGCGCCTGCGCGTATTTCGATCGCGGTGGTTTTAGCATCCAGGATGCCAAAATCCACACCACCCTCGATGGTTTTGCGCTCGATACCTTTCAGGTCTTGCCCGCCAGCATGCCCGAGCAGCACCGGGAGTGGATCGCCCAAGTGGAAAACGACTTGCCGCTGACACTGCAACAAGGCGGCCCCTTGCCCGCGCCCGGCAAAGGGCGCTTGTCGCGGCGCGTGAAGAGCTTTCCGATTCTTCCGCGCGTGGGCCTGGAGCCGGACGAAAAAGGCCAGCGCTGGCTGCTCACCGTATCGGCCAGCGACCGCATCGGGCTGCTGTACGCGATTGCGCGCGTGCTGGCGCAGCACCAAGTGGATGTGCAACTGGCCAAAATCAGCACGCTGGGCGAGCGCGTCGAAGACACCTTCCTGATTCGCGGCCCGCAACTGCACCTGATGCGCGCGCAGACGCACCTGGTGCAAGATTTGCAGGCTGCACTCGAAACCGACTGAATTTGGCCCCACTCAGGCCGGCGGCGCCTGCGCCTCCAGCAAGGCCAACAAGGCGGCCTCGTCGAGCACCGGCAACCCGAGTGCTTGCGCCCGCTCCAGCTTGGAGCCGGCCTCGCTGCCCGCCACCACGTAGGCCGTTTTTTTGCTCACCGAGCCGCTGACCTTGCCACCGGCGGCCTCGATCAGGGCCTGAGCCTGCTCGCGCGACAGCGTGGGCAGGGTGCCGGTGAGCACCAGCGTTTTGCCGGCCAGGGGCAGCGCCGCCGCGCCTTCGGCTGCACCCTCGCCCGCGCCCTCGCTCCAGTGCACGCCACATAGTCGCAGTTGCGCCAGCAGCTCGAGGTGCGCTGGCTGGCGAAAAAATTCGTGCACGCTTTGCGCCACCACCGGCCCCACATCGGGCACTTGCAGCAACTGTTCCTCACTCGCCTGCTGCAAGCGCTGCAAGCTGCCAAAGTGGTGCGCCAGGTCTTTGGCCGTGCGCTCGCCCACGTGGCGTATGCCGAGCGCGTACAGCAAGCGCGCCAGGGTGCTGCGCTTGGAGGCCTCGATCGCCTGCACCAAATTGAGCGCCGATTTGTCGGCCATACGCTCGAGCCCGGCCAGATCATCCGCGCTCAGGCGGTACAGATCGGGCAGGCTGCACACCTTGCCCGAATCCACCAGTTGCTCGATCAGCTTGTCACCCAAACCTTCGATGTTGAGCGCGCGCCGGCTGACGGCGTGCCACAGCGCCTGCTTGCGCTGGGCCGGGCAACTCAGGCCGGCGCCGCAGCGCTGCTCGGGCGAGTCGGGCTCGCGCAGCAGGGCTGAGCCGCACACCGGGCAGGCCAGTGGCATCTGCCACGCCGGGCCGCGCGGCGCCGATTCAAGCAACCCGTTTGACACCACCCCCACCACCTCCGGAATCACGTCGCCGGCGCGGCGCACGATCACGGTGTCGCCCACGCGCACGTCTTTGCGCTGCACCTCCTCGGCGTTGTGCAAGGTGGCGTTGGTCACGGTCACGCCGCCCACGAACACCGGCGCCAGCCGGGCCACCGGCGTGAGCTTGCCGGTGCGCCCCACCTGCACCTCGATCGCCAGCACCTGCGTGCTCTGCTCTTGCGCCGGGTATTTGTGCGCCAGCGCCCAGCGCGGCTCGCGCGTCACGAAGCCCAGCCGCTGCTGCCGCTCAAGGCTATCAACCTTATAGACCACGCCATCGATGTCAAAAGGGAGCGTGTCGCGCAAGGCCCCAATGCGCAGGTGGTACTGCACAAGTTCGTGTGCCCCGTGGCAGCGCTGCACCAGATCGCAAACCGGCACCCCCCAGTCGCGCAAGGCCAGCAGGCCCTCGTGCTGGCTGGCAAAAGGAGGCGTGGCCTGCGGGCCATCGGGGCGCGCATCGGCATCGGGGTGCATTTGAATTGCCCCCCAGCCATAGGCAAAAAAACTCAGGCGCCGCCCGGCCGTCACGGCGGGGTCGAGCTGGCGCACCGCCCCGGCCGCCGCATTGCGCGGGTTGACAAAGGTTTTTTCGCCTTTGGCCCCGGCCGCGATGCGCTGGCGCTGGCGCTCGTTGAGGGCTTCGAAGTCGGCGCGGCGCATGAACACCTCGCCGCGCACCTCCAGCAGCGCCGGGGCCGGGCGCACGCGCTCGTCCAGCCGCAGGGGGATCGCGCCGATGGTGCGCACGCTGTGCGTCACGTCCTCGCCCGTGGTGCCATCGCCCCGGGTGGCGGCCTGCACCAAGCGGCCCGCCGCGTAGCGCAGGCTGATGGCCAGCCCGTCGAACTTGGGCTCGGCCAAGTAGTCGAGCTCGGGATCGACGGGCGAAAGGCCCAGTTCTTTGCGCAGGCGCGCATCAAAGGCCAAGGCCCCGCTGGGCTGGGTGTCGGTTTCGGTGCGGATGCTCAGCATCGGCACCCGGTGCGCGACCGGCGCAAACCCCTCGCGCACCGGCGCCCCCACGCGCTGGCTGGGCGAGTCGGGCTGCACCCATTCGGGATGCTGGGCCTCTAGCTGCAACAGCTCTTGCCACCAGGCATCGTACTGGGCATCGGGAACTTCGGGCGCATCGAGCACGTGGTAGAGGTGCGCGTGCCGCTGCAACAGAGCGCGCAGGGTTTGCAGGCGCGCGCGCGGCGTTTCAGGCGAATTGGGCATATCAGACATGGGCTGGATTGTCCCACCAGCGCCCACCCCATCAGCAAGCCGGATACTCCCTAGCGATTAACTGCGGCACTCGGAAAAGTCATCAATTTTTCACAATGCGCATAGATGATGAGCGGGGTCAGTTGCCTGCAAGCCCTCAGAAGCCGCATGGCAAGCCGACCCCCGGTTTTTTCACTTCTGGAGCATCACATGCAAAGCAAACGTGTCTTTCTGGCCTTGTCCACCGCAGCCCTGCTGGGTGGTGTAGCCGCACTCACTCCCGCTTGGGCCCAAACCGCGACAGTGCGGGTAGACGGCTCCAGCACCGTGTTCCCCATCTCCGAGGCGGTGGCCGAAGAGTTTCAGCGCGCCAACCGCAACGTGCGCGTCACGGTGGGCGTGTCGGGCACCGGCGGTGGCTTCGCCCGCTTTTGCCGCGGCGAAATCGACGTAACCGGCGCTTCGCGCCCGGCCCGCGCCACCGAAATCGAAGCCTGCCGCGCCGCTGGCATCCGCTTCATCGAACTGCCCGTGGCCTTCGACGCCCTCACCGTAGCCGTGCACCGCGACAACACCTGGGCGCGCCAGCTCACCGTGGCGCAACTGCGCACCATCTGGGAGCCGGGCGCAACCGGCCGCATCACCAATTGGCGCCAGGTTGACCCGGCCTTCCCCGACCTAGCCCTGACGCTCTTTGGCCCCGGCTCGGCTTCCGGCACCTTCGACTACTTCACCGAAGCCATCATGGGCCGCAGCGGCCAGAGCCGCACCGACTACATGGCGACCGAAGACGACAACGTGACCGTCATGGGCATTGCGCGCGACCGCGGTGCGCTGGGCTACTTCGGCATGGCCTACTACGAAGCCAACCGGGAGCGGCTGCGCTCGGTCAGCATCGTCCCGGCAACCGGCGGTGCCGCCGTGGCCCCGACCATGGAGAACGTGATCGCCGGCATCTACCAGCCGCTGGCGCGCCCGCTGTTCATCTACGTATCTGAGCGCTCGCTTCAGCGCCCCGAAGTGCGCCAGTTCGCCGAGTTCTTCCTCACCCAAGGGGCGCGTTTGTCACGCGAAGTCGGCTTCGTGCCGCTGCCTGCCGAGGCCTACACCGTGGCGGCCGGGCACCTGCGCGACAACCGCTTGGGCACCCGTTTTGCCACCGGCGAGCCCGTGGTGGGCGTGCGCATCCAAGACGTGATGCGGCGTGAGCCCCGGCTTTGAGTCGGCTTGATCCCACTGACACACTTTAATAGTCGATGAATCCCACGCGCTCCCGATTTAGCCCGCAACCGGCCCGCCACGTCAAGGAGCGCGTGGTTCATTCCCTGCTTTTTTTGTCTGCCATGTCGGCCATCGCCATTACGCTGGCGGTGGTCTCGATACTGGTGCTCGAATCCATGAGCTTTTTTCGCGAGGTTTCGCTGCGCGAATTCCTCACCGACACGCAGTGGACGCCGCTGTTTGCCGACCCGCGCTACGGCGTCATGCCCTTGGTGGGTGCCACCTTGGTGGTGACCTCGATCGGCTTGTTGGTGGCGGTGCCTTTGGGCACCTTGGCCGCCCTCTACTTGGGTGAATTTGCCCCGAGTCGGGTGCGCGAGTTTTTTAAACCGACACTCGAAATGCTCAGCAGCGTGCCCTCGGTGGTCTATGGCTACTTTGCGCTGCTGCTGGTTACGCCACTGCTGCAACAGATCATCCCCGGTCTGCCCGGTTTCAATATGTTGTCGGCCGGTCTGGTGATCGGCGTCAGCATCGTCCCCTTTGTGAGCTCAATGAGCGAAGACGCCATGCGCGCCGTGCCCATGGACATCCGCGAGGGCTCTTACGCCATGGGGGCCACGCGGCTGCAAACCGCTCGGTACGTGGTGTTTCCGGCGGCGCTCTCGGGCATCGTGGCGGCCTATATTCTGGCCATGTCGGTGGCGCTTGGGCAAACCATGATCGTGGCCATTGCCGCGGGCCAACAAGCCAACCTGACGCTGGACCCGACCCAGCCCGCCGCCACCCTCACCGCCTACATCGCCCAGGTCGCGATCGGTGACGTGGCGCATGGCACCATTGCCTACCAAAGCATTTTTGCCGTCGGGCTGGTGCTGCTGCTCATGACGCTGGTGCTCAATATACTGGGCCACTTCATGCGGCGCCGCTACCGCGAGAGCTATTGATCATGAGCCGACCCGATCCACAAATCCAAGCCGTGCGCGCCATGATCGTGGCGCACAAGCGCTGGGATCACATCTTTGCCTTAACCGCGCTCGCGGCCATGCTGTTTTGCGTGCTGGTGCTGCTGGCTTTGATTCTTTCCATGGTGGTGGACGGCTACCACCGCATCACCCCAGATTTTTTCACCTCTTTTCCCTCGCGCATGGCGGAGCGCTCGGGCATCTTGTCGGCATGGGTGGGCTCGCTGTTGGTGATTTCGGTCACCATCTTGGCAGCAGTTCCGGTGGGCGTGGCGGCCGGCATCTACTTGGAAATCTATGCCAAGCGCAACTGGCTGATGGATTTGATCGAAATCAACATCACCAACCTGGCCGGTGTGCCGCCCATCATCTACGGGCTGCTGGCGCTGAGCCTGTTCGTGCACACCTGGGGCCTGGGGGAGAGCGTGCTCACCGCCGGCCTGACCATGGCGCTGATGATCCTGCCGGTGGTGATCATGAACACGCGCGAGGCCATCCGCTCGATTCCGCAATCCATCCACGAAGCCGCCTACGCGCTCGGCGCCACCAAGGGCCAAGCCACGCGCGACCACCTGCTGCCCTACTCCAAGGGCGGCATCCTCACCGGCGTGATCATCGGCACCGCCACCGCCGTGGGCGAGACCGCGCCCCTGATCGTCATCGGCGCTTTGACCTTCATCGCCTTTTTGCCGCCCGCGCCCATCACCGACGTTTTCCCCTTCGTCTCGTTCGCGTGGCTGTTCGACCCCTTCACCGTGATGCCGATCCAGATGTTCAACTGGGTTTCGCGCCCGCAACCGGCGTTTCACGAACTGGCCGCCGCCGCCGGTGTGGTGCTGATGTGCATCACGCTGGCCATGAATGCGCTGGCGATCTGGCTGCGCTACCGCTACCGCAAACGCATTCGTTGGTAAATCGCCCTATCATGCTCCATCCTGCTTCTACAGCCCCGAACGCGTCCCATGGCTCCGAAATCTTTGCGCAAGCCGAACCCAAGGCCGAAGCGCGCAACCTGAACTTCTTTTACTCGGGCGGGGTGCAGGCCCTCAAGTCGATCAACCTGCACCTGGCCGCCAACAGCGTGACGGCCCTGATCGGCCCCTCGGGCTGTGGCAAGAGCACCTTTTTGCGCTGCTTCAACCGCATGCACGACCTCTACCCCGGCAACCGCTACGAGGGCCAGATCGTCATCAACCCGGGTGGCATCAACATTTTGGGCGCCGACATCGACCCGATCGAGGTGCGCATGCGCATCTCGATGGTGTTCCAAAAACCCAACCCCTTCCCAAAGTCGATTTACGAAAATGTGGCCTACGGCCTGCGCGTGCGCGGGGTGCGCCAGAGTGGGCTGATCGACGAGAAGGTCGAGGACGCCTTGCGCGGCGCGGCGCTGTGGGACGAAGTGAAAGACCGGCTGCACCAATTGGCATTTAACCTGTCGGGTGGGCAGCAGCAGCGGCTGTGCATTGCGCGCGCCCTGGCCACCGACCCCGAAATCCTGCTTTTCGACGAACCCACCTCGGCGCTGGACCCGATCGCCACCGACTCGATCGAAGACCTGATCGGCCACCTCAAAAGCAAGGTAACGATCCTGATCGTGACCCACAACATGCACCAGGCGGCTCGGGTATCCAACCACACCGCCTTTATGCACATGGGCGAGCTGATCGAGTTTGGCCCCACCGACGTGATCTTCACCAACCCCAAGGTGAAGCGCACCGAGGATTACATCACCGGGCGCTACGGCTGAGCGGTCGCCCGATCGGGCCGTCTTGGGCGACAATGGGCGCTACCACCCGCGCGGCATTGAGTGGGTAAAAGACTTCGGGGCCGAATTCGACCCCACGGCCAACACCGTCGTCACCCGCGGCGGGCAGCGCATCCGCTACGACTTCCTGGTCGTGGCCACCGGCTTGCAGCTCAACTACCAAGCCATCGAAGGCATGGACGAAGCCGCCATCGGGCAAAACGGCTTGGCCTCGGTCTACGCCAGCCCGCAGGCCGCCGCCGACACCTAGGCGGTCGATAGCGCCGAGAGCACCGTGGATTACGACTTCATCCACGTGGTGCCGCCGATGAGCGCGCCCGACGCGGTGCGCAACAGCGATTTGGCGTGGAAAGAAGGCCCCTTTGCCGGCGGCGGCTGGCTGGAAGTCAACCGCGAGACCTTGCAGCACCGGCGCTTCCCCAATGTGTTTGGCATTGGCGACATCAACGGCACGCCACGCGGCAAAACCGCCGCCACCGTCAAGGGCGGGGCGCCGATCGTGGCCGGCCACCTGATCCGGGCCATCCAGAACCAGGCCCCCGATCAGCAGTTCAACGGCTACACCTCCTGCCCGCTCATCACCCGCATCGGCTCGGCGCTGCTGGTCGAGTTCGATCACGACGGCAACCTAGTGCCTTCTCTGCCCTTCATCGACCCGTTGCAAGACAGCTTTTTTGCCTGGACGATGAAAGTGCACTTGCTCAAACCCGCCTACGTCGCTGTATTGCGCGGCCGCGCCTAAGCCCTTTTTTTGGAGATACCTGTCATGCTGTACAACTTGTGGCTCGGCCTCAATATCCTTATCGTCATGCTGCTGCCCGTGCTGTGGCTGGTCGGGCTGCTGGCCTTGGCTTGGTTCGCCACGCTGGTGCTGGCGCTGCTGCGCGCGCCCAAAGCCCAATGGCGCAAAGCCTTGCCCACCAGCGGTCTGATCGGCTTGCTCGGAATGGTGCTGGCATTTGTTTTGCTCCCCACTTTGGTCGGAGCGGGCTTTGCCGATCTGGATCAATACGCCGACTGGCTGTTCCTGATCGGCATCGCGGTGGGTGTAGGCGTGGCACTTTGGGTGGCCACTTGGCCGGGCCTGAGCTACCTCAAAAAAGCCGCTTGATGCGGTTGTTGGGCACCCCCTCCGCGGCGGGGGTGGTCGGCGCTGTGGCTCTGCTCGAATTCAGAGCTAACCCTAGCGCCGGTCCGCCAGCGCATGGGCGATGGTGCCCAAATCCACGTACTCCAGTTCGCTGCCCAGTGGCACGCCGCGCGCCAGCCGGGTTACTTTGATCTCACGTCCTTTTAGCGCTTGGGCGATCAGGTGCGCGGTGGCTTCACCCTCGGCGGTGAAGCTGGTGGCCAGCACCAGTTCGCGCACGGCGGCGGCTTCGGGGCTGTGCAAGCGCTGCAGCAGGCGCTGCACACCGCTGTCTTGTGGCCCCGGCGCGGCCAAGGGCCCGAGCTTGCCCATCAGCACGAAGTAGCGCCCCTTGTACACGCCGGTGCGCTCCAGCGCGGCTTGATCGGCCGGAGTTTCGAGCACGCACAGCAGGCTGTCGTCGCGCTGCGGGTCGGCGCAGGTGGCGCACAGCTCGGCATCGGTGAAGGTGTAACAGCGCGAGCAATGGCGCAGCTCGGCCAACCCGCGTGTGAGCGCACGCGCCAGCTCCAGCGCACCGGCGCGGTCGTGTTGCAGCAGATGAAACGCCATGCGCGAGGCCGTTTTGACTCCCACCCCGGGCAGGTTTTGCAAGGCGCGCAACAGCGCTTCCAGCGGCTGGGCCATATTCTGCTGCGTTTTGCTGGCTTAAAAAGGCAGCTTGAGGCCGCCGGGCAAGCTTGGCATGCCGGCGCTGAGTTTGCCCAGTTTTTCTTGCGAGTTTTCCTCCACCCGGCGCACGGCGGCGTTGAAGGCGGCGGCGACCAGGTCTTCGAGCATGTCTTTGTCCTCGGCCAGCAGGCTGGGGTCGATGCTGACGCGGCGCACCGCGTGCTTGCCGTTCATCACCACCTTGACCAACCCGGCGCCAGATTCGCCCGTGACTTCGAGCGTGGCCAGTTCGTCCTGGGCCTTTTTCATGTTGTCTTGCATTGCCTGCGCCTGCTTCATCAGGCCGGCCAGTTGTCCTTTGTTGAACATGGGTTTCCTTGTGGGTGGTTGCGTGTGATTGGGATGGATTGTGGCTTACAGCGCCTGCACGCTGCCGGGTACGATTTTGCCGCCAAAGTCGCGCTGCATGGCTTGTACGAAGGGGTCTTGCAGCAAGCTCTGGTATGCGGCTTGCAGGCGCGCTTGCACAGCGGCGGCGGCGCGCTGGGCTGGGGTGTCGTGGGCGGCGGCGATTTCCAGCTCCAGCCGCACCGCGTGCCCGGCCTGCGCCAGCGCGGCTTGCAAGCGCTCGCGCGCACTGCCTTGGGCCAAGGCTGACTGGGCCAGGCGCAGCGTCCAGCTATCGGGCTCGCGCCGCACCAGCACCGACTGTAAGGCGAGCTCCCGCGTGAGTGCCGTCACGGCCTCGCGCTGCACCAAGTCGCTCACCACGCTGTGCCAGAAATCGGGCAGCGTTTGGTCGGAGGTGGCTTGCTGCGCGGGCTTGGGAGCGGGCTCTGAGAGTGCGTGCGCAGGAGCAGCGGGCTCGGCGGCTGTGAGCACAGGAGCAGGCTGCGCAATCGGCTCGCTCACGGCCCGACTGGGCGCAGGCACGGAATGGGTGACCTGAAGCGGCGGTGACGGCCCGGCCACCCCCCCAGGCAGCGGAGTGGGTGCCCGTGCCGGTGCAGCCCCCCCCGCCACGGCTGCTGCCCCAAGCCGCAACGGCTCAGCGGTTTTCAGGCTTTTTTTTTCCAGCCCCTCGGGCCAAAAAGCCAGCAGCCGCAGCAGCACCATATTGAGTGCCGCGTATTCGTCCGGGGCAAGGCCGAGCTCGGCGCGCCCGTGCAGGCACAGGCTGTAGAGCAGTTGCGTCAGGTCTGGGGGCAGCAGGGCCGCTAGGCGGGCGCAGTCGGCGTCTTCCGCGTCGTGCGGCTGCAACTGCCCCGGCACCGCCTGCAGCACCGCCATGCGCTGCAGCAGGCCCACCATCTCTTCGAGCGCCGACGCGGCAGCGTAGCCTTGCAAGCGCAGTTCCTGCACCGTCTGCACCACGGCCGCGCCATCGCCTGCCGCCAGCGCCTCCAGCAGGTGCAACACATGCCCGCGCTCCACTGCGCCCAGCATCTGGCGCACCGGCGCCTCGAACACCTGGCCGGCCCCGAAGGCGATGGCCTGGTCGGTCAGGCTGAGCGCGTCGCGCATAGAACCACGCGCGCCACGCGCCAGCAGCCGCAGCGCCCCAGCCTCAAACGGTATCTGCTCGGCCTGCAACACCTGCTCTAGGTGCTGCTGCACCGTCTGCGGCGGCATGGGGCGCAAGTTGAACTGCAGGCAGCGGCTGAGCACCGTGACCGGCACCTTTTGCGGGTCGGTGGTAGCGAGCACGAATTTGAGGTAAGCGGGCGGCTCCTCCAGCGTTTTGAGCATGGCGTTGAAGGCGTGCCCGGTGAGCATGTGCACCTCGTCGATCATGAACACCTTGAAGCGGCCCTGCACCGGCTTGTACACCGCTTGCTCCAGCAGCGCCTGCACCTCATCCACACCGCGGTTGGAGGCGGCGTCGAGCTCGGTGTAATCGACGAAGCGCCCGGCGTCGATCTCGCTGCAGGCCGGGCAGACGCCGCAGGGCTCGGCCGTGATGCCCCCGGCCCCATCGGGACCGGTGCAGTTGAGCGACTTGGCCAAAATGCGCGACACCGTGGTTTTTCCCACCCCGCGCGTGCCGGTGAACAGGTAGGCATGGTGCAGCCGCTGGCTGCGCAAGGCGTTGCCCAAGGCCTGCACCACGTGCTCTTGGCCGACCATCTGGGCAAAGTTCTGCGGCCGGTACTTGCGGGCCAAAACGAGGTAAGACATGCGGCCATTCTATCGGCCCTCGTGTCGCGCCCTCAGCGGGGCAACGCAAGCCCGCTGCCCTTGGGCGTGCCATCGAGCGCAGCAAGCGGGTATCATCCCGGCCATGGACGCCAAACTCCTCTCCCTCTTGGTCTGCCCCGTCACCAAGGGGCCGCTGGTCTATATGCGCGAGCAGCAAGAGCTGCTTTCGCGCAGCGCCCGGCTGGCCTACCCGATCCGCGACGGCATTCCGATCATGCTGGAAAACGAGGCACGGCCCATCAGCGCCGAAGAAGCGGCGCGGCCAGATCCGCCCAGCAACGCGCTTTGATGCGCGCTTTGAAGCCCACTCGAGCGCCTTGAGCCCCGCCCCCTTTCACGTCCTGATTCCGGCCCGCTTGGGCTCGATGCGCTTGCCACGCAAGCCATTGGCCGACATCGGTGGTGCGCCGATGGTGGTGCGGGTGGCGCAGCGCGCCTTGGCCAGCCAAGCGCTTTCGGTCACAGTGGCAGCCGACGACACCGCCATCGTGCAGGCCTGCCAGCGCCACGGCATCGCGGCGCTGCTGACGCGCCCCGACCACGCCAGCGGCAGCGACCGGCTGGCCGAAGCCTGCACCCTGCTGGGTTGGCCCGATGAGGCCCTCGTCGTCAACCTGCAGGGAGACGAACCGCTCATGGCGCCCGAATTGCTACAAGCCGTGGCGCAGCAACTGCAACAGCGCCCCGATTGCGTCATGAGCACGGCCGCGCACCCCTTGCACAGCGCGGCCGATTTCCAAAACCCGAACGTGGTCAAGGTGGTGCTCGATGCCCAAGGGCGGGCGCTGTATTTCAGCCGCGCCCCGATTCCGCACTGGCGCGACCGGCCCACTGCAGCGTCCAGCGCAGCGCCTGCCGAACCGGCCTGCGGGCAGCAGGTCGGCGGCCCGGTGACCGGCTTCCTGCCCCCGCAGCCCCCGCTGCTGCGCCACATCGGCGTGTACGGCTACCGGGCTGGTTTTTTGCGCCGCTTCCCGCTGTTGCCGGTGGCGCCGCTGGAGCAGTGCGAGGCGCTGGAGCAGTTGCGCGTGCTCTGGCACGGCGAGCGCATCGCAGTGTATGTGACACAACAAGCCCCGGGGCCGGGCGTGGACACGCCAGCCGACCTGGAGCAGGTGCGTGCGCTCTGGCAGGCTGCAACCCCAGCCCCCCTGTAAGCTTGGCCCAAGCCCAGCCGTGCTATCCTCATTCGTTGAGCTTTGTACGGCTAGGCTTGTGCGCGGCTGTTGCGCAGGCTGGGTCGATTTGCAACCACTTCAGAACAAAGGCAATCCATGAGACTGATCCTGTTGGGCGCCCCCGGTGCCGGCAAAGGCACCCAAGCCAGCTTCATCTGTCAGAAATTTGGCATCCCGCAAATCTCCACGGGCGACATGCTGCGCGCCGCCGTCAAGGCCGGCACCCCGCTGGGGCTGCAAGCCAAATCGGTGATGGAGTCCGGCGGGCTGGTTTCGGACGATCTCATCATCGGCCTGGTCAAAGACCGGATTGGGCAACCCGACTGCGCCCAAGGTTTTTTGTTTGATGGTTTTCCACGCACCCTGCCGCAGGCCGACGCGCTCAAGGCCGCCGGCGTGCGGCTCGACTGCGTGCTCGAGATCGACGTGCCCTTTGAGGCCATCATCGAGCGCATGAGCGGGCGCCGCTCGCACCCGGCCTCGGGGCGCACCTACCACCTCAAGTTCAACCCGCCCAAGGTCGCCGGCCTCGACGACCTCACCGGCGAGCCGCTGGTGCAGCGCGCCGACGACCAGGAAGAAACGGTGCGCAAGCGGCTCGAGGTTTACAGCGCCCAGACCCGCCCACTGGTCGCTTACTACTCGGCCTGGGCGGCCGCCGAACCGGGTGTGGCCCCCAAATACCGCTCCATCAGCGGCACCGGCACGGTGGAAGAAATCACTGCCCGCGCCCTGGCGGCTTTGCAGGACTAAGGTCGCGCCGGCTAGACACTAGAGCAGGTGCAACTGGAGCGCCAGCCGCGCTTGCGGCGCAGGTAGCGCGGTAACGGGAAACCCACCCGGTGGATGCGGCTCTTGCAAGCCAAGCCCAAGTCCCGGCCCTTGGACTGATGCCGCGGCGCTGGCGGGCGCAGGCAAGCCATTGGCCGCATCGAGCAGCGGCTGCGCCGCATCTGGCCCTGCGGGCACACAGTTGCCGATGCGCGAGCAGCGCCACACCACCACCCCGGCCTGTTCGGCGAGGTGCAAGGCCTGCGCCAGCGCAGAATGAACCGTGGCGTTGCCAGTGCCGGCCACCAGCAAGCCGCGCAGCGGCGCCTCGGTGCCATCGGCCTGCGCGTGTTGCAACAGCAGCGCACGCACCACCGCCCCGTTCTGCGCGCCGTGGCTGCTGATCCACTCCACCCGCGGCCAAGGCGCATCGGCCAGCAGGCGCGGTAGCAGGGTTGGCGGCTGCAAGGCTGGGCGGTCAGGGCTGGCGCAAGTGCGAGGGGCCTGTTCTTGACCCTGCAGCCAATGCCCGCCCGGCCACGGCCGCCAGCGCTGCAAGCGCCCACCCTCCAGCGCCGCCAGCGCACCGGCGTCGCCCGCGCCAAAGGCGTCGAGACTATGCGGATGCAGCTTGCGCACCTCGTGCCCGGCATAGACCCGGCCCGCACACGGCACCAGCACCCCGCACGCGCCGGGGGTGGCGGCCAGCTGCAGGGCATCGGCCAGGTTTTGTGCGCCGTCGCTCAACAAAGCCGTGCTCGGGCGCATGGCCCCCACCAGCAGCACCGGCTTGGCCGGCTGCAGCACCGTTTGCAACAAAAAGGCGCTCTCTTCCAGCGTGTCGGTGCCATGGGTCACCAGCACCCCCTGCACCTGGGGCCGCTCCAATTGTTGCTGCACCGCCTGCAGCAGGGCGCGCCAGTGCGCCTCGCTCAGGTCTTTGCTGTCGATCTGGGCCAGTTGCTGCGCCTCGATGGCAAAACCCGGCGGCGGCTCCAGCCCCGCCAGCAAACTTTGCACCGGCAGCACGGCGGCCTGGTAGTTCAGGGTGTCGCCGGGGCGCGGCGCGCAACCGGCAATGGTGCCGCCGGTGCCGATGACGGCGATGATCGGCTGTTGCGCCATAAAAATTGCTCCTGGACCTGATTGGACTCCAATCGAGCCCACTTTTCATCTGCACCGACGGTGGGCCAAAGCAGGATGATAATCCGCCATGCGCTTGAAGCGGCTCGGTCTTTTTGCAGGCTGGCCCTCTGTGCCCTCTGTGTTGCTGCCCGCGCATGGGCCCAAATGGCCCCTCCCCTATTGCCCCTTTACAGGCCCCACCATGCTTACCCCCGAATCTTTCAACCAGCGCAGCCTGCATACCTTGCCCGGCTTGCTCGGCATCGTCGTCACCCATGTGGGCAGCGGCACACTGCACGCCCACCTCGAGGTGCGCCCGGAACTGATGGCCCCGAACGGCTTTTTGCACGCCGGCACGGTGGTGACCTTGGCCGACACCTGTGCCGGTTACGGCTGCATCGCCAGCTTGCCGGTTGCGGCCACGGGTTTTACCACCCTCGAACTCAAATCCAACCACCTAGGCACGGCACGCCAGGGCCGCATCGAATGCGTGGCCAAAGCCGTGCACTTGGGCAAAACCACCCAGGTCTGGGACGCCACCGTGAGCCACGAAGGCAAAACCATCGCCCTTTTTCGCTGCACCCAGATGGTGCTCTACCCCAAGCCGAGCTGATCGAGCACGCAGGCATTGCGCCTGCTAGTGTGGTGTTGCGCGCTGACCGGGCGGGCGCTCACTGCAAAACCAGCGCATCCATCGCCAGGTAGCTGTGCATGATCTCGCGCGTGAGGTAGTGTGGCTGCAGGTGCAGGGCGTTCGGGCCCGCGGACTCGCCCCAGCCTGCCGCCCCAAGGGCAAAAAAGAGCGGCAAAAAATGCTCGTCGGTGGGGTGGGCGCGCGCGGCGTGCGGGGCCTGCTCGCGGTAGTGCAGCAGCGCCTCGCGCTCGTGCGCCAGCAGCCGCTGCTCGACCCAGCGCGCAAAGTCGGTTACGTAGTCGGCTGGAGCGGCATCTTGCGCCGGGCGAGTCGTGAAGAATTCGTGCAGATTGTGCGTCATGCTGCCCGAGCCAATCAGCCACACGCCCTGCTGGCGCAAGGGGGCCAGCGCCTGCCCCAAGGCATAGACCTCGGCCGGACCGTAGCCGTGCGGCAGGGCCACTTGCAGCACCGGCACGTCGGCTGCGGGCAGCAGATAGCGCAGCGGCACCCAGGCCCCGTGGTCGAAGGGGCGCTGCGCATCGGGCCGCGCCGCAATGCCCGCCTGGGCCAGCAGTTTCAGCACCTGCTGCGCCAGCGCCGGTGCGCCCGGGGCCGGGTACTGCAAGCGGTACAGGGGCTCGGGAAAGCCGCCAAAGTCGTGCCAGGTGGTGGGCTGGGGGTGCGTCATCACGGCGGCGCATTCGGCCATCCAGTGCGGGGACAGCACCAAAACCGCTTTGGGCCGCTGCACGGCGCATGCGCTGCGCGCCCACGCCGCCAGCGCCGGGCCGGTCTGGCCAGGCTCGAGCGCCAGCATGGGCGAGCCGTGCGAAATGAACAACGCCGGGCTGGGGCGCTGGGCGGCGGCGGCGGCGGCGGCGGCGGCGGCGGCGAGGGGGCCGGGGCCGGGGCCGGGACTGGAATCGAAATCGGGCGTGGCAGTCATGGAACTCAATGTAGCGCAAACCGGCTGCTTTGGCTCAAAGCCGCTCGAATCAGGCCCAGCGCATCAGCGACAATGCGGCAACTGCCCAATCGCCCCTCACCATCTGCCCCGCATGGACCGCTACGCCGTCATCGGCCACCCCATAGGCCACAGCAAATCGCCCGCCATCCACAGCGCCTTTGCCGCTGCCACCGGCCAAGCCTTGAGCTACGAGGCCATCGAAGCCCCCTTGGAGGCGGGCCAGTTCGCTGCCACCGTGGAGCGCTTTCGCTCCCAGGGCGGGCGCGGCGTGAACGTGACGCTGCCCTACAAGCCCGACGCCTGCGCCTACGCCACGCACCTGGCCGAGAGCGCACGCTGCGCCGGGGCCGCCAATGCGCTCAAGTTCGAGGGCGATCGCTGCCTGGCCGAAAACTTCGACGGCAGCGGCCTCGTGCGCGACCTCAGCCACAACCTGGGCCTGCGTTTGGCCGGGCGCACGGTGCTGCTGCTCGGGGCTGGCGGGGCCAGCCGGGGCGCCATCCTGCCGCTGCTGCGCGCCCGACCGGCGCAGTTGTGGGTGCTCAACCGCAGCGCCGCCAAGGCCGAGGCGCTGGTGCGCGAGTTCCTTGCGCTGGGGGCCGATGCAGCCGTGTTGCACGGGGGCGGTTTTGACGAATTGGCGCAGTCGGTGCGCTTCGACCTGGTGCTAAACGCCACCTCGGCCAGTCTGAACGCCGAAACGCTGCCGCTTCCCGCACGCACCTTCAAGCCCGATGGCCTGGCCTACGACATGGTCTATGGCAAGGGCCTGACGCCCTTTTTGCGCCAAGCCCAGCAAGCCGGGGTGCGCCAGCTCGCCGACGGCGTGGGCATGTTGGTCGAGCAAGCCGCCGAGGCCTTTGCCTGGTGGCGCGGCGTGCGCCCGACCACCACCGATGTCATACGCCGCCTCAGCCTGCCCCTGATTTAACCGCTCCTTTCAGCGCCCCGAGCATGAACCAACTCCAAGCCCTCAAGCAACACAGCACCGTGGTGGCCGACACCGGCGATTTTTTGCAACTGGCGCAGTTTCAGCCGCAGGATGCCACCACCAACCCCTCGCTGATCCTCAAATCGGTGCAAAAACCCGACTACGCCCCGCTGCTGGCGCAGACCGTGGCGCGCTTTGGAACGCGCGACACCGACGAGATCGTGGACCGGCTACTGGTGCGCTTTGGCTGCGAGATTCTGGCCCTCATTCCCGGCCGGGTTTCGACCGAAGTCGATGCCCGCCTGAGCTTCGACACCGCCGCCACCATCACCCGCGCCGAACGCCTGATCGAGCTCTACCAAGCCGAAGGGGTGCACATCGACCGGGTGCTGATCAAGATCGCCGCCACCTGGGAGGGCATAGCAGCGGCGGCGCATCTGGAGCGGCGCGGCATCCGCACCAACCTGACATTGTTGTTTGCCTTTTGCCAGGCGCTGGCCTGCGCCCAGGCCCGGGTGCAGCTCATCTCGCCCTTTGTGGGCCGCATTTACGACTGGCACAAAAAACAAGCCGGCAGCCAGTGGGATGAAGCCGCCCGCGCCGGCGCCCACGACCCCGGCGTGCAGTCGGTGCGGCGCATTTTTGAGTATTACAAGCACTTTGGCATAGGCACCGAGATCATGGGGGCCAGCTTTCGCAACACCGGCCAGATCGTGGCGCTGGCCGGCTGCGACCTGCTCACCATCAGCCCCGAACTGCTGGCGCAACTGGCCGCCAGCACCGAGCCGCTGCCGCGCGCGCTCGACCCGGTCGCCGCGCGTGCACTCGATCTGCAAGCCGTGCAACACGACCAGGCCAGCTTTCGCCTGGCGCTCAACGAAGACGCGCTGGCAACCGAAAAACTGGCCGAAGGCATCCGCGCTTTTTGTGCCGACTCGCTGCGGCTGGAGCAACTGATCGTGGCGCAGCGGGGACGTTAGTCAAAGATGCTCGACCGCATCCAAGCCAGTCTGCCCTCGCTCTCGGCGGCGGAGCGCCGGGTGGCGGAGTTGGTGCTGCAAGACCCGCAGCGCTTCTCGCTCTTGCCCGTGAGCGCACTGGCCGAGCAAGCGCGGGTGAGCAAACCGACCGTGGTGCGCTTTTGCCGCAGCCTGGGCTACAAGGGCTTGATCGACTTCAAACTCAAGCTGGCGGGCACTTTGAACGATGGCGTGCCCTACATCCACCGCAGCGTGGATGAGTGCGACGCGGTGCCCGAACTCGCGCTCAAGGTAATCGACAACACCATGGCGGCCCTGCTGGCCTACCGCAAAACCCTGGCCGGTGCGGCGCTGGAGCAAGCGGTGCAGGCCATGCACCGGGCGCACCAGAACGGGCGCCGGATCGATTGCTACGGCGTGGGCAACTCGGGCATTGTGGCGCAAGACGCACAACACAAGCTGTTTCGGCTCGGCATTCACACGCTGTCGCACTGCGACGGGCATTTGCAGGTCATGAGCGCAGCCCTGCTCGGCCCGACCGATGTGGCGCTGATCATTTCAAACTCCGGCCGCACGCGCGACTTGCTCGATGCCGCACAAATCGCGCGCCAGCGCGGCGCCACCACGGTCTCGATCACGGCCAGTGCCAGCCCCTTGGCAGAGCACACCGACATCCATCTGGCGGCCGACCACAGCGAGCGCTTCGAGCAAGACATCCCCATGACGTCGCGCCTGATTCACTTGCTGATCATCGACATTCTGGCCACCAGCTTGGCGCTGCGCATTGGCAGTGCGCGCTTGCAGCCGATGCTGATGGACATCAAGGCGCAGTTGCACGCCAAGCGCTACCACTGAGCCCCCTGTGCCTCAAAGCCGCTCCAGCACCCGGGCCGCGCCGCGCAGGGCCGGCGACTGCTCGGCCACGATCACCCACACCGGGATCGATTCCAGATAAGCCCGAAAGCGCCCCTTGGCAACAAAGCGCTCGCGAAATGCGGTCTGATCAAAAAACGCCCCGAGTTTGGGCACGATCCCCCCACCGATGTAGAGACCGCCGCGCGCACCCAAGGTGAGTGCCAGATTGCCCGCCACCGTTCCAAGGAAGGCGCAAAACAGATCGAGCGCAGCGCGCGCCTGGGTGTGGCCTTGCAGGGCCGCAGCGCTGATTTCTGCTGCCCCCCAATCGTTCGGCCGGCAGGTCTCGGCCCGGCACAGTACCTGGTACAAATCGACCAAGCCGGCACCGCTGATGGCGCGTTCGGCCGATACGTGGCCGTGGCGCTGCTGCAAGGCCTCGAGCACCTGTTGTTCGCGGGCGTTGCTGGCCGCCAGCGTCACGTGCCCGCCTTCGCCTGCAATTGGCAGCCAGCCGCCGTTGGGCAAGGGCAGCAGGCCCGATACCCCCAAGCCGGTGCCGGCGCCGATCAGGGCCAACGGGCCAACCGCCCTCTCTGGGCCATCCTGAACATCGGCGTCGGGATCAGGGTTGCAGCCCGCCAGCAAGCGCTTTTCGTTTGGCAACAGGTCGGGCAAGGCCAAGGCCAGCGCGGCAAAGTCGTTCAGTACCTCGAGCCGCTGCAAGCCCATGCGCTGGCGCAAATCGGCAATCGAAAACGACCAGTGGTGATTGGTCATGCGCACCCGGTCGCCGTGCACCGGGTTGGCAATCGCCAAAGCCGCCAACACAGGGCGTGGCCGCTGCACCCGCTCCAGATAGGCCTGCATGGCCAACTCCAGCGTGGCGTAGTCGGCACAGGGCAGGGTTTGCAGCGCCTCGGGCGTGGCACCCGAACGGGCCTGCCAGGCAAAGCGGGCATTGGTGCCCCCTATGTCGGCCAGCAGCCGCGGGGCATCGGGGTCGTGTGGCATCGGATGGATCCTGTCGAAATTCATAAGCAGTCTTGCACAAAAGGCGTCAGGCCCGGCATCAGGCACCCGATGATTGCCCGGCATGGGCTGACGACTGGCTGCCCCAACCGCGTTCGAGCCAATCCATCACGCAGCGGGCCTGCTGCGCCGTCACCGGGGGCGCAGCCACGCGACCCGCCAGCGCCGCGCACACAACGGCGTAAAAATGGCGCCAATCGCCAGCGCCGTCGGTCAGAGGCTCTGGCGCAGCCAGGGCGCCATCGGGCTGCGCCAGCGTGAGCGCCCCTGGTGCATCGCCCTGCCCCCAGCGCGCATCCAGCGCCGGCTGTCGACCCGCTTTGAGGGCCTCTTCTTGTCCGTCGCCCTGCTGGCGCAGGTAGCTGCCGTGGGTGCCGTGCACGGTCCAGCGAGGTGCGGGCTGCGCGGCCAACACACTGGCATGCAAGATCATGCAATGCCGCGGATAGCGCAGCAGGGCGTGAAACCAGTCGTCGCACAAGGCGCCGTCGCGCTGGCGCTGGGTGTGGAGCTGTATCGAATCGGGCGCGCCAAACAACTGCAAGGCCTGATCGAGCAAGTGCGGCCCTAGGTCAAACCACAAGCCGGCCCCGGGCTGGTCGGATTCGCGCCAGCGCACGCGCACCTGCGGCCGAAAGCGATCAAGGTGCGACTCCACATGCGTCACCCGCCCCAGTCGGCCCTCGGCCAGCACCTGTTGCAACTCGATGAAATCGCTGTCCCAGCGCCGGTTGTGAAACACCGTCAGCAGGCGCTGCGTGGCCTGCGCTTGCGCGATCAGGGCATCGGCCTGCGTCAAGGTGAGCGCAAAGGGCTTGTCGATCACCACATGCTTGCCGGCCGCCAGCGCCATCTGGGCCAAGGGAAAATGGGTTTCATTGGGCGTGGCCAGCACCACCAGTTGCACCTCGGGCAGCGCCAGCACAGACGCCACATCGGGCAACCAGACGCAAGCCGAAAGCGCAGCCGCCAGTGCGGGCGTCAGGGATGCAGGGGGGCCGGCGTGGCGGCTGCTCGCCACCGCCACCAGTTTTAGGCCACTGGTGGCGGCAATCAGGGGGGCGTGCAGGGTGGCGCCGGCGTAGCCCCAGCCCACCAGAGCCACGCCGATGGCGGCTGGATGCGACATAGCCTTAAAGCGCCAGCCGTTGGCCGCTGTGGCGGTCGAACAGGTGCGCCTCGCTTGGATCCCAACGCACAAAGACGCGCTCGCCCACCTGGGCGTTGAGCAAGCCCGGCACGCGCGCCGTTAGCGCGCCGATCGCGGTATCCAGCGTGGCGTAAGACTCTGGGCCGGTGGGCTCGATCATGGTCAGGGTGCCGGGCAAGCCGGACTCGGCAAAGCTGAGGTTTTCTGGGCGCAGCCCAAACACCAGTTCGCTGTGGGCGTGCCGGCGCACCGCTTGGGCCTGTTGCGCATCGAGATCGAGCGCCACGCCATGGGCGGTCAGGTTATCGCCCACGCGCGTGGCATCGACCATGTTCATCGCCGGTGAGCCGATGAATTCGGCCACGAAGCGGTTGGCAGGCTGACGATAAATTTGGGCCGGCGTGCCAAACTGCTGCACCAAGCCGTCTTTCATGACGGCAATGCGGTCACCCAGCGTCATGGCCTCCACCTGATCGTGCGTCACATACACCGTGGTGGTGCGGGTGCGCAGGTGCAATTGCTTGATTTCGGCGCGCATCTCGACGCGCAACTTGGCATCGAGGTTGGACAGCGGCTCGTCAAACAAAAACAGCACCGGATCGCGCGCCAAAGCACGCCCCATGGCCACGCGCTGGCGCTGCCCGCCCGAGAGCTGGCCCGGCTTGCGGTCGAGCAAATGCCCGATTTGCAGCATTTGCGCCACCCGCTGCACCGCCGCCTCGCGCTCGGCTTTGGGGATTTTGCGTATCTCCAGCCCAAAGGCAATGTTTCGGGCCACCGTCATGTTGGGGTAGAGGGCGTAGCTCTGGAACACCATGGCAATGTCGCGGTCTTTGCTGGGCAGATCGGTGACATCGCGCTCGCCGATGAAGATTCGGCCCGAGGTGGGGGCATCGAGGCCGGCAATCATGCTCAGCAGGGTGGATTTGCCGCAGCCCGAAGGCCCGACCAGAATCAGGAACTCGCCCTTCTCGATCTCCAGATCGATGCCCTTGAGCACCTGCGTGGTGGCATTGAAGGATTTGTGAATTTGCTTGATGCTCAACGCGCCCATGAATCAACCTTTCACCGCACCGGCGGTCAAGCCGCGCAAAAAGAACTTACCCGCCACAATGTAAATGATCAACGTCGGCAGCGCGGCAATCAGCGCCGCCGCCATTACCACGTTGTATTCCTTGACCACGCCCGAGGTGTTGGCCAAGTTGTTCAGGCCCACCGTGATCGGCATGCTGCCAGAATCGGAAAATACCACGCCATACAAAAAATCGTTCCAGATGTTGGTGAATTGCCAAATCAGCGTCACCACGATGATCGGGGTCGAGAGCGGCACCACGATGAGCCAGAAAATTTGCCAAAACGTGGCCCCATCGAGCTGCGCCGCCTTGATCAGCTCATCCGGCAAGCCCACGTAATAATTGCGGAAAAACAAGGTGGTGGTGGGAATGCCGGCCAGCACGTGCACCAGAATCAGGCCCCAGATCGAACTAGCCAAACCCAGCCAGCCCAGCACCTGGCTCATGGGCAGCAGCACCACTTGCATCGGCATGAACACGCCAAACAGCATGAAGGCAAACAGCAGCTCGCTGCCGCGAAAGCGCCATTTGCTAAGCACATAGCCATTGAGCGCGCCTATGAAGGTGGAAATCAGCACCGCCGGCACCACCATCTGCACCGAGTTCCAGAAAAAGGGCTGCAAGCCCTCGCATTGCACCCCGGTGCAGGCCGAACCCCAGGCTTTGAACCAGGCGTACAGGGTCGGATCGGTGGGCAGGCTGAGCAAATTGCCGGCACGCAACTGCTCGGCGTCTTTGAGCGAGGTCACCAGCATCACGTACAAAGGCGCCAAAAACCACAGCGCAAACACCAGCAGCAAGGTCCACAGGACGATGCGGTGGATCGAGAGGCGAATCGTCATCGCTTGCTCCTCAGTTCGGAATAGAGGTAGGGCACCACGATCGCAGCCACCACCGCCAACATGACCATGGCGCTGGCTGCGCCGAGCCCAATCTGACCACGGGTAAAGGCATGGGCATACATGAAAGTCGCCGGCAGGTCGGTGGCAAAGCCGGGGCCCCCGGCGGTAAGCGCCATCACGAGGTCGAAGCTCTTGATCGCCAAATGGCTGACCACAATGAAGGTGCTAAAAAACACCGGACCCAGGCTGGGCAGGATGATGCTCCAGTAAATGCGCGGCAGGCTGGCGCCATCGACCTGCGCTGCCTTGATGATGGATTCGTCGATGCCACGCAAGGCGGCCAGAAACAGCGCCATGACAAAGCCCGCGCACTGCCAGATGCCGGCAATCACTACGCAGTAAATCGCCATTTGGGGATCGACCAACCAGCCAAAGCTGAAGGTCTCGAAGCCCCATTGGTGCATCAGGTGCTCCAGCCCCATGCCCGGATTGAGCATCCATTTCCAGGCCGTACCGGTGACGATGAAGGAAATCGCCATCGGGTACAGGTAGATCGTGCGCAGCACGCCCTCGGCGCGGATTTTTTGATCCAACAATATCGCCAGCAGCACCCCCAGCGCCATCGAACCGCCAATGAAGAGCACACCAAAAACGGCCAGGTTGCGCATGGCCACATGGAAGCGCTCGTTCACCCACAGCGCCTCGTAATTGGCCAGCCCGATGAACTCGTAGTTGGGCAGGATGCGCGATGCAGTGAACGACAAATAGCCGTTCCACGCCATCAGGCCGTAAATAAACAGCAATGAGAGAAAAAAGCTGGGGGCGACCACCAGCTTGGGCAACCAGACCGTTGCCTTGCTTTGGGGGGTGCGAAACATGTGCCACTCCTCTGGCCAGCCTGGGAATCAGGCATGCAGGCGGCACCCGGATCGGGGTGCGCGCCTGCGCTTTCAAGACTGCAAACTTGCAGCCAAATCAACCACTCGGCTGCTGCCGTGAATCAGCGCGTCTGCGCCGCGCGAGCAAGCCGCTCTTGGGCGTTTTGCACCGTCACGCGGTCGTCGTTCCAGAATTGGCTCACCACATCTTGCATGGCGCCCGAGGCCGCCGAACGCACCGCCATGCCGTGCGCGATCGAGGGCACCAAGGTGCCACGGCGCGCGGTTTCCACGAAATCGCGCGAGCTCATGCGGGCGCATTCATCGAAGCGCTCCAAGTTCATGTTCAGCCGCACCGGGATCGAGCCCTTGTTGAGGTTGAACACCTCTTGGAACTCCGGCGACAAAATGGCGTTGGCCAAATCGCGCTGGGCCCGGGTGTTGGCCTCGTTGCGCAGGCGGAACATGGCAAAGGAGTCGACGTTGAAGGTGAAGGCATTGGCGGTGCCGGGCGCTGCCACGCAGCCAAAGTCACGCCCCGGCACCCGACCGGCGGCAATGAACTCGCCCTTGGCCCAGTCGCCCATCAGTTGCATGCCGGCTTCACCCCGAATTACCATCGCCGTGGCCAGGTTCCAGTCGCGGCCGGGGGCGTTGCGGTCGGTGTGCGCCTTGACGCGGCGAAAAGTCTCGAGCACGCGCGTCATGGTTGCGCTGCGCAGCGCGGTCTGGTCGAGTTGCACCAGCGCGCTGCGGTAAAAATCGGTGCCGCCCACACCCAAGGCGACCGATTCAAACAAGGTGAAGTCTTGCCAATTTTGCCCACCGTGTGCCAACGGAATCACACCGGCACGGCGCAGCGCATCGGCAGCGACGAAAAACTCGTCCCAGTTGGTGGGCACCTGGGCCCCAGCGCGCCGGAACACCTCGGGGTTGGTCCAGAGCCAGTTGACCCGGTGCACGTTGACCGGCACCGCAATCCAGTTGCCGTTGTGCTTCATGATGTCGCCGATCACGCGCGGCACCAGGTTGTCCCAGTTGCCGGCGCGGGCCACGTCGTTCAGGTTGGTCAACACCCCAAGCTCGCCCCACTCTTGCAGCGACGGCCCTTTGATCTGCGCTGCCGAAGGCGGGTTGCCCGCCATCACGCGCGACTTGAGCACCGTCATGGCGTTGTCGCCGCCGCCACCGGCCACGGCAAAATCGCGCCAGGTGTGGCCTTTCTGCTGCATCTGCTGCTTGAGCGCGGCCGCAGCGCGCGCCTCGCCGCCGCTGGTCCACCAGTGCAGCACCTCCACCTCGCCGCCCGTGGTCTGGGCAAATGCGGTGGCTGTCAGCAGCACGGTGGCCGCAGCCACCAGCGTTTTCTTGATGTCTATGAGTTTGCGCATGATCGGATCGTCTCCTGAAGCTTTGGGGTTTGAAGGACGCTGCCTGCCCGAGGGAGGCTGAACCCGTTACCGGGCAGCGGCGAAATCTTAACAAACAATTAATTTATTAATACCAGGTTAAACCCTGAAGCCAAGATCCGCTCCAGGCCCGCCGGCTTGGGGGCAAGCACGGCACAATGAAGGGTCTGCATCGGGGCGCGCCAAGCTGGCCCAAACGCCAGCCGCATACGCCATGCCCCGTCTCGATGCGCCGTTGATTCCATCGCACCCACTCCCATGAAGCTCCTGCTGGCCGAAGACGACCCCCTCCTGGCAGATGCCTTGCTGCAACAACTCGGCCGCGCGGGTTATGCGGTGCAGCACGCGCCCAATGGTGCAGTGGCCGAGTATTTGCTAGAGCACCAACCGTTTGACATTGCGGTGCTCGACCTTGGCCTGCCCATGGTCGATGGCCTGACCGTGTTGCAGCGCTTGCGCCGCAGCAATCCGGGTCTGCCGGTGTTGCTGCTGTCAGCACGCGATGCGCTGGATGATCGGGTGGCCGGCTTTGAAGCCGGGGCCGACGACTACGTGACCAAACCCTTTGACTGGCCCGAATTGCAAGCCCGCTTGCAAGCCTTGCTGCGGCGCAGCCTGCCCCAGCAGACGGCGCTGCAATGGCAGGGGCTGGTGCTGGAACCCGAGCGCCGGCGCGCCACCCACAACGGCACGGCGCTCGAACTCAGTGGGCGCGAGTGGTCGCTGCTCAATCTGCTGATCGAGCAACGCGGCAACGTGGTCACCAAAGACCAGATTGCCGCCACCTGGTCCGGCGAAGGTGCCGAAAGCGGGCCCGGCAACACGATCGAGGTTTACATCCACCGCTTGCGGCGCAAGCTCGAAGGCGCGAGCGTGCTGATACGAACCGTGCGCGGATTGGGCTATCTGATGGAGGCCGAAACCCCTTGAGCGCCCCCGCTTCATCCACTGCCCCGGCCGCTGCAAAGCCGCCCCTGAAGGGACACCGTTTGCGCTTGTCGCGCCAGTTGCTGCTGTGGCTGTTGCTGCCGCAAATCGTGCTCTGGGCCGCGGGTGGTGCCGCCGCCTACCGGCTGGCCGCCAGCTACGTCGATCAGGCGCTCGACATGGGGCTGGCGCAATCCAGCCGGGCCTTGGCGCGCCAGCTCAAACCGCTGGGCGATGGCTTGCTGATCGATTTTCCGCGGGCCGCACAGGCCATACTCGAAGCCGACCCGCAAGACCGCCAGTTTTACATGGTCAGCTCGCCGCCGGGCAGCTTCATCCTGGGCAACCACACCTTGCCGCCTCCGCCGCCCGAGGTGCAGGCCAACCCGCAGCCAGATCAGCCGTTTTTCTACGATGGCCTGATGCCCTCGATGCCGGGCAGCGACACCCTGGTGCAGGTGCGGGTAGTGGCCTTGTACCAGTTGCTCGACGCCGAGTTCGGGGCCGCCCGGCAGCAGGTGCTGATTCAGGTGGCGCGCAGCAAAACCACGCGCCAACAACTGGTGGAGCGCATTTTGGTGGATATGCTGCTGCCCCTTTCAACCCTGATGGTCTTGATGAGCCTGATCGTTTGGTTCGGGATTCAGGCCGGACTGGCCCCGATCCGGCGCCTGACGCAGCAAGTCGAGGGCCGTGCGGCCAGCAAACTCGATCCGATCGAGCTCGACGGCGCGCCGCTGGAGCTGCACGCGCTGGCGCAGGCGCTCAACACCCTACTGGCCGATGCACGCCAGCACCTAGAGCAGCAGCGGCGCTTCATCGGCGATGCCGCGCACCAGTTGCGCACGCCCTTGGCGGGCCTAAAGGCGCAAACCGAACTGGCGCTGCAACAACTCGAAACCAGCGAGCGCGCTGAATTGCGACAGCGCATGGCCAAGGTGCATGAGAGCGCGGCCCGAGGCGCCCACCTCGTCAACCAGTTGCTCAGCTTGGCGCGCTCGGAACCCTCAGCCCCGCTGCCCCAAATGCAGCGCACCGACTTGCTGGCGCTGCTGCAAACCGTGGTGGCCGAATGGGTGCCCAAAGCCTTGCGCGCCCAAATCGACCTCGGTTGGGAACACCGCGATGGCGCAGCCGCTTGGGTCTGGGCCGAACCCACGCTGCTGCGCGAGGTCCTCTCAAACCTGATCGACAACGCCATTTTGTACGCAGGCAGGGGGGCCGAAATCACGGTCGGGCTCGACTCGGCCTCGGAGCCGCTCCAGATCTGGGTGCGCGACAACGGACCCGGGATCGCGCCCGAGCTGCGCGAACGCGCCTTCGAGCGCTTTTTCAGGGGCACCCAGCAAGGCAATGGCTGCGGCTTGGGGCTGGCCATCGTGCGCGACATCGTGCAGCGCCACGGTGGCGAGGTGGCGTTGCGGCATCCGTCCGAAGGCGGGCTGGAGGTGCGCATCAGCTTGCCTGCAATGCCCGCTCAAGGGCTCAGGTCTGCTTGAGAAAAATGTCTTTGTCTGGGAAAAACTGCGTGTGCAGGGGCAACAGTGCGCCGCCCAAGGCCCGGGCGTGCAAGCCCACTGCCCCGCGCACCACGGCAGGCACCCGCAAACCGGCGGATGGGTAATCGGCCATGCTGGCTTGGGTGCGAGCGCACAAGGCATCGAGCAGTTGGGCCGATAGCGATCCATCGACGATCAGGGCCTCGATGTCGAGCAAGGCCGCTGCCGCCGTGGCCGTCATGGCCAAGGCATTGCCCGAGGCCGCCAACCAAGGTTGCACCAGCGCCTGATGCGCCGGCGCACAAATTTCGTCGGAAAAAACCAGATTCGGATCGTCCCCTTGCCGCTTGAGTGCGCGCTCGAGCTGCCATGCCGAAGCCACTTCCAGCAGTTGGCTGGGCCGGCCAGCAGGGCCGGCCAGTTGCAAGGGCAGAGATCCGATGGCACCGGCATTGCCACTGGCACCGCTGAGCAAACGCCCCTGCAACACCAAACCACCGCCCACGAAGGTGCCCACAAACACATACAAAAAGTTGGACCAGTGCTGCCCCTTGCCCAAAATGAGTTCGGCGGTGCAGGCCGCCACCGTGTCGCGCGCAAACACGACCGGCAGTGCGGTCAATTTTTGCAACTCGGCCTTCGGGTCCACATCAGCCCATTGCGCCAGCGCTTGCGCCGTTTGCGGACCCAGCACATCGGCCCATTGGTGCATCGAGGTGGGCGCGGCCAGCCCCAGACCAACCACCCGCTCCCACTGCGCACCCAGTCCGTCACGCAATTGATCGAGCCCGCGCTGCACCAGCGCAAACACCTGCTCGGGTTGCGGAATATCGTAGTGGTGCGTTAGATGGCGCTCGATTTGCCCGACAAAATTGATCAGCACGATCTCGAGGCTGCGCCGCCCAATCTGCACCCCGATGCTGTAGGCTCCGGCCGGATTAAGGGTCAGAGGCACCGACGGCTGCCCGATGCCCCCGCGCAGCCGCTCGTTTTTGAGCAACAACCCGTCATCGAGCATGCGCTCAACGATGATGGCAACGGTTTGCTTGGACAACTGCGTCAGGCGCGACAAATCGGCCTTGGGCAGCGGGCCGTGCAGGCGTATGGCTTGCAGCACGGTGCGCTCGTTGAACTGGCGCATGCCGATGTGGTTGGAGCCGCGCACCGCCCAAGAAGCCGACTCGGCAGCGCTCGCCGCAGTGGAGCTGAAATTCACTCAACAATCCCCATCCGGGCTGATGACGCCCTTGCAAAAAATAAAGTTGCCATAGGCGCTGGTCTCGCCACTCTGGATGAAAAAGCTGGCTTGCTGCACCCGGCGGTAGAACTCGAAGCGCTCCACCGCCTCGATCTGCTGCGCGCCGAGCGGGCTGGATTGCTGCAAAAAATCAATCACCCGCTGCTGCGCCGCAGTGGTTTGCCCGGCGGGCCAATCGGAGCGCTGCATATAGCCCACCGGCGCCGGCACGTCGAGCGCCAGCGGCAACACGGACAGCACCGCGCGCGACACCCGCAGCAAATCCAGCCCCGGCAAGCGCAGCACCGGCTTGCCTTGTGCCAGCCACTCGGCTGTGAAGTTGGCGTCCACCACCGCCACCCATTCTCCATGCCCCATGGCGCACAGGTGCTGCAACAGCGGCGGCGTCAGGATGGGATCGATCCCTTTTAACATGGCTGCTCCTCTGCAATCGGCTGCGCAGACAAGCTGGCCGGGTCGATGGCCCCGGTGATCAGGCCCACGATCTGCTCTGGGTTGGTCTCGCTGGTAGCCCGGTTGGCAATGATGCGCCCCTGCCGGAAAACCCAGATCCGGTCCACCAGATCGAACACCTGGCGCAGGTTGTGGCTGATGATGATCAGCGGTATGCCGCGGCGCTTGAGGCCCTTGATGATTTCCTCTACCTTGGCGGTTTCCTGCACCCCCAGCGCCGCCGTGGGTTCATCGAGGATGATGAGTTTTTGCGCAAAACCTGCGGCCCGGGCAATTGCCACGCACTGGCGCTGCCCACCCGACATGCCGCGCAGCTTTTCCGACATATCGGGAATTTTGACCCCGGTGGCCTCCAGCATTTGCGCCGCCTGCGCTTTCATGGCCTTGTGGTTAAGGGGCGAGAAAGGCCCAAGGTTGAAGTGGGTGAGCTCGCGCCCCAGAAAAATATTGGACGCCACATCGAGGTCTTCGGCGATGGCCAAGGTTTGGAACACGGTCTCGATGCCTTGCTGGCGGGCGTCTAGCGGAGAGTGAAAGTTGACTTCTCGCCCTTCGATTTCGACACGGCCCGCGTTGGGGCGCTCGGTGCCCGTGATCAGGCGCACGAAGGTGCTTTTGCCGGCCCCGTTATCGCCCACGATGGCGGCGTGCTCACCCGCGGCCAAGCTGAAACAGGCGTCGGTCAGGGCCTTTACACCACCGTAGTGCTTGGTCAGGTCAGTGATGTGCAAAACAGGGGGCTTGGTCTTCATGGCAGTGTGAGAAATGGTTGGGAGCCAAACAATTATGGGACAGGCTGACGCGCCTTCGTATTAGTAAATTCCCTAGGTTTACTTAGTTAAAAAGTTCGCCTACACTTTTGCACAGTCACCTACAAAGGCAAGCAAGCGTCTGTTGGTGGCCCGCTGAGCGCCCACCCCTTACACCGTTTTTCATTCGGAGACATCATGAAACTGCTTTCACTGCTCAAGCAAGCCAGTCTGGCCATGCTGGCGTCCACCTGCATGCTGGCCAGCACGGCGCAGGCGCAGGCACCGGCACCGGCCCAGCCACCTCTGACCATTGCCTACATCACCAACGGCAACACCAACGAAGGCTGGACCCTCATCAACAACGGGGCCGAACGGGCTGGCCAAGCGGCTGGCGTGCGCCTGATCAAGGTGGCCGCCGAGCGCGGCGAGTTGTCACGCCAGTTGGCCATCGTCGAAGACATGATCAGCCGCCGCGTCAGCGCCATTGCGATTGCGCCGGTGGACTCGGCCGGAATCGCGCCTGCCATCAACCGCGCGCTGGCCGCAGGAATTCCGGTCATCGCGGTGGACACGGGCATCACCGGGGCACGCATCACCTCTTATGTGGCCACCGACAACGTTCGGGCCGGCGTGGTGCAAGGTCGCTGGACCGGCGAGCAGGTGCGCGATGGCGATACCGTGATCTACATCACCGGTGACCAGAGCCAGAGCACCGGCCGCGAACGCCGCAGTGGCTTTTTGCAAGGGCTCAACGAAGTGCGTCGCAATGTGCGCGTGGTGGAAGTGTCCACCACCTGGGACCAGACCATGGCGCAAAACGGCGTGGAGGCGGCGCTGCGCAGCCACCGCAACGCGCGCGTCATCGCCGCCGCGTGGGACGGCGGCGCGCTGGGCGCTCGAGCCGCCATGCTGTCGGCGGGCTTGCGCCCGGGGTCGATCCAGATCGTCGGCTTTGACGGCTCCCCGGGTGGGCTGATGATGATGCGCCAAGGCTGGATGCAGGCCAATGTGGCGCAGATGCTCTCGCGCATCGGCCAAGTCGGGGTGGAGACCGCAATCGCCGCGGCGCGCGGCCAGACCGTGCCCGAGCGCATCGACACCGGCTCGTTTCTGGTGCTGCCCGCCAATCTGGAGCAGTTTGCCCGCGATTCGGGTGTGATCCAGTTCATGCGTCCCTAAGCACCTCCTTGCCCCTAATCCAATCATGAACTCCATCAATCGTCAAGACTGGTTTGGGGCCTTGGTTGCCGTCGTCGCGCTCGGGCTGGTGCTGAGCGTGGCGTCGCCGTATTTTCTAACGGCAGGCAACCTCTCCAATGTGCTGGTCCAAGCCTCGGTGATCGCCTTGCTGGCCGGCGCCCAAACCTTTGTCATCCTCACCAGCGGGGTCGATCTGTCGGTGGGAGCGGTCACGGCGCTGGCCGGTGCCATCGCCGGCCACCTGATGCTCAAGCTCGGGGTCGATCCCTACGCCGCCATTGCGGTGGCGCTGCTGATCGGCATCGGGGTGGGGCTGTTCAACGGCTACCTGATCGCCTTTGTGGGGATTCCCTCGTTTATCGTCACGCTCGGTGGCCTGACCCTGTGGCGCGGGCTGGCGTTTGAATCCACCGGCGGCTTTGACAACTCGGGCTTGCCCGACCCCTTCCCTTTCATAGGCTACGGCGAGATTTTGGGCATCCCGATGCCCATTCTGATCATGTTGCTGGCCTACGTGGTGATGGCCTTCATTTTGTCGAGCACCCGCTTTGGCCGCCATGTCTATGCGATTGGCTCCAACGCGGCCGGTGCGCGCCAGGTCGGCATCAACATTCGGCGCAGCACCATGGGCGTCTATGTGGTGTCGGGCTTTGTGTGCGCGCTGGCGGCCATCGTGCTCATGGCGCGCATGGATTCCTCCAGCGGCCGCATGGCGATGAACTTTGAGCTCGACGCCATTGCGGCCGTCATTTTGGGCGGCACTTCGCTGTTTGGCGGGCGCGGCAGCATCTGGGGCAGCTTGTTGGGCGCCATCCTCATCACCATGATCCGCAATGGAATGAATTTGCTTGAAATATCCCAATTCAAGCAGATGATGGCGATTGGGGCGGTGGTGATCATAGCGGTCTGGATCGACGTGATTCGCCGCAAGCGCATGCTGCGCTGACGCGCCAACCTTCTGAGCGAACGCATCCATGAAAACCCGTTTCGTAGTGGCTGGCGAAGCCATTGCCGACCTGATCGCCCGCAGCGACGGCGCCTTTGCGCCCACCTTGGGCGGCTCGCCCTGGAACCTGGCGCGTGCACTCGGCCGCTTGGGCTCCCGGGTGGCATACGTCACGCCCTTGTCGACCGACACCTTCGGCGAGCAATTTTTGCGCGCGCTGCAAGAGAGCCGGGTCGAGTTTGCAGGCCAGCGCAGCGAACGGCCCAGTTGCCTGGCGCTGGTGCACATACAGCCCGACGGCTCGCCCGCCTACCGCTTCTACCGCGAGGGCGTGGCCGACCGCGACTACACCCCAGCATCGGTATGGGAGCAGGTTCGCGGCCCACAAACGGTGTTTCACATTGCATCGCTGGCTCTTTTTCCGCCCGACGGCTATGCGTGGGCCGACTTTCTGCTTGAGCTAAACCGGCAGGGCATTTGCACCAGCGTAGACGTAAACGTGCGGCAGCTCCCCGGAGCCGACAACCGCGCGTACACCGAACTGTTGCAGCGCGTGATGCCGCAAGCCCGCGTACTCAAGGTCAGCGACGAAGACTTGCAACAACTCGGCCGCGTGGGCGACCCGCTGCACGTGGCCTGCACGCTGCTCAACAACACCACCCAAGTGGTGCTGCTGACTCGGGGCGCCTTGGGCGCATGGTGCCTGACGGCTGAGGGCATTTGGCACGAACCGGCCCCGACCACCCCTGTGCGCGACACCGTGGGGGCGGGCGATTGCAGCTACGCCGGTTTTTTGCACGCGCTCGATAGAGCCGGCGCCTTTGACCTGCCTTGGTGCACACCCGACGCCCAAACCCTGCAAAATGCGCTGGCCTTGGCCAGTCGCTGCGCCGCCTTCAATCTGCGCCAGCAGGGCTGCCAGCCCGCGTGGCTGCACGAGCTTTGATGGCAGGCCCCAACTCAACTCCACGGGTGCGCAGCGGGTTTCATGATCCCCCGATTCTTTTGCCGATTTTATGTAACTTAGTTACAATGCAACCATCCACACCAGAATACGGAATGCCTTCATGACCGCAGCTACCGATCGAGCGCTCGACCTGCTCATATTTGGCGGGGCCGGCGACCTCTCATGGCGCAAGCTGCTGCCGGCGCTGTACATGGCGCATGCGCACCAGCGGCTGCCAACGGCCACCCGCATCATCGCGCTGGGCCGCCAGGCGTGGAGCACGGCCCAGTACGTGGAATTTGTGCAAGGGGCCAGCACCCAACACATCGACACCAGCGAAATGCAGCCCGAGGTGTGGCAAGCGTTTTTGCAACGGCTCGAATACGTGCCGCTCGATGCCACCCAAGCCGCCGACTACGCGCGGCTGGCCGCCTGCCTGACGCCGCAGGCACAACGCGTGTTCTACCTTGCCACCGCCCCGACCCTATTCACCCAGATTTGCCAGCACCTCGACAGCGCCGGGCTGGTCGATGCGCAAGCGCGGGTGGTGCTGGAAAAACCGCTCGGCCACGACCTGCCTTCGGCCAAAGTGATCAACGAAGCGGTGGCGCGCCACTTTGGCGAGCAACAAATCTACCGCATCGACCACTATTTGGGCAAGGAAACGGTGCAAAACCTGATGGTGCTGCGCTTTGGCAATGCCATTTTCGAACCGCTATGGCGCGCGCCCAGCATCCGCAGCGTGCAAATCACGGTGGCCGAATCGGTGGGCGTGGGCAGCCGGGCCGGTTTTTACGACCAGACCGGGGCCCTACGCGACATGGTGCAAAACCACCTGTTGCAACTGCTGTGCATCGTGGCCATGGAGCCCCCCATATCGCTCGACCCCGATGACGTGCGCGACGAAAAACTCAAGGTCTTGCGCAGCCTGCAACGGCTCGATGCCGCAGCCCTGCGCCAGCACACCGTGCGCGGCCAGTACATTGCCGGGGCGGCACAGGGCGAATCGGTGTGTGGCTACCTCGATGAGGCCTACGTCCCACCCGATAGCCAGACCGAAACCTTTGTGGCGCTGCGCACCCACATCAACAACGCGCGCTGGGCCGGGGTGCCGTTTTTTTTGCGCACCGGCAAGCGGCTGCAAACGCGGCGCTCCCAGATCGTGATCGATTTTGCGCAACCGCCCTTTTCCATCTTTGGCACCCAGCCGCCCAACGAACACCCGAATCGGCTCATCATCACCTTGCAGCCCGAGGAGTCGATCCAGTTGCAGATGATGGCCAAAATCCCCGGTTCGGGCCTGAACATGAAGCCGGTGTTCCTCGACCTAGACCTCGAATCCGCCTTCGCAGGCCGGCGCGCCGACGCCTACGAGCGGCTGCTGGTGGACGTGATCAAGGGACGGTTGACCCACTTCATGCGGCGCGACGAACTCGAAGCCGCTTGGAAGTGGGTTGACCCGATCTTGCAGGGCTGGCAGGCGCTGGGCGAAAAGCCGCGTCCCTACACCGCGGGCACTTGGGGCCCGGCCGCCTCCTCGGCCCTGATGGCCCGCGAGGGCTGTAGCTGGTTCGAGGAATCATGAGCGCCGCCAACCCCCCTCCCCTTGCCGCGCCGGAACCGGCCGTTGCGCGCCCACCGGGTGTGCGCGAACACCGCTGCGCCTGCCCGGCGGCCATGGCCTTGGCGCAGGCACAGTGCATAGCCGGGCAGTTGCAGACGGCCATCGCGCAGCGCGGCCGGGCCACGCTGGCGGTTTCGGGCGGGCGTTCGCCCATTGCCTTGTTCGAGCAGTTGCGCCAGCAAGACGTGGATTGGGCGCGGGTGCACCTCACGCTGGTCGATGAGCGCTGCGTACCCGAACAGCACCCCGACAGCAACGCCCTCTTGGTGCGCAAGCACTTGCTGCAAGGTGTGGCGGCGCAGGCGCGCTTCACGGCTTGGCTTGACCAACCCTGGCCCGTGCACACCTTACCCGCCGCCCCCGCCTTGGCCGAGCGCGCCAGCCAGCGCCTGCGCGCGCTCGGGGACGTGCTCGACGTGCTGCTGCTGGGCATGGGCGACGACGGTCACACCGCCTCGTGGTTCCCCGACAGCCCCGGTTTGCACGAGGCGCTGCACGGCACGCAGCCGGTGGTGCACACACAGCCGCGCACGGCAGCGCACCCGCGCCTGACCCTCACGCGCGCTTGGGTGCTGGCCGCACGCCAGCGCCACCTGGCCTTGGCCGGTGCGGTCAAGCTGGCGGTGTACCAGCGCGCCCTGGCAGCCCCTTCGCCCGCTTTGCCGGTTTCGTTTGTGTTGGAGCGGGCCGCTGGCCCGATCGATATTTGGATGGCCCCCTGATCATGAAACCCACCCCTGCCCCACCCTTGCACGACGCGCTGGTGCGCGTGACGCAGCGCATCGTCGAGCGCAGCCGCGCCACCCGCGCCACCTATTTGCAAACCACGGTCGCCTCCAAGCGCCCGCAGCGCTACCGCGCCGGCATGGGTTGCGCCAACGTCGCGCACGCCTTTGCCGCCATGCCCGCATCCGACAAGCTGGTGCTGCACCAAGAGCGCCAGCCCAATGTGGGCATCGTCACCGCCTACAACGACATGCTGTCGGCGCACCAGCCCTACGAAAACTACCCAGCCCAGTTGCGGGCGTGGGCGCGCGAGCTGGGCGCCACGGCGCAGGTTGCGGGTGGCGTGCCCGCCATGTGCGACGGCGTCACCCAAGGCTACGAAGGCATGGAGCTGTCGCTCTTTTCGCGCGACGTGATCGCGTTGGCCACCGCCGTGGCCCTGACGCACAACGTCTACGACGGCGCCTTGTTGCTGGGCATTTGCGACAAGATCGTGCCCGGCCTGTTGATCGGGGCCTTGCAGTTTGGGCATTTGCCGATGCTGTTCGTGCCCGCCGGTCCCATGAGTTCGGGCTTGGCCAACGACGAAAAAGCCAAGGTGCGCCAGCAGCACGCCCAAGGCCTGGTCGACCGGGCCACCTTGCTGGCAGCCGAAGAAGCCGCCTACCACGGCCCCGGCACCTGCACCTTCTACGGCACCGCCAACTCGAACCAGATGCTGCTCGAGATCATGGGCCTGCAATTGCCAGGCTCCTCGTTCGTGCATCCGGGCACCGAACTGCGCCAAGCCCTGAACCGCCATGCGGTGCAGCGCCTGCTGGAGCTGGCGCGCGCCGAAGCGCCGCAGACGCTGGCCGACATCGTGAGCGAAAAAACGGTGGTCAACGGCATCATCGGGCTGCTGGCCACCGGTGGTTCGACCAACCACACGATCCATCTGGTGGCGGTGGCGCGCGCCGCCGGCATCCTCATCAACTGGGACGATTTTGCCGACCTCTCAAGCGCCATTCCGCTGCTGACGCGCATCTACCCGAACGGCAAGGCCGACGTGAACCACTTTCACGCCGCCGGCGGCATGGGTTTCTTGATCGACCAACTGCTCGGCGCCGGGTTGCTGCACGAGGACGTGCAAACCGTCATGGGGCCGGGCCTGCACCGCTGCGCCCAAGAGCCCTGGCTCGACGCTGGCCAACTGGCGTGGCGGGCGGCGGCGCAGCAATCGGCCGACGAGCAGGTGCTGCGCCCAGTCAGCCGGCCCTTCAGCCCGGACGGCGGGATCAAGCTGTTGCAGGGCAACTTGGGCCGCTCGGTGGTCAAGTACTCGGCGGTGGCGCCCGAACACCGGCGCGTGCGCGCCCCGGCGCTGGTGCTCGACAGCCAGCAGGCGCTGCTCGATCTGTTCAAGGCCGGGCAGTTGGAGCGCGATTTTGTGGCCGTGCTGCGCTTTCAGGGCCCGCAGGCCAATGGCATGCCCGAACTGCACAAGCTCACCCCGGTGCTGGGCAGCCTGCTGGACCGGGGCTTCAAGGTGGCGCTGGTCACCGATGGCCGCATGTCGGGCGCTTCGGGCAAGGTGCCCGCCGCCATCCACCTCAGCCCCGAAGCGCTGCTCGATGGACCGATCGCCAAGGTGCGCGACGGCGACATGGTGCTGTTCGACTGCGAGGCGGGCCTGCTGCAAGTCGAGGTCGAAGCCACCGAATGGAACGCACGCAGCGGCCCGCGCACCGACTTGGGCGCCAACGAACACGGCTTTGGGCGCGAGCTGTTTGCGCTCTTTAGGCGCCATGCTGGCTTGCCCGAATGCGGTGGCTCGGCCCTGTTTGGCAACCACTGAACGCCAGCGCGTTTTGCCACCCCCATCCAGCCCCCTGCCCTCAAATCCCAGCCGCCCCCAGCCATGACCGCCACCCCAGCCCCAGCGCACGCCACCGCTGCGCCCCATGCGCCCGAACCGCAGCGCAGCCAACTGCCTCCCTTTCGTACCCGCGTGTTGCCCGTGGTCGCCTTGGCCCGCGCCGACTCTGCCGTCCGGCTGGCCCATGCGCTGCTCGAGGGCGGGATCGATGCGATCGAGATCACCCTGCGCACGCCCGCGGCGCTGGCCGCCATCGAAACGCTGGCACGCCAAGTGCCCGAGTTGGTGGTGGGGGCAGGCACCGTGTTGCGCCCGGCCGATCTGGTGGCAGTGCGCGACGCCGGCGCCCGCTTTGCCCTCGCGCCGGGTTGCACCCCGACCCTGCTGGCGGCGGCAGCGGCCATGCGGCTCCCTTTCATTCCCGGTGTGGCCAGCGCCAGCGAGGCCATGCTGGCGCACGAAGCCGGTTTTGGGCTGCTCAAGTGCTTTCCTGCCGTCCCGCTGGGCGGCGTGGAGCTGCTCAAGGCATGGGCCGGCCCCTTGCCCGAATTGCGCTTTTGCCCCACCGGCGGCATCGGGCTGGAGCAACTCGGGGCCTTTCTGTCCCTGCCCAACGTGGCGCTGGTGGGCGGCTCCTGGATCACCCCGGCGGCAGCGCTAGACTTGGGCGACTGGGCCCGCATCACCACGCTGGCGCGCCAAGCCTGCGCCGTGGCCGCGGCTGCGGCAGCGCCCTTGGGCACGGCACAGGCCTAATCCCTAGGCGCCGCTTTTGATCCGGGAACCCCCTTGACCTCCTTCAACCCACCCCTCCCCGCTGCCGCACCCACGCGGCACCCCAGTTGGCAACGCCTGCAAGCCCTGGCCGCACAAGGCCAGCTGCATCTGCGCGAGCTGCTGCGCGCCGATGCCTCCTCACCATCCCCCAACACCGGGCGCAGCCAGCGCTTGCAACTGCAGGCCGCCGGCTTGCGGCTCGACGCCCGGCACCAGGCTGTCACGCCCGAGGTGCTCGACGCCTTGCTCGAGCTGGCAGCCGATTGCCAAGTCGGCACCCAGGCCCAAGCCCTGTGCCGGGGCGAGCCGGTCAACTCCACCGAAGGCCGTGCCGTGTTGCACCCCGCCCTGCGCGCGGGCGCCATGCCCAACCCGCCTTGGGGGGCCGAGCTGGCGCAGCGCATCGAGTCCGAACTGGGCCGCTTTCTGGCGGCCGCCGAACGCCTGCGCAGCGGCCACTGGCTGGGCCACAGCGGGCAGCGCATCACCGACGTGGTCAACCTCGGCATCGGCGGCTCTGACCTCGGGCCGCGCATGGCGGTGGCCGCGCTCGAAAGCCTTGCTTGCAACGCGCCGGTGCGGGTGCACTTTGTCTCCAACCCCGACGCTTGGGCCCTGCACCGGGTGTTGCGCCCGCTCGATGCGGCGCGCACCGTCTTCATCGTCCAGAGCAAAACCTTCACCACCCAAGAGACGCTCACGCTGGCCGCCTCGGCGCGGCGCTGGCTGCACGGGCATGGGCTGCAAACCCCGGCGCAGCAGGCGCCCCATCTGATTGCCGTCACCGCAGCGCCCGCCATGGCGGCGCAGCAGGGCTACCGCAGCGATCACACCTTTGGTTTTTGGGACTGGGTGGGCGGGCGCTATTCGGTCTGGTCGGCCATCGGCCTGCCGCTGGCGATTGCGATCGGGGCGCAGGCGTTTCGTGAGTTTTTGCGCGGCGGCCACGCCATGGACCAGCACTTTTGGACGGCTGATGCGGCGCACAACATGCCGCTGCTGATGGCGTTGCTGGGCATCTGGAACCGCAACTTCCTGCATTGCCCCACCCACCTGCTGGCCCCCTACCCGAGCCGGCTCGATGCCTTTACCCGCTTTGTGCAGCAACTGGACATGGAATCCAACGGCAAATCCACCCATCTGAATGGGGACGCGGCGCAGGTATCCACCGGGCCGATCGTCTGGGGCGGACTGGGCATCGACGGCCAACACGCCTACTTTCAACTGCTGCACCAAGGCTGCCACCGGGTGCCAGTGGATTTCATCGGCGTGGAACAGGAAGACACCCCGCTGCCCTTGGCGGCCGAACACCACCGGGTGGTGCTGCTCAACCTGCGCGCCCAGGCGCTGGCGCTGGCCGTCGGGCGCGACCGGGCCGACACCGAGACCGAATTGCGCGCCAGCGGCCTGTCTGAACCCCAGGTGCAGGCGCTGTGGCCACACCGCCGCTTTGCCGGCAACGTGCCCAACAGCACCCTGTGGTTGCCCGCACTCACACCGCATGCACTGGGGGCGTTGGTGGCGCTGTACGAACACAAAGTCTTTTGCCAAGCCGCCATCTGGGGCATTAACGCCTATGATCAGTGGGGCGTGGAACTGGGCAAAACCTTGGCCAAAGCCATGGAGCAAGGCCCCGCCCCCGCCTGAAAACCACCTCCTGCGAACCCTCCCGAGCGAGCGCTGGCGCTGCGCTCTTTGAATCCCGATGGCAAAAAAAGACCAGCCCCTGATCGACGACATCCGCCTGCTTGGCCGCCTGCTCGGCGACGTGATCCGCGAGCAAGAAGGCGACGAGATTTTCGGGCTGATCGAGCAGATCCGCCAGTTGGCGGTGGCCTTCCGGCGCGACGCCGACCAGTCTGCCGACCGCCAGCTCAAGCGCCTGCTGCAGGGCCTGAGCGACGACCAGGCGGTGAGCGTGATCCGCGCCTTCACCTACTTCAGCCACCTGGCCAACTTGGCCGAAGACCGGCACCACATCCGCCGCCGCGCCGTGCACGAGCAGGCCGGGCGCATCCAGCCCGGCAGCTTGGCGCACACCTGGGGCCGCCTGCAGCAAGCCGGCGTGGGCCGTGCGCAGTGGGCACAGGCGCTGCAAAACGCGCACGTGGCCCCGGTGCTCACCGCGCACCCGACCGAGGTGCAGCGCAAGAGCATTCTGGACGCCGAACGCGAACTGGCGCGCCTGCTGGCCCAGCGCGACGGCCTGGCGCTGGCGCGCAACCGGGACGAGAACGAAGCGCAGATGCGTGCCCGCATTTTGCAGCTCTGGCACACCCGCTTGCTGCGTTTCACCAAGCTCAGCGTGGCCGACGAGATCGAAAACGCGCTCGGCTACTACCAAAGCACCTTCATCCCCGAACTGCCCCGGCTCTACCGCAGCCTGGAGGCGGCGCTAGCAGGCCAGCCGGTGCCGCCTTTTTTGCGCCTGGGCCAGTGGATCGGCGGCGACCGCGACGGCAACCCGAACGTCACGGACTGCACGCTGCGGCTGGCGCTGCAGCGCCAAGCCGACCTGATCTTGCGCCACCACCTGACCGAGGTGCACTGGCTCGGCAGCGAGCTCTCGCTCTCGGCAATGCTGCTGCCGGTGCCCGCCGCCATGCAGGCGCTGGCCGAGCGCTCGCCCGACACCAACGCGCACCGCCAGGACGAACCCTACCGGCGCGCCCTCACCGGCGTCTATGCCCGCTTGGCCGCCACCCTGACCGAGCTCACCGGCGGCCACGCCACGCGCCACGCCGTCGCCCCGCAACAACCCTACCCCAGCGCCGAGGCCTTTTTGGCCGATCTGCGCCTGCTCGACACCGCCTTGAGCGACCAGGGTTGCGCCGCCTTGGCCCAAGCGCGCCTGCGCCCGCTGCTGCGCGCCGTCGAGGTGTTTGGCTTTCATCTGGCCACGCTGGACTTGCGCCAAAGCTCCGATCAACACGAGGCGGCGCTGGCCGACTTGCTGGCGCAGGCGCGCATCGAGGCCGATTACAGCAGCTTGGACGAAGCCGCCAAGCAGGCGCTGCTGCTGCGCCAGCTCAACGACGTGCGGCCGCTGCGCCTGCCCGAAGCCAGCTACCAGCCGCATACCTTAAGCGAGCTGGCGATCTTCGAAGCCGCGCGCCAGGCGCGCCAGCGCTACGGGGCGGCCGCCATCCGGCACGCCATCATCAGCCACACCGAGAGCGTGAGCGACCTGCTCGAGGTGCTGTTGCTGCAAAAAGAGGCCGGGCTGCTGCACGGCACCTTGGACGGGGCCGCGCGCGCCGAGCTGATCGTGGTGCCGCTGTTCGAAACCATCCCCGACCTGCGCCAGGCCAGCGCCATCATGGAGGCCTATCTGCGCCTGCCCGGCATCGAACCGATGCTGCGCCGCGCCGGTGCGCTGGAGTACGGCGAGCAGGAAATCATGCTCGGCTACTCCGACAGCAACAAAGACGGCGGCATCATCACCAGCAACTGGGAGCTGTACCAGGCCGAAACCGCGCTGGCGGCGCTGTTCGACCGGCTCGGCACCGAGTTCGGCCAGCCCATAGCCCTGCGCCTGTTTCATGGCCGTGGCGGCACCGTGGGGCGCGGCGGCGGCCCAAGCTACCAAGCCATATTGGCGCAACCGCCGGGCACCGTGCGCGGCCAGATCCGCCTGACCGAACAAGGCGAGGTGATCGGCTCCAAGTACGCCAACCCCGACATCGGGCGGCGCAACCTCGAAACGCTGGTGGCCGCCACGCTGGAGGCCACCCTACTGCCGCCGGGGCTGGCGGTGCCGCCGAGGTTTTTGCGCGCTGCCCAGCGCCTGTCGGATGCCAGCATGGCCGCCTACCGCGATCTGGTCTATGAAACGCCTGGTTTTGCCGATTATTTTTTCAGCGCCACCCCGATCCGGGAAATCGCCGAGCTAAACATCGGCTCGCGCCCGGCCTCGCGCAAAGCCAACCAGCGCATCGAAGACCTGCGCGCCATCCCCTGGGGATTCAGTTGGGGCCAGTGCCGCCTCACGCTGCCGGGCTGGTATGGGCTGGGCAGCGCCGTCGCGGCCCTGGGTGCCGAACTGGGGCACGGGCGCGCCCAGCGCCTGCTGCGCCAGATGCACCGCCACTGGCCGTTTTTCAGCACCCTGGTCTCCAACATCGACATGGTGCTGGCCAAAAGCGATTTGTCGCTCGCGCGCCGCTACGCCGAGCTGCTGCCCGATGCCGCGCTGCGCCAGCGCATCTTTGGCCGCATCGAGGCCGAATGGCAGCGCACCCAGGCCGCCCTGACGCTCATCACCGGGCAGGGCGAGCGGCTGGCCGACAACCCGGCGCTGGCGCGCTCGATCGAGCAGCGCTTCCCCTACATCGACCCGCTGCACCACCTGCAAGTCGAGCTGATCGCGCGCCACCGCAGCGGCAACACCGCCGAAAAGGTCAAGCGCGGCATCCACCTCACCATCAACGGCATCGCCGCCGGGCTGCGCAACACGGGCTGAGCCACAAAAGCGCTATCCTGCGGTTATTGGACTTTAATTCGCGTCATTCGACTCTCAACTTTACCCGCAGCCATGGCCGTAGCGATGGCGCGGATTTTCAAAAAGGCATGGCGGGCGATGGCGCGATTTCATCGACGCGCTTAGTCGCAACGGAATGCGAGGGCTTCGACAAGCTCAGCCCGAACGGGTTATCGAAGGGTTCGCCCTGAGCCTGTCGAAGTGCCAGTACCCCGTTCGCCCTGAGCCTGTCGAAGGGCTAACTAGCCAGTCGCCGATTTTTTGCCACCCAAATGGATCCACGCCCAATGAACCCCACTACCCCACTCACCCCCACCGACCCCCACACCCAGCCGCTGGTGCTGCACCACCTGGAGCAGTCGCGCTCGCAGCGCATCCTCTGGCTGCTGGAAGAAATGGGCCTGCCCTACGAGCTCAAAACCTATGCACGCCAGCGCAGCAACCGGCTGGCCCCGCCCGAGCTCAAAGCGGTGCACCCGCTGGGCAAGTCGCCGGTGCTGGGCCACGGTGAACTGGTGCTGGCCGAATCGGGTGCCATTCTGGAATACTTGGCCGAGACCTTTCCCGAGCGCGCCAGCGGCGAACTGGCGCAGCTGGTGCCAGCGTCCGGCACGCCCGAGCACCGCCAGTGCCGCTTCTGGCTGCACTACGCCGAAGGCTCGCTGATGCCGTGGCTGGTCATGAAGCTGGTGTTCCAGATGCTGCCGCGCCAGCCCATGCCCTTTTTCGTGCGCCCGGTGGTGCAGCCGATCTTGCACTACGTCTGCCAGCAGGTGCAGCACAAGCTGATCGACCCGAATCTGCAAACCGCCCTGCCCTTCATCGAGCAAGAGCTGGCGCAGCGCCCATGGTTTGCCGGCGCGCACCTGAGCCTGGCCGATTTTCAAATGAGCTACCCAATAGAAGCCGCGCTCTCACGCCTGGGTGGCGCGCCCGGCACTGCGGCCAAAAAATGGCCCCACATCCACGCCTGGATGCAGCGCGTGCAAGCGCGCCCGGCCTACCAACGCGCATTGGCCAAGGGCGGGCCGGTGATGTGGTAGCGCCCACCCAAGCCCCCAGACCACGCGGATGCGCAGTGGTTGCTGCACAGCCAGCGTGACATGCACTGCATCCCGCCATGCAGAGCGTGAGAAAATGCGCGATTGTCTGCAAACTCCGCATCCGCACCCCAACAAACACCGAGCCCCGATCATGGAAGCCGAACGCCAAAACACCCTCGCCGCCCTGCTGTCCGACTTGAGCCTGCGCACGCTCGAGTTGCGGAGGTATCTTTGACTACGATGCCAAAGCCCTGAAGCTGAGCGAAGTCGAAAGCGCGCTCCAAGACCCGGCGGTCTGGAACAACCCCAAGCGCGCGCAAGAGCTCGGGCGTGAAAAAAGCCAGCTCGAAAACGTGGTGCGGGTGCTCGAGCGCCTCACGCAAGACCTGTCTGACCACAGCGAGTTGTTCGAGCTTGCTGCCGATGACGGCGACGAAGACGCGCTCGAAACCATAGAAGCGGAAGTCGCGCAACTGCGCGCCGAAGTCGAAAAACTCGAGTTTCGGCGCATGTTCAACCACCCGGCCGACGCGCTCAACTGCTTTCTCGACATCCAGGCCGGCGCCGGCGGCACCGAAGCCTGCGACTGGGCCAGCATGTTGCTGCGCCAGTACCTGCGCTACGCCGAGCGCAAGGGCTTCAAAACCACGCTCGAAGACGAAACCGCGGGCGACAGCGCCGGCATCAAGGGGGCCAGCATCAAAATCGAGGGCGACTACGCCTTTGGCCTGCTGCGCACCGAAACCGGCGTGCACCGGCTGGTGCGCAAAAGCCCCTTCGACAGCTCGGGCGGGCGCCACACCTCCTTTGCCTCGGTGTTCGTCTATCCGGAAATCGACGACTCGATCGAAATCGACATCAACCCCGCCGACGTGCGCACCGACACCTACCGCGCCAGCGGCGCCGGCGGCCAGCACATCAACAAGACCGATTCGGCCGTGCGCCTCACGCACATCCCCACCAACATCGTGGTGCAGTGCCAAGACAGCCGCAGCCAGCACAGCAACCGCGACCTCGCCTGGCAGCGGCTGCGCTCGCGCCTGTACGACTACGAAATGCGCAAACGCATGGAGGCGCAGCAAAAGCTCGAAGACAGCAAAACCGACGTCGGCTGGGGGCACCAGATCCGCTCCTACGTGCTGGATCAGAGCCGCATCAAAGACTTGCGCACCAACCTCGAAATCTCGAACACCCAAAAAGTGCTAGACGGCGACCTCGACCCCTTCATCGAAGCCTCGCTCAAGCAAGGCGTTTAAACGCCGCGCCTTCCTCTGCTCACTGCCCCCACCGAAAGCCACCATGACCCTGCGCGAAGGCCCTGCCCACCTGGTGCGGCGCCACGACTACACCGCCCCCGCGTTTCTGATCGACTCGGTTGACCTGACGCTGGACCTCGACCCCGCCAAAACCCGCGTGCTCAACCGCATGCGCCTGCGCCGCAACCCCGCCGTGCCTGCGCAGCCGCTGCGCCTCGATGGCGTGGAGCTCAACTTGGCGCGCGTGCTGCTCAACGGCAGCGGCTGCAGCTTTCGCATTGAAGGCGCGCAACTGGTGCTCGAGCGCCTACCCGAAGGCTTTGAGCCCTTCGATCTGGAAATTTTCAGCACCTGCGCGCCCGAAAAAAACACCCAGCTCATGGGCCTGTACCTGAGCCAGGGCACCTTCTTCACCCAGTGCGAGGCAGAGGGCTTCAGGCGCATCAGCTACTTTTTGGACCGACCCGACGTGATGGCGCGCTTTCGCGTCACCCTGCGCGCCGACCAAGCCGCCTACCCGGTGCTGCTCTCCAACGGCAACCTGATCGAGCAAGGCGCGCTCGAGGGCGCGCGCCATTACGCGGTGTGGGACGACCCGCACCCCAAACCCAGCTACCTGTTCGCCCTGGTGGCGGGCAAGCTGGTGCAGCGCGAGCAAAAAATCATCAGCCGCAGTGGGCAACCGCACACGCTGCAGATTTATGTGCGCGCCGGCGACCTTGACAAAACCGAGCACGCCATGCAGTCGCTCATGGCCGCCATCGCTTGGGACGAGGCGCGCTTTGGCCTGCCGTTGGACCTCGAGCGCTTCATGATCGTGGCCACCAGCGACTTCAACATGGGCGCGATGGAGAACAAGGGCCTCAACATCTTCAACACCAAATACGTGCTCGCCAGCCCGGCCAGCGCCACCGACGCCGACTACGCCAACGTCGAGAGCGTGGTTGCGCACGAGTACCTGCACAACTGGAGCGGCAACCGCGTCACCTGCCGCGACTGGTTCCAGCTCAGCCTCAAAGAGGGGCTGACGGTGTTTCGCGATCAAGAGTTCAGCCAGGACATGGCCGGCAGCGCCTCGGCGCGCGCGGTCAAGCGGATCGAAGACGTGCGGCTGCTGCGCAGCAACCAGTTCGCCGAAGACGCCGGCCCCATGGCGCACCCGGTGCGGCCCGACCAGTACGCTGAAATCAACAACTTCTACACCCTCACGGTCTATGAGAAAGGGGCCGAAGTGGTGCGCATGATGCAAACGCTGGTGAGCGACGCCGCGCTCGACCCGCTGGGCCGCACCGGCATGGCGCGTGGCTTGCGCCTGTACTTCGAGCGCCACGACGGCCAAGCCGTGACCTGCGACGACTACGCCCAGGCCATGGCCGACGCCAACCCCGGCAGCGCGCTGGCGCAGCAGCTCGAGGCCTTCAAACGCTGGTATGCCCAGGCCGGCACCCCGCGCGTGCAAGCCCGCGCCACCTTCGACCCCGCCCTGGGCCACTACACCCTCACCTTAAGCCAGCACTGCCCGCCCACGCCGGGCCAGCCGCACAAAGAGCCCTTTGTGATCCCGGTCACGCTCGGCCTGCTCGGCCCCGATGGCCGCGCCCTGCCCTTGCAGCTCGAAGGCGAGGCCCAAGCGGTGAATGGCAGCCGCACCCTGGTGCTAAGCGAGCCGCAGCAGCGCTTCGTCTTCACCGGGCTGGCCGGCTTGCCGAGCGCCCCCACGCCCTCGCTGCTGCGTGGCTTTAGCGCCCCGGTGATTTTGCAGGGCGATTTCGATGCCGCCCACTGGCTCACCCTGCTGGCGCACGACAGCGACCCCTTCAACCGCTGGGAGGCCGGCCAGCAACTGCTGCTGCGCCAAATGCTGGCAGCACTGCGCCACGATGGCCCCGTCCCGGCCACGGTGCTCGACCAAGCCACCGTGCAAGCCCTGAGCACCGCGCTGCGCCAGCCCGAGCTCGACCCGGCCTTCAAAGAACTGCTGCTCACCGTGCCCAGCGAAGCCTACCTGGCCGAGCAAGTGCAGCAAGTGGACCCGCCGCGCATCCACGCCGTGCGCCAGGCCCTGCGCAGCCAGCTCGCCCAAGCGCTGTATGTGGATTGGCTCTGGGCCTATGAGGCGCACCACGAGCCCCGGGCAGCCTACCGGCCCGACCCGGCCTCCAGCGGCCGCCGCGCCCTGGCCGGCTTGGCGCTGGCCATGTTGTGCCTGGCCGCCCGCAGCAATGGCGACACCGTCTGGCCCGGCCGCGCCTACCAGCGCTGCAAAGACGCCGCCCACATGACCGAACTGCAGCAGGCGCTGCAAGCCCTGCTGCACAGCGGCCACGCGCTGGCCGAACCGGCGCTGGAGCGCATGCACCAGCGCTACCGCAACGACGAACTGGTGCTCGACAAATGGTTTGCCCTGCAAGCCAGCGCCCCGGACCAGAACGGCACGGTGCTGGCGCGCGTGAAGGCGCTGCTGCAACACCCCGACTTCAAACTGCGCAACCCCAACCGCGCGCGCAGCCTGATCGGCACCTTCTGCCACGCCAACCCGGCCGCCCTGCACCGCCCCGACGGCAGCGGTTACGCCTTCTGGCGCGAGCGCGTGCTCGAAATCGACGCCTTCAACCCGCAAGTGGCGGCACGGCTGGCGCGTGCGCTCGAGCGCTGGCAGCCGCTGGTTGAGCCCTACCGCAGCGCGGCGCGCCAGGCCTTGGCCGACGCAGCGCGCCACCCCGGCCTGAGCCCGGATGTGCAAGAAATCGTCACCCGCGCCCTGGCCACAGAAACCTAAACCTGGGCTTAAACTCGTCCCTGAGAACCGCCCGCCCAATCCAGAGCAAAGCCCACACCATGAGCCCACGCACCTCCCTCACGCGCTACCTCATCGAGCAACAGCGCGTCCATGGCCGCATCCCGCCCGAGTTGCGGCTGCTGATCGAAGTCGTGGCGCGCGCCTGCAAGCGCATCGCCATCAGCGTCAACAAAGGCGCGCTGGGCGAGGTGCTGGGCAGCGCCGGCAGCGCCAACGTGCAAGGCGAGGTGCAAAAAAAGCTCGACCTGATCGCCAACGAGGTGCTGATCGAAGCCAACGAATGGGGCGGCCACCTAGCAGCCATGGCCTCGGAGGAAATGGACGGCATCTACGCCGTGCCCAACCGCTACCCCAAGGGCGAATACCTGCTGCTGTTCGACCCGCTCGACGGCTCCAGCAACATTGACGTCAACGTCAGCATCGGCACCATCTTTTCGGTGCTGCGCCGCCACAACGACGACCCGCTGCGCATCGAGCCCGTGGCCGAGTCCGACTTTTTGCAGCCCGGCGCGCAGCAAGTGGCAGCGGGCTACTGCATCTACGGCCCGCAAACCACGCTGGTGCTTACCGTGGGCAACGGTGTCGCCATGTTCACCTTGGAGCGCGAGCAGGGCGCCTGGGTGTTGACGCAAGATGGCGTGCAGATACCCGAAGATACCAGCGAGTTTGCCATCAACATGAGCAATATGCGGCACTGGGCCGCACCCGTGCGGCGCTACATCGACGACTGCCTGCAAGGCCGCGAAGGCCCGCGCGGCAAAGACTTCAATATGCGCTGGGTCGCCTCCATGGTGGCCGACGTGCACCGCATCCTGTGCCGCGGCGGCGTGTTTTTGTACCCTTGGGACAAGCGCGAACCCGACAAACCCGGCAAACTGCGCCTGCTCTACGAGGCCAACCCGATGGGCTGGATCGTCGAGCAAGCCGGCGGCGCCGCCAG